>BNJU01002741.1_pt1 | contig 129742 bp, 106 predicted proteins | sample 8539281 | NCBI WGS metagenome assembly BNJU01 (sample SAMD00202456, study PRJDB9452) | human saliva metagenome | isolation source: human saliva | place: Japan
TATTTACGGAGATGCCCATGGTGTATTTTGCGTATTGCTTCTTATCCTTGCACTGTGGTTTACCATTGAAACAGTGAAGAAGCTCTATGAAATATGGAGCTTGGCTGTAAGGCAAGGAGGAAATAAAGAAAGCTTGGATGCGGTACAGGTCGTAAAGGGGGCACGCTCTCGCTAACTTCCCCTGCAAATTGCTAAGCGAAAACTTCATTGACATTCGTTTTCGCAAGTACCCGCGGGCTCAGATACTACTTCTGACCTATACCGCATCAGCCAGGCCTATTCAGTTCCATGGCAACTTTTCAAAAATATGTTTTGCAGCTTGCTTTAATTGATTTTCCCGAATGAGGTAAGCTGAACGGCAATGTATTTCAGGATATCTTCACTAACTAAAGATTTAAAACTCTTCCTGCTGCTTGGCCTTGTTCATAGGGACGCTGTGTACTGATTCCTTTAACAATTCCTTCTTTCATTTTTCGGCAATTTCATAATCCAGGTCCGTTGTGAAAACAGCAATATCTTTTCGATTTAATTTGTCTAAGGCTTTAATAGCTAACAAGGCGGGCTGATCAGCTCACGTATAAGCTGGAAATTTCAGGATACGCATGAACTAAGTCTGAACAGATGGAATAAGTGTTTTCTATCGGTAAAATTTTTTTGTGCTACTACATTTACAGAAGGATAGTGTGTAAGAAGTGTTTTAAGAACCATGCTATCTCTTTCAGAGGTCATAAAAATTTGCGCCGTGGGTAATAAGGGCAGTATTCTTAATGGTCTTATTTTCAGATAATCGCCTATCATTTTCCCAATATTATAACCATTTTCATGTTCATCCACGGAAATACAAAAACATAATTATTTTATCAAATCCTTTAGGGATATTACAAGAAATTACTCTTGTGTGTTTGGATAATTCTTCAAAGGCCGAACTGGTTTCTATATCGTCTACAGGTATTGCAATTACCGCATCCGGTTTGATGTTGGATGCTCTCTAATTGAATCTTTGTAGCATGGGATCAAATATGCGTCCATAATGGAGATGATTTCGATGCCATACTTTTCTAATTCGTCTCGTATTCCTTTCTGGTGTAATTTTGCCTGCAGTTCCGGTGTAGTGGAAAGATGCTACTCTGTACTTTCCGGTAACTAATTGTACTTTTCACGTTGAAATTCTAATTCGATCTAATGATGTGGATCTTCTCCTCTTGGACCCTGAAAATACGTATGGAGTTATTGGGACAATCGACATTAACATATTGGATATTTTCAACTTTCTTTCCTTCATGTAAACAGAGAAGCGTTTCGAAAGAAGTTTTGCCAGCTGAGCAGTATTCCGTCTAATGTGGGATAAATCTGAGGAAAACGCATCGGAGGAATTCTGGTCATCCCAACCGATTACGGAAATATCCTTTGGGCAGTCTATCTCAAAAAATGCAATGCCTTCATAAGCAATGAGGTTATGGGATTATCACAAGCTATAATGGCTGTAACAGAAGACTTCCGTGAAAAAATAGACTCCTCAGATTCCATCAATGAAATCTTCACAATATGGGGACTAGGATGTATCAAAGTCATTCAGTTCTTTTGATAATACATTATTTTCAGTGGTACTGGAAGGTATTTGATTGACAAGTAATAAAATGTTTCTATGTCCTTTTTCCAATAGTGCTGAAGTGGCGAGGATTGCGCTGGAATAATCGGGAATATAGCAAAATTACTGCTGCAATTGTTTTCAATCAATACAAAGGGAGTATTGCTTTTATCAAAGGAATAAAATTATTATCATCCATGGAACAGGAGCAATGATGAGCCCTAATGTTTTTGCTGGATAAGGCGTTCAATATCATTTGTTTTCAAGTTCAGTATCATTATTAGAGATGGAAAGCAATGATATCCTTTTCACAAGAATTGCATGTAGTTCAGTAAAAATAAGATATAAAATGTATTCTTGAGATTAGGGACAAGAAGCAAAATTGGGAATTGGATCCGGAATTAAGTTATGATCTTTGGATTTTCTTTGGTAGGCATTCCTTATAATTGCTTCTACTTTTGCTGTAAACTTGAAGCATAACGAGTATGGTTGAGAACATGAGAAACGGTGGCTATAGAGACCCCGCTTTCTTAGCAATTTCCTAAATTCATTTTCTAATCTCCAATCTATTATAGTATATATTGTTCTTTTCTTATCTGTCGTAGTGCTATATTTATTGTAACCTCATCACTGAAGTTTACGTAAAAAATAATTTCGAAAACTATTCATAGGCGATATGCATATAATTAGTGTTGGTTAGTGACGAAAATTATGCAATATGAAATAATTATATTGCAATGACTTATATAGATTAGTACTATTTACATATCTGAGACGTAAACTTAATCAAGATTAAATTACGTAAATTTAAGTACTAAGGAGGACAACAAATGAAAAAAAAGAATGTACGTTATGAGTCTCGTATTCGGGATGGCATTAGAGCATTGGTGGGATGTTCATCAAAACAAGATTCAAATAATGAATCGTCATCTAAAGTTTCTGAAAAGCACAAGAAAATTCTGATAAAAATACAGCTAAGAAATCTTTTGTATTCTGTTAACACATTAAACAATAGCTTTCAAAGCTCAATGGACTCAAAATTAGGAGTTATGTGATAAAAACGGTATCGCTTATACTTGTTTGGATCCTGATTATGACAAATAAGCAGCTTAGTCAGCTATCAGATTGCCAGCGGATATGATGCCGTATTGTGATTCCTGTGAACTCTTCCGGAATCACAGCAGGCTTGGCAGAGATATCTGATGCTAAGATTCAATTTATAATGTGGATACTGCAATAGAAGAAGACATGAATAAATATGTTACTCAGTTTGTAGGAACGAATGCTTTTATGGCCGGAGAGTTGGTTGGAAAGCAATTAGTTAGCAAACATCCCGATGGAGCCAAAATTGCTATCTTGGATTTTCCTTCAAATGAGAGTTGTGTGGATCGTGTGAATGGTTATGAAAGGTTTGGGAGAAAAAAGGATAAGTTTACCATTGTGGCACAACAGGATGGTGGAGCTGCATTGGATAAATCCTTAGGTTTAGTTGAAGATATTTTGACCGCTAATTCTGATTTGGATGCATTTTTCTGTCAATGATCCATCAGCATTAGGGCTGCTGCGGCGATCAAAAGTAATAAAAAGGCAAAGTAGAGGTTTACAGCATTGATGCATCTCCTGAAGGAAAGCAGGCATTATTAGATGGTGATTTTACAGCTGTAGCAGCACAAGTTCCTTTGCAAATTGCTGAGCATGCATTTAATGAGGCAATGAATGGAGAAGGTAAGAGTTCAGAGAAAAAAGTTTATTTGGATTCTCATTTAGTGGATGAAGCTGAAAAACATTAAGATTGGCAATAATCTTTGTTCTAAAGATTGCGTTTTGAAAGGTTCATAAGATGGATACTCCATTTTGGAAATGATAGATATTAAAAAGTTTTTCCGGAATATATGCATTATCCGGAATTAACCTTTCTTTGGAGGGAGAGGTTCATGTATTAGGAAAAATGGAGCGGGTAAATCTACGATAGTAAAATTCTTGGAGGAATATATAGACCGGTTCGGGAACAATTAAAATAAAGTGAAGAGGTAGAAATTCACGGAGTGAGATGCGAGATGAAAGGAATCGGAATTGTTCATCAGGAGATTGTTTTAGTGCCACAATTAACCGTGGCACAAAACATTCTGGGAAAAGAGAATTGATGGGATCTTTTCAAGGGTGAAGCGGAAAAAATGAATATCCAAGCTGAAGAAATGCTTCAAACCTGGGAGTTTCTATCTCACTACCTTGGTTTCTTCACTTACCATTGCACAACAACAAATGATTGAAATTGTCAAAGCAGTTTCTTTTCAGGAAAAATCATTGTAATGGATGAGCCAAGTTCGTCTTTATCTGTTGAGAAGTTGAGCAGTTATTTCAGATTATTGCAAGACTGAAGAAAAGAAAATTAGCATTATCTATATATCCATAGGATGGAAGAAATCTTTAAATCGTGAATCGCATTACAGTTATCAGAGACGGATGTTATATTGGCACGAAGAAAAATGGTGAAACCGATGTAGATGAGCTTATATCTATGATGGTTGGAAGAGAATTAAAAGAATTTAGTGTTCCTAAAAACAAATCAGCAAATCAGATGAAATAATCCTGAAGTCAAACTTGAGCTGTAGACCGTATTATTCGGATATTAGCTTTCAACTTCATAAAGGGAGATATTGGGTTTGCCGGTCTGGTGGGCGCCGGAAGAAGCGAGCTAATGGAGTCAATTTTTGGCGCACGTCATTTTACTAAAGGAGAAGTTTTAGGGAGAACAGGTGCATTTTCAATCCGATGCAAGCGATTCAAGCGGGGATTGATTGTGCAGAAGACGAAAAAACCGGATTAGTTTTGGGAAATACTGTTTCGTTTAATCTATCATTGGCTTCGCTAGATAAATATCAAGGGCATATTTCTGGAAAGATAAGATGGATGAATCAGTTCAATATTACACTGATAGACTAAATATTAAGTCTGCAGCATTAGATGTAAAGTCAACTCAGGCATCCAATCTTTCGGAGAAATCAACAAAAAATAGTCATTGGAAAATGGCTCATGTAACGCCATCCATTCTTATTTTAGATGAACCTACGAGAGGCATTGATATTCATGCAAAGCTTGATTTACATAATTAATGAGCTGGGAAGGCGGTATGTCAATTTGCTAGTATCCAGTGATTGCCTGAAATCATACAACTTTGTGACGTGTTTGTGTTTTTGAAAAGAAGCAACCATGACCGAGTTTTGAGACGTCATGAGTTAGAACAGAGAATACTATGCGCTTTGCTGCAGGAGGAATCGGCATGAGAAATAGAATACAGAAAGAGTAAAAGTTCTCATATTATTTCTGGATAATATTCAGGATCATGGTGGTGCTTCTTATTTATATGTATTATGGTTTTCGCTTGCTACTGACAAAGTCGACTTGCTCGAAATATTATTTCTGTTTTAAGACAAATTTCACTAATACCCAAGGCTGCTCCTGAATGACCTTTGATGTGTTTTAGGGCATATTGATCTGACAGCAGGAGCCGTAGTAGCAAATGTGTGGCACGTTAACAGTAGGGTTTATTGTAAATCAGGGACTGTACCGGTGGAGCTTGTGCTATTATAGGAGGCGTTTTGCTGGAGGCGTTTGTTGGATTTATAAACGGCGTAATTGTATCTGCACATTTAAAGTGCTGTCGTTCATTATCACAATGGCAATGAAGTAGATATGTTGCCGATGGAATTGCCTATGTATATTCAGGTGGTCAGTCCACCTGCATCGCAGATGGATTTTTATATCCATTGGAACAGGATCTACCTATTTTCCCTCGATTCCGCCACCTGTTCTTTACATGATTTTGCTCATTATTGTTATTAGTTTTCTTCTGTGACCAGATTTGAGTTTATGTCTATGCCATTGGTGGAAATAGAGAAGCGGCAAGATTAATCCGGTATTCCCATCAGAAAATTGAGTATTGTGCTTACATTATCGGGTTTACTTTCTGCATTTGCAGTGTCTGGTACTTGCTTCAAGAATGTACTCTGTGACAGCCTTCTGTTGGAAGCGGGTATGGAAATGGATTGCCATCATGCATGTGTGCTCTGAGGAACATCCGCTGGCAGGAGGCAAAGGAAGTATTAGCGGAACTGTACTTGGAGCAATGGTCATTGGCGCTAATATCCAATGGACTAGATTTAATTGGAGTGAGTTCCTATTGGCAATTGATAGTAAAGGAATAATCATTGCTACACTGCTGTGATTTTGGATTCTCGAAAGAGAAGTTTAGAGAAACGCTATCATCGAGAAATAATATACAAATATCATTTTATGCTGAGAGCATGGAGATGTAGAAAATGTCATTCTGCAGATTCGACAGATGCTGTTCCATTCCACCACGATGGGGTATATCATGTTTTCCTTAACGCACACTCCGGGTGACACAACCATATCCGGAAAGACTGCGTACCACTTGGGAGCCAGGCACTGTTTCAAAGGGATTTAATTCACTGGGAAGAGCTGCCTACAGCTATCTCATCCAGGAGAGAGAAGGGTGAACCGGACGCTTTCAGGGTTTGGACAGGTTCAGTCTTGTGTGGAGGAGAGCAAATACCATGCGTTTTATACAGGCTATAGTATCCAGGCTGAATATCAGCAGACCATTTGCCATGCATATAGTGGTGAGGATGTGGATAAACTGGAAAAGGATACAGGAAATCCGGTTGTTAAACCACTGATAACCATATGAGCAACAAGATTTTAGAGATCCATATGTGTAATGAAGACGATATTGGATGCTGGTTTCTGCTAGAAGACTGGATATGCCGGTAACCAGACGAGGCTGCATTGTATTGTATCGCTCTACAGATTTGGAATCTTGGGAGTACTATGGAAATTTATATTCACCCGGTCATACCAATTGTCCTGAATGTAGTGAAATTTACAAAATGAGAGGATACTTGGATTTTATCTTATTCACGTTTTTCTGAATTTGGAAATACAAATTTATCGTACAGCTAAGTCTCCTTATGGTCCATGATGAGATGGTATGGAGGAAGACGTTTTTATGCAGCAAAGACTTTAACGGATAAAAACGGAAGACGAATATATTTTTAATGGGCACATGATCGGGGACAGTGTGGTGATAAAGGAGAATGGTGATGGGGTGGCGATTCTGCATACCTCATGCAGTGAAACTCTCCGAGACCGGAGATACACTGTTGATATTCACAGGAGTTTACAGAAAGTATTCACAAAAACAATTCCTTGGGATTATCTTCCTGTCTTAGAGAGTACAAAAGATATGGTGCAGAAGCATAGTAGATGCCTTAAAACATCAGTTATGGCTTTTTTAATGCATGACAAAAACGATTTTATTTCCATGCATCTATTATTCCTAAAAGTAAATGATAGTTTTGGAATTCTTTTAAAGTCGGATAAGAGGCCAGTGAATGTCTTTTTCTTGAGTTTGATGTAGCAATGCAAAGAGTATCTCTTTTGTCTTCTACCGATGGGCGTCGATCCATTCTGGGAGCAGTCATGCTAAAGCTGTTCCGGAGGCATCATCTCCCGGACCGGATGGGTTTTCGTGTATCGGAAAAACTTTTTCTATCAAGACAGGGCGGTCATTGATGAAAAGATTTTTGTGGATCATGATATGATTGAGGTATTTATAGGAAAAGAAATTGCTTTTCACTTATAGGGTTTATAGAAGCTCTGAGTATGAGATTGGCATCATTGCTCAGGATTCTAAAGTGGAATATGCCAATATAGCGCTGTTGATTATACATAAAAATATATTTGATATATTGTAATAATTCGAAGAATAAAATCGTTGTTATGCAGTGTGGGTTTGAGATGGAGAGAATCGAGGGGCGTTCGATACAGAGCTTATCCGCCCACTCCTCTTCATTGAACCCTGTCATCGCAAAGTTCTCTCCGATCGTAATTCTGTCTCTCCGCCATTTTCATGTATCGCTCCAGTCGAGCAAGCATTTTGTCCGCTAAAGTGCAGCCCGATTCTCGTGCGACTTCCGTACCATCAATCTCGGCTGCGAGCTGTTGGAACCGATAAAATCCCTTTCTGAGCCGCCTCCTCTGATGATCTTCAATCGAGATAACTATAATTCACCGTAGGATGCGCCCGCTGCCATTCCTCGAGCTTGCGTCTGATTGCTACGCAAGGCTACAGGTCTCGAGCCGTATTGTTTACTCGATTCTCATACTTTCACCATTATTCTCATGCTTTCACCATCATCTCATGCTTTCACCATCATCATACATCATCCTGGAAGGAAAAGCTGCTCTGTTTTCCCGAATGTGAAATACAACTTTGATTCAGAAGAACAAATTATCTTAACTTCTCTTCAAAGATTTCTACAATTGTTTTCTCCGTTCCCACCATACCGGGGGATGCAATTGCCCATATTCGCATGGTGTCTTCCGGGGGTATTTCCATTGATACCATGCACTTTGTCAATGTGGACGCCCTTCATGGCAAATGCCACGGAACGGAATGCCGCATCACAGGCAGCTACACCCTTCATGGTACAACCCTGGTCACCGTCGCATCGTTCGGTGATGAAGATGCCATCGTTTTGAGGGTGTATTCCATTTTGCTCCACAGTGCCACCCTTTTACGTATACTAAACCGCAGGCCATGCCGGTGCCGGCGGCAATGGCGCATCCGCAGAAGGCGGAGAGCCTTCCGGAGTATTCTTTGATATAGGTGCAGATGAGATAGCTCAGCATGGTTGCCCGGTAGAGCATTTCTTCACTTTAAGCCATGAATCTTATAAACGCCGTATAGGGGCATGGTGGCAACGATCCCGTGGGCGCCGGAGCCGGTGATGCTCATGGCGGGCTTTGTCTAAACCGATGACACGGGCTTGATGTGGCGTTGCAAAGAAGGGAGGCAGTCATTTGCTCGTCTGAAGAGATGACCTGCCCTCTGTTCATGGCCAGCAGCTGTCTTGCAAAAGTGGTGCGGGATTCTTTTAGAGCCTCTTCGAAAAAGCTCCAGATTCACTTTATACAGCATCCTTTACGAATTCGATTTCTTTCTAAGGGAACCGTATTTCACATAGTCCGCGAGCTCTGCCAAAAGTATATCTATGGATGGAATGAATTTTTGTGATGCTGGTTCCTTCTACCTTGTTCGATTCTGTAATGCCAGCATCCTTCTTCTGTCTTGTCCGATTCTGTAATGCTGGCCTCCGGCCTATCTATCGCCTCATCTTTCTCATCAGCCTCCAGCACTGTCTCCCCATTGACTACAATCTTCGTGATATTGGTATGTGTGTCACGAATCGTAAGAAGAACCTTGCTTTTCTGTTGTTTCCAAAGTTGCTTCCATAAAAATACGGCTGGAAATTCCGCTGTGCCACGGTGATTTTCCCCTCATCAATCAGCCTCTGCGCACAGACATTGTCGGCAGGCGTAACATTTGCCAGAGACTCCAGGCCCTTATCAGGATTCCCGGCAACATATCCAAGTGCAGCAGCAAAAACATTTCCCACTTCTTTTGAATTGGGAGATACCGCAGGTGAAGGATTTTTATACATGCCGCTATTCATAGTGACATTTAAGTGAAGCAGCTCGCCCTTTGCGTGGGACTTTTGCTTTTTGCGACACAGAAGGAAATGGCCCCGGGTTCTGTTACGCCCAGTGCAGCACCATATCTTTTTGATTAGTGTGCTTAATTCGTGCATATTTAGAACCTCCCCCGCTTTTTGCTTTTATTATAGCATTTTGAACCTTGATAGATGCTTCATCTGATGAATAAAAGGATGAAAAAGGAAAAATAAAGTATGCTATATACATCTGCTTTTTCCGAAATGTAAAGTTTTCATGAGAAAAAGCTGTTTATAAAAGAAGAAAGCAAAAAGTAAGAACGTGAGGGATGGTATGGGAGAGAAAAATAATAGAAGAAGCGAAGAAGGTTAATCTTACTGAGCTGTTTTATGATTTGGTTTTTGTCTTTTGGGATTTCCAGGATTACCCATATCTTAGAAAGTCTGAATGAGAATCTTTAGTTTGGGAAAAGAGATTATCATTTATACTCGTTGTTTTTGTTTGTTTCATCAGTGTATGGAATGTGCAGACCGTGTATATGAACCGCTGATGGAAAAACATAATCTTTGCATATCATCATTATGACGGTTTTTCCAAATGCCGGCTTTAGTCTTTATGGCGGCAAATGTCCGTTCCGATATGGAGGAAAGCTGGACAGCCTTTACACTGGCGCTTCTATGGATTGTTGTCATACAATTTCTGCAATATATCACGCTTATATATGCAAAACAAGAATAGTGAAAAGGATCGAAACTGATTCGGGATTTTTCAGCTTCTTTTGTGGGCATGATTAGTATTATAGTCAGCTTGTTTTTGTCAGGAATCGGACGCATCTTATTAACCGGTTTTGGCTTTATTGTAATCATATTGGGTGCTATTTTCTGTTTCGAAAGATATGGCTAGAGTACCCATTAATATGCCACACCTTATAGAAAGATTAACACTCCTTACTATTATTACCCCTGGGGAAATGCTGATAGCCGCAGCGGATTTCTTCGAAATAGAGAAATTTTCGTTTTACTCCGTGATTATAGTGCTTTCAGGTGAGTAGCTTTATTTTTGTTCTACATCACGGAATTTGACCATGCCATTGAGGAGAATCTTCCTTGTCAAAGTGGGTAGGGACTGATTTACAATCATTATTTGTGTGGTTCGGTTTAAATTCTTTGTACGATTGACCTGATTATGCTAATGATGCCATGGGCACTGCCCGAGTGATTATGATGTTTTTAGGATTATTCCTCTTTCTTGGTGTGTTTAACAATGCGCATTTTAAATAAAAGAGCCACAAAGTTGGATAAAAAGCTAGATGATTCCTTTTGTGCTTGTTTTATCTATTAGGCCTTGGCAGTTCCTTCATATTCCAGTCCAATGTTCCCATGATACAGTCCTTTGTACCCTGACGATTGTTTTGAAACCGTACTCTTTGTATCTTTCGTAGTACGAGTTTATCGCTGAAAAGAAATCAGAAAAAGAAAATGATTGGACCGTAAAGGAAATCAGAATATGTTCCATTTTAGAAAAAGTGGTACAAGTACCTAAAATCTAAAATGGGAGAAAAGTAGAATTAGGTAGGTAGACATAGTGAAGTAGATATTCAAAAAGTAAATTCCATGAAGAAGAGCAAGCGCTGCTCCGTGTTGTCAAAGTGACGGAGAGTGTTCACTGCCGTAAATTGTTCTTGAGAAAACAGTGACCCTGTTATCAACGCCTGTTTCTAATGGAGAACGCTTCTCTGTCCCATTGATAAAATCTATTATTATAGAATCCGTGGATAAACGAACCTTTGTTTATACAGAAGGATAGTGTTTGGAAGTCAATATAGATTATATGAACTGAAAATACGCTAAGCTGAATTTCTAGAGCAGCAAAAAGGCATATGATTATCAATATGAGGAAAATAAAGTCAGTGCGAGCAGAACTTAACGGAAGAATGACGGCAGAACTTTTGAATGGAGAGCGTGATCATGTGCAAAGAACGTATGTGAAAGAACTGAAAGAAAGGTTGGGACTATGATATGCAAAACAGTAAAAACTATTTTAGTCAGACTTTAATGATTTCAACAGCCATTCTTTTTGGAATTGGAATTCTGATGCTTTATTCAGCACTTTGCATCAGAGTACAGAACCCCAAGTTTTGCAATGGAGTGACCTCTTCTATGTTTGTCCACAGGATTTTATCCTCCCTACCAACATATTTTTCTTTGGATATAGGATAATTTGAAGAAAAAGTGAGACTGATCAGAATGGGGATCTCACTCTTTGTCTCGGTTCTCGGAATCGTGGTTTTGTGTGCAGCTCTTTTCATTGGTTCGAGCAACATCAACTTACGCATCATTTGTCTTATGTACAGCCTCATTTATCTCTTTGTCTGGGTGCGCAACATGCATGGATGGCAAAAAGGTAGATGAGATTAAAAATCAATGGAGCTAGTATAAAGATATGCAAGATCGGAATAGAGACGCAGCGTTTTATGAAATAAAGCCTTTCATGGAAAAAGTGCAACTCAGTAGGCTGTAAATGCAGCGTAGGTGGCACTCTATGCTCTGGTGATATGTCGGTGTCAAAAACCGGTGAGGCAGAAATAAGTTAGACAGCAGGGCAGAATTGTGGGAAGAAAAGTACAGGGCAAAATCACAAGATGGAACCAGAACCATGGGACAAATTGAACCGCGAGGGGCTATAGGACTGAATGATAAGGACGCAACATAGGATAGACTTACAGAAAGAACTATAGATGGCGCCAAGAAAGGAGCGAATCGGATGAATACAATCACGAAAGAACTTAAGTAAAAACTATGGTAAAACGACTGCGGTGGGATCGTATCTCTTTTCTGTGAAAGAGGGAGTGCATTTCGGGGAGAATGGGTGGGAAATCAACGACCATCAATATCTCTCTGCACTGCATGGAAAAGACAGAGGGAGGTAGAAGTCTTTTCCACAAGCTTGGAGAAGAAGATGATAAGATTCAGAGAAAATAGGCATTGTTTTTCCAGAACTCAGTTCTGGACGATATTGACTGTAAAAGAAAATCTTCTAAACGAGAGCTTCCTATTACGGAATACACAAAGAAGAAATTTTGAGACGCTACATCCTTTAATGTCACCTTTCGAATTGAAAAAGCATCTGAATAGAAAATATGAGAAATTATCCGGAGGACAGCGAAGAAAGAGTAGAGAGATTATCAGAGCGCTTTACATAATCCGAAGATTCTCTTGGATGAGCCCACAACCGGCTGGACCCCATGTCCAGAAAAGATTGGTGTGGGAGTATATCGATTATCTTCGGAAAGAAAAACAAATGACGATATTTCTGTACAACCCATTATATGGAAGAGGAGATGCGATCAAGGCGATCGTTTGGATAAGCAGTAGAATTAGTAGCGGGAGGACACACCGGCGGCTTTTAAAAAGTAAATACACGAATACAAAACTGATGGTATGTAGAGAAATGTGCTGACAAATGAAGCTGTGCTGAAAGGGCATAGAGCATTCTTATGAAGCGATCACTTACATTGTGCCATTGGAATCAAAAAGAGGCTCCATCTCAGTGAGTTCTCTATACTAAAATCGAAATAAAATCGAGATTATGAAATTGTAAAGAGCAGTATGGATGACATGGTTCCCTACATTTAACAGGAAGAAAGTTGGAGGTATAGATGAGGGGATTTTGGGATTTATCAAGAGAAACGGCTGCTGTTTTTCAAGGATTGGCGAGCATTCTATTCTCTACTGACATCCAGTATTGTGCTTGCAACTGCTGTTATTATTCCTGCAGCACCTGCTTCGTTAGTCGACCGATACAGAGCAATGGAGCAGTAACCGGGACTGGCTTTATGGTTCTCACAAAGGATATCGCTATGTTTGCGGGAAATCTTTTTACCGAGTGGCATTTTAGAAAGCCTGCAATGATTTCAGTTCCTTTTTAGTTTGTATTGCTCGTACTCGTAAAAGATAGAGCGAATAAAGTGGATTATGTAGTATTCTGGCAACTCTCTCTCAAAAAGAGGACAGATGCTCTTTGCTTATTTACAGTCGCTGTACTCTTCTTCTACACTTTTGAGCGATTCATTCTGGCTATCGGTGTGCATTGTTAGCTGCACGGAGATGCTCATCTTAATGCAATTCCGACTTGTAAAAGTCAGCCGCGCTGTCGTTGGGACGGACATCTCCGCAAGCGCAATTTTACTCGTGTGGTTTTATTTTTCAAACTCGTTTAGCGTGCGCGAAAAGCTTTCTTTGGACTACTCATCAGCTGAGCTTCGGGCTTTGTGATTGGAGCCATATTCCTATTTCTCAATTTTCGATGATGGCGTCAAACCGTATGCTTAACCTGTTTCCAGAGTCAGGTCAAATGCGATTATGTTGAAATATGCTGGCTTAACGGACTCTTGGAGCATGTCAATACAGGCCTTGTGAATGGATCGAGGGAATGGCTGTTCTGGGTCTGAAAGAATACTTTGTACCTTTCAAAGCCAAATCCGTTTAAGCATTGTTGGATATGAATAAAATGCTGGGATATATTTTGGGAAGTAATACTCACTCTGTATTGTAGCGCAAATTATGATTTATTCCTGTAAGCTATAAGAAAGAGCTAGGACAGAAGAGATGGACACTAATTAGGAATAGTTTTCTCGACATGCAGCTCAAGCGAGATATACACCTAATCAACTGATAGCAAAAACCTTTGGAGGCGAGATGCTATTTTTCTTGCTGATGATATCAAGAGACAGGGAAGTGCTTGCTTTCCTTGAGGAACTGAAAGCATTTTTAGGAAATGATTTTGATATAGACCATGACTTAATACTAATTAAGAAAAAGAAGGTAGATGACGAAGTATTCAACACCTTACACTTGTGATTCGATTACAATTCCGAGGATGTTGTGAATCGGCTTAAAAAGAGTTGACCGTAAGCAGAATATTCAGAAAGCCAAGATTGATAAAGGATGATTAAACCCTCCGTTACTATTCGTTTTGGGGAAAGATATTAACAAGAAGGCTTGCATGGTTATGAAGTTAAAAGATAGAGAAGAAAGAAAATCTGAGGAAACACATTTTATGATGTCATTCCACTATACTAGCGAAGATGCATTTCCTTATGCATAGTGGCGCTTTGCGGAGGTGAACGATGGAAAGCAAGTAGTTATTAGAAAAGTGCATAGCGGATTTGTCCGGGTATGCGATAAGAAGCATGATGTGAGAGGAAAGAAAGCGCGCGGCAGAGCATGCTGATAAAGGGATACAAGGTAGATTATGAAGTACACTACTGCACTAAACGTTGATGAAGAAGGGAGGAATTTGAGACCGGAGCGACATGCAAATGAGAACCTACTTTCAATGCAAGGAATGCTTATCGCGTTTTACATTTGCTTTATTGACTTCTGAAGGAATTGGGAATTCGCAAAAGTTATGGTCTTTCACCAGGTGAGTTTAGCCTCGTCTACTTGGATGGGAAGCAACGATTTCACGATATGTAGTGAGCTATTCAAGATGAGGGCTTATGACACTATGTTGCGTATGATAAAGAGATAATCACCTCTTGTTGCACTAGAACTTCTAAAGAAAGAATGCAGATAAAGTTTTCTGAGACCAGAAGACTCGTGCGTTCTAAAATTGTGGGAAACTCGATTCCTATGAAAAAGAGTATCGTTGACAAAGGCAGGCTTTTGGAAGCGGGTATGCGAAGTTTGATGCAGCAACAGATTTTAATGGTTTCACCTGCTGAATATTGATAAAATTGGAGGCGATGATTTCGCATATTGCTGAAAGTGTATCCAATCTATTCAAAGTTAAACTAATGAAAATGCTTGGTAAGGGAGATGCATTGTCCTTTAAACGACGCGGTGATTGCCATGACGGGTATGGTATGCGTCATGAACCATCGGGAGACATTGCCTGTTGGCCATTATAGCCTGATGAATTTGGAGAATTTAAACACATTCGAGGAGGAGAAAGTAATAATTACGATTTGATGCTTCATATTTATCCGAGTAAAGGAATGGATTATGCTGTTCTTACAGATGAGGATAAAGGAGCATCCTGGACGATGTGATAGAAGTTCAAAGATTATAAGGCGGAAGGATATTATAGAGTATATGCATGGGAAACGGCATATACGAAAACGAAAGCGGGAGAAATGATTCCATTTGGCCTGAGCCAAGGACATTAGAGAATTTTGAACATAAAATATCCTTACGTAGCTGTTTTGCAATCTTGAAATCTGTAGTTTTGCATCTTTGATAGCCATATTGACATTCGGCATAGTGAAATTATAATGAATTTTAGGTTTATTAAAGAAAAACTCCTCTTAGCTTCCGGCCTTGCTGTTACAAAATGAGGGGATTTTGGGAGGAATAAATGGGACTCTTAGACATTGTGAAGAAATTAGCTACAGGAGCTCCGATGAGGACAATCGGAAAAACAAAAGCAAGGATGCGGGAAATCTTTAATTCGCTGGTAGAAGGCGGACGACTACAAATTAATTTATTGTCACTTGGAGAACTACAACGATGTAGTTGTGGCAGCGTCACGATTCACAGCAATTTCATCGAGGCTATAAGCCCGGAGAAGTTGTTGTGATTCAGGTCGAGTCCAGACTTGACGGAGTACGGAGAGCAGAGGTCTTCAACAAGGAAAATGGCGGACGTTGCCGCTTCCTGGACAGGATTTTTGTCTCGGTGGCGAAGGAAGGAAAAATGTATCAGCTTGAGCCGATTACTTATTCGCCCGGAATCAATAGGGAGCGAAGTATTGTGTGGCGGTAACGCAGTCCGGTGGAAGAAGTTCAGCCTTTCATAAGTTTTGTAAAGCGGGCTTCTAAAGAAAGGCTTCTAAAGAAATATAAAGCAAAAAGAGTATTTGACAAGGCAGGCACTTGCATTTTGCGGGTGCTTGATTTTTCAAATTTCCAAAGAATTAAGTTTTAGCGTTTCGAACAACTTACCGACTAATAGTCGAAAAACTTGACAACGATTTTTCCTGTTTTATCATAAAAACCGACTAATGGTCGAAAAATATCAAATAGGGAGCAAAAGCTCGAAATATGGAGCTCGAGCAGATAGGAAAAACGGGTCGGATAGAAAATGGAGAGCGGATATGAAAGGGAACAAAGAAAAGCAGGAACTGTTAAAAGCTTGCTCATCGCATGTTCATAGAAAAAGGCTATGAGAATACCAGCATTGACGAGATTGTAGCTAAGGCCGGTATCGCAAAAGGCACTTACTATTATTATTTTGCAAGCAAAGAGGAAACGCTGGAAGCAGTCATCGAAATGATGATAGAGAAGGAGAGTGCTGTAGCCAAAGAGCTTCTTCAGACACCGCTTTCTATACCCGAAAAATTGGTTTCGGTTGTAAATGCCTTTTCGTCCGGAGAAAGAGGAAGCGGTGATTACGGATGTTCTGGAAAGAAAAGAAAATATCGTCATGCACGATAAAATCTGCAAGAAAAATTGTAGAGGTGGCGGTGCCGATTCTGGCAGAGATTGTTCAAGAAGGAATAGCACAGGGAATCTTTTCGTGTACGTATATTGAAGAGCGAGTGAAGATGCTCCTAGTTACGAGTCAGCATATGTTCGATTACGGAGATTTTGGGGAAAAAGATGTAGAGGTGTATATCGATATGCTGGAGAAGTCACTGGGGGCAAAAACCCGGAACCATGCATTTTATCAGTAAGGTCTTAGTAGAGGGGCAAAGGAATGAGCAAGGGAATGAGTAAAGAACAGAATGAAGGGCAGAATAAAGTGCAGAACAAAGAACAGAATGAAGGGCTGAATAAAGAACAGTTCATGCAGGATAAAAGATGAATATCGATATAGACCGTGGTTATTCTTTCTCTGTGCATATTTTTCACATGGATCTTCTGGATACCGGCAATCTTTGTTTCTGAAAATAAGGGAGCGTTATTGATGCTGCTGAGCTCCTTGCACCGGCTGTGGTCTCCACTGTATTTGTGCTTGTATCCGGCTGTGAGGACTTGAAGAGATCTTAAAGAAAAGATTATAGGCTTTTATAAAGTAAAAGTGGATGAATGTATTTGGGCAGTGGTTATTTATGCGCTGATTATTGTTTTTCTATACTTTTATCCCTTTTTATTTGGACAATCCTTAAAGCAGTTTTCCTTTACGGAAGATTTTTCCTTTACCGGAGTGGGAATAGGATCTGCTTTTTGTGACCATTACACTGGCTTCGATTATTGAAGAAGTAGGTTGAAGGGATATTGCAAGACTCCATAGGGCAAATATATGGACTGGTTTATTGAATCTCTGATTTTTGGAATCTTGTGGTCATTCTGGCATTTTCCCTACTATTTATTAAGGGGACATATCAGGCAGGACTTATGGTTAATCCCTTGTTTGTCATTAATTTCTTCGTGGGCGCCATACTTATGGGATATATCATCACATGGGTGTATCTGGTCAGCGACCGCTCCATTCTGGCCCTGCATGGTTTTCCATCTGTTTGTAAACTTTATGCAGGAAAAATCGCGATGACGGCGGAGACAAAGTGTGTAGAAACCATTGTTATTTTATCGTGACGGCGATTATTGTACTGTTGAATAAGAAAATGTTTTTTGAACGGAGCACGTTGGAAGACTCTTGAAAACACGATTTGGGAGGGAAATTAAGATGAGTTCCGGAATGAAAAAGTTTCCTCCTTCTGTGGATGGGGGAGCCTCATATCGTCTATAGGTGGCGGACTCACTCTTTGGTCTTGGGGTTTATGTCTTTCAAAAACAGGCAGTGCGGCAGGAATGGCCTTTGGTGACTTTACTTGGATTTCTGCCTACCCTTCTTTTCACTGTTCCGCAGGGAGTGTTGGCTGACCGTTACGATAGAAGAGTTCTGATGATGATTGGAGACGGTTGTTCAGGACTTGGCATCCTTTACATTTTTCCTCTGCATGCTACATGGAGAAGCAAACCTCGTTTCAGATATGTATAGGCGTGTCTCGTTAGTGCCATATTTTCCTCCCTTTTTGCATCCTTCTTACAGAGCAACGATCACGGATTTATTATCCAAGGAGGAGTTTTCCAAAGCCTCCGGATTAGTGTCTTTGGCAGGAAGTGCCAGATATCTGTTCTCGCCCGTTATAGCAGGCCTATTGCTGGCATATCATGACATTTCCCTGTTGCTGCTCATTGATGTATCTACCTTCTTTGTTACGATTACAACGACCTTTATTGTACAGGCGAGGAATTAAGCAAAAACAGCCTACAGAGAAACAGTCCTTTTGGAAAGCATGAAAGAAGGCTGGAGGGCAATCCACATAGAGAAAGGCGTTTTTGTGCTTGTCCTGTGTTCTTTCTCTGATTACCCTGTTTCTTGGGACTTTGCAAATTTTGTTGAGCCGATGATTCTTTCTTTGCAGACTCCAAGGTGCTGCTACTAGAAACCCTATGTGCAAGTGGGATGCTTGTATCGGGAATACTTCTCGAGGTTTCAGCATTAAGAAAGAATATGGAAAAGTTCTTCAAATCTCCTTTTTATGGCGGGAATCTTTATGATTGGCATGTCAATATTTTGAAAAATCTGGTCAGCATCAGTCATATTTGGTTTCTCTTTTGCTACTTTGCCTCTTTGCAACAACTGCATGGATTATCTTTGAGGACAAATATACGGATGCTTTTACAGGGTAGAGCTTTGGGGATTTGATAGGCTTTTCTCGCAGCTAGGCTATGTTCTTGCTATGCAGTTTCCGGCTTAGCTGCGGATGGTATTGGGGAGTCTGAGCGGAATGGGTGTCGGACGGGGAGCAGCAATGATGATTAGGGTATTTCGGGTGTCTTTCTTTCTCTGTGGCAGTTACATTTCTTCATTTTCCGGCTATCAGAGAACTGGAAAAGAGAACGTAGAGGAATCGTAATGGTAATTTCCAGAAGTCTAAGGCAATCTGATGAGTTTAGGAGGCTTTAGTCAATGCATCAGAAAAATGAATCTTTTCTTGCGCGTGCTGTTTATCATTCTCATCATAGCGATATCCGGTGCGGCGATCCTACAGATTTTCGCACCGGAATATATGGGAAGAAACTCTGCGTATGGCATTTCTATAGGATGGCAGAGAGAAATCGGCTTTTGGAATATTGCCGTTTTGGTCATATTGATTACGGCGTACAGGCACTACAATTGGACCTATCTAAAATCCATTTTGCTGGCTCTCATTCTCGGCGGAATCGGTATCGGAAGCAATCATTTTTGTCCATTATTCAGGATGCATCAAATGGTAAATTTGATTGGCGCTGTGGAAAAATTATCTTCTGGTTCTTGCCTGGATAATCGGATGGAAAATAGAAGAAAGGAGGCAGGATTTATGAAAATATGCGTAGTAGGCCTTGGCGTTATAGGCACAACTTACGGCTATGTGTTCCAAAAAGCCGGGCATCAAGTCGAACATTTGCTGAGAGAAGAGAAAAAATCGAAGGCACCGGAAAGTCTAAATATCAGTTTATTAGATGGACGCTATAACAAAAAGGAGAAGAAAAAGCGGATCAATACAAGGTGAATCTTGCCAGAGTCGAATGCAGAGTATGATTTTTATTATTTTTGAGTGTGGCAAGCGGAAAAATAAAGGATGCTATAACGACGCTTTCCCAAAACCATATTACAGGAAGCTTGATTTTTGTTTTGTAACTTTTTGGAATAGTCGGGAAGAGATTGATGAAATAGTGAGTGCTTATCCTTATATTATCGGCTTCCCTACTGCCGGCGGAAAGCTTATGGAGAATGAGCTTGATTGTGTCTCTTCGATCACATCATGCTGGAAAGCGAGGGAAAAGCAGGATTTCAATTACAAAGCTTTTTAACAGCTCTTCTCGCTTGCAAATTTGAAAACGGAGATTCCTCACGACATGGTGGGAATGGATATGGCTTCATATGGCCATCAATGCAGGTGTCACCTCTTCTGCTGCCCGAAGGAAAATTGAGCATCCAGCGCAGCTTGCTCTCAACCTGATGAAGGATGCCCATGCCTTATCTATTACAGTAAAAGGCAATAAGAGAAACCATTCAGGTGGTCAAGGGAAGAGGCGTAGACTTAGGCTTCTATAAAAATGAACTTCTCCGTATAGGATTCCAGCTGCCTTTTGCCCGGAATTTTATGAAAACGAATGTTCAAAACGAGATGAACTTACCTGAAGAATCATGACTGCATAGTGATGTAGGGATATGCTATATGGGTGCAAATGTGTTTATAAGACCGGGAAGTTAAAAGCATCTCGAGCTGCCGATATTTTACTCTACTATGGATAAAATCTGCATGATTTTTGATTGACTTTAGGGATTGGCTTTTAGCATTTGTTTTCAACATTGGTGTTGGCTTCTACTATTTGGAGAACCCTAAGCACTTATCCGCTTCAAATATTTTCAATGTCTCTTGAATGCTGTCCAGAGAATCCACCATTCCCGGTCAATCCATTTAAAAGCATCATTCCAGATAGCCCCACATTGAAGGCAATGAGGTAGTCCGGCCCAGTTCTCCTATAAGCTTTTGCAAAGGGATTGCCTACTCATATCCTCTGTTTTACTGTAGCCTCCGGAAGAAATTCATTTAGGCGAATCAGAGGAAATACAGCATTTTATTTTTGTGCAGTGAGGAAAGAAAGGCTTTATTTTTATCGCAGAAGGAGAAAATAACAGTGAGCGGATCGACATTTTCCTTGGAAAGTGCCTCGGTATATTCCACGATTAATCTCGTTCAGAATGGACTCCAGTACATCGTCCTTGAACGAAAGTTCAGGTAAAAGGTTTTTCTTGCAAGGCTTTGTTTCCATAATATTCTGCTTTTACGGAGATTTCTGCATAGGATACTTTGCATTAGCTTGAGTAAAGCAGTGAAATTCCTTTCTTGACCATACAGCGGATGGATTTTGCTTTTCTTCATAGCATACCTCCTAAAATACACAGAAAGCAAAGATTGTGTATCTTTATTGAAATGATTTACTTTCCTTCGATGCTAAAGTACCATGCTCTTGCAAGATACACAGTGAGTAGTTTTGGAGGAGAAAAATGCAGGTTTTAATCATCAATGGAGTCCGAGAAAAATGGAGTGACGGCAGCAGTGCTTCATAGGATTGAAGAAAATCTTCGGGGAGCAGGTATGAAGTGCTATTTTACAATCTGGGAAATGAAAATGTCCCATTGTACCGGCTGTAACTATTGCTATAGAACAGGACATTGCTGTATGGAGGATGGATGCAGAGCTACTCTCCAAAAAGAATTGAAGAGGTGGACGGAATCGTTTTGGGTTCTCCAACTACGCAAGTAATGTATCCGGATTAATGAAAGATTTTTATAGATCGAGGACATTTTGTGATGGAACAACTGCTTTACAAAAAAGTACTGTATTGCGGTGGCAAGCGGGGAAAATTACGGAAGTCAAGATACTTTGAAAGTTCTTAAGAATCTTGTGTTATTTTCCGGAGGAAGATTGAGCGGACAGCTTCGGATTCAAGCCGGCTTTAACGAACTTGAGGGAATGATAAGGAAGAGGAAAGGACAGATTGATCGAGTGTCAGAAACCTTATCATGGCAATGAAGGGAAGCAATACTATCCTATTCAGAGCATAGTTCATTTTTCATTTTCCATCTGGGGATTAAGCCCTTTGTAAAGAAAAGGCACGCTATATCAAGGGTTAGGAAAGATGGAGTAAGTTAGGGATTACCTGAATAAAGGAGATTTTTGTATTGGATGCAGAGAATCTATATATATTTGACAAAAAGCAAAAATCCCTTATAATTGGCACGGTGTCAGTTACAAAAGGAACTAATTGACATTTTTAGTAACTTTATGACAAGTACCTTTTGGAAAGGAGTCAGCAGATGTCCAAGCAAAAATCAATCTTTTGTAGGTTCTATTGGAGCATTTATCGGTATTTTTGTTTTTATTGCTTACATTCTCAGATTTTCGCAAACTTGCAGGGAGACAAAGCTCAACCTTTTCAGCCGCTATTTGCGCAATTTCTGCCTGATTTGGGTTATTTACGGATGGACTAAGGAACCGAAAAAAAGACTGGATTCTATTATTCCCTAATTCAGCGGGAGTGATTTTTAGAGGATTAACTTTTCTTACTGCTTTGTAATCCCATGTAATGAATATGAAAGCCGGCGACTTCTTTAGAAGTTTGCCGGTTTTTATTACTTGCCATTTCGGTGGAATTAGTCTTAATAAGAGAAGAAGCTGAATATAGAGAAGAATTTAGATTCAACCGCCGGTGGAATAGGTAGAACTCAACCGCCGGTTCCTGTCATTTTTCGACGGTTTCCGGTAGCTTGTGTCGTGAAAGGAGGTGTCCGATATGGGATCAAATCAAAATCGGAAAAATTTATAGCAGCTTGCAGAAAGGAAGAGGGCATGACACAGGCGGAGCTTGCGGAGAAGCTTGGTATCAGCGATCAGGGCGGTATCCAAATGGGAAACCGGAAAGTCTATGCCGGATTCTGGGATTATGCTGGAGCTTTGCGGATTTCTGAAAATCAACGTAAACGAACTCCTGTCGGGCGAAAGAATCATGCAGAATTCTATAATAAACAATTAGAGAACCTTCTCGCAATGAGACGAGAAGTGGAGGAAAGGGACAGGAGAGCCCTTGGCTGAATACTGGCTGGGATTCTCGACAGTGCTCTTCGGATCGGTCTTAATCCTTTTGGCATCCTTCCTGGTGATGCCTTTCTGGCTGAGAATGGTACTCTCCGCCTTTGCCCTTATGATGATTTTACTGGTAAGCTTTTATCGCAGTTGGTATTGAACAGAAAGCCGGGTACTATGAATGCGGGTGTTGTCATCATCGCTATGTGCCCTCCCACAGTAAGGTCATTCTATCCATGCACAAGGGTCGGCAAGATATATGAAATGCCCTGTATGCGGAAAAACGAAGCTGGCAAAAAGGTATTGGGAGAAGAATAAAATCATGTGTGGTTTATAGAAATGCTGTTAACAGCGCAGTAATTTCTTCTACTAAAAGTTATTATCTCATTTTGATTTTTCTGTCTATGCTATAAAAATGCCGTTTACGGCAAAAATATGAAATGAATCTCTTGGGTGAATTTTCCGAATAATGAGTACAATGTTTCACAAAAGTGCTGTTTGCATGCAAAAATATAAAATGGAGATCAAGATGGAAATCAATGGAGAAATCAATAGAGAGGTGTATCTTAATCGACTTATTGTCAGAAAACACAATGGCTTCATTAAAGTGATTACCGGAATCAGACGCTGCAGGAAGTCGTATTTGTTGAATACTTTATTTTATAAGCATTTACTTTCGGAAGGCAGAAGAGAGTCATATTATCCGATTCGCCTTTGATACAGCAGAAGATTTATTAAAGATTGGAGAAGATCCCATCGTACTGGATAATGAAAAAGAAGAGCGCAAGGTGGATCCCTCCCGATTTATTACCTGGCTGATGCCACAGATTCGTGGTGAAGGGATGTACTACCTTTTGCTGGACGAGGTGCAGAAGCTGGGAGCCTTTGAGTCAGTGCTGAACGGATTCCTTCGGAAGCAAAATGTTGATGTTTACGTAACAGGCAGTAATTCCAAGTTTCTGTCAAAAGATATTATAACTGAATTTGAGGGAAGAGGGGATGAAGTGCATGTGCTGCCTTTATCTTTTTCCGAATACTATGCATTCAAAGAGGGAGATAAAAGCGAAGCCTATGATGATTACTCCGTTTACGGAGGGCTTCCGGCGGTTGCCCTGATGAGTACGGAAGAGCAGAAAAGCAATTATTTGATATCCCAAAATGAAGAACGTTTATCTTCGGGATATCGTGGCCAGATATTCGGTACAGGATGAAAACGCCTTTGGGAGAAGTAATCGACGTCATTGCCTCCGGCATTTCCACCTTACCAATCCAAGGAAAATTGCCGCAACGATGAATTCTGTTCATGGGACAAACATCAGTGATGCAACAGTGATAAGTACATTACCTATGGGAAGAAGCGTTTATGCTTACTCGGGTAAAAAGATATAATGTGAAAAGGGCGAAAGCATATCGGAACCCCTTATAAAAATCTATTTTGAAGACCTGGGCCTTCGCAATGCCCGACTGTCATTTCGCAGATTGAAGAAACCCATATCATGGAGAATATCATTTACAATGAATTGCGATACAGGGGCTATCAGGTAGATGTGGGAACCGTGGAATCCAGGGGAGAGGGATGCAAATGGGAAAGAGATTCGGTGCAGAGGGAAATCGATTTCATTGCTACATTAGGAAGTAAGAAGTATTATATTCAGTCTGCCTATGCTATTCCGGGATAAGGAAAAGTATGAGCAGGAATGCAAACTTTGAGCGCACCATGGATTCCTTTTAAGAAAATCATTATCGTAGAAAAACGTATGAAGCCCTCGCTATGACGAAAACGGATATCTGATGATGGAGTTATGAATTTTTATTGATGGGAATAGCTTTGCTGATTTATTCGATGAAGAGTATCGTGAAAGCCCACGATACTTTTATGGTATTAAACTCTGAAAAATAAAGGAGGAATTCCACCGGAATTTTTCGAGTTTGTTTGTTTGAAGCAGATTGACTAGTAGCTATATGCCCGATTAAAATAATGCGCAATAGCAGGATGATAAAAAGCTAAATGCTCGAATGAAAAAGCCAAATACTCGGGCGAACAGATTGGATTAGGGTCGGAAGAAATTTAATCAATGATTTAAACATGAAGGGTTTGATTTTTGAAAAGCCCTACCCAAAACACAGAGGCAGATAACGAAAAATAGTGAGGGAATGATATGTCGCTTTTGAAGCTAAGTCTTATACAAAAATACAAGCCGGAAAAAAGTATATACCCTATGTTTACAGCACAGGTTTTCTTTTCTCCTGCTGTGTCCGGAGCAGAGGTGCGAGCGCTTCCTCTTAACAAGGAAGGAAGAAGTTCCTAGAGCCTACTCTGTTCTTGTCCTGTCCGAAAACCGGCATACAGGAAATAGAGCTTGGAGAGGACTTTCTGGACCGGGAAAATGATTCGATGCTTTTTCATTTGGAAACGACTTCGGGGTAATCAAAGCAAAAGAAAGAAATTGTTTATTTTACCGGAGATTTTTCTTCGCCGGAAATCATCCCGATTAAGAATGGATTTTTGCCCTTTAGCAAAGTGCTGCCGGACAATGCAAGAGAGCGGTATTTTCAGACTGTTTCAGAGGGAAGGCTGATTCCCGTCTGCTTTGAAAAGGAAGTGTATTACGGTCTGTCCCGCTGTTTTTGCCTCCTTTTAGACTTTGACCCTGGAAAAAGAAGCCAAGTGGAAATGCTTTTTCAGAAATAGAGAAAAATGCCTTTACGCACCATGATGACAGGACGAAGGATGCTCCGAAAATCGACAGTTTAAAAATGCTAAATGATGCACTTTATGCCTATACTTCGGGAGAAAGCACAGGTTCAGTGAATAAATGGGGAATGGACTATTATGCTTTGGCAAAAATCTCCTCCGAGGGCAAGGTAAAAGAAAAGCTTTTGAGTCGGAACAGTTGAAAACGGGAGGAAAAAAGTCCGGGGTAAAATGGAACTTTCACGCATTCGGACTATCTAATTCTCACACCGCTTTTTAACAATGACGATTGGAAGGAAAGCAGAAACTCTTTCCCTTAGTAAAAGAGAGTATCTGGATATTACTATGCCAAGAGGCATGACAAAGCATAGCTACATAATATTTGCGGAGAGCTTTGTCTCACCGCTCGTATGATAGAGGACTGAAAGAAATCGGGCTTTTGCAAGATAGAAGGGATAGAGTAGAGAGATAAAACTCAAAAAGGAAGAGTCTTTATGTAGGATTGGTCTGAAAATGTGATCTAAACTCGCCCTATATTTAGACCCTGTCCTGCATAGAAAAGCCTATTGATTTTTATTCCCTCCTCCTTCTTCCTATATGCTTCCATGCTTTTTGTAAAAGATCCGCATGGATTCCCGACAATCATCCGGAGAAAGAATCACTGCCTCTTTTCCGAAGCGATGGAAATATTCTTCCAACTGTGTTTTTGGCCAGTTAAAATAAAGAGTATTTCCTTCTTTTTAATACATCCGGCCTGTTTTTAGTAATGAAATGAAACTTTTGCAGGCCCTTTTCCGTTAAGCGGACTTCAGCTTCAATTCCTTTGGATGTGGATTGAGGACTTCTTCTGGCAATTTCCTGAGCTCCAGTTTTTCGGCTTTCATTCGGAATGAATTTATCGGAAGAGCTATATAAGGCACGAATTCTTGAGATACGGAAGGATCGGGGTATGCTGGTTTCGTTGTCTAAGCAAAGAAGATAATTACCTGCTCCTCTTTGGATGCGGCAATACAATAAGGTTGAACCGTAAAAATTACTTTTTGGAGCGGAAGTGGAAGTAAAAACGGATAATACTATTTTTTTCGAATGGCAGTGTTTAACTCCTCAAAGATATCCTGAAAGAGAATTCTCTCACGGTCTTTTTCTGGAAATAGATAGGTAGGAGCTGAAAAAGTCATTAAGATACTGGGAGAGAAACCCGAGAGAGCATATTATTTTCAATAGAATGCATGATGTCCAAAGAGCGTCCGCTGACCGTTAAGGTGATGGCAGCGTTTCGCTCACTCTTGAATTCCGTATTTTCGCATATAGCTGTTCATGATTTTATCCGCGATGGCATCAGCGTCCTCCCGGGAAATCGAGGAAAATGCACTAAGGTCGGACAAAATAGTATCGAGGAGCCTTTCCTTTTGTTTCACGATATTCATCAAAATATTGAGTAAAAAGCTCCTTTAAAAATCCATTCAGATTCACCGAGCCGTCCTTCTTATAAAAATCAAAGAGCTCCGCATCATTCAAAAAGCGTAATCGCATCTCTTCCGGAATATATATTTTGTACTCTCTGTCATGATTTCTCCTTTTTGAAAAATCTTGATTTTTCAGAGGGATATACGCTTGACCTACTTTTTGCATATCTCTATTTTCTATTTTTAAAACCCCTATCAAAATTTCTCCATCTGAATTTTTCCTGTATAATCCCCTCATAATGGGATTGCTTAATATCATAATAATAACGAAAATTACAGTGCTTATACAATGAATTTGGGGTTGAAAAATATTTATATTCCTCAGCTTTTTATCTCCTGAAAAACGGTATATCATAAAGGCACGAAAGACACATACAGCAAACAAGTGTATTTGAATTTGGATTAAATGCGGATGGTTCATCCTGTGTCTTGTATGTCTTAGTGGATTTCCACTAAGTATAACTTAAAACAGTCGGAAAGATACTAACAGCAAAAAATATGTGATACCTGGCTGAGATAGTCGGCGCGAGGCTAATGTCCCGGCGCTTCCGGGATGCAACACTCCCCCTGCTGGAAGAGGCAACTGCCCCTTACCTTATAAAGTATCTTGTGGCTGTTTCTTTTTAGAAGGAGGTAGGAGCAATGTTTTTAGAGGAATTAAGAAAAGAAGAGAATCTGACATATACGGAGAATGGCGCTCTTACCAACAGGAGTACGAACTCTTATTGTTTGGATCTTTTTGCTACCATTGGGGCTCTACGAAATGCAGAAGACAATGAAATCATTTCCCGATTTATCAAGGCCTATACGGAAGACAGAAATATGGCGATGAAGATTCTTTTCTTCGCAAGGGATATCCGAGGAGGACTTGGGGAGAGAAGAGTGTTTCGGTCTATACTAAAGTGGCTATCTCTTCATGAGGCGGATTCCCTTCGGAAGAATATTGCAAATGTTCCCGAGTATGGGAGATTTGATGACCTTCTTTCCCTTCTGGACGGACCTTGCGAAAAGGATATGCTTAGCTTCATAAAAGAGCAGTTGGATAAGGATCTTGCTGCCCTGAAAATCGGAGAGAGCGTTTCTTTATTGGCCAAATGGCTTCCTTCCGTGAATACCAGCAATAAGGATACCGTTAAAAGAGCCAAGAAACTTGCAAAAGCTTTAGGCTTTAGCGATGCAGAGTATCGTAAAGTCCTTGTTTCACTGCGGGCAGAAATAAAGTTGATGGATAATTATCTTCGGGAGAAGGATTACTCCTTTTCCTATGAGAAGCAGCCTTCTAAAGCCTTGTATAAGTATAGACTGGCTTTTCTCAGAAATGACAGGGAGAGATACTCTGCCTTTTTGGATAAGGCGGAAAGTAATCCTTCTGTAATGAATACGGGAACCTTGACGCCCTGTGATATCGCAGCATCCATTATTCATAAAAATATAGTGGAAGCGGGAAATCACGGAAGAAGAACGCCGTTCGATGGACGTCACCTGGAAGGCACTTCCCGACTATACAGGGGCGGAAAATGCTCTTGCTGTAGTGGACGGATCCGGTTCCATGTATTGTAACTGTGATCCGGATACATGCCGGCAGCAGTGGCACAGTCTTTGGGGATTTATTTTGCTGGAGCACTAAACAAGGGCTGTTTCCATAATCATTTTATTACCTTTTTCTGAAAATCCGAGATTGGTGGAAGTGCAAGGGCGGGATATTGTGGATAAACTTACGTACTGCATGAGTTTCAATGAGTGTGCCAATACGGATTTACAGAGAACTTTCGACTTAATTCTGAAGACGGCCATTCAAAAATAAGGCAAAAGCAGGAGGAACTCCCGGAAAAAAACTCTATATCATTTCGGACATGGAATTCGACTATTGTGCAAACCATGCGGAAATGACGAATTTTGAGTGCGCAAAAAAAGAAGTTTGCAAAGTATGGCTACAAGCTTCCGCAAATTGTATTTTTGGAATGTGGAAAGTAGAAACCCGCAACAGCCGGTTACGAAAAATGAGCAGGAGTTGCCTTGGTGTCCGGCGCTTCTCCACAGATTTTTCCATGCTTTCCGAGGGATTTTAGATCCTATTCCTTTATGCTGGAAACACTATCTTCCGAACGCTACCAAAGGATTTGTGCGTAGAGAGGGGAAATGTATGTTTAATATAGAGGGAAAGGTCAATAAGGCAGTTTGTTTTGCATCAGTGGTGGAGGACTGCGCCATTCAACAAATAAAAGAATGTGACTACGACTTCACAGCCGGGAGTCAAATTCGTATTATGCCGGATGTGCATGCCGGGAAGGGGTGCACGATTGGGACGACAATGACGGTTCACGATAAAGCGGTTCCAAATATTGTGGGTGTAGACATTGGCTGCGGAATGTATACGATTAATTTGGGGAAGATGGAAATAGACTTAGAAAGATTGGATGAGGCTGCGCACTTTATTCCGTCCGGAATGAGCGTATGGGATAGAGAACGGGAAGAGTTTGACTTAGAGGCATTTCACTGTTACGGGCAGCTTAAAAATCCAAATCGTCTTCGGAAAAGTCTGGGAACTCTTGGAGGAGGAAATCATTTTATCGAAGTGGATATTTCGAAAGACGGAACGAAATATCTTGTTATTCATAGCGGAAGTCGAAATCTCGGGAAGCAGGTAGCGGAACTGTATCAGAAAATCGCTATTGAACAGCATAAAGGAGTCACAGACATTCCCGAGGACTTATGTTACCTATACGGAGAGACTTTACAAGACTATCTCCATGACGTTGAACTATGCCAGCATTTTGCAAGAAGAAATCGGGAGATTATGGCGAAGATTATTTTTCGAAAAATGCAATTTATGTGGAACAGATGCTTTTTCATACTGTACATAATTATATTGATTCGGGGAGAAATGATTCTTCGAAAAGGCGCTATAGCAGCGCATGCAGGAGAAAAAGTTCTTATTCCTATCAATATGCGAGATGGAAGCATTCTGGCTCTTGGAAAGGGAAATCCGGAATGGAATTATTCCGCACCGCATGGGGCAGGACGGGTTATGTCCAGAACTAAGGCGCAAAATGAGCTCAGCATGAAAGAATACCGGGAAAGCATGAAGGATTTACTCAAGCTCTATCAATCAAGAGACCTGGATGAAGCGCCCATGGCCTATAAGTCTTTGGAGGATATATTAAATGTCTTGGAAGATACGGTGGATATTATCGAGGTGTTGAAACCGATATACAATTTTAAGGCATCTGAATAAGAAGATGAATAAGAAGAGGATTTGTGCGTAGAGAAAATACAAAAAAGCGGAAATTGCTGAAAAAAACAGTATTTTCCGCTTTTGATTCATAACGAGTCTTGCTCGTAAAGCGTGCGATATCTCGTTCTTAATGAGTGCCGCTTGTGAAGTGTACGGGATTTAGGCTTTTTCATTTAGAACATCTCTGCAAGCTCTCTCGCTGAAGCCACCACGGTTTTTTATCTGCCGGGCGGTTTTTCCATGTCCCATTTTTCCATGCCTTCTTATCCTAGGAGGGGCAATAAAGCCAAGTCGCTTTTTACTACGAGATAAATCCGGTCGCCGTTTAAGGAAAAGCCTAATCCGGAAGAAATTTGTCTATCAAAGCGGGAAATCATGGATGGCGTCAGGAACTTGTTCATCGGTGCAGAAGATATTGTAATGCTCATTATGGGTAATATCTTCTACATCGATTTTTCTCCGTCACAGGCAGGAAAATGCCCTCCATTTGTTTCTTTCCCCCACACTTTCTCCGTGGGAACGATTCTTAGTTGTCCTTCAAAATGAGAGTGATACTGCAAAGTATAAACTTGTCCCTTGAATTCGTATAAACCTTTTCGGTCTTTTTCCCTTTTGGGAGAGTAAGCATATAAGCCGGTGATTTTTCAGTCCATTTTGCTCCTGCAAATCCAGTAAGTCCGTAGGGGAAATAATAAGAAAAATCGGTACAGCTTTCTGAAAGGCATGAAGAGGAAGCGCTCATTTCCGGCAAATTCTGCATCGGGAAAAAGAATATTAATCATTGGAGGAAGTATCCGATTCAGATAAGTTTCCTCTGTTTCAGGCAGTTTTATGATTTTAAAGATAAGGCTACAAAGTACCGCTAAAATGAACGCGCCGACGATACCCAGGAATGAAGCAATCACTATCCCTGAAAACAATCTTTTGATAAAGCAGAAATGTGCTGAGGGGAGGATAGACTGCTCCTTAAGCGTTATAAGAATCGGCAAAACAAAAAAACACATAAGAACAAAAAGCCCGGAGAACAATACAAAAAAAGGCACCATAGGGTTGTCTTTGTAGTAAAAACTTCTCTTCATTGCTTTTCGAGCCTTTTTGAATTTTTGGAGACCTCCAAAGTTCTCTAAGCTTTTTGCTGTTCTTCTTTCGTTAATTCCATTTACTGCATCCTTGCTTCCTTCTTATATTTGGGTTTTTATTGAAACTTTTTAAGTATAACATAAAGGAGCGACTTTTTGATGCCAGTGATGAAAGAATTTATATAAGGCTAAAACAGTTTTAGCAGGTCTTTTTGTGTTATGATATTTCACAAAGCTTTATAGGAGTGTGATTTATGCAAGTGACCATCAAAGATGATTTTGACTTAGAGAAAATTATTGATAGCGGACAGTGCTTTCGGGGAAAATGTCTGGAAGACGGAAGCTATCGTTTTATCTCCGGAGATTCCGCCATTTACCTTCGTCCGAAAGGGGGAGAGCCCGGAGTGTATACGGTGTCCCGTGATCAGAAAAGCTGGGAAACAATCTGGTTTCCCTTTTTGATTTGGAAAGATGCTATAGCGAAATTGCTGTTTCAGAAAAGCGGAAAGCATGAATTCGTGGATCAGGCCATTGCCCATGGTCGTGGAGTACGGCTCCTGCGACAAGACCCTTGGGAAATGCTTTTAACCTTTATCATTTCACAACGGAAAAGTATTCCCGCCATTATCAAATCCGTGGAAGCACTCTCGGAAAAATATGGCCATGATATTGTTACTGAACAGGAAAGGCTGAAGGCATTTCCCTCTCCGGAAGAAATGAAAGATGCTACGGAGGAAGAGTTGGCAGCCTGTGGTCTTGGCTATAGGGTGAAGTATATTTTGGACGCAATAAAAAAGGTCAATAGTGGAGAGCTAAACCTCCAAGCCATCGCAGAGCTTCCGGATGATACATTGCTGGAAAAGCTTCAGACCGTCATGGGGGTAGGCATAAAGGTGGCAAACTGCATCGCCCTATTTGCCTACGGAAGAACCGCCTGCGTTCCGGTGGATGTCTGGATTTTCCGCGCCATTGAGAAGGAATGTGGCGGAGTATCTCCATTTTCCTTGTATGGGGAAAATGCTGGGATTATTCAGCAATATATTTTTTATTATGAGAGAGGGGTAATCGGGCGTAAAGATGGATGAAAATGAATGAGTGCTGAACAAAAATCCACTTTATACCATTGCAACTGCTTTAGTCTTTATTGAAATATTTCCGTAAGTTGCATTGCTGTTTGGGTCATAGCTTTTATTCGCCATGCAATTTCTTCAATATTCCATTTCTTCCAAGCTGATATATTCTTCGGTGGATCAAAGATAATTAAGTTGCTTTGAATAGCCAAATAAATATGATTACCTGTTAAGAAGAAACTTAATCCTCTAGGAACTTGTTTGTCAAACCAGGCAAGCATTGCCGGTGTTAGGAAATTTCGTGCTGCTTCTATGTTAGAACAGTAGATGTCATAATTTTCGTTGTGAGGAATATCTTTCACATCAATTTTTATCTCTCCTTCGCAGGGGCAAAATACCCTCTATTTCTTCCTTTCTCCAACAGTTTATCTGAGGGAATAACTCGTAGTTGTCCGTCAAAATAGGAAGAATAGTTAAAGGAAAAAATCTGTCCTTTAAATTCGTATGCGTGAGTGCCAACTGTCTTCTTTTTTGGACTGTAGGCATATAAGTCTGTGATTTGTAGATTATTTTGATGCTGCAATTTAAGTAAACCGGACTGGAGATAATATGAATAATTTGGTAGAGCTTTTTTTAAGTTTTTAGTGGGAAGTTTTTCTTCATTAAATTCCGAGTAGGGAAGAAGGATATTTATCGTTGGAGGAAGTGAACGTTTTAAATATATTTCTCTTGGACTAAACTTCTTTAGTTGTTTTTCAATAAACTTGGTGATAAGCAGTATGATAGCTCCCCCGGCGGCTATAGCCAGAACGATAATAGGTATCACGAAGAGTATACTGATACCGAACCATGTTGAATCATCAAAATGAGCAATTAATTCATATAAGCTATATGCAGATAGGACGCTGAAACAATATAAAATACATGCAAAAATAAGTAAACAAAATATAAAAAAATAGATGGAAGAGGAAGTGATTTATAGATGCATATCTTCAAGATATTCCAGTCCTTTTTTAAATTGTGGGTTCTCCTGAAGTTCTTTGAGTTTTTGTCGTTCTTCTTTACTCAAGTCAATTTGGTTCATATGCTCCCTTTCTGAAGTCTTATCGAAAGATAAGTTTTTTTCAATTGTCGGATAGTCCTTTATCGGAGTTGTTCAACATGATTTCTACTAAGTATATTTTTTTGAAGATTTTTATGTTTTTAAGTATAGCATGGGATGCGTTGTACATTGAAGAAAAAGAACAAAAATTTATTAATATTGTACATCTTAGGGAAAAAGTCATATACAGAATGATAGACGAATTAAACATAGCCATGGTAGAATAAAAAACAGTTTCCGGATAGGACAGAACAGTGAAAATACAGTAAAGGAGTAAACATCATGGCAAATTACAACATCGATACCATCTGCGTACAGGGAGGCTATGAGCCGAAAAAGGGAGAGCCCAGAGTAGTCCCCATCGTACAATCCACCACCTTCAAATACGAGACTTCCCAGCAAATGGGAGACCTCTTTGACTTAAAGGATTCGGGCTATTTCTATACCAGACTGGCTAACCCCACCAATGATGCTGTGGCAAATAAAATCTGTCAGTTGGAGGGCGGTGTAGCGGCTATCCTAACCTCTTCCGGTCAGGCTGCAAATTTCTATGCCATCTTCAATATTGCCTCTGCGGGAGATCATGTGATTGCTTCTTCCGCAATCTACGGAGGAACCTACAACTTAATCGCAAAGACCATGAAAAATATGGGCATTGAAACGATCTTCGTGGATCCGGATATTTCTGCAGAAGAGTTGGAGTCCAAGTTCCGTCCCAACACAAAGCTGGTTTTTGGAGAAGTCTTAGCGAATCCGGCTTTGAAAATTTTAGATATCGAGAAATTCGCCAAGGCAGCGCACAAGCATGGCGTGCCATTAATTGTGGACAATACCTTCCCCACTCCGATTTTCTGTAGACCTTTTGAATGGGGAGCGGACATCGTGACACACTCCACCACAAAATACATGAACGGCTTTGCCAATGCGGTTGGTGGCGCAGTTGTGGATTCCGGAAACTTCGACTGGACCAAGTATAGCGAGAAATTCCCAGGACTAACCACTCCGGACGAAACCTACCACGGAACAGTCTATACGGAGAGCTTCGGTAAGGCAGCTTATATTGTGAGAATGACCACCAACCTGATGCGTGATTTAGGCTCCATTCCTTCTCCGCAAAACTCCTTCTACCTTGGCGTAGGTCTGGAAACCTTGCACTTAAGAATGGAAAGACATTATGAAAATGCCTTGGCTTTAGCAAAGCATTTGGAAAAGCATCCGAAGGTATCCTGGGTTTCCTTCTCCGGTTTGGAAAATGACAGCCAGCATGAATTAGCTAAAAAGTACCTGCCAAAGGGCTCCTGCGGAGTAATTTCCTTCGGCGTAGTTGGAGGAAGAGAAGCGGCTGTAAAGTTTATGGATTCTCTGAAGCTGGCTGCTATTGTAACTCACGTTGCGGATGCCAGAACCTGTGTGCTGCACCCGGCATCCACCACCCACAGACAAATGAATGATGAAGAGCTACTGGCAGCAGGGGTATCACCTGACCTAATCAGAATGTCTGTAGGAATTGAAGATGTGCAGGACATCATTGCAGATGTGGATCAGGCATTGGAGAAATAAAGCGGACGCTAAATTTCATACCAGAAAACATAACGGGCTATCAAAATCAAAATAATATATAGATTTTCGGCAATATAGGTCTAAATAAGGGGTAGTCTGAGCCCGACACTTGCGAAAAACCGGCGAAGTGAAGAACTGTAAAATCAATAATTGAAGCGAATGATGCAGTGTGAGTCTGTAATAGGGGCAATCTGAGCCCGTCAGTACTTACTGAAAGCGAGCTAAAGCGAAGCTTGAAGTTAGTACTGTTACGAAGGCGAGGTTAGCGAGAGCGTGCCCCAATTACAGACTCACCTGCATTAGAGTGCCTTCTTATAACTTATAGCCCGTTATTTTCCTATAGCACTTCCACCTGACAGGACCGTAGAGTCTCCAGAGCAGCTTCGTGTTTCTCCTTCGTAACCCCGGCACAACACCGGCTATCCAGAGAGAGAGGTACTTCCGGTAAAAATGCCTTTAGAAGAAGGGCATTGGAAACCACACAGATATCGGTACATAAGCCTACAAGCTCGATGGAGAAATCCTGTTCTTTGCTTTTAAGTTCCTGACAGAGGGCTTTCATAGCATTTGCCAATTCCAAACTTCCAAAGCCGGGCTTTTCAAAGAAATGATCCGCTAAGATTAAGCCTTGAAGAGCGCTATCCAACTGCCAGCCATTCGTTCCCTTAATGCAGTGGGAGACAGGAAGATTTTTTCCCTCCTGAGTGGAGAGGTAATCCTCTCTATGGGTGTCGAGGGTTGCGTAGACATCCTCTTTGGGATAGGAGAGGATCTTTTCTTTTACCTTTTGGACAATGGCTTCCGCCTCCTTTGTTCCTAAAGAACCGTCAATAAAGTCCTTCTGCATATCTACTACAATAAGAATTTTCTTCATTTTTCTGCCTTCTTTCCGAGTCGATTTTGATGACAATGGCGTTCCGATAGGAAGTATACACCTCTATATAGAATCTTGCTATAGTTGTTATTGCGTCTGTTCTTTTAGAAAGCTTTTTGAAGGCTTATTTTGTAAAATATTGAGGGAGAAAAAAGATATGTTTATGTGTGCGCAGGGAATGCCTCTCTCGTACATATACGATGGGAAATCTTGATTAAATCTATTGTGCACGATATTATAAAGAGCACAATGAGTAATAAACAAAGAGAGAATTCAATCTATTTTTTTACAAGATGTTTGTTTAGGAGGGCTGGGAGATTCAATACTGCATAAAATCCGAATGAGCCTATGAAAAACCGCTAATTGAATAAAAAAAGGAAAGCTCTAATCAAAGAACTGAAATTACGGATACTATGGTTGAAATAAAATCATTCAAGACCTATAATTACATGTATATAAATCATTACAAATAATATATAACAGGATATTTAGGTGTAATTATGATGATTGAGAAAGAATTAGAAAAGGGTATTTGCTTTATCCTTTGAAATATCTGAACATAAAGAAAAGAATGGACTGCCCAGATACCTAACTACGGGAAGGAAGATATATAAAGCACAATATGAGCAGTTTGGCTTTTATATTATAAAGCTTCATTCCGCGATTGACAGTAGGGTACTTTATAAAGAAAAGTTGCTATATGAAGAGAAATTTGGCGTACCGGTTGCTTTCTGCTTTGAAACGCTTACAAAGAATAACAGGAATGCATATGTAAAGCATCACATCCCCTTTCTGATGGTTCCTACGCAGATTTATTTGCCGTTTTTAGGAATACTTTTCAGTAAGAAGTTTACCGGGACGGAAGGAAGTGCCTTACTGCAATTAACAGCCAATGCGCAGCTGATTTTGCTTTATCTGGTATATAATAAAAAAGCTGATTATACGAAGAAAGAATTGGCGGTAATACTTGGGCTGGATCCCGTCTATGTAACAAGAGGTACAAAAGAGCTTGTTTCCAGGAGATTTATTGCAGAGAAAAGAAAAGGAAGAAGTATCGAGGTGGGGCTTACAATTGATTCAAAAGAGTTGTTTAATGTTGCAAGTTCAGTCCTTTCCAGTCCTGTTCGTGATGTAATCTATGTGAGAAAAACAGAAGATGTGATAGGACTTCAAAGGCTTCGGATTTTTGCCTTGTCAGAAATAAGTATGCTAAATCCACCGGAGATAGCTGTGTATGCCTGTTTTAAGAAAAGCAGGATTGTAGATAAATTTGAAATTGTTGATGAGCCGGGATGGGAAAAGCCTTCTGATATATGCAAAGTGGAATTGTGGAACTATGATCCGGCGAAGCTTTGTGAAAACGGAATAGTGGATAAGCTTTCCTTGTACGCCTCATTGAAGGATACAAAAGATTCTAGAGTTCAGGGGGAATTAGAAAACGTTTTGGAGGAATTAAGTGGCAGTAAGTGGTTTCAATGATTTGGGAAGGTTTTGTGTCCGATTGGATAGGAGAATTTTATGCCAAATTTAAAAGAAAAAGAATATAGGAAGTTTGAAGATATTAAGTACATGCGAAAAGATGGGAGTGAGTATTGGAGTGCAAGGGAACTTGCTGATGTACTTGATTATTCTCAGTGGAGAAATTTTCAAAAAGTCATTGATAGAGCAATGATTGCGTGTGAGAGCAGTGGTCATGAAGTAGCATACGATTTTGCTGAGGTCAGCAAAATCGTAGAAGCAGGTGCTACAAGTAAGTCTATAAAAGATTATGAGCTTACGAGATATGCTTGCTATTTGATTATGCAAAATGGAGATCCTAGAAAAGAGGTTATTGCATTTGGACAGACTTATTTTGCTATACAAACATATCGTCAAGAAATAGCAGATCATTTTAATCAGCTTGATGAGGATAGAAGAAGGCTTGTCGTTCGTGGTGATATTAAACAATGGAATCAACTTCTGGTAGAAACAGCACATGATGCAGGAGTTATCACAAATGAAGAATTTGCTATATTCCAGAATGCAGGGTATATGGGATTGTATGGTGGGTTAGATGTAGAAGATATACATGATAGAAAAGGACTGACAGCAAGACAAAAAATCTTGGATTATATGGGAAGTACCGAATTGATTGCTAATTTATTTAGAATTTCACAGACAGAAGAAAAACTGAGGAAAGACAAAGTTGAAGGTGCAGAAGCAGCAACAAAGGTTCACTATACAGTGGGAAAAGAAGTCAGAAGTGCTATTGAAAAAATTGGTGGCACGATGCCGGAAGATTTGCCTGTTCCGGAGAAAAGCATTCAACAGATAGAAAAAGAACAGATGAAGCGTTTAAAAGATAAAGCCCAAAAGGGCAAGTTGATGCTGGATGAATGATATTCATAAAATAGCCAATGAGGCGGATATGATTGTAAATGGCTATGCTTTCACTCGCTGTAAAGAAGGATTTAGCAAACTGATTTCCACCACCTCATCCGCTACCTCCTGTAAAAAGGCGTAGTCGTGAGACACAATGAAGAAGATTCGATCCTCCCGAATTGCAGACTTTAAGAGGCTGGCGATACGAAGCATATTTTTCTGATCCATGCCGCTGGTGGGTTCATCAAAAAAGAAAAGCTTTGCCTCTTGATAGAGGGTTGCAGCAATGGCCAGTCGTTGCTTCTGCCCGCCGGAAAGACTCATGGGATGGCAATCTTTTAACGCGGAAAGTCCCAGTGCACTGAGAAGTTCTTCTTTTGTCGCCTTACCACATTTCCCCAGTTCCATCTCTTCTTCCACGGAGTCTCCGAACAATTGCTGATTCACATTCTGCATAACCATAGCGGAAAGGGCAAGACGCTGTCTTTTTGAGAGTTCTTTTCCGAACAGGGAAAAATGACTTCCTCTTTCATTCTCCAAGCCGCTGAGTTTGCGGAGAAAGGTGGACTTGCCAATTCCGTTTTCTCCCACTATACCGTAAATTTTTCCAAAGGAAAAAGAGGCAAAGCGCCCTTCCTTATAATATCTTAGCGCTCCTTCATTTTTCCATTCCGGAAGAGAAAGGCTTGGTTTCGTTCTTGCGCGAAGCCCCATGGATTTGATATTTTCCTCCGGAAGTGCCAGAAAATCCTCTCGGGAAAATAACTTGCAGAGTCTTCCCTTTTCTAAAAATGCCACTCGATCAATAATATCCATCAGGTAGTAAAGGCGGTGCTCAGCCACAAGAATCGTAATCCCTTTTTCTTTCAGGGTATGAAGCATGGTTTTTAGAACGGCAATAGAGCCTTCGTCCAGATTGGAAGAGGGCTCATCCAGGACCAGGAAGGGACAGCCGGAGAGATAGGCGGAAGCAAGGGCAAGAATCTGTTTTTCTCCTCCGGATAAGGCGAAGATATTTCGCCCAAGCAGTTTTTCGATGGGGAAAATGGAGAGAAGCGCTTCCATTCGCCTGTCCATTTCCTCGCGGTTCAGTCCCATATTTTCCATGGTGAAAAGTAATTCTCTTGTGGTGTTTATATTGAAAAAATGGGTTTTCGGATTTTGAAAAACGGTGGCAATCCGTAGGGCGATTTTGTAAATGGGAAGGGAAGATAAGTCTTCTCCCTGAAAAAGCAGTTTTCCCTTGCTTTTTCCGTTGTAGTACTGATAAGCCAGGCCGTTTACGGCATGAATCAGGGAGGATTTCCCGCTGCCGCTTTCTCCCGTAAGAAGCAGGCATTCCCCCTCTTTTATCGTAAGACTGATGTCCTGTAGTACCGGAGCGGAATCTCCGTAGGATAAAGAAAAATTTTCGAAAGCAAGCATAAAAACTCCTTTTTACCGTCAATAGTGTAGTAAGTGAACTCCAAAATAGCTTAGCCCCAGTATCAGCAGGATACAAAATAGAAAAACAGCGTCCACGATTTGCAGACGAACCGTATTATAGCGCGTCTTTTTGACGGGATTCTCGATGCATTTGCACTCCGCCGCCTTCGCGATATCCTCCGCTATATTCGCGGAAATGATGAGGAGCGGAATGGAAACATAGAGCAGATTCTGTATCGGATTCCAAGTCCGAATACCCCGAATCTTCATGGCTCGTTCAATGGCTTTCTTCTCTTCCGTGAAGGCAGGAAAAAAACGGAACATCACGGCTATAGGGATGGAAATGCATTGGGGGATATGGAGAAAATCCATGGAGCTTAAGATGGCGCCCACATCCGAAGTTCTCATGAAAAAGCTCCCTGCCAGATAGGGTAAAAAAAGCAGACGAAAAATATAGAGAAAGGAAAAGAGGATACGTAAAGGGACCGGCATAAAATACTGGGCGGAATACCCGGGAATAAAGCAAAGGGCGGCAAAAACAAGAGGAGCGAACAGTGCAGTTCTTCGAAAACCGTTCAGAAAGAAGAAGACGGAGAAGAGAAGCACCACTGCCCATTCTCCGTAAAAGGGAAGATAGTGCATGATCGTAAAGCCTAAAAACAGCAAAACGAGAAGCTTGGTAATCGGGTTTGGATTAAAGGGATTCCGCTTTTCCGCCCAGGGTTTTTCTTTGATGGTATGCTCTAAATTACTTTTATTTTGCATTATTTTACTCCATACAGTTCTATTTCGTGCTATTCTATGCCGTATTGTTCTACTCCGTATTGTTCTATCCCATATTGCTTAGCCCTGTATTGCTTAGCTCCGTGTTGCTCTGCTCTGCCTTGCTCTGCTCTGCCTTGCTCTACTCGTATTACGCTGCTCCGTCTTATTATACAATTCCCGCTTTTTCAAAATGTTTCTTCAATAGCTTTCTTCCGAGCAAAGCACCGAGAAGTCCGAAAAGGAAGGTGCAGACATAAACGATAGCCATATTTTGTGCGTTAAGCAGCTTTTCAATGGCACTTCCATAATTCTCTCCCATTTCTTTGATAACCATCTCCATATAACGCTCTTTTAACAGAAGCATTTGCAGAAGGGAATTGCAGGGCCAGAGACTAAACACCGCATAGCTTAGCATCGTGGTAGAACCGGACTGGTAGTTTCCCATCCGCCGGATGCCTTCTGCAAGGAGGCAGAAGAGAAGGGAGAAGAGGGGCACCACAAAGGTATGCCCGAATAGGAACATGATACAGGGGGTAATCATGCCGAAAATGAGAAGCCCGAAGGGTTTATTCACCTTTGCCATAAAGAGCATGACGATAGGTCCGCCGATAAGCGCGTAGGCAGCAGGGTAGACAAGATACAAAATAGGAACGACACCCATCATCCCCACGGCAAACATACAGATAAAGTAAATCACGGCAAAAACACCGATAGACACCAGGTCTTTAATGGTCAGTTTATTTCTATACATAAAGCAAGTCTCCTTTCATAACGAAAAGCTTCTTTTATGACGTAAGCTACTTTCATAACGAAAAACTACTCTCATGAAGTAAGCACCTCGTATTATTAAGTTGTAGCTTTTCTTTACCTGTTCTTGGTAATCAGCTACTATTGTTATCTGATGCTGTGGATTGGTTGTAAACTCCTACCGCGCGACGGTTTTCGAAAGGCTCCAACCACAGCCTCTTTGTCACATTGTTGATTAGTTAGATACCGCATGACGGTTTATGTAGAACGAGGTTACAATCAGCAAAGAGCCCTGTGGGTCGATAACAGCATCAAACACTTAATACAGGAGGATTTGCTGAATGATTTACGTTGGAATTGATGTTGCTAAGGATAAGCATGACTGTTGTATCCTTGGGCTAGATACCGAAGAACTTTTCCAAGTCTTTACGGTACCGAACAATAGCGATGGCTATGGAGAATTATTCCACAAGATTGAGTCTGTCTCAAAGGACAAATCTCAGATAAAAATAGGACTCGAGGCTACCGGCCACTATTCCTACAACATTCTGGGATCACTTCTTGACCATGGCTACCACACCTTTGTAATCAATCCGTTACATACAAATCTTTACAGAAAAGGTCAAAGCCTTAGAAAGACGAAAACGGATAAAGTTGATGCCCGCTCCATTGCTGAAATGCTTGTGACTGATAAGACACTCAAGCCCTATACAGGTACATCCTACCACAGCGAGGAGCTGAAGTCATTAACTCGTTATCGTTTTGAGCTTGTCAAAGAACGTGCGAAACTGAAAACTTCAGTATCTAGGCTTGTAAACATCCTGTTCCCGGAGCTTGAGCCTCTTGTTCCGACTCTGCACATAAACTCGGTATACCGTCTTCTCAGGAACTGCCGGGAGCACATTTTATCGCAAGTTCTAATCTCACCCACCTGAAAGCTCTACTTGCTGATGCTTCAAAAAGGGCGCTATGGTCGTGAAAAGGCCATCGTAATCAGAGAGACTGCAAAATCTTCTATCGGATCACTTATGCCTGCTAAATCAATGGAACTCAGGCAGACAATCCGCCGAATTGACACACTGACTTCCGATATTAAAGAAATCGAGCAGTCCATTCAGAAAATCATGGATGAGTGTGGTTCTCCAATTACAACTATTCCCGGCATCAAGTATCGTATGGGTGCAATGATTCTAGCAGAGATTGGAGACTTTACACGCTTTAGCAATGCAGATCAGGTTCTTGCTTATGCAGGACTATCTCCGTCTACGTACCAGTCCGGACAGCTAATATCCTCTTATGCTCACATGGAAAAACGTGGCTCTAAGTATCTGCGTTACGCACTTTTCAATGCTGCTAAATATGCTTCTGCATGGGACGAGCGATTCAGGCTCTATCTGTCAAAAAAGAGGGCAGAGGGCAAGCACTACTATGTCGCAATAAGTCATGTGGTTAAAAAGCTTGTTAGGACCATCTTTCGGATGGAAATAACCCATACGTCATATCAGCCTTTATAAGTTAAATTAGCTCATAATCTTTTCTGAGAGCATCATCGCTGATGCTCTATTCGTCATACAGTTTTCAATGTACTAATCTATCTAAAAATACGTTTCCGTATTTTATTCTGAAAATCTTAATTTTTTTGCTTGACTATTAATAGTTAGTCTTTCAAGAGCAGATTTTCTTCCCTTGTTCCGGAGTATTCCGGAATCCGTTTTGTAAGGCTTTGGAGTTTTTTCTCGATACGGCTTTAATAGCTGAATTCTTCGGCAAGCCGGTTCTTTTTACCAGGTTCCGATAGACTTTGAGCGCGCCAGCAGTTCTTCGTGGGTACCCACGGCATCCACCTCTCCGGAGGACAGCACTAAGATGCGGTCTGCTTTCTCGATGGACTTCAAACGGTGGGAAATGAGAACCACGGTTCGGTTTTCTCCACGGATTAAACTGCTGAGGCTTTCCTGAATTTTTCTTTCGTTATCAATATCCAGATTTGCGGCAATTTCATCTAAGAGAAGTATGGGAGCATCTTTTAAGAAGGCTCTGGCAATGGAAAGTCGCTGTCTTTCTCCGCCGGAGAGTTCTGCGCCGTTTTCCCCGATTCTTGTTTGGAAGCCCTCGGGAAGCTTCTCAATAAAGTCCAGGCAGTTGGCAAGACGTGCCGCTTCCCGCACTTCTTCGTCCGTGGCATCCGCTCTACCCAGACGGATATTCTCCAGGATAGTAGTATTAAAGAGATTCACTTCCTGGAAGACCATGGCGATTTTTTGGAAAATGGAGTCGGTGGCCGTGTTTTGTAAATCCTTTCCTCCGATGAGAATTTTTCCGGCATCTGCGTCATAGAGTCTGGACAATAGGCGCAAAATGGTGGTTTTTCCGCAGCCGGAGGGGCCCACCAAAGCGAAAAGTTCCCCTTCCTTTACCGACATGGAGACGTCTTTCAGAATCGCCCTGTCTTTGTTGTAGGAGAAGGACACATCCTGAAAGTCAATGGAGAAGTCGGAAAGCGCTGTACTCTCTCCTTCCTGCTTCTTTGCAGCCTTGATTTCGGAGATGCGCTGCACCGCCGGTGCAATATAGAAAATTTCCATCAGGCTTTCTTTGGAAATGTCGAAGATTTCCTTTAGCTTCATGGAAGCGATAATAAAGCCCAAGAAGTAGAGGAGGGGAAGAGTGCCATTTTGATAAAGCGGAAAACCGACGAAAATCACCGTAGCAACACTCAGGAAAGCAAAAATGGAAGAGCATCCCATGACGATAAAGGAACCCATTTCCGTCTTCAAGTGAAGCTTTTCTTGCACGTCCATCTTTTGGAATAAGGTCTCTCTAACTTCCCTGTCAGGAAGAAAACTGCTGATTTCCTGATGCAGGTCGATGTGTTCTTGAAAAGCTTCCGCATTTTCCCGTAAAAGATGATAGTACTTCTGATTGTTTTGCAGTACGAGCTTTCTGGATAAGGGAATCAAAAGAAAGCTGAAAATCGTGGGGAGAAGGGTGGCAAGGGACAGCTTCCAGTTGGAGAAGCACATGAGGATTCCCATAATCGGAAAGAAGAAAATCATGGCCACGATTTTGGGCACAGAGTGGCTTAAAGCGTGTTCAATCCTCTCCACGTCAGACATAATACTTTCCGACAAATCACTTAAGTCATGCTTGGAAAAATAGGCAATGGGAAGGTCTGCCAGGGTTTCCGCAATGTTCTTTCTTAGATTCGCTGATTCTTTGTAGGTCGCGTTATAGAGGCAGACATATTCCTTGGAAAGCAGGAGGTAGAGGAGGAGCAGGATACCGAGCGCCGGAACAATCAATTCCCATGGCGAGAAGGCCTGTCTATCCCCATTTTCCAGAAGGAGCTTCGCGATATAGAGTAAGAGCATAACGGGTCCCATGTTGATGCAATAGGTAAGAAAGCAGTAGAGACTAGCTTTTTGCAGGTTTTTTTCGCGCCCTGCTCCGTAAGGGAGAACTGTTTTTTGAACCAATTCATCATTTGTTTATCCTCCAATCTTCCGTAGTTTGATACAGTTCCCAGAGCTTTTTATAGCGACTGTCTTTTTGTAAAAGCTCCTTACTGCTTCCCCGTTCCAGGATCTTTCCTTCTTCCAAAACCAGGATTTCATGCAGCCCCCTGAATACTGGAAAGACGGTGGGCGATCATAATCACGGTTTTCCCTTGAATCAGATTCTTAAAGGCATTTTGCAGGGCATATTCCTGATCCGCGTCGATGGAGGCACTGGCTTCGTCCAGAATCACGATAGGAGCATCCTTTAAGATGGCTCTGGCAATGGCGATTCTTTGCTTTTCTCCTCCGGAGAGGTAAACGCCTTTTGCACCGATTAAGGTATTTTCCTTCTCGGGAAAACGTTCCAGAATTTCTCTGCAACCCGCCATATCCAAAGCGCGATGTACTTCTTCCGGAGTAGCACCGGGTTTTCCTAACAGCACATTTTCATAAATCGTCTTATGGAAGAGCTTGCTGTCCTGGAAAACGAAGGAGATGGCCTTACAAAGGGCATTTTTGCTATAGCTTTCAATGGGGAGATCCCCGATTCGAATCTGTCCTTTATCCGCTTTGTAGAAGCCGGAGAACAGCTTTGCAATGGTGGATTTTCCAGAACCGGAGTGCCCTACAAGGGCATAGCTTTTTCCTTCTTCCAAACGGAAGGAAAGCCCTTCCAAAACTTTCTTATCTCCGTAGGAGAAATCTACATCTTGGAACTCCATGCTGTAATTGGGGAAATTTTCTTCCTTGCCGTATTGTAGGCTGTCTTCCTGCATTTCCTTGTAAAGCTTTTCCATTTCGTCGATGGCAAAGCTAGCGTTGAAAAATGTACATTCCGGACCACATGATTTTCATGAAAGCCACCATGATGACCCCGTCCAGAAAGAAAATCATAATCAAATCGATGATCAGTTTTTCGGGTTGTGGTTCTTTTACCAGGAGAAAGGACAGGGGAATCGAAAGAATCGGAATTAAGCCTAGGAAAGATCCATTGGTAGAGAACATAGGGCGTTTTACAGCTTAAACTGTATTCATAGGCGTATTTGGCATAGCTTTCAATGGCTTCTTTCATGGCTTTGAAGCTTTGCAGGCGATTTCCGAAGAGCTTTACGACCTGAATACCCCGAACATACTCCACGGTTTCCCGCTGAGATGATTTAAGGATTCCTGATACAACTTCATAAATTGGCTGCCGCCCATCATTTTCTGGAGGAAGAAGCCGCTAACGAGAACCAGAAGCAGGAGAATCACCCCCACCCGAAGACTCACAAAGAAGCCGAGAGCCAGGGTAAGGAGGGGCACAAGAAAGGCCTGGGCACTGTCCGGAATCATGTGGGCCACTGCCTGATGGGTTTTCTCCGCATTGCTGTCGATGGTTTTCCGAATATAGCCGGACGAATGCAGGTCATAAAAACGAAATGAAGCGGACGCCAATCCCTCAATCCCTTTCTTCCGGAGATTCGTCTCCAGGCGGAAGGCAAAGATGTGGGATAAGACGCCGGAAAAGAGATAGCAAAGTCCTGCCAGGGTAAGGGCAAGAACAATTTTCAGACTCAAGATGTAGCTCTGCCCTTCGTCTCGGAAAAGGATTAGGTCTTCCAGAAAGAAGTAGAGGAGCGTATAGGCGTAGACCAGAATCACTCCGGAAAGAAGGGAAGTCAGGATAGAAAGGATTCCCGGCACGATTTTTTCCGGAACGTAGTGAAATACTTTTTTGTAAACGTTCATGGAGGCCTCCTAAAGATTGTTAGTAAGAACTATTAGTAAATACTATTGGTATAAACTATTAGTAGAAACTATATAAAATCATTAAATGATATGAAAAATGTTCGTTATTATGATACATTAGTTAGCGCTCACTAACAAGAGAAGAATGATTTTTTTGTATACTGCTTTTTTTATAAACAGTTTTTATGGAAGAATGTAAGATTTTTATAGAAAGACATTTTTATGGAGAGACATCCCTATAGAGAAAGATTTTTGGACTATATTATTTCTATACCTTTCTATACCTTTCTATACCTTTGGGCTGTATCATTTGAATCCATCATTTCTATACGATATTCTTGCCTCTTCTCTGCCTTCCATGGTAAAGTAGAGCAATAAAAAAAGCAGAATGCAGAAAGGACGAAGAAGATGCAGGATTATCAAAAAGAGTATCAGCGCTGGATGGCAGCGGAGTTAGAGGACTTTGATTTAAAGAGAGAGCTGCAATGCATGGCAGGGCAGGAGGAAGAAATCAAAGAGCATTTTGCAAGAGCTTTGGAGTTCGGTACCGCGGGAATCCGGGGAACGCTGGGCGCGGGCACCAACAGAATGAATCTTTTCGTGGTACGTCAGGCTACAGAGGGCTTGGCCAGATACATCTTAGAGGAGAAGCTGGAGAAGCTGGTAGCCATCAGCTATGACTCCCGTTTAAAGGGCTGGACCTTTGCCAAGGAAGCTGCGAAGGTTTTGGCGGCAAATGGCATTACCGTTCGGATGTATGATGCTTTGATGCCGGTGCCGGCTTTGTCCTTTGCCACCAGATACTATCATTGCAGTGCGGGTATTATGCTGACCGCTTCCCACAACCCTGCAGAGTACAACGGCTATAAGGCCTACGGCAGTGACGGATGCCAGATGACGGACGAAGCCGCAGGAAAGGTTTATAAAAAGATTCAGGAAACCGATGTACTCACCGGCTATAAGACCATGGAGTTTGCCAAGGCGGTGGATGAAGGATTGATTCGCTTTGTAGGCGAGGATTGCAAGGAAGCCTTCTATAAATATGTGCTGTCCCAGCAGGTACACCCGGGACTTTGCAAGGATGCAGGACTGACTCTGGTATATTCTCCCCTGAATGGAACCGGTTTAGAGCCGGTAACCCGCATTTTCAAGGAAATGGGTATCGAGGACGTCAGCATTGTGCCGGAGCAGGAGTATCCTAACGGCTATTTCACCACCTGCCCCTACCCGAATCCTGAGATTTTTGCAGCTCTGGAGAAGGGACTTGCCTTGGCAAAGGAGAAAAATGCAGACCTGATGCTGGCCACAGACCCGGATGCAGACCGTGTGGGTATCGCCATGCGTTGTCAGGACGGAAGCTATGAGCTGGTGTCCGGAAATGAAATGGGCGTTTTGCTTTTAGATTACATTGCGAAAGGCCGTAAGGAGGAGGGAACCCTTCCGGAAAGACCGGTGGCGGTAAAGTCCATTGTGAGCACCCCCCTTGCGGATAAGGTGGCAGAGTACTACGGCATCGAGCTTCGCCATACCCTTACCGGATTTAAGTGGATTGGAGAGCAGATTAAGCTTTTGGAGGAAAAGGGAGAGGAGAATCGCTTCATTTTCGGCTTCGAAGAAAGCTATGGCTACCTGTCCGGAACCGCAGTGCGGGACAAGGACGCGGTGGTAGCTTCCATGCTGATTTGCGAGATGGCGGCTTATTACCGGAAAAACGGTTCTTCCATTAAGGAGCGTTTGGAGCAGATTTATGCACAACACGGCTATTATCTGAATTCCGTGGACAGCTTCTCCTTCCCGGGACTTTCCGGCATGGATAAGATGCAGGGCATTATGGATTCCTTGCGCAAGGAAAGCCCTAAGGATTTTGCCGGCACCAAGGTAAAGGAATGTGTGGACTATCTGGATACAGAGAAGACAGGGCTTCCTAAGGCAAATGTTTTGATTTACCACTTGGAGGACGGATCCAGCATTATTGTGCGCCCCTCCGGAACAGAACCGAAAATTAAGGCTTACTACACCACCTTAGGAAAGAATAAGGAAGAGGCCAAGGCAGTCAAAGAGAAGTATGCCAAGGCGGTAGCACCGATTTTTGCTTAACATGAGTAAAAGAACCGGAAAAGTGACTTCAAAAATGTAGGGAACTAGAAGAAGCACTGGAAGATAGAAGTAGAAAGGGCAGTATGGTAGGGGAGAGAGTTGAGGAATTGGACCGATACAAGGGATTATTGATTTTCCTTGTGGTGCTTGGACATTTTCTCCTCCCGATAAAAGATAGCGGCATGGCGCTGTTTTCCCGAAGCTTTTACGGGATATACAGCTTTCATATGCCTGCCTTTTATCTTCCTGTCCGGATATTTTTCCAACAAAAGCTTTTGTAAAGAGAGGAAGAGCAGCTTCTCTCTTTTTCGAACTTACTGTATTATTTTCTCTGCTATTTTTTTCTTAAAAACCTTGTTGTACCCCTTTGATGTGCTACGGGGGCAGGGGAGCTTTCGGATTATCTCCATGAATCCTCTACTCCCTGGTACCTTTTGGGACTTTTCTTCTGGCAGTTCGCCTGCCTTCCTCTTTGCTTTTTCAAGAGAAACAAGATTCATATCGGGAAGGGAGGAAATCCGGAGGACAGGACAGAAAAATACTATCTTCTCCTTCTGATTCTTCTTTCCTTGTTTGCAGGATATCTGGACCAAAATAGAAGGCTGGTGGATTTCTGGCGCTGGATCGAGTCTTCGGTTTTGCGCCCTTTTTCTATTTTTGGAATGCTCACTTTCCAAAGCTCTTTTTCTTGGAAGAAAAAGAACAGACCTTGCCCTTATGGGTGGGGCTTGCTTTTTCTTCTTTCTCCTGTTTTTCCCGCTTTAAAAAAACTATACTCGCATTTTCTATGGGGTGTGGTACAGGAGGGTGAGTAAGGAGGAGATTCTTCCCTTTTTTCAAAGTTTTTCCCATTCTGCTTCGCGTTTTTTACATTCCATTTGCTTTGGGCATTTCCTATTTTTTTCTATTAGCTACTTTCTTTTTCCCGGGAAAAGTCCTTTTCGGAAGACAATATTGAAAAGCAGCTTTCTTTGGGAAAAGTATTCTTTTGGTGATTTATCTGTTCCATCGCCCCTTCCGGGATTTGTTCCTAAAGATTGGAGGCTACAGCTATTTCCTACATCATGTGCGAGCTTTGCCGATTCAGATTCTTTTCTTCCTGTTTTTGCTGGGATTTTCCGTGGCGGTTTGCGTTCTTTTGGGAAGAAAATCCCTTTACAGTCTTTTTGCAAGAAAAGATGGTAAATCTAAGATTTAGGATTAAATTCCGGCTTTCTAAGAGATTTCCATGCTCAAAGCTTGGATTCTATAGCTTATGACATAAATCCCGAAACCTACACTTTTGCAGATCGCGTTTAAGAGCTGTATTTCAGAACATATATTTTGAAAAACGCCAAAAAACTCGACAATAATGAAAAACTGCGATAAAATAGCTAAAAATGATTTTTAGAGCAAGGGAGTTTTTATGAGAGGATACACAATTTTACAGTGGCTTACCTTCTTTATGCTGTACTGCATCCTGGGTTGGTGCTTCGAGTCTTCTTACTGCTCTCTGAAATCAGGTCATTTACAGAATAGAGGATTTTGCCATGGACCATGGATTCCCTTGTACGGTGTGGGATCCTGCCTTTTGGTCTTCTTCGCTCATGGACATGAGGGGCATCTCCTCTATCTTTTTTTGCTTGGATTTTTCGGCGGAACGACCTTGGAACTGATTACCGGTCTTTTGATGCATCATATCTTTCATATGCGCTGGTGGGATTATTCTCAGAATCCTTTGAACTTTCGCGGTTACATCTGCTTCTTTGCGTCTATAGGCTGGGGAGTGATGGCGATTTTTTTAATGCAGGTGGTGCATAAATTTGTTTCCTCCATTCCGGCGGATTGGAGCTATCTCACCTTTGTGATTATTGACACCATGCTCTATACCCTGTTCATTGAAGACGTGGTATTCTCCGTCATCGCGGCTCTGGAGCTTCGGGAGCGTCTGGGAAGACTGGCGAGAAATTCCGAGGAGATACAGAACCTGCGGCGTTCCATCGGAGAGCTTTATGACCGTATCGGCGAAGTCAAGCAGGAATGGGAGCAGGGAGCGGAAGAGCTTCGAGCCGTACAGCAAAATGAAGGCAATGTGGCTGCCGTGAAATATATGATGGAGTCCGGAATGTCTTTAGCCAAAAATACGGTGAGTCAGGCGGCCAGCAGTACCATCGGGACGGCAAGCCTGGCGGCGGATACCGCCAAAGGCGCCGTGGGTCAGGCAGCCAGCAGTGTGAAGGAATCTGCCGGCGCTCTTCTTAGAAGCCTGCTAAAGGATAAGGAGAGAATGGAGGAGGAGCTGGCGGTTTTGGAAGACGGCGGTAATGCGGAAAGTGGAAAGATGCATTGGTGGACCAAAACCATGCTTCGCAATAACCCGGATGCGGTTTCCGAGGAAGAAAGCTTTAAGGCCTTAAAGGAAGCGGCAATGAAAAGGCAAAAGAAGGAGAGCCGGGCAGGAACAAAGTCAAAGAAATAAATAGAAGTAGTAAATCAAAGCAATAAATCAAAGCAATGTATATAAGAAATCGAGTTAAAATAAGCAGGTAGAATGAAGCAAAAGCAACAAGCTACAAAAGTAGTAAGCAATAAGGCAAAAGAAGTATTGCAAAGCAAATCAAGAAACGCAGTAAAGAAAAAGAGCATGCTCTTTGGGAGGTATTATGGCACTGGCAAAGACGATGGAACCCCTTTTACAAGGAAATTCCGCCATTCGAAAGATGTTTGAACTGGGACAGGAAATGGCCGAGAAGTACGGCAAGGAAAATGTCTATGATTTCAGTCTGGGAAATCCTGTGGCTCCTGTGCCCTACGAAGTGAAAAATGCCATCATCAGCCTTTTGGAAAATCAGGATCCCCACGAAATTCACGGCTATATGAAAAATGCCGGCTATGATGAGGTGCGGGAACAGATTGCAAGACATCTGACAAGACGTTTTGAACTGCCCTATGAGAAGGAGCAGATTCTTCTCTGTGCCGGAGCGGCAGGAGGCTTAAATATTTTGATGCGTTGTCTTCTGGACGAAGAGGATGAAGTGCTTTGCTTTGCCCCCTATTTTACGGAGTACAATGCCTATGTTTCCCATTACAAGGGAAAGCTTACGGTAGTACCGGTAAAGGAAGATAATTTTTCTCTGGATATCGGCATGGCAGACCGTCTGATTCGCAGAAAAACCAAGGCGGTGATTTTAAACAACCCCAACAACCCCAGCGGTGTGGTGTATAAGGAAGAAGAGCTGAAGGCCTTGGCGGAGATGCTGAGAGAGGCGGAGGAAAGGGTAGGACATCCCATTTACCTGATTTGCGATGAGCCCTACCGGGAGCTGGTTTATGATGACAGAACCGTGCCCTATATGCCCGGCCTTTATCACAACAGCATTTACCTCTATTCCTTCTCCAAAACCCTTTCCATCCCGGGAGAGAGAATCGGCTATCTGGCTATAGGAAAAGACGTGGAGGACGGAGAAAAGCTGATGCGGGCTGCCACGATTGCCGGCAGAACCCTTGGCTTTGTCAATGCCCCTTCTTTATTCCAAAAGGTAATTTCCGAATGTCTGGAAGTGAAGGTGGATGTGGGATTTTATGACAGAAATCGTCGCCTTCTGTATACGGAGCTTACGGAAATGGGATTTTCCTGTCTGCCGCCGGAGGGAGCTTTTTATCTACTCATGAAATCCCCCTTGGAGGATACGGAGGCATTCCAGAAGATGGCGGAGGAAGAGCATATCATTATGGTGCCCACGGACGGCTTCGGCTTACCCGGCTATTTCCGCCTGTCCTACTGTATTCCCTTTGAAACTATTGAAAGCTCCCTGCCGGCTTTTCGGGCTTTGTGGGAGAAGGTGAAGCATCGGCAGGAGACGGATGCAGAGCAAAAAGATAGCGAGTAAAAAATCAAAATAATTTTTATAAGGTATAGGTCTGAATTGGGGGCACGATTTCACTAGCCTCGCCTCTGCAAAGGGAAGGACTGTATTCTATGTAACGATGCGCTCTGATGCAGTATGGGTCTATAAGTGGGGCACGCTCTCGCTAGCCTCGCCTCGTAGCAGTACTAACTTCAAGCTTCGCTTCACTCGCTTTCAGTAAGTACCGACGGGCTCAGACTACCCCTATTATAGACCCATACTGCATCATTCGCTTCATCTTATTGGTTTCTACAGTCCTTCCCTTCGCGGGTTTTCGTAAATACCTGCGGGCTTAGACTACCCCTATTATAGACCTACACTGTTTCATTCGCTTCAATTATTGATTTTTTACAGTCCTTCCCTTTGCCGGTCCTTCGTAAGTATCGGGCTCAGTCTACCTCTTATTCAGACCTATATTGCCGAAAATTTCTTTATATTTTGATTTTTTACATCGATTTTGTGTCTTTAATAGAAATGCAAGATGAAAAGCCAAAGTTAGTGGGATATAATCATCTCATAGATATTCGTTCAATATTTTTACAATATGTGAAGGCTTTTTCGGATAGGAAAAGTGCTTTTGGAAGCTAAGAGCACATTGAAAGGAGGAGGTATGAAGCTTAGTGTTTTGGGATTTTTTAAGCATCGGGAGTGGCTGTAGCTTTCTTTTTATTGTTTTTCTGATTAGTAAAGAGCAGGCTACAAAAAGATTTCTGCATGACCATGATTATTGGCTTAGGAGCAGCTGGTCAGTTTAGAAAGAAGGATGAAGGACGAAAAAACATCTTTAAAGGATAACAGAGTCTATCAGTTTTCCTTTGCTCTACTTTTTCTATCTTATGGAGCCTGTATTTTAAACTACTTCGTTTTTCATACCAACCTTATCAATAGAATATGTCTGATTTTGTATATCGGCATCATGCTATTTAATCTGTTTTTCTTGAACAAAAAAAGGCAAAGCTTAGTTTCCTAGATCAGACAGATAGAGCCTCAAGAAAATAGGAATTGCTTGCAGGGGACGTCGGTATCGAAATTGCGATAATATGTCCTGAAATAAGCAGAAAAGAAAAGCGACTGTGATTTTTCACAGCCGCTTTCTTTCTTTTTTTGAAGGGGGGACTCCGAAACCATATTTTCAGGAGAAGGTCCCGGAGTTGAGTATGAAAAGCTTTTTTCTTTAGTTACATCTCTGTAACTGTGTATAGGATACAAGAAAACTGTGAGCAAAATATGTTTTCAGCCTTAAAGAATCCTAAAGAAAATAAAGAAAAAGAGAAGGAATGGAACAAAATTCTTACCGTGACAGGGGGAAAATCTTCATAGGATATTGACAACATACGAGTATTTTCTCAAGATATTATATATACAATTGTTGAGTCGCCATAAGAGGCGTACTAAGACGAGCTATCAGTTAGACAAGGACTGGTCATTGGACCGTAAAACGGAAAAGCGGTAAAGAAATAAAGGAAAGTGATAAGAGCGATAGAACAAGCTCAGTGAGTAAACCGATGAATTAACAGGCAATTGAACAGAGTAACTGATACCGGCGATAAGCATTTTGGCTCATCGCCGGTATTGTGGCTAAAAGAAAGAGGAAATACGAAAGCGTCATGCAGACGATATTTTTCCAGAATTAGAGGGGAAAATGATGAACTCTTCCAATTTTTCAGCAGGAGCAACAGGAAAACGGCGGACGTCCGGAAAGTGCAGGACAAGCTGAAAACACCGGAAAAGCAGGAAATACCGGTAATACTGAAAACGCTGTTACAAACTCATGCAATACTTGCCCTTCCTGTGTTACGTGGCAATATTGCTTTTCTTCTGCTGTTTTACACAGGAAGTCAGGAGAGGTAGGGGCGGAAAGAGGCATTTACTCGGATTACAGCAAAGCTTTCACGGCTCTTATCTTGGCCCATTTGGAAGAAAAAGGGAGAGGCCATTTTCGTATGTCTCGGCAGTATGGCGGGCAGGAAACAGAGGATGAAGAGGCAGAGCACAAAGAGGGAAAAACAGGTCCTGCTTTTGGGACATTTTCGGCGACGATACCCCGGAGCTCGCTTTACATAGAAGGAAACAGCGGCAAGGAAGACGGCAGGTAAGTCAGGCGGATTTGCAGGTGTTTACTTACAGGCGGAAAGCTTGAGCCCTCATGCACTCATGGACAGCCTGGATGTTTTCGCCGGTGGCGGAGTGAACTATACCCTGTTTCAAATTCAGGGAAAGACTCTTTATCTCTATCGGGAAGAGTATGACGGGCAAAATGATGGAGCGCCTTTACTGTTTGAATAACGGCAGTCTGCCTTAGTTTTGAAGAAGTAGCCAGCCACTCCTACGAGCCCTTTGGCGGAGAAGATGTTAGTGAAGACGTGGGAGAATGCTCGGGAAGTCGCTGAAGAAGGCAGTGCAGATGTTAAGAAAAGAGAACTCTGAAGAAAAATAGCGGAAAGTCCGGAAAAACAATTCCGGTCAGTTTACATTGTCATGGAAAAAGAGGCCACAGTCGGGAGTATAAGACCTTTGGGAAGGGCTGAAGAAGACAATCCCGTATACTACTTTAGCAACGGAAAACAGTAAGTTTGAGGATTCTGAGACACTGTAGACGTAATGCAAAAACTGAAGATAAAGCTTCGAATACTTTTGGATGAGTCTCAGAAGACTGAAAATAGGTCTGAGAAATCTACTGATTCTCTGAAAATACTGCAAAAACAGAAGAATAGCATAAATCAACCTGTGACCGCTTCTGTAAAAAAATATAGCTCTATCCTATAATGAGGCACTGTTCTCTTGGTAGGACAGATTTTGAAGGAAGGGGATGATTCAGTATTCTCCTGGAGAATCTTCCGGATTCTCTCATTGCTTAGCATTTTGAAAATCTGGAGCAGGAAGCCCTTCCACCGGAGAAGAAAAATATGGAAACTTTTTCCGTGAGGAAAAACGGCTTATCGCATTTTTACTCAAATTTACTCAGCGAAGCCTTTTCCGGAAGAGCAGTATCGCCCTGCCTTGTAGCGGAAAATGCAGGAGAGCAGGATTGGCCTTCACTCGTCCAAAATATGGCGGAAGCGCGGAAGAAAAAGAGCATGATGGAAAGTATGGCCCAGGCACTGTAAGAGGAAACCGCTGAACAGGCAGGAGAAGGAACTGAAGCAAATGGCGGTGGACAGGTTGTAGAGACTGCGTCACAGACAGAAGCTGTACCCGCAGAAACGGGAAGCCCCGGCAACAACGGCAGCCTAATGAGGCGGTAAATAACGCAAGTGCCAATAAAGGGACATGGAGAGCAGTTCTATGATTATATATGGTCAAAAAAGTATGCAACAGAGTTGACTGTTTATGATGATCCTGTTTTAGCCTTGTATGACATTACCAATGATGGAACACCGGAATTACTTATCGGAACGAATATCGGAGCCACATATAGCTATACTTGCTTCATCAAATACACTACTAACGGTCAAAAGTTATTGACGGAGCTATGGATGTGCATGCGCCAACAGCCTATGCGAATATAGTAAGGGAAGAAAGGTTCCCGGACTTTTTGGATCCACATGGTATAGAGGAGAGTATAAAAATGATGAGATGTTTTATCATGAATTCTACTTCTTCTATGATGGTGGAAAGATTAATTCTACAGAGGTTTATACTTTTGGAGAAACTGAAGCTAATACTAATAAGTGACGAATGATTCCGCTTTATTGTCGCATCACAGGATACCGGATGGTTGGGATTATTATCCCTATCGGAGGTTAAAAAGATGGGCTGGGATACTCGTGAGAAAAATATCCCTATTAAAAATGCTTTTCATGGAAAAGAAGGAGTGCCCTATGACGGAACAATTCAATGAAAATAAAAGTATGGAAAACGCTTCCCGTGAAGAAGCGTATATTTTTCCGGAAGCTACCTTCAAAAAGCGGAACCCAAGTAATGCAGAAGCTAAAACCGACAGCTTCTACCCGGACTGGTAATTTTTGCTTTAGTAGTGATAGCAGGAGGTATTTCTACCGCTTCGTCCGAAAAACAATGGGATTGATTTAAACGCTTACCTAAAAATTCAATCTGTAGGAAGTGATGGACAGGGAAGCTTTGGAGGCGGAAATGGATTGGGATGTCTCTCTGAAAAAGAGAAGGAGAACATCTCGTTACTCCAAAGAAGCGGAGGAAGGCTTTTTCCCTCTTTATCCGGAGGCCGTTGACTATGCCAAAAATATCATTATGCTACCGGATTTTAGCCAAACTACGGATTTGGAAAAATGGAGACATATCCAATATCATTGGGATTTTTCTGAGGAAAGTGTAAAGAATTTAGCCATTCTTTCTCTTAAAGGTGGAAGCTATAAAGTATCCGGCTTAACAAAAGAGGACGAAAAGAAACTCGTGCTACAGACCCAAATAGGAAAAACGCTTCAGAGCAAGCTTCATTGGCGAGAAATGAGAAAGAAAGTACTATGGAGAAGTCTCACTGTTTCTACGGAAACGCAGGCTGATGCAAACACGCAGGCTGATGCCAATGCTCAGCCCGGTGCCAACGTACAGTCCGATGCTGAGGAGGCATGCAACGTACAAAATCCTGCCACAGGAGAATACCTTTATGCAGAAAGTGCAAGTCGTTTGCTAACGCACTGCGGATGTCTCAAATTTCCAAGCCCGATATCCGAACAGCATGTTCCCCGAGAGAGAAGTATCACCCAAATGATTATCAACGAAATGTATGCCTGTCACGGCTACATTTTCAAAGACCAGGCTCTAACGGATTATGTGCAGAAGAGCTGGTACACCCCAAGAACCGCCGATATGGAAGAAATCTATCCGGTAATGAATGATGTGGAACAGGCAAATGTTACGCTTCTAGAACATACCATAAATAGAGAAAATGGAGGAAAGTGAAAAAGATTTTTTAAGTATAGCGTGGCTCAGTATTTTATTAGCCACCTTATTTTCCGGAATCAGCTTGCTGGCACTTGGGTAAAACCGGAAGCCTATGGCGTTATCGGGTAGGAAAAATATTTTTATCGAAACCAGTGGGCGGAAATTGATGGAGAATGGTACTACTTTAAGCCGACAGGCTCCATGGCAAAAACAGGAGTGGGTGGAAAAGCAGGGAAGTTGGTACTATCTTTTACCCAATGGCACCATGGCAAAAATCAATGGATAGAGGACTACTATCTCTGGGAGATGGCTCCATGGCAAGAAATCAAGAGATTGACGGAAAGTATCTGGGAGAAGACGGCAAGAGAGACCAGGCTCAAGAGCAAGCCATGGCAGAAGCGGCAAGGCAGGCCAAAAATCAGGAGGCGAAGAATATGGGTGATTTAGTCATACAAGGAAGAATGAAGATATGGAATGTTGTAGAATGGAGAATGCAGGGCATGACGTAAATGTTATAAATATGTATTTAAAAAGGGTAGCAAAAGAGTTTTCTAAGTATAATTTTGCAGTTGTTGATTTTGTTAAGCCGGAAAGAGTATTTTGAAAATGCAGATGGCTCTCCGGGACAATATGTTATGAAAAAGAATATCTTTACAGTAGAGGATGACTTTATGAAAAAGTATGGTACAAAATCTGGGCAAATTGTTGATATAGCATTCATGCAAATAGCTTTTGGTCTCCATCTGATGTGTCTATACCATTAGAATATGATTATAGATGCCGCTTTATCATTGAATAAGCTTTAAGGGAATTCTCAAAATAAGCTGTTTAAACAGTAGGCAAATAGAGCTGGCAAAGCTGTAGTATTAGAGATAAAATAGACGTTAACCAATAAGTGCTATCCAGGGAGGTAAGTAAAATGAACTGGATTCAATATGCCATATTTATTGCAATGATGATAGGAGCTATTATATTGCATGAAAAAAATTTAAAAACAGTAAATTTTTAAATAATAATTTATTGAAATTATTTACCTTGCTTATTATTGTATTTGCATTAGTGGTAGAAATGATTTTTATTTTTCAAAGGTAGATGATATTGGTGTTGATTCCTATAATCTGTGCTTATTAAAAGCTGTTAAAGAATGTAAAAACGAAAAGACCGATAATCCGATGAATATCGATTTATCGGTCTTTTAGGGTAAACTGTTTTTATAGACTCTATAAGTCTCCGAATAAACAGAATCTTTCTGAAACATTCGGGGAGCTTACTATATACAGTATATGAATTGTTTTATAAATCAAATCTCAAAGCAAGTTCTGCAAATATTCCTGGTCCACAGAAGCTTTTTACAGTGTCTCAGGTCTTTGTCCGCTCACCCTCTGCAAATCTACAAATTACTTAAGTCTGCTTTAACATTATAAGCCCGCCTCAAGCTCCTTATGATACTTTCCTCATAGGAATATCATAGCGCATCTGAAGTATAGATCTGTAATAACCTTACCATCAAGCCTCATATACATCCTTTGCAAGTTTTTCACTTATTACATTTTCAGGTCTTCCTTCAGCATAAAGATTCCCTGATTGAGGGCAACATATAGTCTGCGTATCTTACAGAGAGATTGATATCATGCAGAACCATAATGATGGTAGTCTTCTTAGTCCTGTTAAGCTCACCAAGCAAATCAAGAATCTCTACCTGATATGCTATGTCAAGAAAGGTAGTCGGCTCGTCTAAAAATAATATATCCGTTTGTTGAGCAAGTGCAGTGCTATCCACACCCTTTGACGCTGACCACCTGAAAGTTCATCTACCGCTCTATCTCGAAGCTCGGTTACACCCATAGTCTGCATAGCCTCTTCAATAGCCTTAAAGTCTCTATCATCCATTCCCCTAAATACCTTCCTATAAGGGAAACGCCCTCTGCTAATCAAATCATAGACGGTTATTCCCTCCGGTCAGTGGCGATTGTGGCATAAGGCTTATTATTTTAGATATTTCTTAGACAGAATACTGGACACAGGCTTATTATCCAGATACATATCTCCACTCATCACTTGTTTAATCTGCAAAAGGTCTTTAGAAGAGTGGATTTGCTACAGCCGTTTGAGCCTATGATTACTGATATTTTTCCTTCGGTATGGTAAGATTAAGTCCATTTATTATCGCTTTTCCATCATAACCGGCTCACCAGATTTTTGGCTTCTAATATGTGCTTTCCCATTAATTCACGCCCTTTATTCATTCTAATAAGCAGATACAGCATATCTGGTGCTCTAAAAGTCCCTGTGACAAACCCCTACAGGATAGTGTACCGGAAATGCATGAAAGCCACCAAATCTGCTCTAGCAAGTGCTACAGTCTGTACCAGTCCCGCAGGAATAAGACTTGATTTCCCCTTTTCCTGCAAGGCTCTGCAAAGTAATGTCCTCTGAAAGAAATGCTACAGAAGCTATAGGTACTGCGACAGATGTTGCAAATGAAACAAGTATAACTGCACTTATTATCATTATCGACAGGTAAGTTTTGTATTTAGTCCAAGAGATACTGCGAAGAAGTTGCCCTCAGAGGAATAACTCCATATGTCTGTGAGTGACACCAATACAATAGTGATTATCCTGACTACCAAAAAGTGCAGGCATATCTTCCATCTGCACGCCATTCAGCTTTCCGCTCAGCCACTGCATGGTAGCTCCTACATCGTACTCTGCAGCTTTTTGCCAGTAACAGTAGCAACTGCTTTAAAAAGCGCTGAAATTCCTATACCTATAAGTATCATTCTTCCATAGGTAAAAATGCCTTAATCACTGAAAGTTTGTAAATAATCAAAAGCTGTTGCAATTCCAAATATCATCGTGAGCAGGGGACACTATGCTTCCCCTAAGTCCAAAGCACTCAGTGGGAGAAAACTGCTGCTGTACTTGTTCCTGCGGAAATTCCTATTACATCCGGTGAAGCAAGTCGGATTGTGTAACAATGTTTGAAATACGTAGCCCGCCACTCCAAAGGCAAATCCTGAAAATACAGCTCCCCATCATCCTCGGAAGCCTCATAGCACTTTCTACTGCATAGGATACTCCATCAATAGTTTCGCCAAGCAAAACTCTTATTACATCTTCTATGGGATAGACACACTTCCAGCAAAGCTCACTAGGCTGATAAAATAAGGGCGATGCTAAGAAGGACGAGTACAACAAGTTTCCATCTAAGAGCCCTTTTTCTTATATCCTGCATTTAGTTCTATCATAGACTTTACCTTTCCTTCCCTAATGGCCAGAATGAATACCGGTACCAAGGACAGACAGTGATGATACCCACTTCAGTCTCTCCTGGCAAACTTATTATTCTTCCTATTATGTCTGAAATAAGCATAAGTATAGCTGAACCTGAAAAGAAAGAGGCAAGATTTTACCTATTTCACTCCAAAGATCAGTCTGATAATATGGGGTATGATAAGCCTACAAAGCCTATTTGGTCCTGCAAGTGCTGTGGTAGCACCACATAATAGTACTGAGGAAAGCGCTCCTATGGTTCTTGTCATCACTACATTAGTCCCATGGGCAGTTGCGGCTTTCATCTCCCAAAGCCAGATTATTTAAAATACCCTGATATAAACATGGATATGATAAAACCCATCATTAGGAAGTGGACCAATGAGCATACATTTTCCCCAGGTTGCACTTCCCATGCTCCCCTACCCGCCAGAACCTAAAAGCTTCCATTACCCTGTTATTTGGCAGCATAATGGTACCAACAGTGAACCTAAGACTATGGCTACAGCCCGAACCCTGAGAGTGCCAGTTTTAGCGGCGTAGCACCGTCTTTTTCCCATACTTGCGACACCGTATACAAAAACTGCAGTTACTCCTGCTCCCTATTATGCAAAAGCCAGATGTATTGATAGGCAACAGTAATATTTAAAATGCTATACCGGCGACCACGAAGAGTGATGCACCGTATTTACGCCAAGTATACCTCGGATCAGCAATAGATTCTTGATGATACTCTGCACTAAGAGCTCCTGACATGCCAAGTGCTCCTCCGCAAGTATGCCAAATACGGTTCTGGAATTCTTTTGTAATATATAGTAGCCTCAAGGCTATCCGGATCATTTCCAAGTGAGAACGTCTACAACCTTAGAAAATGCTATACTTTAGCCCCCAGTGATATGGGAAAATATTGCCAATAGAAAGCAGGGCTACATAAGATGATAGAATATACAAACTTTTATTTCCTGATGTTTATCCTGCTTTTTATTTTATTTAACGACTGCATTTATTGCTTCAAGATAGTTCACAAGCTCGCTTTATAGAAAGCACTGAAGGATTGCAGGTCACGTAAGATTGCCATTGCTGTCAAGCACCACTACCCTTCCTTCTTTGACTGCCGGAATCTTTAGAAAAGATTGCATCTGTTTGCAAGGCGGCAACGGTCTTATCATCACCGTAAGTTGCGATAATATCTGTATCACTTAAGGCATCAACTGCCAGTTCAGAAGATATCTGCACGTAAATGCATTTTTATCTTTTTGCCTGAGCTCTCTACTCAGGAAAAGTAAAGCCTAAGTCTGTAAGATATGCTCCTCTTGATCTGCTGTTCTATAAACTGAAAAGCTACTGAGGTCAGTCGCATTGATATAACAAATTGCTACACTCTTGTTTGCAAGCTTAGGATATTTTATGAAGTTTTCTTTATAAATGCATCTGTATCAGAAACCAGCTCTCTCCCTCGGTCTTAAGTCCCAAAGCCTCTGCGGCCTCAACTGTCTGTTCTCTCCAGGTAGTCTTCCAAGCTGCTTTCTCTGAATGGCAGGGTTGGTGCTATCTCCAGAGAGACGTTTATAAGCCTTTTTCATCCATTCCTGAGTAAGGAGCTACTATTATATCAGGCTTGGTCTGCTACAGCCCTCATAGTCATCAGCCTTCAAGGTCATTAAACACATTTTGGATTATCCGTTCCAAGTCCTTAAACTTCTCCTCAGTGCAGTGTAAAAGCCCCTTATCGGTAACAGACCCCTCAGTTTGCTCTGGCTGTAATTTACGGAACAATTCCAAGGGCTAAAACTGCATCTGCATTATTCCAGTCAAGGGTAACAACCTTTTCAGGCTTTTGCATTTATAACAGTTTCTCCATAAGCATGCTTTCATGGTTATAGGAAAAGAAGACAGTGCCATCAGCACTTGAAGAAGATGTGCTTGATGAAGAATTCGATACTGTTGATGTCTTACTTTTTCAGAAGCAGATGAGTTGTCACATCGCTACTTTTTACCGTAGAAGAACTTTCACTTCCGCCACTTTTTAGCTCGCAAGTCGCAACTACTGCAACTGCAAGTGCCATAGGTATTACTACATTTATAGAGTTTTTCGCTCTCATAAATGTCCTTTCTCTTATGCGTTTTTACAGAAGCGTTAAAGTAAATTCAAGAATTAGCTTGATTACAAAACGAAGTACTCTTCTGCAATGTCGCAGTTAAACATAACAAACTCATAGAATAAAAATCAATATTATTAATATGAAATATAAAAATAAAGTTAGTCTAATCTAATAAAAATTTCTTGACGTTTTCAATAACTTTCCTATCTCCCAATACCGACAATATTTGTGTATATTGGATAATAAAAGCTCCCACATTAAGACGTGAGGTGCAAAAAGAATTGAGCTATATCATAAGTGGACGTAGGAGAAAATACTACAGTAGAAGAGCTTTATTTTGGCTCTGGAAAATTATTTACCTTTGCTTATTATTGTACTTACATTAGTGGTAGCAATGATCTTTTATGTTTCAAAGGTATAAAGAAGTAAAAGGCCTTCTATGACATGTTTAGTCATAGAAGGCCCTGCAATTATGATATATACTCTGAATAAACAGAATTCTTTTTCTGAACATTCAGGCTTACTTATATATAGTATATGAATTGTTTTATAAATCAAATTCCAAAAGCAAGTTCTGCAAATATTCCTGGTCCACAGAAGCTTTTTGATATCTTCAATTCTACCTTCAGAATCCCATTAATTGCATTACTTTTTTGCTTAGCCAAATTTCCTTTTTCCATTCTTTTTCCATACCCTCTTTCAGGGCTTTTTGTCTGTACTGCTCTAAAAGAACATTCATTTCTTGATCTCCTTTCTGATTAGCGTTGAAGCTTTTTAATGCTTCTACTCTTTTGGATAAAAATCGAGGGAGTGCATCTTGCTTGTTTCTAAAGGCATGAAAGTCTTCAGCCAATTTCCCTAAAGGACTATTATCTATGTAAGAAGTATTGAAATAGATAATGTGAGATTCATCTGAAAATGGCTTTCCGGATTCTCTTATTATTCTTTCTACATGATAAATCTGCTGTTGACCATGAAGTACATCTTTTGCTGTAATAAATATAACATAAGACTGAGGTAATTGTGTAAAAATCATTTCCTCTTTTTAGAGAATGCATGTCTAATAAAGCGGCATGATAGCGGGCTCTTTTGGGTTGGGCTCCGGAGATATTATTTTTGAATTTTCAATATTATAAATATTATTTGTCTCATCTTCGCATAGACAATCTAAAATTAGGGAATGTCCATGGAGATTAGAAAGATTTTTGAAGAATCTGTTTTTGAGCTTTAATTTTGCATTATCCAGGATTGTTTGCAAAATATATTCTGTGCATTGCTTTGTCCTGCAAAAACTACTTTCATAAATAAATCGTCCATCAAGGTAAGAGAAGAAATAATTTTCCTGTTTTTTTCTGCATAGTCAGAAGTAAGTTTAGAATTGAGACATAAGCATCTCCTTTTAAAATATTGTAGGATGAGACTGTTAAGATAAAATATTGGAAATATGATGTAGCAAAAGAGTTTGAATAGTGAAGAAGAAATAGAACGGGTTCAGAAATAGTATACTGCGCTTCTTTTTCAAAATCCCCTATACTCCATATTCGGATAATATCCGTAAACGGAGTAGGTATCGTACTTTTCCTCTGTCTAATGTTCACGACTTTTCATCTTTACTAACAAAAATCCTCTCACCGTTTTAAACGGTGAAAAGAGGAAAATAGTATTATTCATAACGAGTATCGGCTGCAAAGCGTGCGATATCTCGTATTATTTCACTTAAAAAACTCGGCTTTCAGCTACCACCGGCTGGAACTTCTTTCTCTTTGAAATTTACCCTGATTCTCCAAGAGCACTTTTTCCACCCTTGGCAAACCAGTTTTCCTCTCAGGAAGACTTCTTCGATGCGCCCTGAATCTCCAGTCCTTCCAATGGGGCATAGTCGGAGCGGGAAACCCTGATCCTCTTTGCGAATGGTTTTTCTTCTTGCTGGGATCCAGTAAACGATGTCCGCGTCGGAGCCTTCCTGCAAGATTCCCTTTCCGGATACATGCCGTAGAGCTTTTTGCGGGATTCTCGAAAGAAGAGCGATGCATACGCCCTTGGAAATTCGTCCCTTACCACGCCTTCAGAGAAAAGACTTCTCCTCTGGTTTCCACCGGGCATTCCGCCGGGGATTTTCCGAAATCCTCTTTGCCCGCATCCTTCTGTGCTAATGTGAAGGAGCAGTGGTCGGTACAAATGGTCTGAATTTCTCCATCTGCAAAGCTTTCCATAGTGCTTCGATCGGATTTTTCCGGAAGAGGGGGAGCAATTACATAGCAGGCAGAGGTCTCAAAATCGACTTATATAGATCTCAGTCATGAAGATACTGGGGCAGGTTTCTGCAAATACCACTTGCCCCTCGTTTTCTGGCCTCTCGAACTCTCATTTAATCCTTTTTCACAGGTCAAATGCACGTCAATAATGGGAGTGTTCTACCACATCGGCAATATAGAGCATGCGATTGATGGCCTCCCGCCTCCGCATCATCCGGACGGGAAAAGGTAGTGGAAGACACAGATGTACTTTCGTCAGCAATATACTTCTTCTGTAAAGCGGCAATCATACCGGTATTTTCGCAGTGACACCGGTGATGCCTCCAACTTCCTTCAATCTCTTTAAAAATGAAGAACATTTCCTCGTCATCTACCCAAATCATCATAGGTCATGTAAACTTGAAGGTGCTAAGTCCCTCATTCATCATGTCCTGACATTGCTTGCTGGCACTCTTCATTCCAGTCACTGATGGACATGTGAGAGCCGTAGTCGCAGGAAGCGCCCTAACTCAGCCTTTTTCTGCCAATTTTTAAAGCCTTCCATCAGGGTTTCTCCTTGTATTGGGTGCCGAAACTCACAATACTGGTGGTTCCGCTGGAGATGGCGGCCTTGGTACACTGAGGGAAATCATCGCAGGTTACAGTGCCTGCAACATGGAGTTCAAAGTGGGTGTGGCAGCCAATAAAGCCTGGGAAAATGAGCTTTCCGCGGCATCAATTCTTTTCCACAGCATTTTTCGGAAGCCAAAGCAGTATCCTTCTCAGCTTGAAATTAGGGCTGTCCTTTCGGAAAATTTTTGATTTTCTCCCCTTCCACAAGAATGTCTCCCAGGAAACTTTCTCTGGGGCTTACGAGGTTCCGTTTTCAATTGCGATCATAGTTCCTCCTTATATAAAAGAACGCAAGTCAACACTCCTATAACGACTCAAAGAATCGAATGGTTTAATAAATTCTCAAAAATTATAGTACACAATGCGAAAAAATGCATAGGGGCATTGCAAAAAGATAGAAACATATTTCTATAAAATATATTGAAGTATTATGCCCGATGAAACTATGAAAATCCTACTTATCTTGAAAAATTTTATTTCCTACTGGACAGTTAGCATTAACTAATATAATCCACTTTGTAGTTAGTTTATATAACCAACCGAAGGGAGAGATGAGAAGGAGTAATGCAAAGAAAAGAGGGATAGAAGATTATATTGCAGAACATATCTGCCTGAATGCCCGGTGATTACAGGACTCAGCCTTCGCCATTATCACGGTAACAAAGGCGGAGAAACAGATTTTGGAAGATTTGTTTTCAGGAACCGATTTGTGTGATTAGTCTCATAGCGGGAAGGAAAGGATTCTCCTCATATCAGAGGAAAAGCTGGAGGAGCTTGAGCAGAAAGACTGTGCAGAGCTTTTACAGAGCTTGGCTGTGGCCATGAGAGTTTTCTTTAGAGGAGGTTTTTCGACATTTCACAGTGCGTTTCGCCCAATACAAGGAGAAGACAGGCGATTTTCCCCATGAGGTAGGTGTTTTTCTCGGTATCCTCTTCGGGATGTGAAGATTTATATGAAGAATCCTTTTAGCGAAGGCGAAGCTCACCGGCTATTGGAAGGTTCATTTCGAGGTGGAGAGTGCACTAGCTTGCTTTCAGGCTTACAGACATGTGATTCAAAGCTTTACCCTGATGTTGAAACCGGCTTAAGCTGTAGAGATTTGGTGATGGCTTATCACATTAAGAAACTGCCAGTGCTGGCTTAGAGAGAAAAGATATTATAAAAGAATAAGCTATTATAAAAGAAAAACCTGACAAAAAGAAGCGAAGAAGTGTTGCATTAGCGAACAACAAACCCTAGTAAAGTGCTAGGATATAGACAAGAGGAGAAATAAAGATTCTCGAAGAGAAGGTAATCTAAATATTGAATAATTCAATATTTTAGGCACAAAATCAAGGAGGACAAAAAGATGATTCATGTAGTATTTTTCAGCCAGACAGGAAACACAGAGGAGATGGCAAAGGCAGTTACTGAGGGAATCCAGGCGACAGGCGGAGAGGCTAAGATGGTTAGTGATCCGATATTTCCGCAAGCAGACTTTGGCAGGAGATGCAGCGTTTACGCATTAGGATGCCCACAGCGGGAGATGAAGTACTGGATGAAGGGAGATGGAGTCTTCGTAGAGGATTTACTGGTTCCGTTTCCGGCAAGAAAGATCGGACCTTTTCAGATCCTATGACTGGGAGCGATGGACAGTGGATGCGTGATTGGGAAGCAAGAAGACCGGCGCAGGTGCCAGTAATGGTAGCGCCTCCCGTTATCTGCAACAACACTCCTGATGAGGAAGGACTGGCAAACTGCAAGGCTCTTGGAGAGGCTTTTGGCAAAGGCTTAAGAGCGATTAAAAACCCTGAAGAAAGCAGAGGGTGTAATCAAAAGAGATTTTTCTCAATATAGGGTCTGCAACGGGCACGCTAGTTTTCGCCTGACTGAGCAGTGGTTTCGTTAATCACTGCTCACTTTGCTTTGCAAAAGCAAATTCCTTCGAAGTTGGTCTGTATCAGGACGACTTTTCTGATGAAAAAGTCTGTCCTTACTGGATACTGCCGAAAAACAACGTTTTCTCTTGTTTTTCGCAAGTATCGGGCTCAGACTACCCCTGAATTCAGACCTATATTGCTGAAAAATATATTTCTTATATTGATTTTTACCCTCTTTTTGTGTTGTCTATTTTAATCTCTGATGGAGAAATCCGCGTCTAAACAGCTGTATCTTAAGAAAAATACAAGAAAGAACTTGAATGTAGTTTCGCAAACTACTTGACGGGGTTGTCAGATGATTTAAGCTATTAAAGAAATACAATTAAAAATATTGATACATGAAGAAGAATATTCCTTCTCCATCAGCAGAAAGGACGCGGAAAATGGATCAGTTAAAAATAGAGGTTTAGAAATCCTTTGATTCAGGGGGAATGGGGGTAGAGCTTTCTTCCGGCTTAGCGGGGCAGTGGCAAAAACAGGAGCTAGGGTGGGTCGACCAGTACAGCAGACTGCGGCTATCGAGAAGAGGACTTTCGCCGTTTTCCTGAGGAAGCCAATCTGCGCTTTGCGAAAGGAAACCAAAGAGCGAAGTCATGAAGCGAAGGAAAAGGAATGATTGCCATCAACGCCATGGTTGCTAGCAAGACAATGCGAGGATGCCATAAAAGCTAGCTGTGGAAGAGTGGAATTGACGCGGTGATTTTCCGGGGCTGGACTGCCTTAAGTCTACCGGAGATTGTACCGAAGGAACGGCTTTGATTGCGCCTATTGTTTCCAGCGAAGAGCCGCCAGGTTTTGCTTAAGACCTGGAGTCAAAAACTACCAAAAGAACTGCAGATTTTGTGGAGTTGGCACTGTTTGGGGCATTTGAGCTTATATGGCAGAGGTGGAAGAAGCTACAGCTCTTAAGCCTGGAGGAACTGATTCCGGAGGTGCTTTCGTATTGCAGGTTTTCGAAGAGAGTTCGGACGGAAAAATTCTCTCTTTGCGGCAGGAGGCATTTGGAGTAGAGAAGACATTGTGTGCGATAGGAGGCGGGAGCTGATGGTGGGCGCAGATGGCCACCCGCTTTATCGGTACCAAGGAATGTGATGCCAGCACTGCGCTTTATAAGAGCACCTCATTTCCAAGAAGGAAAATGACCTGAAATCATCCATAGTCCGGTGGGCATGCCGAAGGGCGAAGAGCCCCATGCTGGAGAAGCTCAGCCTTAGCGACGGATTGCCCTGCCAGCATTGCTCCTGTTGCATACACGGCTGTGACCTGGGAACGGTGAAGATCACTGTATTACTCCATGCCCTCATTTCCGCAGTGGAGGAAATGGAGGAAGGTCTTTTTCCGGGGCAAATGTGGAAAGCTTCGGGAAATAGTTTCTGTGAAGGAAGTCGTTGACGAGCTGTTCCTCGAGAGGATGACGACCGGCTTCTTCATCTGTCCAAAGGAGGAAGTATACAGCTTTTAAACACTTTCATTTAATTAAAAAGGATAAAACGAGCTTTTAGCGGAAAAAGGATAGAAAAGGATAATTTTTCTGCTCGGACTTTGTCGAATAGAATAATAAGAAATCTATGCAAAGGAGGCAAAATGGAGATTAAAGCATTCCTCGAGGAAGAGGAATTCTCAAAGCTACATACCGGGAACAAGTCGGTTTCGAAGAACGAAAAACCGAAGCCAAAGCCGAGCGAAGCGCTCTTCGGTACTGAAAGACAGTATTCAGCTCAGTGCGGAGTATGAAGCATTTTCTCAAAAAGCAAGGCAGGAAGAAGACAACGACCTTGCTGACGTCCTTTCCGACCTTTTTAAAGGATATGGAAAAGCGATGTAAAGGGATATCAATAAGCAGAAGGACTTTCAGCAGGAATGGCATCTCGGCTGGAAGAGCTTTGAGAATGCGAAAAATCCGAGAGGAGGCATCCAAGGCCCTTTAAGGATGAGACGGATGCTTTTTCGAATTGCGCTTTTGTACGGCTCCGGAAAGGCTGTGGTCCGAAAGATCTGGAATTTTTTTAAAGGAAAAATCCAAAAGTCGATGTCATGGCTATAGCCAAGGGAGAAGCCTGCAAAAAACCGTTGAAGAAGACAAAAAGAAGAAATCCATCTCGAGGAGAAGAAAAAGGAAGAGCAGGGAGACAATGGTATGGACGCTATGAAAGATGCTATCCAAGAATCCTTCGAGAAAAAAGAAAAGGCCTGGAAGCAGAAGGAATGGATATGGCAAAGATGAATATGGAAGAAATGAATACGAGAGAGATGGAAACAGAATAAAAAGTAGAAATTACTGAGCCTCGGCGAAGCGAAGGACTATAGAAATAGTAAAGTAGAAGCGACAGATGTAATATAGGTCTGTGAGAGGGGTAATCTGAGCCCGCCGGTACTTGCAAAGCTGCTAGCGAAGGATTGTAGAAAAACGAAAAGCACAAGCGAATGATGCAGTGTAGCCTATAAGAGGGGCAATCTGAGCCCACCGGAACTTACCGAAAGCCGGCGAAGTGAATGACTGTTAAAACCAATAATTGAAGCGAAAGATGCAGTATAGACATGAAAGAGGGCAATCGAGCCCGACGGTACTTACTGAAAGCGAGCAGAAGCTTGAAGTTAGTACCGTCGCGAAGGCGAGGTTAGCGAGAGCGTGCCCGATTTCATGTCTATACCGCATCTGAGCGTATACCTTTAATTTTTCGGCCTCTTCTCCGTCAGAGCGAAGAAGCAGAGCGTACCCGAATACAGACCTATACTGCATCTGAGCGTATACCTTTAATTTTTTCCGCATTCCTCCGCAGGGGCGAAGTTAGCGGGAGCGTGCCCTATTACAGACTCATACTGCGTCAGAGCGCATTAAGCGGAATGCTCTTTGCTTCTTCCGAAAGCTTCTTCCTTCAGCTAGCCCTCCATAACGACGGCCTGGTTAAAACGCTCTTCTTTAGTAGCATAGAGAAGGGTGACATTTTCATGAGCAAGATGCTCTTCTAACCAAAGCAATAAATTGCTCCCTTCTCCGGATTCTTCTCCAGCTCTTCCCAATACTTTTTCTCAAATAGGGGAAATTCTCCCTTTATGATTGGAAAGTTTTGTGAAGAAAAGTAGAAGGGCTCATCTCCTTGCCCAGTTATCCAAAGCGGCACGTTCCTTTGTGATGCCTCGTGGCCAAAGTCGATCCGTCAGGATACGAACCATCCTTATCTGTTTTTCTTCATAAATTCGTTTACATTGAATAGAATACATTGTATAGCTCTCTTTCTACTGTGTTGAAGATTTTTCTTTTGCAAAGAGATTTTTCCGGTGCTTCCCAGAAGATAAGATTTTGGGCAAATGATGTTTTGACTGGAACTTGTTTAGCTTCCGAAATTAAAACGGTTTCTTATATCGATTAACCGCCCCATAGGGGCGGCTTTCCTGATTCTTAATGAGTATCGTTTGCAAAGCAAATGTTACTTTGTTTATTCTAATCACCTATCGCGAGTGGTGCGTACGCTAGCTTCATATTCTTAAAGGTTATCGCCGGTAAAAGCATACGACCTCTCGTTTATGCTGTTTCGGAAGAAAATCTTCATGTCATCTTCTACGGTTCCGATTCCGGCAATACCGAAGTTCTCTACAAGAACCTTTGCTACATTGGGAGAAAAGGAAGGCGGGAAGAGTTGATCCAAGGTGAATGTTCTTTACTCCTAGGTAGAGAAGGGCAAGAAGAACGATAACAGCCTTCTGCTCGTACCAGGCAATGTTGTATCGCCAATGGTAACTTTGTTTACGTCGTCTAAGCCGAATACTTCCTTCAGCTTTTAAGGCGATTAAGGCTAAGGAGAGGAGTCGTTACACTGTCCGGCATCCAAAACTCTTTGGAATTCCACCGATATCACCAAGATCCAGCTTGTTGTACTTATACTTTTGCACATCCTGCGGTTAAGATTACAGCATCCTTGAAGTGCCTTTGGCAAACTCTGTGTAGTAATCTCTTCTTCTGTCTTCCGTCACAACCTGCCATAACCACGAACTTCTTGATAGCGCCGGACTTTACAGCCTCTACCACCTTATCCGCAAGGGCAAACACCTGCTCATGGAGCAAACCGCTTCTGATGGTTCCGGTCTCGATTTCTGTTGGAGCCAGGGCAGGACTTAGCCTGTTCAATGATGGCAGAGAGTCCTTGATTTTCGCCGTACTTTCCTCCGATGAGCTTGCATCCAGGATAACTCTGCAGCACCGGTAGTCCAAAGTCTGTCCTTATAGGCTGTCCTTTGGAGGAACGATACAGTTTGTGGTCATGAGGATTGGTCTAGTTAAATGGCTCGAACTCTTCCTTCTGCTTCCACCAAGCATTTCCGTAGTTTCCTGCGAAGTGCTTATACTTCTAAAGAATGGATAGTAGTGGGCAGGAAGCATCTCAGAGTGGGTGTAAACATCTGCCGGTGCCTTCTGTCTGGTCAAGGAGCATTTCCAGATCCCCAAGGTCATGTCCGGAAACCAGAATTCCGGGATTGTTACGAACACCGATATTTTACAGTGAGTGATTTCAGGATTTCCGTAAGCGGAAGTACTTTTGTCGCCAAGCAGTGCCAGACTTCTACGCTCGGCCTTACCGGTCTCTAAGGTAGAGCTACCAAATCATCGACGGAGGCTGTCGTCTAAAGTTGCGGCAAGAGCCTTCTGGATGAAAGCATCTACATTGGCACTCATCCTTTAAAAGCGCATTTGCGTGTTTGGAATAAGCAGCAAGACCCTTTAATCCTAGGTGATTAACTCTCTTAAAGAACGGATATCTTCATTTTTCAGTAGCTAAAAACACCGATGCTCTGTGCAAAGATAGGGTAATCCTTTTCTGCTACTTCACGGTTGTCTTTAGGAAGCTTGGAGCTGTCGGAAGAGTGTTGCTCTAACCGCATCTCTCAAAGCAGAGGTTTTCTGATGCTTTTCAATGATAGCATCAGTATCAAAGTTGCATTGCGATGGTGATGAAAAGGTTCATGGTTACTCTGTGATTTAACTCCCTGAGAAACTTCCCTTTCCTCGGCTCTTAACTGCTGAGCCACAGCGGATAATCCTGGTTGCGTAAACCAGATCCATGCATAGCGACTACTTTCCCGGCTTCTTTCCGCAAACACCGGATACGGTACATCCGGAACAGTTTGCGAGTTTCCTGACACTGATAACAAAACATTTTATTTTCCATGCTTTTTCCTCCTGAAGAAAAATTCTAGACTCGATTACTTTGCCTATCATACCTAGGAATTGAGAAAAAGTGTTGCATAGGCAACAAAATGCTGAGTAAACCTATGTATAAAATACAATATTTAAAAATTTAAGTATTTTTATACAAGCTATAGAGAAAAATGCATAAAAGGATAGATAGAAAATCGGAGACGATAGAGAAGAATCACAGACAAGGAAAATGGAATAGAAGAAAGCTTTGTTTTATTTTTCGCTAGTGTAAAAGAATCCGGAAGAGATATATTATATATAAAATTTAAGATAAATGAAAAACAGGAGAGAAGAAAAATGGGTCAGGAAATGAAGGAAAGAATAGTACTGAGGAGAGCTGTCAGTGAGAAGGCTATCATGAGCATTCTTGCATGTCGAGATTCTCATGAATACAGTGAGGACATGGGTTCGACTCATCAACATAGTTCCTTTACTTCGTGCAACAGAACAGGAAAAAGAAAGAAGCATTTGAAGGGATGAACTCTTCGCTACGAGATTTGAGATTTTCAATGGGGTAGAGACGGAGAATCTGAATGCCCTTCTGTACTGCGAAGGCTATGTTCGCTCCTATAAGAAGGGGAAATCGTTCATTTGGAGGAAAAAGAATGAGCAGCAGTGTGGGGTGGTATTACAAGGCAGTATCCATATGTTGAAGACAGATGTGTGGGGAAATGAAACCCTTCTTACCTATATGAATGAGGGAGAAATCTTGGGAGACCTTGCAATAATACCGTCATGGGAGAGTATGTCAGCTTTGTGGCGGCAGCAAGCAGAGGTACTGTCTATTTCCTTCCAAAAGGCTATTCATGTCTGTAAAAACCGTTGTGCCTTTCACTTCCGTCTGATTGAAAATCTTTTTGATTTGATTGGAAAGAAAAATATTCAACTAATGGAAAAGATTGAGGTGACTTCTCGAAGCGACCTTTAGAGAAGAGATTGGCTTACCTTTCCTTACAAGCCCAGAAGCAAAAATCCAGCTACATTGAGTTGGGACTAAGCTGTACGGATATGGCACGTTCTTATGCACCAACCGCTCCGCCATCGACCAGGGCTTTCCAGCTAAAGGATGAAGAATTATCGATTTTGACCGGAATACCTTATTTTGAAGCAGTAGAGACGGAGTGCGCGTGTTATCACGCTAAGATGTGTAGAAGAAACTAAGAAACAACTAGGGGTTTATGGGACAAAAGCCGGCATTGCAATAATGCAAACAAAAGGAACTGCAGAAGTGAGAAAATCTCTTTCACAGTTCCTTGTTCTAGTATCGCCAAGAGCAGTTCACATGCTGTCGATATATAAAATACCTATACAATCATGTCCAGTTCATCATAGAAGAGAAGGAATAGGTAGTGAAAATTTTTCAACATCGGATAAGTCTAAAATAAAAAGTATGACTATAACATATGTCATAGTTTAGAATATCAATTGTTAGGAGGTAGGTACATGTACATGATAAAAAGCAAGTGAGATTAGTGGTGTATCGGTAAGAATGTTGCATCATTATGATGAGATTGGTTTGTTGTCTCCCCAAAAATCAGAAAATGGATACAGGTATTACACAGAAGAAAGATCTGCATGTTTGCAAACAATACTATTTTACAAATATTTAGGATTTCATTAAAAAGATTAAATTACTAATGGCAAAAAGATAATACTGAATTACTAACTCACTTGAAAAACAGTTAAGCTTTAATGAAAAAGGAAAAGAGAAACTCTTAACATTGATGGAAACATTACAAAAACTATTGATTATGAAGAAAGGAAAATTACTATGTCAATAAAAGAAAAGTTTAGAGGATTTGTTTATCAAGACAATCAGAAATATGAAAGAAATGGCAATTGATAAGTACGGAAAAGATATCATTGAAAAATCTATGGAAAATTTAAAAAGGAAAAGAAGTAAATTTACAGAAAATCTAAATCAAATCTTTCACTTCATTTGCAGAAAATATGGCAAAAGGAATTGAAGCAACATCAAAAGAGAGTGTTGAGCTTTGTAAAAGAGTTTACATGAATACATCTGTCGGTATTCTTTTGATTGTTCAATGGAAAGCGTTTTCAGGTATTGGTTATGGTTATCAGGAAAACCCTGAATTCAAAAAAGTATAGATAGATTTGGAATTGGAACAGCTGAATATGCTTTGACTCAATTCAAAAGTATGTTAGTGAAACAGATAGAAGTTAATAAGAAACAATTTATGAGAAACAGTAAATCAAAAAGGTTTACTGTTTTATTGCTCAAACTCAAGAAGAAAGGACAAGGAAAATGAAATATATAGAAGAAAAAGATTTTAATGGCAGAAGAAGAAATCAAGCAGTTACAAAAACAAAAGAAAAACTCATCAGTCAACAGAAACAGGAAGAAAGAAAAAGAGAGATAGACGGATTTATGAAAAAGGAGCAGTCTTGAGTATCTTTCACGGAAAGCAAGAATTTAGCAAAGATGAATTTTGAGTTTCAATAAATGGCTCTTTAGGAAAATGTTTTAATGTTTCTGGTAACGAGATAAGTATCGCTGTCTCTGCTTCTCAAGGACTACCTCGTAAAACGGTAAATCTTTCATTTGTATTCACTACAACATAGCAAATCATGCCTTCGCCTCCCTCCTGGCGAGATCGATTTCTTGATTAATATAATCTGTACTCATATCAGAAACACCATTTGCTTTCGCCTCTGTCCGTAAAGCAGGCAAATGCTTTGCATTGCACCCTCTTGTAATTGAGCTTCGTCTATGGGAATGTTAAAGGTATCTTATGCTACTTTGTATATGCCTCCTTTTTGCATAGTTTCTCCAAGTATAGATAAAGGAAAAAGAAAATGCAAAACAAAAAGCATAAGAGCGTGATATCCGATGAAATAAAAAGCAGCTAAAAATCAAGATTATTAAGCAGGGTTTTCAGCAATATAGGTCTGAAATGGGTATCTGAGCCCGCGGGTACTTACGAAAAACGAATAGCATGAAGTTTTTCGTTTAGTACCCTTCCGTTAGGCGAACTTGAGCGGGAGCGTGCCCTGTTCAGACCCTATATTGCGTAGAAAACCAAATTGATTTTCTATAGCTTCTTATTTGTACCCTCTTTCAGATATTACGCTTGCACAGTTGTTGGATACTCTTCTCCAGCTCTCCAAAATATCCAGGTAATGCTTCTGCACACCTTGGCGGTTTGCTCATCCTCAAAAGGCCTGGCTCTTCTCGTTGATGTCCTTGAAGTCTTCTTCGCTTAGCCTCTTTCGGCAAAGGGGTATACCACGCTGTTTTCCTTCTCAATATGAAGCTGTAGCAAATGGGCGTGCTTTTCATAGCATAGGACAGGATATCCAGCTTTAACTCCAGACGAGGATTTTTCTTATATTCATTTAATGCGGTTTCTAAAGATAAAACGTCCGCTCTGCTAGGTCGTGCTCACCAACATGCCGTTGGTTACCAGCTTCTCTCCTACATATCCCAACTTCTTTACCATCACAGGGGAAAAGGAACTCTCTTCCTTGCCGTGGTGGTGCTTATCCGCATATTCCCGAACAAACTCGATAATTTCTCGGAAAATCCTCATCAGAACTTCCCCACCCTGCATCAGTGCGCAGGCAAATATTGCGGATAACTCCTAAGGCTCTATTGATATTGGCATGGTCTTCTTCCATGAGAATTACACTTTGATTCATAAACTTCCTCTTTTCGTATTTTTGAATTTTTGCACTAGTAATAGGAGAGGGTTTCTTCAAAGTGCTGACCCCTACAAGATTTCCATAAATCTATAAACTATGGTGTTGCGCTATTCCTTAATCGGCTTTAATCTGAACCGGCCGCATTTTCCCTTTATCTGTAAATGCTGTAATGGTTCTCATCAGGAGAATCCATATGGAGCTTAGTATCCTTTAACATACCCTCCATAATCTTTCTTCTCAGCTGATAGTAAACTTGGGATCTCCGGAAACGGCTTCGCAGAAGGGCATGGATATCCTCTTCCTGCCGCCAGGAGGTTCCCATCCACGTCCCTGCTCTGTTAAGACATTTACTCTGTCTGCAGGCATACCGTTTTAGAAAGAGAATCATCAATCTTTCTGTAGGCATCACTGGCATCGGAGTCCGGCTCCAAAGCGTGCTTCTGTCCAAACTGAAAGGCGATATCCTCTAGGAAGAAAGACGGAAGAATCCTCTGCCAGAACGGTTGTCACCAAAAGTGCGTAGCGAGCTTCCGCATCCTGTACTCTTTCCTGCAACCATCCGTGAATGTTCATTACGTCAATCAATTCATTTAAAGGACCTAACCCTTATTTACCGTCTTTTCTGCTAGCTTCCGTCAGCAAAAAGCCTTCCATTGCTCTTTTTCGCCTGTAAGCTACAATATCTTTTAATCAGCTCTTCCTGAAGCTGGATCTTGTTGTATAACCAATAATGAATCCGCACTAAAAATGCACTCATTACGCCTCTACCTCTCCTAACTTACTGTTTAATGCCAAAACAAGAGCATCGGATTTAATCCGTGCACCATGCAAGCATCCTCCAGGGACTCCATCTGAGAGCTTGGGCAACCAAGACAATGCATTCCTGCCTCCAGTAAAGTATCAATCAACATAGGATACTCATTTACAATCTGTCCTACCAACATATCACTAGTAATCTGATGCCATTATTTTATCCTCCTGTAAACTCTGACTTACAATTTTTGAATCTGAGCAAAAGTCTAGCAAAGAGAAAAATAAAGTTTGTTGCGATTGCAACATTTGGAGAAAAGTATAGGGATAGAGGATTTTTAGACTTTCTTGAATTTTTAGATTCTTTTCCCTTGACAGGAAAGTTTGTCCTCACTACAATAAAGATTGTAAAAATTGAATTGCCAAAAATCTTTGCAAAAATCCGAAGAGGAAAGCTAAGAGGAATCCGAAGAGGAAAGCGAGGACGAAAGGGAATTCAACAGAACGTTAGTATAGTATAGGAAGGAGTTTTTATGGGATTTTATGATTACAAGGTAGCGGACACCACAGGGCGTGAGAGAAGGACTTAAAGGATTTCGAAGGAAAGGTAGTATGGTAGTAAACACAGCAACAGGCTTGCGGATTTACTCCTGCAGTACAAGGAGCTGGAGGAGATGTACGAGGCATTCCATGACAAGGGAGTGAGATTCTGGATATCCCCTGCAACCAGTTTGCCGGACAGGCTCCCGGAACCGATGAGGGAAATTCATGAATTCTGTACTTTAAACTACAATACTCAGTTCCTCAGATGAAGAAGGTGGATGTAAATGGAGAAACTCAGATTCCTCTTTACCGCTTCTTAAAGGAGCAGAGAGGGATTTAAGGGCTTCGGAGAAGGCAAGATGGCCGATCTTCTTCGGATATGCTTCCCAAGATCTGATCCGGACTATGAGAAGAACCCGGAGATTAAGTGGAACTTTACCAAGTTCCTGGTAGATAGACAGGGAAATGTTATTGCCCGCTTTGAGCCGACAGTAGACATGGCAGAGGTGAAAGGCTGTGGAAGCGAGCACTGTAATGCTTCCATTTGTCAAATCGCTTAGAAGCTGTTTCTCCGTACACATAGTATTGAATAAATAGAAACAGTATCAATGATGGTTTTTGCATAAATAGCATAAAAGAAAGCATGAAAAAGAAAAGCCGGACGGTATTTCAAAGTCCGGGCTTTTACCGTATAATGCCATTCGGGTATCACGATGTATTTCAGTGACAGCCTGTTCTTGCAACAAAAAGAAAGGGAGTCTATATGCTGATGAGACAAAGAAGAACAAAGTATAAACCGTAAATTGATGGACTTTTTGGACCAAAAGTCCTAATGCCTTTTTGTTGTGGAAAATATGAAGCAGGCTTTGGAAAAGGGCGGTTTTACACCCCTCTATGAGGGAGAAGCCTGGCAGTTGAAGGCAGGAGGAAAGCACTATGGACAGAAACGGCTCAGCTCTGATTGCTTTTGCCCTGCCCAAGGGGATTTTAAAGCTTCCAGATGATGGCCAGTCACAGTGATTCTCCGGTTTTCAAAATCAAAGCAATGCGGAAATCGGAATCGACAAGGAGTATCTCAAGCTCAATGTGGAGAAGTATGGCGGAATGCTCTGCTCTCCCTGGTTGGATAGACCGCTGTCTTTTTGGCGGGAAGAGTCATTTGCAAGACAAAAGGGAGGGTAGAGACGAAGCTCTTAAATGTGGATAGAGACTTAATGATTATCCCGAACCTTGCCATCCACATGAATCGTGAAGTCAACGACGGCTATGCCTTCAATGCACAAAAAGGATATGCTTCCTTTATTTTCCTCCTTCCAGGAGAAGGGAGCCTTTCTGGAATTTATCGGAAAGGAAACTGGGAGTTAAGCCGGAGGATATCCTGGATGCGATTTCTTCCTTTACAACAGGAGAAGGCTTGATCTTAGGGGCAAAGGAAAGAGTACCTTTGCGCTGAAGATTGGATGATTTGCAGTGCGATTTTTCCTCCACAGGGAATCCTTGCCGCAAAGCCAAAGCATAGTGTGGCGGTTCATTGTGTTTATGACAATGAAGAGGTAGGCGGCGGTACCAAGCAGGGCGCGCCTTCCACCTTCCTAAAGGATGTGTTAATGCGAATTATTCGTGCCTTCGGAAAGACGGAAGATGAGTATTTGCAGAGCCTTGCAGAACAGCTTCCTGCTTTCTGCAGACAATGCCCATGCAGTACATCCCAACCAGCCGGATAAAGGCGGATCCCACAAACCGTCCTTATATCAATAAGGGAATTGTCATTGAGTACAGTGCAAACCAGAGTACACCACGGATGGAATTTCCGGTGCCATTTTCAAGCAGTTCTGTGAAAAGGCAAAAGGTTCCTTTCCAGATTTTTCACCAACAGATTCTGATATGTTGGGAGGCTCTACCTGGAAATATTTCCAACAGTCAGGTAGCCCTGAATACAGTGGACATTGGCTGTACCCAGGGCTTATGCACTCCCCTTCAGGAAACCGCAGGGGTAAAGGATACCGGATACATGGTGGAAGTGGCTAGCTGTTCTACTCTCCTCCGTTTTGGGACGGGAGACGAAATTACGGGAAATCATCTTTTCGTAAAATGATTTTTCTTCGAACTGAAAATGGAGAACAGAGCCGGAGGAAAACGCTCAACCTGTGTTACGAGATTCGTGCACGACGATTTCAGCAATTAGAATTGAAGAGGAATAAGTATGGATCGAGATTAGTTGGAAAATGCTGGCGTTGCGGCCTTTTCCACAGTATGGGATTTGGAAATGTAACCAACGGTTCGCATGGTTCAACGGAATCTAGGTTGATTTTTCAGCTGGATTTTCATGTTTGCCCTTTATTTTGTCCCCTACGCTTTGATGGTAGGAGAGCTGGGCTCCGCACGTAAGCATGCGGGAGGCGGTGTGAGCTCCTGGATCGGGAGAAACCTTAGGCACAAAAGCTTGCTTACTATGCAGGTCGATATATTGAACGTCATCAGCCTACGTTAGTGCCGAAGCCAAGTGGTGGACTGAAGGCATTATCTTGGGTCATCTTCCGTAGCGCAGAGCTATGATAAGCTCCCACGCTCATGATTCAGTTGATTACGCTTGCTTTACTCATTATCTTCTGCTATGCATGAGGGCTTAAACCCCTTGAAGAAGATGGCTACCCTGGCAGGTTCAGTATGTTTATTATGTCCCTGCTCTGCATCGTATGATGTTTGCGGCACCAGCTGATCAATCCTCAGGAGACTATGTTTCTTTGGATTTTAGCTTAAAGAACCTTATCCCGAACTTCCGTTTTGGAGTATTTCACCTCTTTCCATCCTGCATTTGCGGTGAGCGGATGTGAGAAGATTTCTCCTTATGTAAATAAGGTAGAGAACTGATAAGGGCTTCCCCAAAGGAATGATTGCCTGGCTATCATGGTTGTGGTGTGTGTGCTATGCTGGGAACCATCGCTATGGGTATGATGTTTGACCTCGCATTAATCAACGAAAGCAGCAGTTTTGATTCTATGCGGCAAACGGATCACTCACTATGGGCATTCCAGAAGCTTGGCCAGTACTATCATGTTGGAGATGCTTTTGCTAGTGATTTATGCCTTTGTAACGTAATCGGACAGTTTGCGGTTCTGATTATCAGTATTGATGCTCCCTTCGTATGCTTTTTGGACAATGAAGAGACTCGTCCATTCTTCCCCAGAAGCTCTTAAAAAGCAGAACAAGGAAGGAAGCTATGTAAACGGTATTGTCATGGTGAGCTGTACTCCGGCTCCATCATCCCGGTACAGTCCTTCGTTCCGGTGCGCAGCAGTATTAAAAGCGATCTGACTAAGTTAAACTGCGTATGTATGCCTCTTCGTTGCCTTTGGGTATTCGTAGCTCGACATTTACTAAGAAGGCCGGAGACAAGTTCCCAAGAGTAGTACTGTAAAGAACAATGCAGTGGCTCTGGGCTTCCAGTGTGTATGGTGCTTGCCTACCGCAATCTGCTGTTTAATGGGTATGCAATTCCGATGATCCTTTTCACCATGGCTTTCAAATCATCATTACCCCGGTAGTGCTTTCCATCTTGGGAATTATCACTGCCGATTTTGGCAAGAACGAAAGGCCTAAGTCATGGCTTTGGACAGAGCAGAACCATCGCTCATTCCAGAAGCTTTCACTTTTCGTAGAAAACAAAATTTCTTCCCCTTCCTCTGTACAGAGGGAGGAAGATCTGTCTTAGTAATAGGAAAGAAACGAAGCAGACCCACTGCAACTGGAGGATGACAGCACATGGAGCAGGCAGAGTCGGATGAGGGAAAACCTTTCCTGCCGCTATAGAGAGAAAAAGAGGGATGGAAAATGAAGGAAGGAAGAGAAGCGTATCAAAACCGAGAACCGTCTGGCTTTTATTTAATGAGCGCGTTTTAGATGAGGCAGGAAATCGCGAGTGCCCCTCCGATCGTCTGCCCTTTATTTTACTTACCAGACCAATCTGGATGAGGTTTTTATGGTGCGTGTGGCACTTGATGCAGAAATGCGCTCTAGAAAACCACCGGGACAATAAAACGGATCTTAGCAGTGAAGAGCAGGTGGATTTGATTTTAGAAGAGGTTCAAATCGCCCAGAGCAAAAGCGGAAAAGGAAATTTATGAGCAGGTCATGGGAGAGCTGGAGCCGGTGGGCATCCACATCATTAACTTCACAAAAGACTGTCCAAGGCGGAGCAGAGTCAGCTGGAAATCTACTGATCAGGCCATTCATTCCTACCTTTCTCCCATGATTGTGGGAAGAGCACAACCCTTCCCTTCTTACAGAACCGGGAGCTTTATGCGGTGGTACGTCTGAAAGTAAGAACGGCAAAAGAAGTTGGAATTGTGCCCTGCTGGAGACCCGGTCTTTAAACGACTCATCGAGATTCCGGTACAAAGAACCCGCACATGCTGTCCGAGGATTGATTCTACGCTGTTTCCAAGCTGTTCCCAGTTGTCAGATTATAGAAAAGTCCATCCTTCGGATTGCGAAATGCGGATACTGACGCTACGGATGTCTACGATGAGGATATCGGATTATCGAGGCATGATGGGCGACCTAAAGCGAAACCGTTTTGAATCCGGTGCGATTGGGATTTACCAGAGCGCGATAAGTCCGTAAAGAAAAAGATAGGCGGAGCATCTTGGCATTTCCATAAGCACATCCTGCACTGCGGAACACCCTTGGATTTGTCCTTCTTTCACTACAGAACAGCTTTTCGAAGAAGACGAGCTCTTCTAGCCCAGTACAGCCCCGAAGCTCTGCCTCACATTCAGGCGAGTCCGTCCTTTCTCCAGGTAGAACCGGGATTTGATGTCTCCCACCCCTACAGCTATGAAGGATTTTTGAGATTGTTGCGAGGACGACAGCGAGATCCTTCCGTGGTTTCCATTAAAATTACCCTGTACCGGGTAGCCAGCCACAGTCAGATCGTGGATATCCTTTGTGAAGCCGCGGAAAATGGAAAAGGAAGTCCTGGTGTTGCAGTGAGCTTCGCAGATTTGATGAAGCCAACAACATCGAAATGTCCCCATCACTTGGAAGATGCAGGCTGTCAGGTAATCTACGGTCTGCCCAATTGCAGGCAGCATTCAGCTTGCTTAATTGCAAAACAGACGGTTTTACAGGGCATCCACTACATTACCCAGATCGAACCGGTAGCATTACAATGAAAAACTGCCACTTTATATGCGGATCTTGTCTAGTGACCGCAAATCAAAGCATCGGAAAAGGATGCGGCAGAGGTTTTCCACCCTTCTTTTAGGAGAAACTGTGGAATCTACGGAGGCTCTTTGCGGCTCCCACGGTTTGCAAAACGCATCCTGGAAAAAACCAGGAGAAAAAGAAGAAATGCGAAGAGGGCAGAGGCGGCTATATCGGTTTCAAGTTAAATGCCTCTGACGGATAAGTGATATTATTGATGCCTTGGTACTGACGCGTCCCAAAAAGCGGTGTAGTGATTCAGCCTCTGGTACGAGGGTATTTGCTGTCTCATCCCCGGAATTCGGGAAAGACGGAGAATATCTCCGTTCGAAGCATCGTTGGTCGGTATCTGGAGCACTCCCGGATTTATCGCTCTGGACAGGAGAGGAAGAGGAGCTTTTACATCGCCAGTGCGGACTGCATGACCAGAAACACCCTTCGAAGGGTGGAGGCTGCTGTGCCACCTGTGGATCCGCAAGAATAAGAATCGGGTTCGGAAAATTTTTGACTTAGGCTTCTGATACGGAAAAAGGAAAATGGCTTCTTTCCGACGGTCTATGCATGTGTCCGGATCCTATGCCGGAGGAACGATTGATTCTCAAGATTACGCTTCTACCGGAAGCCTATCGGAGAGCGGAACGAGGAGAAAAAGCTGAGAATGAAAAGCCAAGAAATAAGCAAAAATAAAGCTAAGAAATAAGCTAAGAAATAGACTAAGGAACAAGCTTGAGAAATACAATTAAGGAATAAAAATGGTCTATATCTTTATACCACTAAGGGAAGTAGAACATCTTATCAAGAAACTAAGTCTGGGGAAATTTCGAAAAGTTTACCTTTTGCAGTATATGAAGAGGAAGAAATCCTCCTGACCATCACCGGACAGGGACAGATTAATGCTTCTGTATCTGTTGCGGCTACTTTGCAAGAGGAAAAAGCCAAAAAGGGAGATATCCTACTTTCTTTAGGGAGTGCGGCAGTGATATTAGGAAAGAATGGGACAGCATCAGAAGAGCTGATGGGGCGCTGGTTTTGGATTCAAAAGCTGGAACAGCAAAGTACAGGTCGATGCTTTTATCCGGATTTACTGTATAAGCTGGACTTTCCGGAAGCCGGGCTTTTAACGGGGGATAAGATTTTAGAACGGACTTCTATGGGGATAGAGATACCGTCTCCGAAGGGCATATCGATTCCAAAGAATATATCGTCTCCGAAAGACGCAGCGATTCCAAAGAACACAGCGACTCCGAAGAACATATCGTCTCCGAAGAACCAAGCGACTCCAAAGGAGTTAGCGGATTGGATAACACCTTACTGATATGGAAGAGTGCCGCGGTATTTCAGGCGGCAATTTCTATTTGGCTCCCGAAGATTTCTCTTCGTTGTGTAACGGATTTTGGGGTAAATCTTAGCGAAGAAACAGATTCCTTCTCCTCCTCTTCTTTGTCATGGAAGGAAAAGCTACAAAGTCTATTGCAAAAGGAAGAGGACAAAGTTCTTCGTCTCATCCGATTTTTACAGTGAAAAATCAAAAGAAAGAAGAAAAGAAGAGGAAGAGGGAGACTGCTTTTTCAACAGCGGCTTCAAAGTCTTTCCGAAAGCCTGCATTGTTCCTTTTGTGATGGAAAAGCATATGGAAAGCCTGCTTCGATATGCCGTCCTGCAAGGGATTTCTCAGGAAGAAATTCGTGAATATTTAGAGCGGAATTTTGGAAGACGGAATGCAGGGGACGATGCCGGTCGGGATGCTGTGAATGGGGTCAAAGAAGAGGTTCTCAAAAGGCCTTGGAAGGATACAGATAAGCAAGGGAGACTTACGTTGATTGACAAAGAGCCGGAAAGCTCTGTCCTCTTTGAAAGAATGGATTTTGTCGAAAGAACTTTGCAGGCAAAATGTGACGGTTCAGGAGATTCCTTGCAAAGCAATCAGCGCAGTTCAGGGATTCCTTGCAAACCCATTGGGGCAGTTCGGAAAATATCTTGATGAATCATTATGGTTGCTTCGGAAGTACATCGCCGAAAGGAAGACATGCAAACAGATATCCCTATCAGGAGCATTTTCAGCATATTTATGTGGAGGAAGCCTTTGCTACAGAGTTCTGATGTGAACGGATTTTAGAAATTTCCCAGGCAAGGTCATCTGATAAGCATTACAAGGATGTGTTTTAACCGAAAGAAACAGGACTTTGCGGGTCCCATAGCCGAAAAGCTGATTTTGGCAAAGAAAAGAGGGCAAAAGGTTGTAGACGACAGTGGTTTGCCAGGATTTTCGGAAAGCCATTTTGCTATACCTCCCTTCTGATGAACTGCCCTTTCACTGCGCCTCACTGCATATCTGCAAGGGATGTACCTAGCAGAGCAATCTGGTGATGTTTTTAAATTTGGAGGATTATTTTTCCGACTAGCAGAAAGTGGATTGCGAGAAGGGAAGCTTGTATCTTTGCATCTCCTACGATTCGGACTTGTTGGCTATGGAGGGCGTTTTATCCCTATGTGGAGAAATTTGCCCGATTTTTAATCAGGAAAATGCTCTCCGCATCGGGGTGAGAACTGGGCAGGAGGAAGGGCTTTGGCGAAAATGCCGAAACTTCCCTATCTTCGGATGCTAGAAAACGAATGATTTTGCGCTTTTACCCTGTCTCCGGAGGAGATTGACTGAAGAGGCGGAGGAGGGCACTGCAAGGCTTTTCTTCCTGCATCTGCCATTCAAAGGCTTTGGAAGATAGGGTATCTTGTGCGATACTAGCTTTGATCCCATATGATTTATCATCCCCGTTGGAAGGAGCTCTATAGTGACTTACTCCAAGAAGTTTTTGAACAGATTCCCATGGAGCAGATTCATGATCTGTAGTTTGGGGAGTTTCCGAATTTTCGGAAAGCTATTTAAAGGCTATATGGGAAAGGCTTTTGCCCAGCTCTCCCACACCCAGTTTCCCTATGAAAATACTGGGGCTATTACCATTATCCCAAGGAACTGATGGAAGAGATGGAAGGCTTTCTGATATATCCGTTTGCAGGAGAAGCTTCCTAAGGAGAAAATTCTTCCGTTGGGACAGTCGGGAAGAAGACAGTGTAAACGAAAAATAGAGGCAGGCAGGAGACTAAGACCTGAAACAGAACTAGGTCAAGCTATGTAAAAAGACAAGGGTATGAGAAAAAGACAAGGGATATGAGAAGAAAAGAGGTGTGAACTTGAAGAATTTTTGTGGGAAGCGTGACAAAGAAAAACTGGCTTTGGTCACCGGAGCCTCGGTGGAATCGGATTGCTGCCATTGCGAAAGCCTGCAAAAACTGGGCTATACCGTCATCATGGCATTGGCCGGGACCGCGGTCTAGAATCCAACTTTTCAAAGCGATTTCTTTTGGATTTACGAAAAGAAAGAAAAGAAAGAACAGTTTCTCAGCCTTCGGGAAAAGGAAAAGCTTACTCTTTTGGTTCACTCCTGCCGGCGTGGCCTGCTATGGATTACAGGAAAATGTAGAAGAAGCAAAAATTTTAGAGATGACAGAGTTGAATCTAAGTCCCCATGATTTTGACCGACATTTTTACGAGAGCTAAGGAAAATCAGGGGCACATCATTTTTCATCTCCTCCGTAACCGCATTGAGCGAAATACCTATGGGGCGGTGTGCACGGGCAGGAAAGCAGGACTACTGTGCTTTTGCCAGAAGCCTATTTTCCGAATATAGAAAAAGCGGTCCTAAAGCGTCAGTGCATGCGGATCCGGAGGCGATGGATACTACGCTGTATCAGAAACGCGGAGCCTACCGTGGGAGAAGGCTAGCGCTACCCTGCCGGAGGAGATTGGGTCGGCGGGTGGAAATACGTTACTGACCCAAAGAGAAGGCGTAGTATTGGCGAGACCCTCCGGCCACAACGCTTTCAGGTGAGAGAGAGAGGAAAAAGAACAAGGTTTGGCTTAACTCTTCGCCAGATAGCTGTGTGGAAAGACGCTGAGAGCGTGACTCAACGTTTCCGAATAAAAAGAAAGAAGAGACTATAGATTTTTGGTTCAATAGAAATGTACCTGAAGAGACTGATCTGGGCCCGATGCTCTACCGAAAGCCGAGTTAAAGCGTGAGGATCGTGCAATCAAATCAGCCGACGTTTACTGTGTGAGGGCTAAAGTAGAGGCACCTGAACCCGCAGGTATTTACGAAAACCGGAGGAAGGACCTGTAAAATCAATAAATGAAGCGAATGATGCAGTGAATGGGTCTAGAGAGAGGGTGGATCTGAGCCCATCGGTGCCGCACTGAAGCGAGTGAAGCAGCCGCTGGCAGTTTGAATGCCGCGAGCGAGCTTGGCGAGAGCGTGCGCTTTGTAGGACCCACACGCATCAAGAGCGCATCGTTACAAAATACAGTCCTCGCTGCGCAAGGCGAAGTTAGCGGAGCAGAGTCTGATCATGCGTATACTGCCGTCAGAGCTGTATTCTTAATGAGCCAAGCAGTCCTCACTACGCAGGGCGAAGTTAGCGAGAGCGTACTCGATTTGCTATCTCTACTGGACCAACGGTCTCATGTACTCTTCTCTTTCATCAGGGTGCCCGTTTGCTGGATTAGTCGTACGCAAGCCCTCCGCCAGCTCACGTTCCTTCCTTTGCAGGGAGCGCCCGAGGGAGGGTGGAAAACCATAAAGCCGATGAATGCGGCAATCGGTCCGAGAATAATGGCCTGACTGAGCGGATGCCGAAGGCAGGCGCCGGACGCTGCGCTCGATACCAGCTACGGTAATGGTTCCCGTGCAAAAGATGCAATGGTTCCTGCTGTGGAGGCCTTTCTTCAGCAGTGTCCCGGTACATAGAAAGAATGGCACCATGTCGACCCGGAGAATAAAGCAGAACATCAGGATGGAAACGATGCTCTGGGTATTGAAAAGGGCGATAAACATGGAAGCCACACCACCAAAAACCATGGTCATCTGGTACGTTCACTACCTCTGCAGCTATTTGGCTTCAGGAGATTTTGAGAAATGTCATTGATGAAAAGATAGCTCTCGAGGTCTGAATCGGAGCTGGACATGGTGGCGGAAGACTAACACCGAGAAGAGCGACCGCAAAATGATGGCCGGCATGGTACGAATCGCCAGAATCGGTCAAGCATCGTGACAACGAAGCAAATTCGTCGGAGAATTTTCCCTATTAATCAGCGCCAGTACAATCCGTCCCAAAACAGTAGGGATGAAAGCAAAAAAGTTTAACAGTGCGGCAAAGCCAAGCGCCCTGCTTTTGCCGCTTTTCATCTCTTGCGGCATAGAAACGGAAACCGCTTCCTGTCCTACGCGGAGAAGGTCTCTACGCACATAATGACGAGACAGAATCGAAGTCATAGCCTGCAAAAAGATTCAAAAGCTCTTGAACATTTGAATCACTGCCTCCACGCCGCCGGCATGGGAGAGGGCTGAGCACGTCGCCATCATACCGATGATAATCAGGAAAACCCACTGAAGTCGGTCAGGTTACGCCTCAAGCCGCCCATATCGCTGGAACCACCCCATACAATGATTATGGAAAGCTGCAGCATTAGTCTGCATGGAAAGCAATAACGAGGAAGCGATAAACTGTCCTGCGGTAAGAGCCGATTAGAGGGAGTGATAATGATTGCCGTCACCAACTGAGGAGTTTTCCGTAACGCTCCGAAGTACCCGGCAGTCGTGGTCGCTCGGAACTTCAGCGCCATAGGACAGAACGACAAAAGGCAATTCCATGGTGATAATGTACCAGGCGGCACTAAGCATAACGGACATTCGTTTTGCACAACGCCCAGAGAGCTCCCCCTCCGATTTCCAGTTGCGGCAAGAGTTCCTGCCATCAGTAGTAGCCCAACCCGCGCCCTGCGACCATAAAGTCCGTGTTACTTGTGATTTTTGCGTGGAGGAGTACCAGCCGATAAACGCATGGCCAGAAGGTAAATCACCACCTGAGACAACAACCCTAATTTGCACCCATAAAAGTCTCCTTTCTGTTTTTCCAACTTGCAGGTGTTATGATTGTAAATATAGTTCTATAAATTTATTTATTTTTGATCGAGCATTATTTATGCATTTCCCTGTTAACATGAAAATCGTTTAATCCTTTCATCTTGAAAAACTACCAAATGCCTAAAATACAGAAATACTAACAGTGAGAACTTTAGCAACAATCAGGAAGAGAAAGTAAAGGGATTTAGGAATGGCAGAGGAAGAAGAGGAAAGCATTGTAAAACAATCGCCGGTGGGGGAATAGGTCTTCTTTTCCCTTATCTCGCTATTTTTCGTGATTCGGGAAATCTGGAGCGTTTTTAGAAGAGAAAACCCGTCGCTTTCCTGGGAAATGCTTTGCTTTTGCTCTATTCTCTTTCTCCTGTCTTATGCTTTTCTCAAAAGGAAAATGCAGAATGCCCTGGGGAAAGGTGTGAGAGAGAAGCCTCGGAGAAGCTAAATCACGAGAGCTAGCTCTTTCTTCTCTTTATTTTACCAACGCTGGTCTTGCCTATCTTCACCGTATGCTTTTGTCAATGCTTGTTTCGGCTTATGGTTTTTGTGCTTGCCCTTTTGTTTGCTTTTATTACCACGGGAAGACCTTTTGCAAATATTTAAAGACTTTAAAACGGTTTTTGCCTTTTGATAGAGGCGACTTTCAGGAGAGAGCGACACTATGGTCTTGGTCTTTCCCTTTTTATCCTGCAAATGAACCGCAGTAATGTGTCTTTGATGGATTCCCGCTTCGCTGTACGGACTTAGAAGTGCGTGTCCTGTTTCGAGGGTCTCTGCCCACGGGCAAATCAACAGCGTTTACAGCTATCCCAAGGGATTGGGAGCTTTAACCTATCCTTTAAAATTATCTTCCGCTATAGCTTTCTTTTTGTCCTTCAGCCTATAATTTATCTACTTTAGCTTTGGTGGGTTACTGTCTTTCATTTTCAGGAAAACGAAAGAAAGCTTTTTATCTGGCATACTCTGTTTCTTTTCTTTTATCGTCTGTGGGGAATATGTCTCACCATGAAAACGGATTTATTTACCCTTTTGCTTCAGTCTTCTGTATTTCTTCCGTAAAAGGAGAGATTGCGTAGCGGCTTCCTGCTCTTTTTTCAGCTACAGCTTTAAACCTACGGCGGTGGTCTTCTCTACGCTACTGGGAATCGTTTTCTCCTCACCCATGCTTTTGGAGTGTTTCAGAAGAGGAGTATCAAAACAAATTCGCAAGTAAATGCCCGGATAGGAACACAAATACCAATGCGAGCACATGCGAAAACCGGGATTAATAGTAACATAAATACAAAGATAATAGGATTCAGGCGAAGGAGAGAGAGTGGACTTTCGGAGCCCTCTTTGTCCTGTTTTCGATAGTTCATACAGGGACTCATTACCTTTCGGACTGGATTACGGGGCTTCTTTCCACACCTTTACCGGCATTTTCAAGGCCATCGGCTTTCGTGTAACTGGCTTTTAATCTGGATGCCCATGTGGATTGGCAGCGGGGAGTTTCGTTTTCGGAATCTGCCTTCTCTCTTCCGTAGACTTTTCTTTTCTTTTTATCCTGTGGGAGAGGATATGGAACATGTAGTCTATTGCCTGGAGTGGTGGCTTTTCCACCATTTTATTCTTCGCGATATGGCAGTGCTTTTTCCTTGGGAAGAAAATGCTACCAGAGAAATAGTTTTACCGAGAAATAGCTTACTTGAAAGAAAATAGTTTGTCGGAAGAAGCCTTTCTGTACGGGAGTCGGAAGCTCCATTTGGGATTACCTTCCCTGCCTTGTCCTTCCTTGTGATTATGGCATTTTATTGTTTTGTAATGTTTTGGCAGATTGACGGAGTACTATATTATGGGAAAAGTCTGGCCTTGCTGCGCTATGCTTTAGCGGTGGAAATCGTCAGAGAAAAGGGCTTTATCCTTCTTTAAAAGCTTTTTCTTTTCCTTTACTGCCGGCATTTCTTAGCACCATCACCACCAGCTGTGGGGGGCGGTGGGCTTTACCCCCACTGATTTGGCTAACACTAAAGCACATCCATGCTTTGGTAGAATCTGGAAAATCAGGGCGAAAAAGGAAGTCTCCCGGCATTTTTGGAAATGACAAAATCCAAAGGCACCATGTTTTTGGCCTTTTGCAGAGACGCTGAATGCTATCAATCCTGCAATGTGCAAAAGACTTACGGATGGAGGCTCTGGAGGAAGTCCGGGACCTTTACGGATTCTCCCTCTATTTTCTGCCTGGTTCTTAAAATGGTCTGATACCGACTATGTGTATTTGGAGCAAAAGTTTCCCGCATGATGAAAGAGAAGAGCGGTCAGGGAGATGCTTCGCAAATGGCGGAGAAGGCATTTTCCAAAAGCCCCTATGCTGGTGGAGGATAAAATCCTGCCTCTGACGGCGTAAAGACATTTTCAGAATCCAATGGCGAAGGCGGGAACAGCTTTTTGCTTTACAGATTCGGAAAGAGTTAGAATATCCCTGAACAAAGAGCCCTATCCCGCTTTGACTAAGGAAGAAATAGCAGAAAAAGAGAAGATCGTGCATGTTTTGAGTATTTTGCAAATAGGGTTTCCAGTGCATGAAAGCGGTAGCTGACAGTAGGATGAGAGGAGACCTCGCATATCTCTAGAATAGAAAGAACAGGCCGATTGTAATACGAACCAATAGAAAAGGGTAAGTAGTAAAATGAAACAAGAAGGAAATAAAGCTTTTATAAAAGGAATACTGCTGCTATTTGCTGGCCTTCCTCCTGCTAATAGTGTCTATTGGATTAACCGACAGATTCACATCAAGGCTCTTACATGGATGACCTGTATTTTGTTTCCTTCTTCCGGGAGCAAAATTTCTTTGAATTCAGTTTTCCATTGCAGTGTCGGTTCCGGTGTATTGGGCGATTTCTTTATATCGAATAGCTTTGGTGGGGCAGCCCAAACTGTTACCTTGCAGTTTCAACATTTTCTGAACAGCCTGCTTCTTCCTCTTCTTCTTTTTCTTTGAAAATGACGAAGAAGCGCATTCTGTCCCCTGTCCCTTGGGCTTCTCTTTTTGTCCGCCCACTTTGCCTATTACCAGATTGGGCAGGCTATCGGTATTTTGGAAACCCTGGCTTTGGGCTTTGCCCTTTTAACTTTGTATTTCCTTTACCGGCAAATCGACTGCGAGGGAGAGGGCTTTTGGGAAAATGCTGTTCTTTTTCATCTGTTTTTCTTTTGATTTTTACCCAGAGCGATATGTGTAGTTGTTGCCTTGTTTTTATATTCCGCTGATTTTTCAGAGGAAAGAAGGCGGGGGAAATACCGGTGTCGGGGCGCAGAATATAGGACTAAGAGAAGCCGGAGAATCGGAAAATGCAAAAGCTTTAAATAGCAGGAAAGCTTCAGATTATGCAATGGCTTCAGATGCTTCTTTGTCAGGGAGTGCTACTGAAGGAAAGGGGTATATTGTAATAGAGAGCAAGGCGAAAACGTGCAGTGCAAGTGCTAAAAACTGCACAGTGCATACAAAGTGCCATATATAAGTGCAGGTACGGGCATATACAAATGTAAGTGAAAGTAAATGCAAGTTAGCAAGAGGATAAGTTTGAGAAAAGCTCTGAAAAACCGAAGCTTCCCTTCTTCCTGCCTTTTGTACAGGCCTTTTTGTTCTTTTAGTATTCGAAGCCTAGCCATCGGTTCCTTTGTGCCGAAGGGAACGGGAGGAACGGGAGGTTCAGGACGGCTTTTTCTCTAACAAAAAGCTCTGTCCCATGCCTTTTTCTCAGGTATTTTATATTTTCGGTATTCAGGCAGTGACTGGATTACCTTGCAGGAATTCTCTGGAGGAAGTAGGCAGAAAGCATCGCTATGTCATTTATGCTTCCATGTGCAGTTTTAGCCTTTAGCATTCTTCTGGCTTTGGTTTTGTCATTCGTAAGTGGCAAGCTGAAAAAGAGTTTTCGGAAAAATATTTTGTTCTTATGCTTTATTGCCCTTTGCATCGGTTGCTCTTCCATCACTATTCGTGCGGAAATGCGTTGGGTTTATGTTAGCTTTGCGGCGGCTCTTTGTATTTTGCCTATCTGTTGGGAAAATACCGGCATGCCGATTCCTACATTTTTCGCCCCCTGCTCTTCGTTTGCCTGCGATTCCTGGCGGAAATGAGTACCGTGAGTCCTTCCCCAGAATTTACTTCGGGGATGATCACCGATGAATTCTTTTGGCAGAGCAAAACCATAGGGAAGTATGGGCGAGATTATGTTTTGGGGAAAACAGGTCTATATTTTGGAAAAATAACTACAAGATGAGTAGTTTTACGGAGATACTTCTTCCAGGTCTTCGATCCGAAAATGTCCGGACAGGGCACAAAGATTCATTTTATCAAGGATTTCACAGAGCCTGGGAGGAGGCTAATGCAACAACAGCTTGGTATTAAAGGAAGTGCCGGAGGAAAGAGGGTACTTGGATATTACACAATAGGTATCAATCCTTTGCATGTAGAAGCCTTTTGGGAATAAAAAGGAAAAATCATTGGGAAAGGAAATGAGGGTATGGCAGAGCAAGATGGAAAAAGCGGAAATATACCGGAGCTTGGGACAGAAAATTCTATGGCATCGTCCTCTAACGCAGATGTTTCCGGAACGCAAGTTTCTGATGTGACAAATTCAGAGGTACAAGCTTCAGAGGGTCAAGATTCCGAAATACAAGCTTCGCAAGCATCTGTTTTCCAAGGGGAAAAAGGAAGCTCTCATTGTTTCATTGCTCCTTTCTTTCCTCATGGCCCTTGCCATTCTCTTTTATGTTCTTCTAAGTACTACGGATGTTTTGTATTCCGACTATATCCGGCTGGTAAATTCCTATTTGGGAAAGCCCTTTCAGATTGAGGGATTTACTGCAAAAGGATATTTTAACGAGAATTCTCTTGACCTATTTCTTTAGGAAATAAACCGCCATTCTTCGGTTATACTCCTGATCGATCGGGTACTTTGCGGTACTGGGACTATTCTTAGCCAGTAAAACCTTACTGCTTTTATAGAAAAAGTAGATGTCCTGCTACTGCCTTTTGTTGTTACTTTTTTACAGCTTAAATAAGTGGGAAATGCTTTTAAATCGGATCGGGATATATTCATTTTCTGGCCTTTTCAGTATTTTTACGCCTATTTCTATGCTTTTGGATCGAGGCTTTAGCAAGAAAAAGCTCTCGCTTCTTTTTAAGCATTTATCCTCCATTGATTTTTACTGGTAGCAGTGCCATATTGCTTGGCGGTCTTCCTTTCCTGCTTTTGCCTTGTTCTTCTTCCTGGCTTTAGGGAAGAAGCTTGGGATCATCAAGGGGCACTTTCTCCTGATTTCCAACGGGCTGGCTTTTTCTCTATCTTCTTAGCAAACCACTATGCGGTGTATGAATATGCCGCAGGGAAAAGCATTTCCTGAAAGAGCATCCTGCAAAATCATCTACTTTTTGTGGTGAAATTTATCTTTGCTATGCTTCCTCTATGCTGATTTCCGGGGAAAATCTGGAGGCACTTCAGAGAGAGAGGATACAGGGAAAAAGGAGTTGTTCTGCTTGAGGGCATTTGTACTTTTCTTCTATATTTTTATGACCCTGTTGTATCTTTTGAAGTTTTGCATCTTCGAATAATTGGGAACTAAGACATTTGCTACGAAAAATATGGAAGCCTTCTGTCGCAAAGAGAGGCAAATGGCTGAGCAAAAAGCAGACAGATACGAATGCTTTTGACAGGGGGAAAATGTTGGAGAGTCTTTCATCTGGTTTATTGCCGGGACTACTGCTTCTCCACGGCTTAGCCAGTCATGCTCTGTTTTCCTCACTGCTATATGTTTTTAAAGGAAAGCTATGCTTTTTCAAAGCCGTTATGCTCTGCAATACCAAAGCGCTTTTGTTGGGAGCATTTTTGCTCTTATTCTTATGGAAAAATGAGAAGAGATCAAGTTTGGGACAGAAATCAAGAACAGCACAGGCAGACTTGCCTTTTTGCCTCCTGTTTAGCGGAATCTTCCTTTTGGGAACCCTAGGACAGACAGCAGTGAATGGGGAAAAAGCCATGTATAGACGGGAGCATTATAGAGCGTATGTGGATGTATTCCCATGACCTTTCCGCTTATTCCGATGAGGAACTGGAAGATGTTTTTGAGTATCGTCATGGCGGAGAACGAATTCGAAAGGCCTTTGCCATCTGGGAGCAGGTGAAAAAGGAGTGGAGAGCGGGAAGATAAGGAAGCTAAGCAACTATGCTGTAACCGGCTTTTGTAAGGCAGATCGATAAGTCTTTGTATAGCGTATCTTATCTTTGTTTTATAGGGTATGTTATAATGCCTTCAGACATTTTGAATGAGTTCGACAACTATATGTAAGCTATAATGGAGATATATACCTGAGCAAAAGTAATAATTTGCTGAAACATCAAACAAATAGAAAATGGAGGATAGTGGAAAATGGCTGTTAAAATATGCCAACATTGGCTTTTGAGAAGCAGATAATGGATGCGGCGATGTGTGTTGTGGGGACATATCCCGGCATCAGAATATAGAAACGTGATAATTGGGCTTATCTTCCTGCAAGTACATCTCTACGGCATTTGACAAGAAGTATCAACAGCTTGTAGACGAAGGGGATGGATTTGAGGGATGATCCGGACGCATATCTCGAGGACAACGTATTCTTCGTGCCGGAGGATGCCCGCTGGAATAAGATTGCGGCAGCTGCATGCCTGAAATTGGAAGGATTATTGATGATGCTATGCGTGCAGTCGAAGCTGACAATAAGAAAACTCAAGAATGTACTTCAGAGAATTATGCCAGTCCGGATCTGACAAGACGAGTCCTCGGAGATGTCGTTGACCTCTTACCAATATGGATATGGAGAGACAGAAGGTAACCGAGATGTCCTCGGTAGAACTTGCACGAATATTGCATCGCTCAGTTTGCTCGAAAAAGGAAGGCAGGGATGGTGGAGAATTTTTATACACCGTCAAGTATCGTAAACACGCTGGTGTCAATTCTGAAGCCTTATTCAAACTGCCGTGTATATGATTGCTCGCTAGGCAGTGGGGGCATGTTCGTACAGAGCGCTAAGTTCATTCAAGTACACTCCACCAAAAGAGTGATCGATTTCAACATATGGTCAGGAAGCCAATCCGGACACATGGAAGATGGCCATCATGAATCTTACGATTCGTGGTCTTGATGCTCGATCTTGGTAGTTATCATGCCGACACATTACGAAAGACCTTCATCCAACATTGAAGGCAGATTTCATTCTGGCCAATCCTCCTTTAACTATAATCCGTGGGGACAAGATAAGCTGATGGACGATGTTCGCTGGAAATACGGACTTCCTCCTGCGAATAATGCCAACTTTGCATGGATTCAGCATCACTGATCCACCACCTTGCACCGAACGGAAAGATTGGACTTGTTCTTGCAAAATGGAGCACTGTCCCTCCCGTGACTGGGGGCGAGGGTGAAAATCAGAAAGAAGATCACAGAAGATGACCGATCGAAGGCATTAGTTGCGATGCTTCTCGCGCTCTTCTATAGCGTAACAATTCCGGCGACGCTCTGGTTCATTTCAAAGGGCAAAAACAGAAAGGCAAGACAGTCTTCATTGATGCCCGTAAGATGGGACACATGGTAGACCGCAAAACACAGGGATTTCACGGAAGAGGATATTCAGAAACTTGCAGATACATTCTGAGGCTTTCCAGAATGGTGTCTTGAGGATGAAAAAGGCTTCGCTCTGTAGCAACATACAGGATATCGCAAAGCAGGATCATGTATTAACTCCCGGACGCTAGTGTTGGCATTGAGGAGCAGGAAGATGATGGTGATTTCGAGAGAGAAAATGGCCAGACTGACATCAGAGTCGATATGTTTGAACGCCTCATGAACTTGAGAATGAGATTCGTAAGCAGTTAGCGATTGGGGTACGAGATCTGAATGGATATGTTGGAAGATGTCTGGAGAAAATATATAGTAGGGACGCTCAACAAAGCATCCTGAGTACTGAATGGAATGAAATATAAATGGTTGTCATCCGGAGAAACATCGCAACGATTTGTATATGATACAGAACGCAAAATCACTCAATTAGGTGTGGATAATCATTGACAAAAAGCTACGAAAAGGATGTACGGTAGCTGCAACAGCGGGACAAGGATATACAAGAGGTCACAAAGCTTGATGACTGATACTTATATGAATCAGTCTGTAATAGCTTGTAAAGCCAATGAAAAATTATCTATCCACTGTTCCTATATTACAAACCCTTGATAATAGATATGAAGAATTTAGGTTTCTCTCAGATGGAACAAGTACTATGGAGGATTATCCGGATGGATTGTCAAAACGAATAGAGATTCAGATACTGTGTATAGCAGAGCAATGTACGATTGCAAGAATATTAAAATCATTAGATGAAAAATAGAGGTTAATAAAAGATAAACAAGAATTTTAGTGGCTTAAAGGTCAATCGAATCGGAAACATCAATCTTCACCGGACATGAGCTGAGGTAGGAAATCTCTATTAAGTTCAGCTTGTGCTGTGATCCCCTGAGTGTTTTGTCGCACTGGTCAGGTACATCAAGCAACGACAGTTGACCTCAGCCCACTAGTAGCTCTGTAACGAGAGTTCATGTATGATGTCTGTAGTCATACTGAATGGCGTAAACTGGCATTAATGAGCGCATTTGCAATGTCCTGCTTTTATGAAATGAAAACAAACTTCACACATCTGGCAACGCTCATTTCAAAGACATGTGTGTCCACCGACCAGAACGGCTCATTGACATACATGACATTATTGAGAGTCCCTTTCTGTGAATTAATACAGACTTTGTCATATAGGAGCTTTCGATGCATAACGCATGATGCCGCCAGAGCCATACGGATATGTCCTGTCTGCAAAAAGTTTCGTAGATCCTTTCCATAACGAATCGGTGATAAGATTGGAAAGCTGTCCCGCTTTTGCCATGAATTTTATTGAGTGGAACGATACAGTCATAAATGACCTGTGTTGCTCTCTGTAAATTTCTTGTTTAACATACAACCACAACTCTTGCGGAGTGGCAAGAGTTAAAAAGAGGATTTACACATCGTAGTCTTTCTACGATAGAAAAGGAGAACAGACTATGAAACAGAAAGTCATTAACGAGTCGGCGTAGGGCATGCCCAGTCGCCAACAATGTGCAGTTAGAAAGACTCTGGGTAAGTACTGAACACGCGCGGTTCCATAAGTAAGCGAGACGGAGGGATAAAGCAATGCGCACTAACAAATGAACAGCTTGACACCTTTCACGGCAAAACGATCGAGGGATGTTCTGCAAAAGTCGTTTGACTTATTATCGGACACGATAGAAACGATGACGGCAAGCAAAAGAATGTCCGAGAGATGGAAACGGATGACCTGCTGCATACCCGACAGAATATCAGCGAGAGAAAAACTCCAGCAAGGCTCACTAGGTACCAAACATCAGAAGAATTCTATCGAGCTTTTTCTCTTGGCTGGAGGGATGAGGATTATATCCTAAAGAGCCCGGTACGCCGTATCCATAAGGTGAAGGCGGACCTCGACCATCAAGGAAACATATACCGATGAGTTCTTGAGAAGATGCGAGAGAGTTGCGTGAGAACTCAGAGATTTTAACATTGATAGATATGCTTGCTCAACGGGAATGCGTGTCGGAGAGCTGGTTTTGCTTAACAGAGATGACATCAACTTCGAGGAGCGGGAATGTAAGCAGTTCGGTAAGGGACGCCAAAGAACGGATAGTGTCTGACGCACGGACTAAGATTCATTTGCAGAACTACTTGCAAGAACGTACTGATGATAATCCGGCATTGTTCGTATCGCCCGGCTCCGCATAAGAGGTTGAAAATCGGCGGTATTGAGTACAGGCTTCGAGAGCTTGGAAAAGGCTGAAAATAGAGAAAGTGATCCGCATAAGTTCCGCTGTACACTTGCTACGATGGCGATTGACAAAGGTATGCCGATTGAACAGTTGCAGCAATGCTGACTATAAGCGGATTGATAACGTCGCAATATGCGATGGTAAAACAAAGCAATGTAAAATTGGCACACAGAAAATATATAGGTTAGAATGGTGACATGATGAAAACATGGAGAAAATCAGGTTAGGTGATACTCCGTAAACGAATACAGATTCGTATTCACCCAAGGAAGAATGGAATTTCGTTAATTATCTGGACACGGGCAATATTACCGATAAGGAATTGATTCCATTCAGTACATAGATTTAAAGAGTGAAAACTCCAAGCAGAGCAAGACGGAAAGCAGAATAGCATCATTTATTCCACGGTGCGCCCTAATCAACGTCACTTTGAATCGTAAAATCACAGCGGAGAACTTTCTTGTGTCGACAGGCTTTCGCAGTTAGTTGATACAGATGCTCAAATGCTGACGCGGACTTCCTTTACTACTTGCTTACGCAAGTCGCTCCCGTAGAGTCACTCCATGCACTGCGGTTAGCAAAGCACATCCGCATACCCATCAATCAAGGCGTCTGATATTGAGAACTTGGAAACAGGAAATTCCTGACCTTGCTTTCACACAGAAAAGATTGCAGATATTCTTTTGTAGCTTGGACAGGAAAAATAAACTACAGAATACGGAGGTAAACAAGAATCTTAGCTAGCAAGAAGCTCAGGCAATATTCAGGTCATGGTTTATTGTACGATGGAGTCATTACCAACGCAATGCCTCTGACTGAAATTGTTCGGCTGAAAAGCGATTAGCTTCAGTCTCCATCACGGCTACGCTTTGCAAGAGTAAAGCACTGCAAACGAACCATCGTCTGCATTGTTACCAGAGCCATATCGACGACATATGGCATGTGGCGGCATCGTCGCAGTGTTATGTCTGATGGCACGTGCTGGTATGACGAAAAGAATCTGTACTCTCAAAATTCCACGAAAAGGACTCGTCTCAAAATAGCGGGCGATGTTCTATGCGTCAAATGTGAGCCGATAAGGAAAGACAATAAGGTAATATGTAGGACACCACCGTTGTTATGCGAGAGAGATAACGAGTACGTTGCCAGATCAACGTAGGACAGTTGTATGTGCATGGATCATAAAGAGCATGACCCGATCCATTCGTCGCTCTTAATAGCAAACAGCAGTTCCGCTGTTTCCGAGCATGACCTCGTAGACAGGGTTGCCATTAGATGTCATGTCAACTCTGTGATTCCACTGATGCAGACAGTCGTCGCAAACTGTTCTGCCAACTGAGTAAAGTACAGCTGTTTCTGATGTGCACCTGACTGTGCGCGAGGACTATACAGGAATCCAGCAAGCTGGCTGAAAATCAGAGATTAACTCAACTGTAGCACCGTGCCCAAATGCTGTCCGGCGAGCTTGATGTCACTGACATTGACCAGTGCACATTGTCGAAAACTGGAGCAAAGATGAGAATGATGCCCTGAGAAGGGGACAATGTAAGAAAATAAACGAAGGAGTGAGACTCATGTCAGGATTTTATACCGAAGGGACTGCATGAGAATTCGATCATCGAATTATTCCAGAACATGGATACAGATATGTCTACGCCCCGGATTTGGAGCGTGACTCCGCAGTCCATTATATGAAGAAGAATTGCCATCCGCATTGTATAGGCTGAATCCGACTATGCCTGGAGGATGCTATTACTGATGCACTGTTCGGTTGAAGATTTTGAAAATGTTGAACTGTCCAGAAAATGAACTTTTATGGACTATCTTCAGATGGAATCGAAGTTCGGTACTTCGTTAAGGGCGAGGAGCGCTCCGGCCCTTGTCTATGTTGTCGACTACAAAATCCTGAGAATAACCTTTGTCGTAGCAAAACCAGTGGACTTTGATTGAAAACAGCAATAAGCGCCCGGATGTACTTTCATTCTTAAACCTGCTGGTAGTACTTATTGAGCTGAAGTCGCCATCCCGTGAGGAAAACAGATGCCCTGAGGGCTATCTGCAGATTAGAAACTACATGCAGGAAATCCCGTCAATGTTTATCTATAACTGCATCTGCGTCAACAGCGATCATTTAACCAGCAAGGCTGGAACCATCACCAGGTGAGTGATCGCTCATGGAATGGAAAACAAAAGACGGCAGTTATGAAAATAATAATACGCTCAGTTTGATACATTCTTTGAGGGAATGCTTTGAAAAGAGCGCCTGTGACATCGCCAAAACTTCATCTGCTTTTCCAATGAGGGATTGAAGAAGCTTAAAATTTGGCGGCTATCACTAGTATTGCAGTTCGAAAGGCTATCGAAACTACAAAGAACGCGACAGTACTCGACGTAAAGCGGCGTATGGTCTGGCATACACTAGGCGCCGGGAAATCTCTGCTATGGTCTTTATGCACACCTTCTGCAGGAAGCGCTGATAGCCCAACGATCGTGGTGGTCGTAATGGCGTCAACGATCTTGACGATCAGCTTACGGACTAGCTCGCTGGCGGCAAAGATTTTCTGGCGTCAGGAGCCGGTGCATGCTACCCGCAGTTCGACTGAGGAGACTTCAGGTAAGAACGATACAGGCTTAGCGACTGCGACGACGCAGCGGGTACTGGCATCATACGATCGATGCAGAAGTTTGAAGAATCCTCAGAGCCACTTTCAGAGCGTCGTAATAGTCATCGTTATGGCTGATGAGGCGCATCGCAGCCAGTGCGGACTGACGAAAGTTGACGCCAAGACTCTGTGCGATAGCAGGTCGGAAACGGCACGTATTATACGTGACAGTTCCTCCAAACGCCACATATATTGGATTTACCGGAACACCTATAGTCGCAGCGATAGAAATACCCGTGAAGTCTATGCACGGTATCGATATTTATGACACGACACAGGTCGTAGAGGACGGCGCTGGTCGAGCATCGGGTTCATATTACGAGAGCCGTTGCTAGTAAAGCTGAAATCGACGAGGTTACGCTTGATCTCGACCGATCAGGAATACGACATTGGCGGCAAACATACTGCTCGATCCTGAAGTGGTTGAGAAAGCAAGAAAGAGCTTTGGTCAAGATGGAAGCTGCTCTGGAAATGATGCTACCATAGATCTCGCTGGTTAAATGATATTCTCGATCACTAGGAAAATGTACGGAGCGGATATCCGACAGAAAAGCTATGCCGTCGCGTATTCCCCGCAGCAATAGCTATGAAGATTTATAACTGTGGTGAGCCGCGCCCAAGCCGGGCGAGCAGCGTTAAGGTTGTAATGACCGAGAGCACAAAGATCCGGAAGAGTGGCGTGCCGTTGCTGGAAATAAGCTGCCGCGTGGATGAGCTCGCTAAGCGAATTCAAAGACAGCCATAATAAGTGAAACGCATCGCTCAGTCGTTGATAGGTGGCCGACCGGATTTGATGTTCCTCTCTTTGCAACGATGTATGTCTATAAGCCGATGCAAGGCATATAACCTGATGCGTCTGCCCGCGTCAATCGAGTCTTTCAGGATAAAAGAAGGCAAGTGCTTTTACCGCTCACTGTCGACCAGCTGGCACAGTGTCGCGCTAAAGGAAGCAGGCCATGAATGACCACACAGCCAGATAAAAGAGAACTGCGGCGATACTGATATCGCCAGTTGTACATCCGAAGTTTCTTGAGAAGCTGTCCATTTGCCGCGATCTATTCCACGTGTTATGACCATTCTTCTAGGTTTTACGAATGGCACTAATCTTGAACGCTCGAAGGCGCATCACCGGCGCAGTTAATCTCATTGTTGAATCGACAAAAGAAAGAGAACGCGAAGACTTCATCAAAGAGGCATTGTTGTTGCGTCAGGCTTTTATCGCTCTGCTGTCACTGGCAGAGCGCATCTACGAGTGGAGGCGGCCTTCTTTGAATTGTCCGCGTGCTTGTTATGCGCTTAATGAATCAGGGCGAGGGAAAAAGATATCCCTGCCGGAAATGAACGCTCGTATCAATGAACTTCTGAAACCAGCATCAAGAGCGATGGCGTAATCAATTTGTTCTCGATGTTAAAGAAGAATTTCTCCTATTTCGATCCCAAAATTTCTTGAGGAAATTTCAAAGATGAAGGAGAAGAACCTACTGTCGAACTTTTAGAAAAACCGATCGCTGAGCAAATACGAGATCTATGACGCATCAAATGTAGTCAAATCCGAGAAGTTCAGTGGAAATGTATTCAGGTGTCATGAACCGGTACCTGAACGGAATCATTACACATGAGGAAGTTATCGAAGAAACTCCTGAAAATGGCACAGCGTATCCGGGATGCGCATGAGCAGGAGACGAGCTTGTCTCTCTGAAGATGAGCTGGCATTCTATGATGCCCTCACTAAGCCGCAGGCGATTAAAGACTTCTATGAAAAATGATGAGCTGATTGCTATAACAAAAGAACTTACAGAAGCACTTCGAAAGAATCGATCCATCGATTGGCAAAAGCGTGATTCGGCGCGTGCCAAGATGCGCATGATGATTAAGAGACTCCTTAAGAAACATAAATATTCACCGGAGGGCATGGACGATGCTGTTGCTACGGTAATGCTTCAGTGTGAGCTATGGACGGACAATAACGATATGGAGCATCGGGTAGTTAACTCATGCTGAGGCTTTTCGGCAAAAATCACAGGATTTCAGCAGATGGTAGCAGAAGAACCTGCAGCCATAAGGAAAAAGAAGGAGGACTCAACCAAATGGACGCGACAAAAGGTAATATCTACTCCATCTTAAATGGAAATAAGCAGTTTCTCATTCCTGTATATCCGAGATATTACAGTTGGGAGACGGAACAATGCAGTCGCCTTTGGAATGATATCGTTGACATGCAGAAAAAGATATGTCGGTCACTTTGTTGGCTCTATCGTAACACATTGCGGAGCAGGCATGCCGACCGGTGTTCAGAAACATATGATACCGATGGGCGCAGCTGTTTAACCACGCTGAGCTGTGCTGATTGCCCCTCCGCGACTATGCGGAAAAGACATCCGGAAGATGGCACTATCAATGCTCGTCGCATCGATAATATGCTTCTGAAGAATGAATATGAGGATGGTGACGAGAGATACAAATTGCTTCTAACAGAAACCCGATCGCGATCTGCTGGATTAGTCGCGTTGAGAAGAAGCCAATCAGTAATCCCGGTCTGTCACGCATCTTGTCGAACTATAACTTTTTGCTGGTAAAATAGCCGATATGGAGTTGCAGCCGAAAGATGTCTATGAGGCTGTCGGTAACTTCAGATTGTAAAATATTACACTTGACCGAAATGTGGATGATGCACAGAGCAATTTTGAAAGCTTGAACTCTACAGGTAAGGAATTGTCTGAATCTGACCTCATTCGAAACTATGTACCATGGGACTTGAACCTTCAGAACAGCGTGTATGATGAGCACATGTGGAGACCGATGGAGTTGTTTCTTGATTATGAGAAGCAGGACCTGGCATGGATAGATTTTTCCGTGATTACCTGACGATGAAAACTAAGCGCATCCCAAAGATTGACCGGGTTTCCATGAGGGCTTCAAAGCGTATCATTTGAATTGCGAATTCAGTACGATTCGGAACTGAAAACTCGATCTGCTGGACTCATGCTACTTACTATACAAACATGGTATTCTGCAGGAACGATAAGCCTGTTCTTAAAAATCTTTGTACTCAGATATTGGCGATCTTCGCATGGAAGTAGCATTCCTGTTCTTTAGCTCAAAAGTGCATGAACGATTGCACAGAGGGCGTTATCACGGAGGACGATCTTATTGAGATTATCAAAATGTGCATTAGTTATGTATTTCGTGAAGTATCTGTGACATCCTGTACGAATTCCTGCATTAAGACTTTTGCAACTCTGCGTAATGAAATCAAGACCGATGATTATATGAATTTATTAAGGCCTTTTTCGTACTGCGAGATGACTATAAAGAGTTCTCGGATGATGAGAAACTGAGAAGGCATTTGTGTCCTGTGACATTTACAATATGTGTTCCAGAAACTTCATTCTCAGCCACCTTGAAAACTTTGGGAACAAAGCTCCAATCATTATCGAGAATTATACGATTGAACACATTATGCCGCAGAATAGTAATCCAAGTGACGAGTGGAAGACTATGCTTGGCGCAAATTGGAAAGAGGTTCAGAAAACCTATTTGCATACAGTAGGGAACCTGACACTAACAGCTTATAACTCGGAAATGAGCGATAATCCATTTATGGTAAAAATGGATATGGAAGGTGATTTCAAAGAAAGCGCTCTGCGCCTTAATGCCTATCTGGTAAAGCTGACAGAGTGGAATGAACAGTACATAAAAGAACGTGCAAAGCTTCTGGCCGAAAAAGGCAGAACAGATCTGACTTATCCGAGATTACTGCGGCTGAGCTTGCACCATATCAGGTAGAGGAAAAGCCTGCCCAAAAATACACGATTGACTCTTACGATATTAATGCATTTACGCGGACGCTTTTTGATATGCTCGATAGACGAATTCGCAACCTGTCACCTGATGTGAAGCGTGAGTTTAAGAAGCTGTATGTTGCATACAAGTTGGATGCCAATTTCGCTGATATCGTCGTTCAGAAACAGAGTCTTCGAATTTCTTTGAATATGAAGTTTTCGGAGATTCGCTGATCCAAAGGGGCTGTGCAAAGACATCACTGATTCCTGGCAGATGTGGCAATGGCGATGTTGAGGTGTTCTTTGAACATACGTCGGAGATTGACGACGTGATGGAATTGATCGAGCAGTCATACGGCAAACAGGCTGATGAATAAAGAAGGAGTTTTAATGAAAATTGGTAGAAATGATCCGTGTCCATGTGAAGCGGAAATAAATATAAGAATTGCTGTTTAAGAAAGGACACAATGAGTGTTCCGGAGCAAATAAGATATGCAGTTAAAGAGAACGGTTATAAAGAAGATGTCAGGGGATGTTTTGGTAAACATGTAGCAGGTACATGGATAGAAAACAATGGTGGGGTGCCTGCCATGCTTCGTGCGCTGCGTTATATGTTTGCCTGTCTGAGATCGGATACAAACCTGATCTATGTATAGGTGAGGTGCTTGGGCAAGGATTGTACTTTGATCACTCATGGATTAGCCTTAATGATAAAATGATTGATCTTGCGATAAGTATGACCTTGCTTGGAGGAGCATCGGCATCAGGAGTCATTATTTTTGAAAAAGATATCGAAACTGGGATGCCTCCATACTGGATTATGGTGTTCCGGGCAGAGGCATCGAGGATCAGGCAAAGTTGGTGATGGAGCTTCCATTCAACCAGTATATGGATAGCTTTCCAGACGAAAAAGATGGTCTATGGGGCGTCGTACGTGAAGTATTAGTATTGATATAAATATTCCATCATTACGTGAAAAATACAAGGACACGAAGAGAGTTCTTATAAGACATGAATGATGGTAATTATGTTGCATTTGAAGAAGGAGACTTATTCGTCCGTGAGTAATGATATTAAAGCAATTGAAACAGAATATGACGGACATCAGATTTCGCAGTCGACTTGAAGCTCACTGGCAGTCTTTTTCAATGCAGTTGGTCTCAACTTATGAATATGAAATTGAAGGATTCGAAATGGATGGAACCAGATATCTTCCGGATTTTATATTCCAAGCTTGAATAGGTGGTTCGAGATTAAAGGGAAACCAGTTGAGTTTGGACGAAATAGTGCGAAGAACTTCTGCCGTAGGCTTGATAATGAGAATATAAAGTACTCAGTCCTATTGGGTCGTCGAATCTATGCGCCATACGCATCGGAGAGTTCTTTGGAATACTGGAATATGTCTGGAGTGGCTGTCTGAAAAGTATCCTGATAATATCTCTATAAGCTCCCAAGGAGCTTATAGAGTGCGAGTACTCATCCCGATTCATAAAGGGCTTAGGTTGTTCCTGATAAGACGGAAGAGGAAGTTGGTGGTTGCTCGCTATTGCAAAGCAGGAAAGACAAGATCTCGAATTTGGAGAAAAAGCCTGATGTATAAGGATTCTAATGTTGAGGCGATGGGATTTTCGACTTGTTCCCTCAGAGTGAAGTCTTGAGCGTTCGGTAAATCTGTGCCTTTGCATATTATAGGTAGGCGCGAGGTCTTTGACCTTTTTCGGAGAACGCTACGGTAAAAATCGGTGTTTTATGGAAAAACACGCTTTTGATAAATTCGCGAACGACCGCCAAAATCTGACATCAATCTGGAGCAATCGAGCCATGTGGAGACGGTATGTTTGATGTCAAGAGTTGAAGAGAAATAGCGCGAAAGCGTATACTGCGGTTTTCGCCATCGGGAAAAATTTGGTATCGGGCAGTACGAACGCTTCTCGGTAACTTCTCCAAGGCAATCCGGCTCAAAAAGTGTGAGAGTTGAGCTGCCACGATAAAGGCGGTGTACATCTATCTGAATAGTAAGGATGCCGAACGGTGGATGGACTTGAAAAGCATCTGCCGCAAAACGAGCGTAACTTTCAGATTGTAACATCAAGCTTTGGATGCGCATGCGCCTCTGAAGACTATTGGGACGCAGTTATACGACAGGACGCTTGCATTACTTCCTGCATTACGATCCGTATGATGCTTCGATTGACTGTCTTTAGGAATGTAAATATATACATAAAATCGAAAAGGTGAGTTATATGATACCCCTGAAAATTTGATGAACTTGATTCGTCAGGGCGAGGGTTGACAGTCGAATTCATCAACAACGGATATTACGAAGGATGTCTATGATACCGTTTGTTCTTTTTCCAATCGGGATGGCGGCCGATATTTTCTTTGGCGTGAAGGATAACGGGACGATTCTCGGTGTTGATGGTGACCGCGTCGAGCAGATGGATTTTGTTACAACGACCAACAATGAGAGTAAAAATGTATCGCGCCCTCTATCTGACTCCGGAGGAATATGAGATCGATGGGCGTACTGTTCTTACACCTGTGTCCCGGTTGGAAAAACCGTTTATCGTAATGCAGGCAGAATATTTGACCGCAATAATGAGTCTGACATCGATATCACAGATAATGCGGATATGGTTTTCAAGCTTTATGCCCGTAAGCAAAGTACCTATTTTGTGAATAAGGTCTCACCCCGTTATCCCGGTTTCAAGCCTTCGCCACGATCTTGCATCGGGCGCAGGAGAATGACGAGAGTGAATACTGAGCACCATCCGTGGGTTGGCATGACGGATGAGGAGATGCTAAGAAGTCAGGGCTTATACTGAAGATGCGGAAACGAACAAAGAAGGCATCACGCTTGCGGCAATTCTGCTTTTCGGCACGGATAATCGGATTATGTCTGTTTTGCCACAGCATAAGACAGACGCTATTTTCAGAGTGTTCAATGTTGACCGATATGACGACAGGGATGTGGTGGTCACGAACCTGATTGAAAGCTACGATCGTTTGATGGAATTTGGAAAGAAGCATCTAAATGATGTATTCACGCTCGGATGAATCCAGAGAGTAAGCGCCAGAGACAAAATCCTGCGTGAGATCATTTCAATTTGTTGATGCACCGTGATTTTTTCCAGCGGATATGTACCGAAGTTTGTTATTGAACGGGATAAGATCACAACTGAAAATGCCAACCTTGCACATGGACACGGAAACCTGAATCTGAAAACATTCAGGCCATTTGCAAAGAATCCGCTGATAGCAAAGGTTTTCTCTGAGAGATTGGACTTGCTGATGAGCTTTGGAAGCGGTATGCGAAACAGCTATAAATACACGAAGATGTACTCAGCGGAGAGCCTATTTTTACAGAAGCTGATGTCTTTACAACTATTATTCCTCTATCTGGAAGTCGCAACAGCTATGGTCCAGCTGTCTATAGAACTTGCTTCAAGGGCAACAAGATAAGGAGCAAGTAAAGGAACAAGATAAGGAGCAAGTCACGATACAAGATCTTATTCGATTTTGCTCTATTCTCGTAGTCGGAAAGAAATGCAAGAATTTATGGGCTGGGTTAGTAGAAACTTTTCGGAAAATATATCGCCTTTGCTTAGCGCAGGAAAAATAGAAATGACGGTACCCGATAAGCCAAACAGTAGGAACCAAAAATATCAAAAAGTGAATAGTGAAGGAATAATTTCCCTAAGGATGGGCATATGGAAACAGTCTGGTTAACAGTATCTTAGTTCCTACCCCGCATTGACAGAAAACTGCAGGATAGGTAAAATAAGAGAGTTCCATTGTTCCCTTTAGTTAAATGGATATAACAAGCGCCTCCTAAGCACTAGTTGTGAGTTCGATTCTCGCAGGGAAATATTGTTCTTGCAAAGAATGATTAGAATGACTCATTGTCTGCAATTTTTAAATATGGAATAGGGGATGCTTACAATATTTTTGAAAGAAGGCGTAGTGCAAAGACAAGAATATCAAAAAGAATGCGAAGAGCTATGTTACATTATAAAAAGTGAGACATTGAATCAAAATGTCTCACTTTTTGATATGGAGGTGGCAAAATCTATTGCATTTCTACTATGAGATATATATCTCAAATATTTCCTTCACTAAATGATTGGATTTCGTTAAAAAGTATATAATATTTTTAACGAGGTAATTTTATAGAAAAGACCAAATATATTAGGAAAAACACGCGATACCATAACGAAATTTAAACCAGGCTCGGTATTTTCAGCGAGTGACTTTTTCTGATATTTCAGATAGTGCAAAATAGGAGTCGCGTTATCGAGACTTGAGAAAGAAGGCTTAATACATATTACATGGCATGTATGTATATCCGAATATAATTCTTTTCTTGGGGAATGTATCGAACTAGATTCTAACGATGTTGCACATGCTATAGCAAGAAAAATTTGGATGGACGATTGTTCCTTATGACACTGCTCTTTAACATATTAGGGTTGTCTACGCAAGTACCCTCTGTTTGGATTTATGTGATGGATGGTATAAAAATATAGCCTATAAAAAGATAATGTTGAATTCAAAAGACAACGAATAAGAAATTTCAAAATTATCTTATAAAACGGCACTGACATCAATAAAGGCACATTAGCAAGGATGGAATTACTGAGAGTGTAATAAAGCAGATTAGAGAGAAGCTTATCGGAAGAGAAAATATCAATGCTTGAAGAAGCAAAATTTGCCACGTCGTGGTGTACGTAGTAATAAAATGCAAATATGTGAGATATGCAATGAGTACAGATTGCAAAATTGAATTATAAAGATAGAGAGGCTTTATTTCGTAATACTGCAATACAAATGAATAAATAGCCTAATAGAAAAAGACTAGGGTGTTGGATGTTAGATTACTTATTTCATAGGTGCAAATGGAAAAAGCAATTTAGCATTCAGTGCGGAACAAGCCTATCTAAGGTATATGATTTAATACATCGGTTTTTCAGAATTTTAACAGGAACTATACGGGCAACAAGGAGTAGTTGAGGATTCTGACCCAGACGAATTTCCCTCTATTTAAATGTCCTACTAATATCACGTAGAGACAATAGAAGATTCTGATTCAGATGAATTTTACTCATCTTAGTTTGACAAAGACATACAGTGAAGTGGCTTAAACACTTGATAAAGATTTCATCTATTTTTGACACAAATGAATAATTGCTGACTGATATGGGACGAAATCCTAAGCACTAGTTGTGAGTTCTGATTATGCAGGAACATTCGTTCCTGCGCAATGATTGATTGATCTGTTGCATTGCACTTTTTGTTTTTAAAAATGGATTGTGGAGGCCTGAAGACGATAGGGAGCAGTTATGATATAATTTCATAGATAGATGCTCAAAACATTTTGAAAGAAGGCGTAAAGTGAAATATAAGGATATGAAAAGACTGTAGATCTCAGGCAAAAATAAATATTATAGCTGAGCAACCCCTAAGGTATATCTGGATATCGAGAATATTTTGAGCAAAAAGATGGATATTGCATATCTCATGATACAAAGTGTAAAAGATAGTAAAAGAGAGTAAAAAGATTTTAGCAATGCTATCTTTCTATATATGGGGATATTTCAAAAAGACGCAAGTGAGACGGAAAAACAAGGATTCTTTTGTCCTATTAGAAGAATATATGGAAGGAAAATGCTCAAGAATCAGTTATTCAATATCTTAACGCTTTACTCAAAGAAATATCCCAACAAATATTTACAGGAATCTACTTTTTATTAACAGGAGAAAACGAATGAGACTATGGCATGAACAACTGATTCTCTGATTGCTGAAAAATCAGCTTGACAACATAGAGAGTAGCTAAAAGCCCTTAGAGGGAAATGGATGGAATAAGAAGCATAAAAACAGTAGATTATGCATTTTTCCTATTCTCCGTATCACTGATTTATCTATCATTCCTTAGTCATGGATGAAATGGAAGAAAAGAGGCTATAAGGTTTACTGAAGATGGAGAGAGAAAAATTATAGAGGAAAGACAGCAGAAAAATACGATAATCTGAAGAAAAATGATAGAAAGTCCAATTTACCAAGAGCATAATGGGGAATATCTGCTCGAGTGTATAGAAAACCTATGCAAATAAGGGTATAAAAATAGAACTATAAATGTTTTAATGGTTTTGATACGACAAAAAGCTCATTGCTCTCAAAAGGAAATGAGCCAAAATGATCTGCGTAGATTTTACGTGAAAAACCGCTGTTAAAGGAGGATTACTATGTTGGAAGTTGGAACAAAGGCACTGGAGTTTACATTGCTGATCAGAATGGAACATGCACTCTGTCGGAGTACAGAGGAAAGAAGGTTATTTTATACTTTTACCCAAAGGACAATACCGCCGGTTGCAGAAGCAGGCTTGTGGCTTTGCAGAACGATATCCCCAGTTTACAGAGATGGGTGCGCTGTGGTTCTGGGAGTCAGTAAGGACAGCGTGGCATCCTGCAGAAGTTTGAAGAGGAAATACGGACTGCCTACTTACTCTTCTTGCCGATCCGAGCTGTGGCAATTCAGGCCCATGCGATGCATGGCAGGAGAAAAAGAACTACGGTAAGATTTATATGGGCGTGGTTCGTACCACTTATTTGATTGATGAAAATGGAAAGATTGTGAAAGGCATTTGACAAGGTAAAGGTGCTGATAACCCGGAGCAGATGCTGGGAGAATTGGGATAGGCAAAGTCTGGGATTAGACTCACCCCATTTTCAGACCTATATATAGCTGAAAAATGTCTCTATTATTTTTGATTTTTCTGCAGCCTTTTTGTATGAGTAGGTATTCTCTGATTTCTGTTTGCAATTCAAAAAGTTCCATTTGAAATTGCCATATTATAATGTATACTAATATATACAAAAAACCGATTTAAGGTTTATATAGTAAATATTAAATGGAGAATTGGATGAGAAAAAGCGGCATATAATATATCTTCCGGGTACAGAAGAAATACTAAAACCATGGGTGAGCAGATTGCTAAGCACAGACTCAGACGGTGCCTATCTTCGAGCTGACCGCAGAACGTGCCGGAATCAGCTCGAGCATCTTTGTGAAGGTTGAAAAGAGGCGATCCATCTGTAGTAATGGGAATCTATGCGGCAGTTTTGCATGCTCTAAAACAATCTTGATAAAGATCTTCACTGCTTGGTAAAGGATGATATGCTGGTAGGCAAACATTCAAGATTTGAATCTGATAACAAGAAAGCGTGCACCAAGGAGGAATAAATAGTGGTATCTAAACAAAAAGACAATCTCGTCTACGATGACTTTAGCATGCAGAATCCAACACTAATGGGAATCCTCTATGTTAATAGCTTTCAGGGGGAGTCTCTATTCCTTTGAATATGACAGAGAGGGTCAAAAAGACCTCACTAAAAATCATACTGATCCTGAACTGATGCCATATTCCGGAAGACAATATCCCTTCGGCAAAACAATCTTTGAGCTATTTTCAGATTCTTCTCCCGACCGTTGGGGCGTGTTCTTATGAATAAACGCGAAAGAATATTTGGCAGAAAAGGAAGGTCGTAAAACCGGCTAAACTCTATGACAGCGATTATCTATTAGGAGTATATGATGAGACGAGACTGGGAGGAATTCGATTTGAAAACAGAGCCTCATGAGGGCCTTCCTTTCAGATGATAAAGAAAACAGCTGCACCGCCTTGGCAAGTCTTTCGGACTTTAGAGGAAGCTTCCAGAAATTTTTGGAAAATGATGATACTGCATCTATCTGAAAAATGGTTAAATCAATTAATAAGACCCGGTTCATCTCTTGGCGGTGCCAGACCAAAAAGCTACTGTGATAGATCCGAGAACAGCTTTGGATTGCAAAATTCCTTCCAAGAATGATGAAATGATACCGAGCATGGGAGATGGTAACATATGATGGCAGAGCTCTGTGGTCTATGTTCCCGGAGGCAAAACTGAAAAATTTTCCAATCTTTCGAGCTACCTATTTGGTTAAGCGATTTTGATCGGTTTGAATAAGCGAAGTACACTTTCTGCTTCTGCCATGACATTGCTTGGAAAAACAGATGGAGCTTCTGTCGAGACGGAACAAGTTATCTGGATATAGCGGACTTTTATAGAAACTATGGCGCGCAGCCTAGCAGAGACTTGGTTGAACTTTTGAAAACGTCTGTTTTTAATATGGCTGTTAGTAACACGGATGATCATTTACGAAACCATGCGTTCATTTTCACGGAAAAGATGGCTGGAGGCTTTCACCTCTTTTACGATGTAAATCCGGTTCCCTATGGCGATGAATTATCTTAAATATTGACGAAGAGGATAATAGGTATCAATATTGACCTTGCAATACAGACGGCTGTAAGATCTGGAATTTCGAGACCGATGCAACACCATGCAAAATATTCTGACTGTTGTAAAAGATAACTGGGAGAAACGAGCTACAGCTTGCGGATTGTCCCGCCGGTTTATAGAAGAAATGCGTCCCGCATTTAGTGCATGTTATAGATAAATATATTTTGCGGTTGTTCAAATGCATTGAAAAATATCTTACAGCACTGCTCTATAGCGTGTGGTAAGACTACCCCCAGTTTTATAATCTGACCCTCGATCTACCATGGTTTTTAGAATGCGGGCCTGCAGTGACTGACTGACTTCACTGTTCTTGCACTCCTTTCCTGGTGATTTCTTTTTGCCTCGGAAAGGACTTGAGGATTTGGTCCTCAGGAGGGCAGGGTAGGAGGATGCGACAGAATAAGGAGCTACAGAATAGATGACACTATCTTCTTTTACGATGTGCCCTGCATTGGTATTGGGAAGGACGATTTTTGAAAGGCATTATTGCTGACAGATAATGGAGGGCTGTTTCGATTTTCCAAAAAGTAGCTGTCCATGATAATGCCGGTTCCGATAGGCTTCATTAATTCGCAAACGATAGAAAACATATTGGCAAGATGAGGAGTTTCGGCAAACGGAAATCCCTAACTGATATCCGCAGTTCCAATCCTGTGGGTAGACCGCCAAGAGTGACAAACTCCATATGATCCGGATAAATACTGATAAGGGTAGCGGCATGGAAGGCGTAGTCTCGGTGTATCATAGAATCGAGCAGTGCCTCCCCGGACTGGCCACTCCGGATAGTCCCTGATTATCAATCCGCAGATTTATCAAAGCTTGCAGCGTACTTGGTTGTGAAGGTCGATATAGTCGTATGCATCACTGCGAAGCTGTTGCGTATGAGAACCGGAAAACTCTCTACGATCTTTAAAGACAGTTTCGTACCACCCTCAAAAACGGCAACTTTAATAGAGTAGGGACATCGATCGGAAAATAATAGAGGCAAGATTTGTATAAAGCTTGTCGGCGGACTGCATGGAGTGTTTTGTATTTTGAGCTGTGCGAAAGGAAGCTTACGCGTTTTTAAATTCTGCTTTTAGGGCATCAAAGCTTAAGGCTTTGATTTAGGGAACGCATCTCTTCGAAACTGTCACCATCTGTTTCTAATCATTTGCCGGATGGCAGTATCGCTTGCAGGAACGGAAGAATATCCTGCTTTACATAGACTCCTTCAGTCTGCAGTCCTTGGCTAGATAGTACGGACGGTTTGCATCCCTCTTTTGGATATGGGATCGATATACGGATTTTCTCCAGCTCCAGTGTCTCAGGTAGTGGATGAACATGGTGACATCCGGCTTAACTACTGTCTCTGACCATGTTGGAGATTTGTAGACGCGGAGTCATCTGCATTTTTCTACGCCAATAATTTCTCCTCGATCTGTTATACCAACATAGATAGTCCCCCTGTTGCAGTTGGCAAAAGCAATAACTTTTTTCTTGATATCATCTTTGTACGATTGATTTTAGTTCGACAGTTTCTGATTCTTGAAAATTTCATTTCATCACCTTAGGATTTTATCTTTGTTTCTCATATAGCTAATCATTTCTCTTAATTCTGTTTCAGTAATCATTCTAATCACTCTAACTACTATCTTTGTCAATAAGAGTGATTAGAATATGCTATTTCTCGTGTCTTTCTTATCGCAACCTTGTTTTCACAATGGGAAATGACCGTCCGCTATTAGTGGTAAGAGCCTTTATTTTGAAAGACAGGGAAAATCTTGCTCAGAAATTTATTTGGCGATTGCGTGAAGGTCTGATATTTATTCCCAAAGTAAGATAGAGCTTGGTTTCGCATTTAGGAGACAAGGAATAAAGTCAAATCACTTTCCTTAGAGCAGTTAATGAGGTTTTTAAAGCTAGAAGGATGCCAAGACCTTCAAGGCGAACATAGATCGGGTTATATGACACGAAATGAACCTCCAGGTGAAGATGAGAGAACCTTCTCCTTGCCCAGGAGGGTGTAGTTTGCCCAGCTTTATCTGAGCAAAAATAGGGCTTGTCCGATTAAATCTTCTGCTTGATATAACGTTTATTTGCCAATTTGACGGTACTTTACGTATATTGTTCTCAGAGGTCTGTTCCGGGAAAGGAGATAGTTGAACTTGTTGATATCGGGAGTTTGCAAATCACTGCAAAACTTAAAAGTCCTTCAATCTTTCACTTACCTGCTCTTATCACCACTGCTCAGTCAGGCTAAGCTAGGAGAGCGTGCCCCAAATTTTAGCCCATATTGCTTAGGAAAAACTATTTTGATTTTACAACCTCTTTTCCTCATTTATAGAATTTTCTAACTGGGATCAAACTAAGGATTATACTGATGCAGATTATACAAAGATTAAAATAATCTAAATTCTAAAAGAGACTCTTAAAATTAGTGATTCTCAAAATGCTGAATCGCATCATTACTTTTATTAATTCATGGAAGGAAGACTTGGAAGTGAAAGATTTGTGGATGCGTATCACTGATTAAAGAAGAGGAAAATGCTCGCGATGCCGCTTATTCAAGGGCAGGTGTGCAAGACGTGGGTGGCTATCGATAGCAGAGTTTACGGATTTAATTACCATATCCCCAAATGACACCCACCGATTAGTCGGTTAACTCCAGCTACATTTGTTGGACTAAAAATTGCCGGAGTACCAGGAGCCATAGTTAATGCCACACTAGGTTATCTATGGTAATTCATTAATAGTTGTAAGAATAGTGGGTAAAGTAGTCTGGTAAAAAGTGCAAGTAAATCAAAAAGGCGGTAATACGGTTTTTGCTAACGACTGTTCTGGCATTCCGAGGGAGAGAAACTGCAACTGAGTATCTTTTTGCGCTAGAAAAACCATAGCAAGATTTGTTCCTCATGAACTGCTTGATTCAGAGATTTTACCAATGTTATAGCAAAAATAGATAGAAGAATTGGCAAATATACCTTTATTAAATATATTATTTTGTGCATGTTTAAAATAATTTAGGATATTGTCACTTGTTTCTACATGCTGTTCTACAACGGATGATTATCTATGTATATACAAAAGACGAAGAGCGACATATTATCTACTGGATCGAGTATTTGAAGTGGTATAACAAAGCCGTTATGGTTCCGTGATTTGGCAGAAACATGTTTATGCATTTCGTCGTCGTTGTAATGCTATATCTACCAATACAGTAGGGGTTAAATCCCGGTGTCAGGGAACTTTAATCATGGTGTGTCGAAATTATTTGACGGCATAAGCGACTATGTTTTTGGAACGATGATTGATAAAACAAAGAGAAAGCTGGGGAAAGCAAGACCGTGGATGTTTATGCATATATTGGCTGGTGCCGTGACTCTTGTGTACACTTGCTATTCCGAGGATAACTTAGGAGCGACGGCACTAATATGCTTTGTGTTCTTCACGCCTATACACTTCCCTAAATGCGTAGGGTGTTTTACTGCTAATAACATTGCGTATGCTTCTCTGGCTACCTTCTGCACCAAAACAGTAAAGGAACATTGTGGAAAATGGGTTCACTGGCGTTTCATGCATCTTTTCAATGCTTTAACTCATCCAGTCTGTTACCGTTCAGTTTGTTCGATATCTTGGCGGTGTCTGCTTTGCCGCATGGAGAACGGTTGCCATTGTATATGCGTGTAGGATTGGTAGTCAATACAATTTCCGTTTTCTCTATTAAGGAGCTGTCGGAAGAAGAATTAAATGCAGGAAAAGAGCATATCGAAGAGAAATATGCGGTCTAACCGAAAGTCGCGAAACTCCTTTTCTCCAATAAATATTATCTTATGATTTGCATGGTTTTATTTGCCAGCAGATTTATTCCACGTATATGCTGAATAATGGGTATTTATTACATGAGTTTATATTCTTAAGATGAGAATTTGTATCTGTGTTTTCTTGGGCAATTATTATTCCGGTAGTATTACACGTGTATTACACCGGATGCTGGTTGAAAAGATGAATGGTCTATATCGGATGAATCTTGCCGGCTATATATTAGGTGTGACGGGAGGTCGTGTTGGTGTGATTTTTGCCGGCTGCGGCGAAGTGTACTTGCCTTTGATGCTGGCTCTTACTGCAGTGCCGCACTGGGAATGGCGCCTTGGCAAGGAGACATGGGGGCAGTTGCTTAGCAGGCTGCTCGCCTGAACATACCCATCTTGGCTACACGCAAGCATATTGATGGAACGAGTGTGCTCCTGTACATCTGGAACTAAGATTGGAGGTGGCAGAGTTGCTCTTTGCGGACTGGCTACTGCAGCCAGCGGTTTTGTTAAAGAGTCGCTCGTACAACCGGAATCCTGTTTGAGTACATGTTTTATGTCATGTATGTCCAGGGATTCCGATGATCGCGGTCATTATGTATAACTTTTATCATGTCTAAAATGAATGTTGAAAGAGAGCAAATCAGCGTGCCTGAAAGCACAAATAGAGGACATTGATATGACGTATCCTGCAATCACTGCGTGAGCTAAGTCCTTAGCAGAGAAAGATTATGTGATCTTCAACGCAAGAAAACGAAAATGCTTGAGAGTGCACGTGGAAGATTCGAGAGTAGCACCTATCATTTTCCTTTCGTCGGAGTTTATGAAAAACAGTAGAGTATTGTTCACGAATGCCCTTGAGGATAGGGTATCAGAGGTTTGCAAAAGAAAGAGAGGCCCTATGAACGCTTTCTGCATAAAATGGTTGGATAATCCGGAAATTTTTCGTGTGAATCAATTGGATGCGCATAGTGACCATTCGTCTATGCGATTATGCGGATATGGGACGGATAATCCTTTTTATCACGAGTCTTGAATGGTCCAGTGGGAGTTTGCTTTGTAAAAATGCAACGAGTGAGCTACCGGCAACTTCTTATGAAGAGGGATTTGATGCTCCGGTTTGATAAAACTCATGAGTGCCGAGGGCATACTCGAACTAGCCGGATACGATTCAGGATTCACATATCAATACCATGTATCCATGGGAAGGCAAAGAGTACCACCGAGGTGCGTATAGCCTGGACAGCACGGGAGCAGAGGGAAGGAATGTTTTGCAGCGCGCTGTAATCCGGTGGGCTCTTTATCTTAAACATTGCAGTTTAAAACCGACGATGCTTGGAAAAAGAATCCGCATTTGCTTCAACGAAGGAGTAGAGGAGGCTTGATGTATTTGTGGATTAATGGGCAGTTTGTGGGTTACGCTGAGGATAGTTTTACACCCTCCGAGTTCGATCTGCACCGCAATATGTTCGTGATAATATCCTTGCCGTACGGAAGGTCTCATAAATGAGTACTAGCGCAAAGATTTTGAGAGAAGACCGGAGATCTCTTCTCGTTTCTGAGAATCTTAGAACACTACGTTGACAGAGGACGGATGTCCATCTATGGAGGATGTGGTTCAGCCTGTATTGAACCCGGACAATGAACATGGAAGTAGTGGCGGTGTAGCACAGTGATCGCCCGAAAGCAAGTCACTGTCCATGCGCGGTTTGATGTTGAGGGATAGAGAAGGAAATGTGGGTTGCAGAGAGGCAAAGCCTCCATTACAAGGCTTTAAATGGAAAGCCTCGGGAGAAATATATACGGATGTTGGTGCAATTCATTCTTGGGATAACCACCACCCCTATCTATATCAAGCAAACAATTGCGTTATGCCGGAGAATGGAGAGTTACTTGGAGCTTGTGCCGTATGATGTGGCTTTAGAAAGTAGTAGAAATCATTGATAAGGTCATCTATCTAAATGGAGAGCGTCTCGTCATCAGGGGTTAACCGTCATGAATGGAGCCCAAAGACCCGGAAGATGCATCGGAATGGAGGAGATGCATTCCGATATAGCATGTATTGTGAAAAATAATATCAATTCCATGCGTGTATCATGATATCCGGATCGAATCCCTCGGTATTTTCGTTTGCGATGAAGCGGAATTCTATGTCATGATGCAGAGTAGCACCAGCCATGGAAGTTTTCAAAAGCTCCGGTGCTATTGACCGTGGCCATGCAACGTGCCGTCTATTCTCAGTGTGAAAGAAGCTGCTATGGATCGTGCAAGAACTCTAGCTCTGAGAAACTTTTAAACACGCATACTTCGATTTTATTCTGGTCTCTAGGAAATGAGTCCCTATGCAGGCGATGACATTGAGGCTATGAGATGTTTATTTTAGTTGACAAGAAGGATGGACGTTTAGTCTCATTATGAAAGTTCCTATTATACAGAGCATACTGAATGACAAGCACTTTCAGATATTGAGAGTAGGGCGTACGCAAACGGATGTGATGGAATAGTGACGGCGATAAAACCGAAAAAGCCGTACATTTATGCAGAGTTTATGCACGATATGGGAACTCCAATGGGCGGCCTTGGGGATTACATGATGCTGATTGACGAATCTCGACCGTATCAAGGCGGATTTATTTGGGATTTCATAGATGTCGAGGCAATCTTGGTAAAAGGTCCGTTTACAAGGGAAGGACGTTCTCCGTTATGGAGGTGAGTTTGAAAGAATCGACCTGCCGATTATGAATTTTCTGCAAATGGTGACTGTTCGCAGACCGTAGAGAAGAAACCGGCAATGCGGAAGTGAGAGTATTACTATGAAAGCTTATACAGTAGATAATGATCAAATTAAAGGGTGGTATATGGCGACTTTCTCTTGGCGTACATGGAGAGGTTTAGTTACATTTTTCCTATGCCCAGGGGGCTTGAAATCGATAGTGAAGGATGGATATGAATGGCTATTCCGGTGCCCTAAGCCTACATTTTGGAGGGCTTTGAGCAGATAATGACAGAGAGTAGCACCTCACATTAAAAGTGGCTGGCTGGCTAGCGGCGGATATGTTTATTGACTGTCAGGACATTACGGTCATTGCGGATGGAGTGGTGCAGAATTGTAAGGCACCGGATAACAACATGCTATAGTGGAGATGTATCGGCAAATGAGATTACGGTCAAGCATCTGTATAAGACCATTTCTGTTCTCCCGCCACAACGGTTGTGGTATCGTTATACTGGCAGATCTTCCAGGAGAAATCAAAGTAGATGTACACTACGATGGCAAGAAGGATCTTCCCGGAATTTCCGGTTTTGGCACAAGGTTTATTATGCCCACACTTGCAGAAAGTATGTACTATAAAGGCTTGTCGTGGAGAGACGTATCCACGGATCGAAAGCGGGTGTGCGCAACAAGGTGTATTTGAAGTTGCTGACCTGAGCCTGACCCCATATTGTGCCTCTCAGGAATGTAGTCTGAGAATGGATACGGAATGAAGCTTTTGAAGTTACACGCCGCACAAGTCCGGACAACAGCAAAACGGATGTCTCAATCACTATCGCTTCGGATCCGAAAAGGCAGACGCCAAATTGGATGTCATGCCTGCCGTATACTGCAGGTGAAATTGCGAATGCTTTTGCTACATCATGAGGAATTACCGCCGATGGCGAAGAACGGTGTTAGTGTATTTATGGTGCAGTTCGTGGTGTTGGTGGCATAGACGAGATGAGGGAACCGATGTTGAGATGCTCATCATATCAGTGCAGAAAAGATATCGACTATTCGTTCTATATTTGCCGATAGGAAATGACGCAGCATGTATCCGGTTATAAAAGGCCAAAGGCAAGGGATGAGAGTGAATTTGCCTAAAATTTTTACGAATTATCGATGCCTCTTTGATTCTTGGTGCAAGATAAAATCTGTACACCTTCTATTTTGATGGGTGTAATGCTAGATAAAAAGCATAAAACGGCGATTGGATTGCGTGCAAAAGTCGCATAAAACTTGTTGAAATTGGAGAGTAGTGTGAAGAAAGAGAAAACTCTTATCCCTTGCTTTGGCTTTTAGTCCTCAGAACTCTGCCGGGCCAGCGCAGACAATGCATCCAGGCAAGGCAAAGAGAGAGAGCAGTCTTTGCCAAGGCAGGAGAGACAAAAAGGCTGAGTGAGGCAGGCGGAGAAAAGGCGGAAGCCTCTGAGGGAGTTAAGGAGATGAGACACCTTCCTGGCAGGGAGAGAATGCTGGCGCAAAGTTCTTCCTTCCTCCAGGTAGAGCGTTTTAATAAGAAGTATGAAGGAAAATATAAAATCACCAGTAGAGAAGTGGTACAGTGATCTCGCGGCGGAGAAGATTAAGCCAGTTGCTACGCAGAAGAAGCTTTCCTGCTGGTGGCATAGCCCGCTCCGGCGGAATCGATGCCCAGTGGTTTAAGCAGGTGATTTTTGGACAATGACCTGCCTCAATCGAGATTTTGATCAGATTTGCGAAACTCCGGGCTGTTTCCGATTTGTGGTTCCAGACTCCAGAGTATTGTACCTATAACGGTAGAGTCGTGGTTTCTCCATGCTGGTAATCCGTTCCTATCGGAATGTTCACGAAAGATGCATATAAGCGGAGAGAGCTCTTGGAAGCAGCTATGAGTTTAGTTTGCGATCTGTAGGGAGACTATCAAAATTGCTTTTATGAGCCTCTGAAAATGCTTGGACTTCGCTTTGATGCTCTCTGGCCCTTGTGGGAAATGAAGAGCGAGCAAAGCTTTGCAAGACAGTGTAAAGGATAAGCTATGGGACCAGCATGGAAGAGCCATTTGTTAAGGGCGTGGAGGAAGCTACAGACTCTTTTACAGCAAAATGCCTCCGCACATGCACTTAGGAGGCGGCTTTATGCGGATCGCGTACCAATGCTTATGAGCAATAAGGCGGCCGTAATTCCCAACGGTTCCTGGACGGTTTCCCGAGTTTAACGAGGAACTCCAGCGACAAGTGGAGTAATGATTTTAAAGCGATCCTCGCGCATGCCGGCATTGTCGTGAAATATTGCGTAGCCAAACCGCAGGATACGGAGATTTCTGGATTCCCGCAACTGCAAGCGATGAGGAAAAAGTGTAGCGCAAGGCCTTCCTTGCTTTCCGCGGCAGTCAGGAAGAGCGGAAAGCCTATCTTTTGGCAGAGGGCAGGACACCGCAGCTGAAATAGGTTATAGCGAGGATTCTCACGAATAAGCTTAAGGAAAACCCATTGTTATACGAGTACAATCAGAGCGTAAATGATGATACAAAATATGTGCCCATCTTAGGATGTGTTCTGCTTCTATCGGAGATCAGGGACTCGAGAGCTTCTGCCAAAGCTGATTGATGGAAGTCTGACGCCTGGAGGAGTTCTGTAAAGGAGCTTACAAAGCATAGGCGGAAGAGGCAAGCAGTAGTGCTAACAGTACCTATAGCTTTTCGCCATATTAAGCTACGATGAAAGTGGAATAGCGGAAGAGGTGACGGTAGGCTAATAGAAAAACAGTTATAGGATATTAATTAGCTTAGCTAGAAATTTAGTAAAGCAGATTTAATATAAAACAGATTAAGCAAAACAGATTAAGCAATAGAAAGAGTAAAGGGAGTAAAATAGGATAGAGCATCAAGCTTGAAAGACGGAATTATAGAGTGGATTGCCCTATTTTTGCTCCCCTCCTCGTTTTTCTACTTCTTTTTATTTACAGGTCGATTCTCAGTATTTTCTAACGTCCTTTACACGATGCATGACTACGAACGAGTCGTACTGTGATTGCTGAGTACATACAGCTTTTGGGCAGGAATCAGCTATTTCCATGAAGAATCTGTGGCGATGTCTTGCTACCATCCTTCATATTATGCGGCTGTGAACGATTCTTGCTTTTATTTTGTTCCTTAAAAGCCTAGAGGCTGGAAATTCACCAGAGCGTTTAATAGTGTCTTGAATGTATCGGCAATGATAGCCTGGAAGCTCTGATTTATCGTAAGTTTCATTTTCAATGATGAAATATGGGCTTTTTATGAACGGGCTGATTTCACCTTCTTCAATAAGTGATTTTTCGTCACCAATGGTTCTTTGAGTCTCCCTATGCCTTTTAGGCGGTGACGCCTACACCTGGCTCTTCTATGCGGTGACGGTAGCTCCTTCTTGTGATGAATGACCTGTATTCATTCCGGAGGAGGTATTTTCCATGAGCAGTGGACGGCGCCATGCCAGCCTCAGACTCTTTGGCATATCGAGCTCATGTGCTCGTATTTCCATCGGAACCTCACATCATTGCCTCCATTACAGCTGAATCGCTGCATGTATGAGCAAATCGCTCCCCAACCACTTCCGGGAGAATCGAAACGATACTCATGAACCTTCCCCTCATTTTGGTGAAAGAACATTTTGGACTGAAAATGCGGCTTTGGCCAATGCCAGCGGTGTGATGATGTTTGGCAGGAATTTTGTGTCTGCTTTTGGTATAAGGCCTTTCGTTTTAAAATGAAGGATTTATGACTAAAAGAAGAAATAGAACTGGACGAAGCTACTGTACGAATTAAAGAAAATTTACGTCCAATGTAAAAAGGCTTATCATGAGCATAAAGGCTTGCCATAAGCATAAAGGTTTTAGCACAAGCATAAAGGTTTTATGCAATCATAAAGGCTTTGCCATTAGCAGAAGGGATTTAGGGAAATAAAGCAATTTTTGCAAAATAGAGAACATGGCGTTGCAGGAAACAGAAGGATTCTTATCCTCCTTCTCATTGGATTGCTCTTGTGCTTTTACCATTTTGATTTTCTTTTCCCGATTGTGGGTAATTTTATCCTCTTTCAAAACCAATGCGGCGATTTTGTCGGATCCTTTTTCTACTACAAGTTTTTCTCTGATTCTCTACAGCTATTTTTCCAAATATGATTTTATAAATTACTTTTCTGCATTCTACCCTGGTTTCCCTTTCGGCAACGCTACTGGCTTTTACTGATTTGGCCATGAAGCCTATGTCTTTGCCAAGTATAACTTCCGGGGAAAAATCTTCTTTTTATTCTGTATTCCATCACCCTTTTGGTACCGGCAGTCTGAGGCTCAGCCGATATTTTCCCTTTGATTCATCTAAACCTCTATGATTCTTTGCCGGGACTTAGTCTTGTGTATATTTCATGGGACTGGCCATGAGTATCTTTTGTATTAAGGCTGCCTTCCTTGCCATTCCCAAGTCTTTGGATGAGGCGGCAATTTTGGAGGAGCTGATTTCTTTCACCGTCTTTTGAAAATCAACCTTCCCTTGGCAAGGCGAGCTTAACCAGCAGGGACTCTATTGTTTTTGGGAACTGGAATGAGTATTTCTATGCTCATTGTTGATTAGTTCGGACAAGGCCAGAACACTTCCATTGGCTTTACAGTTCTTCACAGAGTCCTTCTCCTCATAATCACCCCTGACTTTTTGCGGCTTTTGACTGTGGTGGATCTTACAGAATCTACTCTATGCGGTAATGAGGAGCAGGTGCAGACGCAGCCATGGCAAGTTCTGGGATTAAAGGGATAGAGGATAAAATTTGTCGTAAAATGTATAGTATAGCGTAAAATATTTATCAAACGAAAGATTACCCCCTCAGAATTCGAGGGGTTTTAATCAGTATCACGATTAAAAGAATTAGTGAATTTTATATCTATATGATGAATTTTATATCTATATAGATGACATTCGATTGACTTTATTAATCAAAAAGTAAGATGTTTTCAGTGTCTTTGCTCAGTGAGGGGAGTTTATATGGCTAGTTTCGATCGAATAAAAAGTCTGATTAAAGCACACTCGATTCAGGGATGATGAAAAATTCGAGCGGTCAGTCGCTACAAATTAAGCAGCCTCTGAAGCCAACAGCAGGCATGAATGGTTGCTAGAGAACTTAAAAAGTAGCACATGAAAATATTGGGAAAGCTTATAGAGCCACATAGTAAAATACTGAATAATGCTGACTCGTTGTTTCTTATGTCGATGCCTGATGACAAGACTGTCTGGACCTCATTTATGTATCTTGGATGATCTTGAAGATAGAATAAAAGAATTTTGCAGGAATATCGGAACAAGAATAAACTTCAAACAATATGTTTTGCAAATAGAAGGAAGATTCTTTTTGGAGGTAAACGGACAGGAGACATTTACGAAACTTCCATAATAGCTTTCTCTGAATTGGGCTTTCTGCCACTTTATATTGTACAAATGGATGGAATGTGGTCTACAAATTCATGCGGGCTGAACACGTCGCACAGTTACGTCAGATTTTTGATTCAAAGTTAGTAGTACTACAGGAATATATTTATTTGATGAATTTGATGCGAATGTGTCTGACCGTGGTTTAGATAATAAGTTGAGTGAGGCTAGAAAGAGTTTTAAATTCTGCAGTTTTATAGGAACAAGATGAATCGGATAGCATTATAGTAGCAGCATCAAATAATCAGCAGATACGGGACTCGAGGCATTATTTAGGCGTTTTGATGATGTACTTCATTATTCGATGCCATCTAAAAAGAACTAGTACAATTATTTGATTCTAAGTTGGCGGGATGTGCCGCACGAAATTTATACTCTGGAGAGTAGGTATAGCTTTACAGCCAGCAAAACTTTAAGTCAGGGCTGAAAGTATTCGTGTATGCGATGACGCCATAAAGACCTCGATTTTATATGGTGGCGATATACTGCATTGAAGACTGCTGGGTTTGTTTATGAACGGAAGCTAGCATATGTCCAAGGGAGGCATAAAGCATGGAAGAGAAGAAGCGAACATATATTTCTACATGAAGTGAACAAACTAGAATATGCTTCTTCAGAAGGAGCGCATATACAGCGCTTCCTTTTCCCGTCTCGTTCAACCTACGACATAGCATGCAGCTCATATTGAAAGGCAGTAGTTGATAGAATGTCGAAGAAGAACATGCCAAATCTCAGGGCAGAAGCTTTTACAATATAAAAAGAAGGTTTGTATTTGGAATGGAGACAGTATAGTGAGCTGATTACTGAGAGTCTTTGGAAACATGATACGTGAGTTCCGGCTTACCTTATGTTCATAGAAAAGAAATATGGTGTTACAAAGCTACAGTGCTCTGTCCCCAAAGAGAAGATAGGATATGAAAAGTAGAAGAGTATAAGAAAAGTTTAGTATCGAGAAGGTAATCCGAAAAATAATGACAATTCGTAGTCAGTAGATGATGTTAGAGGAGCGGGTAATTGAATCCTTTTTGGATAGGAAAGTAGAGACTATGTTCTGGACAGAGAAAGCAGTTTTGGTGTTACAGTATGAAAGCTGAGATATGCTCAAAGCGATAATGATATGTTTATGAGTACAAGACTGTTGTATAGAATCAGAAATTGTTTGTAAACCTCAAGAATATAAAAATTTTCCTGAAAGAATGGTATGCCTCTAATAAAAGCCAGTCAGATAATTTGTCTGACTTACCAAGATTATGTGATTATATTGCTGAGTTTAGAAGAGCACCAGAACTCAATCTCAGTTCTTTGATAAACTCTCAGGAAGAAGGACTTTCAGACAGATTGGGTGAAATGATTTGTCACGATTAAATTCAGGAGAGATTCTCAGAACAACAGTTTGTTGTGGATACGAATTTGCAGCAGAGAACATCCATCAATCAGACCTCATTTGGTTCATGTGTTCAGTCGATGATAGATAGCTGGCTTTTCTTCCTCGATCACGTGACGACTGGAGCTGAAATGGCGGGAGTTTTATTGTATTATGATTTGGAAGAAAGGATTCTTTCAAATGGTTAGAAATTGTGTTCCGCATCACTAGAAAGTGTGTGAAAGATCTTTGCCACCTGTTGGTGAAAAATGATGCTGAGGTGTATGGTGCCGTTACAGAACAAGCAATCGCGTCAGTCGAAACGCAAACCCACAAACGAAATCAAGTATCTGTGCAGGCAGTCTGCACCAGAATATACTGAAGGGAATGGACGTCCATCGTCACTTGGTCGCAACTTTAGATGGCTGCAGCCTGGAGTAGGATGCAGTAGATGAGGATAGACGATTAATAGTGAGTGGAGTGCTGGTAATGTACTTCCTAGGAATTTGGAAAAGGGAGTATGTCCTGGATATTAATATTCTTCACAGCGTGGAAAATGCACTGGGCAATCATGGAACGCGTGACAATTGGGGCATGTACAATCAAGGATATCGATATTCAGCATAAAGATGAGTTTTAGTCCATTAGCTGATCGCTGATGAACTGTCTCCCTATAGCACTACATCTATAATATGGGGATTATTAAAGTGGCCTATTAAAGCAGAAGATGCTTTCAATGGGAGCACCTATCGCGACAAATGGGCGTGATTATTCTGAGATGCCCAGATTTTTCTCTCGTTAACTTCTGAGGGAAAGATTTTTCTGAAACACTGTTTTTCTACAATTTGGGCGAGCAAAAGCTCAGCTACGGCACAGAGCCCGCATGGATGGCCTCTCAAATGTATACCGAGTATCCGACAATATGGCCCAGGAAACGGTTGAGGGCTCATGGTTCATTCTGCAGAGATGGACACAGAAAAAGATGTATAAACAATTTTGTGTTGATGATAGAAAGACATCCTGGAAGACCGGAAACTTTGTTCGTTCCTGCGGTTATGGTATTCCGTTTAAAACATGTGCAGTTGAGTGTGTATGAATAACTCAGTTAATATGATTATATAGAAGTGTACTAATCAGCCCTATATAAGAAGAAAGATGTAGGTGGTGGATATTCGATGAATGAATGCATACTGTATACACTGCCTTGGCCAAAAGAAGTACTTTGTATATCTTGGAGAAATAGCTGCTGAACTAAGAGTAACGCTTTCCTATTTTATTGAACCAGTACTAGGATAGTTGGATGGAAAGATAAGCATCTAGCCTATGCTTCTATGTGGCCTTCTGTTTTGATGTAAATTAATAAAGAGATAGAAACGATGGAAGATTTTAGAATTAACATCAAAGTCGAGGAGAAGATAAAAAGATAAAGGTGATGGGAGGTAGTGGAAGTGAACGTTTGGTTCTGAGCGAAGGTTGAGATGTTGGATGCAGCTTCACTCTGATTTTATGAAATTGGTGGCATTGAACTGGTGAAATAAATCTAGTTGCGGTTTATCCGGTTTGTGAGGATGGTGGCGAGAAAGGGGATATTTGAGATCATTATAACGATGTAACGATTCCGGTACTCTTTGTAGTACCATCACTCTAGGCAAGATATAAATCTTTATACGTATATGTAAATCAGATTACGCAAATCCAGTTGAAGTTGAATTAAGTGTAATTTGAAATTAACAAAATGAGTATGTGAGATATTGGAGAAAAATCTCATAATTAGCTCGCGAAAGGGTCAATAATAGCAGTGGTATTAGGAATTCATTAACCATATTATTTAACTGAGTGAGAACAAGTATTTGAGAGATAAAGAAGGGTATTCATAAAAACCTTGAATTCCCCTGAAAATATAAAAGATAATTTTCCTGTCAGGTTCAAAAATGGGAATAACGACAAGAAAACCCTATTTTCACAGATTGGAGGTTATATACAGCATCGTATATTGGGAGATAATGATTGGTCCCATTTTGGAGATTCAGTCAAAACCCGGAGAGCAGGGTGTGAAGATTGAGAGGGCTCCATGGGCTCATATGGCAGAATGTGGAGTTGCAGGAAAGATGAATTCCGGCGCTAACGGGCGGCGGTTTGGAGCGCTGTTAAGCTGCTGGGAAGAAGTATCGCCAGCGGAGAAAGCATACGACTTTATTGACCGCTGTCGGCGTGGCCAGTAGCGGTAGAATCGGTGTGGCGCCCATTCCCGAAAGTAAGTGTTCGTTAGAGATTGGAGAGAGGCGGTACCGCCTGAATGCGAGGCGTTTTTGGCCAGATTCCACGGTGAGCTATGCCATGAAAATGCGGGGATTTGGGAAAGGCGTTCGTCAGGGCACCGGCGGCACTCTTCGTCATGCAGCCGTACAGGGACAGGAAGTCATGTTTGTCACTGCCTTTGGAGACCTTGGACTGGAGGCACATCCTGACAGCGCTTAACCATCGGTCAGCGACCATGTGGTGGTCGGACAAAAGTCTGGATTACCACATTCTGTAGTCTCTGGAACCTTCGGATTCACCTCAGGAAGGCTCTGTGCTCAACCGTTTTGTGGAGAGGAAGGTGGTATGCGGACTCAGAGAGCTACACGGTCTGGCTGCCCCACCCATTGCCACAGAAATAAGCAGAGAACAACAGCAAAGGCGGCTTTCGGCTTATAGTTTTCAGAGCTTTCTGTGTCCTGTAAAGCAGTTTCGACTTCCACTGCAAACAAAAATACTTTAAAATGAGAGGAGTGTCATAAGCCAGAGGCTTTGTGACAGCCCATTGCGTTAGTGGAATTCTAAACTTTTATCTGAAAAGGAGAATATTGATTAGTGGAAGAGAAGGGAAAAAGTAGGATATACTGCAAAACAGTTTGTGAAAGCGAGTTTTCTCCTATGAAGAGAAAATGTAAGCGGGCGTGAGCTCTTATTTATTGCCTCCTTCTCTTTGGCATGTTCGTTCGGAGCAGGAACTTGATTTTCCCGGTATCTCTTGGGAAGGGCTGGAAATACAGTTGGTTTAGCCACTCTGGGCTTTTTATACCGGAGTGGGGATGCACAT
>BNJU01005603.1_pt1 | contig 129739 bp, 162 predicted proteins | sample 8539281 | NCBI WGS metagenome assembly BNJU01 (sample SAMD00202456, study PRJDB9452) | human saliva metagenome | isolation source: human saliva | place: Japan
TGTTTGTTGATACTTTACTCCAGATGGATATTATGTAAGATTCAAGTGGAGCATGGAAAAGGAAGCCAATGGAAAAGGACGGCAAAAAGGCTAGGTGGCTAAAATATGACAATGGTAGCTATGCAAAAATAAATGGGTTCAATTTGGATGGTATTACTTTGACGAATCTGGCTATTTAGTTCAAGAAAATGGGTCAATACAGATGGCACATGGTATTATATGGGAAAAAGTGATAGAGCTGATAAGGCAAGTCCTATGTATACTAATGCTTATACTCCTGACGGCTATTATGTAAATTCAAGTGGAGCATGGGAAAATGGTGGCCAATGGAAAAAGGATGGAAAAGGCTGGTGGCTAAGATACCCTGATGGTAGCTATGCCATGAATAGGTTCAGCTTGCAGAAAAATAGTATTACTTTGATGAATCTAGCTATTTAGTTCAAGGAAAAGTGGTAAATACAGACGGTTTATGGTACTATGTGAGACCAGGTTCCAGTTCTAATGAAGTAGGTCATATGTATGCTGATACTACCCAGACAGCTATTATGTAAATTCAAGAGGAGAATGGGAAAAAGGAAGCCAATGGATATGGGGCGAAAAAGGTTGGTGGCTAAGATATGACGATGGTAGTTATGCTAGAAATCAATGGGTTCAATTTGGTAAAAATTGGTATTATTTAAAAGATACAGGATACATGGCAACTAATGAATGGATAGGAAACTGGCACGTAAATAATAGTGGCGTGTGGGATTATTCAAGATAGAAATTTACTGATTGATCGACAAATATAAAGAGTAGTATGAAAAAATTAGAATCAAAATCATTTTTAGCTATCTTATTGATGAGCTCGATAGTTTTTCAGGATGTAACAGAAGAAAATAATATTACAGAAACTAATACAAAAATATGATGTAGAGTATGCTAAGGATATTATTGAAGTTGGAGAAGGCGAAAGTATTTCGTTGGATACTAGTGTTAAAGATGGCTCTAAATTTGAGTAGTTGGAGACAGGTTAGATGCTACCTCTAAAATTGTTGTGATGCTAAACTATGAATTTATAGATGCTCCTGTTGTATCAGGCAAAAACTTGATGGTAAGATTACAGTGTGTCATACTAATGTTAAACAAAGATAAATTCAAATTATCAGATGGCAAGGAATTAACCTTAAAAGAGGTGTATGGCCTGCATATGAAAAATTATGTAGCTCAATATAATGATTTAAAACAGGATTAAACAAAACCAGTAGTTCATGTTATAAATGTAAAGGAAAAGAAGCTCAGATATACCCTCAGTAGTTTCTAAAAACTATTACAGTGATGGGAAACAATTTGGATGGAATCAAGTTAAAAGATGCCACTTCTTACCACATTTTCGACGTACTAAAAATTCTGATAAAAACTAAAAATTTGATCAATATTATATTTATGAAAGAATTGGAAAGTAACAAGAAAATAATTGAAATCTACTCCTGAAGTTCTTAAAAATTAGCAATTGATGCAAAATAATAATGGTGATACTTCTAAATACTATGATTTAATAGTAGTTGCTGAAGATAGTTCAGGAATTGTACACCTGCATCAAATTTAATATCAGGTGTTGATATTTGTAGAACTTTGATTCAAGATATAGACTATAGTAAAATTACAAATGCTATTGATGCAAAAACTTTTAACTTTTGAAACATTGGACAATTTACCTAAGTTTATACCTGTTTTGACTCTTGGTGGTACTGAAGAATTTTCAACCGTTGAATACCATGGTTCAGAAATAAAAGCTGAAAAACTGGAAATCAAAGAATATAAGATAACAATACCTTTTCTCATTAAAGGAACAAGTATTAAAAAGGTAATATAACTAAGGTTAATAGCGATTATAAGAATAAGTTAGAGGATAAACTTAAAATATTGAACAATCAACTAAAACTGGAAGAGTTGATAAAATATCACTATTAATGGAAAAGATATAGACTCTTTAGAGGTGAGAAGATATTAGAGATGTTGCAAAAAGGTTGATGCGAAATTCTGATGCATCATCATCACTGGAGGGAATTTTGTGTGTGCAAATATTTTACAGGAAAATACTTGGCTAAGCCTTGCAGAAATTCATCCAGAAGCAACAGATAGAGTCATTTTGATAAACACTAATGAGAATATTCTTTTTGAAAATCCAGTTATGTCAGCAACTGTAGTTAATATAGTGTTCATCAAAATATAAATTCTACAAATAACTTATGATTCAGAAAAACAAAATAAACAAAGGAATGCTTAGATAAGATTTCTAAGATTCTGCCTACTATAATCAAAGAAGAGATGTCAGATTTAGAGTAAAAGCTATAAATGATTATATAGCTAAAGCAAACTGTATATGATTATACAAAGCTTTTGAAGCAATGAGAAAATACAATGCTGTTATGATGGCAGGAAATCTGAAATAACTAGCATGTATTGACTTAGATTCAAAAACTTTGGTTGTGCTATGGATTCTGAAGGAGGTATTGTTAAAGGGATAGCTGTTGTAGTGGATATGCACAAAACTTATTGTTGATGGCAAAGATGGCTTGGGATTACCTGGCGAGCGAGTGAGTTACAGGTCAAGCAACATGTGTGGACTTCATGCATGGAATTTAGTTCATCGTATAAATAATCTGCTGTTGTACGGCCCAACTTGGAACAGATTCTGAGTGCTGATCCTGATAAATATTTGAATATTTCCTCAAGATGACAAAACTTACAAAAAGATCGTATTATTGTTAAAAATTTAAAGGATTTAAATAGATTATAAGGAGAATTAAGATGGAAGACAAAAGGCCTATATGGATGATTGTTCTAATTTTGATTGCTGCAACAGCGTTTGCCACTGTTTTGGTTATGAACGTTCCGGAGAAAATACAGGCACCATTTAGAACTGCTTGTTATATATATTATTGGCTGATTGTTTCTGCTTATCAAGCAAGACTTAAAAATAAAAGAATGAAAATAATAATAACGAAAATGAAGAAAGATTAAAAATTAAATATTAAAAACATTAAAGTTGAGAGAAAACTTCTCAGCTTTTTGGGTTTAAGTATAATTCTTAAAGTAAATACATATTCTGGTGAGATAAAATCTTAGCTACAAATTTATAAAAACTTGACTTATATATTGATATGATAATATAATCAATATGCGATATTGAGAAGATTAATCTATATTAAAAATATTTTCGGAGGTTTATGAAGAAAAACTTACAGCAATTGTTTTAGAGTCTTTCAGTGTGTTAATTCCAATTAGTCAAATGCAAGTTTTAAATGCAAAACGACAACACAAGAACAAAAGATGATATTTCTTTAAAATTTATTAGAAGTATAAGCTGGGAGAGTGAGAGATAAATGAAATTACACCTAAAGATAAATTAAAGAAAATATACATTTTTGTAGAAAATAGTCGAATATGAAAGAAAGATAATAAAGCTGCAGTATTTGGAAAGACATTTTTGTTGATTTTATCAGATAACTGTTTTATACCTTGGTCGTAATCCAAATGATAAAGAAGTAATAAAAATTGAGATTTAAGACAGTACTGTTTCATTTTAGAAAAATGGAGACAATTTTATAAAATGAAGATAATAAAAACCTTCTACACCAAATGAAACTCCTGACAACAAAGGGCAAAAATGATTTTTCATTAAAAAGTGATTGAAAAGAAAATTATGATAATAAATATTCTCTTGAATTAAAGAGATAAAATTACTGAGAATTAAGCAAATCTTTGTAAATGACAAGGAATACAAAAAGTAAGCAGTAAGGTTGCTGTTTTTGGACCAGCTACTTTGTAGATAGATCAAAATAAAATTTTATATCTTGGACAAAAAGTACCGGATGGACATATAGTTAAATTTGTCTTTATGATGGGTCATCTGTTTCATTTGAAAGAAAAAGGAAAAGAATTTGTTAAAAAAGACAATCATTCTGCAAAAATATTATTTAAGAATTGTGGGTTCATTTGAAGCGCAATTATCGGTCAACAAAAATATGATTCTATTTCATCTGCTACAGGTGGAGAGTAAATTCAAATAAAAATAGTAATGTAAGGTACAAATTGCTATACAGACAAGGAAAAACCAGCAGATTCAGATTTTAAGGATGCGAAAAGAGTAACACATGATTTACAACTGGAAGCAAAAATGGTTTCAGATGATTCCGGTATGGTGGCAAAATACTCCAAAATGAGATAATAGTGTTAGATTATCTGGAATTCCTTCTAAAAAGGAACTTATAAAGTTTTTGTACAATCAAAAGATGGAAAATTAAAAATCAAATGAATTAGATTTTGAAGTTTTTGATTCAAACGAAGTTACTCTGAAGAAAGATTGGTGATGAAAATTTAAACCTTAAAAACTCTGATACAGTGGGATATGAAACCTTGGGTAATCAAAAGTTTTGGGAAAAATAAAGAAGATAACTGTTCCAAAAATCTAAAACTTTGGTTCGGTTCAAGAGAAAGTGGAAAAGTATTCAGAACTAGGCTATCCGATTGACGAAAATAAACCTACTACTCAAACTTTTAGTTGTAACAGGAGAACTTTACCTTGTAAATATGAAAAATTTTAAGTTCTGTAAATATCGTAGTAAAGACGGTGGTAAACTTAATCTTTCAGATTCATCACTATATGGCAAAATAACTGTTGAAAAAGGTGGAACTCTTGAAGTAAATTATGATGACTACCACAAGAGTTTTGCAAGTGGATCTTCTATAAACGGTCAAATAATTTTAAAAGATGGTGCAACGCTACAAAACTCTGTTATTTATTCAAATGCCAATTATTTGACTGATGGAAAAATAGCAAAACATATACAAACTCCAGTTGTGAGTGTTCAAGGTAATGCAACTATAAAAGGTAATGTATTTATACGTGGAGATGAAGCTCCTACAGGTCAACAATATAAAGGACAAGGAGCAATGGAGATTGCAAAAGGTAAAACATTAACTATTGAAAAAGATGCAAAACTTGGACTTTTTGCAGGCGGTCGCTATGCTCTTACAAGTAATGGAGGAGACGCTTTAAAATTAGAGGGAACAGTAACAGAAAAGGAACTTTAATTGCTGTTGGAGGAAATAGTCGATTTTGCAGGTAAAAGGTGGAAATGGAGTTTCAGGTAATGGAACAATTTCTGTTGATAATGCATATTTGCGTGGTGGAAATAGTTATATGAGTAAGAATGAAGGTGGAAAAAGCTGTTCTTGACTCAATAACTATTGACAAAAAACAAAAAGGATATGCAATAGATGGTAAAAATCTACAAATTCGATTGAAGACTCTAAACTTCAAAAATGAAACACCAAATTGGAATGGATATACTGCTCCGAATAAAGACTTATTAGATAAATTAAGTACAGAAAATGCTCAGTCAATAGTTGGGGAAAAGAAAAACAAAAAGCTTGAAAAAGATTTAGAAAAAGACTAAAAAGAGCTTGAAAAAATTAAACAAGAACTTGAAAAAATTAAGCAAGAACTCGAAAAATCTAAACAAGATTCAGAAAAATAAAAAGAGCTTGAAAAAAATTAAACAAGAACTTGAAAAAGCTAAGCAAGAGTTAGAAAAAGGCAAAAGCAATCCGGAAGTAAAAACAAAATGAAATTGATGAGCTTAACAAAAGAATAAAAGAACTTGAAGAAAAAGTAAATTCTTTAAAAAGCTAAAGCTTGAAAAAGGAAAGAATAATAATTCATCAGATAAACAAAAAATAACAATAATCCTAAGATAATTGAATTTTTTATATGGTAAAAATCAAACTGTAACAAAAAAATGATGGTCATAAATTATTCTTTTAGATTGGATGAAGATGTTAAAAACTTTGAAAATGTATATTTAGATGGCAAAGCTTATTGACCCATCAATGTACACTGTAAAATCAGGTAGTACAATCGTAGAGTTTACTAATGAATTTAAAAATTCTTTAACAGAAGGAAATCATAATCTTGAGTTTTAAATTTAAAAATGGTTATGCAAAAACACAAATTCATGTTTTAAATAAGAAGGAAGATTCTAAAAAGATAAAAATAGAGTTATACAAACAAAAACAAAAGAATACAAAAATTAACAAGGGTCTTCCAAAAACTAATATTTCAAATTCAAGTATATTGTTAGCAGTAACAAGTTTAGTAGGGTTTTCTTTATTCAAAAAGAAAAAAATAGATAACAAAATGTAATTAGCTTATAATGTAAAGCCCCAAATCAGAATAAAAGATTTGGGGTTTTTGTTCATGGAACAACAAGGGTTTGCAGAGCACCCAGCCGATGCTAGGCATCGTGGAAGGGTAGGGTTTTTGTTGCGAAAATTAAATTTTTCAATATTTATTTATAATTAGAAATATGTTATAATAACAATTGTAGATATATAATAACTATATTGTTTTTAAAAATTAGAGTTAAAAAGTTTATTAATCAATTATAGGAGGTTGTATGGAATTTAGAAATACAGTTAATATTCTTGAAATAGATTAGAAGAAAAATATAGTAGTATAGGGTTTAAATATAAAAAGATGAGAGAATGTTGGAAATGAGAGCAGAAAACTTTACATATTTGGTAGCTTTCTTTTCATTTGGTTTTAAAACAAGTCAAAAGAATGGATTTAGACGTATGTTATATTATAAATCGTCGTCCTTTTTGATCCAAGACAAAGTGAGGATCGTCAGTTATTAAATCATTCATTGTGGAATAATGAAATTTTTCTTGATATATCAAATGAAGAAAAATTAGAAGAGGCTTACAATATTATATGTAAGTATATGGACGAAATAATGATTCCAAAGATTGAAGACTTAATGATACTAAATCATAACCACCACCTCAGCTGGTGGTTTTGATTTTCATTTAATTTTCAACGCATTTATTTGTAATCATATGATAAACGACTTATTAATAAATAATCTTATGCTATAATAAGAATAAAAATAAATTAAAAACTTGGAGGTAGTTGTGCTTCATTTAGAAAAAAATAAACGGAAAAAAATATGGGAAATACTTAAATTAAAGGTACCTGAATCACAAAAATTTTTGTTGCATCTAATGACGTAAAGCATTATTGAACATATCTAACTATTACTGCAAATGGAGTTGTTTTTCCCTTTGGAATCTATGATGACGATATACCTGTTGGTTTTTCTGATGATTAGCTATGATGTAGATGAAACTTGGGAAAAATGTTCCAAAATATAGCAAAGGGAAACTATAATCTTTGGCGTTTGATGATTGATGAGACTTATCAACAAAAAGGCTTTTGGGAAGCTATGAAACTTGCTTTAGATTTTATTAAATCATTTCCTTGTGGTAAAAGCAGAGTATTGTTGGTTTGTCTTATGAACAGGAAAATATAACTGCAAAAGAGTTGCTATCATTCATTTGGATTTGTTGAAAATGGAGACATGGATGGAGATGAAGTTATTGCAATACTAAAACTTAAAGATAGATAAAATTTAAATTTATAGAGTTGAGAAACTAAATACAAATTAAATTTAAAGGAGAAAATTATTTGTATAGAAAATAAAAATTATAATAAAATTGAGGTTTTATATGGATATTAGATTTGAAAGAGGAATAAATAGAAAAATGCCACTCTCTTATGTGAATGGTCAAATGATATAGGAGAGGCTTTTCAGGAACAATGGATGGGACTAAAATTTCCTATCCATTGACTTATGATAAAAATTAAAGAAATGGAAAATGTATTTTCTATATTCAATGAAGATGATAGGGAATGATTCAACAAGTAAGAATTGAAAAAGATAATATACATATGGGTAGATTTATAATAAATCCTAAAAAGCAAAGGAATGGGTTTTTGGAAAGAGGCAATAAAAGTTTTATAGATTTGATTTTTAAATATGAAAATATAAAAAGTATTTCTTTAAATGTTTTGATTCTAATAAAAATGCATATTTATACTAAACTAGGTTTTGAAATTGATGAAGTTATTGAAACACCAAAACTTAAGTATATAATGAAAAAATATAGATAATAAATTTTTAAAACAGCAATTCAAAAAGATTTGCTGTTTTCTTTATCAAAATTAAATTTTAAGGAGAATTATATCTAGAAGATGTACCTTCTATAGTGAATACCCAAAAGTTGTCATTTTTAAAATTCTTGATAAAAATCTATAAAAAGTATATTGCTTTTGGTATTTTTAATTATATAATATCTAACGAAGACTTGTTTTATTCAATTATATATCATATTAAAACTTAGCATAAAAATCACTAAAAAGTTTTGATTTATTATTGAAATCTTGAATTTCATATGATATAATAACTTGAATTTAATTTTTCATAAAAATAAACTTTTTATGAAAAATATATTATTAAGTGAGAATTAAATTCTCTCACTTCACAAGAGATAAAAATGAATATTTTTATAGTGTTTTCTCTTCAACGGCATTTTGAGGTGATGTTACCTTACTATTCCGTTATGGATTTTTAATGGGTACTGCCTATATTGTGGCCCTTTTATTATACCAATGTTATTAGTTTTCTATTCAACTGTTTTGTATATATTTATGTTATGTTTGAAAGTAGAAATTCATAAAATAATAGTCAAGTAACTGGTCCATGCGATATAATTGCTATTATATTGATGTTTTTGATTGTAGGAACTTTAAATTTTTATCAAACCAACTCTAGGTTTTTCAATTGGTATGGGTCTTTTTGTATTCTTTAGTTGTAAGAGATACCTATGAATATAGTTGAGGTATTGATATTGAGTGTTGCAATTCTTTTGTCAAGAATTATAAATTACAAATTAAATAAAGATATACTTTTTCAAAACTTGATATAGAGGAAGAAAATAAGATTAGCATTAGCCATAGCAATATTTACAGCACCATATATGTTTTTCTTTTACGATATGATAATTCTTATATTATTAATCAGAAAAGGTAAAAATGAATAATGCAATAAGATATTTTTGATAGGAATGATAAATTATTGGACGAAAAGAACTTTTTGAAATATCTGTTACAAAAGGATATAGTAATTAGAACTGGAATAAATAAAGATAAATATACAGTTTTACAACTAGATAAAAAACAAAGATGGAGAAGTTGATGAAAAATTTTCGCATCAAAAATGAAAATATTAAAAATAAAAAATTGAGTGAGAGAATTAAATTCTCTCACTTCATAAAAAGGAGAAATGAGTACTTTTATAGTGTTTTATCAGGGGTATATTTTGCTATCTTCTGATAGATACATTGACCTTACTATACCATTATGGGTTTTGGGTAATGCTTATTTGTTGGATTGTTATTATCCCAGTGACTGCTATATTATGTTCAATAGAATGTATATATCTATGTTATATTTAAAAATGAAAGATCGTTTTTAAAATACTTAGAAAAACAATAATACAAATAACTTGTTTTAGCTTTTTATGCGATTTAATTGTTGTTGTATTTTACTCTTACTTGAAACAGGAGATGATTTTTATTGATTTGATGAGATTCATATCATTGGTATAAAAATGTATTTTTAAGGGCTTTGAAAGAAATCCATTTTTCAGATATGTATTTGCATTATTAGTATTGTGTTCTATAATCCTATTGTAAAGGATTTTAAATTATCAATTAAATAAAAGTTACATTTTTAAACATTGACATAGAGGAAGAAAAAGAAAAATTGGCATTAGCCATAGCAATATTTACAGCACCATATATATATATTCCTATAGGATAATTTATATATGACTAACTAGAAAAAGGTACCCAGGAATTGTGAGGTACACAATAAGATGTATATACAGAAAGTAGTTTAAGTAGTGTGTACAAAAACATAAAAATTTTATACACTATACATTTTGCAAAATTATTATTGAAATTGTTAATAAAATAGCAAAAATCATTAGAAATTATATTACAATATACGAAATTTTATTACCTACATCTTTTGAGAAAATTAAATTTTCAATTCATTTATGTTATAGTCTCAAAATATGGTATAATATTAATAGCTTTATGCATTTGTATAAAAGACAATATTATTTTTAAAAATATGTGTTATAGAATTAATAAATGAAAATTTATTAAGGTTAGTTTATGAAATGGGGTTTAAAATGCAAGATAAAAAGTATTTTTATATTATTTTTGGCTGTAGGAATGATTTTTATTTCCTATCTTAAATTTATTAAGTTTTTGTTCCTATGGTGATTTTATACAAGAAATCAAACTTTAGAACTTATATCTTGTCAGCAGGAATGTTTATAGTATTATCTTTAATTATTTTGCGAAATTTCACTTCACTTATATCCTGTTTTTAGTTCTTTTATAGTTATAAAAGGAATGGATAGTGAAAAAGATGGATATAAAGTTTTGCTTGTAAGTGCTCTTGTTATGACAGTTTGTATGAAGTGATTTTTGCTGTATTAGGATTAATGCAAAGTCTTATGAATTATAAATAACATAAGTATTTTTGAATCGTTTTGAAAAGTACAAAAAGAAATTTTTAATATAAAAATACTAGAAGATTTTGTCAATAGAATGATGAATATTTATCCTTCCGTTTCATTTACAATAGCATATATTTTTCGGAACTATTGGATGTTGTTTTATCCAAGAAAATTTATAAAATTACAAAGATTCAGATGATGTTATTATACCCCTAGATATGAAATTTTCTTTATTAGTTTAGTTGTAATTGTTGTAATGATATTTACTACTAGTTTAGAGGATTTTTATCAGGTATTTTTAATTTGCTATAATTTAATTATAGTTTTTATAGGAATAATGATAGTTCAAGGTTTTATAAAGGCTAATGCATTTTTAAAGAAGAAGTTGAATAAAATATTAGCAGTTTGCTAAGTTTCTGTTCAATATTTTGGGGATAATTTATGCAGTTTATGTTATTTATGGAATTTATAGTTCAATTTTTGCGAGGTGTGAAATGGGAAGAAAATAGTTAAATTATCAGATTTTTATATTTTATTTTTATTTATGGTTTATAATCTCAGCTTTTTGTGCTTTATTTTAAATTAATATTTGGGATTGTATCTTTTATATTGACTTTTTATTTCATTTATTGTAGTCTTATACTATGTAAAAATAAAAATGTTGAATATGAAGAGGATATAAAGAGACATAAGATTCTTTAGATAATATTGCAAGTGAAGTAGTTTATAAGATGCCTTTTCCTATTGCTGTACTTAACAATAAAGGTAGAGTTAAATGGGTATAGCCCAGAGTTTTTCAGAGCTTTTTCAGGGAAAAGATGTTATTGGAATTGATATTAATTCAAAAATTTCAAATTTTAATATTTCTGAGTTTTGAAAAAGGTTCTGGAAAAGTAAATTAGGAAACAGAAAAATTTAATTATTTGGTTTATTATAATGTTGTAAAAGATGATGATAATGGGGAAGTTAATACGATTATTTATTTGATAGATAATTTAGAATTTTCAAAACTTCAAAAGCAATATGAAGACGATACTCTAAATTCTATTTTAATCTACATTGATAATTTTGAAGATGTTCGTAACAACACTAACGAAGATTTTAAGACATTGATTGACTGCTGAAATGGATAAACTGATTATAGTTATTTTTCAAATTTAGGTGCAATAGAAATAGAAAAAATATGATTATAGGGAAATATATTGTTATCTCAAATAATTCAATTTTACAAAAATAAAACTGTAAATTTAGTATAATAGAAAAATTAAGAGAAATAGAAATTTCAGGTAATATAAAACCGACTTTAAGTATCAGGTGTAGGTCTTGGTGGAAATAATCCTTTTGAAAGATAAAGAAGCTCAAACTGCTCTTTGATATGGCATTAGGACGTGGAGGAGCTCAAGTTGTCTTTAAAATGGTGAAGATTTAGAGTTCTATGGGGCAAGAACAATAAGGGTGTTGAAAGAAATAAAGTAAAAGGCAAGAGTTATTTCTCAAGCGCTGAAAAATATAATAAGAGAATCTTCAGAGATTTTTGTGATGGGACATAAGAATCCGGACATGGATTGCTTTGGAGCAGGAATCGGTGTTATGGGAATTTGTAAAGAATTGAGACTGTTATATGGTTTTTAGAAGATGTCCCTATTACAATAAGAAATGTATATGATAGGATAAGACTTGCAGAACCTGAGTATGTAGAAAGATGATTTCTCCAGAAAAAGCTTATGATATATGTAAGGATACAAGTTTAGTTATATTGGTGGATAATTCGAGAACAGCTTCAACAGAAGCTCCTTATTTGATTAGATGTTACTTCAAAAATTGTTGTAATTGATCGTCATAGAATAGGAAAAGATTTTGTTGAAAATCCGATGTTGACTTATCTTGAGACCTTATGCGTCTTCTGCATGTGAGCTCGTAACAGAAATTATCTACTATATGTTTGATTAATTTGGATAAAGTTGCAGAAGCATTACTAGGAATTGTAGTGGATACTAAAAACTTCTATTACCAAACAGAGATAAGGACTTTTGAAATGGCATCCTATTTGAAAAAGATTTGGAGCAGATAGTATTGCAGTAAAACATCTTTTCAAAGATAATTTTAATACGATAAAATTAAAAGTCTAATGTTTTATCAATGCAATATCATACAAAAATTATATTTGCATTGGAGTATTTTCGGAAGAAATTGAGGAATCTATGTTGATTGCAGCACAGGCTGCTGATGATTCTTGGAGTTTTAGATATTGAATGTAGTTTTTGTTTTAACTATTGTTTCTGGACAAATTCATATTAGTGGAAGAAGTTTGGGGTATCAGTTCAATTAATTTTAGAAAAACTTGGTGGTGGAGGACATTATACTTCTGCTGGAGCAAGACTTGATTGTTCAATGGATGAAGCGATAGAAAAATTAAAGAAAGCCATAGATGAGTATTTATTGGAGGAAGATAGATGAAAGTAATTTTTAATTAAAGATGTTAAAAAGTTTTGGAAAAAGCTGGCGAACTTGTCAATGCAAAAGACAGGATATGCTAGAAACTTTTTAATTTCCTAAATGGATTAGCTAAAGAAGCTACTAAAGAAAATCTTGAAATTTGGGAAAAAAGAACAAGCTGAATTAAAGAGAATTGAAGCTGAAAATATAAAAAGCATAAAAGAATTAAAAAGAAGTTTTAGAAAAATTAGAAGTAGTTATAAAGACTAAAACAGGAAGCGGATAAACTTTTTGGTTCAATAACTTCTCAAGACATCAGCGATGCTTTGACAACATAAAATAGAAATTGACAAAAGAAAAATAGAATTAAAGGAAAATATAAAATCACTTTGTGCTTTCGACAGTTCCAATCAGGGTTTATCCTGAAATAGTTGCAACTGTTAAGGTTTCTATTGAAAAGGAGTAATTTATGCATAATATTTACGACTTGGAAGCTGAAAAATGCGTCTTGTCGATAATGATTACAGAGCCAAATAAAAAGGAATATGTTTTTGAAAAATTAAAAGAGAAAAGATTTTTATTTAGGTTGGCATAAAGATATATTTAGTGCAATCTTGGAATTATCAAGAGAAAATACAAAATGTAGATCCTATTACAGTAATTAATAAAATGGAAGCAATGGGTTTTGATACGGAATCTAATAATGGAATTGTTGGAGTTGTTGAAATTGTAAATGCTGTCGCCTTTTCCTTCAAATATAGAAAAATTATTGTAAGATTGTAAAGGATAAAGCAGATACTAGAAATTTACTTTTTATTCTTGATAATATAAAGCATAGAGCATATAAAAACGAAGATTATGACAAAGTTTTAGAGTCTATCGAAGGACAAATTTTTGAATTGTCTCAAAATGAAAATAGAACAGGTCTTACACATATAAAAGATACTCTTACAGAGCTTATTGAGATACTTGATGATAGAAGTAAAAATAAGGGTTCAGTAACTGGAATTCCTACAGGTTTTGCAGATTTGGACAGAATTTTACTTGGAATGCAAAGAAAAGATTTGATTTTACTTGCTGCAAGACCATCTGTAGGAAAACGGCATTGGCTGTTAATATCGCTTTAAATGCTGCACAAAAAGATTATAAGGTCGCGATATTTTCTTTGGAAATGAGTAAAACACAATTAGCACAAAGAATGTTAAGTTCGCTTTCTCTTGTTAATTTAAAACAATTAATCAGTGGAGATATAACAGAGTGGCAAAGATATTTTTGAGGCCAGTTCGATAATAGCTGGAAATTCAATTTATATGGATGATACTGCAGGAATTTCCATTACTGAGCTTAGGAGTAAATGTAGAAGACTTAAAGCAGATAGTGGACTTGACTTTATAATGATAGACTATTTGCAACTTATGACTTCTGAGGGCAGAAATGAAAATAGACAACAAGAAATATCTACTATTTCAAGAAATGTAAAAGCGTTAGCCAAGGAATTAGATGTTCCTATTTTGGCGTTGAGTCAGCTATCTCGTGATAGTGAGAAAAGTGGAAGGAAACCAAAACTAAGCGATCTTGGGAATCAGGAGCAATCGAACAAGATGCTGATGTTGTAATTTTACTTTATAGAGAAGATTATCAAAATGAAGAAGCAGAAGTTAAAAATCAAATAGAATTGATTATAGCAAAAACATAGAAATGGGAAACAGGAAGTGTTGAACTTAACTTTATTAAAGAGTGTACAAGATTTATAGATCTTTAAACTGATAGAGATAAGGAGCTTTTTCAATGGATAATTTTTAATTGAAGATGAAGATATTAAGATTAAAAATTTGAAAAAGAGTTATTTTAAAAATTTCAAAAATTTTCTCCATATGATGATATTTTACTTACTGATTACAATCTTTTGCTTTTTGACTGAATCAGAAATTAAAAATTGGGAAAAAGAAAGTAAAAATCGAAAAAGGAATAATTATTTTTGCCATTTTTAAAGGAGGTTTTGATAGGATATATTTCTATAAGCAGGATAAGTTTTCTAAATAGCAATTTTGAACTTTCTTTTATGTTTAGATGAAAAGTTTTGTTCAAAAGGTTATGGTTTTTAAATCAGCTTAGACTGTTTTTAGAATACTATTTTGAAAATTTTGACAAATATTCTATTTGGCTAAATGTAAATGCTTTTTAATCAAAGAGCAATACATTTATACGATTGGATTTGAAAAATAAGTGAATTTCTTGGAGATTTTGAAGTTCAAAAATGCAAAAATTGAAGAGATATGAAGAAACTAAAGGAATATTTTGAAGAAAAAATGGTGTGATTTATTCCAAAATTTTCACGATGAAATTGGATAGATTTGAAATTTTTAGAAAGGTGGGATAGGAGTGAAATAAGTTTTAAAAAGTCAATAATTCAACCTGAGTAACTCCTATTGAGAATATGTTTTTGGATAATTACTTGCCAATAGTTGATGAAATTTCATTAAAGGTATATTTATTTTTATATAAAAAGACTTTTTGGGTCGTATAAAAAGTGAATTGTCGATAAAATGTATAGCAGAAGAGCTAAGATTTTCTGAAGTTCAGATTATGAATGCTCTAAAATATTGGAAAAATAATCAACTTTTTAGATTACACTTTGGATGAAAAAGGGAGTGTTGAAAAAGATTGAATTCGTAAATAATTTTGCTCTCTATGCAGGTGGGGTCTATGACGGCAATGTAGAAGAAAAAGTTATAGAAAAACCGATGATTGATAATAAGGAATATTTCACTAAAATTGAAAAATTACAGGTTTAAGTTTAAAGCCTCATGAAATAAATAAAATTATTTCACATATTGAAGAAACAGGACATGAAATGGCATTAGTTTATAAGAGCTTATGAATATGCAAAAGACACAGGAAAAAGCATGTCCGTACAGTATGTTATTGGTATTTTAAGAGCTTGGAAAAAGGGATAATAATATTTCCAATGTTGAAGATTTGAATTATTTCCTTGAAAAATAAAGATAAAAATAAAATTAAAAGATATAGTAAAAAGACTAAAAATATATTGAAAAAGAACATATGTTTTAACAGAAGAAGAAAAATAGATTAAAAACGACAATAATTCAGCTACAACAGAATTGCTTGATGAGGTATTAATTATGAATTTAGATGAATTAGTTTTAAAAGAAGTCTTAGCAAAGACCAATAGTGAGAAAAATAAAAGAAGAAGAAGAGTATATTCCTCTATTGAAAACATTGAAAAATTTAATATCGAAGAAAAATAATTTAGCCACAAAATTATGAAAATGACTCTTTTAAATCAAAGATTTTACAGTTGAGAAAAAGAGAATTTGAAAAACTAGAAAAAGTATTGAGGAGATACTTACAATAAATGGCTTTTTCAAAGATTATCTAAACAAAATTTATGTCTGTGAAGAATGTAAAGATACAGGATATCTTAATGGTTCTGTTTGTAATTGTATAATGAATGATTTAGTTGAGGACAGGGTTTTGGAAAGTGGTTTTCAAATAGGAACAGAGCTTTTTCCAATTTTGAATTTTCTCTTTTTGATGGAAATTTCGAACATGGTAATAGACTTGTAAACTCGAAGGAATATATTGAAAAACTTATATCTTTTTCAAAAGAATATTGTGATAATTTTAAAGATTAGGATTATGGAATATTCTATATGGTAAAAAGCAGTGCTGGAAGAGACTTATTTTGCATCAGCAATGGTAAATTATATGTTGGATAAGGAAAGCGTGCTTGTTTTGTTACTTCGACGGAATTTTTGAGCTTATGGCAAATTATAGTTACAGCTTTTACCAGAGATAAAAAGAATTACAAGATGGGAATTGATTTTTATAAAGAAATGTTGATTTTCTAGTGATTGATGATCTTGGAAATGAAATTTCTAATAAAAATAATAATAGTTTTTAAGCTCACTTTTGGATTATAGACTTGAGAAAAGGTTTAAATACAGTAATAACTTCAGACCTTTCGGAATATGAGCCTAGCCGAATCCTATGATTCAAGAGTGGCGAGCAGAATTAGGGGAATTTTAAATTTTTCATTTTTCCACCGTTTGATTTAGAGAAAAATTGGTAAAAATATAAAATTGTAGGGGTAGTTATGAAATTTAACTGGGAACAAAAAAGAATACAGTAAATGTTATAACTGGAGTTTTAATATTTGCTATTTCAATACTTTGTTATTTTATATTTTCTAATATGAAAATCCATAGTTTCATATTTCAAATCTAAAAATATGTATTGATGCCTTTTATATTGGGAGGAGCAATAGCTTATATTTTAAACTTTTTGTAAAGTTTTTGAAAAATAGTTTTTTAAAATTTGAGTTTTTAGAAAATTAAAAAGTTAAACATGTTAGAATGTTTGCAATGATTATAACTTATTTCATATTTTTGCATTTATAGTTTTACTTTTAAAATACATTATTCACAATTTTATTCAAATATAAAACTATTTGTGGATAGAACTCCTGCATTTATTGATTTTGGGAGTGGAAAAAGCAAAAATATATGTTACAAAAATGTTGAGATAAGCTCTGAAATTAGAACTTTTTATCAATGGTAAATTAACGGAATTTGCGACTTTTTTTCAACAACATTCTTAACAGATATGATTCCTTTGGTTGCAACATTTGCAACTAGAGTTATATCCTTGTTTTTAAATATAATTTTAGCTATAATAATATCAGCATATTTATTATATGACAAAGAAAAATTTTTCAAGAATTTTTGAAAAATTTATGATAGCAGTTTTTCCTGATAACGCAAATAGGGTTACTTTTTAAAATAGTAAAGAGATTTGACTATACTCTAAGGTCCTATCTTTTAGCTAAGGGTATTGGAGCGATAATAGTTGGGATTACTTTTTATATAATTTTATTATTTATGAAGATTGATTATGCGCTATTGTTTGCTTTTACACTCGGTTTTACAAACTTAATTCCATGGTTTGGTTGCTATCTTGGAGCTATTCCAATAGTTATTGTATTGCTTTTCACTTCGACTTTTATACAGTTTTATGGTTTATGGTAATTGTAGTAATTGTTTCGATGATTGATGCAAATGTAATATCGCCTAGAGTTTCAGGAAAGAGTTTAGGAATAAGCTCGTTTTGGGTTATATTTGCGTTGGTTCTTGGTGGAAGTTTATTTGGAGTTATAGGATTTTTACTATCAGTTCCAATCTTTGTTGTAATCTATACTACATTAAAGGAATATATAGAAGCTAGATTGGCAAAAAGGGCTATTCATTAAAAATCCTGCTGAAGAGTTTGAAAAAGAAAGAGGTTTAATTATGCTAGATATAAAGAGAATTAGAATGAATAAAGAAGAAGTAATTGAAAGCTTGAATTCTCGTTTTGGAAATTACAATATTAACAAGTTCTAGAACTTGATGAGAAGAGAAGAGAAATAATTTTTGAGTTGAAAATAGCAAGACAAAATGAAGTTTCAAAAACAAGTTCCAAAATTAAAGAAAGACGGAGTAGATGTTTCAGATCTTTAAGGAAATGAAAGCACTTTCCAGATGAAATAAAAGAACTTGATACTAAAGGTTAAAGAAGACTTGGATGAGGAAATTAGAAAAAGAACTTTGAGTATTCCTAATACACCAAATAAAGATATTCCAATTGGAAAAAGTGATGAAGATAATGTTGAAATCAGAAAATTTTTAGAACCTAAAAATTTGATTTTGAAGTTAAAGCTCATTGGGATTTAGGTGTGGATTTAGATATTTTTAGACTTTAGAAAAGAGCAGTTAAAATATCTGGGTCAAGATTTTCAGTATTTAAAGGTTTGGGGGCAAAACTTGAAAGAGCATTAATAAACTTTATGCTTGAGTTTACATAGTAATCAAGGCTATGAAGAAGTTGGAGTTCCTGTTTTGATTAATAGAAAGTTCAATGTATGGAACAGGACAATTACCAAAAGTTTGAAGATGATATGTTCCATGTTCCTTCAAAAGATATGTTTTTAGCACCAACTGCTGAAGTTCCTAGTTACTAATCTTTTAGCAAATGAAATTTTAGAATTTGAAAAACTTCCAACTTACTATACAGCTTTTTACTTATTGTTTTGAGACAAGAAGCGGGCTCAGCAGGTAGAGATACAAGAGGTTTAATCAGAAATCATCAATTTGATAAAGTTGAAATGGTTAAATTTGTAAATCCTGAAAATAGTTATGATGAATTGAAAAACTTACAAATGATGCTGAGGAAATTTTAAAACTCTTAGAAATTCCATACAGAGTAGTTTGTTTTATGTACTGGAGATATTGGTTTTACAAGTGCAAAAGACTTATGATATGAAGTTTTGGATGCCAGGTTATGGAAGATATGTAGAAATTTCTTCTTGCTCAAACTTTGAAGATTTCCAAGCTAGACGTGCAAATATTAGGTATAGAGATACAGACGGTAAAGTTAGATTTGTTCATACACTAAACGGTTCAGGTTTAGCTGTTGGTGGAACTTTTGCTGCTGTATTGGAAAACTATCAAAGAGAAGATGGAAGTATAGAAATTCCATATGTTTTAAGAAAATATATGGGTTTGGATGAAATAAGAAAAATAGGGAGTGTTATGAAATTTAAAAATCATTACTTAGTTTAATACTTATTTTTTCAATTTGTTTTGTAGGAGCTGGAAAGACTTTGCAATCTTTGGAATAGAAAAGAAAACTACAGCTTCTTTAATCGGAGATGCAAAGTCAGGAGGTTTATTTGTTGCAGAAAATGTTGATGAATCCTTACGGTAGCAAAGCATTTCAAAACTTATGACTTATTATTTAGTCAAAGAAAAAATAGCAGAAGGAAAACTTAAATTAGAAGATAAAGTTAAAGTGTCTAGAAACGCAGAGTAGAGAAGAAACTCAAGCTTGAATTTGAAAGCAGGAGGAAATTAGCATTAAAGATTTACTTGACGGATTGATGATTGTTTCGGGAAACGACTCAGCTGTTGCACTTGCAGAGGCAGTAGCTGAAAGTGAAAGTAACTTTGTAACAATGATGAATGAAAAAGCAAAGGAACTCGGACTTGAAAATTCAACTTTTACAAATGCATCTGGTCTTACAAAAAAATGGTCAAGATAATAAAATGTCAACAAGAGATATCTTTACTCTTTCAAAGGCAATAATTGAAAAATATCCTGAAGTTTTAGAATATGCTAAGACTACAGTTTAGAACAACCTGCAAGAAATTTTAAAAAGAGAGCACAATTCCTCTAGTTGGACAAGTTGGAAGGAGTTGACGGTTTAAAGACAGGACATACTGATGAAGCAGGATACTGTTTAGTTTCCACTATGAAAATCAAAAAGGAGATTCTGAATTTAGAGTAATTTCTGTATTAATGGGAGCAAAAACAAAAAGCTGATAGAGCTCAATATATGAAAGATATGCTAAATTATGTAAAACAAAAATAGAAACTAGAAAAACTTGTGGATGTAGAAAATTTACCAAAAGAGTTGAAGTAAAATCAGCAAATCAAGGTTATATTGAATTGAGTTCTAAAGAAGATCTTGAAAAGAGTTTCAATGAAAAGGTATAAAATTATGATACAGAAGTAACTGTTGATGATGTAAAATTGCCTTTAAAAAAGGTGATAAAGTTGGCGAAATTAAAGTTAAAAATTCAAAAAGAAGTTATTGCAACTGTTGATTTAGTTGCTAAAGAAGACTATTCAAAAGCAGGAATTGTTAAAAGAATTGGAAGATTTTTCAAAACAGTTTTTGAAGTAGTTGAAACAATTTTTACCATAAAAATTTTTAAGACAAATCCGACTTTTAAAGTCGGATTTTTGTCTAAAAATCTTTCAATAATACTAGAATTAAGTTTTAGTTATTATTCCTAGTTATTTATTAATTTTCCACTTTTTATTATCTCGATAAAGTTGTGTATTGTATGTTTACAGTATTAAATGATATAATAGTATATTAACGATTTTATACCATATTATTGGAGGATTTATGGAAACGGTTTTTAGTAAATATGTGTATGATTTATGATAGAAATAATGATAAGATTTTTAATTTTAGATAAAGTATATGGTTAGGAAGGACTTACTTTTGTTGGTGGACATGTTGAAAAGGAGAAGTTCTATATGATTCATGTGTAGAGAAGTTTTTGAAGAGACGGGATTAAATGTAAAAATTTAAAATTAAAAGGGAACTGTCAGTTGGATTGATGAAATTAACGATATAAGAGAATTGGGATTTTTATATTATACAGAAGATTTTTCAGGAGAATTAATAGAAAATAATATTGAAGGAAAAACTATTTTTGGATGGGAATGGAAGAATTTAAAAATGCTGATGGAAAGAGCTATAGCATAGATAAGATTTTTGATTTGTATTTAAGTGAGTAATTATACTGAATTGATGATAAAATGGGGTCAGAATGACGAAATTGTATCTGAAATATTTTTTAAGAAAAATATAAATATTATGAAGTTAGGAGGTAGTTATGAATTTTATTAAAGGTATTATTTTTACAATTATTTCTGCATTTGTTTTCAGCTTTACCAATTCTTGCAAAACTTACCTATGATGGTGGGAACAATGCTATCACTCTTACATTTTTAAAGGGCATTGTTGGGACTACCGTTTTTATATGTAGGAATGAGAAAAACCATACTCCCTATGAAGATTACAAAAAGAGTTTCTTCATTTTATTGTGCTTTCTTTTTAGGTATAGGAATAACTACAACAGCACTCTATGCTTCATATAATTATATTTTCTGTTGGAATGGCAACTACTATACATTTTATTTATCCTTGTGTTGTTTATTTTATTTGTATTTTATTTTTAAAGAAAAAGTTACTAAAAATTATCTGCACTTATCAATGATAGGAATTGTAATGTTGGTTGATGAGATTACAGGAGGAAGTGCACTAGGGATATTTCTAGCTGCACTATCAGGTGTAACTATATAGTTTGTTCTTAGTATATCTGGATAAAAGTGGTTTTAAACATATGGATCCTTTTCAAATGTACTTTATACATCAGTTTATTCAATATTGTAGGACTTTGCACTTGGTAAAGTTAGTGGACAGCTTACTTTTGCCCTTGACACTAATGGCTTGGGGACTTACAATCTTAATTTCATTTTTAACTTCAATTTTTGGTAATGCATTTTTGCAACAGGGGTTAAATATTGTGGAGCCACAACAGTATCAATTTATGTACATTTGAACCAATAACAAGTGTAATTTTGGGTATATTCTTCTTTAACGAATCTATGACTATTTTTAGATTATAGGTTGTGGATTGATTGTTTTAGCAGTATTGCTACTATCTTTAAATAATGATTTGAGAAGAAGATAATGAGCGCATTTTTAGCACCAATACATTTTTGGATGTATGATAAGATTTTTAATAGCACAAAAATTAACTTTTTCAGTGAAGAAAAGATTTTTAAATAAAGAAGAAAGAGATGAAGTAGAAGTCTATTTCCTGCTTTTAATTTCTGAAGATTTAGAAGAAGTAATAGACCAAAAGTAATATTCATGGAGTGGTTACATATGGCAGTTTCAAATGTTGAAATAAGATTTGCATATGTTGTAAAAACTTTTTAGATAAAGGGAGTTTCTCTTGAAGAAATTAAAAAGTTGCTTTTTGAATATGGAACAAGTTTTCCGAATATGAAATTTCATCCTTACAAGATGCTATGAATTACTAATGGACACTTTACTTGACGGACTACCTTGATGTTTCAATTTCTGTAATTAGGGAAGAAGAAAATGAGTTGGAATTTGTACTTTATAATGACATTCATAAACAATATTTTAATGAATTTGAATGGAATTTCTGTATATCACGAACTTAGAGAGGCTTTTGTAAATGGACTTTTCGAAAAATATTCATTAAAATATAAAAATATTACTGATAGCAATAAGTTAATTACAAGATAAAATGAAGATTAAATTGATAGATTTCTTTGCCATATGGGAATTGGCTCCAGAAGTGAAGTTAAAAAGATTTTAAAAGCTTGTAGAGTTAAGCTGAATGAAAAATTTGAAAAATCCAAATACACAGGTTGACATTGAAAAAGATGAGATTTCTTTTGATGATGAAATTGTAATTTTATAAAGAATTTACTTATGTTGATGTTGAATAAGCCAGAGGACTATATCAGTGCAACCTTTGATACAAAACTTCCTACAGTTTTAGACTTGCTTGAATTTCCATACTCCAATATGGAATTATTTCAGTTGGGCGACTTGACATAGATACGACAGGATTTTTGATTTTAACAAATGACATGCAAATTTTTCCTACAATGTAACAAATCCAAGAAAAGTAAATAAAAATATTTTTGTAACTTTAGAGATGAAATCATAGGAACAAATCAAAATCTTGAAAGTGGAATTTAGCTTTGAAAAAGAAGATTTTACAACAGAAAATGCAAAGGTTGAAAAGAAATTTCAGAAAAAGTAAACCTTAACACACTGTTTCCGAAGGAAAAATTCCATCAAGTAAAAAGAATGTTGGAATATGTGGAAACGAAGTTGTAGAACTAAAAAGAGTATGCATCGGAAATTTGAATTTAGACGATAGTCTTAAACTTGGAGAGTATCGAGAAATTACAAGTAATGAATTAAAAGAAATATTTAAATAAAGTTTTGATTATTGTCAAAACTATTACCTCTTTTTATGATAAAATAATTGTAAAGATATTTATTTTTAGGGTTTTTATGAAAAATTTAGAAAATGTTAGTAATAATCAGAGGAGGAAGATTTAAAATTACTTTTTATGGAATCTTGATTGGGATAGTTGCAGGAGGATTTTCAAGTTTCTATCGTTATATTATTCATGGAATAGAAGGTATTTTAGAGCAATCATAAATTTCAGTAAAGGTCATTTTTATATTTATCCAATTATGCACTTGTTTTTATTTCTTTTTAGTTACAAAAATTAAGAGAATGTCAAGATTTTGTGGAGGATCGGGGAATACCACAAGTTGGAGCATTGAAATAAAGGATATATCAATCCAAATCCTGCAAAAAGTTTTATTTGCCAAAAATTTTGGTGGAGCTTTAACTGCTTTTGGCAGGTTTTTCAGTTAGCCGAGAAGGTCCATCAATTCAAATAGGGCAATGAGTGGAAAATTAGTTTCAAGAAAATTAAAGAAAAACAAAACAGTTGAAAAAGTTTAATAACTTGATTGCAAGTGCCAGGACTTACAGCTGCATTTACTGCACCTGTTGCAGGGATTTTATATGCAGTTGAAGAAGTACATCGCCATATTAGTAAAAACTTTTGGTGGTTTGTATGGCAGCTACAATAACTGCAGATTTGGTTTCAAAAATACTATATGGAACAGAAACAGTATTTAATTTTAGTTTAGCTGAAAAATTACCATTGATAAATTATTGGATCTTTAATTTTATTTGCAGATTGTGTTATCTATTTTAGGAGTTCTTTATATGTCTAATGGAATTTTTATGAAAATTCAAGATGGATTAAAACTAAAAAGAATTTAAACTGATTCCGTATTTTCTACCTATAGTAATTTTAATATTTACACCTAATTTGTTAGGTGGTGGCAGTTTCTTGATGAAAAGAGTTACAAACTGTTGATTTTTCCAATTTATATGTTGATTTTACTTTTGTGGTAAAATTACTATTCTCAATAATTTGTTTTAGTTCAGGAGTTCCTGGTGGAATTTTCTTCCCTATATTAGTTTTGGGGAGCAACTATCGGAACAATTTTTGGGAAAATCATGATCACTATTTATATAAATAGTTTTATAATTCTTGGAATGGCAGGATATTTGACTGCAATAGTTAGAGCACCACTTACTTCAATAATTTTTAATTTTTGAAATGACTGGTAATCTCCTATTTATTACCACTTTCAATAATTTGCCTTATAACTTATTCCATACCGAATTATTTAAAATCACTGCCTATTTACGAATATCTTTTAGAGATTAATGGAAAAAGAACATATTGCAAGCTCAAAAGATGGAGAAAAATGACTATGAGTATAGTTGTTGAAATTGAGTGAGATAGAAAATAAGAAAATAAAAGAAGTAGAATTTCCAGGGAATGTTAATTATAAATATTGATGGAGGAGTCAGAAGAAATAATTGCAAATGGCGAAACTACAATAATAAATGGAGATATTATAAATATACTTGTAAGTGAAAATAAATTATTTGATACATTTAATGAATTACAAAAAGATTTGTCAAAATAATTAAAAATAAAGAAATGATTTTAGAATTGTTGATTAATAAATTGGAGGGCTATTATGATTTAAATTATTAACTTTAGAAGAAATTGAAAAGTATAAAAAGCAAATTTCAGATATATACAAAAGAGGTTTTTAAGGCTGATGATTTTTCTGCTAATTTTTAATTACCAGAATAGATGACAGTTTGAAAAATAATATGATAAATTGTTGGAGCTTTTGGAAATGAAAAGTTAATTGGATTTGTATATGGCTTTGACTTTTTAAAAAGAAAATTGGTGGGCAATGCAAGTAGATTCACAGTTGCCAAGTGGAATTGATTGGTATAAAGGCACTTTTGAGCTTAATGAATTGGCAGTTATTGAAAAATATCAAGGTAGGGGATATGGAAAAATTGATGAAGTGTCTAATTGAAAATTTTGAAGGGGATAAAATTTTTATTATCCACTAAGAAATTTAATAATGATAAAATAATCAATTTTTATCATAAACTAAGTTTAAAGATTTGGTAAATCCATTTGAATATCCTAATGGAGATTATGAAACATCAATTATATTATGTTTAAATAAATAGTAAAATGGTTAGATTAAAGTCTAATCATTTTTGTGCAATAAATCAGACATATATAGATATTTATTATTAAATATTTGACAACGATTGCCTACAGTGGTAAAAATGAAATAGATAAGAAATATTTATCAATATATTTTTGATCTTGTCGAAAAGAAATTTATTTTTAGGAGGTTTTTTATGATTACAGATGGATTTCAATTTGTTGCTCTGTTATGTTTCAGGTATAGTAATTTACTTGGAAAAAGAAGTTTAAAAATGGAATATTTTTAAATATGTTCCAGCATTGGTTATAATCTATTTTGGTGCTATGATTTTATCAACACTAGGTGTTTGGGATATAGTGTTGAGAGGTGTATCAAAAGCTAGAAGCGTTTTAAAAGATGCGATATTACCATCAATGATATTTTTAATGTTGTTAAGAGCGGACCTTAGAGATATAGTAAAAGTAGGGTCCTAGAATGATAATTTTCATTCTTTACTGCAACATTTACTATAATGATTGGTTTTGTTGTGGCATTTCTTATCTTCAAAGGAAATCTTGCATCTAATGCACCTTTAACTTTTGGAGCTTTAGCAGGAAGTTGGGTTGGCGGAACACAAAATATGGTTGCGGTACAACAAGCAGTAGGACTTGAAAGGTTCAGGAATGGGTTATACATTGTTGATTGACTCAATAGATTATTCAATATGGATAATGTTCTTATTATTCTTAGTTCCATTTGCAAATAAATTTAATAAGTGGACAAAGAGGCTGATACTTCAAAAATTGATAATATAAACGAACATCTAACTGCAAAATTTTTCAACAATAAGTAAAGAGATAACTTTCCAAGATATATTTTTCTTATTGAGTGTTGCACTTGGAGTTACAGCAGTTACAACAATAATAGGAAATGAAATGGTAAAAAGTTCCTGCACTTGCATTTATGGGAGCAACAGGTTGGACTATAATCATAACAACAATCCTAGGAGTTATTTTTGCAATGACACCACTTGCAAGAATTCAGGATCTCCTGAAGTTTCAAATGTACTATTATATATGCTAATAGGATTAATTGCATCAAATGCAAACTTCTTGGAACTTACTCAAGCTCCGGCATATATTTTTAGCAGGTTTTGTAATTCTTATAATTCATGGAATTTTAATGGCTATAATCGGAAAAGTATTCAAACTTGATTTATTCACTTGTGGTATAGCTTCTCTTTCAAATATAGGTGAGTAGCTTCTTCTGCTGTACTTGCAGCAGCGTATTCACAATCATTGGTACCAATAGCTGTACTAATGGCATTAATCGGAGTTATTACTGGAACATTTTTCGAATTGAGTTGCAAAATTCTTAACGATGTTAGCTTAAAAATTTTTAATGGAATGGTCTATTTTGTAGACCATTCTTTTTATGAAAATATACAAATATAAAACTTGTAAAAAGTTCTTTGGTATATACTATTTTGGGAATGTTTTTAAAAAGGAGTTTTATATATGAAAAAGCAATACAAATGTCCGAATCCATTGAAGTTGCATTATTTTTTAGCGTTAAGTGGTGGACTTATGGATGCATATTCGTACCTTTTTAAGAGGACAAGTTTTGCAAATGCACAAACTGGAAATATAGTTATTGGGTGTTCATGCTTCTCAAGGAAATTGGGCAATGTGCTTAAAATATGCTTTTTCCAATATCGTTTTTACTCTTGGAATAGCTGATTTATTTAGAAAAAAGGGATTATAAATTACATTGGCGACAAAATGCCGTTATTTTTGAGATATTTTTACTTATTTGTGTGGCTTTTTATTCCCGGAAAATATGAACGAAACAGCAAATGCAATGACATCTTTTGCCTGTGGGATACAAGTTCAAAGTTTTAAAAAGTATGTGGAATAGATTTTTCTACAACAATGTGTATTGGAAATTTAAGAGTGGAACTCACAATCTAGCTGAGTATTTTTATACTAAAAAAATAAAAAGTTTTTAGAATATAGTTTAATGTATTTTGGAGTTATACTATGTTTTATTATTGGGGCGATTATAGGAAGTAAATTTAGCAATATCTTAGGATTAAAAAAACCATTTTTGCTAAGTACATTTTTGCTTATAATTTGTGTATTTATTATGTTTATAGATAGAGAAAATAAAGGAGAGATATTTTGTTTAATATAGTTTATTAGAACCGGAAATTCCTTTCAATACTGGTGCTATTGGAAGAACTTGTGTCGCAACAGACACTAAATTACATTTGATAAAAGCCTTTGGGTTTTTCACTTGATGATAAAATGGTAAAGAGATCAGGTCTTGACTATTGGGATAAGTTAAAAACTTTTTGTCTATGAAAATATTGAAGATTTTTACGATCCGAATGCGAATATCTATTTTGCAACTACAAAGGCAAAAAGACCTATGACAAGGTCGAATACTCTCCAAATGATTATATAATGTTTGGAAAAAGAGTAAAGGAATACCGGAAGAGATTTTTAGTTAAAAATGAAGAACATTGTGTAAGAATACCGATGTGGGGAGAAATTCGTTCCCTAAATTTATCAAATTCGGTATCAATAGTTTTATATGAAGCACTAAGGCAACAAGATTTTTCAGAACTTGAGAAAATTTGGAGATTTACATAGATTACATTGGAGTGAATAATGGACGAAGAATTATATGATTTATTAAAACAAAAAAAGGAAAGTAGAAGCCGTAAAAATATATTAGAAATAAATACGATATTGATTTTAAAAAGTCAAAAGAAATAGTTGACCAATTAACAGAAAAAGTGGAATATTTTTGAAGGAAAAATCTTGGATTATTTGATGAAGATTTTTCCTGATAATAAAAAATTTAGATACTTCTGAAATATCTGATGATGACTTATATGCTTTGGTAAAGGAAAAATAGAAAAAGTAGATGCTATAAAAATATGTAAGAGAAAAATATAAATTTGATTTAAAAATATCAAAAATATAGTTGATAGTTTAGATATAAATGATCCAAAGACATTTACTGAAAAATATCATTTCTGCATCAAAGTCAATAAATTCTAATTATGGAAATGATTATACTAGTGAAGGCTATTCTATGAAATGAGGAATGGAGAACAACATTACTATGTATATAAAGATGGAGAAAAAGAGAAGTCAATAGGACTGCAATTCCTAGAGATATACTAAAAGGCTTTGAACAAAAACTTTGAAAAAAATATGCAGAGGACTATGAAGATAGAAAAGCAAAAAGAAAAAAATATTATTTTGGGGATTCTATTAATTATAGTAATAGCAGGAATACTTATTTACTTTAATTAAAAATTTGACATTCTAAAAAGAATAAGCTTTGATTATTAAGATAAGTTAAAACTTTTTGTCTAAGAAAAATCAAAGTTTTTCGCAAAAATCCAAATTCAAATATTTATTTTGCAAATACAAAAAGGTAAAAATAACCTACGATAATGTAGAATATTTTTCGGAATTTGAATAGTTTGAAAATTTACTTAGATTATATCGGAGTGAGTAATGGACAAAGTATTATATGATTTATTAAAACAAAAAGAAAAAGAAGAAGCTGTAGAATATATAAAAATAAATACGATATGGATTTTTAAAGATGCAAAAAGAAAACAGTTGATAAGATGACAAAAAAACCTTGGAATATTTTGAAGGAAAAATCATGGATTATCAAAGAAGACTTTCACGATATGTTTAAAAATTCAATTATTTCTAGGATATATGATAATGATTTATATGCTTTAATAAGAGAAAAATAGAAAAGAAGAAGCTGTAAAGTATGTAAAAGACAAATATAATTTTGATTTAGAAAAAGCAAAAACTTTAGTTGATAATTTAGAGCCAGAGATGTTTACAGAAAAAGTATTATCCCTGAATCAAATTCTAGTTTGTCTGATTATGCAAGTGGTTATAGTATTGGAAACTATTCCTATGAAAATGATAGATGGGGAACAATGTTACTATACTTATAAAGACGGAGCAAAAAGAAGTAAATAAATTTCAATTCCTAGAGATATACTTAAAGATTTTTGAAAAATCTGCTGATGAATACGAAGAAAAAGAATAAAAAGAAAAATATTATTTTTAGGAATACTTTTAGTTTTAGTAATTGTAGGGGATACTTATTTATTTTAATTAAAATTTGACACTTTAATTTGTTTGTGTTGAAATTTAAATGGTGTAGAGATATATCAAAAATTAAATAAAAATTCAGGAGGAAGGAATGTTAATTAGATAACTATTATGAAACAGAAATTTAATAGCTTTTTGGAGCTTAGTTTTTTTGTTGCCATTTTTAGTTATGCATTCCTTTTTGAGTTGCAAAATGAATGTTGAAATGGCAATAAGTTGATTTGTGTTTTTGTACTGTCGATCTTGAAATGATTGTATTATTATGTATTGACTTTTTATTAATAAATTGTATAATTTACCTTGCTATTAGTGTAAAGAACATGATATTGTATAATTATCAATTACATCTAATGAATACTATATAAACACTAAAAATGAGGCTAGGATTAGGTTTCAATTTTTTATAATTGGAGTGGAAATTTTTGAGAGGATATTTTTAGCATCAATTTTAACAATTAAAAATTACAAGAGAATGTATTTTTGCTTTTTAATGATTTTTGTAAATGTTTTTGCAATTATCAGTTATATGCATTTCAAAATAATATACATAGTGATTTTAATATTAAAATTATTATATATGTTGTATTTTCATCATATATTTTCTATCACATGTTCAATATATCGCACACCCATATTTTTCTGATAAAAATTATCAATGGAGATTACATAGTATATGCGATTAGACCTTTGAGATATATATCACAATTCATTTTTGAAGAATTATCTTTTCGGCAACTTTTGGAGTGATTTATAGCTTTGTTCCGATTGTTTGTGCTTTGATTTTTGTGAATTCAGGAATATATTTGAATTATATTACATTTTTGTTAAGTTATATATTAAGTCTAATTTTAGCAACAGAATTTACAATATTTATATATAGTTTAACTGTTTTACACATAGTGCAATAAAAAGCCTTATTTCATTCGGTATGTGCGTTGCTTTCAGGTAGTATGATTCAATTGTTTTTTGCCTGATGCATATGTTAGAATTATACAGTATTTACCTTTTTGCATCAATAGTAAATACTCCAATTCAATTATTATTTGGTTCTGCAAACGGAAATAATTTGATACTTTGTCAAATTATATGGATTTTGTTATTTTTATGTATTTAATTTAATTATAAGTGAAAAAAATATTAAAAATTTCAAAGACATATAGGGGGTTAGAATGCTACAGGCATTAAAAGATTATTTTATATTGATAAAAATTAGTATAAAAATGCCACTAAAGTATAAGCTGGATGTTCAGTTAATAATTTGGTCTATATACGCTTTTATTCCTATAATCGCTGTGGATTTACTAATAAAAAAATTTTGGGAAATTAGGAAATTGGACTCAATATAATATTTTTTATAGGTTATGCGGTTATTATGTTGTCTTATGACTTGGCAAGAATGATTGCAAAGAGGATTTGATAATTTTCATAATTATGTTGAAAAATGGTTCTTTAGACATAATTCTTGTTAAACCTTTAGGTGTTTTTACAAATTATGGGCAACGAATTTTTTTCTTGAGAAGATTTTTCTGGAATTATTTCTTACATATTTTTACTCTTTTTATCTATCTCAAAATTAGATATTGAAATGAATAAGTTGTATATTAGTATTTTTATATTATTTATAGTAATATCCATTGTTTTACTTTTCATTTCTTTTACTTATTTTTCTTCAATTTTACACTTATTTTTTAAAAAGGAATTTAATATCAGAAATACTTGTAGATAAGACAGCTTTTTATTTCTTATGTACCTACTAATATGTTGAATAAGATAGTAAAGACTTTTTGATTTATTTTTATACCAATATATTTTTGTTATTATATACCAATGAATAAAAATTTTTATTTGTGATTTTTTTATGGTAGTATTATTCTTTCGATTTTTTTATTTCACTGTTGATTTCAATAACTTATTTGTATATCATAAAATGTTTATAAAAATTTTAAGAAGATTTTTATGTTAGTAAAGGAAATTAGAGGTTAGCATTATGATTGAAATAAAAATTAAAAGTATTCATATGATAAGTCTTTTTAGAAAAAAATTATCAAATTATAATATAGAAATAGAAGATTTATTTATTAAAAAGGTTCAAAAATTACAATTTGTGGATTAAATGGCTCGGGAAAAATCAACATTTATTAAATTGTTATCAGGAGTTTTGAGTGCAAATGAGGGAAATATAAATGTTATGGGATTTAATCCTGTTAAAGATAGAAAGGAATATGTAAAAATATTTCAGTGATTTGGGGTCAAAGAAGTGGATTGTGGCAGGATTTAACACCTTTGGAAAAATTTTTGAAGTTTTATCTAAATTATATAGAGTTAACAAAACAGAGGCAAAAAGATTATAGATAAGAGTATCGCTGAATTAAATTGTGAGAGTTTTGTTAATAGACAAGTTAGAAAACTTAGTTTGGGACAAAGAATTAAAAATTGAAATAATTGCATCATTAATTCATAGTCCAAAAATTTTATTTTATGATGAGGCTTTTTAGGGTTAGACTTTAAATCTAAAGCCAAAAATTATAGAATATTTAAATAGATATATAGAAGAAAATGATGTTACGTTATTTCTGATTAGTCACGATATTGAAGATTTGGTTCAAATGTGCGATGAGATGCTTTTTAGAAAAGGGAAGAGTTATCTTAAGAGATAAAATAAAAATATTATTAATAAGGATTTAGAAAGAACTAATGTAAAAATAAACTTTTATGGGATGTTTAAATTTGATAATATAAAAGAATATATAGGCAATGAGATAATTATTACAAAACAGGCTGAGAACTTTATGGAATTATCAGTAATCGCATCTTTTTAATCGATCAAATTTAATTAGACTTTTTGCTAATGATAATAACTTATTGAACATAGAATTTAGTCAAAATAGTTTAGAAAATGTTTTATTACAAATAGTAAGATAGAGGATTTAATAGATAAAAACAAAAAAATTGACACTTTAATTTCTTTGTGTTAAAATTTAGATGATATGAAAATATCAAAATTAAATAAAAAATTCAGGAGGAAGGAATGTTAATTAGATAACTATTATGAAACAGAAATTTAATAGCTTTTTAGAGCTTAGTTTTTGTTGCCATTTTAGTTATGCATTCCTTTGTGTTCTTTTAGGACTCCTTTTTGAGTTGCAAAATGAATGTTGAAATGGCAATAAGAGAATTGCCATTTTTGTGGCTTAATTTAGGAGGATATATGCTTAGTATAAAAATTTAACGATACATTTAGTTAAAGATTTAAGAACTGTGATTGAAGATTTCAGCTTTTTCTTTAGAAAGAGGAATGAAAGTCTGTATAATTGGAGAAGAGGGAAACGGAAAATCTAGCATTTTAAAGGCGATAGTAGATGATGAGAACTTAAAAAGAATATGCTGAAATAAGTGGAGAAATAAATAAGAAAAATGAAGTTATCGGATATTTACCACAGATTTTTGGAAGCAAAAGATTTTTAGATTTTTTCAACAAAGAATATCTTGAAAATAAAATTAAAGAGGAGTATTTTTGATTATAATTTATTTTTACAAAATTATTAAAAAGAGTTGAATTTTTGATGAAAAATTTAATAAATGAAAAGCAAAAGGATAAGTGAATTATCAGGTGGAGAAAGAATTAAATTTATTTTTACTTTGCGAACTTATGAAAGAGCCGACTTGTCTTTTTATTGGACGAGCCTAGTAATGATTTGGATATAAATTCTATTGAATGGCTTTAAGAATTTTCATAAAAACATTGATATTCCAATAATTTTTATTTCTCACGATGAGGATTTAATTGAAAATTGTGCAAATGTAATTATTCATATTGAACAGCTTATGAGAAAACAAAAAGCCGAAGATTTCAATTGAAAAGTTGGATTATGAGAATTATGTTGAGAATAGAGAAATGCTATTGAAAGACAGGAGAGAATTGCAAAACAAAGAGAAGAATTTGATAAGAAACAAAGAAAATATCAGAAAATATATGAAAAGAGTGCAACATGAAATCAGAAGTACAAAAATGATTTTTGGGGACAGAGCTGAAAAATAAAAAAATGCATACTGTAAAAGTCTATCGGGAGAAGACTTGAAAAAGAAAAGGAGAATTTACTTGATTTTTCCTGATTATGAAGAATCTATTTTTGTAAAATTTGATGAAGCTGTTAATTATTCAACAAAAAGGAAATTTTGGATTTGAATTTGGAAAAACTTGTAATCGGTTCTAAAACTTTGAGCGAAAATATAGAATTAAAAGGTATTTGGTACTGATAAAATCTGTATAATCGGAGAAAATGGAATAGGAAAAGACAACTCTTTTAAAGATAATTTTGGAAAATATAAAGAAAAATGTAAAGATTGCCTATATGCCACAGAATTATGATGATAAGATGAATGTTGATATGAGTATTATAGATTATTTGAGTAAGACTTACGAAAAAGGAAGAGACTACAAAAATCAGAACATTTTTAGGGTCAATGAAGTTTACTGCTGATGAGATGTTTCATAATTTAAAAATCACTTTCCGGAGGACAAAAGGCGAAAATTTACTTTTTAAAAATGATTTTTAGAAAATCCTGAAGTTTTAGTTTTAGACGAGCTCTACGAGAAACTTATCTCCTTTTTCGTCAGTTGAAATCAGAAAAATTATTAAAATCATATAGAGACAATAATCTCAGTTTCTCACGATAAAAATATATTAATGTGGTTTTGTGATAAAGTATATAGGCTTAATAAAAAAGGACTTGAACTTGTAATTTAAAAAGGAATAGGCATATAGCAAAAATTTTGACTACTTTTTGTATTTATGGTAAAATAAAAGCTAGATTAATTAGGATTTTAACATAAAAAGCGGAGGATATGGATAAAATTTTTGATATTTTAGAGGTATTTTTCAGTTGAAACCTTTGGAAATTTAAAGCTATATGATTTAATGGCAATTATTTTTAAATATATTTTTGTAATTATTATCTATTATTTTATTTATAATATAATAAAAATGATATATTTTGATATTAGCACAACAAGTGAAATAGAGTAAATTTCTAATACCTATTTAAAACTTATAAACAGAAAAAGGAAAGTCTGCCTTTTTAAAGTTCACGAACATTATTATATAAATAATGAGACAACTTTGGGTCGTGGAGACTCTAATGATATTGTAATAAATGATAAATTTATTTCTAAAAAACATATGCGAATTATTAAAGAAGATGGAATTTATTATATTGAAGATTTAGGTTCTGCAAATGGAACTTTGCTAAATGGAGAACCAATTACAGAAGCTATTGAACTTAAAGATAAGGATTTAATAGATGTTGGTAGAATTGAGTTCTTATTTGTAAATGAGGAAGTTGATGATGATTAGTAAAAAAATTAATGTCAAGATTTAGAACTTTAACTGTAAATTCCCTATGTCAACTAAAGAGTATTCAAGGACTTTTGTTGTTCTTTCAAATTTTAGGACTATTTCTAATTTTGGCTAGGGATTTTATGAATTTTGACAAAGACTAAGTTGTATTTATGATTGCCTTTAATTGGTTTTGTATATATTTCAGGGAAAATTAGTCAAAAGTTTACTAGGCGATTATTATATAATGCTTATTGCAAATATGCTTTTTCCATTGGAATTTTAGAGATTTATAGACTGAATAATAAATTGGCATATAGACAAATTATTTGGTTTTTGTATTGGAATTGTAGCGTTTTTGGATTGTATATTTAATTTTAAAAATATGTAAAGATTTGGAGCAAAATGTATTATTTTTATGCAGAGTTTCTTATCTTTTATTTATTGCAACTTTTCTATTTGGTAGAAAAAAATTCATGGTGCAAAAACTGGATAAGATTAGGATCAAATTTTGCTTTCCAAACCATCTGAGCTTATAAAAGATTGCTTTTTGTTTTTCCTTATTGCAGCCTTTTATAAAAATAGAGAAAAATTTGAAAGAGATTTTTTAAAAATGTAGTTTGCATTTCTTTTTCTACACATTTTTAGGATTTCTGTTTTTACAAAAAGACTTTAGGGTACAGTACTTTGTATTTTCAGGGGTTTTATCTTTGCTCAGTATATGTATGAACCGCATAGAAAATATATTTTAATTAATCTTTAGTTCTTTCTTTTGGAGCTATTTTAGGGTATATTTTTGTTTTAAGCATATAAGGTCAGAGTGAAAAATTTGGCTAGATCCTTTTAAATATGCAGATGGAATGGGCTATCAAACAATTCAAGGTTTCTATGCAATTGCAAGTGGTGGATTTTTCGGTAGAGGTCTCGGACTTGGAAGACCGGATTATATTCCTTTTGCAGAAAGTGATTATATATTTGCAAGTATTTGTGAAGAAATGGGAATTTTAATGGGAATGGGAGTAGTTATGTTGTTCTTAATCTTAACATACAGAGCTTAAAAACATCTATGGCACAACATAATAAATTCTACAAATATGTAGCTTTTTGTCTTTCATTAATTGCTTTTCAGTCATTGATAATGTTCGGAGGAATTTTAAAAACTTATTCCACTAACAGGAATTACAATTCCTTTTGTCAGTTATGGAGGTTCTTCAATTCTTTCAAGTTTTATTGCTTTGGGAATTTTTACAGTATGCCTCTGAAGAAAATATATAGGAGGATAATATGATTGAAACAAAAAAGATATAAAAGAGTTTTAACATTTATAAGTTTATTGTTTATTTTAATTCTTGGATATATGACTTATTTTTCAAGTTGCAAAAAGCGGATAAACTTAAAACTCTGAAGATAATAAAAGAAATTGGGTTGATGATAATAAATTAAAAAGAGGAAATATTTTAGATTCTGAAGGAAATATTTTTAGCGGAAACTAAAAACCGATGAAAAGGAGATAAATTTAGATATTTTTCCTTATGGGAAGCCTATGCTCATATTGTCGGATATAATAGTAAAAAAATACGGAAAAGACTGGGAATTGAGAAGAAATTTAATACAACCCTTTTTAAATAAACAGGATAAAACTCCTATTGCAGAGTTAAAGAAAAATCTTAGTTGATCGAAAAAGAGGGAATTCAGTAAAAATTGACTACAAATACTGAATTACAAAAATATGCACTTTCTTTTGGAAGGACATAAGGGTCAATGATTTTTGATGAATCCACAAACTGGTTCAATAATAGCAATGGCTGATAGACCAACTTTTGATCCAAATACAATAGAATCAAATTGGTCAAATATTATTGCAGATGAAGAAAATGCACCACTTTTTAGCAGAAGTACATCCGGACTTTTTCACACCAGGTCTGTTTATAAATAATAACAGGAACAGCATTACTTGAAAAACTCAGTGGAAAAAGATTTGAATTACAATGATAAAGGGTCAACAACTATTGACCATTACAAAATAAATAACTATGCTAAAGGAAGCTAATGGAAATATAGATTTGAGAAAAGCTTTGTAAAATCATCAAACACTTATTTTTGCTGATCAAGTACAAAAAAATTGGTGTTGATTCAATGATTGATATAAGTAAAAGATTTATGTTTTGGTCAAGAAATTCCTTTTGAGTTAAAAACTGCCATTTCTCCAATTCCATATAATGAAAAACTACTGCTTTGGAACTTGGAACTGCAGCATTTGGACAAGGTAAAGACTTGGTTACTCCATTGCTATGTCGCAATGTATACAAAGTGCAATGCTAATGGTGGAAAATATGATGAAACCTCATATTGTAAGTGAAATTTTTAGATCCCTAATGGGAAAGTAATCGAAAAATTTACACCTGAAGTTTTATCAAAGTTGCTGATAAAAATAATGGATGCTATGAAAGATTATTTGAAATCCTCAGAGATAAAAGAAATTTCGTTGGATTTGTAAAAAGGAAAAAAGTTGCTGGTAAGACAGGAACTGCCGAAAAACAAAGGATAAAAATTCACTCTTGGGTAACAGTTTTTATCCAGCAGATAATCCCTAAAATTGTTTGTACAGCATTTTTGAAGAGGAAAATAAATTAGCACTTGAAATGATTCCTCTTGTACTTGTAAATAAAGCAATAGAACTTGGATATTAGGGAGTAGGTATGAATTATAAAGTACTATTTAGAATTGAAAGATTAAAACTTATAGATAAATTAAAAGCAAAAATTATAAATTACAGAAAATATTGTGAAGAAATGGGTGATACTTGCGAAATAGAAATTGTTTGTGCAGGTAATGTTGTTACACATTTTTTAGAAGAAGATGAGTTTTTAAAGACGAAAGTTTACAAGTTAAACTCTGTAAAAATGCTCTAAATGGATTAAAACCAAATTATGAGCAAAAATATTCAAATAGTGTCAGCAGGAATTTGGGAGAAGTAATTAAGAGGAAATCTGAGGGTTGGATTGAATATACAATAGAATCAAAATTTATTTGAAAAAGAATGTGCAAACATTCTATAATAATATTGATAAAAAGTGAAAAATGGTAAAAATTAATGTGTGAAATTTTAATTTTTTATTTGGAGGGCATGATGGGAAAATATAATTGGTCTTTGGAAAAAGATTTACAAGAATTCTGATGAAGCCAGAGCAGAGATAAAACTTTGTGATGAATTTATTGAAAAACTTTTAAAAGAAGAAAAATCTATTGAAAACTTAAAAATATGTATGGATTTATCCGAAAAGGCAAATAGACTTTTGAGAAAATTATTTACTTATTCATATATGAAAAGAGATGAGGACAGTAGGGTTCCCGAATCTCACTAGCTTTTAGAAGTAAATTCTTTGGGAACAAGAGCAGGTTCTGCTTGGCATTTTTCGATCCTTTCTTAATGAGTTTATCCGATGAAGAATTAGAAAACTTTTACAAAGAGGAGATAACGAAAAATATAGAGTACATTTTGAAAATATTTTAAGACTAAAACCTCACACTAAGTGCAGATGAAGAAAAACTTTCTTGCAAATTGTGGTGAAATGATGGGAACGGGTCAAAATTCATTTTATATGTTAAGTTTTGCTGATATGGATTATGGTAAAATTGAGAGCAAAAGATGACGAAAAATTGACTCCTGCAAATTTCAATACTTTTTCTTTTAGATGAAAATGAAGAAGTAAGAAAAGAAGCATTTGATAAAAATGTATGGAACTATTTCAAGTTTAAAAATACTTATGCTACAACTTTATACAATGCGATTAAGAACTTAACAATACTTGCTAAGGTTAAGAATTATCCTTCAGCTAGGTATATGGAATTATTCCAAGATTGTGTACCTGAAACAGTTTATGACTCATTGATAGAAAGTATAGAAGAATATTTGCCGTCTCTTCATAAATATTATGGATTGAGAAAGAAAGCTTTAAAGAAAGATAAACAATATATGTGGGATGTTTCTATCAATTTAGAAAAGAATTTAATCAAAAATATCCTTATGAAAAGCTAGAGAATTAATAACTGAAGGTCTTAAACCTTTGGGAGAAGATTATATTGAAGTTTTAAATAGAGGTTTTGATGATTGTTGGGTTGACGTTTATCCAAGAGAGGAAAAGCTGGTGGAGCATATTCATGGGAAGTTATGATACAGACCCATATATCTTGATGAATTATACTGATACTTTAGACAGTATGTTTACATTAGCTCATGAATTTGGACATTCAATGCATAGTTATTATTCAAAAATCAGATAACGACTATTTATATGCACAATATAAGATTTTTGTTGCAGTTGCATCAACTTTTTAATGAATTAACTCTATTGGACTATATGTTGAAAAATGTTAAAGATAAACAAGAAAAGATTTATATTTTAAACTATTATATCAATATGTTTATCGGAACGGTATTTAGACAAACTATGTTTGCTGAATTTGAAAAGAATACACATTTAGAAGTTGAAGCTGGGAACGCTTTAACTGCCGATGATTTCACAAGTATTATGAGCAAATTAAATGACAAATATTACGGAGAAAATGTTGAAAAGAGTGATTTAGCTAGATTATTTATGGGCAAGAATTCCTCATTTCTACACTAATTTCTACGTATATAAATATGCAACAAGTTTCTGTGCTGCAAGTTTCTTATCAAGCAGAGTTATTAAAGGAGATAAAGAAGCATTAAAGAGCTATAGAAACTTTTTGAAGGACGGATGTAGGCATCAACCGATAGAACAAATTAAGATCGACAGGAATAGATATGGAAGATAAAAATTCATAAATAAAGCTCTTGATGTTTTCAAAGGCTTGATTGATGAACTTGAAAAGAATTAGAAGCGTAGAAAAGATTTAAGGAGGGTTTTTCGTGTCTAAGAAAAAGAAAAAGAATAAAATTAGAAAAATTCTTCAAATTTTTCAGAGGGAGGATTTGATAAATCTATTTTATCCGACTATTCTCAATGGAGAGAAGATTATTCCGAAAAAGAAATTTCTGAAGAAGTTGTTCTCGAATCCACTAAAGAAAAGAGGCTGATAGAATTCAAGAAGCCGATAAAGTTGAAAGACTTAGATTCCAAATCAAATCTTATCAATTCAGAAGTGGAAGACCATACTTTTCAACTGATGAAGAAAAATCAAAAACAAATTCAGAGGCTGAAAAAGAAAAGAGAATAAAGAAGAAAATAACGAAGAAAAATAAAGACAAAGACAAAGAAGAAAATAAAGACGATGACGAAGAAGATGAAATTTTAACTGAAACACAAAGACTTCAACTTATTTATGGAAATGTTGTTCCTCTACATGAAAGACGTCGTAGAGAAGTAAATCCTCTAAACATAAAAATAAGGGGAAAAATAAAGACTAGAAGTTTTAGAAAATACTGAGAGTGAAGAGAAAGAAATTCAGAAAAAGAAATTCCTCAAAAATTCAGTAGAAAAGTACTGATACAAGAAGCCAAAAAGCCAAAAAGAAACTGAGAAGGCTGACGAAACCTTAAAATCAAAGGAAGACTCTAAGCCTAAGGAAAAATCCTAAAACTAAGGAAAATTCAAAACCAAAAAGAAAATAAGGATAGAAGTAAATAAATATGATATGCCAAAAGTTCCAAAGATTTTAAAGATACTTTTTACATTTACAATGCTTTTTGGCAATGTCAGTAGTTGGTTTCTTTGGACTTAAAGCATATCACTCTCTTGGAGTTAAACTTCCAAGTATTCTATCAGGAGTTGAGTCTAAAAATCGTTTTATACTTCAAACTTTATCAACGGAAAAGTTATAGATAAAGAACAGGCAGAATATCTTATATCTATGTTTGAAGAAGACGAAACAAAGTTAGCTACAATTTAAAAAGGTGGCTTAAAGAAGATGTGAAAAATTTGAAAAAGGATGAAAACTATAAGAGCGATAGACCTGTTAGACTTCAAAAGTGGAAAAGTTTTTGAGGCTTTTTGATGATTATAAAATTCATGGGATCCGATAAAGTTGAAAGTGATGAAGAGGTACAAACTTCTATTTTTGTTAAATGGTAAAGAAGAGGCCGTTTCAGATAAAGAATATGAGCTATTTCAGGAAAGTATCAGTTTTTATTATGATAACAATGTAAAATTAAAAGAAGAATTTTCTCTTTTCTATGATGAAAAAGTCAACTGTTAAAACTGTTTCTTATGGAGCTGGAACTGACTACCAATTAGCCAACGAAGTTGAAAAACTTGATACGAATTCAAAAGAAAGCTCATTTAAAAATTGTAACAAGAGATGAAAATAGTGTTTGTTTGTAAATGATAAAAATACAGAATTAACTGTAAAAGAATTTAACAAATTATCAGGAACAAATATAAAGAAAGGGACATTTTAAAAGTTGTAACTAAAAATGCCTTGGGGATATACAATTTCTGAAGGGGTTACTTATCAGGAGAAAGAAAAATAAATGTAAGTACACCTCTTGCAGATAAAAGACTTTTGAATGTTGCAATCGCCAGAACTATTGAATTATTAAGAAGATGTTCAATCAAGAGGAAAAGATTCAAGTTTATTAACTACAATGATAGATATCTTTACAAGTTGAAAAAAGAAGAGTGGAATCATTGATAAATAGTGGAAGAGAATATGTTGGAGGTTATCCTTCAATGGAATTTCGATCTTAATTCTTTCGATATAAGAGAATATGGAGATACTTATGAAATGTATATAGATTGGACATTTATTAGTTCAAGAAACAACTTATCCTAAAACGGTAAACCACCACAACTGTCATCAATAACCCCTGTAGAATCTAGAGTAGGATTCCATTTTTATCTATGATAAAACAAAAAGAAAAAAATTGGTACAGTAACATTTTGGGGTTTTACTACAAGAACAATTACGAGAAATAATATAAAAAAAGTGTTGACATATCAAAAGATATGATTGCAAGATAAAAACAATATATTGACATAATTTTATAAAAGTATACAAAAGCTCATCTAAGTAAATTAGATGAGCTAAGCTTCTGTTTTGTATATCTTCTGTAATTTTTATCTTACTTAATTTAATCAAAATTAATAGACTATTCTTCTTTGTATATTCTTCATATTCAAGATTGTTTTTGTATCTTTTATGGTTTTTGTCATTTATTATTTCCAAATCCATATCCAAATTATCAGCTGTAATAAATTCTTTTCCATCTTTTTAGATATTTTTCATTTTTATATAACATATAACCAGCTCCTGAATTTTTGTTTTTCATATAAAACTAAGTAATATTTTTGAATCGGAAGAATTTTTCATTATTTTTATTTTCTTTAATAATAAAAAGTTTTTCTTTTGAGACAAGCTTTACCGCTTAGCTGTTCCATTTTCCTCCTTTTGCTGAACAAAGAGCAAAAATTAAAGTAACTAAAAGTAAAGAGAAACATCTTTTAAAAATTTTTCATGTTATTGAACACCTCCAATATTATATTTAGTGCTTTTGTACTATAAACTAATTATATCATAAAAATAATAAATAAAAGACTAATAATTTTTGTGAAAAATATGATATAATTATAAGATAATAGTATATTAGTTTAATAATGAAAAGAGGAATTTTTAGTAGAATATATAGTTAAATTAGTAAAAACTCAGTTAGGAGAATTATATGAATATTGATATAGGGAATAATTTATCAAAATTTAGAATTTTTGATAAAAATGATTCTTGCAACCTCTATAGAGCATAATCGGTTTTGAAAGAAAGAGTAGAAATAAAAAGCGAGGTATTAGAACTCATGCAATAGTTGCATTGGCATCTGCACTTATGATTATAGTTTCTAAATATGGATTTTGATGTAGATGAATACGATGCGGCTCGTGTTGCAGCTCAAGTTGTCTCTGGGATTGGCTTTTTAGGAGCTGGACTTATTTTTATAAAAATAATGCTGTAAATGGACTTCGACTGCTGCAGGAGTTTGGGCTACTACCGGAATTGGACTTGCCATGGGAGCAGGACTTTATGCAGTTGCGGTTTTTGGAACTCTTTTAATTGTAATTGTTCAAATTTTAATGCATAAAGATACTTTTCTAAATAAGGATCGTTCGACTATAACATTTGAGATAGGTTTGAAGATAGTTTTAATACCATTAGAGAAATTAGAAATTGTTTAGAAAGATTTAAACTTGAAATTCAAATGTAGAAATCCTAAAGAAAAGTAAATCTGTGATAGTTAAATTTCATACTGTTGTTCCTTTAGATTTTGAAAGAGAACATTTAGAAGATTTAATTTTTGATGATGAGAGAGTTAAGAAGATAGAAATGTAGTTGACTTTTGACTATTTTTATATAATTATTTCAATATTTAATACTGGGCGTTGATTGTGCTTACATACAGGAGTTCAAAAAGTAATTGTGCTTAAACAATATGAGGCCTATGCGAAGAAAAGGTGGTACCACGATAAGTCGTCCTTTCACAGTTTTAGGTCTTTTTTAGGAGGTTTTATGGAATACAAAAAATATTTTTGAAGAGCTTGTCGATAGAGGATATTTTGAACAGGCAACTTATGAAGATGAATTAAAGGAGTTATTGTCTAAGGAAAGAGTAAAGTTTTATGTGGTTTGATGCAACAGCAGATAGCTTGACAATCGGACATTTTATTCAAATTATGGTTATGAAGAGAATGCAAAACTATGGTCATATTCAATTGCACTTTTGGGTGGTGGAACTACAATGATAGGGAGACCCTTCAGGAAGAAGTGATATGAGAATGGTAATGACTGAAGAACAAATTAATTATAATGCTCAAAAGATTTTTGAACAACTTTCAAAGATTTGTAGATTTTTCAGATGGTAATGCTATAATAGAAAACAATAAGGATTGGCTTTTTAGACTTAAATTTTATAAAATTTATGAAAGAAGTTGGAGTGCATTTTAGTGTAAATAAAATGTTAACTTGTGATGCTTATAAAATAGAATGGAAAAAGGGTCTTACATTCTTTGAATTTTCATATATGTTAATGCAAAGAGTTATGATTTCTTGTACCTTTACAGAAAACATGGTTGTAAATTACAATTAGGTGGTTCTGATCAATGGAGTAATATTCTCAGTGGATATGACCTTGTTAGAAAACTTGAACAAGATAAAGTTTATGCGATGACTTTTTAAAAACTTTTTAACAACTGCTGATGGTGTTAAAATGGGCAAATCCCAAAAAGGAGCTGTTTGGTTAGATGAAGAAAAACTTCTCCTTATGAACTTTTTCCAATATATGAGAAATGTTGATGATAGAGATGTTGAAAAATTCTTACTAATGCTAACTTTCTTACCAACTGAAAAATGTGAGAATTAGGGAAATATAAGGATGAAAAATTAATGAAGCTAAAGAAATTTTTAGCTTTTGAAGTAACTAAGATTATTCACGGAGAAGAAAAAGGCACAAAAGCATTGGAAACAGCTAGAGCATTATTTAGTGGAGAACTTTTAGATGAAAAATATGCCTTCAACTGAAATAAAAATCAGATTTTTGAAAAATGAAGAAATAGGAATTTTAGATTTAATCAGAACTGTAAACTTTCAAAGTCTAATGGAGAAGCTAGAAGACTTATAGAACAAGGCGGAATTTCTTAAATGGAGAAAAATTACAGATACAAAATACAAAAGTTTCTCTTAATTTAGAAGAAATTGTTATTAAAAAAGGTATATATATCATGGAAGTAATTGCTTTATGGAGGTTTTTTGATGAAAAAGAAGATATTTATGTTGTAGGGATTGCAGGAGGCTCTGCCTCTGCTTAGAACCACTATTGATGAGTTGAAAGAACAATTTAAAAGACGAAATAGTTATGATTAGCCATGATATTATTGGGCAAATGATGACAAGACTTTAGAAGAAAAGGGCAAAGTTAAACTATGACCATCCGAAGTCTTTTGAAACTTCTAAACTTATTGAGGATATAAAGATTTTTAAAATCTGGTAAAAGCTGTAGATTTTCCGATTTATGATATACAATGCATACTAGAAGCAAAAAGAAACTTTTAAAGTATATCCAAAGCCTGTAATAATAATTGAAGAGTATTTTAATTTTGAAAGGTCCAAAAACTTAGAGCTTATGGACTTAAAGGTTTATGTAGATGCTGATACCGATGAAGAGACTTAATAGAAGAATTTTAAGAGATACAAAAAGAGAGAGAAGTCTTGAAAGTATTTTAACTCAATATCAAAATACGGTTAAACCAATGCATGAAAGAAATTTATTGAGACGAGCAAAAACATGCTGATATAATTATTCCTCGTGGGGAGAAAAATACTCCAGCAATACAGATGTTGGTTCAACATTTAAAGACTTTTTGGATAAAAATGATAGTAAGACAAATGTATGTAGAATTTTTAGATAGTAAAAATAAAATATGAATTTGTGAGTTAAGAAGAAGACAAAGAAATTTGAAGAAATTGGAATTGACAGAAATATTTGTTTTAAAACACTTGTTCTAGAAAGGAAGCGATAAAAATCATTATGTCTGTGTTATTCCGATTGATGCTCATTTGGATTTAAAAAGGCAAGTAAATTTTTAAAACTAAAAAGAGTATTAGAATGATTTTACAAAAAGACTTAGAGCCTTTAACAGGTTATGTTCATGGTGGATGTAGTCCTGTTGGCATGAAAGACAAAATTTAAAACTGTTTTTGAGACCACAAGAATATGGAAAAATTTCACATGCAGGTGCAGTGAGTTAGAAATTCAGTATAGTAAATCCTGTTGAATTTACAAAACTTTTGTGATGCGGATTTTACTGATTTGGTGGCAGAACAATGATAAATTGTATTATACTTGCAGGTGGAAAATTCCACAAGAATGACTTTTTCCTAAAAAGAAATATAGATATAGAAGAAAAATATTTAATCTACGTTCAATAGAAGTCCTGAAAAATATTTTTGATGATATAGTTGTCATTTCAAATAATAAAAAGAGCATTACAAGATTTAAAAGTTAGAGTTGTTAGGGATATTTTTACAAGAAAGGTCCAATGGCTGGACTTCATAGTGGACTTTGTTATTCTAATAGTCAATTTTTCTTTTTGACAGCATGTGATATGCCTAATATGGATGATTCATTAAATTTTTGATTTCAAAATTGGATGTAAATTTTGACGGATTAGTTTGTCTTTCGGAAGAAGGAAAAATATTACCAATGAATGGAGTTTTACAAAAATTCTTTAAAAGAAAAATTTAAGAAGAATTGATAAAAGATAATAAAATTTGTGAGATTTATTGAAGATAATAATTTTAAAATTTTTAAAATATGAAGATTGGAAAATTTTTGATAAGAAAAATATATTTGAAAAGCTTAAATACTATAAAGGAATTGGAAGAATTTAAAAAGAAATTATTGAACAAATTAAGTGATTAATGATGATTTTTATCGTCATTTTATTTATTTAACAAAAGATTTAAAAAGACGATATAATCATATTGAAAAAGAATAAATTTGAGGTTGGTAGTCATATTAGGAGGAAAAGCAGAATGGTATATTATAATTTTAGTAGGTACAAAAATGGAGATACGAAATTTATTTATGTGTTAGTTTAAATTGATATTTGTTTAATGAGAAATGTTATTTTTAATATGTTTCAAAATTTGTATTGATTTTTATTATTGGGATATTTTTAAAATATTCATAATATATTAAGTGCAAAGCGAAAAGAAACTTTTAAATATAGAATTCACTAAGTTGAAAATTTTAGATGATAGATATGATTTTGAAAAATGACATGTAGTTTATGAAACTAGAAATATTAGAAAATAGCAAAAATATTTGATAGATATTCTGGTAAAATTACTTGAAAAGATTGAAGAGATAGCATTAAATAGGAGAGACATACTAGAACTATATATTTAGTAGACATAAGTATATTTGCAAAAATGGCATTAGAAGTGAATGTTCATGTTGAGTTATATATAAATGGAAGTTTTAGAGAAATACTAGATGTTTATGGAAGTGGACTTAGAATAATAAATCCGATTTCAATTATGGAAATAGAAAATAAATCAGTAAGTACATGGAAATCCAATGGATATCCAGTTCCTTATACATATAGTGGCACATTGTTAGCTAAGATTTCAAAATCGGAAAGTGACTCTGTGGCATCAATTTATGCATATTAGGTTTTTCAAATCTTATACAGAGTGGAGGAACAGTTTATTATAGATTACCTATAAGTGATAAAGGTAAATTTGGTTTATATTGAATTTTAATGGAGATAGTTTATGAGGAAAAGAGATAGATATGTAATTGTGTGGGATACTGATAGCTCTATTATAATTTCTACTATAGTTATATCAATTCAATTAAAATAATATATATATGGCTCTTAGAGAAATAGGAACAAATATATTTATTAAATAATATTTTTATTATTAGATATAAAAGATTAATGACGGTTTATGCCGTCATTTTTGATTAATGAAAAATATATTATTAAAATTAATACATTTTTAATACAATTTGTTAAATTGACAAAATACTACAAAAAGTTGTAAAATATTAATTGTGAAATCACTTTTTAATTTTATGAAATAATAATTTGATAATTGTAACTTGAAAATTTAATAAAAGGAGAGTGTAGAAACTAATGCCAATGCGAATTTTTATTAATGCCTGTTTTTTAATCGTAGGAGTGGTTGTTGGATATGTTTTAGAAGATTTACTTCAGAAAAACTTATAAATGGTGCCGAAAATCATGCTAAAAAATTGTTGAAGATGCTATTAAAGAGGCTGAAACTAGAGAAAAATTGAGTTGAAGCTAAAGAAGAAGCTCCTAGAATTAAGCAAGAAAGCGATAAGGAAAACAGAGAGAGAGAAAATGAAATTCAAAATTGGAACGTCGTTTGATTACTAAAGAGGAAAAATTTAGATAAGAAAAATGAGAATTTAGATAAGAAAAATGAACGTTTAAAATAAAGAATTAAAAAGGCTTTAGAAGTTAAAAGAAACTGAAATTGAAAAATTAGTTGAAAAAGCAAAAAGAAGAACTTGAAAAGAGTTGCCAATATTTCATCTGGAAGAGGCTAAAAAGAAATTATACTTGAAAGAAGTTGAGACAGGAAAGTATAAAAAGATGCTGCAAATATCATAAGAGATAGAACAGAATGCGAAAGATAATGCAGAAAAATGCCAGATATATTATTGGAACAGCTATTCAAAGATACGCGACAGATCGTATTGCAGAATCTACAGTTAGTGTTGTAACTTTACCTAATGATGAAATGAAGGTGCAGAATTATAGGGTAGAGAAGGAAGAAATATAAGAACATTTGAAAGTTTGACAGGAGTAGATTTAATTATTGACGATACTCAGAAGCTGTTATTTTATCTTCTTTTGATGCGGTTAGAAGAGAGATTGCAAGACTTTCTCTTGAAAAATTGATTAACGACGGAAGAATTCATCCAACAAGAATTGAAGAAATGATTGAAAAATCAAGACAGGAAGTTGAAAATAGTATTAGAATTGCAGGAGAAGATGCTTGTGATCAAACTAATATTCATGGATTACATCCTGAACTTGTAAAACTTTAGGAAGATTAAAGTACGAACTTCTTATGGACAAAATGTTTTCAAAACATTCAATAGAAGTTGCACATATATGGCAGGATGATAGCTGCTGATATTTGAGAGCTGATGTTAAGATTGCCAAAAGAGGTGGTCTATTACATGATATAGGTAAGGCTATAGATCACTGAAATGGAAGGAAATCACGTTGGAGTTAGGCGTTCAAATGGCTAAAAAATATAAGAAAAACGTGAAGTTATCCATTGTATTGAAGCCACATCACAATGATAGTTGAACCTTCAACTGTTGAAGCACTTTTGGTTCAAGCAGGAGCTATATTTCAGCTGCAAAAACCTGGCTGCAAGACGCGAATCTGTTGAGAAAAATTATATTAAGCGTTTGGAAAATCTGGAAGCAATTGCAAATTCATTTGACGGAATTGAAAAATCTTTACAATTCAAAGCAGGGACGTGAAATAAGAGTATTGGTTAAACCGAAGTTATTGACGAAGATAAAATGTTATTAACTTCAAAAAGAAATTATTAAGAAAATACAAGAAGAACTTGGTATCCTGGAACAATTAAAGTTAATTTAATTAGGAAACAAGAATTGTTGACTACGCTAAATAGTTTTTAAATTTGAAAACAAGAATGTTTATAGAAATATAGGCATTCTTTTGTACAAAAATTGAAAGTTTTTACATTTGTGTATCTTTCGATACATTCACTTTTGTTTTCAACAAAAAGGTGAGATCTCCACAGTTGATTGTGACCCAAATCAAAAGATTTGGACAATCTTTGTCAGATCTACATATAGATTATTTACAAGTCAAATAATCTAGTTAGGAGCTAGATCGACTCAGCTCAAGATGATGTATAAGGGAGAAATCTTTGTTTGAGGTCTTGACGTTAATGGAAATAAACTTGAAATTTTGTTTATATTTATTTCTAGTTGATATTGTTATACAGTTGTGATATATTTTATATTAAATAATTGTTTATTTGGGAGGTGTTTTTATGAAATGAAAGTAATATCCACATTTTTGGCTTTTATTGTAATTTTAGAATAATATTTGGAGTAAAAATCTATAAAGAGTATAAGTATAAAATAGAGGTTGAAAAGAATGTATGATGTAGCAAAAGGTGTTTTCAGATAAAATTCATATTCAACGAATATAGATAATATCAATATAAAGTATGTTAATAACAACACTTTTCAAGGTTTTCATCTTATTCCAAAACAAACTTTATAAAGGAGTTATAGTTTGTTATGGTGGCTCTGAAGGAAGTCCAAATTTTTAATGAAGCATTAAAATTGGCAAAAGAGGTTATGAAACGCTATCCATTTTATGTTTGGGGCTAAAAATCAACAAAAACTTTTAGTAAAAATACCTTTAGAACAATTTGAAGATGTACTAGACTATATTCATTCTAATATCAATGGAAACACTCCAATAGAGTACTAGGAGCTCTGAAAGGTGCAGAATATGCTTTAAATTTAGCAACAAAATATAAAGAGATTTCTAATCTTGTTTTAATTGCACCTTCTTCATATAATTTTTCTGGTTTAGATTTTTGCAAATTACGGTTCTTCTTGGACTTGGAAAGGTAAAGAGTTTCATTTATAGATCTAAAAGGGAGATTTTTCATATAGTGAACCAATATCATATAAAAGCAACTTATGAAACTGCAGAGAAAAAGAGATTCATCAGCCAAAGAAAAATTGATTCCTGTTAAGGATACAAAAGCTAATATTCTATTAATTTCAGGAAAAGATGACCAAATGTGGAATAGCTTTGAAATGTCAAATATTATAAAAAGTCAAAAGAGGATGTGGAAAATTTGTTCTTATGAAAATGCAGGTCATATATTCTTTGGAGACGGAGAACAAAAATTCTCTGGCTATGCCCATTAAAAACTGGAGGCACGAGCTAGGTAATAAAGAAGCAAATAAAAAGTATAAAAGGAAATAAATGATTTTTAAAAATGAATCATAAATAATAGGGAGTAAATTATGATTAAAGAAAATATAAATATTGAGTATTTAAGTGAAGATAATTCACGGTTATTAAAAATATTTTTAAGAGATGATATTTGTGAAGATTTTTGTAGATTCATTAGATGTAATTTTGGAAATAACGAGATATGGAATAGAACATAATTGTATAGGTCATACTTATGCAATTAAATATGATGAAAAATATATAGGTATTATATTGTTATGGGAAGTTATTGAATGAGTACAGACCCTGAAATAATGAAAAAGAGCCTTTCTATAGACTTATGGGATTTATTATCGATAAAAGATATAGAGGTCGTGGATAGGTTCCTATATTTTAGAAAAGTCATTTCTAAATGTTATGAAGAATATGGAATAAGACCTATTGCATTAGGGTTCATAAAGATAATTACAGAGCTGAAAAGTTTTTATGTTAATAGAGGTTTTATAAAAACTGATTTTATGGAAGGAAATGACTACTATTATTTTAGATTTCCTCAAAATTTTTAAGGAGTAAATTATGAAAAGAGAAAAAGTTATCAGTTTTAGGAATTGGACCCAATATATGTGGTATTATACTGATTGTAACAAGTATTTTAATATTTTTACAAAATAAGGGTTATTTTAAAAATGGAGAAATACCTTTTTAAAAACTCCTTTATAATTATAGGTATTTTTATGTATAGTTATAGGAATTGGACTGTGGGTTTCTGCAGTTATTAATTCAAGAATTTCTAAGAATATAAAGGAAGTAAAATTGGTAACTACGGAGTTTTTCGGTTGTAAGAAATCCGATTTATTCAGCTTTTATGTTTCTTTGTTGGGAATTTGTTTTGTTTTTCAATAATTTATATTTTTAATTACAATTCCAATTTATTGGGCTCTTTTAACTTTTAGTAGAAAAGACAGAGGAGATGGCTTAAAAGATATTTTTGGAGGAGTATCTTGAATATTGTAAGAGGACAAATAGATGTATCCATGGTTTTCAGAAAATCTTAATTAACTTATCATATAAATTTAGGGGTAGTATGAGTAATTATTTTGATGAGGTTGCTAAAGTTTGGAATACGAAGAGAGAAAAATAGAACTTTTTACCATATACGAAAAATATTTAAGTATTTGGGAGAAAATCTAAAAAGAGAAAAAGGCTCTAGAAATTGGATCGGGAGATGGACTTCTTGCAACTTAGCTATCAAAGGATTTAAAACAGATTGATTGTGTAGAATTCATCTTTAAAAATGAGAGAAGAGTCTTTTAAAAAGAGAATAAATGAGATGAAAATTGAAAATATCAGTATAAATGATGAAAACTTTTTAGAAATTCAAATGAAAAATATGATATAATTTACAGTTTAACAGCTTTTCATCATATTGTAGATGTGGATGCAGAGACTCAAATTGTTAAGAGAGCATATAAAAGAAAATGGAAAAATAATTATAATGGATTTAGATACAGTTTCCCGGACTTCCATAAAAAGATTTTTCCAAATTTCGACGGGCATGATGGTTTTTCAAGAGAAGAAATGGAAAAATCATTTTATTAAAGCTGGATTCATTCCAAAAAGATTATGAAATTTTATGGAATGGAAGAAACAAGAAATCGATTTTTAAAAATTTTCTTGTTGGAAGGGATATGTGCAAAATAAGAACCCCACCCTTCCACGATGCTATGCATCGGGAGGGTACCTAGGAACCTTGTTGCTTCGCAATAAGAACCTATCTCGTTCACAAAGCTATGCATCGGGAGGTGCACTGGAACCTTAGTTGCTTCGCAATAAAAAGCTGAGTTTAATTTATTAAATTATTCATAAAACCATTGATATATAAAAAGTGGTAGTATAATAAAGTTCATGACAGATAGCTGTATATGACATATTTAGTCTATATTTTAAGGAGGTTGAATAGATGGATTTAAATATATAAAGAGTTAAGGTGGTTTTTGATTATTAATGTGGTTGTTTTAATTTCAGTGATATTTTTGAAAGATATTAAAGTTACGCTGTCAGAACAGAGTGTAGTAATAGCTTTGATTATGTTTTTCAATATTTAGTTTGCTTTAAGCTTATATAAAAATAAAATTTAATAAGTAAGGTAAAAGATAATAAGAACCCACCCTCCACGATGCTATGCATCGGGCAGGTGCCAGGAACTCTTGTTGCTTCAGCATAAGAACCCCATCTGTTCACAAAGCTATGCATCGGGCGTGCCTGGGAACCTTGTTGCTTCGCAATAAGAACCTATCTATTCACAAAGCTATGCATCGGGCGGGTGCCCGGAACCTGTTGCTTCACGCAATAAGAACCCTATCTGTTCACAAAAAGCTATGCATCGGGCGGGTGCCGGGAACCTTGTTGCTTCGCAACAAGAACCCCTATCTGTTCACAAAGCTGTGCGATCGGGCGGGTGCCCGGAACCTGTTGCTCCGCAATAAGAACCCTATCTGTTCACAAAGCTATGCATCGGGCGGGTGCCCGGGAACCTTGTTGCTTCGCAATAAGAACCCTATCTGTTCACAAAGCTATGCATCGGGCGGGTGCCCGGGAACCTTGTTGCTTCGCATAAGAACCCTATCTGTTCACAAAGCTATGCATCGGGCGGGTGCCCGGGAACCTTGTTGCTTCGCAATAAGAACCCTATCCGTTCACAAAAGCTATGCATCGGCGGGTACCTGGGAACCTTGTTTTAGCTACAAGAACCCTATCCGTTCACAAAGCTATGCATTGGGCGGTGCCCGGGAACATGTTAGCTCGCAATAAGAACCCTATCTGTTCACAAAGCTATGCATCGGGCGGGTACCTAGGAACCTTGTTAGTTTCATCAATTAAAAATCCAAGTTGAATTGACAACTGGATTTTTAAATTTCATCTAATTTAGTCTTTAATATCATTTAAGATATTCTTAATGTCTGTTAAGATTTCTTCTTGAGTTGGACCAGCTGGAGCTTCTTCAACTACTTCTTCTTTCTTTCTGTTAACTTATTCATAGCTTTTACCATCATAAATATACAGAATGCGATAATTAAAAAATCAATAACATTTTTGAATAAATGCACCATATTTTAAAAAGCAACTTCTGCAATTTCTTTAGACTTATCTCGCCGCTTTTTAAGACAATTTTTAGATCTGAAAGAAATTAATTCCACTGTTAAAATTGAAATTAATGGCATTAAAACGTCATTTACTAGGATGTAACGATTTTTCCAAATGCTCCACCTATAATTACACCGACTGCCAAGTCCATTACATTACTCATGGCAAATTCTTTAAATTCTTTTTAACATAAACTTCCTCCTATAAATAAAATATGATAAAATGTGTTATAATAAAAATATAGTACATTAAAAATCATTCAGTTTGTTAGTACCCAATTTTAAGTATTTTTAATCATTTAGGAGATTAATATGTTACAAAAATTATAGTTAGTAACTGCGCTAGTGCAAAATTTCTAGAACTGTTAGAAAATGAAAATATTAAATATATAAAAAGTTTAAATAATGAAAAATTTAATAGAAATTATAATGACCATGTTGATTTAAGTATTTTAAAAATCGATGATGATATTTATATAGAAAAAAATCTGTTTATAACTATTACAGAAGAGTATTTGAGTGAATTTTAATTTAAAAAAGATAGATGTATCAAACTTTAAAAACGGAGAAACAGTTTTAAACATAGCAAAAATAGCAAATATTTTTCATAACGAAAAATTTACCACAAAAGAAATTTTTGAAAAACTAGATTAAATAGAGAATATATAAAGATAAATCAAGGCTATTCAAATTGAGTATGATTTGTTTTGAAAAATCATATAATAACAAGCGATGAGGGTGTATATAAGACTTTAAAAAGCTCAAAAATATCAATGTTGAACTCTGTTACAACTGAGGGAATTGTTTTTAAATGGATATAAAAGGATTTATGGAGGAACTTGTGGTTTCATTTTGATGATATTTTATTATTTTTATGGTGATGTGACAAAATATCGAGATTATGATATAATTAAACGCATAGCTGATGAAGATGTGAAAATACTCTATCCTAAAGATGAAACTTTTGTTGATTTAGGTGGAATTATTTCACTCTGGAGGTAATTATGGGATTTATTAAACCGAGCAATGTTGTTGGTACAATGGAACTTTTACCAAATGAACAAATTTTGTTTGACAATGTTAAAAATATAATTGAAGATACTTTTTAAAAACGTGGTTTTTACCAATAGATACACTAATTTTTGAAAAGAATGATATTCTTTTTAGCTAAGGGTGGTGGAGAAACTACAAAACAAATTTTTAAAATCGACTCTGAAAGCAAGGACATTTCTTTAAGATTTGATTTACAGTGCCTTTTGGCAAGATATGTTGCTCAATATTTTAGCGACTTAAATTTTTCCGTTTTAGAAGATATCATATAGGTAAAAGTTTATCGTGGAGAAAGAAATCAAAAGGAAGATATAAGGAATTTTATCAATGCGATATTGACGTTATTGGGAATGGGAAAACTTGATATCAAAAATGATGCAGAGCTTCCTTATATTATTTATGAAATTTTTTTCAAAAATTATTAATGAAAAATTTGCGATTAATTTTAGTAATTTAAAAATTATTAATGGACTTTTTGAAAAATCTGGGTATAGACAATAAAAAGCTGATATGCTTCGAATAATCGACAAGATTGAAAAATCGGTTTGAAAAAGTTGTAGAAGAACTTAAAAAAATACAGGACTTGATGATAATAGTTTAGAAAAATCATTGAATTTATAAAGATTTCAGGAAGTAATGAAGAAAATTATAGAAAACTAAATTCATTAGGAATTTCTAATGAACTTTTGAAAAAGGGTGTTGAAGAACTTAAAGAAGTTTATGATCTGTATGAAACTTTTGGAATTCCAGAGGATTGTATAAAGATTAATCTGACTATTACAAGAGGTCTTGATTATTATACCGGAACTGTTTACAAAACATTTTTAGAAAATTATGAGACAACTTGGAAGTGTTTGTTCTGGTGGAAGATATGACGATTTGGCAAGCAATTATACAAGTCAGATTTTACCGGGAGTTGGTATTTCTATCGGACTTACAAGATTATTTTATCAACTACTTGATAAAATTTATTTAAAGAAATTAAGACTAATAGTATTGATGCTTTAATTATTCCAATGGAAAATTGTTATGATTATGCTATAAAACTATTGAATAAATTTGAAAAATAGTGGTAAAATAATACAAATATATTTTGAAGACGCAAAGATGAGGATATCTTATGCGGACAAATTAAATATTCCCTTATATAATCATAGTCGGTGAGGACGAAAAAGAAAATAATACTTACACTGTCAAAGATTTAAAGACTGGAGAACAATCAACTGTTGATTTTTGAAGGATTGTTAAAGTTAATATAGACGTTGAAGTAACGAGTAGGACTTTAAGCGCTTTAAGAGAGGATGAAACGTGGCTGGAATTTCATTTAAGAATGCTATTTACCGAAAAACTATTACGGAGTCTTTTATTTAATTAAGAAGTAATTAGGGTGGAACCACGAGTCATCGTCCCTACAGTTTTGTAGGGATGAGGCTCTTTTTATAGGAGGATAATATGGAAATGATTAAAGTTACATTCCTGACGGGTCTATTCATGAATTTGAAAAAGGGTAAAGATTTTAGATGTTGCAATTAGCATTTCAGAGGGTTTTGCAAAAGAAATGTTTTAGGTGCTGTTATTAATGATGATATTATAAAAGGTTTTAAGTGAAACATTAAAAAGAAGATTGTGCTGTTAAATTCGTAAAGTTTGAAGATAAAGAAGGAAAAAGAAATTTTTCTGGCATACATCAAGTCACGTTATGGCTCTTGCTATTCAAAAGACTATTTCCGGATACAAAAATTTGGAATAGGCCTGCAATAGACAATGGATTTTACTATGACTTAGACTCAGAACATAAATTCACACCAGAAGATTTAGAAAAAAATTGAAGCAGAAATGAAGAAAATTGTTAAGGAAGGCGTCTCTGTTGATAGAAAAGAAGTTGATAGAGACTTTGCTTTAAAATATTTTTGCTGAAAAAGGACAAGACTATAAAATTGACTTAATTGAAGGATTTTGACAAAGATGTTGAACTTTCTTTTTGATGAATTAGGAGATTTTACTCGATCTTTGTAGAGGACCACATCTTGTTGATGTTAAGAAAATTAAAAGCTGTTAAACTTTTTAAGCATTGCAGGTGCTTATTGGAGAGTAGCAGAAAAATAAAATGCTACAAAGAATTTATGGTATCAGTTTTGAAAAGAAAAAGATTTAGATGAATATCTTGAATTCTTAGAAGACGCAAAGCAAAGAGATCATAGAAAAATTGGTAAAGAGTGGGAATATTTATGATTAGCCAAAAATGTAGGTTCAGGTCTTCCATTCTGGTTACCGAAAAGGAGCTACAATTAGACGTGTAGTTGAAAGATATATAGTTGATAAAGAAATCGAATGTGGATATGAACATGTTTACACTCCAATTCTTGCAAATATTGACTTGTATAAAAACTTCAGGCCACTGGGATCACTATCAAGATAGTATGTTTCCCACCAATGGACTTAGGAAATGGAGAAATGTTGGTTTTAAGACCGATGAACTGTCCACATCATATGGAAATTTACAATAATGATGTTCATAGCTATAAAGAATTTCCTATAAGAATTGCTGAACTTGGAATGATGCACCGTTATGAAATGAGTGGTACACTTTCAGGATTACAAAGAGTTAGAGAAATGACTTTAAATGATGCTCACATCTTTGTTCGTCCTCGATCAAATTAAAGATGAATTTACAAGAGTTGTAAATTTGATGAAATCAGTTTATGAAGATTTTGATATAAAGAACTATAAATTTAGATTAAGTTACAGAGATTCTGAAAATAAAGAAAAATACTTTTGATGATGATGAAATGTGGAATAATGCTGAAGCTAATGTTTAAGAGTGCAATGGATGACTTGGGATATGAATACTGAAGCAAAGGAGAAGCTGCTTTCTATGGTCCTAAAACTTGACGTTCAAGTTAAAACTGCAATCGGATTAGAAGAAACTCTTTCTACAATTCAGCTTGATTTCTTATTACCACAAAGATTTGACTTAACTTATGTTGGAGAAGATGGAAAGAACACTCATAGACCTGTTGTAATTCACAGAGGAATTGTTTCTACAATGGAAAGATTTGTAGCTTACTTGATTGAAGAATATAAAAGGAGCATTCCCCAACTTGGTTAGCTCCTAGAACAAGTAAAAGATTTTACCTATTTTCGGATAAATTTAATAGCTATGCAAATGAATTACAAAAAGAATTTGCTAAAAAGATATAAGAGGCAGTTGTGGATGACAGAGCAGAAAAAAATCGGATTAAAAATCAGAGAAGCACAACTTACTAAAGTCCCATATAGTTTAATCGTTGGAGAAAATGAGGTGAACGAAAGAACTGTTTCAGTTAGAAAACGTGAGAGGGAGATAAGGGCTCAGTGAAATTTGAGATATTCCTTGAAATGATTTTTGGAAGAAGTAAATTAAAAATTGTAAAATAATAAAAATAAAGAACTTATATTAAACAAAAAGCTATTGAAGCAAAACTTCAATAGCTTTTTAATTAGTAGAACAAGAGTTCCCAGGAACCCACCCTGATGCGAAACATCGTGGAAGGGTGGGTTCTTATTTTACCAAAAACATTATTATTAACGCAATTAGATTATTTAAAAAGTGTCCGAAAACACAAGGTAATAAAGATCTAGTTTTTGTATATTAAACAACCAATAAAAGCTTGGAACATATACTAAAGGAACTAAATACAATCCGTCGTGAATTAGAGCAAATATAATGCTGAAATAAACGATGGAATGATGACTTTTATTCCTTTATCTTGAAAAATTTCATGGAAAATGTAAATATACCATATTTAAAAAGCAATTTCTTCTCCATTGAGCTGATAATAACATATTTACTATTAATATCTTATTATATTGTGAAAGATTTGAAAATACCTTGAGTATTTTCACTTCTAAAATTTAGTCCTAATAACTGATATGAATATGAAACTATGATATTCCATAAAATCATAAATATACCAGGTCCAACTCCAAATAATAGTAACTTTTGATTAAAGTTCTCAGATTTTTCTTATTGAAATACTATCACTTTCTATTTCTACTAAGAAAAACTCCTATTATAAAATGTAATAAAGTATTGCAATAGAACTCACTACACTTATAATGAAATTTTAAATGTTTCTTCGTCTTTCAATAAATATGGATTGTCTTGAAAGAAAATTTTGATACTGACGGCAATTCATCAAATTTTTCAAAAATGGTCTGATTATTTAAAGCTAAAAATAGTACCACTGAAAAATCAAAATTGAGTTACAAAAATAATTTAAAATTAAAATAAAAGATTTTTATTAAATTTTTTGTTTTAATTTCAGGACTTGATAAATTTACATTTTCTATTGAATCATCCATTATTTTCACCTATTATTCGTTATCAACACCTTTTTTTCTTTTGAATATTCAACTAAATTATCATAATTTTCTTTTAGAAATTATAATCTTACCAGTTTTTCTTGAAATACAATTTCTATCAAGTAATTCGTTTAAATATCTGTACATTGTTCTTTCATTAATCCTCAAGTAGTCTGAAATAACTTTTAGTCAAAGTAATTCTAACAGAGAATTCTACATCAACACATTTTGATAAGAAAAACTCAATTAGTTTTTCTTTTCTACCATAATTCTTTGTTAAATCAAATGTAGCAATTGAGTGTTTTGCAAAAATCCAACAAGAAGTGATTGTAAATTTTTAAAGTTCAATACTCTCAGCTTCTTTTTCAAATCTTTTCAACAGGAATTCTAATAAGTCTTGTATCTTTTAAAAATGCAACACTCTTGTAGAAATCATGTTTGTCATCCATAAATTCGAGTAATCCAAATATGGAAGTATTAGTTATGTGATTAAAAGACGATTAACTCTCCAACAGGTGTGAAGTGAACAACATTGGCACTTCCTCTAACTAACAAATATAAATAATCTAATTTGTCATTTTTCTTTGATTATAACAGTTTTTTCTTAACTTTAAGAACAGTGAATTCTGAATATAATCTTCTATCAGTTTTTAAATCAAATGTCTTATCGATTAAAACTTTTCTTAATAATGTAACTAATTTACTCTCATTAACATTCCTCCTTAAATATTATTGTACAATAATATTATAATATAAAAATGACAAAAATAAATAGTAAATTATAAAAAGTTTGTGAAAATTTAGTTAATAATGGTTTAATTTGAAAGTTTTTACCATAAAATTTTTAGAAAAACGATTGACAATCGATTTCTATTTATGCTATTATAATAGTACGATAGAGTTTTTATGAAATTTAATTATACTGAGAACGCTATTAAAAAGTATATTATTTTTAAATGACTTTATTTTATTGAATTTTCGTTGAAATAAGGTTAAATTTTTAGAGGAGGCTATTATGAGTATCTGGTACTTCTAGTATTTATAGCTTTTTATTGCAGGTTTGATACTTGAGTTGTGTTGTGGTTAACGAAAAGTTGATATTACAAAATATACAAAAATCGTTTCCCCATTTGGTCAAGTTTTTGTTGCGTAATGTTAAAAATGATTGTAATACCTGTAATATTTTTGTCCTTAATTGATGGAGCAGCTTCTGTTCCTACAAAGGAATTTGGGAAAATTGGGATAAAAGTAATGAGTTTGAGTACTTTTTAACTTCACTTTTGCAGCAGTTTTAGGTTCAGTACTTAGTGATAGGATTTAACCCTGGATCAGGAGAAGCGCAACAAGCTGCGTGGAAAACTCTTATAAATCCACAAAATACTTGAAATTGCTAGTAAAGCTAACAGTTCATTAACAGATGTATTTATCAGTATGTTCCAAAATCCGTTCAAAGCTTTGGCAGAAGGTAACTTCTTAGCTATTATAGTATTTTCTATAGCTTTTGGACTTGCACTAAAGATGATTTCCGAAAGAGCTGAATATTCAGGAAAAGTTAAGACTTTACTTGAAATAATCGACGTGCAAAAAGAAGCTATATTCAAAAATTGTAGATTGATTTTTAGTATATTCTCCAATTGGGGTATTTGCTCTTACTTCAGTAAACTTTGCAAGTTATGGTTCATCATTATTTGGACCTTATATTAAACTTACAATTGGTGTTGTACTTGGAATTTTTGCCATGGTAGTAATAGTTTATCCTTTAATGATGGCTATCACATTAAAAAGTAAATCCTTTCAAGGTTTTGGTGAAATAAAAAGAACCAATGCTAACTGCATTTGTAACAAGAAGTTCTGCGCAGCACTTCCAGTATCTCTTAGAGTTGCAAAGAAGATTTAAAAATAAGCGAAAATATTTCTTCATTCTGCATTACCTTTTAGGTTCTACAATCAACATGGATGGAGTTTGTATCCACTTCACCAATGTTCGCAATTTTAGCAGCTAATATGTTTGTGTTGAGTTACATTTGTTTCACTATCAGTTTTAGTATTAACTAACTGTACTTTGCATCAGTAGAGCGGGTGGAGTTCCGGGTGAAGTTTAATGTTACTATTTATAATCTTACAAAAATATGAAACTTTCTCCAGAATCAAATAGCTATCATAGTTGGTCTTGCATTAGGAATTAACCCAATACTTGATATGTTTTGAAACTATGAATAATGTTACAGGTGATATAGTTTGTACTTACAGTGTTGCAAAAACTTCTCAGGCTTGGTAGATGAAGATAAATAATTATATAAAAATTAAAAAAGTAAGTAAATAGATAAAAAGGTCGATGTTTTTGACTGACCTTTTTGTGAATAAGATATTATATTGTTGATAAGTAAATTATATCATTAGAATTAATCATTTAAAAGACTCAATTTAAGTTTGGATGTAATTCAATGGAATATAGAATAATAAATATTAAAGACAATATAAATGTTGTAAAAATTGAAGATGAAAAATACTAATATTCGATGAACAATCAGCTTTAGATGTGTTTATGAGTTTAGCTTATGAAACGGGGAGAAAATAAATTTATGATTAGCAAAAGATAATTTAATAGAAGATTTTTGATTTAAGAACTAAAATAGCTGGAGAAATTCTACAAAAAGATAATAAATTATAAAATGAATGGCTATTATAGGAGATTTTTCCAAAATATAAAGTAAAATCTTTAAGAGATTTTATATATGAATGTAATAGTGGAAGATATATTTTTCGTTGAAAAATGAATTTGAAGCTTTTAAATTTATTAAGTTACAATTAAAGATAAAAAATATAAAAATTTGATTAATAATTTTTAGTGATTGGGTATATATTTTGCAAAATACATATTGTTTTTCAATAATAGAGGGAGGTGCAGTTTGAAAGAACAAGTTGGGAAGTATTCTCCATAGCTAAAGATAATAAAGCACTAGAAGGATGTACATATCAAAAGAGGTACATGGAGGAGAAAAATTACATAGCATATTTTTCTATGGCAGATACAGATATAAGTGCAGAATTATTCCCTTTATTATAAGCTGTTGATTGTAGCAGAGGGAGAGCTTGAAGATATGGATTTTTCTGAAAATATTAAAAAGTAAAAGTAGGTGAATGTATTGTAACACCAATTGAAGTTCCAGTTGGTATGAGGACTAAATCAGGAGCAATATTCACTGAAATTGCAATAAAAAGGAGGACTTTATGAATAAGTTAGTAAAAAGCGGAGAGGTTTTAAATTAGGTGAATTATTACAATACCAAGAAGGTAAAATCGTAAATATGGACGTAGTTCACAATGATAAAAATGAAGTTTGTATTAATGGCATTTGATGCGGGAACAGGTCTATCAGAACATTCAGCACCGGGAGAAGCAATAGTATTTGCATTAGATGGCGAAGGAATAATCGGATACGAAGGAACAGACCATGTAATAAAGCAGGAGAATGCTTTTCCACTTTGGCAAAAGCTGAAGACATTATGTAAAGGCTGAAAAAGAATTTTTAAAATGGCATTGCTTTTTAACATTAGAATAAAATGAAAGTTCTAAAATAAATTAAAACGACCAAGTGGTCGTTTCAGAGCGCATGACAAAGCATAAATTTTGTCTGTGCTTTTTGTATATTTTTGTTTTATTAAATTATTTGACTATATGTCTAATTATTATACCATTTATTCTCTTTTTCTCCGTTAAAAAGTGTCAACAATTGCTCATTGACACCTTTTGTCATCAGTCTGAAACGACTAAGTGGTCGTTTTTGAGAAAATAATAATTTTTGAAGTTAATTTAGATTAATGTTAAGTTAAAAAGTAAAGAATTATCCTAACACGTCATCTCAAGTGTGAGTGATTAGCACTACTTTTGTTTGCTTGTAAACAAAAAGTAGAGATATGAAAATAATCACATCTTTATGATACAATTGTTCTTAAAATTTCATAAAAGCTCTGTAACTGGAAAATTTTATAGTTTTATACAAAATACTATTATTAAAAAATTAATTGAGTTGATTTGTGGATATAATAAAAACATATAATCTAGATATTTTGAATTGGTGTAAGAAGTTGTTATAAATATATGAATAACTTGAATATCTTGAAAGATGGTGCTAATATGAGTGACAAAAATATAAAAGAATGTGAAGAACTATGGGCGAAAAATAAATGATAATTACGTAAAGCAAATCTCATAAAACATATTTAGGACAAGAGGTATTTTGAAGAAGAGTGGATATTTGGGTTCTAAAATGAAAAATACAAAAAGTAGAGATATGAAAGAAAGTAGATTTTAGAAATGCTATTCTTCATATATGGGGGTGTTTGAAAAAGAAAAAGCAAGTGAAATTGAAAAACAAGAATTATTTAATATATTGAGAAGAGATATGATGAAAGGAAAAATAATCAGGAAGATGTAATTGAATATATCAATTATTTACTGAAGGAAATATCCTAATAAATATTTACAAGAGTCAACTTTATTAAATAGGAGAACAATGTGAGACTTTGGCATGAAAAATTATCCCTTATTACCTAGAAATCAGCTTCTTGGTCAACATAGAGAATGTGCACTTAGGGGAAATGGATGGAAAAAGAAACATAAAACTGTAGATTATGTATTTTATATTCTCCATATCATTTGTTTATGATCATTCATTAGTTATGAATGAAATGGAAAAAGAGGGTTTAAAGTATCTATAGAATGGAAAGATAAGAATTATAGAGGAGAAAGCAGAAAGTTATAATAATCTTGAAGAAAAATTACAGATACCCAATTTACAAAGAACATAATAATGAATATTTGATTGAGTGTTTAGAAAACTTAAGAGGTATAAAAATTAAAAACTATAAAAAGATTGATTGTATAATATGACCCTCTAAATCTGGAACAAAAGATTTAGGTCATAATATCTATTTATATATTTAAAATATCTACTTAAAAAGACAAATTACAGTATCATTTTTGAGGATTATTAATATATATATGGGTAAATAGTAAATGACTTTTTGACATAAAATTGGAGGTATTTATGATTTCTAAAATAAAAACATTGGAAGAAGCTAGAGAATTATCAATGAATATAATTAAGGCTAAGGATTTAACTTTATGAGCAAAAAGACTTCTCAACTTGCAAAAGCTTTGCAGAGAATTTGAATGATTTTTCCTGAAAGTTCAGTTAATGATAGAATTTTGAAATTTCTGAAAATGGAGGTTTCTGCGATTTGTGGGAAGGTCATGCGCCTTATGCACCGAGATATATTTGCCCTAATTACCAAAAACTTTTGGATGAGGGCTGTAAGTTTTTACGTCTTGAGAAGGCTGAAACTTTGCTTGATGCTATTAATAGTTTATTGATTTTTATCATCATGTTCCTTCTATAACTAGATATCCAGTTTATATTGGGAAAATTGATAAGCTTTTAGATCCATTTATTACAGATAGAGAAGAGGCTAAAAATTAATTAAATGGTTCTTAGTTTCTTTAGATAGAACAATTAATGACAGTTTTGCCATGCAAATATTGGTCTGAAAAAGACTGTTGCAGGTGAAATTATTTTAGAATTACTTCCAACTTTAAATAATGTTACTCCAAATATGACAATTCTTTATGATGAAGATATTACACCGGATGATTTTTGGAGAAAAGGCAGTTTATGCATCTCTTTTAACTGCAAATCCTAGCTTTTGCAAATGATAAATACTATAGAAAAGATTTTAAAGGAGATTATGCAATAGCAAGTTGCTATAATGGACTTCAATTTCAGGTAGGTGCATTTTACTTTAAGTAGATTAAGACTTGGCTCTCTTGCTAGAAGTTCAAGTTCAAAAACAAGATTTCTTTGATAGAGTTTTACCTGAAGCAATAGATTTAATGTGTAATTTCATGGAAGGGAAAATCAGATTTTTAGTTGAAGAAACTCCTTTCTTTGAGGAAAAATTTCTTAGTTAAAGAAGGTTTTGTTGAGTTAGATAGATTTGTTGGACTTTTGGAGTTGTAGGACTTCATGAATGTGTTCAAAAACTTTTAGAGTTTGAAAGCAAAGATTTAGTTTATGGAAAAGACGATTACGCCAATGACTTTAGGGATAGAAGTAATGGATTTTGTAGAAAATAGAGTAAATTCATTCGAAAGTAAGTATTCTACTTTCTGGAATCATAGATTTATGCTTCATTCACAAGTTGGGGCACAAGATGATATGGAAGATAGTGCGGGTGTTAGAATTAGAATAGGTAAGGAAATTCCTATGTATGATCATATTAAACATTCAGCTTTTTATTCCATAAGTATTTTCCATCAGGAATTGGTGATCATTTCCCATTTGATGAAACTGCTGAAAAAATCCGTCTGCTGTTTTAGATATTTTTAAAGGCTGCATTTAGATTAAATATGAGATATATTTCCTGCTATGGAGAAAATGGAGATTTGATTCGTGTAACAGGATATTTAGTAAAGAAATCTGATATGCAAAAGTTTATTGACGGCGAAAGAGTTAGCTATGATACAGTTCAATATGCAAGAGAAGCCTTTTGAAAAGTATCATTTATTAGAAACGTAAGGTTAGAGATGTCAAATAAAGGAATTATAAATAAAATAATAGATATGTCGGTGGTAGACGGACCTGGAAACAGGACGTCTATTTTCCCTACAGGGTTGTAATTTTAACTGTTTTTATTGTCATAATCCTGAAACTATTAGACATTGTATAAATTGTATGGAATGTATTCCGTCTTGTCCTACAAAGAGTTTGTCTAATGTAAATGGAAAAATAGTTTGGAACGATAAAACTTGTATTAATTGTGATGAATGTATTAGGGTTTGTAATCATCTTTCAAGTCCGAAGATTTACAATTGGACAGTTGAAGAAACAGTTGAAAGAATAAAAAAGAATATGCCGTTTTATTAGAGGAATTACAGTTAGTGGAGGAGAATGTACTCTGCAACATACTTTTTTAACTTCTCTTTTTACAGAGGTTAGAAAACTTGGTCTTACTTGTTTTGTTGATACAAATGGAGGTATTCCTTTAAAAAGAATTCCTGATTTTGTAGAAGTTTCTGACTCTTTTATGCTTGATATAAAGGCTTTTGACAATGAGGAACATCTTTTTATAACTAAAAAGTAAGGTTGATGTGGTTTTTAGAAAATGCTGATTATCTTGCAAGTATAAATAAACTTTTTGAGATAAGGACTGTAACAATTGCAGGAATGGACAATAGAACAACTAGTTGATAAGATTACAAAAATGCTTTCCAAATACATAAAAATGGGACATAAAATTAGATATAAAATCATAAAAGTACAGAAAATATGGAGTTAGAGAAGAATATAGTATGTTTTCAGTCCAACAGATGAAGAAATGGAAGAATTAAAAGAAAAATAGCAATCAGAAATGGATTTTGAAGATGTCATTATTGTTTAATCTGTATTATAAAATGTTTTTAAAGGGAACTATGTATGCATAGTTCTTTTTTATAGAAAAATATTAATATATGGATGACTTTTAAGATAAGAAAAATCTATTATACTTTAAAAGTCATTATATGATAAAATAATAGTGTATATTTGTTTAAAAACGAGGATATTTATGAAAAATAAAAAGCATATTGGCTTTTAGCATTTACTCTGTGGATTTTCTTTTCACAAGTGAGTTTTGCTGATAGTGAAACTGTGATTTACAACAAAGAAGGAATCACAGTAAATTTAATCGCAGATGGTGAAGGAACTTTTTAAGATTTCTGTTGAAAACAAAGAGCTCAAAAAGATATGGTAGGAGTTAAAGTAAAGACAGAAGATATAAAAGGTCTTAAAATTGTTAAAGGTAAAAGAACTTGAAATCGGTGATGTAAAAGTCGGAGAAAAAGAAAGTTTTAGAAAATGAAAAAGATACAATTTGAAAGTTGTTGAAGCTATTAGGATGGAATTAAAAAGGAAAAACTTTCTAAAACAGGTATTGCAGGAGTTTACAAAATCAATGTAACAATTGCGGTAGCAGGGAATTGTTGGAGTTATTTTGTGTTTTAGTTTCTAAGAAAAGAAATGCAAAAACTTTTTATCTGTTGCAGTTGGTACAGGAATTTTGATGTCTTCAGTTTTTGGCTTATAACTCAAATGCAGAAGGTACTTATAAAAATTCTGCCAATTTATCTGGAAATATAGAATAAAAGGCAAAACTTACGACTATGTCGGAGTTTTGATGTGGAATGATGAAAAATTCTAAAGTTGAAAATGACGAACAGGATAAAGTTGTTGAAATTGAGGATGCAAAACTTTTAAAGGTAATAAATAAGAATTTAGATAAAAATAGAGCTGATGACCCAAAAAGTTACTGTTGAAGAAATGGAAAGTTTAACAGAATTATCAATCTTTTTAAAAGAAGATGGAAGTGCTGATTTTTAGTGAGAATGCAAAAATATTCAATCCTTGGAGTGCCAAAGAGTTTAGCTGGAACAAAAGATTTTAAGTTTGCAGTTACTAGAGGTATGAAGAGCATTAAAAGGTTTGGAATATGCAAAAATTTAAAAATTGAAAGTAAATGAAAATGAAATTTCTGATATTTCTCCACTTAAGAACTTAACTAAATTGGAATACTTAGAAATTCAAAGGAATAGAATTGTTGATATAAATCCACTTAAAAATTTAACAGATCTTAAATTCTTGAAATTATATAACAATTTAATTGAAGATATAACACCTTTCTAATCTTACAAATCTAACAGGATTGGATTTACATTATAATGTAACTGTTGAGGAGATGAACTTCACAAGAAGATTTCTAAAGGAATTACTGACATTTCAGCTTTAAAAACTTGAAAAAGCTTACGTTTTAGACATTTCAGCTAATAGAATAGAAGATGTTTCAATTATTAAGGGTTTAGATAAAATTGAAGATTTAGATTTTTTTCAGGAAATAGAGTTAAAAATTATGAAGGATTAGGAGATTATATTGCTAAAAGATTAGAAAAAGCATTAAATGAAGGAATTGGAAGCATGCAATTTTCTGGTCAAGGAGTAGATTTTGGAAAAAGCTGTTGAAGTAAAAGGGAAGGAAGTTTCTTTTTACAACACCTTTTAAAGGAATTAAAGAGCTTTGGAAATTCATTGGCACAAGTTTTTCGGAGCGGAGGAAGCTTTGAATCCATTTGGTGAAACAAGTCACCGGAGTCGAAGGAATAGAAGCCAACTATGATTTAGATACAAAACAAGATAAAGCTAACTTTTTTCAGATGAAGTTATCGCTAAATATAAAGGAAAAAGAGTTAGACCTAAATTTAAAAATGTCATTAGAAGAATATACTTGGACATTGAAGAATGTAAAACTTAAATTTACAGAATAATTTATATAGTGAAAAAGGAGGTTGGATTAATCTCCTTTTCTGCTTTTACTATTATAAAAATATTTTTTGTGATATAATAATTATAGATTTATGCCTTATGATAAAGCTGTAATTATTTCATCATAATTACATTAATTTAATTATCAAAAAGAAATTATGATTTAATTAATTGTAATTTATATTTAGAATTTAGGAGGAAAATTTGTTAGAGATTATTTTAAATTCTTTAGAAGAATGTGATAATTTTTTTCTAAAAAGATTTTCGAAAAACTTTAAAAATGGCGATGTGATTTCTTTGGTTGGAGATCTTTGGGGCTGGGAAAAACCACTTTTTACTAAATTTTTGGGAAAAATTTAGGGATAAATGAAGATATTACCTCTCCAACTTTTAATTTAGTTAATTTATATTCTGGAAAGTTTGAGTTTAATCATATGGACTTATATAGGATTGACTCTCCGGAAGAACTTTATCAAATAGATTATGAAAATTACTTTTATCCTGATGGTATAACAGTGATAGAATGGGCAGGAAAATGCCGTTATTTATTGCCTAAAAATTTAATCGAGCTTGAGATTTTAAAAATTTCTGAAAATTCAAGAAAGATTGTAATTAGAGGAAATAATAAAGAAATTGAAATTATAGAGAATTACAATGAAAATTTTAGCAATAGACACTTCAACAACTCATAGTTCTTGTGCCATAATGGAAGATAATAATATTGTTTAGGGGATTTTAGTATTAATCAAGTATGAGCCATAATGAAATTTTGCTTGTTATGGTTGATGAAATGCTTAAAAATTAAATATTGATATAGAAGATATTGATTTGTTGTTGCAGTTACTGGTCCGGGCTCTTTTACGGGAATAAGAATAGGAGTTACGGTTGTAAAGGCTTTGGTATGCTTTAAATAAGCCAATAGTTGCCGTAAACACATTGGAGGCTCTTTCTTTTGGAGTGTTTTTCCGACAAAAAGAAAATTCCTTTAATTGACGCCAGAGGTGAAAGAGTATATTATGGAGTTTATGAAGGATTAAACAACGATAATATTGTAGCTCCTGCACTTTTAACTATTGATGAGCTTTTTGGAAGAATTTTCAGATAAAGGAGAATTTGTTTTTGTAGGAGATTGCGTTAATTTATATAAGATCAAATTTTAAAAATAAAAATTTTTGAGATTGCCCCTGCTTGTTTGAACAGTTGTGTTTCAAGAAATGCTTGTGTGATAGGCAAAGAATTTGAAAGTGGAATATTTCAGACTGTTTTAACTTAAGTCCAGAATATGTAAAGACTTTCACAAGCACAAAGAGATATGGAAAATAAAGGAAAATAGATGATTTTTATATAGATATGCGAAAAATGAGGATGTCTTTGATATTCTTTCTATGGATGAAATATTTTTCAAATAATTTTGATGAAAAATTCTACTTGGAATATATAAAAAAATCAAAAGAGTCATAGTTGCAGAAAAATGAAAAACATATTGTAGGATATATCTTATTTAATCAAATTTTTAGATGAAGCTGAAATCTACAAAATAGTTGTTTTAAAAGATTTTTGACAGATTGCTTTTTAAAATTTTTCCGAATTTTACTAAATGAATTAAAGAAAAATAATGTTAAAAGATATTTTTAGAAGTTAGAAAAAGCAATATTCCTGCAATTAATCTATATAAAAATGTGGATTTATAGAAATTAGGGAGATTGTTGACTACTATAGCAATCCGAAAGAAAATGGAATTATGATGTTAAAAGAGGTAGTTTGATGGATGATATTAAAAATAATGGCGATAGAGAGCAGTTGTGATGAAACAAGTGTTGCTGTTGTAAAACGGTAGAGAAATTATTTCAAATATAATTTCTTCTCAAATAGATATGCATAAAAAGTTTGGTGGGGTAGTCCCTGAGGTTGCAAGTAGAATGCATTTTGGAGGTAATCAATAATATAGTAAAGAGGCTTTGGAAGAAGCAAAAATTACTTCAGATGATATCGATGCAATAGCTGTAACTAAAGGGCCTGGTCTTGTAGGGGCTTTGCTTGTTGGAATTTCAGAAGCAAAGGCGTTATCCTATGCTTGTAAAAAGCCACTAGTTGGAGTTAATCACATGAAAGGCCATATATGTGCAACTTTTATAACTCATAAAGAATTAGAACCTCCGTTTATCTGCCTTTTTAGTTTCTGGAGGACATACTTATCTAGTTCATGTAAAGACTATAATAATATGGAAGTAATTGGAAAGACTATTGATGATGCCTGTGGAGAGGCTTATGATAAAGTTGCAAGATGTTTAGGAATGAATTACCTGGTGGTCCTGAAGTTGAAAAGACTTGCAAAACTTGGAAATGATGAGCGATAGATTTTTCCAGAGTAATGCTGATAAAAATAGTTATAATTTTAGTTTTAGTGGACTTAAAACAGCTGTGCTTAATTATTTAAACAGTAAAAAGCACGAAGAAATATCAAAGGCAGATGTTTGTGCAAGTTTTTCAAAGGGCTGTTTTTGATGTGTTGATTTATAAAACTGAAAAAGCTAATGAAAAGAGAAAAAACTTAGATACTCTTGTCGTGTCCAGGTGGGTATCTGCAAATAATACATTAAGAGAAAGAAATAAATAAAATGTGTGAAAGTATATTTTAAATCATATTTTCCGGATAAAGTACTTTGCACAGATAATGCGGCTATGATTGCTTCATCAGGATATTATGAGTATATTTTTGGAGTAAGAAGTGATTTAACACTAAATGTTGAGCCGAATTTGGAGCTATAAAAATTATCAAAAAATTTTTGTGAAAAAGTGTTGACAATGATAAAGTGTATAATATTCGGGTAACTGTTTGACAAGTATGTTTTAAAGAAAGATTTAATCGTATTAAAACTTTTAAAAAGTATTGACAAATTACAAGTTATGATATATAATTATTAGGCAGTCAATTTTAGAATAAGGATTGATTGATGAGGCCCCATGGTCAAGCAGTTAAGACATCGCCCTTTCACGGCGGTAACCGGTTCTAGAATCGGTGGGGTCACCACTTTATTTTTAATTGGTTTGTTGGTTATATTTTGGGCGCATAGCTCAGTTGGGAGAGAGCATCTGCCTTACAAGCAGGGGTCATAGGTTCGAGCCCTATTAGCCACCAAATATGGCCTGGTAGTTCAGTTGGTTAGAATGCTAGCCTGTCAGCTAGAGTCGTGGGTTCGAGGTCCCATCCAGGTCGCCAATAATTATGCTGGTGTAGCTCAATTGGTAGAGCAACTGACTTGTAATCAGTAGGTTAGAGGTTCAAGTCCTCCCACCAGCTCCAATCTACATTTTGTAGATTATATGGAGGAGTTCCCGAGTGGCCAAAGGGGACGGACTGTAAATCCGTTAGCTACGCTTTCAGTGGTTCGAATCCACCTCCTCCACCAATTGAATTTTTGTTAAGACCATAAAGTTTGAGTTTATATGCGGGTGTAGGCTCAGTGGTAGAGCCCCAGCCTTCCAAGCTGGTTGTGAGGGTTCGATTCCCTTCACCCGCTCCATTTTGCACCTATAGCTCAGCTGGATAGAGCAACGGACTTCTAATCCAAGTGTGCCAGAGGTTCGAATCCTCTTAGGTGCGCCAACCTTTGAGGTAGAGCCAAGTCGGTGAGGCACTAGACTTTGACTCTAGCATTTCGCAGGTTCGGAGTCCTGCTACCCCAGCCAATTTTATGATTCATTAGCTCAGTTGGTAGAGCACCTGACTTTTAATCAGGGTGTCCGGGGTTCGAATCCCCGATGGATCGCTCATTTATGGAGAGGTATCGAAGTGGTCATAACGAGGCGGTCTTGAAAACCGTTTGGGTTCACGCCCACGTGGGTTCGAGATCACCTCTCACGCCACAATGGAGAAATACTCAAGTGGCTGAAGAGGCTCCCCCTGCTAAGGTGAGTAGTCCTTCACGGGATGCGAGGGTTCAAATCCTCTTTCTCCGCCAATAATTTGGGCCTTTAGCTCAGTTGGTTAGAGCGCCCGGCTCATAACTCGAGTAGGTCCTAGGTTCAAGTCCCTGAAGGCTCACCAATTGTCTGAAGATATTTCTATTTTAGAAATATCTCTTATTTTATAAGTTAAAGATTGGTATTGTGGGGTATAGTTCAACGTGAGAATGTCGGTCTCCCAAAAACCGCTGATGAGGGTTCGATTCCTTCTACCCCTGCCATTTACATAACATTAAAAACATTATATTAAATACGCCCAGAATAGTGAAAAAGTCGGTATAAGGAAGTAGCAAAAACAACGAAGTTGTTTTGAGCAATGTCTTATCAGTCCTGAGTGCGAAGCACGAGAGAATGAGCTATCGCTGTAGCAAAAATCATAATATTAAATGTGCGAGATAGCGAAAAAGTCGGTATAAGGAAGTGGCAAAAACAACGAGTTGTTTTTGAGCAACTACCTGTAGTCTAGTGACAGGACGACGAGAATGAAAGCTATCGCACAGCAAAAATCATAATATTAAATATGCCCAGAATAGCTCAGTCGGTAGAGCAGAGGACTGAAAATCCTCGTGTCGGTGGTCTCGATTCCGCCTCTGGGCACCAGACTGTAATTCGAGAAATCTGTTACAGGTTGCTATTATTTTTCTGCTGAGGCAGGATTTTTATAAATTTTTAGGTAAGTTGTAGATTGATGGTATAATAACTTTATAAAAAGGAGGTATAAAAATGGGATTAAGCGAAAAGATTATTGAATTATTAAAAAGAAATTCAGAAGCTCTTAAAGGTGGAGAAATCGCTGAAAAATTAGGAGTTGAAAAAGCTGAGGTAGATAAAGTTTTAAAGAAATTAAAGGCCAGAAGAAAAAGTTATTTCACCAAAGAGATGTTATTATTCTGTTGAAAAGTAAGAACCCCACCCTTCCACGATGCTTTCATCAGGGTGGGTTCCCAAGAACTTGTTGTTTTCACTAATAGCTGTTGAACAATTCAACAGCTTTTTATATTTCTCTATCTTGTAGTTTTAGATTTTTCTAAATTCAGTAGGTAACATTTTTGATATTTTAAGAAATTACGATTAAATGTTTTTAACAGTGTTATATCCAACTTCAAATGCAATATCAGTTATTTGCATATCTGTTTTTCAATAATAATTTTTGTGGATTTGTTAATTCGTACAAAATTTATTTTAAAATTTTTCTCTACATAATATACGAATAGTCTATTAAGTTCTATTAAAGATATTGAAAGTCTTTACAAATTCGTCCTATATCTATGTCATCACTTGAATACTACATAGTTTAATATTCTGTAAAATTTTCTTATATTTTCTATTTTGGCAAATCGTGAAACTTTTGAAAGGTTTGTCTGTATTTATTAGGGTTTTGTCCTGTTCTTGCTATAAATACTTTTTGATAGATGAGAACGATCCAAAAACCTGTTATTTCTGCAATTTCTTCTATATCTAAATCTGTATATAGAGCATATCCATTGTCTTTCAACTCTCATTTCATTTATTAAGGTATTAAAAGAAAGGCCAGTTGTTTCTTTCACATATCTATTTATTGTCGATTCACTTAAGAAAAATAATTTTTGAAATTGAGGTATAAGTGTTTTCGCTTAAATGTGCATGTATATATCTAAAAATATTGATTTTATCAAATTTATCATCAACCTATTTTTGGTATCTTCATCTTGCATTCTCTATATGTTATAATCAGATCGATTATTTTATTTAGAACATAAGCTGAAGAAAATAGGGATTTTCATTTTTGTTATACAAGGTTGAATCTTCGTAACTCATCTCTCAGCATGGTCAAAAACATTAGAAAAATATTTGAATTGTTCGTCCGGTACATTGGATTACGGGATTATCATAAAATGAATTTATTAAACTTAAGTTTTCAACATCTACATTGTAAAAATGAGTTTTATTATTTATTTGCACTGTCAAAATTGTATTTTAGAATAAAATATTGTATAGTCTTCGAAACTTCAACAACTCAGTATATTCCCAAGGTAATATACAGACTAAAGTTCTGTCTTTTTATTTCATATGTACTATTTTGTATTCTTATTTTTGCATTACCTTTTTATCAGTAAAAATCTCGCAGACTGATGAAAAAGACCTTTTGTCGGAGATGTTATTATTTCTCTATCAATACTATACATACTTTCTTCATTTATAAATGAATTAGCTTTGTTTTGAATTTCAATTTTCTTTTTGTTTACTCATAAATACCTCTAATATAAATTATTTTCTATATGTGCTATTAGTATAAATCATAATCAAATTTATGTAAAGATTAAAAACAAAAATGTCTTTTTGGATGAAATTTTATAAAATAATTTCAACAATATATTTTTGTATTTTATAATGTTGTTTTTATAATTGAAATAAACTTATAACGGACTATTTAGCTATAAATTAGAGTAAAAGTAGGTCAACCAAAGGTGTTATTGAATAAAAGAAAAACGATATTAAATAATTATAATGAGGCATTCTTAAAAATTATTTTTCTAATTCAAAGTTGTATTAAACGACCAATTTATTATATAATAGTGTAAAAAATGATAAAAATGTATTGACATCTATTTAATGATTTAGTATAATTAAGACGTACTATAGTGTACAAAAATATATTTTTGGAGGTAAGTTATGAAAAAGAAGAATTTTAGTTTTTGTATGTTATTGTTTTTCTTCAATAACGATTTGCTTCAAAATAGCTATGCAAAAAGGTAATGAAGAAGTTGAACCATTAGTTAATGTTAAAAGAAAAATGGGTTACAGCTTTTTAGGGTTTTATCCTGCTGGTAGCGAACCAGATTATATTTTTTATGATGAAAATGGATTTAAAGGTTATCTAGGTAAGAGAGTGTCTATGCCTTTTTGGGGTTCTAGTGTGGTTTTATGAAGGATATGTTTATTCTGGAGACAAATACCCTATACCAACAATGTTAAAAACCAAATCATGCAGAAAAAGAAAACGGTTACTGTACATGTTCGTTATAATGATTTTGTTGACATAAAGGATTATTGGTATGATGTGAGGGGATATAAAGGTTGGCTATATGAGAGAGATGCAGAAGCTTATCAAAATAAAGATGGCACTTGGGATGTATACTACAAAGGAGAAGTTATATATTGTCCTCAGTGTATCCCTACTAAGGCTAATAAGAGGTAAGTTATGAAAAGATTTTTGTTTCATTTTTAGCTTTGGTAGTTGTTTTTATTAACAACATGTAAATCCAAGCAATAAAAATGTTGATAGATTTGTTGATAAAGGTTTTTCCGGAGATAAAAGGAGGAAGTATTGTTATCTCAATTGATAAAGACAGCAAAGAAGCAAAATATGATTTTTTAGTGGAGCAACTGTAATTAAACCAAATACGGATCCAAGCAAAATTGGATAAGGACAAAAGTAAAGAAAGAAAAAGGCTCGAGAGTTCAAAAATCCTAGAATTGTAAAAACTTGGAGAAGAATATTTAGAAAAGCTGACGATTTTGAATATAAGTTAAAAATAATAGATGATAATACTATTGAGGATGTTGAAAGATAAAAATGTATATAAAGGTGCACCGACAAAATAAATAGAAAAGTAATACAAATATAGTAAATGTCCTTAGCTTTTATAGAATATAGTATAATAATAGTATGTGATATATCACATACTATTATTTTTAAAAAGGAGAAATGTTATGAGCAAGAATTTAAGAGGAAGAAATTTCCTAACATTATTAGACTTTACAAGTGATGAAATTCGTTATCTTTTAGATCTTTCCAAGAAATTTTAAAGATTTAAAGAGAAGTGGAACTCCTCATCGTTATTTAGAAGGGAAAAATATAGTATTATTATTTGAAAAACTTCAACAAGAACTCGTTGTTCTTTCGAAGTTGCAGGAATGGACTTAGGTATGGGAGTTACTTACTTAGAGTCAGGTTCTCTCACAAATGGGTAAAAAGAATCTATTGAAGATACTGCAAGAGTTTTTAGGAAGAATGTGATGATGGTATGTGAATACAGGGATTCAGCCAAGAATTAGTTGAAACTTTAGGAGAATATGCAGGTGTTCCAGTATGGAATGGCTTTAACTGATAAATTCCATCCAACTCAAATGTTGGCTGACCTTTTAACTATTGAAGAAAAATTTGGATATTTAAGGGATTAAACTTTGTATATATGGGAGATGCAAAGAAACAATATGGGTAATTCACTTATGATAGCTTGTGCTAACAAATGGGTGTAAACTTTTACAGCTTGTGCTCCAAAGGAATTATGGCCTGAAGAAGAATTAGAGAAAAAAGCTTTAGAAATCGCTAAAAGGCTACTCATTGTACAGTAAAATTCGAAGAAGATGTTAAAAAAGGAACTAAAAATGCTGATGTAATTTACACAGACATTTGGGTATCAATGGGTGAACCAGACGAAGTTTGGGCTGAAAGAATTAAATTATTAAAACCATACCAAGTAAACAAGAAAGTTATGGCAAATGCTAAAGAAACTGCTATCTTTATGCACTAGCTTACCTTCATTCCACGAGTCAAAAACTGTTATCGGTGAGAAATTTTGAAAATTTGGAATTCCTGAAATGGAAGTTACTGATGAAGTTATTGAAGGACCTCAATCAGTTGTATTTGATGAAGCTGAAAATAGAATGCATACTATAAAAAGCAGTTATGTATTCAACTTTATGGTAAGAGGTAGAAATGGGAAAGAGAATAGTTGTAGCTTTGTGGGGTAATGCTTTAGGCAATGCCCCTTTAGAGCAATTAGAAAAAGTAAAAATAGCTGCCGATATAATTTCTGATTTAGTCCAAAGATGGAAATGATGTTATAATCGGGCACGGAAACGGACCTCAAAGTAGAATGATTAATTTGGCAATGGACTATTCAGCAAATGGAAAGGAAAAACTCGCTAATGCCTCTTGTTGAATGTGGAGCTATGAGTCAAGGATATATAGGTTATCATTTACAACAAGCTTTAGGTCAAGCTTTTAAAGAAAAAGGAATTAATAAAACAGCTGTTTCAGTTGTAACTCAAGTTGAAGTTGCAGAAGATGATAAAGCTTTTTGAACACCCAACTAAACCAGTTGGAATGTTTTTATACAAAAGAAAAAGGCAGATGAACTTGCAAAAGAAAAGGATTCACTTTTGTTGAAGACTCAGGAAGAGGATACAGAAAAGTTGTTCCTTCACCAAAGCCATTAAATATTGTTGAAATTGATGCTGTTAAGAAAATGGTTGATGCTGGACTTGTGGTTATAACTGTAGGTGGTGGCGGAATACCTGTTGTTAAGAAAAAAATAATAAATTAGTAGGAATAGATGCAGTAATTGATAAGGATAAATCAAGTGCAAAACTTGCATCAGATTTAGATGCTGACTTTCTTTTTAATTTTAACTGCCGTTGATAAAGTTTTGTATCAATTTCAATAAACCTGACCAAAAAGAATTAGATGAAATTAATGTTGAACAAGCTAATAAATACATTGTAGAAGGACAATTCGGCAAGGGAAGTATGCTTCCAAAAAGTTGAGAGCTTGTTTGGAATTTGTAGATGGATCGGATAATAGATGTGTATCATTACTTTGCTTGAAAAAGCTTCAGAAGCTGTAAAGGGTCTTACAGGAACTAAAATAGTTAAGTAGGAGGGCATTTTTGGACAACATTTCAAATAAAACAAGTTTTTAGCAAAAATTGCACTTTTATTGTAGCAATTTTGTGGGGACTTCGCTACAGTAGTCAAAAAGTGCCTGTTGATGTGTTTAAGCCTAATTTTCTTTTAGGAATCAGATTTAGTGTAGCCGGAATTATTCTTGCAATTATTTTTCATAAAAAATTGTTTAAGGCAAGAAAAGATGAACTAATATCTGGGCAATTATAGAGTATTTTTTATTTGTTGCATATTCCAGTCAGACACTTGGTGTTACTTTTACAACACCAGGACGTAGTGGTTTTTATCGGCATCATATTGTAATTGTACCTTTTTATATTGGATTACAAATAAAGTTAGACCTGATAAATTTAATGTATCTGCTGCAATTTTTGTATTATAGGAATATTTTTTTATTGCTATGGCTGGAGAAAGTGGTTCTATTTTTAATTCAAGTTGGACTGCAATTTATGGAGATGCACTGCACTTTTTAAGTGGACTTCTATTTGCTTCCGCATATTGTTATGGTTACTAAACTTGGAATTGGGAAAGATGCTTTTGTTCTTACAATAATGCAATTTTTAGTTGCCGGAGTTTTATCTTGGATAACTACTTTTGCTTTTGAAAAATAATGCTGGAATGCAACTTACATTAAGACCAATGCTTGAAGTATTATATCTTTCTGTAATGTGTACAGCTGTTGCATTGTTGTTACAAAATTTAGGACAAAAAAATATACAGATCCAAGTAGTGCAGCTATAATTTTAGGGTTGTGAGTCAATTTTTGGAGTTGCTTTTTCCAGTTGCACTTGGAATTGAAAGTTTAACTGTTAAATCTGTTATTGGCTTTTATTTTAATTTTTATAGCTATAATAATTTTCAGAAACAAAATTATCTTTTATATTTAAAAAGAAGGATAAGAAAATAGAAAGTAAAATTTAGAAGTCTTAAGGCTTCTTTTTATTGAAACTAAACAATTCGTATTGATAGATGTTTTTGTTCTGTATTGACTTTTATGCTTTTATATGCTAGTATAGATTTATATTTTGAGGGGCGTTATGCCCTTTTGTCATATAGGAGGGGAATATGGATATTGATAAAATTATTAAAGAAAAGACATTCCGTAAGGGCTTATACTGAAAAAGACATAGAGCAAAATATTATTGATGAAAATTAACAAAGATATAGAAAGATATAATAATATTGCAGATTTGCATATCCAATTTATTACAAATGAACCAACTGCTTTTTGGTAAGAGTGTTTAGAGTTTTGGAAAAATTTAAAAATGTAAAAAAACTATATAGTGATGATTGGGAAAAAATGTGATAATCTAGAAGAAAAGATTGGATATTTTTGGAGAAAAATTAGTTATAAAAAGCACAAAGGGTTGGGACTTAATACCTGCTGGGTTGGAGGAACATATAGTAAGAAAAAAATAGTAAATATATAGTAGGAGAAGATGAGAAAGTTCTTTTGTGTTATAGCTATAGGATATGGTGAAAATAATGGAAAGGAAAGAAAACTTAAGGATATTTCTGCTGTTGCTACCAGTGATGTGGAAATGCCAGATTGGTTTTTAAAAGGTGTTCAATTTTCATTATATGCTCCAACGGCATTAAATCAACAAAAGATATAAAATTATTTTGAAAGACAATAAGGTTGAGATAGTTTCAAAATTTGGATTTTATACAAAGGTTGATTTAGGAATAATTAAGTGCCATTTTTTGAGTTGGGTGCAGGTAAGGGAACATTATAGCTTTTAGGTATTAGGAGAAGATATGATAAATATTGATGTATTGTTGATTTTAAATTGTATAATTTATGTTCATAATTTTTGAAAAAGATGATGTACAAGAAAAGCTCGTTGGTAAAAACATCTTTGAAATATTTGATTTTATTAGAAATATTCTTCAGATTTTTATCCAGCAGAAATAAATGAGGAAGAGTTTTCAGTTGTTTTAAATACAATTGAGCATAATAAACAAATTTATGAAAAATAAAAATAGTTGATGTTGATAATTCAATTTATGGAAATGCTTCTGGTAGTGATAGGGTAGTAAATGTAACTTTCCAGTTTGAAGACAATTTAATTATAGTTTATAAAGGAACTGCTGGAGATTATGAATGGAAAGATAATGTAGAAGGGACTTATAATATAACAGACACTAAGCAACAAAGAAGAGCTTTGAAATATTTTTGATGAAATGGTTAAAAATTTTCCTGATGTAAAAAGATTTATGTTTCCGGACACTCTAAAAGGTGGAAACAAGGCTCAATATATTGGTGTTTTGAGAGGAAATATGTCAAAATTAGAAAAAGTATATTCCTTTGATGGACAAGGCTTTAATGATAATTTCTTATATATAATAAAGAAATTGAATTAAATAAATATAAAAATTTTTAATATTTGTAATGAATATGATTATGTGAATATTTTAATGCATTCAGTATCTAACAAGATTTTTATAAAGTCTATTACAAATGTTGGAAATGAAGATGATAGATATTCAAAAATTATTCATAGATTAGGGTGGAGTTCATTTGCCTTTATTCAATGTTTAAAAATGAAAACAGGGTTTTAACTTTAAATGATGTGGTTGAACAAAGTGAGCTTATGAAAAATTTTGAAAAACTTTTTGAATACTATAATGCTAATATGGAAGAAAAGACAATAAATTTATATAATATAGGATGTCTTTATTGATGATGGACTCTGGAAAAAGAAGTTTTTGGGACAGAATGTCCTACTCCTCCTAGGGCTATTTTAAAAGGTTTAGCAAAACTTACAAGAGATTTTACAAAAATGAAAGTGAGCTAAGCTATTCTCCAGATAATAAGACTTTTTAAGCCCGTATTTTCAGATATAGGATCGATAATTTTTAAAAGGAAGAATTTTCAAAGTAAGAATTTAAAAATATATTATTTTTAGTTTTATTAAAAACTGCTCTTTTTAGAGTGGTTTTATTTTCTAATAATACTTTATTTTTTAAAAATTTTTGTGAAATTAATTATAAAAATGTTGACTTTTTGTATATATAAATGTTAGAATATTTAGGTACATTTAATAATGTATAGTTATGTGCATTTTTAAAAAGATATTTAAGGAGGTGAAGAAATGCCAACTATTAACCAGTTAATTAAACAAGGAAGACAAAAAGCTGTTACTAAATCTAAAGCACCAGCATTAAGTTTCAATTTTAATACTCTTAAAAAGAGAAGTACTGCTAGTGAATCACCACAAAAAAGAGGTGTATGTACAGCTGTAAGAACTGTAACTCCTAAGAAACCTAACTCAGCGTTACGTAAGGTTGCCAGAGTTAGATTAACAAATGGAATGGAAGTTGCAGCTTATATTCCAGGTATAGGTCATAACCTTCAAGAACACAGCGTTGTGCTTATTAGAGGGGGAAGAGTAAAGGACCTTCCAGGGGTTAGATACCATATAGTTAGAGGTACATTAGATACTGCAGGGGTAGCTAACAGAAAACAAGGAAGATCTAAATACGGAGCTAAAAGACCTAAATAATTAAACTGATGTGGCAGAAATGTTTTATTAATTAGAGTTTAACTTTATAATACATACATTTGTGTGCTTATCAGCAAGAAAAATCGTTGAGTACCAGTGATACTACTAATATAGTAAGGAGGAAGAAAAGTGCAAGAAAAGGACATGTTCCAAAGAGAGAGGTAATGCCAGATCCAATTTACGGAGATGTGGTTGTTACTAAACTTATAAACAACATTATGCTTGACGGTAAAAAAGGAATTGCTCAAGCTATCGTTTACGGTGCATTTGAAATCGTAAGAGAAAAACTGGCGAAGAACCAACTGAAGTTTTCAGAAAAGCTTTTAGAAAATATAATGCCTGTTTTAGAAATAAAAAGCAAGACGTATAGGTGGGGCAACATACCAAGTGCCTATTCAGTTAGACCTGAAAGAAGACAAACTTTAGGTTTAAGATGGTTAGTAACTTACTCTAGAAATAGAGGAGAAAAAACTATGAAAGAAAGACTTGCAAAAGAAATTTTAGATGCTGTTAATAACACTGGAGCAAGTGTTAAGAAAAAGAAGATACTCATAAGATGGCTGAAGCTAACAAGGCTTTTGCTCATTACGGATTCTAATATAGGAATTTTATTTAAAAGGAAAGGGGAAATGTATTGTGGCAAGACAATATTCACTTGAAAAATACAAGAAATATTGGTATAATGGCGCATATCGATGCTGGTAAAACAACAGTAACAGAAAGAATGCTTTATTATACAGGAAAGATCCACAAAATAGGTGATACTCATGAAGGTGCTGCACAAATGGACTGGATGGAGCAAGAAAAAGAAAGAGGTATCACTATTTGTTCAGCTGCTACAACTTGTGTATGGAATGATACAAGAATTAACATCATTGATACTCCAGGACACGTTGACTTTACTGTAGAAGTTGAAAGATCTTTAAGAGTTCTTGACGGCTCAGTTGCACTTTTTGATGCAAAGAGCGGTGTAGAACCACAATCAGAAACTGTTTGGAGACAAGCGGATAAATATGGCGTACCACGTATTTGCTTTATAAATAAAATGGATGCTACTGGAGCTAATTATTATGACTCTATCGAAACTATTAAGGATAAGTTAAAAAGCTAATCCAGTTCCTGTTCAAATTCCTATCGGAGCTGAATCAGAATTCGTTGGAGTAATTGACTTAGTTTCAATGCATGCCATTATTTATAAAAACGACTTAGGTACAGATATAGAAGAAACTGATATTCCAGATGCTTATAAAGATAAAAGCAGAAGAATATCGTCAAAAACTTATTGGAAGCATTAGCTGAAACAGATGAGTTTATTATGGAAAAATATTTAGAAGAGAAGCTATTTCACCATCTGAATTAAGAGAAGCAATAAGAAGAGCTACTATTAATCTATCAATAAACCCAGTACTTTGTGGTTCAGCTTATAAGAACAAAGGGGTTCAACCTTTATTCAAATGCTATCGTGAGCATATGCCATCTCCATTAGACATACCTGCTATTGAAGGTGTGGGTGATGTGAACAACCAGTAGAAAGACATGCTTCAGATGAAGAACCTTTCTCAGCATTAGCATTTAAAATCGTAGCTGACCCATTTGTTGGAAAGCTTGCATATTTCAGAGTATATTCAGGAACTTTAGAAGCAGGTTCTTATGTATATAACTCAACAAAGGGCAAAAAAGAAAGAATTGGTAGAATTCTTATGATGCATGCTAACAAGAGAGAAGAAGTTGAAAGTGTATCAGCAGGAGACATTGCAGCAGCAGTTGGTCTAAAAGATACTACAACTGGAGATACTCTTTGTGATATGAATAGTCATGTAATCCTTGAAAAGATGGAATTCCCAGAACCAGTTATTTCTGTTGCTATAGAACCAAAAACAAAAGCTTCTCAAGAAAAAATGAGTATAGCTTTTACCAAATTAGCGAAGAAGATCCTACTTTTAGAACTTATACTGACGAAGAAACTGGCCAAAACAATTATTTCAGGTATGGAGAATTACACTAGAAATCATCGTTGACAGACTTTTAAGAGAGTTCAAAGTAGAAGCTAATATAGGTAATCCACAAGTTTCTTACAGAGAATCAATTTCTCACAGGTGCAGAAGCTGAAGGAAAATACATCAGACAATCTGGTGGTAGTGGACAATATGGACACTGTAAAATTAAAATTGGAACCTCAAGAAGCTGGGAAAGGCTTTGAGTTTGTAAAATAATATCGTAGGGGAGCTATTCCAAAAAGAATATATTGGGCCTGTTCAAAAAGGTATTGAAGAAGCTACTCAAACAGGTGTACTTGGCAGGATATCCAGTTTTAGATGTTAAAGTTACTTTATATGATGGTTCATACCATGAAGTTGACTCATCTGAAATGGCATTCAAAATTGCAGGTTCAATGGCATTTAGACAAGACAGTTTCAAAAGCTGCACCAGTTCTATTAGAACCAATGATGAAAGTTGAGATAACAACTCCAGATGAATATTTAGGAGATGTTATGGGAGATGTTTCATCAAGAAAGGTAGAAATTCAAAGGAATGAATCCTAAAAATGGAGTTCATGTAGCTTGAGTGCATATATACCTTTAGCTGAAAATGTTTGGATATGCAACAGACTTGAAGTAATACTCAAGGTCGTGCAACATATTCAATGCAATTCGATCGTTATGAAAAGATGCCTCAAGCAATTTCTGAAAAAGTAATTGGCGAGAGAGAGCATAGATTAGGAGGACATTAGTAAAATGGCTAAGCAAAAATTTGAAGAACTAAACCACACGTTAATATCGGAACTATTGGTCCGTTGACCATGGTAACTACTTTAACTGCAGCTATCACTTTAGTGATAAATAAAAGTTTGGTACTGGTGAATTCGTTGATTATGCAAATATCGACACAGGCTCCAGAAGAAGAAAGAGAGAATCACATGTTCAACTTCTCAGTTGAATATGAAACAGCTAACAGACACTATGCACGTTGACTGTCAGGACACATGACTATGTAAAGGACATGATTACAGGTGCTGACAAATGGATGGAGCTATCTTGGTAATAAGTGCTGCTGATGGTCAATGCCTCAAACAAGAGAACATATATTACTTGCAAGACAGTAGTTCTAAAATAGCTGTATTCTTAAATAAAGAAAGTCGAGATTGATGATGGAGATTAATCAGAACATTGAAATGGAAGTTAGAAATTATTAACTGAATACGAATATGATGGAGATAATACTCCAATCGTAGTTGGTTCAGCATTAAAAACTCTTGAAGAACCAGATGGGATGGGGAGACAAAATCGTTAAATTAATGGAAGAAGTTGGCATTCATCCCAGAACCAGTTAGAGACGTTGATAACCCATTCTTAATGCCAGTTGAAGACGTATTCTCAATTACTGGTAGAGGAACTGTTGCTACAGGTGGAGTGAAAAAGGTGAAAGTAAAAAGTTCAAGATAACGTTGAATTAGTGGGTTTAACGCTGAAAGAAGAACGTTGACATTGTAACTGGTATTGAAATGTTCAAGAAAAATGTTGAACAAACTGCTGCTGGAATAACATTGGTCTTCTATTGAGAGGTGTTCAAAGAAACAGAAATCAAGAGGACAAGTTCTTTTCAAAACCAGGAACAATTAATCCACATACTAAATTCGAATCAAGTTTGCGTATTAACTAAAGAAAGAAGGTGGAAGACACTCCATTCTTCTCAGGATATAACCACAATTCTACTTCAGAACAACTGACGTAACTGGTAATATCCAATTAGAAGGCGTTGAAAATGGTTATGCCTGGAGTAATACTAAATTTATAATTGAATTAATCACTCCAATCGCTATTGATGAAGGTTTAGATTTGCCATCAGAGAAGGTGGAAGAACAGTAGGATCGGGGCGTTACTAAGATTTTAGCATAATTATACTGATAATTTTTAAAAGGGACTTTGGTTCCTTTTTTATTCAAGAGATTCAAAATATTAAATAATTGAGGATGTATAAAAGAATAATTATACAATAAACTTTTATTTTTCAGTTTTATACTTCAAATTATAATTAGAAAATATAAGATGATTTTCAGTCCATATGCCTTGCAAGTTTTTATGTTTTATGCTAATATATTTTAAGAAATCGTTTTTATATTAGGAGGAATTATGAGAAATAAGGATAATATTTGTGGCTAGGCTTTAGTTTGTTTGGTAATGTTCTTCGGTGCTGGGAAACCTAATATTCCCAACATGGGGCTATAATTCGAGGTTCTTATTGGCCTGTTAGCTTATTTCTGTATGTAGTGCAGATGGGCTTTTATATATGATATCACTTTATTGTGTATTTTTCTTCCGGTGGTATTTACAGAATTAGGAAAACCTTTAGGAAAATATTTGGGACAATAATCTTTAGTTTGCATATCTCTAAGTGTATAGGACCTGTAGTTGCAATACCAAGAACTGGTGCACTACTTATAATTTAGGTTGCAAATTTTTGGTTATAAAAATCTAGTGGTAACAACTGCAACATGTTGGCCATTATTTAATTTGTGCATAAAATCTGATAGTTGATTTTATCGGAAGATATTTAACTCAACATTACTCATTTTTGATTATTATGATTATAACTCGGAATTATATCTCCAGTTGGAGAGAGAAATTCTACCAGGGGAAAATTTACAAAAAGTTATGTGTATGACTCTTTTATAAATGGTTTTCAAACTTCGAAACCGGACTTGGGGCAGGTCTTTTTACTGCAGTTATGGTGAGATGCTTTAATTTTCTATAAAATTAAGGAAAGAGAAAGAGCAGGTAATCCCATCTTCACTCAGTATGCGCTTTTGATAGGCTTTAAGTATTGTTTGTATGACTTTTGTTTCTTGAGGAGCAAGTTCAAAACTTAATGCTGAAGGGGCAAAGAATGGAACAGCTATTTTACTTAATTTCACAAAATTTATTATTTGGTCGTTCAGGAGTTTAACGCTTTCTGTTATAGTACTAGCTGTCTCACAACTTCAAAGCTGCTCTCACAGGGGGTTGCAGGAATATTTTCTGTAATTGGTTTTAAAAATATCTTATAAAATTTGGAGTTGTGATAGTTTGTTTGCAAAGATGTTTATTTTCTCATGTCTTGGAGTAGATGCGATAGTCAAAATTGGCAGTTCCACTTTTATTTACGTTGTATTCCACCAATAATTATATTAGTCGGCGAGGTATAATTAGAAATAAAATTTCTTGTAATGAGCTATAAAATATTCCTGCAATAGCGTATATGTATGTGGTAGTAGCGTATTGATTGACACATATGGAATTTTAGAATTTATAAAATTATTACCACTTAGTTCTTTGAGTTTTGGTTATTTAATTCATCTGTGATTTCTTTATAATTGTTGCATTATTTGAAAAATTCAGGAGATATTGATGTTCCTAAGTGTCATCACCAGGAGCAACTTTTGCGTGATGAAGATATTGGGAATGTTTTATTATATATCCGAAAATGGATGAACCAAAATCTGAAGTAATAAGAAAAGCAATTAAAATTTTATATGATGAAATAAAAGATAAAGAATAAGAAAAAGAAAGGTTGAAGTTTTTGCTCCTCAACCTATTTTATTAAAATAATTTATTTTTTTGCTGGCTTGGTTTGCCCAACAATTTGTTTTACATTTATTTCATCTTGATTTTCCTAAGTAATATTTATTTTGTTTAAAATTGTCATCAAATTCGCAAACTGAGAATTCCAGTTGAATATTTACAAATAATTTCTTCATCTGTTAAATTATCTAAATATTTGTAACGCTCGTAATGAGTTCCCATATTGCAGTTATTAAGAACTCTTTTCCGTCTAACATATCTTTTTATAACTTCTTCATAATAAGGGCAACTCTTTCAATAGTATTTTCAAACTTTTCAATTATAGGTAATTTACTTTTATCAACATTTCTGTAAGGCTTCTTGATTGAGGACATGCACCATCATCCTTATCAAGTGCTGGAATTCAGAACATCAAGATGCTTCTCCCAAAGTTTCTTGTTCTTCTCCATACACTAGCAGTTTCATTGTATTTAAACCTTGTAATGCTCATAATATCTTTTCCTTTAATTTTAGTTTTTTTATAACAGGTAACCACTGTCTGTCCATTCTCTCTGAAACAATATTTAAGTGTTAGTGCTCTTTTTAAATATGAGCAGTAGCATACATCGAGAGAGATAATGGTGGTTCCTTTAGAGAAAAACATAGCTAGTTTGTACAGTAATTCTTTCTGAAAGGCTTTCATCAGTCCAACCAATGATTCAACTAGCTTCCATTCGCTTTCTCCATGTCTTATTAAACTAATTTCATTTCAAAAACTCCTTTAATTTTCTTATACTAATTATATTATAAATAACAAAACTTTACAAGAGAAAAATTTGTCTAATATCTGTTTAATGATAAAATAATAGTTGCAATTATTTATTTTTTTGGAGGAAATATGTTACGAAAATATTTATACAGAATTAGGGCTGTGCCATGTTGTGGACGATTATATTTACGATAATTGCCTTTGTTTTATAATTTATTATTCTTTTAAAGTAAAAGATGAAAGCTTTGTTTTACTTTTGGATAATTATAAAGTTTTCCTGTATGTAAAAATTATTTTATTATCTTTAAAATTATGTGGTGCAACTTTTTATGTCTGTTTAAGAGCTATCCTGCAGGGACTTTCTAAGTGGGATAAAAATGAAAAGCAAGAAATGTTTTGTCTTGCTGATAAATATGCTGTGGACTAACTTTTGGGAACCTGTGGATGGTAGAACAGGGAATTGCTCGTCAGCGCTTATAAATATCGGAATTATAGAGTCCTATGTACTTTTAAACAATAACTTGGCAATTATTATGGTGTGAATGATTTATAATTTTTGCCTATGAGCTGTCCACTTTATACCGTACTTATAAATATCGACAAAGATATATAGAATGTGCTAAAGATTTGGAGCTAAGGGATTTATAAGAGTTATTTTCCGCTAGTTTTAAAGGGTGTGATTTCAGGTTGCGTATGTTGTTTTTATGCCTTCTGTAACAACCTTTGTAATATCAGACTTTACTTGGGGAAGTCAGAATATGTTAGTTGGAAATTTAATCCAAAGGGAGTTTATGGGCTGAAACTGGGAAAGCAGGTTCAAGCATTTCCCTAATTATGATATAATTTTGTAAGTCTTATGATTTTTAGAGTGTTTATAAAGAAACTCAGATAATGAATTTGCAGAAAGGAGCTTAAAATATGGTATATACTGATATATATCTTGCTTTAGTGTTATATATTTTATGTATGCCAATTATATTTATGATGGTCTTTTCATTTTAATGAATCAAGATATAATATGAAAGTTTTACGAGGTTTAGCTTAAATGGTATGTTGAGCTTTTAAGATGAATGCGTTATGAATATGTTATAATGTAAGCCAAACACTTGTTATAACAGCAATGTGCAACTATATTTGCACTTGTACTGGAACAATAGGCGCTTGATCTATAGATGTATCTCATCTCAAAGCTACAGCTATTTTACAAATGTAACATATCTTCTGCTTATTCTTCCTGATATTGTAGTGCAATTGGAATGATAATATTATATGTATAAACTTAAATTCTGGATATTTTACGACAATAATACATATAATATTTATTACTCTTTTGTGGTCTTTGCGATTTTGCCTCAAATTGTTGAGCTTTTGACAAAGAGTTCTTGAGGATGCAGAGGAAATGGATTTGGGGAGCAAAGACAGTTTCCAGGTGTTTATGTCTGTTTTACCACCAGTTATTACTACCACTTTAATCGCTATAGGAGCTATTGATTTGTATAACAATAATGTCTTTAGATGATTTTACTGTAAGTTACTTTACTTCCGGAAATGGCGTTGCAACACTTTCTGAAGTTAAAAATTTATTCAATGACTAAAGCAAATTGAGTCCTAAAATGATATGCATCATCACTGCTTTTGTACATGTGCACTATAATTTCAACAATAACTTATGGATTTAGAATAGAATAGAGAAATGAAAATGGTACCAAAGTTTATTAGCATTATTACTCAGTGCTACAGCCGGTCTCCTTTACAGCTTATGGGAAAAGTATTAAAAGATGAGAGATGAGAAGAGAAGAAGACAGAACAGTAGTACAGAAAAAGAAAGTTTTAAATGTAACTCATACAGATATCTATAGATCCGGAACCATAAAAGAATTTGAAAAAGAGTATAATTTAACAAGTAAATTACACATTTTTGAGAAAATAGAAATATTACACTAAATTAAAAAAGTGGTGCAGAAAAATATGATGTAATGTTAAGCAAGTGACTATGGTTGATACTATGATTAAAAGCGCAAAACTTGATAAAACAAAATTCTAATATAGATAAAGTAAAGAAAGAATATAGAAATTTGGTTTTGACCCTACAGTGAATATTCAGTTCCATATACAATAGGAAATATCGGAATAGCCTATGACAAGTCAAAACAAGAAAAAGTTGATAGTTGAGCTGTGCTGGGACCAAAAAAAATAAAGGCGAAGTTGTTATGTTAGACGAGTAGTTACAATAGCAATGTGATAAAGAAGGACTTGACCTAACTCAACAATGAAGAAGATATTATAAAAGCAAATCTCTAATAACTCAAAGAAGCTAGTAAAACATATCTTGGTGATGATCGAAGCAAAGATAACAATAAATGGAGTTCAAAACTTACTTGCATTTGGGGTGGGAAAGCCTTACTTGCAAAGATGAAAACAAAAGCAATTGTTTTCAAAAGAAGGCAATCTTATCTTTGATAACGGGTAATTCTAAGCATCAGAAAATAAGGTTAGTGCAAGATTTATTGACTTTGTGTCAAGACCAAGAAATCTCGCAAGAAACTTTGTAATTTTGTGAAATATGGCTCTGATTAGAAGACAAGGAAGCTTGGACGAGCAAAAAACAGTGATATAGTATTTCCTAAAAAATGTTGAAAAGGTTATGTGTTAAAGACTTAGGTGAATTAAACGAAAATTACAAGACGCGGACTGGAAATAAAGCAAAATAAGTAAAATAAGCGAGCATCATCTGGTGTCTTTTGTTTGAATACGTTACGAAACGATAGTGGCTTGAATAATATTGTTATAAAACAAAACGTTATCCTATTGCAAATACCTTTGACGAAATAATAATTTTGATACTGTCTGGCTAAAAATTTCAACTTAAGTTTAGCAAAAATTACATTTTAGGAGGACGAAATGGAAGTTTCTGAAAAGAAAATTAAATAGCAGTCCTAGTATTCATGTTTTCAACACTTTGGGGATTTGGAAATGTTTTAAACGGATATGTTACTTTCAAAGGTACTCAAGTAATATTCTCTTGGATACTAATGTTTACGTGTATTTTGTTCCATATGCATATGGTTGGAGAACTTGGTTCCCATTTAAGGAATACAGGTGGTGGGAGTACTTCTTGGATTCGAAACTACTAACAAATTAGCTTACTATGCTCGCTGGACATTAGACATTTATGTACTTATATTGCTGGAAAAGGTTCCGTTGGTCTTAAGGCTTTAAGTTTTATGATTTTTTAGAGATGCTAAAGCATGGTATTCTACAATGTATGTTCAATTAGCAACATTTGGTGTGTATTTTATTCTGTTACTTAGCAACAAGAGGGTTAAAGTCAATCAAGAAGTTATGGCAACACTAGCAGGTTCAAGTAATATTTTCAGTCTTTATTTATTCTTATGATGTGGCAATATACCTATTATTAATCCAAATGGTGGATATTTAAATTGAATTTTTGCTTGAATAATTCATTCCACTAAGATTGACTTGAATTACTTAAATGGATTTATCAATTTTAGTATTTTGATTGAGTGAGTATTGAAAAAGATTTCTGTATGTAAATAAAATTGAGGAAATTCTACAAAAATTTTCTAAAACATAATCCTTTACGCTTTAATGGTTGTTATTAGTGCTATCTTCGGAACAGTTGCTATGGGACTTATGTTTGATATCAACGAAATAAAAGCAAATTTTGACGCTTATGCAGCAAATGGTTCTTCTGGGCATTTTCAAAAATTAGGGCAATACTATGGCAGGTGTTGGCGATTTGTTATTAATCATTTACTCAGCAGCTAATACTGTTAGGCAGTTCCAACACAATGGCAGTATTGATGTCCTTTAAGAATGTTATTAGAACCCACAATAAGTCAATATATCCGAAGAAATTATTAAAGAAAGAACGAAAAGGTGCTTATGTTAATAGGATTATACTAGTTGCAATACTCGATTAGAGCAATTATAGCCAGCTCAATCATTTGTTCCTGGGCAACTACGTTGTAGACAACACTCGTCTTAACAGGGGTAATAATGCCGATAAGGATATGTGGGTATTCGTTCAACACTTTGCTCTTAGATATAGTGAAAGAACTTACTAGACATTACAGATTTGTTAAAAACAAACGTTGGACTATTCTTTGGAGCTTGGTGTTTCTTAATAACATGCTTGTTGCTTATTTGGAATGTATTCAGATGATCCATATGAGAATGTTATTAAGTTATAACTCCATTAGTTTTAGTTGTTTTAGGTTTAGTCCCCACCAGTCATTAGAAAAATAGAAGATAGTAAATAAATTGATTATAAAACGATTATAAAAGAGATAAAGGAACTTTGGTTTTCCTTTATTTTCTTTAATATATTTAATGATTTTTTAATTAATTAAATAGATTAAATTAAATTTTAATAGGAGGAATTGATGAATAATATTAAAATTTCAAGAATATTAACTTTTATTGATTCAAGTAAGTATGTTCCATACTGTTGATACAATGAAAAATATTTATTAAACCGGATATATTCTTACGGAAAATGCTAATGGAGAAAATCAAGGTGCGAAATTATTACTAGGAAATAATTCAAGTATCTTGAAAACTTTCAAGTGAGGAAAAGAGCAACGACTACCATTTCAAATAACAGCTGCACTGATGATTCTCAACAAGAAGTTAAGCTGTTCACGAAATGGATACTGGAAGAACATTTAAAGCTAAATGTTGAAGGTTATGAATGAATGATTGACTCAACATGGTTTGATGAACCTTTAAGTCTTGCCAGGTAGAGTTTAGTTGAGAAAAAGGGAAAATTGTGATAAATTATTCTATATTGATAAAGATATTGTACAATGATACCAAATGTTGCAATTCATTTAAATAGAAATAAACAGTGGTTATGCTTATAATAAACAGTTGACATACCTTTATTCTGTGGAGAATTAAAAAAAAGTGATTTTAATCAGAAATGGGTTAGAATGAATTAGATTGTTAAAATTCAAAGATATTGTTGCCAAAAGATTTATTCATAGTAAATCATCAAAGACAATAATATTTGGGGATATAAAAGATAATTTGTTTCAGCACTAAACAATGTTTGTATTTACATCAATGAAAGCATTTCTAGAAGCAAAATCCAAAAGACCATAAATGTTTGTGCAGTTTTTGATATCGAAGAAAGTAGGCTCAAACACACAAACAAGGTGCTATGTGTCAACATTTATGGAAAGATGCTCTTAGAGAATTAATGCTTCCCATGGTCGGAACTGATGAATATCATCCAAGCAGGGCAAAATCTTTCTTAATAAGTTGTGATAATGCTCGCGCTGTTCATCCAAAGTCATCCTGAACTTTATGTATCCAACAAATGTAACTTTTATGAACAAAAGGTATGTTATAAAAGAAGCTGCAAATCAAAAATATACAACTGATGCTTTCAGTAGAGCAGTATTTTTAGAAATTTGTAAAAAAGTAAAGGTTCCAACACAATTCTTTGCAAACAGATCTGATAAAGTTGGTGGTTCAACTCTTGGAAACTTATCAAATATTCAAGTTAGCCTACATGCTCTTGATATTGGAGTTGCACAACTAGGGAATGCACTCAAGTTTTTGAAACTTGTGGAATTAAAGACACAGGATATATGGTTACAGCATTAAAAGAATTCTTCTCAACAAATATTAAAATTGATGGTTCTGACGGAGTGATTTTCGAATAATGGCAAGAAGAATTACACCAAAAGAAATGTCAGAAGATAAAGCCAAAATATCACTGACAGGATTAACCATCATTATGATGGGGACTCTGGGTTTATATATTTTTATGGGCTGTTATAAATAGGAATAGTTAATTTCGAGTATAGGATGCATTTAGTTGGAGTAGTTGCTCTTGTTATTTTTAATTAGGAAATTTAAAATAAAATACTAATATAATATATATATGCAAGTGAAAAACAATTTATGATTTTTGGTTTAGTCAGCTTTTGCCCTATGCTTTTAATAAAAAGTTGTAGTACAAATTCCATTTGATTTTTCTTTTTAATCATTTTGTTAATTTCACATTATGCTGATGTTGCAAATGTTGTAATAATTATAGATGATGTCTCAAAATGAGCATCATGTTTTGACATCTAGTGTATTTTCTTTATGTGACGTGTATATATAACTTTTTATCCTTAGGAACATCATCGTGTGCATCTAGGCTATTGGACGACCACTAGCTTTACTTTCTTCAAAACTCAATTCATAAAATTTCCGTGAGGATTATATTATTCCACCTCTTCTTCTTCAGATATCCTTGAGAAATTTGATGTTTTAATTTTCCATTATGTTGCCAGTAATTTTAGTGTTCCAATGCTTTTTACCATTTTGGTAAAATATGAAAATATGTTTTCCTTTTGTCGAATATGGTTCGGATAGTTCCAAATTGTTAATGTCTTTACATTATTGCAATGTACCAGTTAGGTTTTCTTTTACAAAATCTCTTTGCATAGTCAACTTTCTAGGACAGGACTTCTAATTAAATAAAAGTCCATTTTCAGCTTTTATTGGTGGTATAGAATTCTTTATTTTATTAGAATTACAAGAACATAAAGTTAAAATAGAAAAACTAGGATAAATAGACTCTCATAATTAAAACTCCATAAATAATAAGTATGATATTTTAAAATTAAAATTATACAATATCCAATTTGACCTTTATTATATGACACGATTTTATTTATGTCCAATATATAAGAGAAAAATAATAGTTATTTGTACACGTTTTATAAATGATGTGAGACCAAAATTATATATATAACTCGTATATTAGAATTAAAGGAGAATTAATTCTCCTTTGATTCTATATAATATTCTACTGTCAATAGGCGAAAGCCAATTTAAAGTTTGCATAGGTAGTCTATTAGATTTATGAGAGATATTTTTCATTTGAGCAAGCATCTTCTTGACATAAAAAGATAAGTACTGTGAAAATCTTTCATTGTCAATTTCTATGACTTCTTTCAACCTTGCTCATTGTGTCTAGGTGTACTAGGTCTGATTAATTGATGTTTAGTGCCAATTCATTACATAGTTTATCAAAAGGATGAACTCTTTTAGTGTCACCCAAAATGTGTGTAAATTCAAAACCATTAGTCGGTTTGAATAATTTGCGGGAATATAACCAAAGTGTTGTACAGCCATTTTAACAAAAGTGACGAGTACTATAAGAAGATTGTTCCTTAAAAGGATAAATAAATCTTTCACGAGTAGCTGGTCACTAATCGTATATTGGTAGAATTTATCTTGGGTGTTACCAACCTAGCAAGAATTAGGAAACATATTTAACATCAAGTTGCATTTTAACACCAATTTAGTAGGAGTATGATCAGGTTTAGGAACATAAGGTTTAGAAGGGTTGTTTAACGTCCCCAGCCAAGTCCTAAGGAATCTAAAAGAGAGTCAGGGTGTCTAGTATAACCCTTTATTAAGTTTAGCTGTAAAGTTCAATCAAAAGAAATATTAGGTTTCTTTCTAATGAGATTTTAATCCAGACAGAATTTCAGTATCAGTATGAGAATTAGGATGTTGAATAAGGTCTATGAGATTTATCTTTAGCAGAAGTCAATAGAGCCATCAAATTTTTTGTTCAACGCATAAAGGAAGCTTTAGATATTTTATATTTTCACAAACAATGTAGAATTATCGTTCCATAGTTTTAACGTATCGCTGTTATTTGGAAGTAAATAGAGGATATATTGGTCCGAGTTTATATTTTCTTGATTTTGTGATATAATATTATTCATAAAGAGGTTCCTTTCTAGTTAATTTTTGTTTAATAGTTATACAGGATATTCTCTTTTTGTACTCTTGGTCTCCACGTATTGTGTCATAACATTTTGATGATGCAATTAAAACAATACAGGATAAAGGCATAAAATTAATTAAAATAAGAGAGCATATAAATGCGTCTGAACAGATGTATCAAAGACTGTTTGCTGAGTGAGGTGAATGTTATGAATACTTTGATATTAGAATGTAAAAATTTATAAGAAGTAGAATATTTGTAGTAATTTTTAGGAGTCATATTAGTTTTATTAGCTTCTCATTTTATAAAAATTATTTAAATTATCAACAGGTTGATACAGATAGCATGAATTACTTATGATTAAGGAAGAAATATCGTTAATTTTTATATCCTGCTGACGGAAAAGTCACCTGTATATATTCTGCTGATAAAGATAAAATGGATTTGTTAAAAATCTCTTGAAATATCAGAAAAAGACTTTAAAACTAAAGCACAGCGGAGACGATAGAGGCTATATGGAAAGTGCAATTTTGATGTACGAAAAAGTTGTTGAAATAAAAGAAAATGAAATAAATTTTTCTATGTCAAAAAGTTATGCTAATCACGAAAGAAAAGGTTATCCGAAGTAATAAAAGCAAATGGAACTTTTCAATATGAAGAAGCCCCTTTAGACGGTGTTTTGCTTGAATATAATAATATAAAAATATATTCTAGCTGTAATGATAACTCTATCTTACTTCTTCATAACAACTTATTTAGATTTTTATTATCATAGGGATTTTTATTTACACTTCCAATGAAAAAGACGAGTTTTATAATTGGAAAGGCTATGATTTCTTTGCTATTAATATTATATTGATAATAAGTCAGTTTGGGTTAGTTTAGTTTTTTCATCTGTGGAAGTGGAAAAATACTTTTTAATTATCCTGTGTTTCTGATTTGACAGGAGGATTTTTACCTGTAAATAAGGCTATGATTAATTATATAGGAATAGAAATAGGAATATGTTTTATTTGCATTGATTATTTCTGCTATTTTTGTACAGCTTATATATTAAAATTAAAAAGTAATACTGTAAAATATTTTTTAAATTATTTTACAGTATGAAATTTTAGTTCCATAATATTTTTATAAAAACGTTATGTATTTTTAGGAAAAATTTTTGAAAATTTATTTTTCCTCAAGTGTTTTATTTTTAATAAAAAGTGTGATATAATAGTATTGAATTTTTGTAAACGATTTAATTATAATTATAAATTTATTTTAAAGGAGTGATAAAATGTCAGCACCTACTATAAAAGATGTAGCTAAATTAGCAGGAGTTTTCAATTTCTACTGTTTCAAGAGTTATGAATGAGTCGAAACCTGTTAGCCTGGAATCCAGAAGAAAAAGTTTTAGATGCAATAAAAATTGGACTTTTAAAGCTACTGAATTGGCAAGAAGCCTTGTAATGAGAAAATCAAATATGATTGGGTAGTTGTTAAAGATATAGGGATTTCTATATGGTCTCAAATCATTAGAGGAATCGAAGAAATTGAAAGAATGTACAATTACGATATTTTGCTTTCCAGCACGTATGGAGATATAGAAGGTGCAGCAAAATTATTGAATTATGTGCACTAAGCAAGTTGAAGGAACAATTATGATAAGTGAAAAGATTAATCCAGAAATATTGTTTAAGTTGAAAAAGTAAAAATTCCTTTGTAGACTTGATAAATTTTATGATATACAGATGAGCATACTGAAAGTATAGATTACATCAACTGTAATAAGATGACAAATTATCTTGTAGATGAAGGACATAAAAGTATCGTTTTTATAAGTGAAGATGTTACAAGTAGAATCGGTAGAGAAAAACTTGCAGGATTTAATGAAGCTGTTGCAGAAAAGAAAAGTAAAATCAGCACTTATAAATGCAAAAGACATAACAGTTCAAAACAGGATATGATATGGGAGAAGAAATTTTTCAAACTTATTAAAGAAAATAATTCAACTGTTGTATTTAGTAGTGAAGATACTTTGACATATCGGTTTTATAAGTTATTGTTACGATAACGGTCTTAAAGTTCCACAAGACATTTCAGTTGCAGGGTTCGACGATGATTTAATTGCATCAATTTACAGACCTGCACTTACAACTGATAGAAGAACTCGTATTATGATATAGGGTGCAATCTTCATGGGAGGAAAGTTGATTAAGAAACTTAGAAATGAAGAAAAATTAAAAAGATGTTACATCCTACCTTCCAAGAATAATTGAAAGAGGTTCAGTTGCAACTTTTAAGATAAGTAAATAAAATTAAAAATGCTCTTCTTTTTGAAGAGCTGAAAATGAAAGAGGGTGATTAAAATGGGGATTTATTGGGCCGTCCGAGACAGCTTTTAAAAGGCAAAAACCAGATTTTTTACTTGGTTGTCTTTTGATATAATTAGTAGTTTTCATTTAATTTATATAGTAACTTTAACCGGAACAATTGTAGATTTGTTTAAAAGTCCAAATTTTGATGTTACAAAAAGTTTATAAATATGTAGCTTTAATGATATTTTTAGGGAGTGATTAACTTTTTAAGCTTTTATGACTTTTTCATATTTAGTCTTTGGTTCTGGAGCAAAAAAATTAAGATGTACTATAAAGATATAATCTTTTAGAAAAATTTTAAAAATCTCCTGACTTTTTCAAAAATACTGCAGGAGATGTAATTGGACTTATCAGATATGAAACTAAATATATATTTGAATATTTCAGTTTTGGAATTCTATTAGTTTGTGATTCTATGTTTATGCCTTTAATATGTACATCATATTTAGTATTTTTCCTATCTTGAAGCTGACGATTGCGGTTATGTTTCCTTTTATCTTTACAGCTATTATTACAAAATATAGTAAGTAAAAAGTTGGAAAAAGTGAAGTGAAGAAATGAAATTTAACTTTTGGAAAGTCTAGTCAAGAGATTTAGAAATAATGAAGGAATAAAACTTATAAAAGTTATGTAAAATGAGGAAGTAAGACAAAAAGAATATTTCTAAAATCATTAAATACTATTTTGATTTAGCTTTTATGGAAGCTAAATCTATGGATGTTAACATTTCTTTCAAACTCTTTTATAAGGTAATTTCTATGATTATAGGACTTTTTACGGAGCATTTTTAGTAAGAGATGGTAGTATTACAATTGGAAAGTTAGTAGTATTTTTTGGACTTGGAGAAACTTTAGCTTGGTCTTTTCTGGGGACTTGAGAGTTGTATAAATACTTATAAAAGAGCTTTTAGTTTCTATAAATAGAATAAATCTTTTTACTTGATGATAAGACAGAAATAGAAAACGGAGATAGAATTTTAGAGAACTTTTTTCCACTATGGAATTTTAAAAACTTTTCTTTTAGTTATCCCGGAGAAAAGAAAGTTTCACTAAAGACATCAGTTTTAAGTTAAATAAAGGAGAAACTTTAGGAATAGTTGAGAAAAAGTGGAAGTGGAAAGAGTACATTAGTTAAACAGATTTTTAAGATTTTTATAATTTTGATAAAATAGATTTTTATAAATGATATTCCTTATGAAGACTATGATATTACGTCAGTAAGAAATAAATTTCGGATATGTAAGTCAAGAAAATATTTTACTTTTCTAAAACAGTCAGAGAAAATATTTTTGTTTGGAAGTATTACAGAAAATGACGATTATAAATGTTCTAAAAAAGGCGACTTTTACAAAGATATACAAAATTTAGAAAAAGGACTTGAAACTAGTTGTTGGAGAACGTGGATCTTGGACTTTCCGGAGGACAAAAGCAAAGAATTTCTCTTGCTAGAGCTTTTGATATCAGGGATCCTGAAATTTCTAATTTTAGATGATTCTTTTCTGCAATTGATGCGAATACTGAAAAGTAAAATTGTAAAATTCTCTTAAGGAAAATAGAAAAATAGGACAAATATAATTATTTCTCATAGAATTTCTGCAGTTGAACATTCTGATTTGATTTTTGAGTTATGGACAATGGAGAAATAATCGACGAGAGTACATCATGAAGAACTTATTTCAAGAGATTCTTGGTATAAGGAACAATTTGAGTATCAAAGTTTGGATAAGGAGGAAGAAAATGAAAAATAGTAAGATGAAATTTTTAACTTCCTACCTTTTAGAAGAAAAATTCTGTTTTTTATAGGCTCAATCTGTACTGTATTTAGAGTTTTTCTTGATGTATATTTACCAACTGTAATTTCTTCGATTATAGATGCAGATTTAGTCAATATGGAAAAATTTTTATTCTTTTATTGTTCAAAAAGCACTATTATATCTGGGACTTAATGTATTGCTTTTTAGTATTTTTATTCTTTTAGTAAGAATTTGTTTTAATAAACTATCTTGTAATATTGCATATAAAATTCAATTCAGTTTAATTAGACGTATGCAAAAACTTTCAAGATGCAATATTTTGACAGTTCTTATGCGGGAGATTTGGTTTCAAGATTTACAACCGATACTAAATACAATAAAGAGTTATATCAAACTCTTTTAAACGACCTTTGAGGATTTTGTCTTGAATTTAGCAATGATGCTTACTGTTATGTTTTATATCAGTCCATATCTGCTATTAATTGTTTTAATTTATTTACCACTTATGTATATGGTAACTAAATATTACGGAGAAAAACTTACATGCAGTTACTAAAAACAATAAGAAAAACATGAGGGAATTACAAGCTCAATTTACAATGAAACGATTAAATCATTACCTGTAATTCAAGTCTATGGAAATGAAGATTTGATGATTGAGTCTTTTGAAAAAGAAAATAAGGAAGTTGAAAAAATTATATCAAAGAGAACTATATTAAATGCTTTATTCTCTTGGAATTTAATTGATTTTACTATGATTTTTACAAATGCTATGATAGTTTTAGTATTTACAATTTTAAAAGATTAATGGCTTGGGATTGAGTGTAGGGATTTTGTATATTTTTAATTGAATATAATAAAAAGAATTTTTAAGGCTTTTTATGAATTTCTTATCACAAATAAATAGATATAAGACTGCACTCGTTTCTTGCGACAGAATAATCAAAAATTTTTTTGAAATAGAAGAAGAAAAAAACTACGGACAAAGAAATTGAACTTGAAGGAAATATCGAATTTAAAAATGTAGGCTTTTGAGTACAAAAGAAAATGTTCCCGTTTTTAAAGGATGTCAATTTTTAAACTTGACAAAGGAAAGTCAATTGCTTTTGTTGGTGCTACCGAAGCGGAAAGTCAACTATAATGAATTTGATTTTTAGGATTTTATGAAAATCAAAGAGGGGAAATTTTATTTGACAGACAAAAATATAAAAAGATTTAAGTAAAGCTTCTACAGAAACAAATGGCTGTAGTTCTTCAAGATCCATATATTTTCACAGGAAGTATGAGAGATAATATCACACTTAAAGATAAAAGTATAACTGAAAGAGAAGTTTTAGATGCAATAGTAAAAGTTGGTGGTAAAAATCTTTACAAAAGAAATAACAATTTAGATTATGAACTGGCAATAAGCGGATCAGACTTATCTCTTGGAAAAACAAATCATTTGCTTTTGCTAGAGCTATTGTTAGAAACCAAAAAGTTTTTAATCTTAGATGAAGCAACAGCAAACATCGATACTGAAACGGAAAAATAATCAACTATGGAATTGAGGTTTTGAAGCAGGGTAGAAGTACGATGATTATTGCACATAGATTGTCCACTGTAAAAATTGTGATACAATAGTTATGATAGAAAAATGGAAAAGTTTTTAGAAACAGGTACACATGACGAGCTTATTGCTTGAATGGAAAATATAAAACTTGGTATGAAATACAATCTGCAAAGGGGACAATAATGAAGAAAAGAGTATTATGATTTATATGATATAGTTATTATGATATAAATGCTGACGGATATTTTTGTTTATTCCAATAAAGGCAAAAATTCATAAGAGAAAAACAAATATGACTGTTGATCAACAAAAAGAGCATTTCAATTTTTGAACTTATGGGATATTTTAATCAACACGATAAATTTCCCGAAGATTTATATAAGGAGTAAAAATTAAAGGTGGTTGTTAATTCAAAAGGACTGTAAAAACAGCTCTTTTTTTGTTTTTGCTTTATTAAGTATTATGATGTTAAATATTTTTATTTGTTATAATTTTTTTAAAATAACTCGTAAGCTGATTTATATTTAACGGGAAGCTATTAAACGAAGTCCCATATACGTCATTTTGGCGTAGTCAATCAAGCCCCTAACTAGATTATTTACTTGTAAGGATAAGTAAAAATTCACGTCAAGATATTTAGTAAATCAATTCCCCTAATACGTCATCTCGACCGTAACGAAGCATAGCTGAGTGTAGTGAGAGATCTCATACTGTTTGCTTTTAGCAAAGTAAATGTATCAAAGATACATAGAAAAATTATTTTTAGAATTTCTTTTTATAAATACTATTTCTTGTTATTAAAAAAATAAGTAAAAAACTTTTTCTAAATAGTTAATTTTGGAATAATCAACTACACAAATGTAGTTCTACATAATGGAGCTTTTATGAGATTTCCATAGTCATTGTATTAGATAATACTACAATGACTATGTCAGACTTTACTATTGATTGTTACAAGTAAATAATCAATAGTAGAGTCTGACTCACTAGATTGTCCAAATCTTTGATTTTGGAATACAATCGACTATGAAAATCTCATGACTAGCTTTAACAAAAGTAAATGTATCGAATACATACTAAAAATTATTATAGAGTTTCTTTTCATAAATACTATATTTTTGTAAACAAGCAATAGTCGAGAAATCTCCTAAAGCCATGATTTTTTAACATAGAGCAGATTGCTCTGCTTTTTATTTTAGTCCATATTATATCTTTTTTTGAATTTTTCAATTCTACCACCTTTTTCAACAAATCTTTGACGACCTGTGTAGAATGGATGTGAGTCAGAACTGATTTCAATTTTTAATTAATGGATAAGTGTTACCATCTTCCATTTCTATTGTTTCATTTGAAGTTTTTGTTGAACCACAGATGAACTTTATATCCACTTGTTGTATCCATAAAAACTACTTTTATTGTATTCTGGATGTATTCCCTTTTTCATTATATTCACCTCACTTAAATATTATAAATTAATCACTTGCATATTATATCATATCGTAAAATATAAATCAAGTATTTTTAATACATAAATTAAAAATATTTTTGAAATATACAATATCAGTACAAGAAATATTTTGTAAAACTACTTTTAATGAATTTGCGTTTTTGTTTTTAAAAATGTTATTCTTATTGTAGTATGATTTTAGGAGATAGTTATGAGTAGAGTAGATGATATATTTATTTCAATGTGTAAAGATATACTTGAAAATGGAGTAGACACAAAGGGAGAAAAAGTTCGTCCTGTTTGGGAAAGATGGAACAAAGGCATATACGATAAAAATTTGGAGTTGTAAATAGATACAATTTGGCGGAAGAATTTCCTGCACTTACACTTAGAAAAACAGCCATAAAATTATGTACTGACGAAATGCTTTGGATATGGCAAAAAAAGTCCAATAATATTAAGGATTTAAAGAGTCATGTTTGGGATGAATGGGCTGATGAAAATGGAAGTATCGGAAAGGCTTACGGTTATCAGCTTGGAGTTAAACATAAATATAAGGAAGGGATGTTTGATCAGGTTGATAGAGTTATTTATGATTTGAAAAACAATCCTTATAGTAGAAGAATAATTACAAAATATTTATGTTCATGAAGATTTATCTGAAATGAATTTATATCCTTATGCATATAGTATGACTTTTAATGTTACAGGTAATAAAGCTGAATGCTATTTTAAATCAAAGGAGTCAAGATATTTTAGCAGCAAATAATTGGAATGTTTGTCAATACGCAATTTTGATTCATATGCTTGCTAGAGAATGTAATTTGGAAGTTGGAGAGCTTGTTCATGTAATAGCTGATGCTCATATCTATGATAGACATGTTCCGATTATAAAAGAACTTATTACTAGGGAAAAATTTCCTGCGCTAAAGGTTACTTTTAAATCCTGATGTTAAAAACTTTACGATTTTACATCAGATGATGTTATAATAGAAAATTATAAATGTGGAGAACAAATAAAAAGATATTCCGATTGCAATTTAGGAGAAAATTATGAAAAAGAAAAATTAATGTTTTTGATTATGCTAAAGAAATAATGTTAGCAGTTGAAAAAGGTGTTTTGCTTACTACAAAGTCAAAAGAAAAGGTAAATACAATGTCAATTTCTTGGGGACTTTGGGAATAGAGTGGAATAGACAGATTTTTTTACAGCATTTGTTAGAGAAAGTCGTTTTACATTACTTGATGAAAGTGGAGAATTTACTGTAAATATTTTTAAATAATTTTGATAAAAATATAATTGGAGTTTGTGGTACAAAGTCAGGAAGAGATACTGATAAAATTAAAGATTTGAAATTTAACTTTGGTTGAATCTGAAATTGTGATGTTCCTGCTATAAAAGAATTGCCTTTTAACATTAGAATGTAAGGTTATTTATAAACAAAAACAGGATGAAAATGCGATTCCTAAAAGAAATAAAGGAAAAATTATCCTGAAAATATGTCAGGAGAATTTTATGGAGCAAATAGGGATTATCATACAGCTTATTATGGAGAAATTGTAAGTGCATATATAATAGAATAAAATTAAATTTTTTGTGTCAATAAAAATTGACACTTTTAATTGTGAAATTATAAAAATATATTGACAAAATTAATTAAATTATATAACATATGAGAGTTTATAGATTATACGGAGATGTTTTTTTATGGAATATAGAATATTAAAAAGCGAAGAAAATGGAAAAGGGCATTCGCTTTATGCGAGAGGAAGCTTTTTCGTAGATGAACAAAAAGTTCCACTTGAATATGAAAGTTGATGACAGAGATAGTTTAGAAGATACAATTCATGTTGGAGTTTTTGAAGGAGATGAGCTTCTTGCAACTGCAGGATTATGAATATAAATAAAGACATTGTCTATTTTGGAAGAGCCTGTGAAAGAAATCTTGCAGAGGAAAGGAGTAGGAAAGGTTTTTATTTATAAGTATGGAAGAAACCGTAAAAATTTAAAAAGGAAAATGAAAAAGAGACAATTAGATTTTCAGCGCAATATCATGCAATGACCTTTTATGAAATGTTAGGTTATACTAAAGATAATGATGATATTTTTGTTGAAGTTGGAATAGAACATATTTCGATGAGTAAGATTGTATAAAGGAGTTAGTTTTTGTATAAAAATTTGAGTTATAGTAGAATCTCCAACAAAAGGCTAAAACAGTTAGCAAAAATGCTTGGAAGTAATTACAAAGTTGTAGCAGAGTGTTGGACATATAAAGAGATTTACCTAAAAAGTAAAATGGGGATAGATATAGAAAAATAATTTTGAACCTGAATATATAAATGTAGAGGAAAAGCGTCTAAGATTAAAGAATTAAAAGAACTTTATAAAATTCTGAAAATATATATCTTGCAAACTGATCCTGACAGAGAGGGAGAAGCAATTTCTTGCATATTAGCCTACCTTTTAGGTCTTGATATGTAATAAATAACAGAATAGAATTTCACGAAATTACTAAAAGAGTATCAAAGAATCTATAAAAATTCAAGAAAAATAGATATGAATTTAGTAAATTCTCAACAAGCCAGAAGAGTTTTAGACAGACTTGTAGGGATATAAAACTATCTCCGATTCTTTGGAAAAATAAAGATGGACTTTCAGTAGGATCGTGTTCAATCTGCAACTTTAAAAATTATCTGTGAACGTCAAGAAGAGATGAGATAATTTTGTTCCGGAAGAATTTTGGAAGATTGAAGGGATACATAATGTCCAAAATATAGAGTTTAAATCACTATATTATGGAGAATATGAAAATAAAAATAGTAAAAAGAGATAAAAACGAAAAAGAGGCTTTAAAAAGTTGTAGAAAAACAGATAAAAGATAATTTTATCGTGGAAGATGTAAAAAGGTAGAGAGAGAAAAACCACAACCACCTTTTTACTACAAGTACATTACAACAAGAAGCGGAAGAAAATTAGGTTTTTCAAGCTCAATGACTATGAGTGTTGCTCAACAACTTTATGAAGGGTATTAATGTTAGTGAAAGATGCTCTAGTCGGTTTAATTTCATATATGAGAACTGACTCAACTAGAATTTCATCAGAAGATAGTTGCAGAGGGCGATCGAGCTATGTACCGAAAATTATGGAAAAATTATGCAAGTAAAAAGGTAATGAGTACAATTAAAGAAAAAGAATTCACAAGATGCTCACGAGGGGGTTAGACCAAGTAGTATTTTTAGAAGTCCTGAAAAATAAAAAGCTATTTAACTGTAAATCAATATAAACTATATAAATTGATTTGGGAAAAGAACAGTCGCTTCTCAAATGAAGGCTGAAAGTTATGAAAGCACACAAATAGTTTTAAATTCTAATAATTGTATCTATAAATTAAATGGAAGATACACTATTTGACGGATTTTTCAAAAATATATACTTCAAGTGATATTAAAGATGAACCATTGCCTAAATTAGAAGTTAAAAGATGTAATAAATGCTGAAAAATAGAAAAAGTCAACATTTTACAAAACCAGTTGCCAATTTTACAGAGAGCTACTTTGGTTAAAAACTTGAAGAAAAATGGAATTGAAAGACCTAGTACTTATGCATAGTATTATAAACAGTTTGACAAGCAGATTTTTATATTTTAATTGAGAATAAAAATCATTCCGACTGATTTAGGAAAAAATGTAAATAAGTTTTTAGTTTCCAACTTTGAAACAATTATAAATGAAAAATTCACTATGGAAATGGAAGAAAAACTTGATGAAATAGCTGAAAATAAAAAGGATTGGAAAAAGTTATTTCAGACTTCTATGCTGTTTTTGAAACATTTTTTTGAAAAAGTCTGAAGGAGATTCAGAAGATTATAAAATAAAAGATGAAGTCCTTGACGAAAAATGTCCACAATGTGGTAAAAATTTGAGTTATCAAAAAAGACAAAATTCGGTAGATTTATCGGTTGTAGTGATTTCTGATTGTAATTATATAAAAAGGAAGTTAAAGATACTGGGGTAAAATGCCTAAATGTGGCGGAAGAATAATCGAAAAAAATATCCAAAAAAAGAAAAAGTTTTTATGGCTGTGAAAAATTATCCTGAATGTGATTATGCAATTTTGGGACAAGCCTATAGCTGATAAAAATGCGAAAAATGTGGAAAATTCTTAGTTGAAGTTAAAAACAGATTTAAACATGCACTAAAAATGTTCCGATGAAAATTGTGATTTTGAAATTGATTTAAAGAAAAAGAAAATGAAAAATAAAAGATTAGAACTTATATAAATTCGCTTTTCCACTTATGGTAAATTTTATTCTAAGCTATATTTTGGAGTTATCTGATATTGCTATCGTTGCAAAGAGTTTCAACACCTGCATTTAATGCGGTAAAATTCTGATTTCTTCAACATTATATACAACAAGTGGAGTTTGGGAGCGACTGCAATAATTATAAATACAAAACTTGGAGAAAAATCTGGGACAGGGAGGATGAAAAAGGTCTAAATTATGAATTTCTTTTTCATCTCTTGCTATCAATATTTTATGGGAATTTTATTCTTATTATTGATGTTGATAGAAAGACATATTTTAAAAAATATTCTATAATTTGTCCGGAGAAACTTTTGAAACAAGGCATTTTGTTTCTCATATCCTATGAGTTTTTGTGTCTTAATACAACTATGTTTATTTACATTTGGTGCATATTTTTAGAATTTCAAATATGACAAAAGTGGATTTTAATAGGATCTACTGTTTCTTCAGTTTAAATTTGGGTTTAGATTATTTGTTCGTTCTTGAAAAGTCTGGTTTTCCAAAACTTTGGAATTACTATGGTCGGATTTAGTACTGTTTTTCCATGTTTGTAAATCTTCTTATTTACATTTTTGTATTGAAAAATAAATTAAAATTGTAAAATTTGAATTACTAAAAAGCTATTTTATAAAATGAATTAATCATTTTAAATTAGCTTTTCCTATTATGATACAGAAATTTTTGACTGAACTATTTTTGTCATTATTTTCAATATGATTGATTAGAATAGGGAACAATTTGCTGGATATTCAATAATTACAAATTTAATTATGTTTTATTTACTTTTAAACATATCTATGGTTCTCATGACTTTGAGTTTAATAAGCACAAGTTCCGGAGAGAGAAAACTTTAGAAATTTTGATAGATTATCCAAAATTTCTGTTAAGATTACAACTGTATTATTTATCTTTGAGTGCATTATTCTTTATAGAGAGTCATTTACTAAACTTATTACAGATGACGTTTCTGCAAAATATCGCTACAAAATTTCTTTGATATTTTTCTTAATTGCAAATATTTGTAGTTCATATTCATACATATATAAATGTGCTTTTACAGGGTTTGAATAAAAATATGTTTTTATTAAAAACAACTGCAGGGGTAAAATATCTCAAGTCTTATTTTTAATGTTGATATTAACACAAAGTGATTTATCTCTATTTGGAGTTGCATTTTGCACATGTTGTAAATGAATTTATCTTGAGTGTAATATTTTTGAAATATTATAGATATATTGTAAATGATAAATTTTATAATTTGACAAAAGTAGATTAATGTATATATAATTTATTTGGTTAAAATCATTTAGATTTTTATAAAAACTTTTGGAGGCTAGGTTATGAAAATATTAGTTGTTATTGATGTTCAAAATGATTTTGTTGACGGTAGATTGGGAGACTCAGAGGCTATAAATATGATTCCAAATTAAAGGAAAAATTAAAAACTTTGACGGAGAAATTATTTATACAATGGATACTCATCGATGATAATTACTTAAATACTACGAGGAGAAAACTTCCCATAAAAACATTGTATTAAAGGAACTGATGCTTGGAAAATCAGAGAAGGTATCTATAAAGAAAACTGATAAAATTTTTGAAAAAGGAGGGTTTTGGCTCCAGCGACTTGGTTGAGTATTTAAAAGCATAAACGAAAAAGAGAAAAATTGAAAGTATAGAATTTGTTGGAATTTGCACAGATATTTGTGTGATTGTAAAATACTTTAATGATTAAAGGATTTTTACCTGAAGTTGAATCTAATTGTAGATAGTAAATGTTAGTGCGGAGTTACTCCACAGTCATAACATAGCATTGAAGCTATGAAAATGTGTCAAGTTGATATTTTGTAAAAATAGATTATTTAATTAAACATGCAACAACACGATATGCAATAATATACTATTGTAATCGTGTTTTTCTTGAAAATAGAGGGTTGTGATTATGGTGCATAATAGACAACAATTAAAATAGAGCTATCTATTTTGATTTTGATATATTTATTATATGGAGGTGAGATAATGGACTGTATATTTTGCAAAAATTGTTAATGGAGAAATTCCATCAAATAAAATTTAGTGAAGATGATGATATAGTTGCATTTAACGATTGATCCCCTCAAGACTCCGATCATTTTAGTAATCCCTAAAAAGACATATTGAATCTTGTAATTTTGTAGATAAGGAAAAATTGCAGAAGTCAGTTGGAAAAGATATTTCTAAAAATTTCCGAACTTGCTAAAAGGAAAAATGGGATTTGATGAATCAGGTTATAGAATTATAAATAATTGTACTGATGACGGTGGACAAACTGTTAGCATTTACATTTTCACGTTCTTGCGGGACGTGGTTTAAATTGTACCAGGCTAGAAATTAAAATATATTATGAAAAATTTTATAAATTATGTAAATTATACTATATATAGTGAATTTACTTGAATTTATATCATTTTGTTATATAACATGATGGGTTGTTCTCCAGACAGTTTGTCTATATAAGAGGGGATATCCATGGCGAGATCCAGGTTGACGAAAACGAATCTTTAGATAATGCGTTGAAAAGATTTAAAAAGACAATGTGCACGTGCTGGAGTGCTTTCAGAATATAGAAAAAGAGAACATTACGAAAAGCCAAGTGTAAGAGAAAAGATCAGAGGCAACAAAGAGAAAAATTCTAAGCTGTTTAAAATTTAATTGTTTGAATTAAACTAAAGTCCTGTTGAGGACTTTTTATTACAGTAACAAGGTTCTCAGGTATGCTGGGTTCTTATTGCAAACAGAGATTTCGACTAATGAGAGCATAAAAAGGTTAATAGATGATAATAGTTACCGAGTCATACGAAAATGAAAAGGGTCAGTCTTTACTGAAGACAATTTCTCAACACGTCGTCGAGCAGTCAAGGTAGGTTCTGTTTACTTTCTAGCGTCTGAGCATAAGGTGTCAAATCTCTCGATCTGACAGCACTCGAGCAGTGGAGATCTCAGACTCTCTTTGCAGCAAAAGTAATGTGATAAGATACATACAAGTGATTTAAATTTCTTTTTCAAAAAATATTGCTTTGTTACAAAGCAAAATAAGTTTTAAAGAACTTTTGTAAATAGTTAATTTTGGAATAATCAATTTACATAAATCTAATTCTGCACAACGGAGCTTTGAGATTTCGAGAGAGATCTGAGAGTATAATTAAGCTTTGGTAGGATAATCTTTAAAAATGAAGTGAAAAATAAATCATAAGATAGTTTATTTTTATTTAAAATATTGATTTTTATATAAACATTTGATATAATATTGTAAACTGTTGTTTAAGGAGGTATTATGACAAAAAGAGAACAAGAACTTTTAGAAATAATAAAAGAAAAATCCTTTATATCTCTCAAAAATGAACTAGCTGATTTACTTAATATAAAGAGATCGTCTGTTGCAGTTCATATTTCAAATTTGATTAAAAAGGATATTTGGTCTGGAGAGAGCCTATGTGATTAACTCAATTTATCAAAAGAAGTTTGTGTTATATGGTGGATGTAATATTGATTTTATTGCAAAAAGTTTTGAAAAAAATAAATATGAAAGACTCAAATCCGGAACTTTGGAATATTCTTTTGGTGGAGTTGCTAAAAATATTGCTGAAAAATTTACTTAAAATGGGAATAGAAAATAAATTTATTTCTGTATTTGGTGATGATGTCTATTCAAGAGAAATCAAAGATTATTTGATGGATTGGATTTTTTCAAACAGTAAATTTTAACAAATAGAGGATGTCAAATTATATTTCTATTTTGGATGAAAATAATGATTTATTTACCGCCATTTCTTCAATGGAAGTTTTGGATGAAATCAATATTGAATTTATCTCTAAACTTATTGATTTAATTAAGAGTTATAAATATATAGTTATGGATACGAATTTAAGAGAAGATGTTCTTGAATACATCTGTAAAAGTACCTAATTCAAAAATAATTGTAGATTGTGTTTTCAAGAAAAAGCTTTAAAAATTAAAGAAATTATTAAAAGTACATCTATCTTTTTAAAACCGAAATATTTATGAAGCTAGAAGAATTAACTGATATTCCTTATGAAAAATGAAAGTGATTTAGAAAAAGATTGTGAATGTATTTTTGAAAAAGGTGTTCAAAAAGTTTTTATTTCGATGGGCGAAAAAGGAATTTTATATGCCGATAAAAATGAAACGGAATTGTAAAGATAAATGAAAAACTCAAAGATTGAAAATACTTCTAGTTGTGGAGATGCAGCTATGAGTGGAATAATTTTTGGAGTTGTTAATGAAAAAGATATTTTAGAATGTGCAAAAACTTGGAAATATTGCAGGGATTTATAACAGCACAATCTATGGATACAGTAAGTGAAAATATATGAAAAATCTATTAAATTTTGGAGGAAGTTATGAAATTAGAAAAATATTTAACAGTTGGTGAAAAGTAAAAATGCAATTAAAGAAAAATAAGCCTAGTTGTAGCTTTAGAATCAACAATAATATCACATGGAATGCCTTATCCTAAAAATGTTGAAACAGCACTTGAAGTTGAAAAAGGTTGTTAGAGAAAATGGAGCAATTCCTGCTACAATAGCTATCTATAAACGGAGAAATTAAAGTTGGGCTAACAAAAGAAGAAATTGAAGTAATCGGAAAGCTGGACTTAGTGTAACAAAAACTTCAAGAAGAGATTTAGCTTATGTTGTTGCTAAAATAAATTAAACGGAGCAACAACTGTTGCCGCAACAATGATTTGTGCAGAAATGGCAGGAATTAAAGTGCAACTGGTGGAATCGGTGGAGTCTCACAGAGGTGCAGAAACTACTATGGATATTTCAGCAGATCTTGAAGAATTAGGAAATACAAATGTTGCAGTTATTTTGCAGGTTGTAAATCAATTTTTAGATATGGGACTTACTTTAGAATATTTAGAAACAAAGGGAGTTCCAGTTTATGGATACCAAACAAATATATTACCAGCTTTTTCTACACAGAGAAAGTGATTTTTAAAGTTAGTAAAATAAATTCAGAAGAAAGAAATTGCAAGAGTTTTAAAAGCTAAATGGGATTTAGAACTTAATGGTGGAGTTGTAATTGCAAATCCTATTCGGAAGAATTTTCAATGGATAGAAAAATTTAATTGACAAGACAATTTCTAGATGCTTTAAAAGAAGCAGACGAAAATGGAATAAAAAGGAAAAGACACAACACCATTTCCACTTTGACAAAGTTCAAAAACACTTACAAGGAAAGAGCTTAGAAGCTAACATCAGATTAGTATTCAACTAACGCAAAACTTTGCAAGTAAAATAACAATAGAATATTCAAAATTAGCATAAAAGGTCAGGAGACCTCGACTTATGAATTACAAACATCATAGATTTGCATTTTTTCGGTAGATAATGTTAGTATTTAAGTATAGAAAAAGTATTTTTGGAGGTATTATGGCATCAAAGTAAAGAATATTTAGAATATATTTTTGGAACAGTTATCTGAACTTGAAGATATAAAATATAGGGCGATGATGGGAGAATATATTATCTATTATAAAGAAAAAGTTATGGAGTGGAATATATGATGACAGATTTTTTAGTAAAAAGCTACAAAGAAAGCTATTGACTATGTTTCTGACGTACAATTTCAATTGCCTTACGAAGGAGCAAAAGAAATGCTATTAGTTGATGACGTGGAAGATAAAAATGTATCTAAAAGGTTTATTTGATGTAATGTATGATGAATTACCTTTCCCAAAGTTAGAAAGAAAAATAAAAAGTAAAATTTTGTTATAAATTAAAATGATAGCATTTCGCTATCCATTTTGTTTTATTTCTCTTAGTTAGTTTTATTTACTTTGTTTTAATTTTTTTGCTTGTGCTGCTACGCAAGTCTTGCGATTGGAACTCTGAAAGGAGAACATGATACATAGTCGATTCCTCACAGAATTTAAGAATTCAATTGTATCAGGATCGCACACCATGTTCACTACAAATTCCTACATGAAGATGAGGGTTTGTTTCTCTTCAAGTTTGAAAGACATTTTTACTAATTTACCAACACCTTTTTGATCCAATTTTGCAAATGGATTAAAGTCGAATATTTTTATTTCTCATATTCGTTTAAGAATTTTTCCAGCATCATCTCTTGAAAAACCGAATGTCATTTGTGTTAAGTCATTTGTACCATAACTAAAAGAATTCAGCTTCTGTTGCGATTTCATCAGCAAGTAGGGCAGCTCTTGGAATTTCAATCATTGTTCCAATTTTGTACTTAATGTTTTCATTCAATTCTTTTAGAGTCATTTTTGATTTCTTCAACGATTTCTCTTTTTACATATTTTTAATTCTTCAAGTTCTCCAACTAATGGAATCATTATTTCAGAGTAATTGAGATATTCAAATCTTTTTGTGCTTTTTATTGCAGCATTTATTATAGCTTTGCTTGCATTCTATATATTTCAGGATAAGTAACACAAGACGACAACCCTCTGTGTCCAAGCATTGGGATTTACTTCTTCCAAATCTGTGATTACATCTCTTAGATGAGCTTCGTCGATATTCATTTCTTTTTGCTAAGTTTTAATATCTTCGTCTTCATAAGGTAAGAATTCATGTAGAGGTGGATCAAGTAATCTGATTGTTGCTGATTTTTTCTTTTTAATACAGAGTAGATATCATAGAAATCTTTTTCTTGCATTGGTCTAATTTTTCTAATGCTTCAACTCTTTGTTCAATAGTTTTCTGAAAGAATCATTTGTCTTACAACAGGAATTCTGTCTTTGTCAAAAGAACATATGTTCAGTTCTACAAAGTCTATTCCTTCAGCTCCAAATTCAATAGCTTGTTTTGCATCTCTAGGGTTATCAGCATTTGCTCTAACTCCTAAAACTTTTTATTTCATTTACCCAATCCATGAATATTTTAAAGTTTCCTGTTAATTTGTGGGTTTAATTTTTCAATTTCACCTTTGTAAATAATTCCTGTTGTTCCGTCAAGAGAAATTATATCACCTTCTTTGATAACTTCATTTTGAGTTTTTATAACTTTTTCGATTTCATCAACTTTGATTTCACTTGCTCCTGCGATACAACATTTACCCATACCTCTTGCAACTACGGCAGCATGAGAAGTCATACCGCCTCTTGCAGTCAAGATGCCTTCAGCTTCAACCATTCCTTCGATGTCTTCAGGAGAAGTTTCTTGACGAACTAAGATTACTTTTTCTCCTGATTTTACTGCATCAACTATATCTTTTTGAGTGAAATAAACTTTTACCACTTGCAGCTCCTGGAGAAGCAGCTAGTACCTCTTGCCAGAATAGGAGTATTTTTCATCATTTCAGCATTGAAGATAGGGTGAAGAAGTTGGTCCTAAACTCTTTGGTTCAACTCTTAAAAATAGCTTCTTCTTTTAGAAATTAATCCTTCATTAACTAAATCTACTGCTACATTGATTGCAGCATCTGTAGTTCTTTTCCGTTTCTTGTTTGTAATAAGTATAATTTACCTTTTTCAATTGTAAATTCCAAGTCTTGCATATCTTTATAATGTTTTTCTAGATTTTTGCAATTCTTAAGAATTCATCATAAACTTCAGGCATAATTTCTTTTAGTTTTTCAATTGATTCTGGAGTTCTAATACCTGCACAACATCTTCGCCTTGTGCATTCATTAAAAATTCTCCGAATAATTTATTTTCTCCTGTACTTAGGGTTACGAGAGAAAGCTACACCAGTACCACTTGTGGTACCCGATATTACCAAAAACCATAGCTTGAACATTTACAGCAGTTCCAAGCGAATCGTCATACTCATTTAATTTTCTATAAACGATAGCTCTAGGATTCATCCAAGATTTGAAAACTGCTTTAATAGCTATGATTAATTGTTCGATTGGGTCTTGTGAAATTCTTTTCCCTGTTTCTTGTTTGAAAAATTTTCTTAAATTTTTCAACTAAAAATTTTTAAATCTTCAGCAGTTAATTCAGTATCCATTTTTACATTTTTCTTCCTTGAGTTTTTGTCAAGTTCATTTTCAAAAAGTAAATTTTGGAATTTCCATAGCAACATCACTGAACATTTGTATAAATCTTCTGTAGCTATCAAATGCAAATCTTTCATTATTTGTAGAGTTTGCTGAGACCGATAACTGATTTATCATTAAGACCTAAGTTAAGAATAGTATCCATCATACCAGGCATTGATATAACGGCACCACTTCTTACAGAAAATAATAGAGGATTTTCTGCTTGACAAAACTTTTGTAGCTTGCTTTCTGAGTCTTTTAATATGAGTTTTAATTTCTTCAATTAGACTTTCGAAATTTTCATCATTTTGTAAAAATTATTACAAGCTTCTGTAGTAATAGTAAAACCAAAAGGAACATTTTGAGTCCAATGTTAGTCATTTCGGCAAGGTTGGCACCTTTACCGCCCAATAAAGCTCTCATATCTTTATTGCCTTCATCAAAATTGTAAACAAATTTGCTCATTTTTCCTCCAATTACTTATTAATTTTTAATAGATGTTTTAAGATAATGTCAGCTGTTTCTTCGATAGCTTTTTGCTGATACATCTATTACAGGACAGCCTATCATTATTCGGCTAGAATATTCAAGTTCTTCAAGTATTCTATTTGAATTTGAATAAATACTATTATCAGGGAGACCCTAAAGATTTCAGTCTTTCCTTTCTTATGCTTTCCAACTTTTTCAGGTGTGTTAGTTAGGCCTATAACTAGGCAGAAACTGGAATAATTCTTCAGGTACAGGTGTTTCTGGTACCAGAGGAATATTGCAACTCTAATATTTTTATTTGCAAGATACATTGACAGAGGCGTTTTTGATGTACGAGAAATTCCAATTATTACAAGATCTGCAATCAAAACTCCTCTGGATCTTTTTCCATCGTCATAACGAACTGCAAATTCAATAGAGTCAATTCTTTTAAAATATTCTTCGTCTAGCTTTCTAAGAGCACCTGGTGATTTCCAGGAATATTACTCACTCTTTGAATAGCTAAATGGACGTGAAAGTAAATCTACATTTGTTATAGAATGTAATTCTGAAAACTTTTTAACATAATCCAAAAGTGGAGCGTCAACCAAAGATAAAATAAAAATAGAATTTTCAGTTTCTTTACATTTGTTTAGTATCTCAGAAAGATCCGAAAATTCTCTCATATGAGAAAAATCTTTCAAGAGAATACTCAATGTTGTTAAACTGAGCAAGAGCAGCACGTGTAAGTTGTTCACTGTTCTCCTGTAGAGTCGGAAATTAAAAATATTAACATTTATTTTCCTCCTTACTAAATATATTATAAACTTTTTAACTAAAGAAATACAAGTTTTTAATTATTTTACTTTTAAAAATTAAATATGATAAAAATTAGATGATAATGTTAGTTTAATATTCTGATATATTAATATAATTAAATAGAATGATTATATATACTTAAATTCATGGTATATAATAATATATTTTCACAAAATGGAGGTGTATTTTTGATAGAAGATAACAAAACATCAAGATTAAATAAAAAGATATGCATATTTTTCAGAGCACTATTTATATCGATTTTATTTGTTAGAGTCATTATATTTTCCTTTATAGCTCTACCTAATACTAAAGTAAATGGAATGATGTAGAGTTATGTAATGATAGATGATGTTTTTAACAAAAGATTGGACAGATGTTTCCATTAAGTTAAATCGTTCTGACGGAAAGAGTGATTTTTAAACCTGAAAAGATAAATTACAAGGAAGAATATTTAGCTGATATTTTTACAAAATCAATTTCGCTTGGCCTTTAGCATTTTTCACAAGTCGTATTTTAAATTAGAAGTAGAATAGTAGTTATGATAATGATAAAGTTTGAAGAGTTTTTAAAAGAAATACTTTAATTTTAAAGGGCTTAAAACATCCTGAAGATGCTAAGATTGTATATATAAGGATGATAAGTATGCCATACAAAGTGAAATCATGGGAACTTACACAACTAAAGAAAAAAATTAAAAGAGGCTATTTTGATTGCGTTGTTCTGAAAGAAAAGAAAGTATTGATATGAGTAAAATTTCAGAACAACCGAAGTTAAAAAGATGATAAATCACTGCAAGACGCTCTTCAAAATATGAAAAAATTTCAAAATTAAAAATATGAAATTAATATCGGTTCAAATAAAGAAGTTTTAGACTAGTGAACTTTTGGCAAAATATTTTTACCTTTGTTGATGGAGAACTAAAACCGGATGAACAAAAAGGCGAGAGATTATGTAAGAAGACTCGCGATCAAATATGACACTTTTGGAATGGATAGAAAATTTAAAACTACCGGAAAAGGAGAAATTACAGTTCCTGGTAAAGATGGAATATATGGTTGGCAGATTGATGTTAATAAGACGAAAGACCTTTTAGTTGAAAAGCTATTGAATTTTAAATCTGAATCTATTGAGCCTGTATTCATACACAAAGGATTATATTATGACAAAGAGGATGATATAGGTAATACTTACATGAAATTGATTTAACTAGACAACATATGTGGCTTTATAAAGAAGGAAAACTTCTTTTAGAAACAGATATAGTTACAGGAGATGTAAGCAAAAAGGTTGAGACACCGATTGGAGTTATGAAAGTTTGGAGTAGAGAAAAAGACAGAAATCTAAAAGGATTTATCTCCACTAGGATATAATTATGTTGCACATGTCGACTATTGGATGCCGATAAATTGGACAGGCGTAGGAATTCACGACGCACCTTGGAGAAATGGAAAATTTGGCGGAAATATCTACAAAACATCAGGTAGCTATGGTTGTATAAATACACCGCTGGATAAAGTAAAACAAATTTACGAAAATGTTGAGATAAATACTCAGTTATAGTTTATAAAGTAATTAAAAATAAATTTAGTTTAGTAATTAAGACTGATTTTTCAGTTTTAGTTACTAAACTTTTTTTTTGTGAATTAAATAAAAATTTCGCGGTCATAGTATTGCAACAAAGCAACTCCCAACATGTCATCTTTACTGAAACGGAAGGAAGTTGGAGTGAAGGGAGACCCCTATAAAAGCTCCTTAGAACAAATTAGATTTTCATAGTCAAAATTACTAATATTTATAACATTGACTTTTTACTTTAATTGTATTATATATAATATAAGAATAAATAGAAGGGAGATTTAGTTATGGATTTACTAATAAAAATTGACTAACAGTATTATTCAAATTATAATATTTTCATTAATACCGTTTTTGTGGTGGTTAATCACTTCAAGAAAAAAAGATGAATTTTTTGAATGGATTGGATTGAAAAAGTAAATAACATAAAAAGAAAATAAACTATTTGCTTGGATTTTTTCGGTGTTAGTTTTATTTTTGATAATCTCTGTTTTTATCTTATATTCACTTAAAAATGTGAATGTAGCGTCTTCGGAAATTTACAGGATTAGGAATAAAAGCTTTGCCTTCAATATTGATTTTATGCGATTTTTAATACTTCTCTTCCCGAAGAAATACTGTTTAGAGGTTTCTTTTTAAAAAGAATTGAAATAAATTTGGATTTATAGTAGCAATGGTATTTCAATCTTTATTATTTGGCTGTATTCATGGAATTATTTTTCTCTGCTGTTGGAATTTTAAAAAGTATGTTAATAATTTTGTTTACAGGAATTATCAGCTGGATAATGGGATACATAAACGAGAAAAAGCCAATGGTTCAATATTACCAAGTTGGTTTATACATGCAGTTGCCAATATTTTTCAGGAATATGTTATGCTTTTCAACTGATAGAATAATTTTTATGTAGGAGTTAATTATGGAAAATATTAAAAATAAAAATGGTATGATAATGTCTTGTGGATTTGTATAATAAAGCTATGCAATTCTATTCATAAGTGAAACAATAGGAGGATTATTTATATCTAGGTTAGTTAAGGATTATTTACATCCGGATTAATTAGAGGTGATGTATATATTTATACATTTATTATGTATATTTTATTCATTGATATATGGATTGGAGTTCTTTTTGTATTGTTCGTTTTTAAAAGTAATCATTATATAATTGATAAAATAACAACAAAGACTAAAAGGAAATAATATGGCAAATCTATTTTTGGGGATTATTTTATAGGATTTGTATTAAATGGACTCTGTGCATTAATTGCCATGATAAATGGAGATTTTTACTTTTACGATTTAGTCAATTTGAAATATTTCGTGCTTTTTGGTTTATTTTTCGTAGTTTTTGTTCAATCTTCTGCAGAAGAGTTATTATGTAGAGGATTTATGTATCAAAAGATTATTAAAATCTACTAACAGTCCGGCTTTTTGCAATTATATTTAATTCACTATTCTTTGCAGTTTTTACATTTGTTCAATAATGGAATGTCTATTTTGCCATTTTATTGTATATTTATTTTTGGGAGTTTTCGCATCAATGCTTGTATATTACTTTTGACAGTTTATGGATGGCAATGGGATTACATGCAATGTGGAATTTTACTCAAAGTATATTATTAGGATTACCAAATAGTGGAAATAATGTTCCATATTCCATTTTCAAAATTGGGAGCTCAGTAAAGGGAAATTTCAGCTTATGATCCAATATTTGGACTAGAGGAACAATTTTATCTTGTGTTTTGATGACTATTTGTTGTTTGGTATTATATCTTTGAAATCAAAGAAAAATAAAGAAGAAACAGTGTTTAAATTAACAATTATAATATAGAAAAATAATATTAAAATGATGTGAGGATAATTTTATGGAGAATTTAATTGAAATGGAAAACAGCATTGTCTTTCAAGTAAAGAAAATTTATTAGTTGAAACTAAGACTCGGATTGAAAATAAAAGTACTGTAACTATGCCAATTGGAGATATCAACACTTGGAGTAGTAGTGTCATCCGGATTATCATTTATAAAAAGCTATTAAATTTTTCTAAAGCTGGAGATTTTTATCAAATAGCTAACAAAAAGCAGGAGATATTTTAAAAGTCTCTAAAGATGGTTTTAAATTGAGTGCAAATGAAAACTTCTAATGGAAAGTCAAAAATGGTAAAGATGAAAAAGTTAATCCAACATCAGCAATTGCAGGGATTAATCCTTCATTAATAATGATAGCTGTAGTCTTTTATTCAATTGAAAGAAATAAAAAATATATCTCATACGAAACAGATATTATCTTTTTAGAAATAGAAAAGAATCTGAAATTAAGGGAAATTTATATACGTTAATGGATATTGTAAAATTATAAATTGATTGGGACAACGAACATTATGTATCTGGTAATCATAAGCAAGTTTTAGATATAAAGAGAAAGTCAAGACAAAATATTATAAGTTATCAAGAAAATATTCACAAAAATAATTTCTAGTAGAGAAAAATATACACAAAAACAAAATTAATTCTACATATAATTATTTGAAGAAAATTTTGAATATTATAGATTATCAATCTATTTTTCTTTGCATCTATGTTAGAAATTATGTTTAGTGAAAACTTGATGAGGAATATATAAAAATATTCAAAACGAACTAGAAAATACTTCTTCTAGCTATAGGAGATTTATTTTGTAAAAGTTCAACTTTTTTAGAAAAATCAAATGATTCTTCACTGAATCGGTATTAAATAATTCTCTTAAGTCTGTAATAAATTTTATTCCTATTAACAGATAAGAATTATGAAAAATTAGATATAAAATGAAATGGTTAGGAGAATTTTTCTGGTTGAGTAATCCTGAAATACGAATTTTTATCAATGCAAAATGGATGATATAACTAGAATTTATAATCATACTGAGGATATATATCGTGATAATGATAAAATATATCTGTTGAAATTAAAAACTAATAAATAAAAATATTAACATCTAATAAAGTTTAGCTTTTAAGATAAAAATAATCTGAAATACTAAAACTGTTGACTTTTGTATTATCTGTATTATAACATATAAGACAAGGAGATGAGAGAAATGTTTTTATTGATACTTTGTCGGAAGTTCCAATTTACACTCAGATTTTGCAATGGAATTATCAAAGAAATTGCAGAGGGAAATTTAAAAATGGAGATGAATTACCTATCTGTTAGACAACTTGCAAAAGATTTTGGAATAAATCCTATGACTGTGAATAAGGGACTTATGGAATTTTAAAAAGTGAAAATGTAATAGAGATTGATAGACGTGTAGGCTCGATTGTATATGTTAGATGCATCAGAAAAAATATTGAAAACATAAAAAGAGAAATTTACAAAACTTTAATTAATGAAGTTAAAGATGAGAAATCTTGGAAAAGGAGTTCTACTTGAGCTTATAGAAAGGAGTTTTAATATGATTAGATTTAATTTTAATTGGATGTCTATGGATGGTTTTTACTATAAGTTATTTTTCACAAAAGAAAGGATTTTCTTCACAATAATGGAAAAAAATTTTTGCTTACTACAATTCCTATAAATGAGGTAGATAGTGAGGAAGTTCAAGAGATTAGTAAAAAGGGTTAAAGAGTTTTTAAATTGCTTAATTTAGTATTTTTTTATACTTTCATTTTCCCTATTATTTACTAATACTGATATAGAAATTATACTCCTTCTTGGAATATTATTTGCTTATTTAATTTCAATTGGGAGTTTATCAAATAAATATATAAAACAAATGAGAAAAATTAAAAAAAGGAAAAAGAAAACTTTATGCAGTTTTACTAGAAAGTATGTTGATTTATACAGTTTAATAGGAAATAGATAAGCAAAAACTTCCTGTTTTAGTATGGTTAATTCCTTTGTTGGTTTTTATTGGAGGATTTTTCTATTTTTGGAACTTTTGCTGATATGGAGTTAATTTTTGTTTATAAGTTTAGCTCACAACATTATTAGCAATGATACTTTATTGGACTTTTTGGAGAAAGACAAGAATATCAGTTATAAGTGATGATAGAGAAAAACTTAAATATAAATAAAATGAAAATTATAAAAATTTCAAAAATAAAGTTTTTACTTTGGTAAATTTTTATTCTGTTTTATTTTTAATTTTAATATATTTACAAAAATGGATAAATACTCTTTTCTCCTTTTGTGGGATATATCATTTTACTACATTATTTTTATTTTTATCTTATATACAATTAATAAAAATTGACGAGAAATAAGTAGTAATATTGAAGATGATAAATTTATTGAAGATCAAGATGAGTACTATGACATTTTTGGATATAAAAACTAATGATCCAAGACTTTTTAGTATCTGATCCTATGAATACAGGTAATACAGTTATCAATCGAGAAATAAAAAGGAAAAATATTATTTGCCTTCTACAAATATGCTTATCGCATTTGTAATTATAATTACATTTAGCTACTAACTTTTTGAAGAAGACTGGAAAGTTGAAATTTCAGATACTGTTAAAAATTTCAACAATGCTATAAAGATAAATATAAAACAAAGTGATATTGAAAAATTTAGAATTGCTTGATAAATTTCCCAAATAAAAGAGCTATTAGGATGAATGGTGAGCTACTAAAGAAAAAGTCTTATGGTAATTTCTCTATAGAAGGAGAAGGAAATGTTAGGCTTTTATGTTTTCAAACAAGACTGATAAAGGTCATAAAAGATAAGTAGAAAAATGAGCCAGTTTATATTAATATGAGAACTAATAGAGAAACTGAAGAGCTTTTATGAAAAATTGAAAAAATTTTGTGGATAAATAGGAGGAGATTATGGACTTTTTAAGAGAACATTTTTAATTTTATTGCCAATTATTATTATAAATATAACATTATTAGTAGTTGCATTAAGACATTGTTTAAAACATCAAAATTATAGATGTGGAAATAGATTGATATGGATTTGTGTGATAGTCTTATTCAAACTATTGGACCTATTTCATATTTTGTATTTGGAAGTGAAGAATAATGAATATTTTTAACTGTAAATAATCTAAGAAAAACTTTTTAATGGAAATGATGTAATCAAAGATTTATCTTTTAGTATAAAAGAAAAGCAGATTTTTGGATTTCTAGGAAAAATGGTGCTGGAAAAGACAACTACTATGAAAATCATTTTAGGGCTTTTTAAAAGCTGATTGTGGAGATATTTTAGTTTTAACGAAAAAGTACATTTTGGAAATACGAAAACTAATAGATTTATCGGATATTTGCCTGATGTTCCTGAATTCTACGACTATATGACTTCAAAAGAGTATCTGAATTTATGTGAGAAATTACAGGACTATCAAGTCAGAAATTAAAGAAAGAACTGAAGAAATGTTAAATTTAGTTGACTTAAAAGACGAGAATAAAAAGGATTGGAAAAATTTTTCAAGAGGCATGAAACAACGTCTTGGAATTGCTCAAGCATTATTCAACAAGCTTCAAATTACTAATCTGCGATGAACCAACTTCTGCTTTAGATCCAATCGGTAGAAAAGGAAATTTTGGATATACTATTAAAGATTAAGGAGCATACAACAGTCTTGTTCTCAACTCATATTCTACAAGATGTTGAAAGAGTTTGTGATGAGTTTTGATATTAAATGAAGGTGTTAATTGTTTAAATGGAAATATATCTGATATTAAAAATATGGGATTTAAAGATAAAAATTTTGTAGAATTCTTTAATATTGAAGATAGAGATTTGTTTCTAAGTAAATTTGAAACTAATAATATTAAAGTAGAATTTAATTATTGCTCTGATATTTTTTCTTCTTTTGAAAATTTGAAATATAGAAAATAGAATATTTAAAAACTGTTTTGGATAATAATTTGCTTTATTGGTAGCTACAATATAATTAAGCCTTCATTAGAAGATTTATTTATAGAGGTGATAAAATGAAAGTATTTATAGCATTGTTAAAGAAAAGAATATCTTTGAAAGTGTTAGAAATAAAAATTATTTATAATGTCTTTTATATTTTTATTTCTTGGTATTCTAGATCCTATTACAGCAAAAATTTCTCTGAAATTTTAAAAATCCTTTTGGGAGAAGAACTAGCTAAAGGACTTCAAGAGCCTACATTTATAGATTCATAGGGTACAGTTTTTTTAAAAATGTAACTCAACTGGGCTTTTATATTTATAGTTATAATTTTCAGTAATTATATAGTAAATGAGTTTTCTAAAAACATTAGTAAATTTAGTTGCAAAGGGATTACCTAGATTTCAGATAGTAATTTCTAAAATGTTTTTTGCATCTATACTTTGGACAGTATCTTTTCATTATTTATTGTTTAATCTTTAATATATATACAGTTTATATTTAAAGAAAATGTTGAGATATTACTTGCAATAAAGACATCAATACCAATTTGGATATTTGGATATATTTTAATAACATTGGGAATGTTTTGCAGGCTTTTGTTTTTAGAAATACTGTTGGAGCTTTATCAACTTTTAGTTATAATAGTTGCATTACAATTTTTAATTGGAATGTATGATAAAATAAGCTAAGCTTTTTACCGATGTTTTTAATCTCGACAATATTAATTTCATTAAGGAAGTATGTCATTTATGGATTATAAATACTCAATTACAACTACAATATTACTTATAATTTTGATGATTTTTACATCTATATTTGTATTAAATAGAAAGAATTTAAAATGCATTGTCAAATTTGATAATGCATTTTTCTATTATTTTAAAAGATCTAATATATGTTGCTCAATATCTTTCGGCTCTGTTAGTTGGAGCGAATCTTGAAACGACATTTCCATTTTTTTATCTACAAGAAATTTTGTGAAAATTCCATTTTATTTTATTTCCCAAAAGCCAGATTTTTGCTTTAAAAACTTTATATAATGGGTGAGTGTCTTTTCCGTTAACTTCATTTTTCTCAAACATAGGAAAAGTTACTCCATAGTTCATACTACAAAATGTTTTTAATTTCTTTGATTAGTTCCAGAATCTTGATTTTTAAATTGATTACAAGGAATCCTAAAACTACAAAAATCTTTATTTTTATACTCATCATATAACTTTTGTAATCCTTCTAAATTGCGGAGTAAAAACCGCAACTGCTGGCTGTATTTACTATAAGTAAAACTTTGTTTTTAAATTGTTCCATTGAAACTTTCATTTCCGTCAATATCATTTACTTTAAAATCATAAATATTCATTTCTACCTCCAATAATATTGTATAAGATATATCTATTTCTAATACCCTTAAAAATATAATAACAAAACATAAATTAGCTTGTTTTAATAAGAGAAATTTAATATAAATAAATATTTTTAATAATTTTATAATTATTAAAAGAGAAATATCGAAAAATAAATAACTTTTTATAAATTCTTAAAATAAAAAGTTAATTTGAATGTTTATTAAATGAATTGAAATAAAATATTTGACTTTTTATGACATTTATAGTATAATAATGCTCGTATTTATAGAAGACGATAGAGGACGGAGCTTATGAATTAACTCAGAGAGATAGTGTCTGGTGCAAACTATTTTGTGAAGCAAACTCGTATCAACTTGGAGTTTTTGGTTAATCCATTAAGATTTTTGAGTGATTTAAGATTTTAGTCTTAAATAATTTGGGTGGTAACACGGAAAGAAATTTCAGTCCCTAGATTTTTATCTTAGGATTTTTATAGAAAAATGGAGGTATATATGGCAAAGTTAGAGAACTCAAAAAGAGTCCGTTAAGGATAGAGAAATGAAAAATATCTGAATATTGGAATGAGATAGATTTATTGCATGAATCTGTAAATTCTAGAGAGGGACATGATAATTATACTATGATGATTCTCCAACAGCAAATGGGAAAACCGGTATTCACCATGTTATAAGTCGTACTTAAAAGATATGACTTGTAGATATAAAACAATGAAAGGTTTTGAAGGTAAAAGAGAAAAGCAGGTTGGGATACTCACGGACTACCTGTTGAGATTGAAGTTGAAAAAGAAATTAGGTCTTTCAAGCAAAAAAGATATTGAAAATTATGGAGTAGAAAAATTCTGTGAGGAATGTAGAGATTCTGTTTTCGTTTATGAAAGTAAATGGAGAAATGTCTGAAAGAATGGCTCTTGGCTAGATATGAACAATCCTTGCATCACTCTTGATAATAATTATATTGAATCAGTTTGGAATCTTTTAGATGAGATTTTCAAAAAGGTTTAATGTATGAGGAGCGAAGATTTTACCTTATTGTCCACGTTGTGGAACCGGTCTTGCGTCTCATGAAGTAGCTCAAGGTTATGAAATGATTAAGACTACAACTAGTTTATGTAAAGTTTAAGAAGAAAGATGAAGATGCTTATTTTATTGCGTGGACAACAACACCTTGGACTCTACCTTCTAATGTTGCTTTGACTGTTAATCCTAATGTAACCTATGTAAAGGTAAAATATAAAGATGAATTTTTCTATTTAGCTGAAAATCTAGCAACTAAAGTTTTAGAGAAGATTATGAAGTTGTAGAAAAATTCTTAGGAAAAAGATATGGAATATTGGGAATATGAACAACTTATTCCTGAAATTGACGTAAAACAAAAAGCATTTTTTGTAACTCTTGCTGACTATGTAACTGTTGAAGACGGTACAGGTATTGTTCATACTGCTCCGGCTTTCGGGGAAGATGACTATCAAACAGGAAGAAGATATAATCTTCCGTTGATTAATCCCTGTATAATGAGGAAGGAAAAATTCAGCACTACAAGATATGAAGGCAGACCTGTTATGGAATGTGATGCTGATATTATCACTATATCTTTTGAAAATAATAAGGCATTGAAAAACAAAGGTTGAACATAACTATCCACATTGTTGGAGATGTCACACCTTTAATTTACTATTCAAAACCATCTTGGTATATTGAAGTTACTAAATATAAAGATAAATTAATTGAAAATGCAAAGGCTGTAAATTTCTATCCTGACTTTGTTGGAGAAAAGAGATTTGCAAACTGGCTTGAAAATTTAAATGACTGGGCAATCAGCCGTTCGAAGATATTGGGGAACTCCTTTCAATGTTTGGAAATGTGATTGTGGTCAGTTACAAGTGTAGGCTCAAGAAAAGAATTGGCTGAAAGAAGTATTGAAGATATTGACGAAAAATATTGAATTGGATAGACCTTATGTAGATAATGTTCATTTGAAATGTGAAAAATGTGGTGGCACAATGACAAGAGAAAAAGACGTTATCGACGTTTGGTTTGACTCTGGAGCAATGCCTTTCGCACAACATCATTATCCTTTTGAAAATAAAGAAAACTTTTGGAGAATTATTTCCTGCAGATTTCATTAGTGAAGGAATTGACCAAACTCGTGGATGGTTCTATTCATTACTTGCTATTTCAACATTAATTACTGGAGAATCTCCATATAAAAATGTTTTAGTAAATGATTTAATTTTTGGATAAAGATGGCAGAAAAGATGAGTAAATCTCGTGGAAATACAATTGATCCGATTGAATTATTTGACAAATACGAGCAGATGCGGTGAGAGATTTATTCACTTTTATGTTTCACCACCTTGGGTTCCCAACTAGATTTGACGTTGAAGGACTTAGAGAAATTGAAAGCAAATTCTTCAGATCTTTCAAGAATACTTACAATTTCTTCCAACTTTATTCAGGAACTGATGATATAGATCCAAGAGAGTTCTTTGTAGAATATACATGAGACCTGAAATAGACAGATGGATACTATCTCGTTACAATAATCTTTTTGAAAGATGTATAACGAAAATATGGATAAATTTGAAGTTACAAAGGTTGTTCGTGCAATTTCTGATTTTTGTAATTGAAGATTTATCAAATTGGTATATCAGAAGAAATAGAAGAAGATTTTTGGAATACAGAAGTAGATGATGATAAAAAGCTGTTTACAATACAACTTATGAAATACTACTTGGAGTTTCAAAGATTATTGCACCTATTACGCCTTTTTGTTGCAGAAGAAATGTATCGTAATTTAACTGATAAGAAGAGTGTTCATTTAGATTTCATTCCTGAATGTGATGAAAGTTTAATTGATGAAGCGTTGGAAGAAAAATGGATATTGTTAGAAATCTTGTAACAATTGGTCGTGCAAGTCGTGAAAAAGTTAGATTAAGGTTAGACAACCACTTTCTGAAATAGTTGTTGATTTTTGATTTAAAAGAAAAATTAGCGATTTAGAAGAATTGATTACGAAGAACTTAATGTTAAAAAGTTAGCTATTCTGAAAAAGATTTATCAGGGCTTTTATGAATTATATGTTAAAACCGGATTTCAAAGTTTGTGGTAAAATTTTAGAGCTAAAATTAAAGAATTTGGAAAAATTCTTAAATGAAAACTAAATCCAAAAAGAATTTTAGAAAAACTTGAAAAAGGATCTGTTTTTGTAAATCTAAATGGAGAAGAAACTGAAATCTTGAAAAGAATATGTTGACGTAAAAGTTAGTGCAAAAAGAAGGCTTTGACGTTACAATGGAAAATAATCTTTTTCGTAATTTTAGATACTACTTTAACTGATGAATTACTTGATGAAGGCTTTGTAAAGAAATAATTTCAAAAATACAACAAATGAGAAAAATCTGCTGATTTTGACGTTCTTGATGAAATTAGAATAAAATGTGCTTGTTCAGATAGATTGAAAAAGCAGTTGAAAACTACAAAGAATTTATAATGAATGAAACTTTGGGTGTTGAATTGACTTTTGTTGACAGCTTGGATACAGAAGAAGTTGATTTCAACGGAGAAGTTGGAAAATTATTTGTAGAAAGAGTTTAATAAAAAACTTTTGAAAAACAACGGGTAAAAATCCGTTGTTTTTGTGCTAAAATAAGGCATAGAAAAAGCACAGGAATTCTGTGCTTTAATTTAAATTCTTATAGAATTTTTCTCTAAATAGAGGCATACTCATACATCTTGGACCCCACGTCCTCTAGATAATTCACCTGAATCAATCTTATGAAGTTTTACTCCTTTTTTCTTCAAGTAATTGATTTGTAATAGTATTTTCTATCATAAACGATAAAGCTTCTCAGGTGCGATAGCTAGGTGTTATATCCGTCAGACCATTGTTCTCTATGAGTATCTAAAAGTCCGCCTTTTCCTTCACGGATAAAAGTCGATTTTTATCAACATGCAAAATATCAATACAACTTCTATATCAGTTGATTCAACTTCAACTTTTACTTTTTCCATCAACTAATTTTAATGAATAAATTTCCAATGTCTTTTTCAATTTCAGGATGAAGAGTGAATAAATCTCTATCAACTGAAGTTAAAACAGTATCAAGATGCATAAAAGCTCGTTGTTTGGAATTACTACTGCAAGTACAGTTTTACACCGTTTTCATCTTCAAGAAGTCTTTTGCAATAGTTTCGATTGCCATTGGTGTTGAACGTTGAGAAAACTACCGATAGCAACAACATCTTCGGATAAAAACTAAAATATCTCCACCTTCAATAGAAGGAATATCTGTTCTATCATACCATTTTTAATACCTTTAAATTCTTTTATGATGTTCAAATATATACTTTCCAAAAGAGTTTCTCTTCTTCTAGTAACTGACCACATTGTATGAAGACTTACACCGTCTTTAATGAATGAAAAAGGATCTCTTGTAAAGTATAAATTAGAAGTGGTTTTGAAATAAAGAAATCATGCTTTGAAACAAGTTCGCTCAAAGTTGAAGGTTCTTTTAAATCTACTTCATTTTTCTAACACTTCCATCATTTTTAAAACTAATTCTTTATTGTCTTTGATAGA
>BNJU01002221.1_pt1 | contig 129737 bp, 169 predicted proteins | sample 8539281 | NCBI WGS metagenome assembly BNJU01 (sample SAMD00202456, study PRJDB9452) | human saliva metagenome | isolation source: human saliva | place: Japan
CCACAGGGCCAGGAGTCCTCCAGGGGACGGAACCGCGCTCCAGGCGCTGCACGACGGCCGCAGCTCCTCGCAGGCCCGCTCTGTAGCTGAGCGAGGCCCACGTCCTCGCTGGCGCTGGAGCACCATCACCGGAGGATGCTGGCGACGCTGAAGACCCTAGAGGGTGCTGAGTAGGGGCTGTTCGAATGAGCATCGTCTGCGCTGGTCGGAGTATGGGCCGGGGTTCATCTCGGACTCCTCCTCGATTCCTCGCACTGGGCCGGGCTACGAGCAGAGCGGGCTGGACGGTCTGAGGTGCCGTAGGTGTGCGTTCAAGGGACGGCTCTTGACGGTGCTTCGTCTCCAGTGGCGTTCGCATCTGTGCTGGCCAGAGCGTTTTGGTGCGGTGCCGACGCTGGCTGTGGAGGTTCAAAGTCGTCCCGGCGGACAAAATCCGACCTGAGTCTCTCCTGACTCTGCTGGTTCCGGTCGAAAGGCACCGATGCGCCAGGCCTCTACTTTCACGCTGCGTCGTTGCGTCTCATCAAGATGTGTCAGGTACTCCTCCAAACCCGCCTGCGCCAGTGCCCTCGCGGCCGGCCTCGCGATCTTGACCGCCTGGTCCGTTCGATTACGCGCGCGATCCAGTCGTGGCGGAAGAGCACTTCGGTCACTGCCGTCCCCAACCGGCCGCGGAGATGGAAACCGTCGTTGAGTGGGTCCATGCACGCCTCCCGGGAGAGCATCGAGGCGGCTCCTGACGAGACCCGCCGATCAGGAGGGCTTCTTCCTGGAGCGGTCAGCTGCCGCAGGAATCCAGGTAGCCGCACTCCCGGAGCCGCTCGGCCAGCCCCACACCGGAGTCGCCCGGCCGGGTGCCGGTAGCAGGTACGGGCCGCGAGCGAGTCGCCATTCGCCACCGTCCACGCGCTGGTACGAGCTACGATGGGCGGCGTCGAGGCCGCCATCACCCCATGGCCTCGATGACCCGAGCCGCCTCGGGCCCTGATGAGCACGACGCAGCAGTGGCGCTGGCGGATCCTCGTGACGAGGCCACGCTCCGCCAGCACGCGATCGACATGCTCGCTGGCCGTCGACTGCGCGATCGGCGTACGAGCCGAGCCTCGCCCACCGTCCAGGCGCGACCCGTCCGCGAGGCGCCGTACTGTGGCCGCCCGCGACGGAAGTCGGCCAGCGCCGCGCATAAAGTGCCGGCGACGTCCAGGGTTTCCGCCTCAGGGAAGAGGCGATCGGGCATCCGAGACATGCGGCGTAGTATGCGCCCGCACCGGTTCGTCCGGACCGAGCAAGGCCCGCTCTAGCTTCCGCCGGTGACCGGCGGCAACGCGCAATGACCAGCAAGCAGGGACTGTGCGTGAAGCCCTCGCATGGGCGGCTACCGACGGCGCGGCGCGCCTGGTCGCGGCGCTGCTCGGATTCTGTCATCGCCGCGTTTCGACACGACGGTCGTCAACGTGGCACTGGCGGATCGCGCGTGACCTGGCGCTCCGGTCGCACTCCCTCGCAGTGGGTCGTCGGCACCGCGCGCCGCTCGCTTCTGCCGCGCTGTCGCGTCGGGTCAGGCCTGCGACGTGACGGGCGCCAGAGGCGATCCACCTGCTCGGCCCGGCGGGTCTTCGGCCTGCTGTCGGCGGCCTGCGCCTGGCCCTGCAGCAGTGCACTCATCGCCTTCCGGGCGCTGCAGGGCACGATCGGGGCCGCAGCCATCGTCCCAGCCTCCCTGGCGATACTCTCCTCAATCCACGAGTCGCCCCGCCGACCGGGCTCGAGCCATCGGCCTGTGAGGAGCCGGTGGCGCGCCGCCGGCCGTCGGTCCGGTGGCGACTGCTCGTGACCTGGACCGGCTGGCGGTCTCGTGTTCTGGATGAAACCCTGCTCGTCGCGGTCGGCATGTGCCACCGCCCGTGGCCCGCCCGAGCCGGAGGCGCGGTGGCCTGCGACGATCGCGGGCGGCGACCTGCCCGGGCAGATCCTCTCGGTCGTCAGGCTCGCCGCCGCCACTTTACGGGATCATCACCGCGCGAGTACGGGTGGAGCCACGCACGTTGCCGCCTCGGCCCTCGCCGGACCGAGCCTGCTGGTGGTCTTCGTCCTGGTCGAGGCGCACTGCCAGGACGACCGATGCTGCCGGTGGCGGTGTTCTCCGGCCGCGCCCATCCGCGCCGCTGCGGTCGGGTTCGCTCAACACTGGCTTCTTCGGCCAGCTCGTCCTGGCCCCTGTTCCCCTGCAGCGCCTTGGCTACTTCCGCCCTGGCTCGCCGGCCTGGCCCTGGCGCCGCAGGCGCAGCGTCGTCGTCGCCTCCCCGATGGAGAGATGACCAGATCGCGTTCCCCCACCACGCGACGGCCTGTCACTGGGCAGCCGGCTTCTGCGGACTCTCCTCGCCACGGCGTCGACGCCGTCCTCTCGGTCCTCGCGGCCCCTGACCTTCCCAAGCGGTTTCGGAACGGTATTCGACTCATGCCGGCCGCGACAGCGGCTGCCGTCGCCCGCACCGGCGGGGTGGCCACCGAGTTCCGGCGTCATCACGCGGCCCGGCAGACCGGCAGCGTCATGGGCGTGGCGGTCCTTGGCAGCCTGATCGCCCCAGGCGACTTCCCACCGATTCCATCGGGCGGTGGCTGGCGCCTCGGCCGTCTTCGCGGTGGTAGCGATCCCGTCGCTGCCAGCCGTCCCCGGCGACTGGTCGCCCCGAGGCGTGGAGGCACCATAGGCCCTGACGACTGACCTCAGGTGCCGCCGTGCGCCATAAGGTGCGTCCGAGGTTGCTGCCGGGTACGGCCGCCTGACTTCCCTGGGCGCGGTTGGCGGCGGATCGGTACCCGCCCGGTGCCTGGTCGCCGTCGATATTCGCCGGCCGGGCCTGCGCTGACGACTTGGGCACGAGTCGGCCCCGCTGACCTCGATGAGATCGCCTTCTGACGTCCTCGGTGCTGCGATGACTCCTTCGCTGGGTGCGTGATCGTAGCCGCGGTCGAGGACTTTGCAAGACAGGGCTGTCAGGCGGCGGTCGGCGCGCAGGTCCGCGTACGCTGAAGATAGGCGAGGCCCACGGCCCGGCGCATCCGGTCGCGGGCCTGGTCGAGCTGATGACCCGGATCGCGCACGATCGCGGGCCGGCTATGACCGGCCGGGCTCATAGTTGGTCCAGGGCCGCCTGCTCGGCGTCCAGGCGCGAGGTCAGCACTGCGTGCAGGCGCCTGCGGGCCGGAGTCCAGCCCATGGTCCTGGTGAGATCGGGACGATCCAGGCGTATCAGGTGGAGGCCCGGTAGTCGGGCCACCAGGTCCAGCAGGGGCAATGGTCTGGTGGTCGATCGCCGAGACCAGCGGTGCGGCAGGCGGCCACGGCGCGTACGAGTCCTCGTCGGAGAAGGGCGCAGCAGGTCTCCGATGGCGCGTCTTCCCCGCGGGCTACCGACGATGACGTTTGATCAGCGCCGGCGTCGAGCCTGGATGGCGCGGGTGACCCGCCGACGGCGCACCCCGACGACCGACCTCGAAGGCAGCCCGGGCCAGCGCAGGCGGCGTTGACTGTGACACGTCCTGGCCTTCGCCTCCGACTGCACACGAGGCCCAGCTCTGCGCGGCAGGAAGGCAGGCCGCTTTGCGCTCGGCGTCGAACAGGGCCCCTCGGCGGCTGTGGATGGCGCAGCTGCTCGATGCGGGCCAGCAGGTCACCGACGCCGACGGGCCGGATGTCGTCGGCCTGCAGCGTGCAAGCCCGCTTGGTCCAGAATGGGCTACGGCGCGGATGACAACGCGGGCTCCTCACTGAGCGCCTGGCGCCGGTGCGGGCTGACGGCGTCGAGGACGCGGCAGTAGATGGCCACCGACACATGTGCACGTCGGCGTCCGGTGTCCCGCAGTGAGAAGAGCCATGCCGGCGCCCGCGCCGCGAGCGTGGAGGACCTGCCCTCCACCCACACTCTGAGAAATCGTGCGTGGGCGACGTACTGGCGGGTCGATCTTGGAGGACAGCGGTCGCGGCGGCATGTGTCTCGCGCGGTGAGGCTGACTGGAGGCCAGCTCCCGGCGGGTCCTGTCGCGTCGGGCGCGGGTGCCGGACCACCGGCGGGAGGACTGCGGGCTGGGCTGGGTGGGGCTCTGGCCCGTCACATGTGCACCACTGTGCCACGTCCGCCACTGGGGACCTGGGTCCCTATCAGGCAGCAGTGGGCGTGCAGTGTAGACGACCGTGAGCTCGCCAGCGAGGCTCTCCGACGCCGCCACGCCCCTCGTCGTAGCGGCGGCAAGCGGATCCTCTTGCCGCCCGCGCGCGCCTACCGCGCCGGGCGTGGACCGCCGCCGACGCCGTCAGAGCAGGCCCTGGCCCACCACGCACCGGGACTCACGTGCGCAAGTGGAGATCGTCCACTACAAGTCTCGTCGTGACGCCTCTCGAAGCGCGGTGCCATCTTCGTCGGAGACCGACGAGGGTGCCGGTGGGCGCCCGCGTCGTCTTCTGCGCCACGGCGTCTCCCCGGCCGTCTGACGCCGTGCCGCCCGAGCGCCGGCATGGCTACGATCGGCGCGACCTGCCCGCTGGTGACCAAAGTCAAGCAGCAGGCGGTGCGCTTCTGCCTCCAAGGACTACGACATCGATCCTCGTGGGCCACCGGCCACGAGGAGGTCGAGGCACCCAGGCGAGGCCCGAGCAGCATCCAGGTGGGTCAACGGCCCCACGAGGTGGGACCAGGTCGAGGTGCGCGCGCCTCCGCAAGGTCATTAGTGGATCAGCGAGACCACGCCGAGCGTCGACGAGGACCCTGGAGACGGTGCGCCTGCTGCGTGAGCGCTTCCGGATGATCGGATCTGCCCGGCGAGGGACATCTGCTGCGCCACCCAGAACCGTCGGGGCGCGGTCAAGACGGGTCGCCCCGCAGGTGGACCATCGCTCAGTCGTCGGCTCGGGCTGCTCCTCCAGCTCGGTGCGCCTCGTGAGGTGGCTCTGGAGGCCAGCCGGCGCCTCCACCGAGGTGGACTTCGCCGAGTGAGATCGGCCCGGCCTGGCCTCGACGGCGTCGGGACGATCGAAGCCCTGACTCGCGACGCCTCGGTGCCGGAGATCGTGCGCGGGGTCGTCAGAGCGCCTGGCGATTCGGGTTCACGACGACGTCGAGGAGGTAAGGCACCCACCACGGAGAGAGATGCTCTCTCGCCCAAGAACCTGCGCGCCGACCTCGCGGCGGCCCAGGGCACCCTTGCCCCCACAAGCGCCGCGAGCGGCTGACCGACGACCACCTGCCGGACGCCCCACGGGCTCCTTGCGAAGGCCGCCGACGGCGCGCGCGAGACCGGCAGCACACACATCGGGGCGCGCCGACAGACCGGACGTGAATGACGGGTTGCGCGCGTAGCGATTACCCCCGGTCAGCGCGGGACACTCGCCGGCAGGTCGGCCCCCAGCGGCCACTCCTTCACGCCGGAGCCTGGCGGGCGGTCCCGGCGCGCGGCGGCTGCGGCGATGACCCGTGGCGCGATGGTCTCCGGCGCCTCACGCCCAGGTCTCCAACGAGGCCCGAGGAGGAGAGCAGGCTGGCAACGCAGCCTCGACCAACCGGGCACATGCAGGTCGTCGCCATCGGCGGTGCCATCGGCACGCCTGTTCGTGGCCGGGTGCGCACGGTATCCACGGCCGGGCGGGCGGTGCCCTGTTGCTTACACGGCGTATCGGCCTCTATGGTGCCCCTCCTCATGCGGTCGTTGGGTGGAGATGATCGGCTGCTCATGGTCAGCAGGCTCCTTCCAGGCCTACGCCACCCGGTTTCGTCAGCCTCGCTTCGGCTTCGCCATGGGCTGGAACCACTGGTCCAACTGCGATCACGGTGGCGGCCGGAGCTGGCGGCCGCTGATCGTCGCCAGCCTACTGGCTGCCGGGGGTAGCCTCGTGGGATCTGGGCGGCTCTGTTCCCTGGCGCTGCTGACGACGACGTCAACGCCCTGTCCGCCAGGGCCTTCGGCGAGGGCGAGTTCGCTGTACGCGCTCATGCGGTCACGGTCATCGTCTTCCTGGTGGCGGGCGTGGCGCTGGATCGCCCGGCATCATCGGAGGCGGCCCGCGGGCTTTCGGCACTGGACCACCGGACGCGCCGCTTCCACGGCGGGATGCTGGCGATCGTGTCGCGTTCATGGTGGCCGGGTTCTCCTTCGTGGGCACCGAGCTGGTCGGAGCGTAGCTGCGGCGAGTGCCCGCAACCCGAGCCGCGACGTGCCCAAAGGCGATCCACACGGTGTGTTCTGGCGGATCATGATCTTCTCACATCGGGCGATGGCTGTGGTCGGGCTTCCTGGTTCCCTACACGATCCCAACCTGCCGCGCTCGGAAACCTCTGACATCTCCTACTCGCCCTTCACTCTGGTCTTCGAGCAGGCGCGGGGATCGTGCGTGCGCTTGGCCATGATGGTTACGCGGTCATCCTCACCGCTGTGCCACAGCGCCGGGAACTCGGGCCCGTGCGCCCCGACCCGCATGCTGCACCTCGATGGCCCTGCAAGGACAGGCGCCAGCATGGTTCTCCCACGTCAGCCGCCACGTCCCGGTGCGGGCCCTGAGCGACGGCGCTGAGCGGCGCCGCCGGCTTCCTCACCGCCGTGGTGGCCAGGACACCGCCTACACCTGGCTGCTCAACGTCTCCGCCCTGTGCGGCTTCTAAATCGTGGCTGGGGATCGCCGTGTGCCACTTCCGCTTTCCGGCGTGCCTGCGATGCCCAGGGTCGCTGACCCGGCCGACCTTTCCCTACCGGGCGCCCTGGTTCCGCGAGCCGGTCCTGGCCTGTCATCCTGTGCGCCCTGGTGATCCTGGGCCAGAAACTACGAGGCGGTCTTTCGCGGGCCAGCTGCTGGAGGTGCTCGCTCCTACATCGGCCTGCCGGTCTTCGCCATCTGGCTGAAAGGGCACCGAATCGTCTCCGCCTCGCGCGCAGCAGTGCCGCCTGGAGGACGCCGACGTCCTCCGGCGTCGTCGCCCACGAGCGCCGCTGGAGTCGCGCCTCCTCCACGAGTCCGACGTCGAGCCACCGGTCAGCTGCCGGTAGTCGACGTCGGCCCGCTCTGGAACCCGCACGAGGGCGGGAACGCTCCGGATCGGGCGCCTACAGCAGCGGACCGCACCCGCACCGCGACCCGCGCGCGTTCCGGTTTCGGACGCCGGAGGAGCCGGAGTCCTGGCAGCGTCTCGAGAGCGTCGTCAGTCTCGCCGCGCTCGCCAGGGCCCGGATGATAGTGCTCCTGGACGTCGCGCACGATCTCCTTGACCGGGCGTGAGCCGTCGATACCGATCTCGATGTCGGCAGTGCGAACTCCCGCCTCGACGACGACTCCGAGAAACGAAGGCCTGACGGGGTCCTGCTGCCGGATGTGGCCGCTGATCGCCCTCAACGTGCCGCGCCGGATCAGGCTCGATTCCTCGTATACGCCGACAGCGGCGGTGACCAGGTTGGCGAGCTTCCGGCTGCTGGAGAGGCTAGGTCGTCGTATGGAGACCCCGATGTGGACGTTGACGGTCAGGGACTTCCCTGGGTTCTCATAGCGGGCTCCTCGGGCGGCTCGCGGACCCGCTGGGCGAGCTGCGGCAGGCTGTCCGTGGTGACGTGGGCGGAGATCCGGCAGGATGGTCTCCGGAACGCCCACGGTGGTCTCATCCGAGGGCCCGTGTACGAGCGAGGACCAGAAGAGCGCGCCGGGCACGGAGTCCACGGTTCGTCGGATGAGTGCCGCAGCGAGTTTCGGACATGCTGTAGGGTCCCAGGTCGGTTGCCGGCATCTGCGACCTGGGCGCCGTGACGGGTCTCGGCGAGGACGGCGTCCATCGGGTGGCGCTGCGGCACGACCGAGGTGTGCTCGCCTGGAGACTCCAGCTGGTCCCACTCCTCGTGGAGTGAGGCGATCAGTCGCAGGTACTCCCGCGTGCGCGTCGTCCCGCTCATGCGACCGGGCGAATGACCTGTCCGACGCCGTCGAGCGTCCGGAAAGCAGCTACGTGAGAGAGCACAGTTGGCACGTGCTCATGCCCACTCCTTCATCTGGCGGCATGACGAGCGAGTGGGCGCGCCATGTTCGCGGACGGTGGACCCGGTGAGGTTCGGGTTCATGATCGTCCTCGTAGGATGGCGTCGTCGACGTCTCGGAGCACGCAGACGATGCGCAGCTCGCGGGCCGCACGAGCCAGCAGGCGGCCAGTGCCTCGATCTGGGCATTGACCCCGCTGGACTCGGCGGGTCAGCGGTAGCGCTCGACGTCTCGTCTCCGCTGTGGCGCTCGCGGTCCTGAGACTCTCCCGGCATCGTAGTCGGTGGCTCGGCGCTGGTGCTTGCGCGCCGCGCTGGTGGCCTTGTTGGTGCAGATCCGCGTGGCCGGCCTCAAAGGCGTCGTCAGGCTCCTGACCAGGTGAAGACACGGTGCCAGGCCTGGATGAGGGTTTCGGACGACGTCTCACCGTCGCGGACGGTTCCGCACGATCATGTATGAGCGGTGCGGAACGAGGCGCCCCTGGCACGTGCTCGACGAGCTGTCGGACGTGCTGATGTTCCATCCTGGGCGCACGCAGGGACCAGGTAGCGGTCCCTGTCATGGGACGGAGCGGGCGGAGCGCCTCGCTGTGCGGCTTGATGTGGACGCGGGCGAGGCGCCGGCACTGCCTCGTCCTGCTTCTCATGCGTCATCGCCATCCCCGGTGCTCTCGGGTGCGTGTCGCCCTGTGACGGTCTGTGAGACGTTGCGCGAGGTCGAGGATCGCTCCAGGTGCACCAGGGTGTCGATTTGCCTGGGGCGCGTGCCCAGGGACGTGGTCACGTCATCCTCGAGCCGGCGCCTGAGATCGGCGACGGCCCACTCGACCTCGCTTCCCTGGGACACGGTGGTGGTCGCTTGGACCCACAGGCTGCTCGGTGAGCCGGTGACCCACACAGTGCACCGCTCCACCCCGGGGACGTCCTGGGCTCGCTCGGACAGGGCCTGTGCCAGGACGTCGGGGCTGACGGTGGCCAGCAGAACGCCCTCGGAGTCGCTGAACCTCAGGGGCGAGGCGGCCGCCTTGCGGGGGACCTGCATGGCGAGGAGGGCCAGCCCGGCGATGATGGCGAGGACTGACGCCAGCGCGGCGGTCGGCAGGAGCCAGTGCGCCTGGGCCGTGATGACGCTGTCCACCCGGTCCTGCGCAGTGGCCAGGAACGGGGCGACGTCGGGCCAGGACCGACCGGTGTCGAGGCCGGAGGCCAGCAGCCAGGACGCCGCTGCCGCGATGAGAAGTCCGCAGCCGGCCAGGGCCGTCCTGTTGAGGACGCCAGATACTGAGCGCATAGTGTTTTCCCTTTCAGCTCGTGTGCCGGATCCGCACGCGGCTGCGTGTGATGCCCACGGGCTTGAGTGCGTCCAGGGCCTCATCGGCCTTCTTACGGGCGGCTTCACGCACCGGGGCGAGGTCGTCCAGGACGCTGAGGACGACGACGTCGACTCGTGAGCGACGGGCGGTGACGGCGACGGAGTGGACGCCGTCGACCTGCTCGACCTGGGTCCTCACCAGGCCGGCCAGGTCCCGGCGCGTCACCGCGGTCTGGCCGGGGACGGCGTCGGGGAGGATCTCGACGCGCTCGGGGATCCCCGGCCATAGGGCCATGAGGATCAGGACCAGGCCGCATACGGCGACGATCCCGGCGATGATGAGCACTGCGGCGGATCCGAGGGTGGCGGATCCGATGGCGTCGAGCGTGGTGACGGCCCGGTCTGGCCAGGTGCCGCTCACGATCCGGTGCCCCAGAAGCCAGGCCCCCAGGCCTCCGGCGGTGAGCAGCAGCAGCGCCAGGATGATGCTGGGTATGCTGCGGGACGGGCGACGAATGAGTTTCTGGACGGGTGCTCTCATTTCAGGCTCTTCCTGACGTGGCTGCTCGGATTGAGCCAGGAGATCTCGAGGTCGATCTTGCCGACGCTCAGCCCGGTGAGGTGCTCGGCGCGGCTGCGCACGTGTGCGCGCAGTCCTCGATGGCGGAGGTCAGTGGCGTGGGGAAGAACCAGGCGAGGTCGAGGTGGAGGACGGCGACCTGTCCGTCGAGCTCGCGCTGGGCCTCAGGCCGGGACTCGAAGTTGCGGCAGTGCCGATTCCCCAGGAGCCCTCCGGCGTTGGAGCCGACGTTGCCGGTCTCACAGGCGGCCTGGGCGGCGATCTGGGCGACGACTCGGGCCGGAATGGTGGTGACGCCGCGCTGCTCGGGAGTCTCATCGGGCGGCCCCGGCGCGTAAGTGGCGGGCTGGGTCGGTCGCCATCGTCACTTCCTTCGCCGATCCAGGATGCTTCGGACGTCGACCCGGCCCTCCAGGTAGAGACCGCCAATCCGCGCCGCACGGGCCACCGGACGAAGTCGGCGAAGGAGCTGGCGAGAATGGTTCTGGTGAACAGGCCCACCAGGAGGGCCAGGTGCGTTGCTTCTATGAGGCTCCTCAGATCAGGGGCGTCAGGACGGATCACTTGGGCTCGGCGGCGTCGGCTGCGTCTGGAGTCCTCGTCCGGCAGGTGGACGCCGGTGACGTTGATGTTGACCTCGACGACCTCCAGGCCGGTGGTGCCCTCGATCTGCTCGATGATGTTGCGGCGGATGGCGTCGGCGCGACCTCGACGATGGGGACGCCGTACTCGACCACCACGGTGACCTCGACGGCGGCCTGGGTCTCGCCCTTCTGGACGCTGATGCCGCCGGCGACGTTGGTCTGGGCGTTGGGGATGCGGTCGGTCACCGCGCTGAAGGCGCGGCGCACGGCATTGCCCATGTCGTAGACGCTGGGCACCTCACGAGCGGCCAGCGCCGGCGATCTTGGCGACGACGTTCTCGTCGATGGTGGTCACGCCGTGCGAGGTCTGGAGGGGGCCGCGAGGGGTGCTGTCCTCGACCTGCTCGTGGTGCTCACGCTGCTGGCCGGTCTGGGGAATAGCGTTGTTGCTCATTGGAGCCTCTTTCGTTGATCCGTGAGATGGATAGTGACGGAATGTGGTAGTGCGCGGGCCAGCAACTGGTCCGTCAAGATGCCTCAGTGGTTTCCGTGGCCGGCCCGTGTGACTGGCCGTTGTGACTGACTGTTTTCGCTGTCCGTCATGACTGCCGCGCTGATAGGGAGGACGCTGCCGGCCGGGGAATCTCCGCCCTCAACCCATGCGGCTTGCGTCACAGAAACGGCGAAGCGGGTTTCGAGGAGGCGATGAATGCCTCACGAAACCCGCTTCGCGCCGAGCGCCTACTTCCTACCGGTGGCCCGGGTAGATGGAGATCGCGACGATGGCGGCGACGATGGACAGGGGCCCACCTGATCAGTCGATCCCGTTGGTGGGCGATGCACCGAAGAAGCCGGCGACTGATGCTTCCGATGAGCGCGCCACGGCGCTCGGTACGATGGTCACAGCACCGAGATGTTCTGCTCGCCCCGCATGATGAGTCGAGCCAGGGCGCCGATGACGGCGCCGGCGATGATCATTCCGATGATTGACAGCATGGTGTCTTCCTCCAAGTGTGTCCGATGAGGCGAGAGTACGTCTCACATGGACGTTGGTACGGTTGTACAGCGTGCCAGCCAGTCATGAGACGAGCGGCAACACTCCCTGATAGACGCCATGGAACGACTGATCGTCACGGACTTCTTGTGTGTCGTGTGTTACCTACCGGTGGGTGGCGGTGTCGACCTCCTCACCGTTAATCCCCTCCGCGAGCTCGGGCGCGGTGAAGGTGCGCACCTGGGCGGCGTCGGCACTGATGAGCGCGGGGGAGTCCACCTGCTCTCCGAGGGTCTCCAGGGAGCGGGCGGTCACCAGCAGCCGGTTCTCCATGGAGCCGACCGCCTTGTTGTAGGCGGTGACGCTGCGCCGCAGCGCCCCACCCAGGGCATCGAGATGGCCGGCGACTGTCCCCAGCCGCTCGTAGAGGGTGCGGCCGAGTTCGAGCAGCTCACGGGGCGTCGTCGTTGAGCGAGCGGTGCGCGCCCGAGCCGTGGCGCAGGTGCGCAGCAGGGTCAGCAGCGACACGGGCGAGGCCAGAGCGACTCCGCGCCCCAACGCGTGCTCCAGAAGCGCGGGGTCCGCCTCCAGGGCGGCTGAGAGCACGGCCTCGGCCGGGACGAAGAGCACCATGAGCTCGGGTGAGTCCCCCAGCGCCCGGTCGTAGCGGCGCGCGGCGAGCTGGTCGACGTGCCCGCGCAGCGCCTTGGCGTGAGCGGCCAGGAGCTCGCCGCGCCGGTCCTCGTCCTCCGGGGAGGCTCCCTGGACGGCGGTGGCCGCCAGGTAGGAGTCCATGGGCGCCTTGGCGTCCACGGCCAGGTAACCGTCCCCGGGCAGGTGGACGACGACGTCGGGCCGGGCCCTCCCGGCAGCACCGTCACCGAGGGTGGCCGAGGCCCCCGCGCCGCCGCGCCTCTGGACCAGCGCCCCGATGGTGCGCTGCTCGGAGAAGTCGACGTGTCGCATCATCCCGGAGGCCTCCAGTACGCGAGCCAGTTCGACCTCACCCCACATGCCGCGCGCTGAGCGCGAGCGCAGTGCGCCCTCCAGGGAGGCCGTGGGAGCGGGCCAGGTCCGCTCTGCGCAGCAGGGCGGTGCCCGAGCTGCTCAGCCAGGGCCGCGTGCTGCTCGGCCCGCTGCTTCTCCAAGGACTCCACCCGAGCCCCCACCTGCTCGAGTTGGCTGCGCACCGGCGCCAGGGCCCGCAGCACGGACCCGTCCCGCTCGGCGCGCTCCTCGGCCACCTGGGTGCGTGAGGACAGCTCCTCGGCCCGGGCCTGCCACTGGGCGGCCTGCGCCCGCAGCTGCGCCACCTGCTCGTGGTCCGAGCGGTCCACGGTGGTGCGCCGGGAGATCGCTCCGATGTAGCCGATGACCACCCCGATCGCCAGACCGATGAGGAGCAGGAGGAGGGGAAGAAGGACGGGTGAGGAGCTCATGAACCGATAGTGCCCCAAGGGGGTGACATCTATTCCGGGCCCTCAAGCGATCTCCTCAGAAGGTGGTAGCGACGCCGCATGGCTCGTGACGTGAGTATGCCCGGCGGCCGATGGTCCGGGCGGGGCAGATCCTGCGAGGCCTGCGCTGACGTCATCGGCCTCCTGCACCATGGCCGCCCGCAACTGGCCGCTCGGGCCGCGGGTCGACAGTCGCTGAAGGAGACTCCTCCACCGCTCGGCGGAGGCGAGGAGACGAACTGCACGGTCTCTGTGCTACCTCGGGAGGATGGGCATTGACGCAGGTAGTGCCATCCTTTGTGGGCGTGAGCCTCTTGCGTGGTATCGACCTGACCAGTTCCAGGACGATCCTGGTCGTGCTGGTCCTGTCGTCCTGACCGCCGTCGTCGTCCGCAGTGCTCCTGCCCCGGACCCTGCCGGCCGCCACGCGAAGCCCGCTGACGGCCCCACCCGCACGGCCCACGGTGCTGCGCCACCGGCAGCTGCACGGCGCGCGCCGTCATGGTGGTGTGCCGGTGCTGCTCGTCGTCGTGCTCGGCGGCCTGCTCATCAGACCGCCCCATGCACTACGTGCGACCCTCGGCGACGTCATCGAGGCCGCCGCCCCGCGCACTCAGGGCACCTCGCGCGTCACGCCGCTGCCGGACGCCTCCGTCTACGGCTCCGTTCCGGCCTCGGCCTGGAAGGCCTCCCTCCAGGATGCCGGTGACGGCTCGCAGGGAAGGCACCTGGACCGGTCCGGTCAGCGGCATCACCCTGCCGGTGCGCGTGGTCCTCCCCGCCGACTACCGGCCCGACGACGGTCGCACCTACAACGTCATCGAGGGCATCCACGGTTGGGTCGGTGACCCGGAGTCCCTGGTGTCGGGCATAGCCTCGCCCAAAAGCGGCTCCAGGAGGCGATCGATGCCGGGCGCATCCCGCCGTCGATCATGGTGTTCCCCTCGGTCAATGTGGACGGCAGCCAGCACGACTGCGTCAACATCGCAGGCCGTCCGGCTGTGGAGACCTGGACCGCCGAGGAGATCCCCCGCATGATCCAGGCCAGCTTCCCCAACGTGACCACGCAGAGGGCCGGCTGGATGCTCATGGGATCTCGGCCGGCGCCTGCTGCGCTGCCCGCACCGCCTTCGACGTCCCTCAGCGCTTCGGTTCGGTGGGCGTCGTGCTCCTACAACCGCCCCACTGAGGGCGCCCTCGCACACGGCGGCCAGCAGCTGCAGGCGCAGAACGCCCTGTCCGCCCTGCTGGAGCAGCGCACTCCCGACGGCCTGCGCTTCTACGTGATGGGAACTCAGGACGAGTGCCTACGGCGCCGCCCGCACGGCCTGGCTCATGGAGGATGCGGTGAAGGAGCCGGACTCGGTGACATCATCGATACCCTGCGTCAGGGCGGGCACTCCTGGGTCCTGTGGAGCGGCCACTTCCGGCGCTGCTGACCTGGTGGGGATCGGATCCGGCGGTTCGCCGCGGCCGGACTGCCTGCGCCCGAGGGCGATACGTGGGCCAAGGCGACCGCCGACGGCGTCAAGCCCCTGACGGAAACGCCCAGGACCGGCGCACGGTGGGGTCCGTCTCGCCGATGCGCGCCTCGCCCTTCGAGCTCAACGGCCTGGGCACCATCATTGTGGCCGTGGTGGCGTCGCTGGCCGCGGTCGGTACCGCCCTGGTCTGGGCTCCCGTTGGGGCCGACAGCGCGACGGCGGCAGCCGTCACCGGTGCGGCTGGGCGGTGCGATCGTGGGACGCTTCGCGGTGGTGATGGTGGCGGCCTCTCATCGCGGTGACGGTGGGGATCGGGGTCCGATACCGGCGGGGCTTCCACACCTCGTGGCGTGATCTGCGGGCCTCGATCCGGGTGAGCGACAACGCTGGAAGTAAGGAGGCACTGACGCAGCGAGTCGGCACGGTCGACGTCGACAGGTCTGAGATGCCGAGGGCACGCTGATCGGGGCGCACGGTGTCGGAGGGGCCGTCTAAACTCTCCTGCGTGGCACTTACCATCGGAATCGTCGGACTGCCCAACGTCGGCAAGTCCACCCTGTTCAACGCCCTGACCCGCGCGACCGTCCTGGCCGCCAACTACCCGTTCGCGACCATTGAGCCGAACGTGGGGGTTCATGCCGCTGCCGATGCGCGCCTGGACAAGCTCGCCGAGCTGTTCCACTCCGCGAGGGTGGTCCCGGCGACGGTCTCCTTTGTGGATATCGCCGGAATCGTGCGTGGCGCCAGCGAGGGCGAGGGGCTGGGCAACCAGTTCCTGGCCAATATCCGTGAGGCGGACGCGATCTGCATGGTGACGCGCGCCTTCGAGGACCCGGACGTGGTGCACGTGGACGGCAAGGTGGAGCCGGCCGGGGACATCGAGACGATCAGCACCGAGCTGGTGCTGGCGGACATGCAGACTCTGGAGAAGGCGATCCCGCGCCTGGAGAAGGAGGTGCGGGGCAAGAAGACGGAGCCTGTGGTGCTGGAGACGGCGCAGGCGCTCTCAGGTCCTGGAGGCCGGGACACTGCTGTCCGCCGGGGCTGAGGCCGCCGGGATTGATGCGGAGGTGCTCAAGACCTTCCAGCTCACTGACCACCAGCCCTTCATCTACGTATTCCAGCATGGATGACGCCGGGATGAACGACAGGCCCGTCAGGCCGAGCTGCGCGAGCTGGTGGCGCCGGCGGAGGCGATCTTCCTGGACGCCCAGTTCGAGGCCGAGCTCGTGGAGCTGGAGCCGGAGGAGGCGGCGGAGATGCTGCACGAGAACGGGCAGAATGGGTCCGGCCTGGACAAGCTGGCGAGGTCGGCTTCGACACCCTGGGGCTGCAGACGTACCTGACGGCGGGGAGAAGGAGTCCCGGGCGTGGACGATCCGCAAGGGCGCGACGGCGCCCCAGGCGGCGGGCGTCATCCACACTGACTTTGAGCGGGGTTTTATTAAGGCAGAGATCGTGAGTTATGATGACCTGGTCCAGTACGGCAGCGTTGCTGAAGCCCGCGCTCACGGCCGAGTGCGCATGGAAGGAAAGGACTACGTCATGAGTGATGGAGATGTCGTGGAGTTTAGGTTTAATGTGTGACTCACGAATTATAAACAACTGGAATGTCTTCGATATTTTTCTGATGCTGAAGGTTAGTTTCCCGGAAACGGAAAGAGGGTTTAATGCAGTAACGTGAGTACCTTACATAATTTAGATTAAACTATTTGAAAGGATTCCGATGAAGACCGTCGTTCTGTTTAACAACAAAGGTGGCGTTTCTAAAACAACAACCACCTTTAATCTTGGGTGGAATCTAGCAGAAAAGGGAAAACGTGTACTGATTGTAGACGCTGATCCGCAGTGCAATTTGACTCGACTTGTATTCGAACCTGAAAATAGTTCAGATCATCCACTTGACGAAGCACAATTTAAGGGTCGAAATATCAGAGATGCTCTTGATCCAGTATTCAAGTCTCGCCCGCAGCGACTAGAGCCCGTTGATTGCTTCCCAGTACCGGGACGGGAGGGGCTTTACTTACTTCCGGGGCATGCTGGATTGGCGGAGCATGAAACCACTCTCGGGATAGCGCAACAGCTTTCGGAGTCGATTCAGGCGCTGCGAAATGTTCCAGGAAGTTTTAGATACCTTTTGAAGAGACTGGAAAAAGATGATGTCGATTACATCCTAATTGACGTCAGCCCTAGTCTCGGGTCGATTAACCAGAACATCGTTACCAGTTCGGATTCGTTGATAATTCCAGTCAACCCCGATGTGTTTTCGGTCATGGCCATCGAATCAATGGCGAATGTGATACCACGTTGGATAGATTGGGAATGAGGGCTTCGCGTATTGATGCTCTTGTGAGGCGGATTACCCGTTCCATGAACCGAATCTGAAGTTATTGGGATTTGTTGTGCAGCGCTATCGGCTTCGAAATGGGGAGCCGACCACTGCTTTTGCAACCTACTTCGACAAATTGGATGAAGCTATTCGGCAGAATCTGATTCCTCACCTGCGTTCAAGTAATGTAATGTATTCCGACAGCGTGTATCGCCAGGCAAATTTAAAGGATGGCTATAAACTTGCCGAAATCCCTGAATTCAACACGCTAATTGCAGCATCGCAGGCATGCGGAAAACCGGTATTTTCATTAGAGCCAGAAGATCTTGGATATACTGGCGTAGTTTTGGATCAACGTTGCTCAAAATATTTCCAATATTAGAAAGTATTTTGACGCTATGTCATCAAGAATCGAGTTTCTGACTGATGATAGAAACTTATGAGACCAGGGCGTCCGTCACGTTCAGAAGCGATATTTGTCGGGCACAAGAGACGATATCTCTTGCTAATGCAATGTCTGGAATGGCTTCGGATATACTTGTTCCTGCCGTTGACGATATGCTTGAGTATTCAGGTGGTTTCAAACAATCGGGTCTATCGACAATTATTTTTCAGACGTGCTTTTTGAACTTCTTAACGACAAAGCACTCATTTCGTCAGCCAGCATCCGAAACAATCTGGATCGCTTTACTTTCAGTATCAAAGATCTGTCGGATTTATTGAATGAGATGGAATATGATAATCTAAAAATTTACTCCCATCGTCGACGAGTGCTCAAAGAGAAGATCGAGCGGACTACTTTTCAAAATGAGCGGCGCCCTCCTGAGCTGGCGAAGATGTTTGGAGTGTCAGATTTCTGGTCTAAAGTACGCGACATGCGTCCAGGTGTAGACATAAAAAAACAATATGCCAGTATTATTGCTAGGCGAAATAGAATTGCACATGCGTGCGATAGAAGTAGCGTGGGGGACGAGGTCCTTCAGCCCATTGATCAAACGTATTCACGCAATGCTATCGATATTGTTAAAATAGTCCAGTCATGTTTTGACCGGCAGGTCGCGTGTCCACTAATTGTAGGCTGTTGATATTTTACCCAAGGATTAAAGCGCAAGAGCGTAAATGGTCCTAGTTTTAGGATTTTTCACGACTGTGGTTTGAGGTTTCTACTACCCTTACTTTAGTTACTGTGAAGGGGTTGCTAAACTTTTAATTTTTGGTAACAGTTCACTCAATTTGTTGAGATTATTATGACGTTGGCGAGTTTTTCGTATGCAAGTTAGGGATCGGATATTTTTGGGGGTGCCACGCATGTGGATTCCTGAGCAAGCTTCTTTACCGTCTGTCTGTGGAAGGGTATGGAAGTGCTGTTGGCGGGTCAGGAGTGTGCTGTAGTCTTTATAAATGCGTGCCCGTCTGGATCGTGAGGACGTACTGTTGCAGAGGAATCTGTGCCAACCTGACTTCTGTAGTCCAGACACGGCTGCGAAGCCTCGTGAACTGAATCGTTGAGAGCTTGTACTGGTCCCACGCCTGGAGACAAGCGGAGGTCTTGACCTCAATCGTGGTCCCGTCCGGCGCCATAACATCGTAAGGATCCCACTCGATCCGCAGTCCGGTCGAGCCTACCGCCTTCGCCACCAGGAACTCAGTCAGGTAACCGCGGGCATTGTTCATCCGATTGCACAGCGCGAAGCCTCGAAATCCACAACTGTAGCATCCGTTCCGGACCACCTCCTCACCTGACAGTGTATCGGTTTTGGGAGCGCGGATCGGCGGGGAACAGTCGAGGGTCGTGTCTCAGCGGGGCTGACCGGCTGCTACCGCGGGCATCAGAGCCGTGGGGCGGCAGGTGTCGATTCGTTGGCAGGGAGTAGCCGGCGATGCGCGAGGAGAATGGGCCGCCTTCGACCCCGTGGCGTGTGTCGCTCATCGCGTAGACTTGGCGCATGAAGACTCTAGACATCGACCGAGCGAGACTGGACGCGCTGTGTCGTCGCTTTGGGATCGCACGACTCGACGTCTTCGGTTCGGTCGCTCGTGGAGAGGATGGCCCAGGAAGCGATGTCGATCTTCTCTACGAACTCGCTCAGGGGCGATCGCTCGGCTGGGAGATCGAGGACCTGTCGCAGGATCTTGCCGACCTGTTCGGGCGCCCCGTCGACTTGGTGTCGCGGAAGGCACTGCACCCACTGATCCGTGACCAGGTCCTTGCGGATGCGGAGCCCTTTTATGTCGCGGCCTGAGTATCTCTACCTCAGAGAGATGCGGGATGCAATATCCCGCATCATTGCCCTCATCGACGAAGCCCCGGTCGGTAGTGATCTCGGGGATGACTGGGTGAAGACTGACGCTCTGTCCTGGAACTTCACCATCCTTGGAGAGGCGGCGGCGAAGCTGCCTGAGGAGTTTCGTGCAGGTCACCCGGAAATCATCTGGCGTCGGCCCATCGGTTTGCGTAATCGAGTCGTGCACGGGTATTGGTCAATCGACGTCGACATCCTGGTGACGACGGCGCGCAACGATCTTCCCGAACTCGGCAGGCAACTTGATACCTTGCTGTCCGATATGGAGCCGTGACGAAGTCAGCGTCCGTGAGGTATTCCCTTTCAGGACGACGCCACCACCGGCTGGCCCTCGCTGGGCTGGACCACCACGAAGCCCGGGCCGTGGAAGGCCAGCTGGAAGGACTCGCCCGAGCCGCGCCCAATGAGGGAACCCATCTTGAAGCTGCTCTTGATCTGCGGCTGCAGGTTCGCCGACCAGCAGATCGCCGCCTGCGGGTCAACGAAGGTCGGCTGCTGGGAGCAGTCCAGAAGCAACGGCGGCCCATCGGAGGACACGGCCACCACGCCCTGCCCCTGAACCATGAGGTTGAACAGCCCGCCTGCAAGGATCCCGGCATTGCCCAGCATCCTGATGTCATAGCCCAGGTGCGCGTCGAAGGCCAGCAGGGACGGTGTGTTCACCGTGATCGCATCACCCTCCAGCTGGAGCAGGAACACGTTGTGCGCGCTGCGGGCGAAGAACACCTCGCCCTGACCCGAGACGCGCATGAGGTTACCGCCCTCCCCGGTGGCGGCTTTCTTGATCATGCCGCCCAGGCTCCTCGAGCCCTGGTAGGAGAAGTCGATGTTCCCCTGGTAGGCGACCATCGCGCCCTGCGCGGCCAGAACCTCCGGGCCCAGGGCCACACGAAGCATCTTGCTGGACTGGACAGTCCAGCGCTGGCCGGTCTCCTGCTCACGGTTGGCCTGCTCAAAAAGGGGACTGCGCACGTGAAAGCACCTCTGTTCCAAGGGTCGGGATGGCGACGGGACTTCGTCGACTGCAGGCTACCAACCGGCATCGCCGTCGGGTACGGAGTCGCAACGCAATGGGGATCCCTACCCACACGGGTAGGGATCCCCACCTGTCAGTCAGCGGCGTTGCGGCCGCCGGCTGTCAGCGCCTGGGCTCAGGCCCTGCGGCGGTAAGCCAGCAGCACACCTCCGGCGATCGCCGCCAGCGCTAGCACCAGGGGAATCCCCACGAACGCCCCGGTCCGGGCCAGAGGCGATCCGGAATCCTCCTGAGCCGGCTCGCTCGGTGCCGCCGGGTCGCTCGACGTCGGCTCACCTGGCGTCGGCTCACCCGGTGCCGGCTCGCTGGACGTCGGCTCATCCGGCGCCGGGTCGCTCGGCGTCGGCTCACCCGACGGAGAAGCCGTGGGGTCCTCCGACGGCGAGTCCGTACTCGGAACCTCGGTGTAGGCGTTGACGAAGGAGGCGCTGGCCACCCTGGTCCTTCTCCGAGACCGTCACCGTCTGGTCCTCCGGAGCCGCCAGCGTGTAGCCGTCGATCGCGGCCGCCTTGGCATCCTCGGTCACGGTGCACTGCGTGCCCGTGGGCACCTTCGGCCCGGAGACCGCCTTGCCATCGGCCCTGGCCTTCAGCGAGCCCTCGGTCCCGTCGGTGCAGGTGTAGGCGAAGGTGAACTCCTTGTCACCGGCCTGCGCACCCGTCACCGTCTTGAGCACCGAGAAGGACCCGGTCTGACGGGTGTAGGCGTTGGTGAAGGACAGGGCGGCGTCCTTCTCCGCGATCTTCACGCTCTGCGCCTCAGGAGTCTTCACGTCGTAGCCGCTGACCTGGGCCGATGACGTCTTCTCCGACACCGAGCACGTCGCCCCGACCGGCAGCGCCGGCCCGGAGACGGCCGAGCCGTCACCGCGGACCGTCAGCTCGCCGCTCACCTCGCCCTCGACGTCCGACGTGCAGCTGTACCCGAAGGTGAAGGCCACGTTCTTGTGGGTCTTCGCGTCGTCGCCCTCCACCTTCTTCGACACGGTGAAGGTGCCGCGGTCCAGGGTGTAGGTGTTGACGGCCGAGACGCTCACGGCGGCGGCGCCCCCGCCGAGCACGTCGAAGGTCGCCTTGTCGCCCTGCACGGCAGTGCCGCCCACGGCCAGGGCCGTCGACACGCTCGCGCCCTTGACGGAGGCGTCCTTCTCCGTGAGCGTGCACGAACCGGTCGGCACGTCGCCCACATGCGCTGTCTCACCGGCCTTGACCATCACCTGCCTGGGGGAGCCGGCCTTGCCGGTGACCTTGTCGGTGCAGGTGTACTCGAAGGTGAACTCCGCCGGCGCTAGCTGCGCGCCGTCGCCCTCCACCGTCTTGGACACCGAGAAGCCCCCGGTCTGCCGCGTATAGGTGTTTGTCACCGACACCTCCGCAACCTGGTCCTTCACGATCGTCGCCGTCGTTGCGGAGTAGGCGGTGGAGACCGCGTAGCCCTCGCGCTGGGCCGAGGTGGCGTCCTCGCTCAGGGTGCACATCGTCCCCGTGGGAAGGGCCGGGCCGCTCACGGCGGTGCCGTCCATCGGGACATCGAGCGTGCCCTGGGTGGCCTCAGGGTCGTTGCGGTAGCCGACCTGACGGCGCCTCGCCCGCCTGCGGGCGTAGCTCGCCGGCACTCTTTGGTGACCGAGAAGGTGCCTGTGTCACTGGGTGTAGGTGTTGGCGGCGGTGACACGGTCTGGTCGCTGGTGATGGTCACCGTAGTCCTGCGACAGGCTCGAGGTCACCGAGTACCCGCTTTCTTGGCGGCCGCGGCGGTGTCCTCGCCAGCGCGCAGGAGACTCCGGTCGGGATTTGCGAGGAGCTCGGCCGTCCCGTCTCCGGGGACTGTCAGGGTTCCCTGCACGCCGCCGTCGCAGGTGTAGGTGAAGGAGTATGAGCCGTTGGCTGCCCCCTGCGGGCCTCCCTGGACCGACTTGGCGATGGAGAAGGCGCCCGTGTCGCGGGTGTAGGAGTTCGTGAAGGCCGCCGTCGCGATCGGTTCGGCGGGGTCCTTGACCGTGACGGTCTGCTCCGCGGGAGCGGTGAGCGTGTAGCCGTCGAGACGGGCGGACTCGGCGTCCTCCTTCACCGTGCACGTGGTGCCCTGCGGGAAGGTTGCGCCTGCCTGGGCGGCCGCCCCGTCGCCCTTGACGCTCACCTGTCCGGACTGGCCGTCGGAGCAGGTGTAGGTGAAAGCGAAGTCCTTGTCGCGAGCGCCCGCAGCAGCCTCAGGGCCGACGACGGTCTTCGTGACCTGGAAGGTGCCGGGCGCCTTGGCGACGTCGGCCGTGTTGTTGAGGGTCACCTTGGTCGACACCCGGTCGCCGATGGTCAGCGTATTGGTCGTGGTTCTACCGACCGCGAAGACAGGCTTTCCCCAGGTGTACCCCGAAGGTGCCGGAGAAGCCTGGCTGGTGTCCTCGGATAGGGTGACGACGGTACCTTTGGGGAAAGTGCCCTGGAATGTGTTGGTCTTGCCGATACTGATGTCAAGGACGGCTGTACCGGAGAGGCCATCGGCGTTAAGTGTGCCGGGGGCCTGCCACCCGGCGTAGTCGCCGGCTGGGCCGGGCAGAACATAGTCGACTTTGACCGGCAGAGTCGTGTTCGCGACGTCGACGGCGTCCAGGGCCGTACCGTCCAGGGTCTTGGAGACCTCGAATCCGCCGAAACCGGGGGCCATCGCTACGGTCACCTTGAAGGAATCGGTGTAGCTGCGCGTGAACTCGCCGCGGGCGTCGGAGTGGTCGAGCGAGGCGGCGTTGGTGTACCGCACGCCGGCGATGGCCTTGCCGTTCTGGGAGGTGAACGTCACCGGGTAAGAGATCCGGTAGTTGGACTCAGGGGCGAAGGGGCCCGTCACCTTGATCGTGGCGACCTGCCCCTGGATGTCCACGTCCAGGTCGAAGTCTCCGTACTTCGCACTCTGGTCCTTGCCCGCCGCATTAGTCAGCGACACCCCGGAGATGCTGGGCTCGGCAGCGCTGTTGCGCAGTCCGAGGTACCACCTGCTCTTGTCATTGTTGAAGATCATGCCTGGGCCGAGCGTGTCAGTGATGGTGATGGTCTCCCGAGTCTGACCGTCCGAAGTGATAGGGGTGCCTCCCTTGGCCAGCTGCTCCTTGATGTAATCCGAGCCGAAGTTAACCTCCCACGTCATGGCTGAGGAGGCCGACGTGATGACCGAGGAGACCTTGCTGAACTTGAGGGCCGTGTATCCCCGCGCAGCGGGACCCTTGATACCGCCGCTACCGGGCAGACGGACGCTCACTTTCTGGTTGCCGTTGACAGTCATATCCACTGAGGTGGCCGTGGTGGGCTGTGTAATGAGGAGCAGTGCCTGACCCGAGCCCTTGAATTCCTTGAATCCCGCTGCTTTGAGCTCTTCAACTTTTTCGTTGAAGGTGCACCCCATGGTTCTCTCCGTCAGTCTGCATGCGCCCACCTCGGTGGAAGTGCCGTTGAAGGGAATGTTGAGGGGGACGGTTTTTGGGTTCTCCAGGTTCTTGAAATGGGCGCCGAGGTCGATGGAGAAGGAGTCTCCCGGGGTTACGGTGGTCTTAGTGGCGTCCCACGTGTAGGACAGTTTGGCCACGTCCTGCGTGGTGAGGGCCTCCCCTTGGGCGTCGTTGCCGTCTCGATCCGACTTGATCAGAGCGAGATCGGATAGTGCGACGTCGGTGTTGACGGTGGCTTGGGCCTGCAAGGGCACGATCGTGCTCAGCAGCAGTGTCAGGAGGGCGAGCCAGGTGGCCGGCGACTGCCCCCGTGGCGCGATGCGCCTGAGATCGGCAGGAACCTGCATGTATACATCCTCTTCACTAGGGATCGACGGTCTGGGAATGGCCGTGAGTAACTGGTGAAGAGTATCGCGAAGAGGAAATCGGGAACAACTTCTGTGGTGTATTTGTCAGCAATCTCAAGGATGTTATCAGAACGTCATCAATGTTGCTGAAAAGAAATCATCAAGAATGCAATGAGGTGTTCTTGCAGGCATTTGTGGAATGGTTTTGGTATTCGCGTTGTTCGTTTTTCAAGGTGCGCGTTCTTTGGTTGAGACTCCCTCGAAGGCGAGCGAGTCCTGTGTCGAGGCGTTCGCCAGCGATATCGGCCACCTCGCCGGAAAGCGCGCCTGACCGCTGGTCCGCCAGCTCATCGCCCCTGCACTCCCAGCGAGACGCTGTCGCCACCCAGATCGAGACCCTGGCGGGCAGTCCACCCTCATGCGCCAGGTCCCTGACCACGCGCGCCCGCTATCGGGGTCCCGGCCGCCGCCGTCCTTGCTGGCCAGCCCCCTGGGCAAGACCTCCAGTTACCAGAGCCCAGCCGGCGTTCTACGCCGCACTGGCACCAGTAACCAGAAGATCGGGCTCATCGATCCGCGGTGAGGTGCGTCTCCCGCGGCGGCAACAAGAGGCTCGCGCGCGCCATGTTCCCCTCTGCCTTCACCTCCCTGCGCTCCGACCCCGTCAACCAGGCCTACTACCAGCACAAACGTAACCCAAGGCAAAGCGCCTTGGGCCAAGCCGTCCTCACCCTGGCCCACCGCCGCATCCCGCCCCTGCACGTCTCGACCCGCAACAGTACCTCTACGACCCACAATCGACCACAAAACTACCCACAGCCGCTCGACACACCACCCAGGAGCACCCCCGCATCACCACCTCCGGCAAAACCCGGAACGATGCACAGTGTGATCGGCTAGACTGGTTGGCATGTTGGTTCTTGGCACTGCCTCACTGCGTCTGCGCTCCCGCTGACGGCGGCGAGCGCACTCCACGTTGTTGCTCCCGCCCCGGTAATCACGGCTGGGCGGCTCTTTTGGCGTACCCGGCTCCGCAACAACCACGGAGCAAACAGTGTCTACCTATCGACATGGCCGTCACGAGTACGGCCAGAACTTCCTGACTGACCAATCCATCATCGCCGCGATCACACGGCTGGCGGTTGCCACAGAGGGGCCGATCATAGAGATCGGCCCCGGCGACGGAGCACTCACCACCCCACTGGCTCGTCTTGGACGACCAGTTACCGCGATTGAGATCGACGCGCGACTTGCCCGACGCTTGTCCGAACGACTTCCGTCGCACGTGGACGTCGTTTCCGACGACTTCCTGATCTATCGGCTTCCGACGTATCCCTATGTGCTCGTCGGCAACTTACCGTTCCACCAGACCACAGCCATGCTTCGACGCATGCTGCATGCCCCCGCATGGACAAATGCAATCTTGCTCGTACAATGGGAGGTCGCACGGCGAAGAGCTGGCGTTGGCGGAGCAACGATGATGACGGCGCAATGGGCGCCCTGGTTCGAGTTCACACTGCATGCCCGCGTTCCATCCCGCGCGTTCACCCCACGTCCGGGAGTCGACGGTGGAATCCTCTCCATCTACCGCCGTAAGCACCCGCTGCTTCCCTCGGAGCAGCGACGCCAGTTCCATGCACTGGTTCACCGCGTCTATACGGGTCCTGGGTGTGGGCTTGCTCAGATCCTTGCACGTAACACCGCACTGGGCTCAGCGCGGGCTGCACAGGCATGGCTGAGTCTCCACGGCGTGACTGCTGCCAGGCTGCCGAAGGACTTGCCTGTCGAGGCATGGGTGGACTTATTCAAGACAACCGGCGCATCGCCACCGGAACGCCTCACCAAGATGCGCTCGGGAAGGTTCCGTCGATGAAGCGCGAACGCCGACGAGCAAACGGACTCTCACCGAGTTTCGCGCTCGAACCTGATCGTATTGCAGGGTCGCTGTAAGACACCATTCGACTGAACCCTGTTGGCATCGTCTAACGGCTCGTCGGCTCCGGGGGCCGCCGCGTTCACCTGTACTTGATTCGTGCCAGGTGACCCCGCTGGACATGAGAGGGTCACGTACGTCGCTGGCGTTGTTTATGCCACCGAGTGTAGCGGCACGATGTTCTCGAGCTGCTCGCGCAGCGCCTGGCGCTCAAGCCTGAGCTCATAGTGGCTCTGCAGGTTCATCCAGAGTTCTGCAGATGTGCCGAAGTACTTTGCCAGTCTTACTGCGGTGTCCGCAGTGATGCCGCGTTTGCCGTGCATGATCTCGTTGATGCGGTGCGGGGGTGCGCCGATGGCCGTAGCGAGCTTGTTCTGGGTGATCCCGAACCCTTCGATGAAGTCCTCCATGAGAATCTCACCCGGGTGGATTGGATCGATCCGGTTCGCATCAGTGGTAGTCGACGAGCTCGACATCATCCGCACCTCCTTCATGCCAGGTGAAGCAGAGTCTCCACTGGGCGTTGACCCGAATGCTGTGCTGGCCGCGTCGATCGCCAGTCAGTCGCTCGAGCCGGTTGCCCGGTGGGATGCGCAGGTCTTCGACATCGGCTGCTGCGTATAGAAGCTCCAGTTTGCGTAGCACAGCGCGCTAGAGCGACTTGTCGAGGGAGCGAACGTACTCCTCGTGCCACACTCGCTGGGTCCCTTTGTCCGCGAAGGACCTGATCACGACAACAGAGCATAACGGAGGTCGCTAATAACGCTAGGCGTTAACTGGAGGAGAGCAGGGCGGCGATGTTGTGCCGGGCGCGTGAATGCGCTGGCGAGCGTTGATGCCATCGAGATCGTCGTCAGTGACGACTGAGAGGCTTCATCCATGAGGTTCACTGTTGGTCCTCCTGTGTCATGCGAGTGGTTCAGTGTCCAAATCGGTGACAAAGGAGCCCCGGTATCGCCGACGCAGGCGAATAGACGTTGGAATCATGCGGTTTCTTCTCGCCCGTTCTGCTCTGTTCCAGGCCTTTGTCACCGATTTGGACACTATCGGACGTCTCGTTGGTGAGAACGGAGGGCCGCTGGGGTCCTTCAGCAGCGCCGGGTCCACCTGTGCTCGATCCGTGCCATGCCGGCTCGCCGGATGTGAGCAGAGAGGTCACTCACGCGAATCTCTCTACCCTGCGGCCTGCGGCTGAAGGACAACAGCCTGCGGCCCGGGGCCGGCCTGCAGCCGCCAGCCGGCATCCGGCATCGGTGGCGAGCCCGGTCCACGGTTGGGCCGTGCCGCTGAGGAGGACAGCACTGAGGGGTGGGACGCGCCGGCATCCCACCCCTCAGTCAGTGCTCAGAGCCGGATCGAGCCGGCTCATCGCGTTCAGTTCTTCGTGCGACGCACCCGCAGAATCAGGTAGCCGCCCATGATCCCGAGCGGTCGCAAGGCCCAGGACCAGCAGTGCGTTGGCGCCCGTCCGGGACAGGCTATGCCCCGGCTTCGTTGTAGCCCCCGTTGCCGAGGCACCCGGAGCATTGGCCCTGTTGGTCGGCTGCGCCATGGCGCCGTCAGTCGGCCGGTCGATCTCGTCGGGCTGTGTACTGGGCGCAGGCGTCGTCCCCGGAGTCTGGCTTGGCGCCGGGCTCACGCTCGACGATGGCTGACCGGACGGCGTCGGCAGGGAGGTCGCCTGCGAGCTCGCCGTCGATGGAGCTTGCTGCGTCCGGCTCGGCGCGGGAGCAGAGCTCGGGTGTCCACTCGGCTGTCCCGACGGCGTGGCGCTGGGCTGTTGGGAGGGCGCGGCTGAAGGCTCCGCCGTCGGCCCCTGCGAGGGTTCGGCAGACGGCTCCGGGCCTGCAGAGGGCTCGGTGGTGGGAGCAGTCGGCGCGCTGCTCGGCTCCGCGCGCGGCTCGGTGGTCGGCCGCAGTGGCGCTGCCGGCGGCCGTCGGCTCATCGCTCGGGGCTGTGGTCGGCTCAGCACTCGGGGCTGTGGTCGGCTCGGCAGACGGTGAGGGGCTCGGCGACGGGCTCGGGGCCTGCGTGCACTGGTCGCCGACCCAGGCCATGGTGAAGTTGCGGTACCAGATGCCGCCGTAGTTCGCGCCTTCGCTGGCGTCCTCGCTGAGCAGCCCGATGCTGCCGTCGGACTGCACTGCGATCGTCGTGTAGCCGACGAAGGGCTCGTGGAGACACTTTGCCGGTCACCCGAGGCGCCGTCGTCGCAGGACATCCGAGATGGTGCCGCGGTCGCGCGACCACGGCGTCAGGGTTCGGCGAGTGGCTCAGCAGCAGCACCTCGGCGCGAGTCGCCGGGAGGCAGCGTTCAGGAAGGCCCGGATGATCTGGGCGTTGTCCACCGAGTCGGGCAGGTTCTTGTCGCTGACCGGTTCGCTCCAGGTCTGCCCGCCGTCGGTGGAGGTGGCCACCTTGCGGAAGCCCGTGCCGTCAGAGGCGCGCGAGTTGAGCATGAGGGAGCCGTCGGAGGCTCGACGACCTTGTTCTCATCCATCCCGGTGCCGGTCGGCTTACCGGCCTGCCAGGTCTGTCGTGGTCGTCGGAGTAGACGGAGACCGCCTGCACCGCTTCTGCGGAGGTCTTGATCGTGTACTGCTGCAGCAGGCGTCCGGCGTGGGCGCCCTGGCGGATCTGGATCCCCTGGCCCGAGGCCGCGAAGCGCGAGACCCAGGGGTTGTCCTTCGTGATGTCCGCGGTGATGGTGCGGTGCGTCCAGGTCCAGCCGTTGTCGGTGGAGGAGGACACTCGGCCTGGATGACGTTGCGGTCCTCGGGTCGGTGCCGGCCTCGAGCCGCCCCAGCCCTGATCGAAGGACTTGACGTGGAAGTTGAAGATCGCACCCGTCTGGTTGTCGACGACGTAGCTCGGGTCGGAGTAGCCGACCTTCTGGCCCGTTTCTGTGCCCTGGTGGATGTATGTGGGCGCCGACCAAGTCTTGCCGCCGTCGGTGGAGCGGCGCTGGACGATGTGGTTCGGGTTGGGCGCGTCCCCGCCCATGCTGCCGTTGTCCTTGGGGCGCTCGTCGTAGGGAGACCAGCAGGTCCCCGTTGGGAGCGGTGGTGATCGCTGGGATGCGGTAGTTGTCGCTCGCCGTGTTGGCGGCCAGGTGCTGGGCCTGGCTCATCGAGGCTGGAAGCTCGGTGCTGGCGTCGGGCGCCGGGGCGCGGCTCGGCCTGCGGGTGCTGGCCGACGACGCTGATCAGATCACCGGCGGTGAGCGTCTGGAGGGCGGCGCCGTCGGTGCCGGTCGCAGTCAGCGTGATCGACGGCGTCCACCGGCCGGCGTCGACGTCGGCCTGCGTGATCGTGTGGGTGAGCGGCTTGCAGTTGTAGACCGCGCCCTTGCCCGGCTTGAGATTGTCCCAGTGGCACTGGCGGTCCAGGTTGTCGAAGGAGGAATCGGTGGCGGCGACGTTGATCGTCTTGTCGGTGACTGAGCGCACGCGCACCGTGTAGCTGACGGTGTCTCCCAGCTTGTAGGTCTCCTGGCTCGCCGACGGCGTGAAGGACTCGACCCGCAGTGAGGCGGGTTTGATCGGGCTTGTGTCGCCGCTGATCGTCTCCGGGGTGTTGAGGGCCTGGCCGGCGTACTCAACTGCCTTGACCTCATAGGCGATCTGCGGAGTGAAACCGCCGGCCTTGAGGTCCTCTGCGGTCACCGTGTGCGTGGCCAGGCCAGCGCAGTCGGTCTTGGTCACCCCGGCGGGGACGTTGCGCCAGCGGCACTTGGTGACGTTGCCGGACAGGTTCGTCGAGGCCGGGGCGTAGGAGTGGGCCTCGCCGCTGGTGTTGGTCAGGGTGAGGTTGAAGGTCGCGACGTCGCCGATGGCGTAGAGGCCGTCCTCGGGAGCGTTCACCTGAGCGATGGTGACGTCCATCAGGCCATCGGCTGTGGGAGTGGCGTGCGCGGGGGCGCGGCGGCGTCATGCCGGTGACGGCGAGGCCATCGAGCTCAGGAGAGCCGAGAAAGGCGCCTCAGGGCGGAGGGTGGGGTTTTTCTCATATGGGTTCCGTTCCGGGGTGACGAGGCGGCCTGCCTCTCTGGGTGGGGAACGCCGACGAAGGATGTCTGACGTCTACGATAAGGTAACGGATTGTTGCGAATCTGGCAGGAGTTGTGCGAGTCGTCAGGCTCTCAGCTGGCCTGTGGTCCGCTCGACGGGGGCTGGCGGGCCCGGCGGCGGTGCTGCTGGTGGGCGTCGACCGGGACTGGCCTCGTAGGGGCCGGTGACTGCGCCTGACGCCGGTGGGCCGAGTCGCGCGCTCAGTGGTGTTGATTCGGCCGCGGCTCTCTGCTGGAACTTCTGCCGGATCGCCTCGTGAATCCATATCTGCGCTCGATCGATTGTAGCCGAGCGCGCGCAGGATGTCGAGAATGTCCGGTGATCGCAAAGCTGTGGACGAAAGAATCGTGTCCCCAGGGCAGGGTGGTGCGTGAATTGTTTACCTTGCAGGTCATCCCGCACGATAGTGTCGCGAATTCGATACTATGCATATGCTGTTGAGAAGGAAATGTTGCATAGTTCGAATGTGGGAGCCGTGGGTCTGTGCTGAGGAGACACTGAAAGAGATGAAGGTGATCAGTTTGGACTTGATCGTCGCCAGCCTGGAAGAGTGTGCCGATGCCGGAACACGGTGATGGAGTCAGTGGTGGAGAACGTATGTCCTATGTTGCCAGCTATCTTCGGGCGGCCTGTCGTTGCTGATGTGCCTGTCAGACGGGCGCGGCACGAGTCTACATGATCGGCGAAGAGCGATGCCGCAAGGATCGTGCGAGGACCCTGAAGATGTTCTGCACCGCGCAGTTCCGCCACGCGTTGACGTCCGTACCGGCTCGGATCATTGGTGTTCTCTATCGGTATCGATGACGGGCAGCTCTCGGAGCTCGATCGAGATCGGCGTTTGAGACGGCGAATCCTGAGTGGGAGGCGACTGATTTAGCTTTTTCCCTGCCCAGAAACCTTAAGTACGAGGAACTGGTTTCTGCCGATCGGGTCGGTGCGAGGAATTCGCGTCGACGCTCCCTCGGTATCGGTCGATAACAGTGAATGCGGCTCTTGTTCCTGCGGGAGCTGCATTGCGAAGCCTTCGACGTCGCGCCATTCTACCTGTTCGATGATGATCTGCCGTTTCGCGTTCTCTAGCCTCCGGTCCCTGGAATGATAGCACCAACTGAATCCTCTGAGTCAACTGCCCAGTAGGTTGCCACGGATGCGAGTAAAACAGCGTAGAGTGCAGAGTCCCATCGTCAGTAGTGCCAGGGTGCCGCCGGTGCAAGCGGAGTGCTGCGTGCGCGGTAAGGATGATGGCAGCGCTGATCGCCGTGAAGACTGCTGAAGACGATGAGCTCGGAGGATGAGGCCGAGTTCGAGATGAGGAATGAGCGCCGTGCCGTCAGCGCCAGCACTCCGAGGTGCTGTGCGACGCGCCTCACCTCTGACAGGCATCGGCCGCTCCTCCTATCCTCTGTGTGCTCCTGACGTCGAGTTCTGATGTGCTGTCATCGTATTGACGACAGTGACGCCTGACGGCCGCTATGGTGCAGATGCGGAATCACGTTTTCTGTCGCATGTCACGCGTTCTGTGGACGAAAGGTCAGCACCCACCTCACTCACGCCTTGATTGTCAGCCTCGACATGAGTGGACGCTGGCCCTCTAGTGTGGACCATGATCGACGCTGAGGTTCGAGGAGACTCTTTCTTCCCGCTCCTGGGGCGGGCCCGTGCTGCGCGGAGTTGGCCGAGCTGCTTCCGGGACCCTGGTCCGAGCGCACAGTGCTCCATGGTGCTCCGCCGTTCACCCTGGTATCGGAGCAGCATGGACCATGGGTGAGATGCCCGCCGCCATCTACGCCTTGCGCCACCTTGCGGCTGGGCTACGGAGGATCCAGCGCTACGGAGACTCGCCCCGCATAGCCAAAGTCGATCTCCAGATGCGGACTGGATCGACTCGTCGACGAGGTCGACAACGGTCGGGCGCCGATCCACAACCTCGACCTCCCGGCGTTCTCGAAGCCCGACGCCTGGGCGGGCCCCATGAGCGAGCGCGGAACCGCCCGCTTCTCCTCGTGACCGATCACCGCTGGATGGATGAGGTCGACGGCACCGGTAACGGACTGATTGCCGTGGCCTCGGGGTCTTTCTTGCTCCTGAGAGCGGTTCGGTTCGAGACCGGCGTCAGTGCGATGGCCCGCCGCTTTCCCGGTGGCCCGTCTGATCTACGACGCCGAGTCCCGGAGGATGGTCGCGATGAGCGAGCTTGGGCCGTACGATCGAGGAACTGATGCGCCCTCTGCGCCCTTCCGGGTCGCCGATCTCCCTGCGCTGCACTACTACTGGAGCTCTCACGTGTCAGATCAGGGTGAGACTTCGACCTGTCCTCCCTCGCCGCTGATCCCTGGTCCTTCACTGCGCAGGTACTGATGGCTTTCAAGCCAAGCATGAGGGAGAGCGGGCTCTCTACGAGGTCATCGCCGATTTTGCCAAGTCGTAGAGTCTCGCTGACACGTTGATCGCGGTCGACCTCGCCTTCCGGTGATGAGGCCCTGGAGAGACTTGAGGGACATGCGAGATCGCCATCGAGCGCTCGGGCAACGGAGCCCTCCTGAGCGACGCCATCGAAGAGCTGTTGGTCGAGGATGAGCGCGTGAACGATCGTCGTCGACCTGTCCGCGCCGGACATCCCGCACCCGGAGGTCTCCTTCCGAGGTCGCGAGCGGTCGCCGAGGGAGGGCGACCGTGGTGTTCTCGTCTGCAGGTACCGCATCGGAAACCGCCATTGCCGCTCAGCCAGGTCCCGGAGTGCGTGCGGCGACCGCGCATGACCTGATCACCGTACGCGGCTCGGTGGAGAACCACGACGCCCAGATCCTCGTGCATGGGGCAGAACGTCACAGTGGCACCGCGGCTGCCCGGGCGCTCATCGATATCTGGCTCGGACCTGCGCCACGATCCCACTTAGCCGCTTCGGGCCCCAGGGTTGGCGAGATCGAGGCTGACGAGTGCCTGCTCCACCTCCTGACAGCGGCCCCTGCGTGGTACACCTGACGCTCGCACCGGGTCGTGCGGGAACTGCGCGCGCGCGCCCAGGGGTCCGAGCAGTCGAAGCGTGCGCCGGCCAGGCGGTGCTCTACAGCCGTTCGCCCTCGGTGAGGAATCTGGCCCTACCGCGGTCAGTCCCAGGGTATTATGGGACAATTGCTCAGTGCGTAATCACCGGCACATTGACCACGGTGTCTCTGACGGTCCACTCCATCGTCGGGCAAGCGTCGACTTCGGCCTCGCGTTCTGGGCATGGAATCATCGCCTTCGGGCATGGGCGAACGGCTCTGCGCTTCGGGGACCAGAAGATCAACACTCCACATGCGGGCGGACGATCCGATTGCTGCATGCCACGCAGCCCATCCCTGGGAGCGCGGACCTGTGTCTGGTTACGCTGAGCGGTACGATCCGGCGAGATTCAGAGCATCTTGCCGCTACGCGTCCCTGTGGAGCTCGGCCCCGTCAAGCGGACAGGCGCCCGTGGCGCTTATCTTTCTGGCAGCTCTCTACGTGCGCGACCCCGATCGGAACCTCGTCGAAGATCGTTTTCGCTGAGAAAAGGTCCTGAGGATCCGCTCGGGTACCGCAGGAGGCGTTCCGCTGTCCCAAACTCGGATACAAAAGGAGCCTGAGGTCCGATGCGTGGCTGGACTCGACTTCGCGGAATCATGGCGCGGTTTCTTTCTGTGTGTCCGATGACTGTGAGCTCTTGTTATCCGATTTGGACACCGCCCAGGCCATCCTGGACGGTCTGCGCTGTAGCCCGTGGCGTCGCAGCGTCCTGCCGCCCATTGGATCAGCCATGTCCATTTGTTAGATGACGTCGATGTGCGACACCTTGGCGTAGGTGTCGTCAGGACGACTTAGCTTGTGCAACGTTGGCGTCCGGTTCGCCAGTCTTCGGTGGGAGGCTGGTGGGCAGGCGTGAGATGGCGTTCTTCGTGAGGAACCTCGCGCGAACTCTGCACTGAGTGCAAGACTACGCACTGAGTTGCAATATGAGTGCGTGACCGGAACCGACCTGCGCGCTCACCCATACACCGCGCACCCGCGTCGCGCCATCCGTGCGCCTGCTGCGCCACTCCTGACCGAGCGCGGCCTGTGCCGCCATGACGGTCGACGATGTCGCAGCCCTCGCGGGCGTCTCTCGACGCATCTGTCGCTTTCAACTTCTCCTCCAAGGCCGATCTCCTCGTCGTCGGTCACGGAGGCTGGAGTCCGAGGCCGTCCGAGGCCTTTCGTCAGCGGTTCCGGAAGCCTCCTGGAGGACCGCAAGAACCCTGCTGCCTCCGGCGCCGAAGCCCGTCGAGTCCGAGCGTGGATGGCTCCTGTCCTTCAGGGGATCGTGCGGGGACAACCCGGAGATCGGGCGAACCCATCCACGCAGCGCCTACGTTGCCATTGCCGTCTCCCCTGACCGAGGCCGCTTGGCCGTCGTGCCTGCGCACGGAACCCGACGACCGCCGCGCGCTCGCGCCGTCATGCGCCTGGCGCGGCGATCGGCGCAGCGCCATGCGACTCTGTGGTGAACGCGCATCATCCCTGGGAGCAGCGCCGAGAGAGGCCACCAGCCGGTACGAGCCGGGTGCCCGAAGCCTCGGACCAGCGTCCTGAGGTCCGCTTGGCGAGACGCCGTCCGCGCCATGGTCGAGGTACGATCTCCGACGTGACGTCGCTCGCCCTCGCTCTGCAGAAGCGGCCTTTCGGCGCCTCCGGCGGTCTGACGCCGATCGCACTCGCCGGGCGTCGCGCACTCGGCTCTCTCAGTCCTCCCTTACTGTTCGTTTTGCCCGCCTGCACTCAACCGTAAAGGTCGTATCCGTGACTCAGCACCTCGACGCCCGGTGCCCGCCGGTACCACCCGCCACGAGCCGGGGCCGACTTCCACCCCGACCACCGCTTCTGGGCGGTCTACGCCTCGCTCCTGGTCGCCGCGTTCCTGTCCGCCATGGACCAGACCATCGTTGGCACCGCCCTGCCCACCATCGTGGGCGACCTGGGCGGGCCGCCTATAGGCCTGGATCCTGACCGCTCACGCCTGGCCATCACCGTGGCCATGCCGGTCTACGGCAAGCTCGGCGATCTCGTGGGCCGCAAGAACCCTTCCTGGTGGCCATCGCCCCTGTTCTAGCCGGCTCGGCCCCTGTGCGAACCGCCAACACGATGACCCGCAGCTCATCATCTACCGCTTCATCAGGGGCCTCGGCGGCGGCGGTCTCATGATCTCCTCCCAGGCGATCACCGGCGACCTCATCCCCGCCGCGCGTACGCAGCACCTACATATCCTATGGGGCCACATGCATCGCCCTCCATCCTGGGGCCCATCATCGGCGGTTGGCTGACTGCCCGTCTCCTGACGCTGGACCTTCTGGATCAACTGCCCACTGGGCGTCCTCGCCTTCATCGCCATCGCCTGGTGCTGCGCCTGCCCAGCAGCCGCCTGACCAGCCCCATCGACTGGTGGGGGCTCGCGTTCACGAACGCCGGCGCCGTCGCCATCGTCCTCATGGCCACCTGGGGCGGCAACCAGTACGAATGGACCAGCCCGTCATCATCGGCCTGGGCACTGCGGGCCCTGATCTGCTGGGGACTATTCCTGCGTCGGACCCCGCGCCGCCGACCCCATCCTACCCTGGTCGATCCTGACCAACCGCACCTTCATCGTGGCCACGGTGGTCGGCATGCTCGCCATGGGCGGGATGATCGGCGTCATGAGCTACCTGCCCACCTGCCTCCAGATGGTCTACGGGTACTCGCCTGACTCCGGCCTGCTCCTGGTCCCCATCACGATCGGGATACTCGTCTCTCGATCCTCCGGCATCCTCGTCTCACCGGCAAATCACCGCTACAAGATCTATCGGTCCTCGGGGCTCGTGTCGCCGCCGGCGCCTCCCTTCTGGCTCTCGCGCCTGTCGACGACGTCGCCCGTCACGGGGAGATCCGGCCGCCACCTTCTTCTACAGGAGCAGGCATCGGCATGTTCTTCAGCTCCTGGTCACCGTGGTGCAGGAACGCCACTGAGCCAGGCATCGACGGCCACCAGCGGCAACAACTTCTTCCGCGAGGTCAGGGTCTCCTGGGCGCCTCGCTCGTCGGCGGCCTTCTCCTCCAACCTCACTCCAACCTCTCCGATCGGATCGGGGAGCTGGCCACAGCGCCGACCCGCCGTGCTGGCCTCTCTTGGTCGGTTCCCGGGGAGGTGACACCTCCTCGCTCCTCCCGCCCTGGTAGAACCAGCTGCCCGCCGCTGCACGACGCCGTCGCTGAACTCCTGCGCCGATGCCCTCCCGCCGGTCTTCCTGCCTGATGATCCCGCGTCGTGTGACCTCCGTCGTCGCGATCTCCCGCCCGCAGTCCCGTCCCAGTAGACCGATGGAGAGATCGCCGAGTCGCCGAGGCCGAAAGACCAGTGAGCCGGCGCAAAACGGCGAGTCGACGGGTGAGCTGCCTTCCAAAGGCGTGAAGCCTGCACGGCGACGAGGAACCACATGGGTGGTGGGAAGACCGGCGACAGTCTTCCACCACCCGCCATGCGCTCTTCGGCCTCGTTCGCCTCAAGGTTGCTTCGCGCTAATCGGAGGTGCGGGCGCCGGCCATGCCCGGGGAACAACGGGCGGAGATGCGGGAATGCGCCGGCGAGAATCAGCGCCCGATAACAGGAGGAACGTGAAATCGCGTCCTGGAAGAACGCGGTGGCGAGCAGCATACATGCCATTCCCAGGGCGATTCAGCGAGCATCGGATGTTCGGAGGATAGGGAGTCCAGACCAGAGATCGCCTGATCAGCGCTGTTGTGCCGCAGCAGAGCGCAAGGACGCTAGTGGAAAGCGGGAGAACAGAAACATTGTCACCGCCGGTCGCTTCCACCCGGTACATGTCGCCGCAGATCCGACGGCGGCTGAGGCGCGAGGCCAGGGCGACTGGCGCCCAGGAGCATGCACAGCCTTGTGAGCTGCGCCCTCGAGGCCCGCAGTCCGATCGCCAGCGGAGCGGGAATGAAGGCGATGAATCCGATAGGAACCCCAGGGCCAGGAGCGTCCTTCGTGAGGCGCAGGTGACGATCGGTGATTCTCACGACGACGCAGCTGGCGGCCAGGAAGCTCCAAGGACGAGTGGCGCAGACGCCGAGGAGACGAATGGACAGCACTGACTGGTCAGACCAGGATGTTCAGCGGGCGCTGCCGGAGCCGGCTTTTGAAAGAAGCATTCCCAGGAGGCGAGGGCCTGACCGGTGCGGTGTAGGGAAGCGCCGGCCCAGCCGACGGGCGACCGCCTGTTTCCACCGGAGATGCGGACGCATTGCAGTCGGCGATCAGCGGGCCCTGCAGCAGGCCGCATAATCGGCCAGTGCTTGGGACGGTTGGAGGACTTCGTGATGGCGAAGAGCGCGCGGAGCGCGATCGCGCCCATCCAACAGGAACGCTTATCACACACCGCGAGAGTGAACAGCCAGGAGAAGCCTCGACGAGGAAGCCCGACGACGGCCCGTAGCCCTGGTTCCAGATGCGTTTGCTGGATGGTCAGACCGCTGCGGTGATTGCCGCCGCCAGTGCCGCCTATACGACCCGAGGAGGCGCGTAGGAGGCGTCATATCAAGATGGCCGAGTATCGGCTGGATCCGGACGGTGACGGCTCAAGGAGACCGGAGTTCACGCGGTCTCGATGTTGATCACCAGTGCGCGATATCCGCCACCGCGTCGATGCCGATGCCGTATCCCAGGGACGCGCTGCTCGCCGCGAGGCGTGTGTTGCAGGCTGCAGCTCATCGTGCTGGCGATGCAGGCGATGTTGCGACCGCGAGGAAAGGCGAGGGCGAAGGAGATAGTGACTCTCATCCACCGGAAGATGAGATCATCGATCGAACACTCCGGGCGAGACTCGGTATCACCATCGCGAAAAGCGAAGAACCATGCCGTGCAGAAGGCGAACAGTACTGCCGAGATGACGCTGTACGTATCAGCGTCATCCTACCCTGCAGCCCTCGCCACCCGCGCGGTGAGGCGGAGGCGCTGCTCGGGTGTGGGGCGGGTGCGCGCTGTGGCGGATGTGCGCATTGGGGCTGTCGCTGTTGCGCTGATGATCGGAAGAGCATCTCGTTGGCTCCGTTGCAGGGAACATAGGAGGTCGATCACGCCTCGAAAGGTGATGTGGATCGCTGGAGGCGTCCAGGGAAAGTTCTGCCCAACAGGTAGAGATTTGCGAGAGAGAATCGCCGACGCTCGCATCCAGGTCGCGGATCCAGCGTGGCCCAGTGGCTACAACGGTTGAGCCCGGCCTCTGTCAGGCCGTCATGGGTGAGGATGGCATGGTGATCGAGAGGTTTCCGAACGACCGCCGCCAGCGAGTGCTGCTGGCGATGGCGAGCTGGCGCGAGCGCCGTGACTTGTGGTCGGAGCACGACGCCGTCGTCCGATGGCGGTGGCTGCTCCAGTACTCGAACCTCGTTCCGTTTGCTCGCTGGAAGTGCGGCAGGTTTTCGCGGCACCGCACGACGGTCGATCCGGATGAGAGTCGAGCGCGCGCATGCCTCGTTGTGGACGGTCCCAACCGACCGACGCTGTAATCCCATGTACGTAAGGCCTGGCGGGAGCGCTGCTTGCGCACGCGATTGCGCGCAAGAGCGCTTCTGCCGTGATCCCGCTGTTGGTCGTCTGGCTGACCGACCGATACCGAGATCGGCGGAGGAGAAGGCTGCGCTGCGAGGTTCGGCAGGCCTTATCTCGACTACAAGAAGCGCCGTTCCTCGCTGGCTGGTGCTCGAGGCGCGTCGATGGACGACCCCGGTCACGAGCTGAAGATGCGTGACGCCTGGAGGTCGGGCGGGTGATGCAGCTCGCGCGGTCGGCCGGAATGATCCGTGAACCCGGGCGAGTTGAAGGCTGCGGCGAGCATTCAGGTTCCTCAGTTTCGGCCACTGCAGACACGGTCGGGGGTCCTGGCGACTGACGCCGGCCAAGCGCCAAGGACGCCGTCGGTCGCGGTCGGCGCCGGACAGATCGGTGTCAGCGGCGCCTCACTGGCGCGCGTTCACCAGCGCTGCCGCCAGACCGCCGCATCCCGCTGCTCTCCGCGGCCGGCGCGCGTACCACGCGCATCGAGGTCGGCGCCGGTGTCGTCGACATGCCGCTGCGAGATCCTCTCCACTCTGGCTGGAGGAGGTCGCCGCCTTGACCTGCTCACCGACCAGCGCATCGCCATCGGCATCTTCCCGCGGCTCCGGAGCGGGCCCACGGCGGCTGGAGAGACCTTCGGCTATGTCGGCGGCGCCGACCGCGCAGGAGCCGACGTCGCCCGCGCCCAATACCGCTCCAGTCCTCGATGCCGTCCGGGGCGTCACGCAGGCCGTACCTCGATACTGCAGCAACGGTATGGCTCCAGTGCGTTCCTCCCGCCTGCGCGTCGAGCCGCATGCCTCGGTGTGGATCGCCGCATCTGGTGGGGCGCCGGCTCAGCGCGACCCGCCGAGTGGGACCGCCCGGCCAGGGCCTGAAACCTCATGAGCTCCACCCTCCTGACCGAGGCCACTGGCGAGGGTTTCTCACCTCCAGGCCGGGCAGATCACGCCGCTTGCCGGGAGACGTGGAAGGAGGCTGGTCATGACTGGACGCGAGTGAGCGTCTGCGCTCCATCTTCCCGATCGTCTCCGGACGCCGACCGCAGGTTCTTTCGCCCTGCGCGGCGGGGACTCCCACGACCAGATCGGCATCATCGACGGCCTGCGGTCGACCTTCGGACACGTACGCCCATGCCGAGCGCGATGTTCTCATGAGGCAGCTTGCGGGACGAGGCGCCTGCGCCGCCGACACTGCTGGCAGTCACCATCCCGCAGCCAGCTCGGCGTCGACTTTCAATCTCCACATCCTCCGCAGGCCTTCCTACGCCGAGCACGCCGCCCGGCACTGGGCTGGCGTGCCCAGCACAGCCGACGTGATGAGTGACGCGGAGTGTAGACGCGCTGATCAGGGACATCCGAAGACGCAGAAGAGGACGCCGATATTCGTCTGAGACGGGGACCACGACCAAAAGTGAAAGAACGGGCCCGGCGATAGAGGCACCACGCGAAGACGTGCGACGGGTCGGCATCGAACGCGACGTGGCGGTCGTCCAGGACTTCAAGCCTCGGCCCCACAGGCCGGCTGTCGTTGAGGCATCTCCTGGATTCCCATAACTCAGGAGGAACTCGTCCTCCTGCGCCAGAACGACTCGTCGCTCAGGCCCTATCGCTCCGAAGCGGCCTCTGAAATCCGAATCGGTCATCGGGCTCAGCCCTCGCGACCGGTTCCGTCCGGCGGCGAGTTACTATCGCAACCCGCTACTTCCCTGTGAGAGCACTCCAACAATATAGCTGAGGAGTTGTCCTGGGGAAGTCTCCATGTTATTTATTCTGTTTTCATGGGGTTGTCGGGTCGGGTTCGGTGTGATGCAGGTGTCGACTCCGTCTTGGTGGGTAGCTTTAAAACGTATAGGCGTCCCCATTGGTGTTTCTTCGGCCCTGGTTCTGCTGCTGTCTGTCCATCGTATTGATGGTCGAGTTCTCAGAGGGCTGCGTGTTGGAGCGTTGGTGATATGCGACCCCCGCACAAGGGGACCGTTGTGGCCAGTGAAAAGACGCACCTTCTCACCCAATCGGCATGCCGTGCGATCGGTCATTTATAGCGGGTCATCAGATCCTCATTTGCAGGCGGGTGTATGGCATTGTTCAGCCGTCCAACGGAAATCAGCGGGCGGAAGGTGAGGAATGCCCGTCTCGCCGCGCGGACGCCGTCGCGCCCCGATCTCTTCACGCGAGCACTGCGCTTATGCTCTGGGTCACCGGAGCCAACGCGTGGTGGGCGTGGACCAGCCTTCTTTCTCCACCACCGACGCGCGCGGCGTCATTCGTCCCTCGGGTACGCGTTCATCGAGGCTCTCCCGCGCTACCGACGCGACAGAGCTTCCCGGTGCGCGCGCACAGCATCATCCGCCACTCCGGAGATGCCCGGCGGCGCCTTCAAGGCCGTGGCGGGACACCCTCAAGACCCGGCAATCCCTTCGCCGCCTTACGCCGTGCTGCAACTCGCCGCCGACGGCAGCGGGTGCGACGTCTTTCGCCGCCGTCACTCGCTCTGTCCGACGAGTTATCTTCGGTGCGCACCTGGCCGGTGTGCGGACCTGCCCGACACCGCTTTGCACCCATCTACCGCGATGCCCGCGCCGTGAAGGATCAGGCCATCGCCGACGCGCCAACCGCCGGGCGGCGGCCGAACAGGGGCTCGGGCGTGTCGCCGTGCACACTGGCCAGGGCGCCTGTCTCGCACCGAGGAGTTCCAGAACACCGCCCTGCCGGCGGAGGCGCGCGCGCCACGCGAAAGAGGCGCTCCGACGCGTCGGTGCGCCCCGATGCCACCGGGGACCTGCGCGTCATGCTCGATTCGGTCACTCACCATCGCCACGCTCTCGACTCGGGATGGCCGGCCAGCAGCAGCTCGCCGAGCTGTCTGGCGCCGCCTGCATGGCCGCGGGCAAAGGGCCTGACCCGGACCCTGGAGGACGCAAGCCTGGGCCCCACGCGGATCCCGCCGCCCTGGACCGGCCTGGAGGCCCGGGTCCAAGCCCCTGGCGGACCTGCTGGACCTGTGGTCCCAGATGCAGAGCCCGGTCAGCCCCCTGGTCGCCCGGCTCGTGGTACACCCTGGCCCGGCTCGACACCAACGGCGCCGGGACCCGTTCCTGTATCGCCCCGGCCCGTCTGCGCCACCACCCACCTCGCTGTTCACCGTTGAGGCCCATCGACGGTGCCGTGCGACCTGCAAAGTACTCGGCAGAGGCCGTCCCGACCTCATCGAGTCCCTCGACGGCAGCATGCTGCTGGAGATGGGCGCCAGGCCCGGACTTACGCACGCTCTGCGACCCGGGTTACGTTGCGTACATTGGTGAGGTCAGCCGGATTGATGACGATTCCCAACCAGCTCCTCATGCTGTGGACCGCTCGGCCTCAGCCGATCCCGCCCCTGCCGGCAGAGGCCGCAGAGCCGTCCGCCGCCGCCTCCGGAGTGGCCTTCAGGTCTGCTCGGTCACGCGCTGGCGCATGGACGTCGAGCTGGCTGCTTCGCTGCCAGGCCATCGGTCGAGGGCGCCGATGCCGCCGACGGCGCCAGCGAGGATCTGCGGGCGGCTCTGGGCGCCTTCACGCGGCGGCCGGCGTCGTGGCTGAGGCCAGGCCCCGGGCGGTGTAGACCGCGCCAACGGATGCAGCGACGGTGCCGGTTGGGCGAACGCATGTGTCTGCCCAATCCGGCACCGCTGTAGTCGATGGGTTTTAGGCCCCAGAGTGCGTTTGACTCCGATCCGTGGATCGGAAGGCCGTGCTGGAGCCGTCGATGAGGCCCTCCTCCTGACCACTGCTGGACGAGTGCCTGTACGGCTCGGGATGCATCGGCCCGGTCGCGCTCGGCGCGAATTGACCGAATCCCTCGAACGATGTCCGTCGCCGAAAACCGGGTCTACCACAGGGACGGGGGAGGCCCAACGCAGCTCATTGCGTGATCCGGAAGCTCACACCCGGATAACGGCCGAACTGCTCCTCACTGGGCACGCCTGCGTGGTGGAGTCCAGCACCGAGAGCATCTGCTCGGCGTCGGCCAGGAGCCGAGCGTCTGGTGCCGGTGGGGCCGAGGCGGAACCAGCGGTCGATTCCGGTGGACGGATCATGATCCGTCCGGGCGCGCTGCGGTCGCCTGGAACGTGAGCCGCGCCAGGTGTTGATGGGGTGACTGGAGAGCCAGTTGGTCATAATGAGCCAGAACCCCTTTCCCTCGCGGTGGCGCGATCGGCCAGAGATGGTGGTGTGACCCGGCTCCCAGGTACTTGCCCTCGGAGAGGACTCCCATGGCTCCGGGCACGCTCGCAGCGCGTTAGGCGTAGCCGTGGTTGTCCGCGCGGTGTACTCCCTGGGCGCGCGGAGCGCCTGCCCCAGGAAGGGGACGTAGCGCCAGCTGGGAGAGGATGAGACTGAGGTAGCACGTGGCCGGCGGCGAGGTGCCCGACCTCGTGGACCGATGATGAAACGCAGCGCCTCAGGGTCACGGCCTGCCCACCGATCTCGAATAGGTCGGATGACGGCGACGAAACGCGAAGCCGTGGCCCGAGGCGAGGGCGTTGATCTGGCGTTGCCAGCACCTGCGTGGCGTCGGGGACCCGCCGCAGGCCGAACTCCTGGGCCGCCTCCACGACCATCCGATAGCCCTCCGGGAACTCGGTGGGGACATCTGCACCGAGCTCGCCGCAGCTGGGCGTACGTGAGGCGCGGATGATCCATACCAGCAGGGGGATGAGGATGGCCAGTATCGCCCTCCGAGATAGTCCTGCGCCCCCAGGATCAGTTCGCGCATCTCGGCGCTCAGCCCGTCGGCTCGGGCACGGTGACCAGCCACGTCACTGATGCCAGACCAACCGATGTAGCCCAGTGCCGTGGTGATCCGCGGCGGCGATGAGCAGAGGGAATCTCCGCAGGGATGACTGCAGGCCGCGGATCCCGCGTCGTGAACGGTCGCACCGTTGAACATCCGGGGCGGGAGGAAGGCGTGCCGGAGGCGTACCGCCGGGAGCGCCGACAGTAGACGGAACAGGGTAGGTTGCATGGTGGCCAACAAACGACCCTCCCCGGCTTTCACTCCCTGCCCCAGGGAGGATCTTGGCCGCGTGCTTATCCGCCCTCATGGTGGGAAAAGGTCGCGTCGTCTCCTTCCAGAGTGACCGCGCCGGGTCGGCGCTCCGGGTGCCGCGTCGGATCCTGACGCGGCCGGGGCCAGCCCGTAAAGCTCCTACCCGTGCCCCAGTCCTTCTCATCTTCCTCCGCCGTCCTCCTTCCGCGCAGCCGCCCTCCCTGTCCGGGCACCCGGACCACGCGAGTTCCCTGGGCATGCAGATCGCCGTGCGCTATGACGAGTCCACCTGCCGCGGCGGATCGATGTCGCCGAGGCCGCCGCCCGCGCCGTTGTCGCCCTCCTGGCCTCACCCGCCTCCGCCCCGGCGGGCTGTGGAACCCGGCCGTCGACTACCGGCGCGACGGGCGCATCCGCAGCTCGTGCGCCGCGCCCGTGGCAGCGCTGGGAGGAAGTTCAAGAGATCGACGGCGTCACCATCACCAGGACGGCCCGTCGGGTTTGGGGCAGGCTGCCGCGCGGGCCTTCGTCCCCGGCCCGCGTGCCCCTCTGCCCGGAGCGCCTGGCCAAGACCCAGTGGAGGGAACCCACTTGGCCGGCGACGAGCTGCCACCGCCTGCCGCGATCACCGCGTGCGTTGCTGAAGCGACCCGGCCGCGGCCGATACGAGATCGAGCTCGGGTCGGCGTCGGCCTCCGCCGGGGCGCTCGTGACGACTCGAGGTGCGCCCTGCACGAGATGACCTCGGGCAAGCTCGCCGCCCAGTCGGCCACGCCGCCCAGCTGGCCTGGGAGAGCCCTGTACGGGAGCCCGCCGTCGGCGGCCTGGGCCGATGACGGCTACCGGGTGCGCGTGGTCGCTGCCAGCTGGGGCAGTGGGAGTCCACCACTCGCCCGTGCGATCACCGACGCTGGCTTCACCGAGCTCGATGGCCCCACCGAGACGACTGCGCCTACTGGTGAGGGCGAGGAGCTGACCGACGGGGACGAGTCTTCGACTCCGGTGGGTAGTCCTCGAAGCGGTGGGTCTGTGCAGACTCCGGACCTGCGAACACCCACAGCCGAATGAACACGTAGAGGTAAAGCCCCCGCAGCAGGCCGAGATGACCTGAGCCAGCTCGGCATTGACCCCGAACCAGTGCAGCAGCGGGACAGCCTTGAGACTGAAGACGACGTACTGGCTGATGATGCCGGCTGTGGCCCGCTCCCTGTCGATGACGTGCCCGTGGGCCTGGGTTCAGCCACCGGTTGAGCAGGAAGGAGTAGACGCGCGGCGATGACGTAGCGACCGTGACCGCCAGCGGGTAGAGCCAGTGGAGGTGGTTGTAGAACACCCATAGGCAGGTGATGTCGGAAAGAAGGCGGAGCCGTTGATGATCGCGTAGCCGATGAAAGTCAGCCGGCAGCCGGCTGCGTACGAATCCGGGCAGCTCGGAGTGGATCGCCGTGATGAGGCGCAGGAAGATCTCGGGGCACGGCGGCGTTGGAGGCGGCGGTTGGAGGGAGGATGCGCAGGCTCTGTTGCGGTGGTGGTTGGGAGGCCTGGCCGTCCGCCGTCGCTCCTGCCATGGGTGTCCTTCCTGATTGCTGGTGTCAGGAGTCTTCACCGCCTGCGCCGGTGAGCAAGTTCCGAAAGGAGGAACGGTGAGCCCGCCGGCTCATCCTCGTGAAGCGAGAGGCGGCCTGCGTCAGGCCTGGGCGACCTCGCGGCGCAGAAGCTCGCCGCCGGCGTCGGCCAGGTGGTGGATCGTGCGCAAAGCCCGCCTCGCGGGCGGCGGCGATATTGATGGCTGTCATCGACGAACAGGGCCTGGTCCGCCTCCACTCCCTGCGAGCTCCAGCAGCCGCTGGAAGTAGGCGGCATCGGCTTGGCCACCCCGGCGTGCACGAGTAGCCGTCGATGTCGCACAGGCCGTCATAGTCAGCTGCTCGCGCATCCCGGGCCCGACGCTCCCCACTGCTGGTTGGTGGCCAGACCGCTGTGTATCCCGCCCTCGCGCAGGTCCTCACGAGCTGCCAGGCCAGAGGGTCGGGTGTGCCCGGTGCCACATCTCCAAAGCAGGTCCGATGCGCGCAGCTCCAGCCCAGGTCCTTCACCACCCGCTCCAACAGCTCGGTGAGGGTCTCCCGGCCTGCCAGGGCGTCGGTCTCGCCATCGATCGCGGCTGGGCGAGCGCCGCCGCCGCGGGTCAGTGCCCTCATCCCACGGGGTGCCGATGAGCTGAAGAACGCCGTCGGCATCGAGCAGGACGGCGCGCACGGGAGTGGACGAGGCGGTGGATGGCTGACTGAGATGCTCACGCCCCGATCCTGCCCTATCCCCGCCCGACCGTGCGGGCAGATGTCGTCCGGACATGGTGCTCCAGTGGAAGACTGGGGCCGCGACCGATGCCGCCAGCACACCCGCCAGTGCTCGCTACAGCGATCCCATCCGGCGCCGCCACCGGTGAGGCACTCGCGACGAGGACGCCTACACCGACTCGCTCATCGACTTCGTCACCGCCTCACCCAGCCTCTACCATGCCGCCGCCGAGGTCGCCCGGCGCCTGGAAGCGGTCGGCTTCTCCGGCGTCGAGACGATCTCCTGGGAGGCCGGCCTGCACGCGCCGCGGCTACGTCATCCGCGACGGCGCCATCGCCACCTGGGCGCTGCCCAGCGCGCTGCGCGCCAGGAGCGGGTCTTCGCATCGTCGGCGCCCACCGACTCGGCCCTCAGCTCAAGCCCAACGCCGCCCTCGTCCGCCCGGCTGGCAGCTCATCCAACGCCGAGGTCTGCGCGGCCCCCTGCTCGCCTCCTCCTCGACCGCGAGCTGGGCGCTGGCCGGGCGGCTGACCACCCGCGACGGCGCCGTCCACCTCGTGCGCACCGGCCCCATCGCCCGCATCTGTCAGATCGCCCCGCACCTGACCGCGGCGTCAACGACGCCTCCACCTGGACCGCCAGACCCACCTGCTTCCCCTGTGGTCACTGGCCGGGCCCGACGCGCCCCGACGCGGTCGAGACCCACCTGTGCGAGATCGCCGGTATCGACCCGGCCGAGCTCGCCGGCCACGACGTCCTCGACCTACCCCACTCAGCCGCCCGCTTCGGCCGGGACGGAGAGTTCTGGCCTCCTCCCGCCGGACAACCTCTCCTCGGTGCATGCCGGACTGCGCGGCCCTCGAGGCGCTCGCGGCCGCTGCCGAGCCCGCCGAGCCCGTCATCCTGGTCGCCTTCGACCCACGAGGAGGTCGGCTCGGCCACCCGATCCGGTGCTGACGGCCCCTTCCTCACGACCCTCCTGCAGCGCCTCGCAGGCGTTCTGGGGTCAGCGGCGACGACGTCGAGGCCCTCCCTGGCGCGCTCGTCCTGCGTGAGCGCCGACGCCGGGCACAGCGTCCACCCCGCCTACGCCCACCTGCACGACCCCGCCGTCCAGCCGCTCATCAACCACGGCCCCTGCTCAAGATCAACGCCCAGCAGCGCTCGCCACCGACGCCGTGGGAGCCGCGATCTGGGCGCGGGCTGCGCCGCCGCGGACGTGCCCAGCCAGGACTTCGTCTCCAGCAACGCCGTGCCCTGCGGCTCCACCATCGGCCCCGTCACCGCCACCGGCTCGGGATCACCACCGTCGACGTCGGCGTGCCCCTGCTGAGCATGCACTCGGCCCGCGAGATGGCCGGTGCTCAGGACGGCCCCTGGCTCGCCCGGGCCCTGCACGCCTACTGGCTGGGCGCCTGATCGTCGGGCCAGTCGGCGGGCAGGCCGCTGGGGAGCAGTCGGGCTCGCCGGTCCGTGCCGCGGGCGTGCGCGGCACCGACCCCTGCCCTGCGGCACGGGCGCGCCTACGCCCAGTGCTGCGAACCCTTTCACGACGGTGCCCCGGCACCGACTGCCGAGGCCCTCATGCGCTCGCGCTACACGGCCTTCGTCGTCGGTGACGAGGACTATCTCTTCCGCACCTGGCACCCGCGCACCCGGCCCGAGGGCTACTGCCACCCCCGGCACGCGTGGACGGGCCTGAGCGTCGACGAGACCGTGGATGGCGGGTGCGGGACGAGACCGGCGTCGTGGAATTCACCGCCTCCTACCGCACCGGCGACGGTCGCGGGGCAGTGGTGGCCGACACCCCTGCACGAGCGCTCCCGCTTCACCCGCCGCGCCGGCCGCTGGCTCTACCTCGCCGCCGTCGAATAGCAGCTTCGGAGCCCCGGATGGCCGGGCGACAACGTCGGGTCCCGCTCAGCGCCAGGTGCCGCGCCAGTACTGGATGGGCCAGGGGCTCGATCCAGAGCGCACCCCCAGGTCCGCCGCCCAGTGCAGCGGCAGGTAGGGATCGCGCAGGGCGGCCCGACTCACGGCGACGGCGTCGACCTGACCGGACACCAGCGCCTGCTCGGCCTGCGCCGCCTCCTCGATGAGACCCACGCCCACCACCGGGACGCCGGTGCCGGCAACGGCCCGCCTGACCTGCTGGGCCAGCGGCAGCTGGTAGCCAGGGCCCCACCGGGACCGGAGCAGGTGTGTTAGCCGCCGCTGGAGATGTGCAGAACATCGACGCCGGCCTCCACCAGCTCGCGGCTGAAGACCGCGGTCTCTCACCGGTCACCCCGCCGTCTTCCCCAGTCCGAGGCCGACAGGCGGATGTCGAGGACCATGTCCGGAGCGATGGACTGCGCACCGCCCGCACCACCTGCAGCGCGAAGCGCCGACGGTTCTCGGCGCCGCCGCCGTAGGAGTCGGTGCGCTGGCGGTTGGACGGGGGCGAGCGGAACTCGTGGATGAGGTAGCCGTGGGCGCCGTGGATCTCGATGACGTCATGCACCGGCCTCGACAGCGCGCGGGCGGCCGCCGCGAAAGGCCTCTACCAGCCGGCCGATCCCGGCCTCGTCCAGCTCGGTGGGCGTCGCGTGCCCGTAGGATCGCTGGGGGCCAGCAGCTCCAGCCCTCAGGGTTCCGGTGCAGGCACCGGCGACGTTGGGCCGCCACGGGCGGTCCCCGACTTCGCCGCCGTGCCCGATCTGGATACCGGCCACCGCCCGCCGGCGTGGGATTGCCTCGACCAGGCGCTGGCCGGCGACCTGCCCATCGGACCACAGGCCCAGGTCGTCGGGGGACAGGCGCCCCTCGGGCGTGACCGCCGTGGCCTCCACGATGATCGTGCCGAAGCCGCCCACCGCGCGGCTCGCGTAGTGGGTCACGTGCCGGTCGGTGACGGCGCCGTCCTGCGCCTCGACCGAGTACATGCACATGGGCGGCAGCCAGAGGCGGTTGCGGGCGGTCATCCCGCCGCAGGTCATCGGCTCAAGAATGCGCGGTGTGCTCGAGGTGCTCATGACCTCACGCTGCTCCTCGACCGCCGGCAGACATGGGTGGGAATCACCCGTGCGATCACGCCATGGAACCCAGATCCAGGGCGTGAGCCCACGCCCCGTCCCCGACCCTGTGCAGCCCGCCTCGTCAATCACCGACCCTCAGCCACCGGCCCGCCCCCATCACCCACGGTCCTGACGACGTCGCCCTCGTCTTCGAAAGCGGCGGCATGCGCGGGCCTACACGGCCGGCCTCGTGCGCGTCATGCTGGGCGGGTCTCTCCTTCCCCTGGGTCGGTGGCATCTCGGCGGGCTGCACGAACACCTGCAACTCGTCTCCCGCGACACCCGGCAGCACCCGCGAGCCTACCTGGCCTCGACCACCGGCCCCCAAGGCCGGCGGCTGGGGAAGCTTCGTGGCCGGCAAGAGGCTACTTTCAACTCCGAGCACATCACCTGCCACCTCCGCGCCGGACGAGTCCATCCCTTCGACTGGGACACCTTTGCCGCCTCGCCTACCACGGTGCGACTGGGCGCCTTCCGCTGCGACTACCGGCGAGGAGGTCTACTGGGGTCTGGAGGACATGCCCACCATGGGCGACCTGCTGGTGCGGGCCCGGGCGTCGTCGTCGATGCCGGTGCTCATGCCCATGGTCGAGGTCGACGGCGCCCCCTACGTGGATGGCGCCGTCGACCCACGGCGAGTTCGCCATCGACGCCGCCCGCGCCGACGGATACGCGACAAGCTCCTCGTGGTCTGACCCGTCCGAGGGCTACCGCTAAACCGCCCATGCGGCTTCACGAGATCGAGGTCCTCCAGCGCCTGCTCCCGCTACCCGGCCCTCGTCCAGGCCGTCATCGACCGGCCCGAGAACTACAACCGCACCGTCGAGGCTCGAGGACCTGCGCAGCGAGGGCCGCGCCTACCTCTTCCGGCCCGAGCGCATGCCCATTGCCAGCGGCGAACTGCAGCCATGACCGCATCGTCACCGCCTTCGAGGCCGGACTGGCCCAGGCCCGCCGCGAGCTGCCCGCCATCGAGGCCTTCCTCGCCAGCTGAGCTCAGTGCGGCAGGGCGACGCCGTAGCGGGCGATATCCTGGCCGGTCTCAGCCGAAGGTGGTGATCGAGGTACTGGCCGGCCGCCGGCGAGGGCGGCGGCCAGGAGAGTCGGGACGTGGCGCTCGTGGGGTGGGACCGCCTGGGGCAGGTCGGTCAGCGAGAACCAGCGCAGCCCGCGTTCTTGGCCGGCTCGCGCACGGTCGGCGTGCCTTCCCAGGTGCGCAGCGTGAAGAACAAGTCGATGCGCTGTTCCAGGGCGGCGCCGCCGAGGTCATTGGTGCGGTGCATCGCTGTCAGCGGGTTCAGGTCGGCCGCTGCCGCGGACGCCCAGTTATCGCGGGTCTCGCGCAGGGCCGTCTCGACGACGCTCGGCGGCCTCGACGTGGCCCGAGGCTCCGCAGGCCCAGTGACCATCCATATAGCCCGGTGCCTGCCGCAGCTGAGGAGCACCTGCGTCTCAGCGCTCTCGATCTGCTCGTCGCCCCGGCCCGGTCGGCGGCGGGTCGGGAGCGGGCGCAGGAGGTGAGACGTAGGCGGCGGGACGAGGGTGGAGTGGACAGCCATGGCGGCCACCGTAGACCAGGCGCGGGCAGGGGTGCGGCCCCAGGAAGAAAGTAGCAGGATACCGAGTGTCAAGTTTCATGAAACCATCAGGAACTTAGGCAATGCTCCACACAGTCAGTCATCAATGGCCGTCCGTGGAAACTTCCGCAGCGCACCCGTCGCTGGATCGCTGCGATTCGCCTTCCGCGGTAACGCTGCCGGCTCGACGTCGGACAACTAGGCTTCTACCTGGGGTGGCGGGAGACTGCAGGCCGTCCTGGAGCTGCACCACCGCCGATCGTCAGCCGTCGACGCGATCAATCGATGACCGATGCCGACTTGAGCATGACTCGAGGCTCGGAGACGCCGCCTGAGGAGGACCAGATGCAGACCAGCCTTACTCGGCTCACGGCCCGACGACGGAACGCGTCTGGTTGTGCACATCTGGCTCGAGTGGCTCATCGACGGTTCCTGCTGGTGGCCGATGCCCCAGACGCTGCTGGGCTCAGCACCATGGTGACGTCGCACCGAAGGTGGCCGGTGCCGCCCGCCCCGCATCATCGTCATCTCCACGGGATGGCCGAGACGCCTCGCGCTACGCCCGCTTCGCCGCCCTCGGCGGTGGAGGAGGGCTACGCGGTCCTGGCCGGGGACCACCGCGGGCATGGGCCACCGCCGCCCAGGCGACTTCGGGTTCGTCGCCGAGCAGGACGGCTGGGACACGGTCGTGGCCGACATGAGCACCGTCATGGACGCGGCCCGGCGGGCTTGGCCCGACGTTCCGATCTTCCCTCATGGGCCACTCCTGGGGCTCCTTCCTGGCCCGCGACCTGGCGGCGCGCCGCAGTGACGTCTGGCCGGCCTCATCCTGCTGGGGACCGGTTCGGGCGTCGGAGCGCTGCAAGACCCGCGACGGCGATCTGCGCCGGGGAATCCAGGGTGCGCGGCCCGCGCCACCCCTCCGGCTGCTCGACGCCTCGCTTTCGGCCCCTACCAGCGCCACTTCGCCCCAACCGCACGCGAGGCCGACTGGATCAGCCCGGGACGCCAGGAGGTCGACCGCTACGTCGCCGATCCCTGGTGCGGATTCGTATGCACCTCCAGCTTCTTCCGCGACCTGGTTGCCGGGCGGGGTGTCGTCAACACGGCCTCCACGCCGCGGCAGTGCCCGCTGAGCTGCTCGTGCTCCTGGCCTCCGGGACCGGGATCCGGTCGGCGCCATGGGACGGGGCGTCCAGCAGGGCCGCCACCCTCTACCGCCGCGCAGGCGCACGGGAGGTCTCCGTCCTCCTCTACCCGGGCGGGCGCCAGAGCTCCTCAACGAGACGAACCGGGACCAGGTCACCGGTGACATCCTCACTTGATCGACGGACACGTGCAAGAACTGTGAAAACCACCGATTGACTGCCGCTCTGGACCCGACGAGGCCCCTCGTTCATTGTGAGGTATCACACAAATGGCGGAGTGAGTGCTTCAGTGAGATCTCGGTCGTTCGCGGTGCCGCCGGTGCCGTAGGTTGAGGCATGGTCACGAATCACCCACCCCGACCGCCGGTTCCGCGGCCCACTCGGCGTCCGTCGATAGCGCCGCCAACCCCGCTCGCCCGTCTCCGGGAGGTGGATCTGGTCTGGCCGGCACCGCCGCCCTGACCCTCATCGGCCAGATCTCCATCCTCTGCCCTTCACCCCCGTGCCGATCACTCTGGGCACCTTCGCCGCCCCTGGGCGTCGGGGCGTTCTCGGCTCTGCGCCGCGGCGCCCTCTCCGCCGCTGCTGTTCGAGCCCTGGCGCCGTCGGCGCCCCGGTCCCTGGCCGGCGAGCAGCGGCGTCGTGGCCACCTTCGCTACGTCATCGGCTACATCCTCATCGCCGCCATCGCCGGACGCGCCGCCACCGTGGTCAGGCCCTCCGGCTCGGAATCCCGCCGGATCGCCACCACCGTCGGACTCATGCTCGCCTCCGCATCGGTGTACGTGCCCGGCGTCGTCTGGCTGAAGATCGCCACCGGCGCCAGCTGGGGCGCCGCCCCTGAGCATGGGCCTGGTCCCTTCATCGTGGGCGATGTCATCAAGTCGTTGGTCGCAACCGGACTGCTGCCCGCGCGCGGCCGGCTGCACTGACGGCCCCGCACTGGTCTCCCCGGCAGCCGCTGTCACGGTCTCGCCGCTCGTGTGCCCCTGCCGAGTCGCCGATCGGCGGGGCACACGGGTCCAAAAGGCTCGGATCGGGCAGGTTGGCCCGGGTTAGAGTGCCCGTATGGGTCAGCCCGAAAGGCGGCCGCACCCGTACTGTCCGTCATGGGCATGGTCCGTCGCGCCGGTCGCAGCCGCTACCGACGCCCTCAACGACATGATCGCCCTCGCTCGGGCCGCCGATGCCGCCGACTGGCGAGCGCTACTGGCTGCCGAGCACCACGGCTCGGACACCTACCTGTCCTCGGCGACCATCGTCCCTCATGACTCAGGTCCCGCCTCCACCAACCGCCTGGGCGTCGCCTCGGCGGCATCATGCTGCCCAACCACGCCCCGTTCGTCGTCGCCGAGCAGAGTCGGCACCCCGCCAATCTCTCACCCAGCAGGGTCGATCTGGGCTGGGACGCGCCCCGGAACGGACCGGCTCACGGCCGCCGCACTGCGCCGAGGCCTCGAGTCGAGCCGTTTCGCCGAGAGATCCTGGAGATCTCAGCTACCTCGACTGACGGGCTGCGTTCAGAGAGCCCCATGTGCCCGGCTCCCTTCTCCCGGGTGCTCCAGGAGCTCCCGACGACGCGGTCCAGGGCGTCACTGCCGACGGCAGGGTAGAGCCATCCTGGGCGAGGGCACCCGGCCCGACATCTGGGTGCTGGGCTCCTCGGTCAACGGGGCGCGCGTCGCCGGCAGTCTCGACTGCCCTCGCCGTCGCCTCCCACTTCGCCCCGGTTTCAGGCCGAGGCGGCGATCGCCACCACCGCCCTGTCTTCAAGACCCCGGGCGACGCGCGCCCGCAGGCCGGCTCCCGCGGCGGCTGCCGTCACGCTCGCGGTGGCCCCAGCGATGACGAGGCCCGCTTCCGTTTAGCACTGCCATGGCCGCCGCCGCCCGCATCGTCGGCAACCGCCCAGCCCCCTCGACCCGCCCACCACCGACCCGCAGGCTTGGCGCGCCCACGCACCGGGCGAGGAGGCCGCCGTCGAGTCCGCAATGTCCCGTCGCTTCGTCGGAACGGCCGACGACGTCGCCGCCCGCCTGCGCGAGCAGGCCGACCGCTGGGACCTCGACGAGATCCTCGTAGTCACGCACGCCCACGATCCGGCTGCGCGGCGCCGCTCCCACGAGCTGCTCGCCGAGGCCTGGCGCGCCTGAGCGGCCCGGGCGGCCTCTTCTCCCGCGTTCTCGGTGTGTGACCTACGTGTCGATTCTGTTTCCTTGCTGGACGTAAGATGACCGCTCGTGGGCGGCGCCTGATCGCGCTCGCACCCTTGAATCCCAATACCCCTGTGACATCGCAGTCAGTTCCATGCCCCATGGAGGTCGCATGAACAACGCCCCTGACAGTGTCGCGCCGTGGCTTCCGCCTCGGCGTGGCAACCATAGGCCCTGCTCCTGGCTTCCAGGCTGCCTGCGCGGATCGAGCTCCGGTGGAGACGGTCTGGGCAGCGGCAGCGCAAGCTGACCCTGGCCCTACAACTCCGACGGCCCCACAAGACCTGGGTCGAGGCCGTGTGCCACTCGGTGTCTAACGTCCTGGCATCACCACTGGAGCCTCCCCGGTGGCCCAGTTCTCCGAGATGCGTCTCCGCCATCACCAAGCACACCCTCCTGGGCGCTTTCCGCAACGGCTGGTCGGCCGATTACCCCTCGCTCGAGAACTTCCTCAGCGCCACCTTCGAGACCGGTGCCGGCGCCAACGACTCCCAGTACCCTCGGAAGACGTTCGACGACTTCCTGGACCAGGCGGCTGCAGCCACCGACCCCGAAACTGCCTACGGCTACTTCCGTCAGGCTCAGACCCAGCTTTCGCCGACCTGCCCGGTATCCCGCTGTGGTACCAGAACGGGTTCGGCGGCTACTCCTCGCAACGCTTCCAACGTCGACTTCAACTGGACCGGTGTCCCGTTCTACGAGGAGTGCCCGCTCCAGCGCCAATGGCGGCGTCGTCCCTATCCAACCTCTCCGAGCCTCAGAACTCCTTGCTGCCCACCAACACCAATGAGTCCAACGGCGGGCGGATCCTCGACCTGGTGTTCGCTGGTCTGGTCCGCTACGACAAGGACGCGCAACGTCATCAACGAGGTGGCCTCATCTATCGAGACCGAGGACAACCAGCACTACACGATCACCCTCAAGCAGGGTGGACCTTCTCTGACGGCAGCCCGGTGACCGCTGACCTTCATCAAGGCCTGGAAGTTCGGAGCCCTGCTGTCCAACGCCCAGCTCGGCTCCTCCTTCTTCGAGCGGATCAAGGGCTTCTCCTACGATGAGGACCTCGAGCTGACGGGGCTGACCAGAGGTGGATGACTACACCTTCACTGTGGAGCTGAACGCCCCGGCGTCGGACTTCAAGATCAGCCTGGGCCACTACGCTACTACCCGATGCCGGGAGTCGGCCTCGCTGACACCAGGCCTACGGCGCCAAGCCTGTGGGTAACGGCCCCTACCAGCTCATCTCTTGGGACCACGACGCCGGATCGTCCTGGAGCCCAACCCCGCCTATGCCGGCGGGCGCACCGTGGCGAATAAGGGCATCACCTTCAAGCTTGCACGAGCTACGACTCGGTCTACAACGACCTGCTGGCAGGCGCCCTCGACATCGCCGACTCCATCCCCGACGCCTTCCTGCCGACTTTCCGCGAACAGCTCCAGGGACGCGCCATCAACAAGCCCGCCGCCTACTTCCAGGACTCTCGCCATCGACGCCCATGGGCACTGGAAGATGGACGAGGAGGGCGGCGCCCGGCGCGCCGCCATCTGCCGGGCCATCGATCGCAAGCTCATCTGCGAGAAGCTCTACTACGGCACCCGACACCGGCTGCGGACTTCACTCGCCCCCACCGTCGAGGGATGGACCGCCGAGGTTCCGGGCAGCGAGGTCCTCACCTACGACCCGGACGAGGCCAGGCGCCTCGTGGGCGCAGGCCGAAGCCATCTCCAAGTTCTGATCGGGAGGAAGGGAACAGCTTCGTTACGTCGACGCAGGCTGCAGATGGTCCCGGTGTTCTCGGGTACACTACTCATCTACGCCATGGTCTTCGCCCCTGCCGCGACCCCGGTCGCAGCGCTCGAGGCCAGCGCTCCCTGAGCCCGAGGGTGATCGACCAAAGTCAAGGCGAGCTACCACTCGACAAGCCCTTCATCGTGCAGTACCTGCTCTACCTCAGTACTCGCTCACCCTGGACCTGGGCCAGTCGCTGCGAGGAACCGAATCCGTCCTCGACGTGTTGGTACTGAGCCCACCCGATCACCACTCGCCTCTCCCTCATGGCCCCTGACCTTCGAGGCTGTCGCCGGCATCGGCTTCAGCCTCATCGCCGGGGTGAAGAAGGCGGCTGGTCTCGACGCCACCGTTCTGGTGCTCTCCCTGGTGGTCATCGCCGTGCCCACCTTCGTCATCGGCTTCGTCCTGCAGTTCATCATCGGGGTCCGTCTGGGATGGCTGCCTGTGACTGCTCGGCGAGAGCCCCGGCTTCACTGAGCTCCTCATGCCGGCCATGGTGCTGGGGCCGTCTCCTTCGCCTACGTGCTGCGCCTGACCCGCACCGAGGTCGCCGAGAACCTCACCGCCGACCGCGTGCGCACTGCCCGGCCAAGGGCCTGGCAGGGCCCGCGTCATGATCGTCCACGTCCTGCGCAACTCTCTGGTCCCGGTCGTCACCTTCCTGGGCGCGGACCTGGGAGCCCTCATGGGCGGCGCCATCGTCACCGAGGGGATCTTCAACATCAAGGGCGTGGGAGGCACCCTCTACTCCGCCATCATCCGCGGCGACGGCCCCATGGTCGTGTCCTTCACGACCGTGCTCGTGCTCGTCTTCATCATCTCCAACCTCCTGGTGGATTCGCTCTCACGCCGCCCTGGACCCGAGGATCCGCTATGCCTGAGAACATCACGTCCCCCACTACGCGCGCGGGCCAGGAGCGCTTCGTCCCGCCAGGACGACGAGATCGGTCTGGGCGCCGTCGACGCCGTCGCAGACGAGTCCGCCCCGCCTCGGTCTGGCTCGATGCCTGGAGGCAGCTGCGCCGTCGCCCCATCTTCTGGGCGGCCTCGGTGCTCATCGCCGTCGCCGTGCTCTTCTCCCTGGTCCCCGGCCTCATCGCCCCGCGCGATCCCGGATACTGCACGCTGGTCAACTCCTACCAGGGGCCCTCCTGGGCCCACCCTTCGGATTCGACATCCAGGGCTGCGACATCTTCGCCCGTACCGTTCACGGGCTCGGGCCTCGGTGAAAGCGTGGGCATCTTCACCACCCTCATCGTGGTCCTCGTCGGCTCGGCCGTCGGGGCCCTGGCGGGACTTCGGGGCTTCTTCGACGCGCTGCTCACGCGTCACCGATATCTTTTTCGCCGTACCCTTCGTCCTGGCTGCCATCGTCGTCATGCAGATGTTCCGACGACCGCTCGATCCTCACCGTCATCCTGGTCCTGGCGCTGTTCGGCTGGCCCCAGATCGCCCGCATCACGCGGGGCTCGGTCGCGAGCGTCAAGAACGAGGACTACGTGACCGCCTCACGCCCCTGGGCTCGGGGCGCAGCGCCTGCTGCTGCGTCAGTCATGCCCAACGCGGCTGCCCCCATCGTGACCGCCACCGTCGAGCTGGGCGTGTTCATCGTCTCGAGGCCACCTTTTGAGCTTCCTGGGCATCGGATCTGCCCTCCTCGGTCGTCTCCTGCGCGGATGTCGCGGCCGCCAGGACGCCCTCAGCAGCCACCCGAGGCGTCCTGCCTTCCCCTCCGGAGCGCTGGCCTGACGCGCTCGGCTTCATCATGCTCGGCGACGTCGTCCGCGACGCCCTGGACCCGAAGGCCCGCAAGTGACACCCACCAACGCACCCGCATCGACCACCACCACGACAGCTGCCTCAACCGCCGGCAAGGCGAGCGAGTACCGGCAGCTCCGACAGCACCTTCGCCCGCGGCCTCCTGGAACGCCGGGATGACCCCCTCCTGGAGATCAACGACCTGGAGGTCGCCCTTCCGATCCTCGACCGGGCTCGTCCGGTCCGTGCAAGGCGAGGCTGGACCCTCTACCCCGGCCAGTCCGTCGCCATTGTGGGAGTCCGGCCCGGCAGTCCACCGATGGCTCACGCCATCATCGGACTACTGCCCGGAACCGGTCGGGTCACCGGCAGCACGATCCGCTTCCAGGACGCGACATCACCCACCTGGGCCCCCAGGAACTCACCGCCCTGCGCGGCTCCTCCATCGGCCGTGCCCCAGGACCCCATGGCCAGCCTCGGCCGGTGGTCCATCGCTTCCAGGTCAAGGAGGCGCTGCGGCCAACGGCCTGGCCGGCGTCGCCGACGACCGCCTCGCCCACCTCATCGCCGAGCGCACCGACGACGCCGAGAAACCGGTTCCGTCCACCGGTGGGAGCATCGACGTCAACGAGCAGGTGTCCCTCCCTGCTGAGCAGGCCGGGGCTTCGAGGTTCTCCCGGCGGGCAAGCAGTCCCCACGAGTTCTCCGGCGGCATGCGCCAGCGCGCTCTCATCGCCATCGGCCTGGCCGCTCGCCCCGACCTGCTCATCGCCGAGCGATCCACCAGCGCCCTGGACGTCACCGTCCAGCGGCGCATCCTCGACCATCTCCAGACCCTCGTGCGCGAGCTGGGCACCGCGATGCTCTTCATCACCCACGACCTGGGCCTGGCCGCCGAGCGCGCCGAGCACATCGTCGTCATGCACCGCGGCGCGTGGTGGAGTCCGGGCCCAGCCTCGAGGTTCTCCAGGACCCCGCCACCCCTACACCCAGCGCCTGGTCAAGGCCGCCCTTCCCTGGCGTCGCGCCGCATCGAGTCCGCCCACGCCCGCGGTATCAGGTCGCCGACGACGAGCTCCTGGGGGCGAGCCTCGGGCGAGCTCCACCGAGGAGATCCGCGCGTGAGCACCTCACCAAGGTCTTCGAGGTGCGCGGCGCTAGGGGAGGACAAGACCCTCACCGCCGTCGACGACGTCAGCTTCGGCATCCGCAAGGGCACGACGACGGCGCTCGTGGGCGAGTCCGGTTCGGGCAAAGTCCACGGTCGCCAACATCATCCTCAACCTCATCGACCCCACATCCGGCAAGGTGTTCCACGACTGAGTGGACCTGTTCACCCTGGGCTGCGAGCTCTTCGCCCTCGCGGCGCATTATGCAGCCGGTCTTCCGGAACCCCTATGGCTCCCTCGGATCCGATGTACGATCTTCCGAGTCGTGGAGGAGCCGCTGCGGGTACACGACATCGGCACCGCCAAGGAGCGCGAGGAGCGTGTCGCAGAGTTGCTCGACATGGTCTCTCTGCCGCGTTCGGTCATGCGCCGCTACCCCCATGAGCTCTCCGGCGGCGCCAGCGCGTCGCCATCGCCCGCGCCCTGGCCCTCAAACCGGAGATCGTCGTTCTCGACGAGGCGGTCTCCGCCCTGGATGTGCTGGTCCAGGCCCAAATCCTGCGCCTGCTGTCCGATCTGCAGGCCGAGCTGGAGCTGACCTACCTGTTCATCACCCACGACCTGGCCGTCGTGCGCCAGATCGCCGACGACGTCGTGGTCATGGAGCACGGGCGGATCGTGGAGTCCGGGCGGCCGACGAGCTCTTCCGCGGCACCGAGCCAGGACTACACCCGCGAGCTCATCCGGGCCGTACCCGGGTGCGGGCATCGACCTCACGGTGAGGAGACGGATAAGACGGATAAGACAGCGGACAAGACTGAGGACAAAGCTGCGGGCAAGGCGGCGAGGCGTGAGCCCGGGCATGATGCGCCCGTGCCCGAAGTCGTGCCTACCGTCGTTATCCGCCCCCTGCCAGCCCGTCTGGGGACCGTGCTCATCGGTCTTGTCGCGTCCGGCGATGGCGCTGACGATCGGCTCGTCGACGAGCGGGCGCGGTCTGCGCGCCCCTGATCTGGGCCGGGTTGCTCGCCTTCCTCACCTGGCTGCTGTGGTGGTGCCGAGATCACCCTGAGCCCTCAGGCCCTCGTCATCCGCAACGCCTGGCGCACCCACGTGCAGGGCTGGGACGAGGTTGAGATGTGCCGCACCCGCTGGGGACCTTCCGTCATCACGTCCGATGACGTGGAGGTCAGGGCCCCGGCCGCACCGCACGGTGGGATGGCCGAGGCCTTCCTGACGCCGCCAGAGTGCCGCGCGAGCGGCAGGAGCGGCGCGACGGGCTTCGGGGCTCCGAGACGGTTTCGGCCGCAGTGGTGCGCCCGGAGTACCTGACGGGAGAGAACCACCGCACCAACCTCGACGCCGGCGACGCCGGGCCCTCATCACGCCTACGCCGAGGTGCGCAGCCGCCACGGTGGTCAATGACGACGCCGGGCGCCGTGTCGGCACGGTGTCACCAGCGTCAGCCGGCGGTCGTCGTTGCCGCCGGAGCCTCGTCGTCGGATCGCCGCGGTACTGCCCTCGCTTGATAGCTCCCAGACGTGATCGGAGGGGGGCACAGGCGAGGTGTTGGCCCAGACATGGCAGGCCAGGACCGGCGTCCTCAGTCTTCTCCGTCTCCTGCCCCCTGTGACCCGATGCCGTAGCGGTATCCGGCCCGCGGCGTCCCCACCGGGAGTGTAGCCCCTATGAGCGTGCGCCAAGACCTGGTAACGTTGCCATCGTCGCCCACGTCGACCACGGCAAGACCACCCTCGTTGATGCCATGCCTGGGAAGCGGGCGCTCTTCGGAGCCTGGGCCACCGAGGAGACCACCGGCGAGCGCTCATGGATTCCGGCGAGCTGAGCGCGAGAAGGGCATCGATCCTCGCCAAGAACACGCGGTCCCACTACTCCGGGCCCGCCGCCGCGGACTGCCGGCTGCCCCGAGGGCATCACCATCAACGTCATCGACACCCCCGGGCACGCCGACTTCGGTGGCGAGGTCGAGCGAGGGCTGTCCATGGTCGACGGCGTCGTCCTCCTCGTCGACGCCTCCGAGGGCCCCTTGCCCCAGACCCGCTTCGTGCTGCGCAAGGCCCTGGCCGCGAACCTGCCAGTCATCCTCGTGGTCCAACAGGACCGCCCCGACTCCCGACTCGACGAAGTCGTCGCCGAGTCCACCGACCTGCTGCTCCCGGGCTGGCGACCTGGCCGACGAGCCCCGGACATCGATCGACGCCGTCCTGGATGTCCCCGTCATCTACGCCTCCGCCAAGGCCCGCCGCGCCGACACCGAGGCCCCCGCCGACGGCGAGCTGCCGGCCAGTGAGAACTCGAGCCGCTCTTCCGCACCATTATCGAGCGGATCCCCGGCCCCTCCCTACTGAGGAGGCGCGCCCTGCAGGCCCACGTCACCAACCTAGACGCTTCGCCTTCCTGGGGCGCCTGGGCGCCGCTGCGCATTCACAACGGCACCCTGCGCAGAGCAGACGGTGGCCTGGCCCCGCCACGACGGCTCACTGGCCTCGGCCCCGCGTCTCCGAGCCCTCGTCACCGAGGGTCTGGACCCAAGCCGGCCGAGGAGGCTCATGCCGGCGACTATCGTCGCCGTCGCCGGGATCGAGGACATCACTCATCGGCGAGTCCTCGCAGACCCCGAGGACCCGCGCCCGCTGCCGCTCATCACCGTGGACGACCCGGCCATCGCCGTGACCATCGGCATCAACACCCTCCGATGGCCGGGCGCACCAAGGGCGCCAAGGTCACCGCCCGCCAGGTCAGGACCGCCTGGACCGTGAGCTCATCGGCAACGTGTCTCTGCGGGTCCTGCCCACTCACGACCCGACGCCTGGGAGGTCCAGGGGCGCGAGCTGGCGCTGGCGATCCTCGTGGAGCAGATGCGCCGCGAGGGCTTCGAACTCACCGTCGGCAAGCCCCAGGTGGTCACCCGCACCATCGATGGTAAGCGCCACGAACCCATCGAGCGCATGACCATCGACGTCCCCCGAGGAGTACTTGGGCGCCGTCACCCAGCTCATGGGCGCACCGCGCAGATGGAGACGATGACCAACCACGGCACCGGCTGATCCGTGGAGTTCCCTCACCGCCCGCGGCCTCATCGGCTGCACCCAGTTCCTCACCGATACCCGCGCACCGGCATCGCCTCTCCATCGCCGAAGGTTACGCCCCTGGGCCGGGCAGATCGTCTCGCGACCACCGGCTCCTGGTCTCCGACCGCGCCGGCGCCGTGACCGCCTACGCCCCCATCCGCCTGCAGGACCGCGGCGGCTAGCTTCTCGTCGAGCCCACCCAGGAGACCCTACGAGGGTGTCGTGGGAACCCCCGTGGCGAGGACATGGACGTCAATGGTCCGCGAGAGCAGCAGACCAACATGCGTTCCTCGACCGCCGACCTTGAGGCCCTCGTGCGCCGCGCCGCCTCACCCTGGGAGGCCCTCGAGTTCGCCGCCGACGACGAGTGCGTCGAGGTCACCCCGAGGCTGTGCATCCGCAAGGTCATCCTGAACCCCAGGAGCGCTTCGGGACAACGCCCGTCGTCGTCGCGCCGAGGCCTGAGAGGAACCAGCACCCATGAGCCAGTCCGTCAACCACGGGAGAAGTCTGTCTCCTCGACCGGAGACACCGTCGAGCCTGTCGAGGGTACCGGGCCCTCTCAGCCGACCAGCGCGAGCCGGCTGAGGAGCGGACCGAACCGCAGACCGGTGCTGCAGCCTCCCCGCTGGAGGCTGGAACTCGACGAGACCCCACCGTCGACCTCAATGACGATAGCGACGACGAGGAAGAAACGGATCAGGAGTCCGACGACGAGGCCCAGGACGCGCAGCATCCCGATGAGGAGCCTCAGAGCACTCCGAGGCCGCAGCGGATAACGAGCTGCCGGGAGTCCCACCAGGTCGAGTCGGTGACCGCCGAACTGGTGGCGACGCTGGCAACGGCGCGTCTCGATGAGGGCGCCACACCGGCTGAGGTTCTCTCCCTACGATTCTCCCCGCGATCTGACCGAAGCGATGCGGCTGCTCGGCTCCGGACGCCGCCGAGCCTGCTGGGCACGGCATGGAAGCCCGACTCCGGCACCATGCCGCCATCGATCGCACCGAAGCGCCTCGCCGGCGCCATCCTCCGAGCCTCGGAAAGATGCCACCGAGGTTGCTGCACCTCGCCGAGGCCGCAGCCAGCGAATGCGCCCTACTCGCCTGAGCGGGCCGGCGTCTCCGTCGAGCCTGTGGGAGCGGCATCCTCCCGACCATGCGCCCCTGAGCCCGCCGCGAAGGCCCAGAAGGTCGTGAAGACCCGGACAATGCTGTGAAGAATGCCGGCAAGGCGGCCGGTGGACAGGCTGATGAGGGCCCTCCTCGCGTCGTCAGCGCCTCATCCCGGCCGCCTGTGCCGCCGGGTTCGCGGTCCTACTACTCGCCTGGGGGCGGCATCGCCTGGTGGACCACCCAGCACATGCCTCGGGAACCAGCGTCCCCGGCGTCGACATCTCCGGCCTGAGTCCCAAGGAGGCCCGCGACCGCATCGGCAAGGAGGTCGGTGGTCGGCTCGCCCAGCCGGTCACCCTCACCGTGGGCAGGGCCACTCCGAGCTTGTGCCTCAAACTCGGGCGTCTCGGTGACGCCGACGCCTCGGTCAAGCGGCTCACCGGCTTCACCCTCAACCCCTCACCCCTGGGGCACCGCCTGAGCGGTCAGCGCACCGACGCCGTCATCCGGGTCGATGCCGCCGCGCGCGGCGCCCTGGGAGGACCGTGAGCTCGATGGCCAACGGCGCGGTCTCCCGCACCGTGACCCTGGAGGGCACCAAGCCGGTCACCACGCCCGCGAGCAACGGCGTCGGCCTCGACGTCGACGCCTCCCTCAAACAGCTCACCGGCTCCTGGCCCCTGGGCAAGCAGACCATCGCCATGCCCGAGGGCACCGCGATCCCCGCCATCACCGACGAGGAGGCCACGAAGTTCGTTGACGGCACGCCTGCCGCTGCTCCAGCGGGCTGACCGTCGACGGCGCGGAACGACCCCACCCGGCAGACCGGCGCGACGGCCGCGCCTTCTCCCCAGGACATCGCCGGCCTGCTGCAGATCTCCCGAGGGCGGCACCCTGAGCGCCACCTTCGACCCGGACCGCGCTGCACGACGCCGTCGTCGCCGGGATCGGCCAGGTCGAGACCCCGCCCAGAACGCCACCTGGAAGATCGACGGTTCGGGCTGCCGGGGCGCCCGGAGCCCGCCCGCAGTACGTCCCCTCCCGCCCAGGGCAAAGCGTCATCGACACCGCGGCCCTGTCCGCGAACCCTGATCATGGCGGGCACCTCCGCCACCGACGTCGCCGGGCGGACCGTGAGCCCTGCCGATGGTCAAAGTCGCCGAACGACGGTGACCACGCCGCAGAACGAGGCATCACTGAGCCGACGGCGAGTACGCCACCCCTACAACAGCGGGACGCGCCGCGCACCCAGAACCTCACTCGCGGTGCCGAGCTCTGTCAACGGCACCGTCGTCAAGCCCGGCGAGGTGTTCTCCTGAGCAGACCGGCGAGGTCGACTACGATCACGGGTTCGCCGACGCCGCGTTATCTCCAACGGCCAGCATCGACTCCCTGGGCGGCGGTCTGAGCCAGGTGGCCACCACCGTCTTCAACGCCGGTTTCGAGGCCGGCGTGGACGACACCGAGCTACCACGCCCACTCAGTACCGCCGACCGCTACCCGGCTGGGCGCGAGGCCACCCTGTGGACCGGCAAGCTCGACGTGAAGTTCACGAACTCCACCTCCAACTCGGTGCTGGTTCAGGCCTGCGCTGGACGGCGAGCGAGATCCACGTGCGGATGTGGTCCACCGGTGCTACGACGTGTCGATTACCTCCTCGGAGCGTTTTCAACTTCCGCCCGGTGTCCACCGAGCGCAAGTCGAGCCCCCGGCTGCGAGCCTTACTCGGGCGGCAATCCGGCTTCGATATCACCGTCACCCGCACCCGCAAGCACGACGGCAGGCCGTGCCCGACGACGTCGACCACTCCAGTACGCCGCGGACAACGACATCGTCGCTCCTGACGCGGCCTCAGGGCGCCTCGGTATCCGGAGCTGTTGTTACCTACGACATTCGCGCCGCGGCAGTGACGTAATCGAGGCGTGACGACCCCGAGTTTTCCGCGTGCTGACGGCCACTCTTCCGCCTCTTGGGCCGATGGGGCCCTGGAGGACGATATTTCGCCTCGACCCCGCCCATCCGCGCGGGAGGTTCCCCAGAGGAGAAAGGACACTGCTGCTATGACGTACGTCATTGCCCAGCCCTGCGTCGACGTCAAGGATCAGGCGTGCGTCGACGAGTGTCCGTCGACTGCATCTATGAGGGCGAACGCAGCTCTACATCAACGCCGACGAGTGCGTTGACTGCGGGGACCTGCGAGCCCGTGTGCGCCACTGAGGCGATCTTCTACGAGGACGATGTTCGCGAGTGGAGACCACACCCGCGCCAACATCGACTTCTTCGAGCTGAGGCTGGGTTCGCCCGGCGGTGCCCAGAGGATCGGCCCTCAGGACCACGACGACCCCATGATCGCCGCTCTGCCCCCCAGAACGAGGAGGGAGAGAGGCCAACGGCTACTGAGACGACAGGAGGGGCGGTACGGGGCTGGAGATGCGCCCCGGCGCGTGAGGAAAGAATCGGTGCCTGTGAGCACCAGCACGACATCGAGACGTATCCGAGCCCCCACCTGCCCCGCCGCCTCGCCCTGCCCGACTTCCCCTGGGACTCGCTGCGGCCCTACCGAGCGCGCTGCCGAGCATCCGGACGGCGTCGTCGATCTCGCAGTGGGCACACCCGTCGACTCACCCCGAGATCGCGCGGACCGCCCTGTCCGCGGCCGCCAACGCCCCCGGCTACCCGACGACGGTCGGTGCCCCCGTGGTGCGTGCCGCCATCATCGAGTGGATGGAGCGCCGTCGAGTAGTGGCGGCTGAACGACGCCGAGGTCATCCCCACAATCGGTTCCAAGGGTCCGTGGCCCTCCCGCTCCACCTGGGCGTGGGCCCCGGCGACCTCGTCCCGCACCCGCGGGCCGCCCTATCCCACCTACGACGTCGGCGCCCGCCTCGTGGGCGCCACCCCGGTTCCCGTGACACCGACGCAGACCCCGCCACCCGGGACGTCGCCAACGATGCGCGGGTGGCCGTCGTCTGGCTCAACAGCCCCGGCAACCCGACGGGCACGTCCTGGATGCCGAGCAGATAGGGCCCGGATCGTCGCCTGGGCGAGGCGCGGCGCGATCGTCATCTCCGACGAGTGCTACGCTGAGCCTCGCCTGGGAGAGCGCCGTGGACGCCGAGCCGATCCCGAGCCTCCTGGATCCGAGTCGGGGGAGAGGCGGGCTGGGCAGCCTGCTCGCCCTGTACTCCTGTCAGCAGTCCAACCTGGCCGGCTACCGGGCGGCCTTCCTCGCCGGAGATGCTGGCCTGGTCGGCGCGGTCACCGAGGTGCGCAAGCACACCGGGATGCTCGTGCCGACCTCGGTCCAGGCCGCCCTTGTGGCTGCCCTCGGGACGAGGCCCACATGGAGTGCAGAAGGAGGTCTCACCGGGAGCGCCGCGAGGTGCTCGTGGAAGCGCACCGCCGCCGCCGGGCTCGTTACGATCCGGCCTCCGTGGCCGGCTTTGTACCCTGGGCTCAAGGGACCTGGGTCGATGAGCGCCTACGACCTCGTGGGAGCATTCGCCGAGCTGGGGATCGTCGTGGCCCCCGGCGACTTCTACGGCGAGGCCGGGGCCGGGCGGGTGCGCATGAGCCTGACCGACACCGACGAGCGCGTGCAGGCCGCCGCGCCGCTCTGCGCCTTGAGGCCACCGCCCTCTTCGCCCGGCTGAGCCGGGCTAGTCCACCGCGGGCCAGTCGGAGGTGAGATAGCCCCGACGGCGCGGTGCTGGAAACGGTAGGGCCTGCCGCGCGGATGATCCTGCGGGTCGGGTCGAGTCGCTGCGCGGTGAGGCCTGCCTCGGTGGCCTCTTGTGGCCGAGCCGCTTCGCGATGTTCGTCGAGAACGTTCCTCAGGCGCGAGTTCGGCCATCGCCTCGATGAACTCCCTGCCGCGCGGTGGAGCCGGTCCAGGATGCGCTGAACGTGCGCCTCCGCTCGCCTGCAGCCCTGCCTGCTCCATCCGGTACGAGACATGCTCGGCCGTGATGATGCTGTCGGTGCCAGCATGCCAGGCGCATTGTCCGGCGAGCTGGAAGAGGAACGGCTCTCGCAGGAGAGCTCGACGATGGTGCGTTGAGCGGCGGGTTCCAGCGAAGATCCGGTCTGCGCCGCCGTCGGCTCCCGGTGATGGGCCAGCCCCGGGTGACGAAGGGATGGAGGCGACCAGGAGCTCATCGTCATCGATAGTGTTCAGAGTGGTGGTCTGGAAGCGACGTGCGTGGCACCGGATAGGGCTCCGGCCATGTCCGCGAGACTCGGGCAGCCCGGCTCGGGTAGACGGCGATAGAGCGCGCGCCAACGCTCAGACCGCCGGGAAGGGTCGTGGGTTCCTCGTGAGTGAGGGCGTCGCCGAGGCGATGAGCAGCTGAGAACGCGCGTGCTCATCGGTGATGTTCTGGACCTCGTCGATGTGAATCATCACCATGATGTGGCGTTTTGTCGCCGCACGGCCGATCTCGATGAGGAGATCGGTCAGGGCGGTGTAGGCGCTCGGGGCCATCTTGGGCGCGCATGGACAGTGAGATGCCCGATGCGGCCACGGACTCAACGCGGCGCAGCAGGTCGCCGATGCGCCGCTCCCTGGCGGCAGGGAGACCTGCTGTGTCGGCGAGGGCCAGCAGAGCTGAGGCGACCCGCTTGATGGGGTCGCTGCCCGACGGGACTGCGCAGCTGCGGCGTGACCCAGTCGCCGGACTCCGAGGCCTCACTTGCGATCCGCCGCACCAGTGAGGACTTGCCGGAGCTCGCCTCTCCCAGGATCGTACGGCCGCGCTCGTGGATGCCGGCGGTGCGGCGCGGGCGAAGGGCATCCCGCCGGTCGCTGAGGTGCTCGATGCGTCCGCCCACACCGGGGCACCGTGTCCGAGCCTGGGCTGAACGGCGAGTCAGGAGTCCTCATGATGATAAGTTTATCAACGATCGGCTAACTTGATAAATTTATCAAGAGACGACGGGAGCCCGGTTGGCGTCCACGGTGGGGGCAACGTGACGGGCCAATGAGACGACGGCGTGACAGCACACCCTGTACAGTGTGCGCTGGGTCCGCCGGACACCCAGTGGGCCCAGCCTCGCCGTCGCGATGCGCGCGGCCCCGAGCCCCAGGAGACATGATGACGAGCACCCCACCCCCGCCGCCTCGACGGGCAGCCGGAGCAGAACCGGCCCGGCGTCGTCGATGGCCCCGGCCTGCTGACCCTGGACGGTCGCAACCTCGAGCTGCCGCGCACCCGGGCGACCGATGGCGCCGACGGCTTGGGCGTGTCCAAGCTGCTGGGCTCCACCGGCGTGGTGACGCTCGACCCGGGCTTCACCAACACGGCGTCGTGCACCTCGCAGATCACCTACATCGACGGCGCGGCCGGGATCCCAGCGCTACCGCGGCTACCGATCGAGGAGCTGGCCAAGTCCTCGACCTTCCTAGAGGTCGCCTACCTCCTCATCTATGGCGAGCTGCTCGATCGCGAGTCCTTCGAGCGCATGGGCGGCGCATCTCGCGCCACCGCCTCCTGCACGAGGACTTCCGCGGGTTCTCACCTCCTTCCCTCCCTCAGGACACCCGATGGCGATCCTCAGGCAGGGGATCGCGGGCCTGGCCACCTACTACGAGGACACCCTCAACCCGCACGACCCCTACGAGCGTGAGCTCGCCACCGTGCTGCTGCTGGCCAAGATGCCCACGATGATCAGCTACATCGCCCGGCGCGCCATCGGCCTGCCGCTGCTCTATCCCGACCCGCAGCGCTCTATGTCGAGGACTTCATCCGCCTGACTGGCGGGATGCCCTACCAGTCCTACGAGATCGACCCGGCCGTGGTACGGGCTGGGCATGCTCCTCATCCTGCACGCCGACCACGAGCAGAACTGCTCGACCTCCACCGTGCGCCCGTGGGCTCCTCCGACGCCAACATGTACGCCTCCGTGGCCGCGGGCGTGGGCGCTGTCAGGCCCCCGCACGGCGGCGCGAACGAGGCGGTCCTGCGGATGCTGGACACCATCCAGAGCTCGGGGATGACCACGGCCGAGTTCGTCCGCAAGGTCAAGGACAAGGAGGACGGCGTGCGGCTCATGGGCTTCGGCCACCGGGTCTGCAAGAACTACGACCCGCGCGCCGCGATCGTCGAGAGACCGCCCACGACGTCCTGACCGCCTGGGCTCCGACGACGGCGACCGCAAGCTCGAGCATCGCCATGGAGCTGGAGGAGACGGCGCTGCGCGACGACTACTCGTCTCCCGCAGCCTCTACCCGAACGTCGACTTCTACACCGAGCCTCATCTACCGGGCAATGGGCTTCCCACGAAGATGTTCACGCCCCTGTTCGCCTCGGGCGCCTGCCGGGCTGGATCGCCAGTACCGCGAAATGATCGCCGATCGCCAAACGCATCGAGGTCCCGCCAGGGTTCTACGACGGCTCCACCGAGCGCCACTATGTGGCCATGCACCGCCGCAAGCATGACGACGGCCAGTGCCCGGACACCCGCGCCGGCGTCCCCAGCTCGACCGCATCACCAGGGTCTGAATCACGAGGGTCTGAGGCTTACGGCTCACGCCGGTCGCTCTGCCGCGGCGGTCCAGGACTGGGGACGTACTTTCCCCACGACGCAGTTCTCCCCAAACCACTGGGGTCCGCCTCCAGTGGTTTGGGAAAAGTACGTCCCCGACGCAGAAGTACGTCGTCGATCAGAGCGTTGGGCCGTCCGGCGCATGGAGGAGCGGCTGGTGACCGCCGAGAGCTCCGTGGCGTTTGAGGAAGCGCCGGGCACCTGAGGTAGTCATCCAGGGTGGCCAGTATCGTCGGGGTGACGCGCTCGGCCTTCTCGTTGAGAATCAGGGGTGGTGACCGGCGGGCAGCTCGATCAGCCGCTCTGGGGCGCCACTGGTCGCTCGTAGACCAAGCGGCTGTAACCGAGGTGAACAGGGGTCGCCCGTCGACGCGAACGCCACCACCGGACGGGCGATGCTGCCGTCGACGAGGACCGACATATCGGTCGCGAACAGGCTGGATAGGAAGCTCACTGGGTAAGCAGTGCGTCCCAGATCCCTGGTAGAACTCGTCGCGCCACTCCCGCCTCGGAGAAGACCTTGCTGACGTCGAGGTAGCAACTCATCGTACCTGCGGGCAGCACTCACGACCGGCGACGGCGATGACCCTCCGGATCACCGGGTACGCCACGCCGAGCGCGTTGGGAAGCGTGTGACCGACAGGGACTCTCGCAAGGTGTGAACAGAACGTTGTGCGGAAAGAGGCGGCCGGATGCGGTGCTCGCCGACTGCCAGCAGGGTGAGGACCTCTGGCTCGAACCCATCAGCCCGACGGCCGGGGGAAACGGGCAGGCTGACAGCCACCGCGTCCCGGACGTTTCCGATCACGTCGTCGAGGGTGAACCGGTGGATAATCCGGGGCTGCGCCCATGGGACAGCGGGTGGACGCCGACTACGTGTTAGCCGTGCCGGCTGACCGCGTCTAGGAAAGGGAGCTATAGAACAGGGATGGGTCATGGTGCCGGGACGAACACGACTGTCGAGCCGAGTCCGCTCCGCCTCCCAGATGGACAGTGTGATGGGGGCTCGGGCCCGATTCGATCGAGACCTCGAGTAACTGGCCAGGCCGATCGAGTGCTCGTTCAGCGGCGTTGCGATGTCGCACAGCCATGCCCTCTCAAGGTTGTCACGCCCGCCGGTCAGCCTGTGGACGCTCACGCGACGAATGCGCGTACGGCTGAGCGGATGATCTCAGCCCGCTGGTCGGCCGCAGCCACCGCAGGCTATCGCCTCAACGGCATGCTGGAGGCCGGTGGGCTACAGCCGGGTCAGGTCGATCTTGCCCATCTGCAGGATCTTCTCGCGCGTGTGGCAGCGTCGGCCATGAGCTCGGCGATGTTGTGGGGACGACCTGCCGGGACACGCCCCAGCGGTCGACGCACCAGCCGCAGCGCTCGGCCTCGGGCACGGCCGACAGTCCTGTCCAGTAGCGGTCGATCTCCACGAGTCCCGGCAGGAGACGATCATGGAGACCCCGGGCGTGAAGGTGAGGTCGTGAAGCGCCCCGAGTCCATGAGCTGCCATCCAGGTGCCGCGCAGTGTGAAGTCGGTGAACATGACGGTCCCCGCCTCCATCGGCCCACCCTCCTCGTAGCGGCGCAGGGCCCCGCGGTGGGCGTCGTCGAACAGGGCGATCCAGGCCTCAGTGGCCTCCTCGGCGTTGGCGTGGTTGGTTCCCGCCAAACGCAGGAGGGCAGGATGAAGGGACGCGGCTCGCCGGCCGGGTCGGTGAGCATGAGTTGCCAGGTCGTGCCGAAGCGGTCGCGGACCCAGGCGTAGCGCGGCGAGAAGGGGTACTCGCCCAGCTCCATGAGGACACCGCCGGCGGAGAGCCGCTCGTGAGCTCATCGAGGTAGGGTCGGGCCTGGTCCTCGCCGCCGAACAGGAGTGGATCGAAGTTCAGGATGCGGCTGATCGACGGGTTCCGGGGCGTACTGGTCGCCCCGTTGATGAGCGAGCGAAAGCCGTGGATGCTGATCGTGGCCGCGTAGCCGGGCGCCTGCTCGACGACGGAGCCCTCACGGAAGGCGTCGGCGTAGAACCGGGCCGCTTCGTCGGCGGCGGCGTCGCACCAGATAGCGGGGAGTGATGAGGCTGATCCATGCGGACACCGTACCGCGACCGCACGTGCGACGGGGTGCCGCTCGCTTCCAGCCAGGAGCGGCACCCCGACAAGGTGACAGAAGCGAGGGATCGGTGGGTCAGTGCTGAGTGATGGCGCCGGTCATGAGATGACCCTGCGCCGGTAGTGGAGCACTGCTGCGCCGGTGAGCATCCCGATGACCGCCAGGGTCGTCAGCCTGCCCGCTCGGGGTCCCGTATTGGACAAGGACCTGCGTGAGGCGGTGGTGGTCGGAGCGGCAGTGGGCGCTTTGGTGGGCTCCGGGGACAACAGCGGTGTAGGTACCGAGCCGCTACTTGGATCTGGGGTGGGTTGAACGCTAGGAGCACCGCTGTCGGGCGGGCAATTCTCGCCGACGACGCAGACCGGGCTTGTCCTCAGTGGGGAAGCCGGGTCGGGGTCGCATTCATCGCCGACGCCGTCATTATCGAAGTCGGACTGACCCCAGTTGTAGACATCGGGGGCAGTGTCCTGGTCTCGTGGAGTGCTGTCGCCGTCGTCGGTGATGTCGACCTGGGTGGTGGCGACGGCAGCCTGGCCGTCGGACTGGGTGACGCGCAGGCCGATGACGCCGCTGAATTCCTCTGTGAAGGTATGGGGTGATACGCGGCGAGTTGGCGGTCTCGTCGGAGACGCCATCGCCGTTGAAGTCCCATTCGTAGGAGGTCAGGGACCCCGAGACCGCGTGGGAGGCCGCGGCATCGATGTCGACGGGATCTCCTACCCGCGGCGACGTAGGGACCCTGGATCCAGGCGAAGGGCTTGTTGAGCTCGCTGTTGATGGCGTTGCTGATGACGGTCGCTGACCTGATCAGAGGGCGTGCTGGCGGTGGTGCCGAGGCGGAGGTGACGGGGTTCGGAACTCGGTGGAGCTGGATGCAGTGTCGATTGCCGTAGACGCTGACCGGATCCACTGCAATGGCAGCTCTGGCCACAGAGGCGGCGGTATAGCCGGTTCCCGGTTCCGGAATGCTCTCCGAGTGGTGCGTCGCCGATGACGACGACGATCTTTCGTCAATTCCTGTTACGCGATTTACATGACGGCCCGCATGACACCGCTGTAAACGCTGGCATTGGTGTACGCAAAATTTCCTCCCCTCATGTGTTAGCGCAGTCTGGTCCTTTTCTGGGGTAGGGACCGTCGCTGGTAAAGTCAGCCTCCAGTCCCAAAGCTAAATAGTTGCTGGCGTTGGAAATCAGGGTGATCGCCCGCCAGTCACGACGAAGCGCAAAACGGTGATGGCAGCGCCTTTGCCGTGTTTGCTTTACGGTGATTGTGCTGGCTCTCGCGCCCCGAGGGCGCCAGCGTTGTTCTTCATGGAGCCGGCGGTGGAGTCGATGGCGAACGATCAGTCCACATGTCGCCCTTGCTCCCCAGCATCGGGCGTGAAAGCGGGGATACGACCTTCTTGGCGATGAGAGTTTTGCGAGTCTCGTCATGGCCGACGAGTTCGTCGCTGCAGAAATTCATTTGTGTCCCAACCGCTTTTAGACGATGTTACCGTTCTCGTCTGTTTGTCGCTTCGGTCTCAAAAATTCGTTGATCCATCGATATGGGTTGCGTCTTTCCACTGAGGGTCTGGTCTATGGCCGTCAAATGTGTCGATGACTCCGCCGATATAAGTGACCTTAAGGCTAGGGTGCGTGTCCATTCCTGGACGAGAGTCGATTGTATTGGCATGAAGAGTCACTAAGTGATCGCACTCCGGCCCCTGCGACTGGTACGCGACACCATCATCCTTCAGGATGTTACTCCCTGTTGGAAAGCGCGAGACGCGCGGATGCCCACAAGGATAACTTGAGGCGTCATGTCGTTAGTTTGTCGTCGATTTGTTGGCATGGTATGTGCGTTAAGTGGTCTTAACGTTCTCAAGCTGCGTGGTGGCATTCGTGACTGCTCTGCATGTTTTGGCGTCTCATCTCCGAGAGCGAAGCTCTGTTGCATCATGTCGGAGAAATTGACGTCATTGCCGCCGATGGGTGAACATCACCAGATTTGTGTCTCGCGAGACATTTTGTCAATTTGGTTCGTTCTCCATCCGTATGTAGGACGTCCGACGTAACACTACCGCTGGCAAAGCGGATGCACTTTTCGAAGGTGAGTGGGGCTCGTCATTGGAGCCAACGCGTGTATTTGTGTGCCCAGTTAACTAGCAGAAAACGCGTGCGATGATTCTTTGGGACCGTAATAGTCGCCCGCTCCATTTCGCTTGCAGAATATGGATCGCCGAGCCGGTGTCACGCGCGAATGAGGTTGTTGGTTTTGACTTCAGCGGAAGTAGGCGGGTTGAATGGTACAAGGTGACAAGCACTAGTGAAAGAAGCGTGATGGTGGGACGTCGAAGTAATTGAGGAAAAGAAAGTGGAGATACAGAGGATTTGGTCCTGTACATGACTGCGGCGTCTTCCGTGTTGGGTGGGCTTTCGAGAATACTCGTGCGGGCCGAAACGGTGAAACGGCTTGATTGACCATGGCGAAGATCCTGGATTACCGCGTGGTTTGTCGGCGTGCGATCTTTGCGGATAACGTGGAATGCTCATGAAAAATCTGGTGAAAACTGCTACAGTGCTCAGTCGTTCCTTTGGAATGTCTCGAATCATTCTGTGGTGCTGGCGGTCAGTGTCAGTCGCATGTAATCACCTGCGGCTCGTTGGGGTGTCGAGCCAGCCATACATTAGATGACGATATGTCGGTCTCTTCGACCCATCCGTCCGCGCATCTAATGAGATGATTTGTGAAGAGACGCTATGTCACCATGCTCCTTGAAAACCATCGAGTTAAGGAAATATGATGTTTCTTTCGATCGAGAACCATTCGGTGAGCTTGGGCTGCCTCTGTTCTGGATGGCCTTATGATCAAGGATCGTCTGCGCCCATGGGGTCGTTCCGCAGTGCTCACTGCAACTTTCCATCTTCTCGTGAGTCCTCCAGCGAAAGACCATAATCCGCCGGCGGGGAGGAGTCCTCGAGCAAAGGCTAAGGCATCCGACTCTACTGTGTCCTCGCTGTCGAGATGGGCGCGACGGCGGGCCAGTGGATTCTGAAGGAGGAGTTTGGAGGTACTGAGGGGCCGTGAGATCGCTTGGCTGGTGGAGCCAGCGTCATAATTGTACCTGAAAACCAACATCGAAGTGGCGAGTATCTCACATGCTGATCGTTCGTCGGTGCTAGTGTTTGTCCTGATGTCTGGTCTACTCCACTTTCGGGCGTGTTCCTGTACGTCTCACATGTCTTAGCGGCAGTCGCAGGCTCGCATTATTTTGCACGTCTTGCCTGACAATATTGTTCTCACGTCATTTCACCGATCTTAATGGCCGCGAAGGTGATTTCTAACATGTTGTCAGAAACGCGAAGATGTCGCTGGCACGTTCTCGCGCCTCCGTGTCGGCCGATCCAGGAAGTCGGTTGCGGATGGCCTGGGATCTTTCGTCCACCTGTGGCTCTGCTCGCATGACTGATGAAGAGTGCAGTAGAGTTCCTCGCGACCGCTTGCACGTGCAGGTCCTGTTTTCGAGGGCGTGGGACGGGGCCGGGGGTGACACAGGCGGTCGACCAGTGGTAGCGGCTGGTGTCGGCGGCGTGACCCCGCTGGTGACGAGATTGAGTAGACGGCTTCATCGTCACCATGCGCGAGTTACGCCGCACCAGCATCAATACGCCAGACCCACTAGAAGAACAGACAACGCTACCACCCACTTTGCCGGACCCCCGCTCAAGCCGCACCAACACAAAGAGAGACCTTATCTTCCGCGAGGCGAAGCCGGTGCGGGTTTCGCTGACGGCTGTCGGCGCTGTTGTCCACCTCGATGACGGAGGATGGCTGCTTCAGTGCGTCTTCCATTTTACTGATTGATCTCTCTCTCCGAGGCTGTTGACGGATCATCAGTGCGCCGACGGCGCTCAGTAAGAATGCGTGATGCTGATAGCAGTGAAGTTACAGTGAGAGTGAGCAGTGGCCACCGATAAGCCCGCGCCACCGTTGTACTGATGTGCATCACCGCGCTGGGTGAGCGTGGAGACGTGCCGCGTGCTGCGCAGCCGTCGAGCGGTTGCAGGTGGGAGCACGGATCGCTGAGCATTGCGCCTCCGCAGGCGAAGAGAGGCAGGAACACCAAGCGCGCGCGACGATCGGAGCAGACGGCGAGGCTTCAGGTAGGCGGATGCCCATCATCGCATGCACTCAGGTGTAGATGGCTCGACTGTCATACGCGCCGGTCAGCCGGACGCCGAAGAGCTGCCGATCAGTGCACGATCCCGCCGGCCAGGACGATGAGTGCCGCCACGCTCTCGAGGCGAGGCCGGGCCCTCCGCGCCGTCGGCGCGTGCAGGTGAACACGGTGAAAGAAACGCCAGGGCGTGCACGCGAGGTAGGAGAGGATCTCGTGATCGCCTGTGGTGCGTGGAGAGGTCAGGTGCGTGCACCTTCGTAGCCACGCGGTCGGCGGTCGGATATCGCTACTGGAGCGTGACTGTTATGCCAACGCGCAGGCCCTGATGATGGGGAAGACAATGCGCCAGTCGATGATCGCGAGAGGCTCCCGGAGAGGAACGCTGACGACCTGAGCGATCGACAGTCCGGCGGTCGCATATCCCGATGACGCGCAGAACATGTTTCGACCGTCGAGCGACGAGTGTGGAATGACGTTCACACTTGCGGTGCGATGGCCGCCGCACCGCCAGTGATAAAACGGAAGGTGAACATCGTCCAGAAAACTAGCAGAAACTGCACGGGCTGCCGCGCCAACGCGAACGACCATCCCAAGCGTAAGGATGATCCGGCGGTTACCTCGGTCCGAGATCGGCCCGGACACCAGTCCGGTGAGCGTGAGCCGATCGCATAGACGCTGACCAGCCAGCCGCTCTGCGTCGTCGACACGTCGAAAGCTTGGCCAGCGATGGCATCAGTGGCGCGACGACGAAGGTGTCCGAGACCGATCAGGAACATGACCGCGAGACGCGAGTAGTGAAAGTTTTTCGGTCCATAGCAATCTCCAGTCCGTAGAGAGTGCCTCAACGCTAAACCTTGACAATGCTGTCAATGTCAAGAGATGCTGACGCGGTCCACTGAACTGTTTGAGGAGAGTCCGCATGCGTATCTCCGAGGCTGCCCGGCGCGCCGGCACGCAGCCCGCGGATGCTGCGCTATTACGAGGCTGAGGGGCTGCTGACGCCTAGCGCCGTACACTAACGGCTATCGTGACTACGGCGTGTGAAGTTTTAGAACGGCTCGCCAGATCGTTGCGCTGTCTCATGCCGGATTCCCGCTCTCGCTCATCAGGACGGTGCGTGCCCCTGCCACGGAAAGCGGTGCGTTGAGAGCCTCGCCCTCCGTTGCGCGAGCTGCGCCGACTGGCTCCGCGACGTCGAAGAGCAGATTGAGTGCTCTCGAGCGGCGCCGAGGTCATCAGAGCTTCCTCGACAACCTTCAGACGTCGCATCCTGCCTAACCTTTCTAACTCGCGGTGGTGGCGTCGTGACTCAACGAGTGCGCGAGTTTCGGTTGCCGCGCCGACACTCACCCTCCTGAGCCGCTTTCCAGGTGTCTTGCCGCGCTCATCGAGTCATCGACGTCGGACTCTGCCCGCCGTGGAACTGCTGTGGTTAGGCTGAGCCTCATGAGCGAGAAGCCCGCTAGACTCCACCACCTCGCCGACCTGCCCGCTGCCCCACGCCGACCGTCCCGTCTGCCTCCGCCCCTCTGGTCGCGGGTCCTGCCCGTCCGGCAAGCGCGTCCTGCGTCCGGGCGGCGCCGCCTTGTCCGCCGCCATGCTCAGCCACGCCGGCCTCGCGGGCGCCGACGTCGTCGAACTCGCCCCGGCCTGGGGCGCACCGCCGCCGAGATCATCAGGACCGCCCCGCCTCCCTACACGGCCCTATGATCTGACGCGACGACGCCGCCCGGCGCGTGGCCGTCGTCGTCGACCTCGGCACCCGTCCGCCAGGGCGAGGCCGCCGACACCGGCCTGGACGACGCCAGCTGATGTCGTCGTCGGTCGAGGCCATGCTCACCATGCAGGGGACAGGGCAGGCCGCCATCGTCGCCGAGGCCGCCCGTTCTGCGCCCGGCGGGCGCTACGCCATTCTGGCTCGGCGTCACCCCGACGACATCGACGAGTACTACACCGAGCTGCGCTCGCGACCTGCGCCCCGCTCCATCCACGTCAACGCCCGCCCCATGACGGCGCGCCGCCTGGAAGGAGCTCATGGAGGACGCCGGGCTCGTCGTCGACTGGGTCGACACCGCCCCATGGCCCTGCTCGCAGGTCGGGCGCAACATCCGCGATGAGGGTCTGCGGCTTCCTGCGGATCGCGCGCAACGTCGCCGCGGACGCGATGCTGCGCGGGCGCGTTCAGGAGATGGCCACGCACCTTCAAACGCTACGAGAAGGACATGGTCGGCATCGCCCTCGTCGCCTGCAAGCCCAGCCTGAGCCCCGTTTCTCCCCGGTCGTCGACGTGCGGTCGTCTTGGTCGCGCGTTCGGTAAAGTACAGTGCGCGAACTGGGTACGAACTCGCGGATGCGTCCCTTATGTAGCGATGGGCCCTGTCGTCGCGGGTGGCGCCGCGCGAACCGGCGCGCAGCACCTCCCGGTTGAGCAGCGCGATCGCCTCGATCGGGATCCCGCCGGGCACGCCGGCAGGCACCGCCGTACTCCGAGCACGGTCCGAAGAGCCCATCGAGCTCCCGCGTCATCGCCCGGGCCGGCGCCCCGCTCGATGCGCCCGGCCGGCATGGCGACAGGTGCGCCAGCTTCGCCCGCGAAGAGCGCCGCCGCCCCGTTCGGGCATGCCGCCACGCAGGCCCGCAGCCGATGCAGGCGGCGAAGTCCAGTGCCCGCTCTGCCTGCAGGTGCCCCTGGGCGACGTCGTCGGCGTCCGGGGCGGTCCCCGCGGCCACGTCCACGGTCCCGCCCGCCCGGATGAGCTCGTCGAGCGCCGTACGGTCCACCGCCAGGTCCCGGATGACCGGGAAAACCGCCGACCTCCACGGCTCCAGCCGGAAGTGCGTCACCCGCGGGAAGGCCCGCAGGTGCTGGACGGCAGGCCGGGTCGTGTCCATCGGCCCGTGCAGCACCCGTTGACGAGGAAGCTGCAGGCCCCGCACACCCCCTCCCGGCAGTCCGACTCGAAGACCACCGGGCTCGCCACCGGCCTCGATGATCTGGTCGTTGAGGCGGTCGAGCAGCTCCAGCAGACTCATCTGCGGCTCGGCGTCCTCCACCACGTGGCTCTCGAAGAAGCCTCGCGCCCGCGGCCCGTCCTGCCGCCAGATCTCCAGCTCGATCCTCATCGGTAGTCCCTCACCTGCATGGGCACCAGCGAGAAGCTCAGCGGCTCCGTGCGGCGCGTGTGCCCGCCGTCGGGCCCCGTCTGCCAGGCCGAGACGGAGCACCAGGTCTCGTCATTGCGCTGAGCCTCGCCGCCCTGGGTCGCGTACTCCTCGCGGAAGTGGGCGCCGGCGGACTCGCGCCGGTCCAGGGCGTCGAGGACCATGACCTCGGCCAGTTCCAGGAAATCGGCGACCCTCAGCGCCTTCTCCAGCTCCTGTTGAGGCGCGCCTGTCCACCGACCACGGTGACATCGGCCCAGAACTCCTCGCGCAGGGCGCGCACCTCCTCCAAAGCGCGCAGCAGCCCTGCCTCGGAGCGGCTGACCCCGCAGCCGGCGTAGAGGATCTCACCCAGCCGGCGGTGGAACCACACGGGCGGTGGGTCCCGCCCCACCGCCATGAGCGCCTCAATGCGCTTGCGGGTATCCGCCACGGCCTGAAGCGCCTCCGGCGCGTCGGGGCTCAGGGGCTTGCTGCCCACCAGCCCGGCCAGGTAGTTCGGCACGGCCAGCGGAAGCACGAACCAGCCGTCCACGCTGGCGCTCAGCAGCGAGTTCGCTCCCCAGGCGGTTGGCGCCGTGGTAGTTGTTCGAGGCCTCCCCGCCCCACGAACAGCTCCGGATGGTGGACATCTGGTCGAAGTCCACCCACAGCCCGCCCATGGTGAAGTGGGCGCCGGGCGATGCGCATGGGAGCACCTCGTAGGGGTCCTCGCCCGGTGGCGTCGAGGTACATCTCGAACAGGTTGCCGTAGCGCGAGGCGATGGTCTCCTTGCCCAGTCGCTCCAGGGCGTCGCGGAAGTCGAGGTAGACCGAGTTGCGCAGCGCCCGACGCCGCGGCCGGACTCGATCTGCTCGCGGGCGTTGCGCGAGGCGACGTCGCGCGGGGTGAGGTTGCCGAAGGCCGGGTACTGCGCTCCAGGTAGTCAGTCGCGCTCGTCCTCGGGGATGTCAGTTCGGGGCCGCTCGTCCCCGGGCGCACGGGCACCCAGATGCGCCCGTCGTTGCCGCAGGGACCTCGCATGAGCGTGGTCTTGGACTGCCAGTGTGGGAGCTCACGGGCAGGGCCGTGGGGTGAACTGCACCATGCAGGCGGAGGCGAAGGCCGCCCCGCGCCGGTGGGCGCGCCAGGTGGCAGTGGCGTTGGAGGCCATGGCCAGGGTCGAGTAGTGGTAGACGCTGCCGTAGCCGCCGGTGGCCAGCACGACGGCGTGAGCGGTGAGCCCGCACCTCGCCGGAGAGCAGGTCCCGGGCGACGATGCCCCTGAGCACGGGAGTTGGCCACGATGAGGTCGAGCATCTCGGTGCGGGTGTGCAGTGGACGCTCCCGGCGGCGATTTGCTCCTGGAGCGCCTGGGCGCAGGCGATCTCCAACTGCTGACCGGTCTGTCCGCGCGTGTAGTAGGTGCGCGAGACCCTGCACCCCCGCCGAAGGAGCGGGTGGCGAGCTGACCGCCGTACTCACGGGCGAAGGGCGCACCGATCGCCTCGCATGTGGTCGATGACCCGGCCGGACTCCAGCCCCAGGCGCACGACGTCGGCCTCCCGCCCTCGGTAGTCCCCGCCCTTGACGGTGTCCTTGACGAAGCGCGCCAGGGAGTCGCCGTCGACCTTGCGGGCCCGGGCAGCGTTGATCCCGCCCTGCGCGGCCACCGAGTGGGCACGGCGCGGGGCGTCGTGCAGGCTGAAGCACTCCACCCGGTAGCCCAGGCGCCCCAAGGCTGCGCCGCGCCGGCACCGCCAGTCCGGCACCCACCACGATGACGGTCGCTTGCGGCGATTGGCGGGATTGACCAGGCGGTACTCGTCGCGCCGACGCTCCCAGGCCTGCTCGGGCGGGCGGTCCGAAGGTGCGCATCAAGGTCCTCGCCGATGTCGTACAGGCCGCCGACGGCCCGCGGTGCGCTCGCGCTCATCCGATCACCCCCGTGCAGATCAGCACCGGCAGCAGGCCGTTGACGACGGCGATGGTCAGGGCCACTGCCAGGGCGACGGCGCGGCACACCTTTCGCAGCCTGGGGCCGGTGCCGCCCAGGTCGATGACCACGTTCCACAGGCCCTGCGCCAGATGGAGGGAGAGCGCCAGCATGACCATGCTGTAGAAGACCGCCATGCCGGGGCGCGACAGGCTCGCCACGAGGTTGTGGTAGGCGCTGACCTGCAGCTCGCCGCTCGACGTCGTCGGCGCTGGAAGCCTCAGGGCGATGAGACAGCCGATGGTCAGGTCGAGAATGTGGATGAGGACGAAGACCCCGATGAGGGCGCCGGTCACCAGCATGGAGCGGGCGCCGATGGTGCGGGCGGGCAGGGGCCCGGCGGAAGGCTCCGCGAGGCGCCCTCGCACGTCGCCACAGCGCGATCCCGCCGCGATGTGCGCCGCGATGCAGAGCCCCCAGGGCCAAGCGCATCGCCCACAGGAGCCCTCGTGCGGCAGGGAGAGCGGGTGGCGACCTGCCGCAACCAGGCGGCGTAGCCGTTGAACGCCTCGGTCCTGCGAGAACTTTGAGATTGCCGACCATATGGACCACGACGAACAGGGCCATGATCGTGCCGGTGATCGCCATCGTCGCCTTGAGGACGCGCTGCGATGCCCACACGGGGACGCGGCGCCTGCGCCAGGCGGCAGTGCGTCACCAACGGGCTGAGCAGCCTCGGGGTGCGGACGGCCGTGGACGTTGCAGCCATCTGGCCCCCCTCCCTTTGCGTCCTTTGCGCAGAACAACCCATAACTATGATAACGAACACCTTGATGCTGGCATAGAGTGTGAACACTATGTTTCGTCGAGCCGGTCCGAAGACGGGCCTGTCGCGCTCGCGGCGCTCCGCGGGCGCGGCGGCCCCTCGCCTCCGTTATCAAGGCGAACCGGCCAGCGATAACCTCGCCCAGGAAGTATGAGCTCCACGGACGAAAGGACCAGCCGTGCCCGTTGAGGTCTCACCGGTCTACCGGGCGCGCCGGTCTCACTGGTCTCGCCAGTCTCGCCGCGCACCTCCGGACTCTCCCGCCGTCAGGTCCTGACTGGAGGCGCCACGAGTGCCCTCGCCGTCCTCTGGCCGCCTCGGCTGCTCCAGAAAAAGCCGACGGTCCACGCCTGCTGACGATCCCACGCGAGGACACGGGCACCTTCACCCGCAACTTCAACCCTTCACCACCAACAGCGCCCCCATGACCGGGCAGGGCCATCTACGAGCCCCTCCTCATCGTCAACCCCTCAGCGGCGAGGTCACCCCTGGCTCGCCGACTCTGGGCGATGTCAGATGATGCCACCGCCCTCACCTTTCACCTGCGACCCGGCGTCACCTGGTCCGACGGCAGACCGCTGGTGGCCAGGACGTGGTCACCACCTTCGCGGTCCACCGCGCCGTCACCGGCGACTGCGACTACCTCGATTCCGTGACCGTCAACAACGCCACCGCAGTCACCTCACCTTCACCCGCCCCTACTCCGTCGCCCTGCAGGAGCTCGGCAGCCAGCTCATCGCCCCCGACCACGTGTGGTCCAGCCATCTCCGAACCGGCCGAGTATCCCCAACCCCGAGCCCGTCGCACCGGGCCCCTTCACCCGGTCGCCAACTTCCAGGCCCAGTCCTTCGACCTCATGCCCAGCCCCACCTACTGGGGCAACAACCGCCAGGACGACGCCAGCACCTCCAGCACCGGCCGCACCGCCGACCAAGCCTCGCTCCCCGGCATCCGCATGCTGGCCTTCACCGAAACGACAGCGCCAATCTGGCCGCCGTCAGCGGCGACGTCGACTGGGCCCCGCAGTACATGGCCGACATCCAGACCGCCTACATCGACAAGGACCCGCCCACCGCCATTACTGGTTCCCGGAGCCGACTCCACCATCCAGTGGACCCTCAACACCACCAAGGCCCTCTACAACGACCTCGCTTTCCGCAGGCCCTCAGCCAGGCCATCGACCGCAAGACCATCTGCGCCACCGGCATGTCCGGGCTACGCCCAGCCCGCCGACCCCACCGGCTTTGAGTGAGAGCTTCCAGACATGGAAGGACCCGGCCGTGGCCGCCGCGCCCCTGTGCACCTACGACAAGGCTGCCATCGCCGCCGCTCGACGCCGCCGGCTACGTCCTCGTGGACTCCCGGCGCCTGGGCCTGGACGGCAAGCCGCTCGCACCCCTGACGATCCAGGTGGGCTCGACGTCGTCGGACTGGCTCAGCGTTGCCCGGATCATCGTCCAGAACCTCGCCGACATCGGCATCAGCGCCACCGTCGACTCACCTGACTGGGCCGAGGTCACCGCCGCCCTGGAGACCGGCACCTTTCGAGACCGCCGTGTGCTGGTCCCCTGGGCGCCACCCGTCACACCTACTACGAGGCGACCATGAGCACCCAGAAGGTCAGCCCATCGGCACCCACGCCCTGGAGAACTACCACCGCTTTCGGCGACGAGCGAGGCCACCGCCCTGCTCAGCCAGTTCGCCGCCACCACCGATCAGGCCGGCCAGATCGAGATCTGCCGCCGATCCAGCAGCGCTACGCCGACCAGCTGCCCGTCATCCCCTGTTCCCCGGTCCCGTCTGGGGCGCCTACACCGACGAGCACTTCACCGGCTGGCCCAGCCGGGACCACCTTTACGCCTCACTGAGCACCGCGCCGCCACCACCGTCCTGGTCCTCAACGCCCTCAGGCCCCGCGGCTGAGCTCCCTGCCGGCGGCCGCCCCACGCCGCGGGGCTCGCGAGGCTACCGGCCACCCGGCCGGAACGGGGACACTATCCCGGGCGGCGCATCGAGCCGCCCCGGCAGCTTGCCGCTCGATGCTCGGAAGGAGCGCGCCGGTGGCCTACATCCTCAAGCGCCTGGGCTACTACCTCCTGGCCTTCTGGGCCTCGGTCACCCTCAACTTCCTCCTGCCGCGGCTCATGCCTGGCGACCCTGTCTCACGCATGTTCGCCCTGCCCAGCGCCCGCCTCACCCGAGACGCAGGCCCTCCAGCTGCGCCGGCTGTTCGGGCTCGACGACGCACCCCTGTGGCAGCAGTACCTCCGCTACCTCAAGTCCATCCTCACCGGGGACCTGGGCGTATCCATCTCCCGCTTCCCGGCACCGGTCAGCGAGGTCATCGGCAGCCAGATCGGCTGGACCATCCTGCTGGGCGGCGTCGCCCTGGTCACGCGTGCAGGCGTCGGCAGCCTGCTCGGGAGAATCCTGGCGGCATGGCGGCGCGGGGAGTGCCGACTCGATCCTCGTGCCCTCCTGGTCTTCCTCGGCTCCTTCCCCTACTTCTGGCTGGCCATGGGCATCCCTCTACCTTCTCGGGATGGGCCTGGGCTGGTTCCCGCTGCGTCACGCCTACACCGCCGGGACCGTCGTGGACTGGTCCAGCCCCGCCTTCCTGGCCGACGTCGCACAGCACCTCGCACTACCGGCCCTCACCATCGTGGCGGTCTCCCTGGGCGGCTGGGCCCTGGGGATGCGTACACGATGATCGCCACCGCCTCCCAGGACTACATCCTCCTGGCCGAGGCCAAGGGCGCTCGCGCTCGCGGATCATGCTGCGCTACGCCGCCCGCAACGCCATGCTGCCCACGGTGACCAGCATCGGCATGTCGCTGGGCTTCATCGTCGGCGGCTCGATGCTCACCGAGGTCGTCTTCACTACCCCGGCATCGGCTACCAGCTCTTCAACGCCGTGGCGCCCTGGACTACCCGCTCATGCAGGGAATCTTCCTGACCATCACCGCCGCCGTCCCGGCCGCGAACCTCCTGGTGGACCTCGTCTACGTCCGCCTCGATCCCTCGCGTGCGCGCCGGTGGGCAGGGGAGTCATGGCTCGGCCCAGCGGTATCTCCAGCAGCGCCCGACGGCGCGCTCAACGGTGGCAGCCCCTCGATCGGCCTGCTCGCCTCCCTGAGCCGCCCCGCCAGCCCGGACTGGGTCGGTGATCCCTCGTCCTGCTCATCATCGCCGCGCTCCTGGCCCCCGTCGTCAGCCCCCGGCGACCCCGCCCGCATCACGGGCGCACCGGCCGCCGCCCCCGGCCCCGGCCCACTGGCTTCGGCGTGACGCCGAAGGGTCAGGACGTGCTCGCCATGACCCTGTGGGGCGCCCGCTCCTCGCTGGCCGTGGGCATGGGTGCGGCGTGCTGGCGACGCTCGTGGCCCTCGTCGTCGCCCTGGCCTCGGCCTACCTGGGGAAGGGGCGGTCGACGTGCCCGCTGTCCGTGGTCACCAACGTCTTCCTCCTGCTGCCGGGTCTACCGCTGCTCGTCGTCCCGGCCGCCTACATGCCGCCGGGTGGGGCAGCACCCTTTATCGTCCTTATCGTCACGGGCTGGGCTGGGCTGCCGCGTCCTGCGCTCCCAGGCCATGAGCCTGCGCGGCACGGACTTTCGTGGAGGCCGCCGTCGTCAGCGGGGAACGGCCGGCGCGGATCATGATGGGGGAGATGCTGCCCAACATGGCCTCGGTCGTCATGTCCACGCTGCTGGGCTGCGTCAACTCCGCCATCGGTGCCCAGGCCGGGCTCGAGTTCCTGGGGACTCGGCCGTTCCGACTCCGTGTCCTGGGGCACCAACCTCTACTGGGCCGCCACCGACGGCGCGCTCGCTGACCGGCCGCTGGTGGACCTTCGTGCCCTCGGGCCTCGCCATCGCGCTGGTCGCCTACGCCTCGGCCCTCATCAACGCCGGCGTCGACGAGGCCACCAATCCCGGCCTGCGCCGCGCGGGACTCTGGGGCGCCTAGTACGCGCCGGCCCCAGGCTCCAGCTGCCGAGCCGGACAGCGGTAACCGGGCCGTCCCTGAACCCTGTCCTACGTATCGAGGACCTGAGCGTCGAGTACGACGCCGGTGATCGCTCTGGCGAGGCGGCCGCGTCATCGGCGTCGACCGGTTCAGCCTCGCCGTCGGGCGGGATGAGGTGATGGGCCTGGCCGGTCCCTCCGGCTGCGGCAAGACCACGGTCGCGAGCCGCGATCATCGCGCACTGCTGGTCCACGGCGCGTATCACCTCGGCCGTGTCACTGGTGGGCGGGCGCGATGTCCTGCCCTGGAGGCGGGCGAGCTGCGTCGCTGCGCTGGCGGGAGGTCGCCATCGTCCCCCAGGCCGCTATGAACGCCCTCAACCTCGTCAGCGACGATCGGCGAGCAGATCGCCGACGTCCTGACCACCCACGATGGACCTGCGACGGCGCATCGCCCGCTTGAGCGCGCCGCCGAGCTGCTGGAGTCCGTCGGCATCTCGTCCGGCCGCCTGCGCGCCTATCCCCATCAGCTCTCCGGAGGGCAGCGCCAGCGAGTCATCATCGCCATGGCCCTGGCCCTCAGGGCCCCGCCTGCTCGTCCTGGATGAGCCGACCACGGCCCTCGACGTCGTCGTCCAGCGGGAGATCATGGAACTGGTCCTCGACCTCAAGGCGCAGCCTGAGCTTCTCCGTCCTGCTCATCACCCACGACCTGTCCCTCGTCGGCAGCGTGTGCGACCACATCGGCGCGTCATGGAGGCGGCCGCCTCGTGAGGAGGGGCCGGCTCGCCGCATCCCTCACCTCACCCGCCCACCCAGCGACGCAGGCCCCGTGTCGCGGGCTGCCGCCCCGATCCCGGCCGCAGGATCGACAGACATCGAGCCGAGCCGATTCTTGAGGTACGAGGGACTGCGCATGGACTTCCCGCCGGCGGGCTGCTCTCGCGGCGCACTATCCGTGCCCTGGACGCGTCGACCTGACCCTGCACCGCGGAGAGATCCCTGACCCTGGTGGGGCGGACCGGCTCGGGCAAGTCGACGCTCGCCCGCGTCATCGCGCGTCTGGAGACCCCCACCGCCGGGCGCCTCCTCGGAGGGCGCGACGTCCTGGCCGAGAACCGCGCTGCGCCTCCGCAGCTACCGCAGACGGGTGCAGATGGTCTTCCAGGACCCCTTCGCCTCCCTCAACCCGGCCCACAGCGTCGGGCATGCGCTGAGGGCGGGCCCTCGCCGTGCACCGGGGCACCGCTGATCAGGGCCGACATCGCAGCCGAGGCTGCCGAGCTGCTCGACGCCGTCGGCCTGGAGCCCGAGCTCCTTGGGGCGCGTCCGCGATGCCTCCGGTGACAGCGCCAGCGCGTGGCCATCGCCCGAGCCCTGGCCTGCAGAGCCCCGAGGTGCTGGTAGCCGATGAACCCACCTCGATGCTGGACGCCCTGCGCGCGCCGGCATCCTCGACCTGCTGCTACGGGCTGCGCGAAGAACGCGGCCTGTCCATCCTCTACATCACCCACGACCTGGCCTCGGCCCGCCACCTGCCGACACCATCGGCGGTGCTCCAGGCCGGCCGCCTCGTGGAGACCGGCCCTCACGGCCGAGCTCGCTGAAGCACCCGCCCACCCCGGCACCTGGTCCTCCTGAGCAGTGCGTTGGAAAAGCCGGCGAAGTCGGGGCTGTGACGGTGCTCCGGGTGTAGAGCATGATGCCGGCGGCAGCGTGATGCTGTGCTTCGGTGGCATCAAGGAGTCCAAGCGTCTCTGGAGCACGGTTCCTTAGGGGCGTCGAGGACTGACTGCTTATCTCTTGACGGGGATGTCGGTGAGGCGGAAGGGGTTGTTGGGGCGTGGGGTGGAGTGTCTGGGCAGGTTGGAGGTCGAGGTGACGGTGTCCTGTCCGGTGTCGGGCCACACCACTGTCAGGGTCGTGGTGTCACCGGCACCTAGTTGGTTGTCGGCGGTGATCTCGCTCAGAGGGCAGTGAGTGCCCCGAGCGGTGGTGTAGTCGGCCGGGTAGTAGCGCGTCTGGGGTGTCAGCAGGCTCAGCCCCGTCACCGCGCTCGTCAGCCTGTTGTCCTCCTCACCACGGGCGCTTCCGGCCAGCTGGGTCGGTTGCAGCCAGTCCGCCGGGCCGGTTTGAGTGCCTCCGGGGCCTCCGGTGGCCTTGACCTCGCCGACGAGGTACTTCCCGCGGCGGGTGACCTCGGTGAGCACGAAGGTCAACTCGTCCTGTCTCCCATCCCGTTTGACCGTGACCCCTCGCTGCCCCTGGCGACCGGTCCCTCGGCCTTAGGCAGGTCACCACCGCCATGACCCGCGCCCTTGCTCGCGTCGGGGCTCGACGTGGAGGAGGCGGCCTGGGTGGGTACCAGGGTGATCTCCACGCGGCGGTTGAGCTGACGGTTGCCGTCGGAGTCGTTGGGAACCCGCGGGTGCTCTCGCCCTGACCGTCAGTGGACACCGAGAAGGCCGACATGTTGGTCAGCTGCCCCAGCCTGTCGGAGACGGACGTCGCCCGACGCTTCGACAGGTCCAGGTTGTGGGCGTCATCGGCGACGTCATCGGTGTGCCCCACGATCGAGACCTCGCCACCGGGATAGGTGGCCAGCTGCTCGGCCGCCTTCTTCAACGTGGCGTCCGCCTGGGCGCTCAGGTCGGCCGAGTCCGAGTCGAACAGGACGTCGGAGGCCAGGTTGATGACCACCGACTTGCCCGTCACCCGCGTGTCCGAGGCCCCGTCCACCGAGGCAGTGAAGGTCTCCAACGCCACCGGATCAGGACTGCTCTCGGTGTCGTAGACGTCCTCCAGCGCCTTCTTGGCCTCATCGGACAGCTTGCCGTCGCGCACCACCGGCACGCCTTCGAACAGGCCGACTCGGGCACCAGGACATTGATGGTCGTGGCGTCGACCGGCTGAACAGGGCGTGCAACGTAGCATCGGGCTCCTCCTTCGTCAGCTCAGTGCTCTCGGAAGGGCCTTGAAGGTCTCCTGTACCGTACCGGCGTCGAGTCCACCAATCGCACGCCATCGGCACCAGTGAAGTTTTCCCGTACCGCTCCAGGCCAGGTGCACGTCGAAACTTCTTGCCGTCAGACGACAGACCGCCGGAGCCCATCTTGTCCAGGTGCACGGCCAGGGGCACCACCATGACGTCGTCGGAGACCGCAGCCGGCCCCACCGTGACCTTCAAGGTCGCCCCCACAGTCGTCACCGTCCGGGTCACGCCCCTGACCCGAACCACCTGAGGCACCAGCAGAGCCCGAGTTCGAGCCGCTCCGACGAGCCTGCCTTTCTTCTTCCCTCGTGCCCAGGCAGGCGGCCAGGACCGGCACCCCCAGGATCGACCAACCACCCACCAGCAGCGCACGCCGAGACACACGCCCTCAACACCATCACTCCTCTCCACGCGCCACACAGCATCCCCAGGCCCTACCCAGCCACAGAAACACAGTCGAACAAGACGATCATCTCATTAGATCACGATTTCATATAGCGCATGGGAGTATTACCGAACCCCTGAGTACCGACTGGACCAGGGGCTCGTGCCTTCGGAAGAGGCTCTCAGTGGTGTCGGACGTGACGGGCGGAGAGCTCCGGCTCAGCGGCTCACTGGTCTGGCTTGCGGCGGCGAGGTCAGCTCGATGCTCTGCCGCCGCGGGCCAGCGCCTCGACGGCACCGGACTGGGAGTTGCGGCGGAACAGGACGTTGGAGGCGCCGGCCAACTCGCGGGCCGAGACCACCCGCGGCTCCTTGAACAGGCCGTGGCTGCTGGCACCACGCCGCCCCTGCGGCATGAGGGAGACTTTCGTCCCGGCCGTCAGGTACAGCCCAGCCTCGACGACGCAGTCGTCACCCAGCAGGGATCCCCGAGCCCCGAGTTTCGCGCCCAGCAGGCAGCGCTCGCCCAGGGCTACGCGCTGGCGGCCGCCGCCCTGAGAGCATGCCCATGGTGGAGGCGCCGCCGCCGACGTCGGAGCCGTCACCGATGATGACGCCCTGCGAGATGCGGCCCTCGACCCATGGAGCGGCCCAGCGTCCCGGCGTTGTAGTTGACGAAAGCCGGCGTGCATGACCGTGGTGCCCTCGGACAGGTAGGCGCCCAGGCGCACGTTCGCAGCATTGCCGATGCGCACGCCCGAGGGCAGGACGTAGTCGGTCATGCGGGGGAACTTGTCCACCGGAGTGGACCTGTACCGGGCGGCCCCAGAGCGGCGCGCAGGCGGGTGCAGGTGGTCTCGAAGTCCTCGGCGCGGCAGGGGCCGGCGGAGGTCCACACCACGTTGGGCAGGCGGGAGAAAGATCCCATCCAGGTTGACGGTGTTGGGCTTGGTCAGGCGGTGGGACAGAGCGTGCAGGCGCAGGTAGGCGCCGGCCACCGTCTGGGGGCGTCGTCGAGATCGGCCCAGGTGCGCACCACGGTGGTGCGTACGCCGCGGGCCTCATCGCGGCGCTCCATCGGCGCTCAGGGTCGACAGGAGGTTGGCGTGTCCGTCCTCGGGCTCATCGCCGAGAACCGGGCGGGGTACCACGTCAAGGGTGTTGCCGTCGTCGGTCACGGTCGCCAGACCGAGACCCCAGGCACTGCGAGTCGTCATGGGAGAACACCCTACGGGACCCGGTGGCTGACCGAGGTGGACGGGCGTGCGAGAATCACCGCATGGCGCGCACGACGATCCACCCTCATGCGGCACGGCGAGTGCACAACCCCGAGGGCCTCCTCTACGGCCGCCTGCCCGGCTACCACCTGTCGACCCTGGGCCACCAGATGGCCCAGCAGGTCGCCGATGTCCCTGTCCGCCTCCGGGCACGACATCACCCTGGGTCATCACCTCGCCCCTGGAGCGGGCCCGCGAGTCCGGAGCGCCCACGGCCGCGCGCCTTCGGCCTGGCGCCGACGACGGACGCCCGCTCATCGAGGCGGGCAACCGCTTCGAGGGCGTGGCCGTCAACCGCAAACCGCTGGATCCTGGCCCACCCCGCCAACTGGAGCAGCTACGTCAACCCGCTGCGCCCCTCCTCGGGGCGAGCCCTACCGCGAGATCGTCGAACGCATGCGCGGCGCCGTCGTCTCCGCGCTCGAGCATCGCCGAGGGCCACGAGGCTCTTCTCGTCTCCTCATCAGCTGCCCATCTGGTCGCTGCGCCTCTTCCTGGAAGGACGCTCCCTGGCCCATGACCCGCGCCGGCGCCAGTGCGCCCTGGCCTCCCTGACCTCGCTTGACCTCGAGGACCACACCCTGGTGGGGCTGGGGCTCACTGGAGCCCGGCCGGAGACCCTGCTGCGCCAGGCCCGCGATATGGTGCCCGGCACCTCCGCCGCCCGGGCCGCCACCGGCCGGCCTTCCACACCGACAGCGACATAGCGACGACAGTGCCAGACAGCACCGAGGCGGCGCGGTGACCCAGCAGCCGCCCTCGCGCCCGGTCGGCGGCCAGGTCGTGCGCACCGGCAACCGGTCTGCGCATCCGGCGAGGTGATCGCGCACCCGGGAGCCCCGGCGGCCCTCCCGCGGCGCCCCTGGACCGGGCAGGACTTCGTGGTGGCACACCGCCGCCGTCCTGACCGCCACCCGACAGGGCTGGCGACCCAACCCGGTCTCACCGGCCATCGACCCCGTGCGCCCGGCCCTGGGATCCGGTGGAGGTCATGCTGGCCACCTGCGACGCCGAGTTGCTCATGTGGCGGCGCGGGGACGCCGCCTACAACCCCTCCCGCGGCTTCTTCCTGCCGGCGGCCGGTCGGCCTGGCCCCTGACAGCCGCCTTCTTCGGCGGGACAGGCCTGACTCAACCACCGGCGCCGCCGCGCCGCCGAGGCCGATGCCGTTGAGAGCGGCGCCACCCGGCCGCCGCCCGCCCTGACCGTCTCCACCCACGGCATCTACCTGGGTACGGGGAGGGCGTCATGCCCATCTCCTACGCCGACATCCAGGAGGTCCAGCTCACCGCCACCGGGAGATCGTCATCGCCGCCGCCAACGCCTCCGGCTCGGTGCGCCTGAAGATCCGGGCCCAGTGGGCCGAGCTCGTCCTCATCCTGTGGTCGGTGCGTACATGCCCGAGCACCCTCAGATCGTGGGGCGCGCCTGGATGCCGGACGACTGGCTCATCCACGCCGCCGCCCACGGCTACGACGTCGACACGGGTCCCCTGGCCCCAAAGCGCAGAAGGCCCTTCCTTGAGATCGTCTGAGACCCGACGTCCCAGTCCCGGTCTTCCCCGGTTTCAGCGCTGATCGGTGTCGGGCCGGTTGGTGCCGCCAGCATCTCCGGCATCGGACTGCCCAGTATCCTATCCTTCCCGGTATCGTCCCCGATCCCCGCATCGCCATCGCCCGCCGTCGACGGACTTCTCCGGGTGGTGCTTACGACGACGGATGTCCTGCTCCAGGTCCCGCAGGAACTCGGGGTCGTCGTCGGGAGCCATGGGCCGGGCGCGCTGCCGGGCGAGCGGAAGGTCGTCCCTCCCTGAGGACCACACGGTGGGCTCCACGTAGCCGCCGCGCTCCTCGGCGGCCTTGACCCGCGAGACGATGATCCAGGGCGATCGGGCCCGACGTCGGGAACACGACGATGAGCATGATCCACAGGAACTTCGGCATCCGCGCCGGCAGGCTCTCCTCGGCGTGCGCGCGCAGTCCAGCAGGGCGTACAGCGTCAGGGCGAACGCCAGGACGGTGGGAGGACGATACGCATGCGCCAACCCCTAGCCGAGCCGCACGGTCCTGCAGGCCCCTGCATCTGCGCATATCCCTCCCTCCGAAGGCGTGGCACGATCGTCCCGTGCCCGCCCCGCCCGCCTTCCGCCTTCGTGACCGGTGGAACCGCCCCCAACGATGTCGACGCCCTGCGCGCCGTCCCTCGCCGAGCGCCTCGCTCAGCGAGGCCTGCTGACGGCCCCGCGGCTGGCCGGCCGCCGGTACCGCGGATCGAGGCGGGGACGAAGAAAGGGGAGACCGCACCGCCCTCTCCACTGCTCGTGCCCATCGGCCCGGGCGAGGATGAGGGACCGCGTCCGGCCGACCCGGTCCCGCCGCATCACCCGAGTCCCCTGCGCACCGACCTCGTCCTGCGGACCTCCGGCTCCACCACCGGCACCGGACAGCTCATCGCCGTCAGCGCCGCCGCCCTCAGTGGCCTCCGCCCCGCGCCACCCACGATCGCCCGGGCGGCCCAGGGAACCCTGGCTCCCTGCCACTGCCAGCCCACCACGTCGCCGGCCTGCAGATCCTCATCCGCTCCCCTCATAGCCGCAACCGCTCCCGGTCATAGTGGACACGAGCACGGGATTCAGCCCGGCAGCGCTCGCGGAAGTCTCTGCGCTCGGCCCGGCGCTCCGCAGCTCCGACTGCCGACCCCGCTGCCGGCTCTGCTGCGACCCGCCTCTACGTCTCCCTGGTCCCCACCCAGCTGGTGCGCGTCCTGCGGGACCCGGGCGGCGAGCCGCGCCCCTGACCGAGGCCGACGCCGTTCTCCTGGGGGGCGCTGCCGTGGACCCGGCGCTGCTGGCCCGGGCCCGGCAGGCAGGCATCACCGTCGTCACCACCTACGGCATGAGCGAGACCGGCGGGGCTGCGTCTCACGACGGCCGCCCCTGGACGGCGTCGAGCTCTCCATCCAGAACCCCGACGCCGATGGGCGCAGGCCGCATCCTCATCTCCGGTCCGGTCCTGGCCGAGGGCTACCTGCAACCCGCCGACCGCGCGCCCGACGACGCCGGCGGGAGCTTTCTCAGGAGCGCTCGGTAAACGCGTCCTGGCCACCTCGGACCGGGGCCGGCTGCGCTCCGATGGGCGCCTGAGGTCCTAGGGCCGCCTGGACGATGTCATCATCAGCGGCGGCGTCAAGGTCGAGCCCCGCACTGTGGAGGAGGCCTCACCGGCATCGATACGGTGGCTGAGGCCTGCGCCGTCGGCCTGCCCGGATACGCAGTGGGGCAGCGCGTCATGCGCCGCCGTCGTACTCGAACCCGCTTCCGGGCAGGAGACGCCCGGCAACCGAGGCAGGTCCGACGGCGCGGCCCCTGCGCGAGGCGGTCCGACACGACTGGACGGCGCCACGCCCCAAGCGGATCGTCGTCCTGGAGGCCCTGCCGCTGCGCCCCAGCGGCAAGGTCGACCGGCGCGCGTCGCCCGGCTCCTCGCCGCAGCCGCAGAGCCCTGTCGAGCCCAGCGAGCCCGCTGAGCTTCAGGCCAGGGCCCTGATCTCCGCCTCACTCGGGCAGGTCGCCGGGCCGAAATGCGTCGTCGTCAGGGCGCCGGCGATGTTCGCCCAGCGCAGGGCCGTCGCCAGGTCCGTGCCGCGGGCCAGCGCGGCGGCCAGGACCCCGAGTGCGCGTCCCCAGCGCCGTTCGTGTCCACCGGGCGTCACCGGGATGCTCAGGGGTGCGGGTCGCCGAACCGCCGTCGGCGAACCAGAGCCCTGCTCCCGGCCCGTACCAGCACCGTCCCGAGCAGGCCCGACAGCGCCCGTGCAGGTGCTGGCGTGGTCGCCGGCCTCCACCGCCGACCCCAGACGGGCGGCGAGCAGACCGACTCCCGCTCGTTGAGCGACCAGATCGGGCTCCAGCTCGCCGATGCGCTCCAGCGCGGGCAGCGGAACTGAGCCGACCATGGGGAGACGTCGAACAGCGCCCGGCAGCCCACCCGGTCCTGTAGCCAGCTCGTCCCACCAGCCGCTCCAGCGCGAGCCCTGGAGGCCGCATCGGCCAGGAGTAGCCGGAGATAGACGACGTCGTCGCCGCGCACCTCGAGGTGGTTGAAGGCGTCGAGCGGCCCCCAGGTCTCGGCGCCCGTGCGTGGAGACAGGTGCGCTCGGCTCGCGCATCGGTCATGGCCACGCAGTAGCCCTGGTCGCCCGTCACGAGCGGCCCGACGTGGGTCCACGCCGATCGCCTCCAGGGCCTGCCGAGCCACTCTCGGCGAAGGGGCCCTCACCCAGCGGCCCGGCGACAGGTCTGACGCCGAGCCTCGGGCGGCCGCCAGCACGTTGAAGCCACCGCCGACGGCCATGGCGGCCTCGTCGGCGAACACGTCAGCGCCCTGGCTCGGGAATCGCCTCGATGCTGGGACCAGGTCGATAACGACCTGACCGGTGTGAATGACCCGCCCGGTCATGACCGCCTCCCGTCTGAGATGACCTCCTGGGACCTCCCCGCCGCCCCCGGAGCGGATATGCAGCAGGGCCTCGCAGAGCGGGCGAGTTCAGGCCCGAGCGCTCCAGCACCCTGGCCGACCGGCTCGGCGGGAAGAGACGAGGTGCGCTCGCCCCAGGATCGCCCCGGCCATCGCGGCGATGGTGTCGTGTCGCCCCGAGCTCGGCGGCGAAGCACAGGCCGGTCAGGGGCGCTGCGCGAACTCGCTGCACGACCAGAGCACAGGGGACCGATTCCGCCGACTCCACCGAGGTTCCCGACGTAGCTCGCGCAGATGGTCGGCCAGGGCGTCATCATGCAGGTTCCCTGCTCGTCTCCAGGGCCAGAGCGGGCGCGGGCCACGGAGGCCTTCTCCGTCCAGTGGCCCCTCCCGGGATGGGCGGCCACGAGTCCAGCGCCGCCTCCAGGGCGGCCTCGGCGTCGGCTCCGTCGATGGCCGCGCTGACCCGCGGCGGCGATGAGCCCGGCGGCCTCGAAGCCCTGGCGGGTGTCATGGGTGACCAGGCGGGAGTCGTGAATGGCCCGGGCCAGAGCGTCGTCCGCGGTACTCAGGAGAAGGCGATGCCCACCGGGGCTACTCGCATGGAGGCCGTTGGTGGTGCCCTCCCGACCGGTGCGGCGCGGGTCAGCGCCGGCGCGTACCCGCTCCAGGGCGAGCTTGGTGGAGGGACCCAGCAGGTCCAGGAGCCGCGGGCGCGCATGTCGTCCTCCCAGGTCAGGAGGGTATCGGCGAACCGGTGGGGGTCGATGTGACCGCCGCCGTCGATGAGGAGGCCGGCCAGGATGAGGGCCTGCTCGGTGTCATCCGTGACGCTGCCCGCCGGCATCGAGGGGGCGATGGGCTGCTCGGCCACGGCGCTGCGCAGGCCGGTGATGGTGCCGTAGTGCTGGCGGATCTGCTCTGGGCTCATGGACTGGGTGGGCTGCCCAGCGCGTCGCCGAGGGCCAGACCGGTCAGCGCCCCAGGGCGCGCTCGCGCATCGAGGGGACATCCGCCGGGCGCCCGGGTGCGGGATCGCCCGAAGGGGCGCGGGACGGGAAGCTGCGGCTGTCACGGGGTCTTCCTGATGATGACAGTGCTGGTGAGAGTGCCGGCACCGGTGAGTGCGCTGGTAGGGTCGCTGCCGCCTACCCTGAGAAGTTGGAGAGAGTCGTGAGCGGCGAGCGTCGTAGAGCGCACAGGACGGCGGACCTCGCGCCACCAGCTGGGCGGAGGTGCGCCTGCGCACCCTGCCTGCCGCCGTTGCCCCGTCATCCTGGGCGCTGGTGCAGCCGCGATAGAACTCTCGGTAGTGCGTGTCCTCCTGGCGCAGGCGTGGCCTGGCGCTGCAGTCGCTGCAACCTGGCGTGACTACTCCGACGGCGTGCGCGGCACTCGACGACGAGCGCTCGGCCGCCCCGCCTGACCGCCTTCCGGGCAGGTCGCCCCGGCACGGTCAAGCTCGCCGCCTTCGGCTGCTTCGGACCGGGGAGCCTCCTGGGCCTGGCCCTGGTGGTCCTGAGCGGACACTGGTGGCTGCTGATCATCGGCGCTGCGGCGGTCGCGGCCGCCTGGTTTCACACCGGAGGCCCCTGACCCTACGGCTACGCTGGCCTGGGGAAGTGTTCGTGCTCGTCTTCCGGCCTGGTCGCTACCGTGGAGACCACCACGTCCAGGCCGGCACGGTCCGGGCTGGCTGTGGCCCTCGGCCTGCGGGATCGCGGCCTGCTCGCCTGCCCCTGCTCATGGTCAACAACCCGCGCGACATCGACACCGACCCCCGCCACGGCAAGATGACCCTGGCCGTCCGCCTGGGGAGCAGGGGCGCAGCGCGCCTTCTCTGCCATGCTCTACCTGCCTCCTCCTGGGGGCGGTCGGGCTCTATGGGCTGCGTGATGCCGGATCGGCCAGTCCCGCCGACGGTGGGGGCGGGTCAGCCCGTTGCTTGAGCCTGCTGATCTCAGTGTGTGCCGCCCTGCTCTTTGCCACTGGTCCGTCGAGCCACCGCCCCTGTTCGCGCTGATGCCAGGGCCGCGACCTCATCGGCTCCTGCGTGACGCAGGACTTCTGAGCTGGCTTACGGCATCGCCTTCGCAGCCGCTACCGTCATCATCACTCTGTGAGGCCTTCTCCGACTCCGCCAACCCTGTCGTGATCCCATGAGACCGGCGTCGAAGTGAAGCACGTTAAGATGTTGTGATCTGAGCCACGTGAATATGTTTTGATGATCGGCGTCCGTGATCGGAAGGGGGTCACTAATGTCTCTCGATGAGTGCAGCGATGAGCGCAGACGCGCATTCCTCGTAGTTGGTGCTCTCGGGATCGTCTGGTTCTGACGATTCTGCGTTCTCCAGGAATGATGGGGAGCGCGTTGTTTCTCATCTTGATGTTTTGGTGGGTAGGTACACCTCCCTTTCTAGTATGTTAGAGGAAGGACTGCCCTTATTTGATCTGTCGACATCCGATGGATGGTTTCATGTCCTGCTTTGTGGCGGTTATCCTTCTATCTTCTTCATGTCTTTCTTCCTGCTTTTCAGTTATTCGGTAGTGGATTCTGAAGGCTGCACTTGCACAGGTTTATAGTTTCCTGGTGGTGGTCCCGAGACGTCTCTTGGATTGATTTCAGGTGGGGTAGCTGAAGCGTACTGCATCGAGATGGTGCAGTCACAGCAACTTTGTGCGTGTCTTCTGACTGGAGGTCATGGGAACCGGAGGAAGGTGAGGGTGAAGAATTTTTGAATACCTACTCACCCTCCGATCATGACTGCTAGGGGTCTCAGATTCCAGGTTTGCGAGGTGTTGGCGTGTCTGGGCTCGCAGGCGCAAGGCGCGTGGCACTGGCTTTGGCGCCAGGGTGTGGACCGCGGAGTACAAGGGATATCTACGGCAAGGCGACACCCGTCCTGGAGTCGCTTAACGACGTTGCCAAATGACGTGGGCTGCACCGAAATAACGGTGCAGCCCACATTCGGGGTCGCGGAAGCCGCTGTGGCTCAGCGGGCCGGTTCGGCATCGAGTGGAATCACGGATCGGGCTGGTGGGTGATGCGGCTGCGCAGGTCGCGGCGCACCCAGCTCGATGGACCACAGCCAGATGACGCCCCAGCGCCTCGGAGAAATGCTCCGCCCAGGTCTGCCCGCCGGCGACCCGCATGGGAAGGGCGAGGGAACCGTGCCCGTCAGCGGCATAAGCACCAGGTGCGCCCCCACCCACACGAGCAGACCGAAGGCGGCCCCCTGCCACAGCGTGATCGACTCGTAGTACTCCGCCATGACGCGGTAGAAGAGGGCGAAGACGATCGCGAAGCTGAAGTGGATGATGAAGGAGTAGATCGGCGAGGCCCTCGTTGCCGTTGAAGGTGACGCCGGTGTGGACTGCTCCGAGGTCATCCCAGTTGCTCCAGGAGCCCTGAGGCGGGTTCGTGGCGTTGCGCTCCGGGGTGCGGGGCAGAAAGGGACCTCCCATCCCGAACTTAACGATGGCGGAGAAGAGCCCTCCGATGATGCTGACGACGATTGCGGTTCCGATCCGTCGCCGCGTGGGTCGGTCTTCTCCAACAGGGTGGACATCGCGGAGCGCCTCCGGGGGATCGGGGGAGCAGGGACAGGGCGGTGACCGGGTCGGTGGACGGCTTGCAGTTCGAACGGTGTCTTGGTCGTCCGTGTCCACCGACCCGGCCTCCGGAAGCCTGGCATGAGAGGGTCCGACCGCAACGCTGTCGTGATCTACGGCTGGTCGTGTCCCACGTGTGCTGGAGAGGGATTGAGGGGTAGAACATGAGGACCCCGCCACAGCTGTCGCTGTGACGGGTCCCGTCATGGATGGTGCAGGGTCTACCGGCTCCAGTTGCCGCCGCCCTGCTCGTTGCCGCTGTCGCGGCTTCGCGGAGCCGCCCTGCTGGTTGCTGCCACCACCCCGTTGCCCTGGTGGTTATCGCCCTAGAACGGAGCCGCCCTGCTGGCGGTGGTGGCGGTGCTGTCGGGCCGCCCCTGGTGGTCGCCGCCCTCGGAGCTGCCCTGCTGATCGCCGCCCTCCCGGAGCCGCCCTGCTGGTCGCCGCCCTCGGCTTCGCGGAACCTTCGACGCCGCCCTGTTGTCGGCACCGCCGGACATCTTGCTGTCGGCGCTGGGGGTCGCGACGCCGTCGTCGCTGCTCTTGCCGGCGGTCTGGTCGGTGGCGGAGTGGTCGAGTGCTCGAGCCGGAGCCGGAGCAGGCGGCAGACCGAGTCCGGCGGTGACGATGAGGAGTGAGGCGAAGGCCTGGCACGAGTAGCGGTGGATCGCAGGTTCTCCTTATGCGGTTGCTGGTGCGGTGTCAGTGCGGGTCGGCGTGAATCACTGTGAGTCACTGTGAGTCCTGAAAGCGACCCGCTCTTGCGGATCCGGAGTCGCCGTCGTCCGTGCTGTTTGCAGACGTTTCACGTGGAGTCCGACGGCGCCCGTCGTAGTGACGATCGTCAGCAGACGGCTGTGGTTGTTCGACAATCCCCGTTGCCGATGGCTCGAACCACTTTCGAGACCTGCAACAACAAACGGACCGAAAGGGTGAATCATCGTGACAACCATCTCTAGTCTGGTGGTCATCGGACTGCTCGGAGGGCTTATCACGGGCATCTCGCCGTGCGTCCTGCCCGTGCTCCCCGTCATCCTCCTCTCCGCGGGAGCGCAGGGCGCGCGTGGGACGGAGAGAGTCCGCGGCGGCCCCGTCTCCCGTTTTCATCCCTCACCGTGGTGACCGGCCTTGTGGTCAGTTTCACGGCATTCACGCTTCTGGGTCGACCCCGCTGAGCCTTCTCCACCTGCCGCAGGACCTCATCCGGTGGATCGGCATCGTCACGCTCGCCCTCATCGGCCTGGGCATGATGCTGCCGAGGGTCATGGAGATTCTGGAGCGCCCTTCGCGCGCTTCCAGCGCTTCGGCGGTTCGAAGAACCCTCGAACAGGTTCCTCCTCGGCCCTGGTGCTGGGGCCGCCTATGCCCTGCGCCGGCCCGGTTCTGGCAGCCGTCGCCGTGGCGGGTGCTACGGGAGGATCGGCGTCGACACCGTCGCACTGGCCCCTGTCCTTCGCCATCGGCACGGCGATCCCGCTGCTGGCCTTCGCCCTGGCCGGGCGCGGCATCACGGAGCGGATCCGGGCCTTCCGCACCCGCCAGCGCGCCATCCGCATACGTGGCGTCGTCATGCTCGGCCTGTCCGTGGCACTGGTCCTGGACGCCCCGGCTGCCTCTCAGCGCCGTCTGCCCTGACTACACGGCCTCCTCCAGGCCCGCACTGACTCCTTTTTGCACGGTGATTCCTCCTCGGGACCACGCAGGCCTGGAGCCGCCAAGCTCGGCGACTGCGGGCCGCTACCCGCCATCGAGGTGCGGTGGCCTGGCTCAACACGCCCGGCGACCAGCCCTCGACCCAGGAAGGACCGTGCCCGGCAAGGTCACCCTGGTGGACTCTTTCGCATACTCCCGCATTAACTGCCAGCGTTCCGTACCCGGCATCGAGAAGCTGCACCAGACCCTACGCCAAGCACTGGCCTGCAGGTGATCGGCGTCCACCCCCTGAGTACGCCTTCGAGAAGGAGGTCGACAATGTGCGCGGTGGCGTCGAGCGCTGGGCATCACCTACCCGGTGGCCGTCGACCCAACCTGACCACGTGGACCAACTCCCGACAACCACTACCGGCCTGCCCACTACCTGGCCGACGCTAAGGGCAACGTCCGCCAGACCCACGTCGGCGAAGGCGGGAGGCCACCACGGAGAAGCACATCCGCGAACTGCTCAAGCAGGCCGATCCGAACGCGTCCCTGCCCGCACCCGTTTTCTCCGAGGGCTAACGACGACGCGGGCACGAACAGCCCCCTGCACCCCGAGACCTACCTGGGCTCCGGACCGGGCCTCGGCTTCGGCACAGGGCGCCCTGCACAAGGGACAGCACTCCTTCTCCTTCCCCTCCCATCTTCAGGCCGACACCTTCGCCCTGGACGGCACGTGGAAGGCTGAGCCGCAGTCCATCGCCCCGGTTGAGGGTAGGGCCGCCTGCGCCTGTCCCTACCGCGGCAAGCAGGTCAACCTCGTCGTCTCCGGGAGGGAGACCTGACCTGGACGGTCAACAGGGCAGACCCGCACCACCCACGTCTCCGGCGTTCCCCGAACGGGAGTGGAACTGGTCCACACCGACGAGGCGGGACTCAGGCAGCTCGAGCTGAGGCATCGCCCGGGCTGCAGCTGTACTCCTTCACCTTCGGGTGACCCGACAGTGACGGCAGGGACGACCGAGGAGACGATGCGATGAGCCTGGTGACGCTGGAACCGCGGACCGGGACGCGCACCGTTCCCGCCCGCGGGCTCACCTATCATTCCCCTGTGACAAGCAGTCCAGCAGCTCCGAGCGGGAGTGGATCGCACAGGTGGCCGACGCGACGCCGACGCCTTCGCCCGCCCCTGACGCGCCTGGTCCTCTCGCCTTTTCGCGCTGATCCTGCAGATCGTCGTCGACCGCGCCCAGAGCGAGGAGGTCCTCGAAGTCTTCCTCGAGGTGTGGCGTACGGCCGGTTCCTTCTCCCCGGCTCGGGCAGCGCCCGTGCCTGGCTGAGTGACCATGGCCAGGCGCCGGGCCATCGACCGGGTCCGTTCCTCCCAGTCCTCCCGGGACCGGGAGAGCCGGTAGCGCTGACTACATGCCCGACGTCGACCTGACAATCCCAGCAGGTCGAGGACAGACCCGTGGGCGAGCAGGTGCACGGGCGCTCGAGGCAGTGGGGGAGCCCCTACCGCTCCACCATCGAGCTGGCCTACTTCACCGGCCTGACCCACCGCGAGATCGCCCGCCGCACGGATACGCCGTTGGGAACGGTCAAAACCCGCATCAGGGACGGAATGGCACGGTTGACGACGAGAGCTGGGGGTGCAGTCAAGAGCGACCGCGACAAGACTCACGAGGGCGCCATCAGCGGCGGTGCCGATGCGCCGGGCGCCGGGAGGCTCGATGGCGTCAGGGCCATCGACGACGTCGAGGTCTTCGACGATGAGCTCGACTCGAGACAGGCGCCCTGCTCAGCCCTCGCTCAGGCCCGTGGCCCCGCCGGCCGAGATCCGCGCCTCCCTGTTGGAGGCCATCGCGCGAGCCGCAGAGCGGATCAAGTCGACGAGGCCGTCGGCACTGCTGATGAGGGTGCCACTGAGACCGGCGGTGACGCTGACGGCGACTCCGCGGTGAACTCTTCCGCGGAGCCTGTCGCTGAGCATGGAACCGATGGACATGGAGCCGGCTCGGCCGGCTCGGTGAACTCATCCGTTGTCCCTCTCGATGCATGCGCAGGCGCCGCTCCTCCTGGCGCACCGGCCTGATACGGGCGGCCGCGGCCGTGGTCCTGCTCGGCGTCGGGGGTCCGGCGTGGGCGCTGGAGCGCACGGGGCGCGGTCGACGAGGCGATGGACTCCATGGCCCCCACCCAGCACTACGCCCACCTCAATCAGGCCCAGGACGTCCAGCGGGTGACCGACACAATGCCGGACGGCCACGTCGCGACCCTCACCTGGTCTCGGGACATGAGCATGACCGCGTCTGACCCTACCGGCTGCCATGAAGGAGTCGGCCGGTGAGCGCAGTCTCCAGGTCTGGCTCAAGAGGGGAGGCGACCACCTCGCTGGGCGTCTACGATCCCCGCGACGGTGCCGGTTTCTCCTTCCTCGACATCATGCCCAAGCCCGGCCAGCAGATCGTCATCACCATGGAGCCGAGCCGGCGGATCGGCCCAGCCGACGACGCCGCCTCTGGTTACCTTGCGGCGAGCGAGACTCCGACCAGGGCCGGCACTGCGACCGGTTCACCGTCTCGGGCCCCTCGGCCAGTCCTGCTGGGGACTCCGCCCCAGCGGCTGGCCGAGAGCAGCGATGGTGAAACGAGCACCCAAATCGTGATGCAGTTAACGGTGAAATCACTCATGAGAATCTCGGCCTCGATACTGATGGACGTCAGTGCGCCTGAGTAATTTCGGCATTCCGCGGTTTCCTGAGGTCCGGCTGGAGGGGCGGCCGGAAGGGCGGTGGCCGTCGCGATGAGCAGAAGATGATGAGTACTTCTTTTACCGTCTCTGGCAGGGTCTGCGGAGAATTCTGAGGCGTGAATTCCCTTTCAGAATATTCTCCCCATTCCGGTACTCGCTATGAATCGGAATGTCGTCGATATATCGACCGTCAAGCCTTGAGATGCGGTCTCGACGGCGGCTCAGGGTCGAAAATAGTACGGGAAGGAGACCAGTCGGGCGTGCGGCGCTGGAGGAATGCGTCGCGCCCTTCGACGACCTCGTCGGTCATGTAGGCCAGGCGCGTGGCCTCGCCGGCGAGACCTGCTGGCCCGGCCAGGCCGTCGTCAGCCAGGTTGAAGGCGAGTTTGAGCATGCGTGATGGCCTGCGGGGACTTGCCTGCCACGGTGGCGCGGCACTCCGGGGCCCGCTCCTCGAGCTCGGCGGGGACCGCTTCGTTGACGACCCCCAGCGTCTCGGCGGTGACGGCGTCGTAGGTGCGGGCCAGGAAGAAGATCTCGGAGCACGCTTGTCCCCGACCTGGCGGGCCAGGAGCGCTGGAGCCGTAGCCGGCGTCGAAGCTGCCGACATCCGCGTCGGTCTGCTTTGAAACGCGCGTGCTCGATGGATGCCAGGACAGGGTCGCATACGACGTTGAGGCTGTGCCGCCGCCGGCCGCCCAGCCCGGCATGCGGCGATGACGGCCTTGGGCATGGTGCGGATGAGGCGTTGGACCGTCCAGGATGTGCAGGCGGCCCGCGCGGTGTCGAGGCGGGCCTGGGCGGCGGCGACGTCAGCCTCGTGACTGTAGGCGCCATCGTCCGCATCGCCGGGCTGGCCCCAGTCGTCGTCTCGGGGCAGCGGACGCCTGGTCGCGCTCATGTAGCGGTAGCGTCCCGGCCGCGGATGCGCTGGTCGCCCCCGGAAGAGAAGGCCCAACCGCCGTCGCGCGGGAGTGGACCGTTACCGGTGAGTGGGACGGCGCCGACGTCGCCACTCATGCGCGCGTGATCCAGGACCCGGTAGAGCTCGTCGACGGTGTGGGGGCGGAAGGCGTTGCGCACCTCGCGGGGCGGTTAAGCCACCCGGACCACCGGCAGATCCCAGCCAGGTGCCGTCCCGTCCCGCACGCACCCCCGGTGTAGGTGACGTCCGTGAGGGCCTCCTGCGACAGTGGGCCACCGGCCTCGGCGTGGAGGAAGCCGGGCACCTCGCGCCAGTCGGGAGGATCGAAGATCTCGAGACGCGGTGCGGCAGCGGGCGGAATGGGGCGGGGCTGGCGTTCATGGCCCCAGCGTAGGGCCGGTCGAACTCGCTCAGTTTCCCAGGGCAGCGGCGATGGGCTCGGTGCGCGGTGTGACCGAGGCGGTGGAGGACCTCGGAGACGTGATGCGCACGGTGTTCTCGGAGATATCGAGCCTCCTGGCGATGCGGCGGTTGGTCAGGCCTCCAGAGGGCAAGCGTAGACCTCCTGAAGCCGAGGCGGAGCTCGGCGACCAACTGCTGGGTGCAGGCCTCGGCGGTTCGACGGCGCTGCTCCGGACTGGTAGGCGTTAGAGACGAGCATCTCCGTGGGCGCGAGGACATGACCGGTTCGCCTCGGCTGGCGCGGAGAGCGTAGCGGCGACGTTCTCCGTGCTCTCATCCTGGTGATGAATCCGTTGACGCCTTCTGCCAAGGCGTCGGCGAGCGATATTCGTCGCGGCTGAAAACGGTGAACATGACAATCGGGCATTTTGGGAAAGCGCTGGTAGATCGCTTTCGCGGTCTGGGCCCCATCCATATCCGGCATGTCGCTGTCAGCAGGGACGACGTCGATCAGCTGCTGCCCGGTCATGAGCAGGCTGATGGCTGTCTTCCCCGGAGGCTCGCGGCCACGACGGTGATGGCCCGTTGCGCATCGAGTTGCTCGGCAAAAGTGGTACGGATGACGGGATCGTCATCGACGATGAGGACTCGCAGGGAACGCAAGGTATGGCTAGGCATAAGCGCTCCTTCCGGCGGTGACATGAGGATCCCGCATTAGTGGTCGGTATGCGCGATCTCGTTCCAGGGAGACTGGCGAGAACGGTCCAGGAGGTTCCGATCGGTTGGAGCTCAGTGAACGGCGCTCTCGAACCGATCCTGGAGCTGCCAGTAAACCGTACCCTCCGCGCATCTCCTCGGGGACCTCCTGCGCCCGCCAAGGAGAGCTGCAACTGATGAAGAGGGTGTCCTGTCGTGTTCCACGAAGAGGAGACGAGGTCGTGCGAGAATGTATTTGAGGGCATTGAGGGTGTTCTCGCGAGATGAAGGCTACCAGGAGCCGGCCGGGTTCGAGCGGTGCAATGATGGATCTTCTCGATGCCGTCGGAGTCCGCATCCAGGACGATCTCGTGCTGGGACAGCGTGGCGGCGCTGGAATCGATGATCTCCTGAAGGGTGGGCTCTTCCGCGCAGCCCCTGGGAGACGGCGAAGGTTGTGAATGAGCAGGCGCAAATGGGACGGGGCCTGCTGGGTACGGTCCTGCGGATCGAGAATGCGGTCGCGGTCGTCACCGTTCGGAATCTTGATGGAGCGGGAGATGATGCATACAGGTGAGGTCGGCGGCCAGTCGTCGTGGAGACTGTCAGCAATGTCACGGCGCAGCTGTTGAATGAGCTCGGCAGCGACTTCTTGGAACGCTCCGCCTCCTGTTGTATCTGCTCCAGCGTTCCTTGGCTCGTCGCAGTATAATTCCAATACTTGAGCACAAGGCGCATAAATGGCTGAGGCCAGAATATTAGATTAATGCGTATTCGCCGCTAATTTGCGCATAAAAATAGAATCGAAAAATTCAAGGATTGCTAAGCTGAATCCCGTCTGTTACGCAATGAGGTCGACTATGATGGCGTGAGACGGATCCATCCCCATGAGGGTGTATGTTTTGGCGTTATGAAAGACAGTACAAAGTACTGTTGTAAATCCTGCCATGCCGACAGGGAGTTTTTGATGTAGATATAAATTATAAATGTGAAGATCTGCAGTACTGTCAGGTTACTGAAACTCGGTCGGGTGAGGTGAGGAGAGTTTGAAGGTCCGAGGAGTGTGATGAGGTAGGCGGTGAGTAGCAGCGTAATCTCTCTGCAAGTGCAGCATAAATCTGTTGTACCGCACCCAAAGAAGGAGAGTAGACTTGTTCTCTGCATTCTGGGAATAAATTAACTATCGGTTTTTGGTTCTGTAATGGTTGGTGGTGGGATTGCCTTGAATGAACTCCAGAGTGCTTTACTCCTGCAGAGTTTTGTTGCAGGAGTAAAGCACTTCAAGAGCCAGTGATTTTATGACCAGAACTTTGAGCGCTGCATGCCGGAGCGGGCGGGAAGAGGGCACCAGTCGTTGTATGCCCTGCCCATGAATGTCGGTGAGTTGTCCTGCTTCGCGGGGGCGGTGGTCGGCACGGCGCTGGCCGGCGCGGCGAAGCCCGCCAGAAGGAGGGCGACAGAGAGATGCGGGCGACGGTTTCATCGGGAACTCCTATCTAAGAGGGTGTCAATGCGCGAGTTATCCTACCATTCTTGTAGTTTGGGACAACTGCGTTCTTTGCGGCTTCGGTTGATTCGCTTCTCAACAAAATTGTTGAAATGGAGGGCGGTGCCGTTCTGGGGCCCGCCCTGGATGGGGAGAGCAAGGTGCGGTTGCTCTGCCGCCCTCGCGGCCATGATGTGGGTGATGAGGACCTAACCGCCCTCTTCTCCCGTAGTCGACTGGGCGGTGTGTACTGCGTGGCCCGTCATTTGTGATCCGAGACGCGATCTGATCCGACGTCAGATCTTCGGAAGGTCCACCCCGCGCCGAACGTCGACACAAAATGTGAATATACTCACTTATAGGGTGTTTGAGATCCTCCAGTTGTCGGATGTGCGAATCATTGGACTGATGCGGGCCCGTCTGTGTTCGTCGGTGCGCATGGCTCATGGGAGTCCTCGTTATCCGTGAGTTGCTTCAATCATTTCCGGCGCTGAGGATCGGTGAGACCGACTCTACTCGTGAGGCGATCCTCGTCCCGCTCGTCGGCGTGTCCCCAACCACGCCCACGCAGGCGTGTCAAGGCCCAACGGCCCCGCGAATCCGAGGGTCCTGGGTGCTTTCAAATTGACCACCCGAGATGCTCCGCAGCACCATGAAATGGGCTTGTGGCCGTCACGAGGGTCCTGGAAGCGAGCTTCACAATCCGCCTCTGTATCCTCCTTGCGGGTGCAGGTCCAGGAGTCTAGATCGCGAGGAGTGCTGTGAAAGTAGTAGAGGCAACCATGTCTCACAAGGTCTTCGGTCGCCGATCGTCTGACGAGTCGAAGCCAAGGCTGGCAAGACGCGGGACGACCTGGGGAAGTCGGGCAGACCGCCGCCGTCATCGACACCCTTCGGACGTTGACAAGGTGGGATCTTCGTCGTCATGGGCCTGTCGGGCTCGCAGTCCACGCTCATCCGCATGGTCAATGGCCTTCCCATCACCGCGGGCAGCATGACCCTCTACGGGAGGACCTGGCCCACATCTCCAAGTCGAAGCTGCGCGAGCTGCGCCGCAGGCGGGTCTCCATGGTCTTCCAGAACTTCGCACTCCTACCGCACCGGACAGTGGGGGAGAACGCCGCCTACGGCCTGGAGATCCAGGGGTCGGCCGTTCTGAGCGCGAGCGTCGGGCGAAGGCCCTGTCACTGGTCGGGCTGGAGGGCTGGGGCGTATCAGCCGGGCGAGCTCTCGGAGGGATGCGCTGCGTGTGGACCTCGCCCGCGCGCTAGCTGCCGAGACCCGGACATCCTGCTCATGGACGGGCCTTCTCCGCGCTCGATCCGCTGATCCGCCGCGAGATGCGGACCAGCTCATCGACCTTCAGGGCAAACTCGGTAAGACGATCCTGTTCATCACCCACGACCTCAACGAGGCCATGCGGCTGGGGGAACGGATCGCGATGATGCGCGACGGGCGCATCGAACAGGTCGGTACCGCCGAGGAGATCCTCCGAGACCCGCGCTCCGACTACGTCTCGCGGTTCGTGGCCGACGTCGACCGCACCTGGGTGCTGACGGCCGGTTCCATTGCGGAACCGCCCTCGCGATCCTGGGCTCGACCGCAGCCCGCGCGCCGCCCACAAGCTCCTGAGGGAGAACCAGCCCTCATGGCTGCTGGTGCAGAACCGCGACCGCACGCCCTTCGGATACGTTTGGGAGACGACGTCGCCCGCGCGGTCGAGAGGGCTCCGACATCCTGCCGCTATCCACGGTCCACGAGATGCCGGTCGTGTCGCACACGACCCCGTCAACGAGCTCGTTCTCCCACGCCGCGCAGCACGTCGCCCATCGTCGTCGTCGACGACGACAGGCGGATCTCCGGGTCATTCCACGTCAGCCCGCTGGCGGCCATCGGTGATCAGAACCAGGGGTGTGAGCGCCGGCAGCGCTGAGAGACGCCGAGCTCGAGCTGCACAGGCCGATGACGCCGCGCGGAACGCCGTGGCGGAGCAGACCGACGAGCAGGCCGGAGAGGCCAGTGAGACCACCGAGGCCGAAAAGGAGCCGACGCCTGATGATTCTGTACAGACCTTCATTCCCAAGATTCCTCTGGGCAAGCTGGTCGAAGGCCTCGACTGACTGGATCCAGAACCATCTTCACGGCCTCACCGTGGTCTCCATGCCGGGACCTCCCGGTCAACGACACGCTCGTGGACCTGCTCTTGGCCGTGCCGCCGTTGCTGCTCATGGTGATCGTCTCGCGCTCATCGCCTGGGTGGCGAGTCATGGAGGCTGGCGGTGGGAACCGCCGTCACCTTCCTGCTCGTCATCTCCCTGGGGCAGTGGGACAACGCAATGGGACATTGGTCCTGGTCACCATCGCCACCCTGACCGCTTCATCTTCGCGATCCCCTTGAGATCTGGGCCGCCCGAACAAGTACGTCAGCGCGGTCATTCGCCCGGTCCTCGATCTGATGCAGACGATGCCGCCTTCGTCTACCCCCATCCTCAGTCCTGTTCTTCTCCATCGGAGTGGTTCCCGGCATGTTCGCCACGCTCATCTTCTCCATGCCCCGGGGTGCGGATGACCGAGTTGGGCATCAAGCAGGTGGACAAGGAGACCGTTGAGGCGGGTCGCTCCTTCGGTGCGACCGACTGGCAGATCCTTCGGGGCATCCAGCTGCCCCTGGCCATCCCCACCATCATGGCCGGCGTCAATCAGGTCATCATGTTGGCCCTGTCCATGGCCGTCATCGCGGGCATGGTCGGCGCCGACGGCCTGGGCAAGGAAGTCGTCAACGCCCTGTCACTATCGACATTGCCAAGGGGACCGAGGCGGGACCGTCCATCGTGTTCCTGGCGATCTTCCTGGACTGGGTGACCGCGTCTCGGTGCGCCGCGGGGAGGAGGCTCGCTGCTCTCGCTCATCAAGAAGCGGTGACTCGCTGACTCGACAATGCTCTTCCGCTCCGCCTCGCCGACGCCGGGCGCCCACCGAAGGAATGCCATGCGAACCTCCCCGCCGCACGTTCACTACCGCCCTTGCCTCGCTGGCGGCCGCGGGATCCTGGGCCGCTTGCGGCAGAAGCTCTGGCGGGAGCAACGGCCCGGCTGGGCTCGTCCCGTCCTGGGCGATGGCCTGTCCATGACCCCATCTGCTCAAGACTCAGCTCGAGAAGGCCGGGTACCAGATCGAGCTGACCGACCTGAGCGAGGCCGGGCCGCTCTACGCAGGACCCAGCCAGGGGCGGTGGATCTCTCACCGCGCAGCATGGCCCGGACATCACCCACAAGGACTATGGACAGAGTACCGCAAGTACATCGAGGACCTGGGGGCCTACTACGACTCGCCCAGCTGTGTTGGTCGGTCCCCGACTACTCCTCGATGGCCCTCGATCGAGGACATCAGTCCCACGCCTCGCAGATCGACAAACCGGATCGTCGGTATCGAGCCAGGGTCCGGTCTGGTCAAGGTCTCCGAGAAGGTGATCCCGCATACGGGCTGCAGGACACGAAGTTCCTGACTTCCTCCACTGCGAGCATGCTCACCGAGCTCAAGAAAGCCGTTGACGCCAAGCGGGGAGATCGTCGTCACCCTGTGGCACCCTTCTGGGCGAACACCACCTTCAACATGCGCGACCTGGAGGATCCCAGGGGGCCTTCGGCAAGGGCGAAGGACTCCATTTCCTGGGGCGCGAGGATTCGCGCAGGAGTATCCCGAGGTCGCCAGCTGGCTCGGCTCCATCAAGATGGATGAGCCACCTATGGCGGCCTCGAGGACTTGGTCGTCAACACCTATGGCGAGGGCAAGGAGGATGAGGCCGCCATCGCCTGGTCCCAGAAGTATCCGCAGTACGACTTCAAGAAATCCTGATGCCATACGGACCTTCCGTCCCTCCTAGTGCAGGGTGGCGCTCGAGCGCCGTGATCCCGTCGTCGGCGTGCTCGACGGCGGGATCGCCTCGTGAAATGCGACCGCCAATGGGGAGCAGAGCCTATCGCGGGGCGTGCTCCACCCGCGTAGCGTCGGTGCCGAAGAGAAAGGAGGTTCCCCATGGGCATCAGGCGGCAGGTCCTACGACGATCAGGGGCGGTTCATCCGAGCTGCGCCCCTTGGTATTCCCCAACAGCGCGGCTCGAAGGAAGCAGTGGATCTCATGGGGACTTGGTGTCAGCGCTCTCGTCGTCCTGGTCGGCTCCTTCATACTCATGCAGGTGGTCGCTGCGAATGCAGTCGCGGTGCGTGATGGTGTCGGCTGGGTGCTGGCACTCGCCGGCCTTCTCCTGGCGCCCCTTCCGCTGGTCATGTACTCGATGCTGATGGCCCTTGGCTCCTTGCGCAGCAGAGCTGGAATGCGCGTGGACGCGGGTGGGATCCATCTGAGCTCGGAGAGAGGGGACAGGACGTTGGACTGGGACAGCGTGCGCGGTCATATCGACGTCGTCGTGACCACCTGCTCGTCTCAGTTGAGCAGGGCGTCGGCGTCATCCGCACCGTTGTGGTCCTCGGGCGATCGGATCGAGCTTCCTGGCTCGATGTCACGGGGGCTGACGAGCGCCAGGCGCAGCAGCGGGTGCGGGAGCACGCCGTCGACCTCCTGGCCCGGGACCCGCATCCAGAGGTCTCGGTCCTGCCTGCGGAATCGGGACTGAAGCGCCCCGCGTCCCTTCTTATGGAACAGTTCAGCGCCAGCGGAGGCGCGACGTCGCTCACTGTGCGCTGCTTCGCCCTCATTCCGCCTCTTGCCCTGGCTGCCGAGCTCGCCGCCCTCATCTGGGGCGGTTCGGGATACACCTTCCCTCCTCGTCATTCCGAGGGCTGCTGGCCTGGTGGACCTGTGCGCGCTGGTGTACCTGGTGGTGCTGTCCTCCTGGCTGCATGCGCCGACCTACGTCATCGCTGACGCCTCAGGGCTGACGGTCCATGGGCGTCAGGGCCGCTGGAAGGGGCAGTACGCGCTGACCTGGGATCAGGTGCGCAGTCGTCTGGAATCGCAGGTCGTCAAGGTTCCCGCGGGCTGGGAGGCGCAGGTCGTGTGCCGCGCCGACGACGGGCGCGATGTCGTTCTGACGGGGGCCTCGTTGCTTGCCCCGGATGAGCGCACGGCCAGGCGCATGGCGCACGAGCGCATCGCCCTCATTTCCTCCTACGATCCGGCTGGCCCATCCCCGGCGGACGAGGAGTCTACTCCTCGATGCGGGTTGCCGTCCTCGTCGAGGTAGTAGCCCTCGTCGTCGATCGGGCGGAAGGTCATCCGGCCATCGGCGATCTCCTCGGCGAAGTGCTCCCGGGTCATCATGCGAACTTTGCGTCCTCGTTCCTTGAGCTCCTCATAACTCACATGATGTCCCACGGTTTTTCAATCGAGCAAATAACGATGATGAAGAACAGACATACGAAACCTGTCATGTACAGGGCTGTGGGCAACGTCGGGATGAAGAAGACTGGATGCAGCGGCTGCAACGGGCGCGAACACGAAAGAGATGACCGCTGCTGCTGCTCTCCCTATAGTCTGGCGATCGTCTGGCTCGCATGATGAGGCGTATCATGGCGGTGTCGACCGTCTTGCGGACAAGAACTGTCAGGATAGCGATCCCTGTCACCTGGATTGAAATCCAAGCCTGATTGGGTAGTGTCGACCATACTGCGACCAGTGCTCGAGTATGTGCCTCCAGGGATTCCCACAATGACTTGCCCCATTATTGTTGTCTGAAGAGGGATGGGGACTCCCCAAGGTGTCTTTACGTGCTTCGCTATTAACTCTGTTTCGCTTTCATGTTAATGCTGTGGGGTTTGTCTCGCAGAGTCAGCGGATGGGTGCGTGTATGCAGGTATGTTTAATGTGGATCGCCAGAGTGTGTTTGCAGGGGGTGTGCGCCGGTCGCTTCGCTTAATTCGTCGGGCGGTCTGCGGTCTCAAGACATGTCCATGATTCTAGAGAATTTCGCATTGCTTGCCAGCTGGTTGTCACTGGTTGGTTGATCGGTCTGTCTCGATGCGGTTGCCGTCCTCGTCGAGCAAGTGCAGCCCTCGTCATCGATCGGGCGGAAGGTCATCCGGCCGTCGGCGATCTCCTCGGCGAAGTGCTCCCAGGTCATCAGTCGGGTCTGGCGGCCGCGTTCTTCATCTCCTCATAGGACATCGAAGTCTTCCACGCTGTTCCAGCGCATGCGATGAGACAGAACAGTGCCCACGTGACCAGGGTCAACGGGTGAGGGAGTGCGGTGCGAAGACCATGGTCGCCAGCGCTCCGCCGATGGCGGGCAGATGATAGCGGCCACGGTTCGTTGTATTGCGTTCATGTCGTTGGTGCGCAGAATGCGCATGGTCAGGCGCATCGAGGAGGCGTCGAGGACCTCGCGCACCGCGGTCGCCAGAATGGCGAATCCCGTGACCTGGGTCGGAGCCGGGTCCGGCGTGGGTGAGGGTGGACCAGGCGGCCACGACCACCCCTAGCGCGACTGCTTCAAGAATGCGAGACCGATCCGTCCGTAGCACCACTCCCCGCAGGGGACGGCAGGCTTCCAGCGCTGGTGGTTCGGCGTGTGAGCGATGCTGCGCGTGCTCATGTGTCCTCCTACCGCGTCTCGCAGGCTACAGGCATCACCCCTTCACACTCACCCACGATGCGACCTCAGTCGCACTTGATGATTGTCGGGGTGGCTGCTGCCATCGTGACGTCTAGTGGATGCCTGGGTACCTGGTGTTGGTAACTCAGGGATGGAATAGTTCCCCGAGTCGCCGATTCTTAGAGCCCCGCTTTTATGTGGGGCTTCTTCGTGAATAAGAGGATGCAGTGTTTTCTGCGTATATCGATGAAACCGGAGAGTCAGGCGCCTATGTTGAGGCTGGGTACCCAAAGTTTCATGCCCGTGCCGCATTTGGGTATGCAGGATTTGTGATTCTTCGAGGCGGCTGTCAGAGATTTTGGTGCTCGATTTCAGTATGAGAAATTCGTGCTCTTCAAGACGGAGATCGAGACGGTGGAAAACCCTGGATGGTGGGGTGGAACGGGCCTTCACCTATGAATCGAAGCTGCATCTCCATAATCGATCCCTGAGCGATATTCATCACTCGCGTCTGATTGATCGGAACAGACCACTCCATCCTCGGCCAGTCGGGCAACTTCTCGAAGGCAGTATTGATCGATGTTGCGCGCAAAATGAGGGATTGTGGAATCGGGGCGACGTCGATCTGCCGATCGCTGATGCGATCCGCACCGGTGGTCTCGGCGCCTACGGCGTTGTGCGAGTCAGTGCCGCCAGCTGAGCTCGGGACGTACCGGCGGCCGTCGCGGAAGTCGGCGGTGACGTACTCCGGCGGGATCGGATGGGACTGATGGATGTGCGCCTGAAGGGCGTCGTAGCCGAGCGAGGTGTCCCATGGCTTCTCAATAACGGCGACGAAGGCCATGAACGGCAGCCAGGTGAGTACCGTCAGCGCCGTCGTCGACGCCGGAGCAACGAGCCAGGCGGCGAGAACCCGGCGACGGCGGGGCAGAGTACGGCGACAAGAGTCAGCAGCAGGCCGTGAGCGTCGGGAGCGCCACAGGCGCATGATGAGCCGGTGGGCGGAAGCATCAATGGCCTCTGCGCACCGTGCACCGCCACCAGGAGAACAATGCTGCCCGTCCGAACCCCCAGGCCGGTCCCGGTCAGCGCGACCACACGCACACGATCACCGTCATTCCGATGACCCGGCACCCCAGGATCAGACGCCCCACCACCATCGCCGAGACCGGGGCGACGGGTCTCCAATGGCCGTGTCCTGCGCCGCTCCGTCCCGTACGCCCTCGCTCATGGCTACCCCTTCTGTCCGGTCTGATCGCGAATTCAACCGTTTTGAGCCATTCTACTAAGCCTGCGGAAGACATCTTCTGTCGGCGCCGGTCGGCGCCTAATGGACCGTGCCTACCATCGGGCCGGCTCACCGCATTGAAAGGCCCCTACGGCTGCGCTCGCTGCTCGTCAACGACGTGCTCAGCGGAGCCGGACGGCATTCGTCGGGCGTTTGTCGGTGGGGCCCGCCACCCTTGTCCCGGTTTTCATCGCGATGGTTGAAGATCATGCGTATTCTGTGACCGTGAGTCCGGACCATCAGCACCAACGGCGAGATCGACATCGCCTCCTCCATGCTCCAGGACTCCACGGGCTGCTGGACCGGATCGACCGCGCCGTGGTCTGGGACATCCCCCTGACGACGCCGTTTCGCTGGCATTACCCGTCGCGACGGCGTCCTTCTCCATGGCCCGGGCGGCTGGGAGAGGTGGCGCCCTTCTGGGACTACGGGTCGGAAGCCAGCGCGCCCTGGCTCGCCGCAGGACTGTCCCAGGCCCTGGGCCGCGCCTTCCTGCCCCGCTACCGTGAGACCATTGCCGTCAACGTGACCGTTCCCGAGGTCGGCGCCGAGGACGCGGTCGAGATGGTGCAGTCCTCCGGAGCCAGAACTGCCAAGGTCAAGGTTTCGGCAGGCTCGAGCAGCGCGCCGCCGATCTCGAACGGCGAAGCGGTCCGCTCGGCTGTGGGGCGGGCGGGAAAGGTGCGCATCGACGTCAACAGCGCCTGGGACGTGGACACCGCCCGCGAGAACCTGCCGCGCATGGACCGTGCCGCCGGGGAGCCTGGAGTATGTTGAGCAGCCATGCGCCGCCGTCTACGACCTGGCCGACCTGCGCCGCGCCGTCGACGTTCCCATCGCCGCGGACGAGGTCGATCCGGCTGTCGGCCAGCCCGTTGGAGGTCGTGCACCGGCGCGCAGCCGACGTCGCCATCCTCAAAGTTGCGCCACTGGGCGGCGTGAACCGGGCCCTGGACATGGCCGAGGCGTCTCGGCTGCCTGCCGTCGTCTCCTCGGCCCTGGACACCTCCGTGGGCATCATGGCCGGTGCCACCCCTCGCCTTCAGCCTGCAGTCCCTGAGCCACGCCTGCGGTCTGGGGACTGTACGCCTGCTGACCCAGGACATCGCCGAGCCCAGCGTCGTCCCCCACAACGGGACCCCTGCGCCTCGATGCGGCGCCCCGTCTCCGAGTCGCCTCCTGGGCGAGGGTGAAGGCGGGCCCCCTACCTCACCAAGCACTGGGAGACGCGCCTGCTGACCTGGCCCGGCGCCCTGCACGCCCGTCGCCAGCGTGAGGGCCCGCGACCCGAGCCGGGCCGTGGCTGGGCTGCCCCTGTGAGGCGCGTGGGAGCCCGCCCGAACTGTGATGAAGAGCAGCGGAGGGCGGGCCGTGCGCTCTCGTATCCTCGCCCCTGTGACCGATTCCGTCATCGATCCCATGGCCGCGCATGCAGGTGATCCGTGGACCGCCTGCAGATCCCTGCCGCTCTGGCCGATGCTCGAAGCCTGTAGCGGCCCTCCTGGACGAAGGCGTCCGTGAGGCAGTCCTGTGCCCGGATCGCGCAGCGTCCGCTGGCGGATGCCCTCGCCGACGCCGCCGGGCGAAGCGCCCTGAGCCTGCTGGGTCGTCTTGGACGACGCAGCGCGAGCTTCGTGCGCTGGGTGCCGCTCAGATCACGCTCTGACCGGTGCCAGCCGGTGCGCCGCCGATGTGACCACCTCGGGGACGGCCGTCTCCAACCTCCACCCTGCCGTCAGCGAGGCCGACGCCGCCGGGATCCCCCTGCTCGTCATCAGCGCCGACCGGCCCCACGATTGGTGGGCACCGGGGCCAGCCAGACCACCGAGCAGACAGCCCTCCTCTCACCGGCCCTGCGCCTGGCCACCGATCTACCCGCCGACCTGCCCGCCGACCTCGGCAGTGCTGCTGCCCGAGCAGCCATCGCCGGGCAGGTGCGCCGCGCCGTCGCCGCAGCCACGGGGACCCTGAGCCGAGACGCCGGCTCAGATCAATGCCCGCTTCCGCCCTCCCCTGGCGGTAGAGGGGCGGCGCCGGCCACTCCACCGGCACCCGGGGCGCCGGAGGCTCGCGCGCAGGGCAGACGGACCGGTGCCGGCCCCAGGCCGAGGCGTCGAACTATGACGGTCGTCAACCTCCCGAGGAGAACCGCGGGAATCGTCGCGGGCGACACCGCCCACCCCGCCGTCGGCGCGCTGGCCCGGGTGCCTTGCCGAGCACCTCCACTGGCCGCTCTCGGCGGAGCCCACTCGCATGCCCGCAGCGGCCCCAGGCCCTGCCCCGCTACGCCGAGCTCCTGGCCACCGGACCCGCCGTGAGCTCGCGGGCGCGCTCGACCACCTCATCGTCGTCGTCCACCCCAGCCTCAGCCGATCCGTCACCGCCCTTCTGGGGAGCGGCGAACTGGAGACCACCGTTCTGAGCGAGCGTGCCCGGTGACCGGACGTCTCCGGAAGGGCCCACGCGTCATCCCCGTCGATGTCCCCGGCCCTCGTCAGCCGTCCAGGCCTCCTCCCGGGCGGTCCGCCTGGCTACCACCCTCGGGCTGGGCGGGCCGATGCCGCCTGGGTCGACTCCGGCGCCGGGCCGTGGAGGATCTCGCCCGAACGGATCGTCCCTGAAGCGCCGATGCTGCAGCCGATGCCGCGGTGAAGGCCGTGTGGAGGCGAGTCTCCTCCCCGGAGCCCCACTCTGCTGGTCGGCTCCTCCATGACGGTGCGCCGCCTCGACCGCCTCGCCCGCCCCGGCAGTGCGGCCCCGCAGGCCGTGGCGAACCGTGGTCTGGCAGGAATCGACGGCACTATCGCCACTGGAATCGGGTTGTGGATGGCATCGGGCGAGCCGGTGCGCGCCATTATGGGGAGACCTCGCCCTTCTCACGACGCCATGTCAATGGGGAGAGGACTCCGTGAAGGCGGAGGCGGACTTTCAGGTTATCGTCGTCGACGATGGCGGAGGAGCGATCTTCTCCCGCCTTGAGTATGCACACCGCAGAATCTCAACGGTTCGAAGGCTCTTCACCACCCCACAGTGTGCGAATATTTCCGAACTGGCTGCCGCCCTGGGGGCCTGCGTCCGCATCCCCGAAGACGTCCCGGCCTCCAGACACTCCTGGCCGAACCGGTCGGCGGCCTCAGCGTCGTCATCTGGACGGTCGAGGCACATGCCTAACGCCCGGACAACATGAACGACGATAGAGATAGACGGCACCGCACGAGATGAGACTCGGAGGAGAGGCCCCCGGCCGGACCAACCAGCTTTCAGCGCGCTGCGACACAGCGGTTATACGATCCACAGCAGAGCCTCAGGCAATAGTCGGAAACGGCATAGAGCCCTGATATTGCGCTACCTGCTGACCTGGACAGGGCGCAAAGCCCGAGGAGGAACACATATGAGCGGCTACGACGAGACGAACCCGGAGACCTACGGCCCACTGGGCCCAGCAGGGCGGCAGACGGCAGTTACCCCGGTGTCGGCTCCCCGGTCCGCTGCCAGCCAGGGACGCCGGGCGCGGCGGCCTCGGGCAGTGAACCTCTGAGCGAGTCCCCGAGCCGGGCCGGTGACGAGGACCTTTCGCAGGCCTACGAGCAGACGCCTCCCAGTCCGAACCCCGTCCTGCCTGGGACCGCCCAGGCCGCAGACGCGGAGAATGCGGAGTACACCCGCCGTTGCCCGCGGACCAGCCCACCTCGCAAATGCCCGCGGACCAGCCCACCTCGCTCTACGCGCAGTCCGCGCAGGGCTCCTCCCCGTCTTGCGAGGGAACAGCAGGGCAGTACCAGCCGGCACAGGGGCAGTACCAGCCCAGCAGCAGCTCTACCAGCAGTCCTATCAGCAGTCCTACCAACAGGGCCAACCGGACCAGTACCCGCCATCCCCAGGGACAGCCCGCCACTTCGTACAGCCAGTCCTCTGCTGCCCAGCAGCCCTCCAGGCGCACCTCGGCTCGCCCCTATACGAGCGTTCCGACGACGTCCGGTGGCTACGACTTCCCCCGGACCGAGGACCACGGCGGTGGCGGGCCCGTCGGAGGCTCGCAGGCCGGTCCCCAGCAGCTACGCGCCCGTCGGCGCCGCGGGGGAGTCCTTCTACGCCGCCTCGAACGCCTCCAGTGGTGAGAGCGGGAGAAGCGCGCCGGGGCCGGGCTGGGTCGCCCTGGTCGCCTCGCGTTGTGGTCGCCTCATTGCTGGGAGCCGGCGGCGCTGTCGAGTGGTCAAGTATCTGGACGTCCGCGACGGGACGCCGTCATCGCGCTCCTCGGCCGCTCCCACCGCGATCGCCACCGGCGACACGACCAAGACTGTCAACAGCTCCGGCCAGGCCCCCGACTGGGAGGCCGTGTCGGCTGCAGTGTCCAATGCGGTCGTGTCCATCGCCATCGCAACGGGAAAAGGGGACCGCCCTGGGTCCGGGGTCATCTACGACAAGGATGGGCATCATCACCAACAACCACGTGGTGGCGGGAGCCGCGAAGATCCAGGTGACCCTGGCCGACGGCCGCGTCTACGACGCCGATACCACCGGTACTGACCCCGCTACGGATCTGGCGGTCATCCAGCTCAAGGACGCCTCGACTAACCTCACCGTCGCCCAGCTCGGCGACTCCGACAAGCTGACCACGGGCCAGGACGTCTGCGCCATCGGCAACCCGCTGGGACCGTCCTCCACCGTCACCACCGGCATCATCTCGTCCTGGACCGCTCCCGTCGTCACGCCCAGGGAGAAGAGCGGGAGGAGGCTCGGACAGCAGTTCGTCGTCCTCGACGGTCTACACCAACGCCATCCAGATTGATGCCGCCATCAACCCCGGAAACCCGGCGGCCCCCTGTTCGATGAGAAGGACGGGTCATCGGCATCACCAGCTCGATCGCCACGATGGGGCGCTCAGCTCCGGTGAAGGGGGCTCGGGCAGTATCGGCATCGGGTTCGCCATTCCCGTCAAGCTGGCAGAGAAGGTCGCCAAGCAGCTCATCGAGTCGGGAACGGCCACCCACGCCTACCTGGGCGTCACTCTGGAGACCGGGTCCGCCGAGTCCGACGGCGCCAAGCGCGCCGGCGCCAAGATCGCCTCGGTCGAGGGTGACTCGCCCGCCGACAAGGCCGGCTTGAAGAAGGACGACGTCGTCATCGCCATCGATGGCAAAAAACCACCTCTCAAGGCTCGGCACTGACCGGCTATGTGCGCCAGTACTCCGCCAACGACAAAGTCAAGCTCACCGTCATCCGCGACTCCAAGAAGAAGGACATCGAGGTGACCTTGGCCGAGCGCAAGGATTCCTGAAGGAGAGCCGGATCAGGGACTCACGCCCAGCGCGCCCAGCACGGGACGCATCTTGGCGGTCGTCTCCGCTAACTCGTCAGCCGGCTCGGAGTCCGGCATGATGCCGCCGCCCCGAAGACCCGCGCGGGGGAGTGCGGACCGGGTCCCGGCCGGCAGCTGGGCGCTGCGCAGTGCAATGCACCACTCGCCCTCGCCAGTGCCAGTCCACCCAGCCCACGGGGCCGGCGTAACGACCCGGTCCATGGACTCGGCCTCCTCGATGAGACGGGCAGCCGCGGGGGTCGGCGTCCCACACGGCCGCCGTCGGGTGCAGGGCGTCCACGAGTGCCAGGGCGCCGGTGTCCCCGGCAACGACTCGGTCACGTCGCTGGCCAGGTCAGCACGTTCGGCAAGCTCGGACGAAGCGCGCGGGGCATTGACCACGAGCACAACGGCTCCAGCGCCGTGATCGCCGAAGCCCTGGCCAGTCTCGTGCTCCCCGGTTGTTCTTCTCCGAGCCCTCCAGCCAGGCCGCCAGGCGGGCGGTACCGGCGCATCCTCACCGGCGCGTCGGCGGGCCCGTGCCGGCCAGGACCCGGCTGGTAGGCGCCGATCGCGCAGGCGCAGCAACAGCTCGGGCTGGCCCCCACCATCTGGTCGACGGCGAAGGTCCAGGTGGACGGAGTAGTCGGAGGCCAACCGTCGCAGCACCGTGCCGGTGGGCTGCGGCGCCGTCAGGCGAGCCAGACATCGCGTGCCAGGACCACTTTGCGGGCCTGCCCCGAGCGCATACGCTCCTGCGTGCGGGCCACCGTCCGGCACCACTGCTTCTCACTGAGCGCCCCGGTCTCTGACGGCGGTGGCGCCCGCATCCCTGTCCTCATGCTCCCCGGCCGATCGCCGTGCGGGCCTCGCGACGAGCGCCTTGATCAGCGCCTCGGGGTCCGGGTGTTCCGGCTCCACCTGCCCGTGGCCGCGGAAACCGCGGTGGTCAACCAGGCCCCGTCGTCGTCGGCGCCGATGAGGACCTCGGGGACCAGCAGCACCGAGGACTGCTCGGAGGCGGGGAGAAGGTGATCGTGCCCAGGGCCACCGGTCGGTTCCGGGGCGCACCAGCGCGTCGCGCCACCAGGCCGCGCCGATAACGGCCCGCCATGCCGCCCGCAGCGCCTCGATGCGCTCGTCGCCGTGGGCTTCGATCGTCAGGGCGCGCCTCGGATCGATGAGCCCGTGTCCTCGTGGACCCACGAGACGACCTCGTCGCGGCTCCGCCAGCAGGTCAATGAGCGCGACCCCTCCAACGCCCCCTGGGGCAGCTCGTGAGTGCGGAGGACAGGCGCGGCGGTGCGGCCAGGCAGTGATCGGCCCTCACGACTCGGCTCGCCTCTCAGTGCTCGACCGTGGGCGCGCGGTACGCGTGGCCCGGTGGACGGCGACGATCCTGCCGGAGAGGTTCTTGTAGCCCCACGCCCCGCCAGCCGGCGCGTGCATGAGGTCGGCCAGCTCCCTCTGGTCCGGCCAGGCCAGGATCGACTCGCCCAGGTAGTCGTAGCCCTGCGTGTTCGATGAGGACCAGGGCGCGCCGCTGCCGGCAGGGCACCGCCCAGATAGAAGCGGTAGAGGCGACGGAACAGGGGCGAGACCGGGGTGGAGAACTCTACGATGACGATTCGCCCGCCCGGGACCGTCACGCGGTGCATCTCTGCCAGCGCCCGCGCCGTGTCCTGGACGTTGCGCAGCCCGTGGAGATACGTGACGACGTCGAAGGTCTCGTCGGCGAAGGGCAGAACCGTGGCGTCCCCGGCCACGAGTGCGATCTCGGGGTGGCGGCGTTTGCCCTCGGCGACCATGCCGGTGAGAAGTCGCGGGCCACGACCTCGGCGCCGTCGGCGGCGACTCCACCGAGGAGGTGCTGGTTCCGGCAGCCAGATCAGGACCCGCATCCCGGTCCTGCGGCCACGTGCCGCGCGATTACTCGACCGCCACATGTGACCTGGAACAGGCTCATCACGTCATTGGACAGATCGAGCGGCGCGCGACGGCGTCGAACATCCCGGCGACCTCGCGCGGGTCCTTGGCGAGGGTGGCTCGAAGAGGCGATCGTCTCGTGGGAGCATCATCGCCGTCCCGGCCGCGGCACCGTGCCGACAGCGCAGCGGGCGGGGTCTCGGGAGCTCATGGTGGCTGCCTAGGACCCAGGTCCCATCCAACGACGTTGAAATTCGTCACTCACTTGCAGCGTAATTCTGGAATCGCTCAGCCGCCGGTATCCGCGTAACTCCCGCTCCAGTAATGCCGTCACAGCAACGAAAACCCTGGTTGTCGCCTCCACCGGTAGCCTCGTCCAAGAGGCGTCCGCTGAGTACAGTCGGCACAGGCTCCGACCAGCGCGGGGCCTGCATTACCGTGCCAGCTGTGATGCCTACGACAACACCCGCCGTACCAGATGCACCGAGGAGGGGAGCCGAGGACTCAGGCAGCTGCCCAGTCCAGCGCCTCCGCCACAGCCGACGTCATCGTCGTCGGCGCCGGCCCGGCGGGCTCCTCGGCGGCCTTCCACATGGCTACCCTCGGTCTCGACGTCATTCTCCTGGAGAAGCAGGGCTCGGCCGCGACAGGTCTGTGGCGACGGCCTGACCCCCTCGGCCGTGCGCGAGCTCGTCTCCACAGGGTGTGGACACCTCGGCTGGCAGCGCAACCGCGGCCTGCGCGTCATCGGCGGCGGCCACCTGCTCGACTCCCCTGGCCTGAGCAGGCCTCCTTCCTCCCTACGACGGCCTGCCCGCGCGCCCTGCTCGATCGGGGACCTGGCGGAGCATGCCGCGGCGGCCGGCGCCCGGCTACTGACTGGCGTGACCGTCACCGGCCCCGTTACCTCGCCCACCGGTCGCGTTACCGGCGTCGAGGCCCGCCCACGACCGGTTGCCTACCCCGGCATCGAGGTCCCACCACCTTCACCGCCCCGCTGGTCGTCGACGCCGGAGGGTTTCGGGCTCGTCTGGCTACCGCCGTCGGACGCACGAAGAACGAGCGCCGCCCCATGGGCGTGGCCGTGCGCCTATTTCGCTCCCCGCGCGCCAAGGACGCCTGGATGGAGTCGCGCCTCGAGCTGTGGGACGGCAAGCGGCAAGTCGATCTCCCTGCCCGGTTACGGGTGGATCTGGTCGGTGGGGAGGACTGGTCAACGTCGGTCTCGGCTCGGTCTCTCGCGAGCCCGGCTACGCCATCGATTATCGCGCTGTGTTCAACCGCTGGATGGACAACGTCCCGGCCTCCTGGGGCTTCACCAAGGAGAACCAGGTCGGCAGCCTGGTCGGTGCCGCTCTGCCCATGGCCTTCAACCGCAAGCCCCACTGCGCCGACGGCCTCATGCTGCTCGGTGACGCCGGCGGCATGGTCTCGCCCTTCAACGGCGAGGCATCGCCCAGGCTCTCCTGTCCGGCCGCCTCGGCCGCCCAGGCCGCTCGCAGGCCGCCGCCCGCTCCACGACGTCGGGCCGCGAGCAGGTCCTGGCCCGAGTACAAGGCCCTCAGGGCCGAGATGGGCGGCTACTACACGCTCAGGCGCTCTTCGTCGCCCTCATCGAGCACCCCGAGGTCATGCGTCTGTGTACCCGCTACGGGCTGCCGCGCAAGCGCTCTCGCGAAGCTCGTCTCAAGCTCCTGTCCGACGGGTGGGGAGCGGCGCGGCGACGACGAGATCGACCACTTCATCCAGCTCCTGACAAGGATGGTGCCCGGAAGCATGAACCCTACGCCCCTGCTCATCATGGCCGCCGTGGCCCTCGTGGTCGCGATCGGCGGACTGGCCCTGAGCGCCATCGTCAGCCCCGCTCGGCGCAACCGCCGTCAGGTCGCCAACTACGAGTGCGGTATCGACCCCACACCTGCCAATACCGAGCACGGGCGTTTCCGGTCTCCTTCTACCTGGTGGGCATGACCTTCATCATCTTCGACGTCGAGGTGGGTCTTCCTCTACCCCTGGGCCCACCGCTGGGCGCCTGGGGTTCTTCGAGCTGGGCGCCGCCGTCCTGTTCATCGGCCTGATCACCGTGCCCTACATCCTGGAGTGGCGCCACGGCGGGCTGGACTGGAGCGACTGAGACAGGCGGATCGAGTGCGAGGCACCGACGACAGGATCCGCGGGCGCACACGGCCCTGACGACCTCAAGGAGTACACAGCAGTGAAGAGCATGAGAGCACAGCTTGCCTTCATGGCGTCCATCCCTCCAAGCGCAACGACCCTACGCGGCCGCTGCCGAGGTGGACAGCCCCGGCTTCCTGCTGACCACCGTCGAGAAGCTCGCAGGCCTGGCCCAGGCCCGCTCCATGGCCGGTCACCATGGGGCTGGCCTGCTGCGCCATCGAGATGATGGCCGCCGGCACCCCGCTCGACATGGCCCGCTTCGGCTGGGAGGTCTTCCGCCTCCCCGCGCCACGCCGACGTCATGATCGTCTCGGGCCGCGTCTCCCACAAGATGGCCCCTGATCGTGCGCAACGTCTACGACTCCATGCCCGAGCCCAAGTGGGTCATCTCCATGCCTGCGCCTCCTCGGGCGGCATCTTCAACAACTTCGCCGTCGTCCAGGCTGCGACCACATCGTCCCGGTGGACATCTACCTGCTGGGCTGCCCGCCCCGCCCGAGATGCTCCTGGGCGCCATGCTCGAGCTCACCCGCCAGATCGAGAAGAAGCGCTGTTCAAGCACCGCGAGAGATCGCCCCGCGCCGTCGAGGCCGCCGCCCTGTCCGCCACCCCCACCCATGAGATGAAAGGGCCTGCTGGCATGAGTGAGAAGAACGCCTGATGAACGGCTCCGACGCCCTCGCCCGAGATCCCTCGAGGTCTCGGCGGTGCCCGCCGTCCCGAGGTCGCCGGCACCCCCGTGCGCCCCGAGCTGCGCCTGGAGGTCATCGCCGTCCCCCACCGGGCCAGTTCGGCGCCTCCGACGCCGGCGATACCACCGGTTACGGCGAGCACCGCAGCGCGTCACCCTCGCCCCCGCCGCCGTGCGCCCTACGGCGGCTGGTTCGACGGCGTCGTCGACGCCCTCATCGAGGACCTCCAGGACGCCGGCGTCGACCCGGCTGCCGCCATCGAAGGTCGTCATCGAACACGACGAGCTCACCCTGTTCATCGCCCGCGAGCACCTGCTCGACGTCGTGCGCCCCTGCGCGACGACCAGGACTTGCGCTTCGAGCTGTGCTTGGGCGTCAGTGGCGTCCACTACCCCAGCTGGCCGGGCTGCGAGGCTGCACGCCTGCATCGAGCTCATGAGCCTGACCCACGGCGGGCGCCAGCTGCGGCTCCAGGTCGCCTGCCCCGGGTCTCCGACCCGCACGTGCCCTCCATCATCTCGGTCTACCCCGGCAACGACTGGCACGAGCGGGAGACCTGGGACCTCATGGGCATCGTCTTCGACGGTCACCCCCACCTGACCCGCACCGCCATGCCCGACGACTGGGTGGGCCACCCCAGCGCAAGGACTACCCGCTGGGCGGCATCCCCGTCGAGTACAAAGGGTGCCCAGACCCCGCCCGCCGACACCCGGAGGTCCTACCGCTGATGAGCACCACGAGCACCTTCCGCGCCTCCGGGCCCGCCACGGACGACCTGTCCGCCGGCGCCGAGCAGTTCACCGTCAGCGGCGGGGACTGGGACGACGTCGTCGCCCAGATCGCCGAGACGCGACGAGGCCGACCGCCTGCGCAACGACCGGATCGTCCTCAATATGGGCCCGGTCCACCCCTCCACCCACGGCGTGCTGCGCCTGGTCCTGGAGGCCGACGGCGAGGTCGTCACCGAGGTCCGCGTCGGTACCGGCTACCTGCACACCGGTATCGAGAAGAACATGGAGTACCGCACGGGTCCGGGGCGAGACCTTCGTGACCCGCATGGACTACGTGGCCCCTTCTTCCAGGAGGTCGGCTACGCGCTCGCCGTCGAGAAGCTCCTGGGCATCACTGACGACGTCCCTGAGAAGGCCACCGTCACCCGGGTGCTGCTCATGGAGCTCAACCCGCATCGCCTCACGCCGTGGCTGTGGGCAGTGGCGGTAACGAGATGGCGGCACCACGCTCATGACCATCGCCTTCCGCTGCCGGGAGAACATCCTCAAGGCCTTCGAGATGGTCTCCGGGCTGCGCATGAACCACGCCCACGTCCGCCCCGGCGGCCTGGCCCAGGACCTCCCGAGGGCTTCACTGACTTCGTGCGCTCGGTCATGCCCGACATCAAGCACGACATCCACGAGCTCGAGCTCCTCCTCATGGAGAACCCGATCCTCAAATCTCGTTTCATCGGCGTGGGCGAGATCAGCCTGGCCGGCGCTCTGCCCTGGGACTGACCGGACCCTGCCTGCGCGCGGCCGGCTACCCTGGACATCCGGCGTACCAAGCCCTACTGCGGCTGCAGAGATCTACGACTCCGAGTGCCCACCTACAAGGTCTCCGATTGCTACAACCGGCTGCGGCTCCGGATGGACGAGGCGCATGAGTCGCTCAAGATCGTCTCCCAGTGCTCGGACCGCCTCGACGAGATCAGCGCCGCGGCTGACGACCTCCAACACGACGATGGTGGCCGACCCGACCATCGCCTGGCCCGCCCGCATGGCCATCGCCACCGACGGCCAGGGCCAGTCCCGGAGCACGTGCGCGAGATCATGGCTCGTCCATGGAGTCCCTCATCCACCACTTCAAGCTGGTGACTCAGGGCTTCCGTCCCAGCCAGAGGTCTACCAGACCGTCGAGCACGCCAAGGGGTCCTGGCATCCATGCTGTCTCCGACGGCGGCACTGCCCCTACCGGGTCCACTTCCGCGACCCTCATTCTCCAACCTGCAGTCGCTGGCCCTGATGGGCGAGGGTGGCATGATCGCCGACCTCGTGCCCACCCTGGCCTCCATCGACCCCGTCCTGGGAGGCGTGACCGCTGATGAGCACCACCGAGAACGCAGTCAACCCGGCTGGCTCGGACGCCCCGCCCATCAACCCCGCCGTGGAGACCATCGCCACCGTCAGTGCGGTGGGCCCGCGGGCACCGTCGCGGCCGCCGCCGTCGCCGCCGGATACAGCCCCGGAGGTCGCCCGGGGCCTCCAGTCGACATCGAGCGATCATCGCCCGCTCACCCGCGGGCAGGAGCGCAGCGCCTCATCCCGATGTCTACTCTCATCCAGTCCGTGGACGGATATGTCTCCACCGGTCGGCATCGCCCCTGTGCGCTGCCCGGCTGGGCCTGACCGCGCCGAGGTCAGCGCCGTAGCCACCTTCTACAGCCAGTTCCCGCCGCCACCCGATCGGCACTCTATCACGTGGGCGTGTGCACCAACGCCCTGTGCGCCGTCATGGCGGCGAGGATGATCTGGTCGGCCGTCACCGAGCACACGGGTCTGGGCGCCGAGGGAGACCAGCGAGGACGGCACCATCAGCCTCGAGCGCATCGGTGCAACGCCGCCCTGCGACTACGCCCCCGTCGTCATGGTCAACTGGGAGTTCTTCGACAACCAGACCCTGACTCCGCCGTCGCGCGCGATCGAGGCCCTCGAGCGCGGCGAGGACGTGGCTCCACCCGCGGCCCCTGAGACCGTGCCCACCTGCGCGAGAACGAGCGCCTGCTCGCCGATTCGAGGACGGCCGCTCCGATGAGGCTGCGGCCCGCGACCGACCCTGCGGGCCTGGCATCGCCCGCGAGCAGGGGTTGGACCGCGCCGAAGGAGGAGTCCAAGTGGCACCGCCACCTACACCGCGCCGGGCACCCCACCCCGGTCCTGAGCGACCAGGGACCAGGAGCGCCTGGACCCTGCGGACCTACTCGACCACGGCGGCTACCGGGGTCTCAAGCGCGCCAAGGCCCTCAGCTGCGAGGAGCTCATCACCCTCATCAAGGACTCCGGCCTGCGCGGACGCGGCGGCGCCGGCTTCCCCACCGGCCTGAAGTGGTCCTTCCTGCCCCCGGTCGACGGCGGCCCGCGCTACCTCGTGGTCAATGCCGACGAGTCCGAGGCCCGGCACCCGCAAGGACATCCCACGATCCTGTCCAACCCCAGGCGCTCATCGAGGGCATCGCCATCACCTCGCGGGCCATCGGCGGAGACCATGCCTTCGTCTACCCGCGGCGAGGTCCCCCACGCTACCGCCGCCTGCTCGGTGCCGTCCGCGAGGCCACCGGAGTCCGGCCTGCTGGACACCGGCTTCGGCCTGGACGGCCGGCAGCGCTTGCGCATCACCGGCCCACGCGGGGCCGGCGCCACATCTGCGGTGAGGAGACCGCCCTGCTGGACTCCCTGGAGGGCCGCCGCGGCCACCCCCGCCTCATGCCGCCCTTCCCCGCTGTCGCCGGTCTCGCCCGGCCCACGGTGGTCAACAATGTCGAGACCATCGCCTCGGTCGCGATCCTGTCGCATGCGCGGTGGCACTCCTCCATGGGCACCGAGAAGTCGAGCCACGTCATATCTCCGTGTCCGGGCGCGGCCCGCCCCGGCCAGTACGAGGCCCCTTCGGCATTACGATGCGAGAGCTCATCGAGGCTCCGGCAGCATCCGCCCCGGCCGCCGAGCCGGAAGTTCTGGGTCCCGGGAGGGTCTTCGACGCCGATCTTCGGCCCTGACGAGCTCGACGTCCCCTCGACTACGAATCCCGTGGCCGAGGCCGGCTCCATGCCGAACCCGCGCCCCACAGGTCTTCCGGTAAACGAGACCGGCTCTCGGTGGTACGCGTGGTCACCCGCTGGACCGAGTTCCACCAGCACGAGGTCCCGCAGCCAGTGCACGCCGCGAGGCACCTGCTGGATGCGCCAGATCATGCTGCGTCCGGAGGCCGGGCGCGTGACTGCCCGGCGACTCGAGACTCGAGTCCGCTCGCCTCCAACATCGCCGGGCGCTCCTTCTGCGCCCTGGGCGACGCCTCCGCCACGGTCCTGACCGGCGTTAAGCGGTTCCGCGAAGAGTTCGAGGCCGGCCACACCACCGCCGCCGGCGAGCTCTTCTACGCCGCCTCCTTTCTCCGTCTTCGAAAGCGCACGGTGAGCCATGACTGCTGAGACGACCGCCAAGAGTCGCACCGGCTGCGCCGCCAGCTCGAGATGGTTCACGCATGACTATCGACGGGCTTCCCGTCGGTGCCAGTTTGGCACCCTCCTCGATCCGCGCCGCGGGCAGGTCGGCGTACGCATCCCGCGCTTCTGCGACCATCGCTGCTCGCACCGTCGGCCAACTGCCGCCAGTGCCTGGTGGAGGTGGCCATGCCCGAGCGCGACGGCGTCGTGCGGCCATGCCCAAGCAACCCTCTGCGCCGCGAAGGCCGCCATGGAGGGCATGGAGATCTCCGCAGGCCACCGGCGAGGTCGCCGCCAAAGGCCCAGGCCGGCACCATGGAGTTCCTCCTCATCAACCACCCGCTGGACTGCGTGTGCGACAAAGGGTGGCGAGGCCCTGCAGAACCAGGCCCCTGGAGCTCATGGCCTCCCGGCGCGGTCAGCCACACCCGCTTCACTCGACGTCAAACGCACCTTCGCCGCGCAGCGCGACCAGCAACTTCCCGCTGGACCGCGACCGCCGCATCCTGTGCCAGCGTTGCGTGCGCTCGCCGGACCAGATTCCTGGTGACCCTTCATCGCCCTCCAGGGAGCGCGGCGGCGCACCCTCCATGCGTCATGGACGGAAACCCCGAGCACAGGAGGCCTCTACTCCGAGCAGATCGGACGCTTCGACGCCCGTGTCCTGGACTTACTCGGCTCGGCTGACAGGCCGAGCAGTCCAGGCGGTCGCCGAACATAAACCTCCAGACGCAGTCCGCGGCGTGCCGCCCTAAAGCGCCCTGGGCGACCTGACTGGCCAGCCCCGGCGGCAGGCCCGGCGTCTCCGATGGCACCGACTACGGCTTCCGACCTGGGCACGGGCCGCGAAGCACCCGACGCACTCGGGGCGGCCCTCCGCCTCCGCTTCTCCCGGCAGCATCATCCAGATTCGGCCCTGTGCGCCCTGACCTCCGCGAGGTACCGCCTCGGCCCGCCCATGGACCTGGTCTCCACCGACTCCGTCACCGAGCAGGACGCCTCCGGTTCGGGCTATCCGCATCGATATGCGCCGCGCGCGTTCGCCCGCTGTCATCTGGCTCTGGCAACGGCTTTCGAGGTCGACGAGTAGAATGGATCACCGACAAGGACCGCTTCGCGCCACCTGGTCCGCGCAGCCCGGCTGCCTCACTGTGCCGCCTGTGCGCGACGAGGGAGACCAGCGAGCTCGTCACCACCTCCTGGTCCGACGCTCTGGACGTGGCCGCACAGGGCGTCCCGCGCCGCCTCCGACGGGGAGTGGGTCTCCCACCCGGCGGCTGCCTCACCCTGGAGGACGCCTGCCTTGGTCCCGCTTCGCCCGCACTGTCCTGGTCACTAACGCATTTATTCGTGCGGCTGCCGCTGAGCTTGGAGGAGGGACTCTTCCTGTCGCCGGGTGTTCGGGATTCCGGCGCACCCTTCGCCACTCTGGAGAGGGCCGGACAGGTCCTGCCTGCCTGGAGCCGAGGATGAGGTGGCCTCGTTCCTGCGCCGCAGGTGTGCGCGCCGGCGCGTCAATGTGGCCATGACCACCTGCTGAGTGCCGGCAGCGTGCCTCCGCCAGGCTGTCCTCTGCCCGCCTGGTGAGGGTCTGTGCGTCGTCGCCCAC